>Ga0308156_1000042_pt1 | contig 484570 bp, 451 predicted proteins | sample PhyAR2_FD_201041 | JGI IMG/M metagenome (GOLD analysis project Ga0308156, IMG submission 201041) | Phyllosphere microbial communities from UC Gill Tract Community Farm, Albany, California, United States - DLSL A.R2 | ecosystem: Host-associated > Plants > Phyllosphere > Unclassified | place... | reverse complement strand
GGGGGGGGGGGCGGGGGGGGGGGGGCCCCCCCCCCGCGCCTCCCGGCCGGGTCGCGTCAGGAACCGGAGGTCGGTGCGTCGGTCGGAGCACCGGTGGGCGCGTCACCCGGGGCAGGCGGGGTCGGCGCCTTCCCGTCCGTCGCCGGGGGAGTCGGTGCCTTGCCGTCGGCCTTCGGTGCTGCTCCGTCGGGACCGCACGTGGCGGCTCCGCCGGCCGGACCGGCTCCCGGGCCGGCTGCCGGACCACCGGCGGGACCACCTGCCGGGCCGACGGCTGCACCACCGGCTGCGCCCGGACCTGCCGGCGCACCGCTCGGCGCTCCCGTCGGCGCACCGGTGGGTGCCCCGGACGGTGCTCCGCTCGGCGCCCCCGTCGGCGCGGTGACGCTGTTGTTCCCACCGTCACCCGGACCGGCAGCCATCGCCGCGGTGACGCCGACCCCGCCGAGGACGAGGGTGGCGGCGACCGCGGCACCGATGCCCGCGCGGCGGGCGAAGCGTCGTCGGCCGGCGGTGCGGTCGGCTGCGGGGGCCGTGGTGGGCGCTGCGGCGAAGTGGTCCACCGGGTACTGCTCGGTGGGCTGGTCGTTCTGGTTGCGGTCGTCGTGGTCGTCGTGCTGGTTGCTCTGGTGCATCGGGGTGCTCCTCATCGCTGTGGCGAACCCGTCCGGCTCGCTGTGGACAACGCTGGAAGTCGTGTCTGAAGCAGAACTGAAGCACAGGCGTTGCCCAGGTCGTTCCATGCTCCTTGCTCGCAGTGGACGCCTACGGTTCCCGGCGTGACCCTCCCCGCCCGCGTCCTCGTCATCGACGACGATGAGTCCATCCGCACCGCCGTCGCCTCGAGCCTCCGAGCCGAGGGGTTCGCCGTACGCACCGCCGGTGACGGCGACACCCTGGTCGACGACCTGGCCTCGGGCCGCCCCGACCTGGTGGTGCTCGACTGGATGCTGCCCGGGGCGAGCGGCATCGTGCTGGCCGGCCGGGTGCGCTCGGTGTCGGACGCCGCCGTGGTGATGATGACCGCGCGGGACGAACTCGACGACCGGCTGCGGGGGTTCGCCGAAGGGGCCGACGACTACGTGGTGAAGCCGTTCGCGATGGCGGAGCTCGTGGCCCGGGTCACCGCGGTCCTCCGGCGGCGGGGACGGATCCCGTCCGTGGTCGAGATCGGCGATCTCGTCGTCGATCCGGACGGCGCGACCGCCCACCGCGGTGGTGCGCTGCTCGACCTGACCGCGACCGAGTTCCGGCTGCTCTGCTTCCTGGCCGAGGGTCGTGGCCGGACCCTGTCGAAGGCGCAGATCCTGACGCAGGTGTGGGGGTACGACGACATCGACCCCAACATCGTCGAGGTGCACCTCAGCGCGCTGCGGCGGAAGATGGAGGCGCACGGGCCGCGCCTGATCCACACGATCCGCGGGCTGGGCTACCGGATGAGCGCCGAGCGGGTCGCCGCGTGAGCCGCCGCCGCGTCGCCGGTCCCGTCACGCCCGCGCTCCGCACCACGTCCCTCCGGCTCCGGACCGTCGTGGCGATCGTGCTCCTCCTGGCCGTCCTGCTCGGCGGCCTGTGCGTCGCGGTGCAGGTCCTACTCGGCGACCAGCTCCGCGCCCAGACCATCGACCGGCTGCGCGACCGGGCGTCCGCGGCGGCGGCCCTCGTCGGGACCGTGGATGCCGACGACCTCGCTGACCGGCTGTCGATGCAGGGCCTCTCCGTCCGCATCGTGCAGCCCGACGGTGCCGAGGTGCAGGCCGGCCCGTCGCCCGAGCAGCTCCGCGCCGGACCGCCCGACCCGGGGGACCTGCCCGCGCCGGGATCAGGCCCGGGCGCCGCTGCCGGGAACACGGGCACGGGCACGGGCACCGGCGCCGGCCGCACCGCCACCGGCAGCGCGGACGGCGCATCCGTGGTGTCCTCGACGACCTCCGAGGACGACGGCGTCTTGACCCTCCGATCGCGGCTCGACGACGGCACGGTCCTGACCCTGACGACCGGCACCCGCGACGTCCAGTCCACCCTGGCGACCCTCGGCTGGGTGATGGGCGCTGCCTCCGCCGGGTTCCTCGTCATCGCCGTCGTCGGTGTCACCCTCGTCGTCCGCCGGGCGCTCCGACCACTCGACGTCGTGACGTCGACCGCGATGTCTATCGCCGGCGGTGACCGTGGCCGGCGCCTCCGACCGCACCGCGACGACACCGAGATCGGCCGCGTCGCGACCGCGCTCGACACCATGCTCGACGCGGTCGAGGGGGCGGAGGACCAGGCCGTCCAGGCCGAGCTGCGCCTCCGGGCGTTCCTGTCCGACGCCGCGCACGAACTCCGCACCCCGGTCGCCGGGGTCCGGGCGGCCGCGGAGACGCTGATCCGCGCCGGCGTGCAGGGGGAGCAGCAGGAGCAGCTCGCGGTGCACGTCGTGCGGCAGGCGGGGCGCGCCTCCCGGCTCGTCGACGACATGCTCACCATGGCGCGGCTGGACCGTGGGATCGACCTCGACCGCCGCCCGGTGGACCTGGCCGCGTTCCTGACGGCCGAGGCGGAGCGGCTGGTCCTGCGGCTGCCGTCGGTGCGCCTCGACGTGCGGGTGCCGGACCATCCGGTGCCGGCCTTGCTCGACGCGGACCGGATCGCCCAGGTGCTCGGCAACCTCGCCGACAACGCCGCCCGGGCGACCGGCGGTGACGGTCACCTGCTGCTGACGCTCCTGGCCGCCGACGGTGCGGACACCGCGGTGGTCCGGCTGGAGGACGACGGCGTCGGCATCCCGCTCGCGGACCGGGAGCGCGTCTTCGACCGACTCGTCCGCCTGGACGACGGACGCGAGGACCGGAGCGGCGGCGCCGGGCTCGGCCTGCCGATCGCCCGCGGCATCGCACGCGCGTCCGGCGGCGACCTGGTCGCGGCCGATTCGCTCGTCCTGGACGGCGCCGCGTTCGTGCTCACCCTGCCGGTGTCCGGCGCGGACACTCCGGTACCGGACCACGGACGGGAGGCGCGGCTCACCCCCGTCGGCTGAGGTGCGGACGCGTGGTGCGCTCGCGTGGTGCGACCGCGGGCACCGTGCGTCCGCTCGGTACCCTCGTCCGGTGCAGGACGACGCCCCGGAGGTCATCACGTCGACCGTCGACGCACCCTGGCTGCCACCCGGCGGCGTCGCGGACGTCGTCCTCGGCGGCCCCGTGCTCCGTCCGACCGGGCTGGTCCGCCTGCTGCTGACCGACGGGGACCGCGTCTTCTGCACACGCCGCGACGGGTCCGGCAAGCTCGACCTGCCGACAGTGCGCGTCGGCGCGGAGGACCACGACGGCGGGATCGCGCTCGCGGAGCTCGCCCGTCACGTGGTCGGCGAGCCCGGGTCACTCCGGTACGTCGGCGCCGTCCGTAACACGGTCACGGTGCCGACACCGGAGTACGAGTGGCCGACCCCGGTCGCGGTGTTCGCCGTCTGGACGACCGACGCTGTACCCGTCGTCCCGGGCGAGTGGCTCGACGGCGGCGCGGGGTCGGTGCTGGCCGAGCGGCACTGGTACCCGCTCTTCCGGCGGCTCGTGGCGTCTGCCCACTGACTCACCGGGACACGGCGTCCTCGACCGACCGTCGGTGCACCGGCCCGCTGCCGCCGACGAGCGCGCCGCCCGGGGCACCTCGCCGGACCGCCACCACCTCCGCCATGATCGACAGCGCCATCTCGGCCGGGGTCTCAGCGCCGATGTCGAGGCCGATCGGCGACCGCAGCCGCCCGGTGTCCGGCGTGCCGAGGTCCCGCAGCACCGACAGCCGTCGCTCGTGCGTCGCCCGTGACCCCATCGCCCCGACGTACCCGGCACCACGGCGGAGCGCCAGGTCGAGCACCTCGGCGTCGAACCGGTCGTCGTGGGTGAGCACGATGACGACGGTGTCCGGTCCGATCGCGGTGTCGGCGAGGACCCGCGGCGGCCACCCGACGACCCGCTCCTGCGCCGCCGGGAAGCGCTGGTCGGTGAGGAACACCGGCCGCGGGTCGACGACGGTCACCGCGTAGCCGAGCATCGCCGCGGTGTTCGTCACGGCGACGGCGAACTCGACCGCGCCGACCACGATGCACCGCGCCCGTCCGCCGGCGTACTCGGTGAAGACGCGGGTCCGGCAGCCGTCGAACGCCGTCACGACGCTGCCGAGCGAGGCCGCGTCGAGCGACAGGCCGAGCGACGTCGGCGTCCCGGCAGCGCTGGCGCGGAGTGCGTCGACGACGACGGCGTCGGTCGGCAGGACGCGGTGGACGAGCACCTCGACCCGGCCCCCGCACCGCAAGCCCGGTGCCCAGTCGGCCAGGGGGTCGGAGGGGTCCTCGAACCCGAACCGTTCCAGGACCGGGATGCCGGTCGCCAGGACCTGTTCGGCGGTGTCGTACAGCGTCCCCTCGACGCACCCGCCGGAGATCGTCCCGACGACCTCGCCGCCGGGCAGCACCGCCATCGAGGTGCCGGTGCCGCTCGGCGCGCTGCCCTGCACGTCGACGGCGGTCGCGACGACGATCGGCTCGCCACCGTCGAGAACGGCCAGGAGGCGCGGTGCCAGTTCGAACATCAGGCACCCCTGGCGTCGGTCGCGTCCGCCAGCAGCGCCCACATCCGGTCGCGGGTCATCGGCAGGCGGTACGGCCGGATGCCGATCGCGTCCCGGACGGCGTTCGCGACGGCCGGGGCGACGGGGTTGTAGGGCGCCTCGCTCATCGACTTGGCACCGAGGGGGCCGAGCGGGTCGGAGGTCTCGGCGAACAGCACCTGGGTCCGTGGCACGTCGGAGATCTTCGGCACCCGGTAGGAGCGGAAGGCGTCGGTGGTGACCCGGCCGGTGGCGTCGAGCACGACCTCCTCGTAGAGCGTCGAGCCGATCGCCTGGGCCGCGCCGCCCTCGACCTGGCCGCGGAGCTGTTCCGGGTTGAGGACGGTGCCGGCGTCGACGGCCTGCACGCTCTGCAGGATGCGGACCTCACCGGTCGGCCGGTGCACCGCGACCCGGGCGCCGTGCACCGTGAAGGCGAGGGACCGCGGGGTGCCGTCGTGGCTGGCGTGGGCGACGAGCGGACCCTCGGCGAGCAGTTCCGTGTGCCCGACGAGTTCGTCGCCGACGCGGACGCCCTCGGGTTCGACGACGACCGCGGGACCGAGCACGCCGGAGGCGTTCCGCGGCGTGCGGGCTGCGACGAGCGCCAGGGCCCGGGCGGTGAGGTCCTCGCGGAGCGCCTGCGCGGCGGCGTACAGGGCACGCCCGGCGACGACGACCCCGGCGGACCCGAACGCTCCGGTGTCGTGGCGCGCGGCGTCGGTGTCGGACTGGTGCACGTCGACCCGGTCGGGTGTGGTGCCGAGTGCGGTGGCGACGAGCTGCGTGTGTACGGTGGTGGTGCCGTTCCCGAACTCCGCCGTGCCGACGCCGATCCGGTAGCGCCCGCCGGGCAGCAGTTCGACCGAGGTGTGGGCGTGGTGGCCCCGGGGCGGCATGGTGGCGATGGCTGCGAGGGCGACACCGGTGCCGAACGCCCAGTCGGCCGAACGGTCCAGCCCCGGACCGTCCAGCCCCGGACCGTCGAGCACCGGCCCGTCCATCCGCGGGACCTCGGGCAGCGGTCCGGCCAGTGCGTCCTCGACGAGGTCCAGGCACTGGTCGAGCCCGTAGCTGCCCTCCCACTGCAGGTCGCTCTGCTCGTGCGGGTCCGTGACGACGAGCGGGTCACCCGGCACCACGACGTTCCGCCGCCGGAACTCGACCGGGTCGAGGCAGAGCTCGCGGGCCAGGTCGTCCATCGCCGACTCGATCGCGAACACCACCTGCCCGAGCCCGTAGCCGCGGAACGCCCCCGACGGCAGGTTGTTCGTGTACACCGACTCGGCGTCGACCCGCTTCACCCGGCACCGGTACACCGCGACGGACTCGCTGACCGAGTGGAACATGACGCCGATGCCGTGGTTGCCGTACGCCCCGGTGTCCATCGTCTGGTCGACGTGCAGCGCCGTGAGGGTGCCGTCCGCGTCGGCGCCGAGCCGGACCCGGACACGCATCGGGTGCCGGGTGGGCGCGACCGTGAACTCGTCCCGACGGCTGAACTCGAACTGCACGGTGCGGCCGGTCCGCAGCACCGCCAGGGTGACGAGGTCCTCGGTGAGCAGCTCCTGCTTGCCGCCGAACCCGCCGCCGACCCGCTTCGCGACGACGCGCACCCGGGCCGGGTCGAGCGCGAAGACGCGGGCGATCTCGTCCCGCACCAGGAACGGGACCTGCGTGGCGGTCCGGAGCACGAGCCTCCCGTCCGGGTCCACCCACCCGCGGGTGGCGTGCGTCTCGAGGGCCGCGTGCGAGACGCGGCCGGTGGTCCAGACCCCGTCGACGGTCGCGGCCGACGCGGACAGTGCGGCCCCGACGTCGCCGGTACCGCCGTGGAGGCTCGCCACGACGTTCCGCGCCGGCTCGGCGATCCGGTGCTCGGCCGTCGTCTTGTCACCGTGCAGGAGCGGGGCGCCCGGCCGACGTGCCGCGTCCGGGTCGTGGACGCTGTCGAGGACCTCGTACTCGACGCGGACCAGGGCGCGCGCCTGCTCGGCGATCCGGACGCTGTCGGCGACGACCGCGGCGACGCGCTGGCCCCGGAACCGCAGCACCGGGTCGAGCACGCGGGTGTCGTCCGGGTCGTCCAGCCGTGACTCGTGGCGGCCGGTGGAGAACAGCACGCCGGGGTCGTCGTGGTGGGTCAGCACGGTGTGGACACCGGGTAGGGCCGCGGCTTCGGTGGTGTCGATCGCGGTGATGCGGGCGTGCGGGTGCGGGCTGCCGAGGACGGCGAGGTGCAGGAGCGCCTCGGTGCGCCGGAGCCCGTCGCTCGGGACGTCCAGCGTGTACTCCTCGCGGCCGGTGACGATGCGTCGGGCAGCGGGGGCTGCGACCGAGGTGCCGATCGCCGCGCCCGGTGCCGCACAGGTCGTGTTCGCGACGCCGTCGAGCGCGTCCTCGATCGCCCGGTACCCGGTGCAGCGGCAGAGGTTGCCCTTGAGCTTCCGGTGCCGGTCGGCCAGGTCGTCCTCGGTCAGCGTCGAGGCGGTGACGACGAATCCCGCCGTGCAGAAGCCGCACTGGAACCCGGGTGCCTCGGCGAACGCGCGCTGGACGGGGTGCGGGTCCTCCGGGGTGCCGAGACCGGCGGCCGTGGTGACCGTGCGGCCCTCGAGCCGGTGGGCGGGCGTGATGCAGGAGTGCACCGGCACCTGGTCGACGAGGACCGTACAGGCACCGCAGTCGCCGGCGTCGCAGCCCTTCTTCACCGAGGTCACGCCGTGGTCGCGGAGGAGCGTGCGGAGGACCTGACCGGGCTGCGGCGAGACCTCGAGCGGGGTGCCGTCCACCTCGAGCCTCATCGGGTGCCCGCCGTCGCCGCGGTCATTCCCGGTTCGCCCGCTGCCTCGGCGGCTTCGGCCCGGAGTTCGTGTGCGAACACGCTGCTCACCGCACGTCGCCAGCGGGGCGAGCCGTGCGGGTCGTCGTACCAGTCCTCGTCCGAGCCCAGGACGGCGTCGAGGGCTGCGTCGACCTCGCGGGCCGACGGCACCGAGGACCACCGGAACACCACCGGCCGCGGGGTCGCCGCCGTGACGATCAACACGAAGCCCGCTGCCGACCACCGTGCGGTGACGAGCGAGCCCGACCGGCCGTGCGGGCTGAGCGACACCCGGCGGAACCCGGTCGTCGCGCGCAGCGCTTCCTCTGGCAGGTCGAACGCCCGGATGACCTCGCCGTGCCCGAGGTCCAGCGTCTGCACCCCGAGCACGAGCTGCTCGACGGGCACGCGGCGCTCACCGCCGTCCGGCGTCCACACCACCGCGGTCGCGTCGAGTGTGACGAGCAGCGTCGTCATCGCCCCGGCCGGCAGCCCGACCGCCACGTTCCCGCCGACGGTCGCCGCGTTCCACACCTTGAACGAGGCGAGCAGTGCGTTCGCGCACCGGTCCACCAGCGGCCAGGCGACCCAGTCGGGGTCCGGCTGCACCTGGAGCAGCGCGGCGACCGTGCACGTCGCCGCGATCGTCAGCGTGCCGGGCGTCCGTTCGATGTCGGGCCACCCGAGGGTCGTCAGGTCGACGAGCCCGGTCAGGCCGGGTTGCTCCTCCGAGAAGAGCCAGGTGCCGCCACCGAGCGGGCGGTCACCGGGTGCGAAGGCGAGGTCGTCGCGGTGCGACGGGGTCCGCACGGTGCGGACGGAGACGAGGTCCATGGACGGGTCCGATCAGGGCAGGGCGGCAGGGGTCGACGAGCGCACCGACTCGTCGGCCGTGCGCGATCATGCCCCGGTTCCATGCCATGTCAGCCACGCTAGGGAACCGGTGTTTCAGCGTCGTTACGGGGAAGGAACAGCCGTGGTCGGGCGGTGCAGCGGACCCGTGACCTGCCCGACCTCTCCCCGAAACACGGGGGTGCCATCCTCCGGGACATGACCGTTCCACCGACCGACACCGCCACCCGGGCGTCCCCGACCACCGGCAGCGCGCTCGCGTTCGACCGGCTCGACGACGACGCTGCCCGGGCCCTCGTCGCGTCCTGGGCCGCCGTACCGCGGTGGGCCGACGCCGTCCTCGCCGGCCGCCCGTACGGATCGGCGGACGCGCTCGCCGCCGCAGCCGACCGGCTCGCCCGGACCTGGACCGACGACGAGGTCGACGCCGCGCTCGCCGAGCACCCGCGGATCGGGGACCGGCCGGTGGGTGACGGAGCCGCGGCAGCAGCCTCCCGGCTGGAACAGGCCGCATCCGCCGATGCCGACGCGGACACAGCGGCCGCGCTCCGGGCCGGCAACGTCGCCTACGAGACCCGCTTCGACCGGGTGTTCCTCATCCGCGCCGCCGGTCGCAGCGCCGACCAGGTGCTCGCCGAACTCCGCCGGCGGATGGACAACGACGACGCCACCGAGCGCCTCGAGGTCGCCGACCAGCTGCGGGAGATCGCCCTCCTCCGACTCGAGCGGAGCGTCCGGTGAGCCACCTCAGCACCCACGTGCTCGACACCACGAACGGCTGGCCCGCCGCCGAGGTCGCCGTCACCGTGACCGACGCCGACGGGGTGCTCGTCGCCTCCGGCCGGACCGATGCCGACGGTCGGATCAGCAGCCTCGGACCGGACCTGCTCGCGCCGGGGGAGTGGACCCTGTCCTTCGCCACCGGCGCGTACTGGGCGGCACTCGACACCGGCACGTTCCATCCCCGGGTGACCGTGACGATCACCGTGCCCGAGCAGCCGGACGGGCCGACACCGGACGAGCCCGCGCCGCACCTGCACGTCCCCCTCCTGCTCAGTCCGTTCGCCTACTCCACCTACCGAGGGAGCTGACCCCCATGACCGACACCAGCACCGCGCCCGACGCCGACACCGCCAGCGCCACGGGCGTGCCCACGACCGTCCACCTCGGCGCCAACCAGTACGGCAAGGCCGAGGTCCGCCTGGTCCGGGTCACCCGCGACACCGACCGCCACGAGATCGAGGACCTCACCGTCACGACCCAGCTGCGGGGCACGGCGCTCGCCGACTCGTACACCGACGGCGACAACGCGAAGGTCCTGGCGACGGACTCACAGAAGAACACCGTCTACGCCTTCGCCCGGGAGCACGGCGTGCACAGCCCGGAGGAGTTCCTGCTCCGCCTGGGTCGCCACTTCACCACCGCGTTCGACTGGTACGACGGCGCGACCCTGTCGGCCGAACAGCACACCTGGGAGCGCATCACCGTCGCCGGCCGCGAGCACGACCACGCCTTCGTCCGGGCCGGAGCCGGCACCCGCACCGCGGACGTGCAGGTCGACGGCGACGACGTGCACGTGATCGCGGGCGTCACCGACCTGACCGTGCTGAAGTCGACCGGCAGCGAGTTCCACGGCTTCCCCCGCGACGGCTACACGACGCTCGCCGAGACCGACGACCGGATCCTGGCGACCTCGGTGACGGCCCGCTGGCGGTACCTGCCCGACGCGGTCGCCGCCGGCATCGACTACGACGTGGTCCACGCCGGGGTCCTCGCCCGGATGCTCGAGACCTTCGCGGACCTGCACTCGCTCGCGCTGCAGCAGACCCTGTTCGCGATGGGACGCACCGCGATCGAGGCGTTCCCCGAGATCGCTGAGGTGCGCTTCTCGATGCCGAACAAGCACCATTTCCTGGTCGACCTGGCACCGTTCGGGCTCGACAACCCGGGCGAGGTGTTCTTCGCCGCGGACCGCCCCTACGGGCTCATCTCGGGCACGGTGGTCCGGGACGGCATCGAGGACGCCCCCGCCGCCTGGCTCGCGGTGCTCGGGTTCGTCTGACGGTCCGGCATGACGGCCGTCGACGCGGAGTCCGGCCGGGTGGTCGGCGTCGTCCTCGCGGCCGGCGCCGGCACCCGGATGGGCCGCCCGAAGGCACTGGTGCGTCGACCTGACGGCCGACCCTGGGTCGACCTGGCGGTCACCGCGCTGCTCGACGGCGGGTGCGACGCGGTCGTCGTCGTCCTCGGTGCCGCCAGCCGGGAGGCCCGTGCCCTGGTCCCCGACCGTCCGGCGGTCCGCAGCGTGGTCGCCGACGACTGGGAACGCGGGCCGTCCGCCTCGCTGCTGACCGGCCTGTCGGCGGCAGCGGAGGACCCGGACGTGACCGCGGCGCTCGTCACGCTCGTGGACCTGCCCGGGCTGCCCCACGCGGCGGTCCGGCGGGTGCTCGACGACGGCGGACGGACGACGCCCGACCGCGGATCACTCCGCCGGGCGGTCCACGACGGCCGACCCGGACACCCGGTGCTCCTCGGGCGCGACCACTGGCCAGCGCTCCGTGCCGCGCTCGGTGCTGCGCTCGATCCCGGAGCGGTGGCGGACGCAGACCGTGGCGCCGGTCCCTGGCTCCGGTCGGCGGGGGCGCAGCCGGTCGAGTGCGGCGACCTCTGGGACGGAGCGGACCAGGACCGGCCCCTGTCGGGTCGGGCCCCGTCGTGTCGGGCACGGTCGGGTGTGGCCTGAGTCGGATGTGACCTGATCCGGACACGACGGGAGGCCCGGTGCCAGCTGGCACCGGGCCTCCCGTCACGTGGTGCGGACTACGCGACCGACGTGCGCACCTCGGCGAGGGTCGGGTAGTCGGTGTAGCCCTCGGCGGTCGCGCCGTAGAAGAGCTCGGGACGGGGCTCGTTGAGCTCCGCGTCCTGCTCCCAGCGCTCGGCGAGGTCCGGGTTCGCGATCGCGGGACGACCGACGGCGATGGCGTCGGCGACGTCCTCGTCGATGACGGCGATCGCCTCGTCGCGCGTGGTCATCGCGCTGAAGCCCGAGTTGACGACGAACGGGGCGCCCGCGGTGCGGCGGATGTGCTGCACGAGGTCACCGGCCGGCTCGGCGTGCAGGACGTCGATGAAGGCGAGGTCGAGCGGCGCCAGGCCCTCGGCGATCGCGGAGTAGACGGCGCGCACGTCGGCGGCGTCGTCCTCGATGACGCCCTGGATGCCGTGCTCCGGCGACAGGCGGATGCCGGTGCGGTCCGCGCCGACGGCCTCGGCGACGGCCGTGACGACCTCGACGGCGAAGCGGGCACGGTTCTCGGCCGAGCCGCCGTACTGGTCCGTGCGGGTGTTCGAGTGGCTCGACATGAACTCGTGCACCAGGTAGCCGTTGGCGCCGTGGACCTCGACACCGTCGATGCCGGCGGCGATCGCGTTGCGAGCGGCCTGGACGAAGCCCTGGACGGCCTCGGCGACCTCGTCGGTGGTCAGCTCGTGGGGGACCGGCATGTCGGCCTTCGAGCCGTCGGCCAGGTGCGTCTGACCCGGGGCGGCGACGGCGCTCGGGCCGACGATGCGCGGGGTCTGCGAGATGTCGGTGTGCGAGACGCGGCCACCGTGCATGAGCTGCATGACGATCGTGCCGCCGCGCTCGTGGACGGCGTCGGCGACGCGACGCCAGCCGGCGATCTGCTCGTCGGTCTCGATGCCGGGCTGGCCGGGGTAGGAGCGGCCCTCCTGCACGGGCCAGGTGCCCTCGGTGATGATCATGCCGAGGCTCGCGCGCTGCGCGTAGTGCTCGACGAGCAGGTCGTTCGGGATCCCGTGCTCACCGGCGCGGGTGCGCGTGAGCGGGGCCATGACGATGCGGTTGCTGAGTCGGAGTGCGCCGAGGGCGGTGGGTTCGAAGAGCTTCACGCCGAGCGGGAACGCCGACACCATGTTGCCTATTCCAACTCGGCCGGGCTGTCCGGTTCTCGCGCTCAGGGTCGCGGGCACACCAGCGTGGAGGAGCGGACCTGACCCTCGGGACGGATCACGGTGTGCAGGGACAGTGGCTGGTGGCAGATCGGGCAGCCGCGGTCGACCGTGCGGTCGTCGAGGCCCTCGGGGTGACCGGCACCGATCTGGGACGGCCCCATCTTGTCGATCAGCGTGGTGTTCCAGCGCTCGTACCACTGCGCGAAGCGTCCCATGGCCACCCTTCCGTTCGTGCCCTGATCGTTAGTGTACTCGCTGTCTGGTGCGTTGCGCGGGTCAGGCGTGGTCGACGACCTCGAGGAGTGCCGTCAACTCGTCCTTCAGCGCCTCGAGTCGGGCCACCGGCCACCCGAGCTGGGCCGCGACCGCGACGGGGACCGCCTCGGCGCGGTCGCGGAGGGCCCGGCCGGCTGTCGTCAGGGACACCGCGAGCTGTCGTTCGTCCTCGGTGCTGCGGCCGCGGCGGACGTAGCCGGACGCTTCGAGTCGCTTGAGCAGCGGACTGAGCGTCGCCGACTCCAGGCGCAGTTCGCCCGCGATCTCGCGCACCGAGCGGGGGTCGCGCTCCCAGAGCGCGAGCATCACGAGGTACTGCGGGTGCGTCAGCCCCATCGGCTCCAGGTGCTCGCGGTAGAGCCCGACCACGCTCCGACTCGTCGCGGCGAGGGCGAAGCAGAGCTGCCGGTCGAGGGAGAGCGGGTCGGTCTCGGTGTGGAGCATGGGCCCACCGTACCCTTCGTGCACGAAGCAGCGGTGATCGCAACGGCGGAACACCGGTGTTCGTCTGTTGCGCCGCGCATTTGCGCGATGTGTTCGACGAACACCGGTGTTCCGCCGGGGTGGCGCGGGGTGGACGACGGACGGGAGGCCCGGTGCCGGTCTCGTGGACCGGCACCGGGCCTCCCGTCGGTGACGCTGGTGCCTACGCGCGGTGCGAGGGCGAGTGACCCGAGTCGTGGGTCGGCGCGTCCGGCTCCGCCGGAGCGGCATGCGAGCCGTGGTGCGCGTTGCCCTCGCCCGCCGCACCGGAGGACGCGTGCTGCGTCGCCGGCTGCATGCGCTCGAGCTTGGCGCCCTCGACGTCGACGTCCGGCAGGATCCGGTCGAGCCACTTCGGGATCCACCAGGCGCTCTTGCCGAGCAGGTGCATCACGGCCGGGATCAGCAGCATCCGGACCACGAACGCGTCGAGCAGGACGCCGAACGCCAGCCCGAACCCGATCGGCTTGATGGTCGACGAGTCCGAGAAGATGAACCCGGCGAACACCGAGATCATGATGATCGCGGCTGCTGTGACCACCGCGCGACCGGCGTGCAGACCACGCTGGACCGCGACCTTCGCGCTGGCCCCGTGGGCGTACGCCTCGCGCATGCCGGAGACCAGGAAGAGCTGGTAGTCCATCGCCAAACCGAACAGGATCCCGATCTCGATGATCGGCAGGAAGCTCAGGATCGGCGCCGGGTCGTGCACGCCGAACACGCTGCCGAGCCACCCGAACTGGTAGATCGCGGTCAGACCACCGAACGACGCGAGCACCGACAGGATGAACCCCGCCGTCGCGGTGATCGGCACCAGGAACGACCGGAACACGATGATCAGGATGATCAGCGACAGACCGACCACGACCGCCAGGTAGAGCGGCAGGACGTTCGCGAGCTTCTCGGACACGTCGATGTTGGCGCTGGCGTTGCCGGCGACGCCGAGCTCCACCCTGCCGTCGTCGGTCGAGACGCTCTGCGAGCGGAGGTCCTTGACGAGCGTCTCGGTGGAGACGCTGTCCGGGCCGCCGTTCGGCTTCACCTGGAACGCGATGATCGAGCGGTCCTTCGACGCGCCGATCGGCAGGACCGCGTCGACGTCGTCGTTCTTCGACAGTGCCTGACCGATCGTGACCTCGGTGCCGGTGACGTCGTCCTTGCTGACGGCCTTCGGCAGCGTCGCGACGACGAGCAGCGGGCCGTTCTGGCCGGCGCCGAACTCCTTCTCGAGCGTCTTGTACGCCTTGTACTGGCTGGACTCGACCGCTTCGGACGAGCCGGAGGGCAGGCCCAGGCGCATCTGCGTGGCGGGGAGTGCGATCGTGCCGAGGACGGCGACGCCCGCGACGAGGGTGATCACGGCACGCCAGGTCGACATCGGCTTGTTCGGCACCTGCACCGAGCCGGTGTGCCCGATCTGCTGGCGCTCCTTCTTCCGGAGGACCCGCAGGCCGAGCAGCGACAGCAGCGCCGGGGTGAAGGACGTGGCGATGAGGATCGCGAACAGGACCGCGACCGCACCGACCGTCCCCATCAGGCCGAGGAACGGGATGCCGGTGATGTTCAGTGCGAGCAGCGCCACGATGACCGTCGTGCCGGCGAAGACCACCGCGTTGCCGGACGTTCCGTTCGCGAGCCCGATCGACTCGTGCACGCCCATGCCCTGCTTCAGCTGGGTCCGGTGGCGGTTGAGGATGAACAGCGAGTAGTCGATGCCGACCGCCAACCCGAGCATCACCCCGAGCACGGGCGTGACCGAGATGAACTCGACCAGGCCGGAGAAGGACAGTGAGGCGAGGGTCGCGACGCCGACACCGAGCACGGCGCTGAGCAGCGGGATCGCGGCGCCGATCACGGTGCGGAGCATGAGGAACAGCACGAGGGCGGCGATGATCACGCCGATGATCTCGCCCGGTCCGAGGATCGACGGCACGCCCTGCGCGATGTCGTTCGACACGAAGACGTCGACGCCGCTGATCTTCGCCGCGTCCGCCCGGTCGGAGATCTCCTGCTTCGTGGTCTGCGGGACCTCGTACGTCGACTTCGTGAACTGCACCGTGCCGATGGCGGCGGAGTCGTTCGACGAGACGAAGCGGATGTCCTTTGACAGGTCGAGCAGGTCGGAGCCCTGCTCGAGGTCGCGCTCGTTGTCCTCGAGCTTCGTCGTGTTCGTGTCGATCGTCTTCTGCGCGTCGGCGATCTTCTGCTCACCCGCGGTCAGCTGCTGCTTCTGGGCGTCGATCTGTGCCTGCGCCTGGGCGAGCTGCTGCTGGCCGGCCTGCGCCTGGGCCTGTGCGGCGGCGCTGGCAGCCGCGGCGGCACCGGCGGCCTGTGCCTGCGCCTGTGCCTGGGCCTTCTGCGCGTCGAGCTGCGCTTGGGCGTCCGTGATCTGCTGCTGGCCGGACTCGAGCTGGGTCTTCTGCGCGTCGAGTTCCTTCTGCCCGTCCTCGAGCTTCTTCCGGCCGTCGGAGATCTCCTTGCGGCCGTCGACGATCTTCTGCCGCTGGTCGTCGAGCTGCTGCTGGGTGGCGAAGCCGTCGGTGGTGCCCTTGACGCCGGGCAGGTCCTCGAGGTCGGTCAGGAACGACTTCACCCCGTCCTTCTGGCTGTCCGAGAAGGCCTTGCCGTCGGTCGTCTGGAACACCAGCGTGCCGTTGCCGCCGTTCGCGCTCGGGAACTTGTCGGCCAGCTCGTCCTGCACCTGGCTGGTCTTCGTGCCCGGGATCGTGATCGAGGACGAGATGGTGCCCGCGAACAGGCTGAAGGTGACACCGGCGATCGCCATGAGGACGATCCAGGCGATGATCACCGTCCAGTGTCGGCGGGCCGCGAAGCGACCGAGGCGGTAGAGGAGGCCGGCCATGCTGGGCTCCGTTCCTTTCGTCGGGGGTGGTGCTGTCGAACGGGGTGCGCCGGTGGACCCCTGGGAGGACGTCGAGTGGTCAGTGTTCGGGCAGGTACCCGCTGCGGACGCTGTGCACGAGCCGTCCGAGCAGGGCGTCCCAGTCGTCCCGGGCCTGGTCGTCCAGGCGGGGGCCGGTGGTCGAGATCCAGTGGTCGGCGATGACGACGATGCCGCTCATCAGCGAGTCCACCAGGAGTGCGGTGTCCAGGGCATCAGCTGCGTGGTGCCGACGGGCGACCTCGCTGCGGAGGCGCCCGGTCACGCGGGCGAACGCGGTCTGCGTGAGGGCGGCCGCCTTCGGGTCGTCGTCTTCGGGCTCGCCGAGGATGCCGTACAGCTGGACGATCGCGCCGGGCAGGTCGGTGCCGCGGGCGGCGGACTCGAGCTCGTCGAACATCGCGGCACGGCTGCCGTCGCCGACCGGGGTGTTCGCGATCTCGGCGAGGAACTGGTCGATGATCACCGACAGCACCTCTTCGCACACCGACAGGCGGATCTCGTCGAGCGACGCGAAGTGGTTGAACACCGTGCGTCGGGCGACGTCGGCGCGGGCGGCGAGCTCGTCGACGCTGAACTCGCCGCCGCGCTCGTCGATCAGGTCGCGAGCGGCCTGCAGGATCGCTGCCCGGTGCCGTGCCTTGAGGGCAGCACGGCGGTCGGGTGAGAGGGTCACGGAGCAGACACTAAGTGCATCGATGCACTCGGTGCACCTTCCTGGAGATGATCCCCAGGTTCGTCCCCCGACCAGCGGGAGCGGACCTGCGGGAGCCCGCAGGCGCACTCGGGGACAGGCAGGATCGCCGCACTATCGTGTGACGATGCCGGACCGGACGAGGGTGATCATCGCGACCGTGCTCCTCGTCGCGGCCACCATCGCGCTGACCGGCTGCCAGTCGATGACCGCGCCGGTCGGGCTCCCGAGCAGCGCACCCAGCGCGGGGACGGGCCGGGACGCGGGCACGCCGACCCCTGCGGCACCGACCCCGGCGAGCACGACGAGCGCCGCCACCACCCGCGCGCTCGACGCGCTCGAGCGCCGCGACGACGCCCGCCTGGGCCTCGTCGCGATCGACACCGGCAGCGGGGCGACCGTCACACACCGGGCCGGGGAGCGGTTCGCGTTCGCGTCCGCTGCGAAGGTGTTCATCGCCGCGACCGTCCTGGACGACGCCCGGTCGGGCGACCTCGACGCCGTCGTGCCGATCGAGCAGCGCGACCTGCTGTCGTACGCCCCGGTGACGTCGCAGCACGTCGGCTCGGGCATGACCGTCCGGGCGCTGCTCGACGCGATGCTGCGGTCGAGCGACAACACGGCGGCGAACCTGCTCGTCGCACGGGTCGGCGGTCCGTCGGTCGTGCAGCAGTGGCTCCGGGGGATCGGCGACCAGGTCACCCAGGTCGTCCGGGTCGAACCGGACCTCAACGAGGCCACCCCGGGGGACGAGCGCGACACGACCACACCGGCCCAGTTCGCGGCGGACCTGCGGACCGTCCTGCTCGGCGACGCGCTGCGGCCGGCGGACCGGAAGATGCTCGTCGAGACGATGGCCGGCACCACCACGGGTGCGGCGACCATCCGCGCCGGTGTCCCGACGGGCTGGTCGGTCGCCGACAAGACCGGCACCGGCTCCTACGGGGTGCGGAACGACGTCGGGATCGTCACGCCGCCGGGCCGGGCGCCGATCGTCCTCGTCGTGATGACCAGTCGGTCGCGGGCGGACGCGAAGCCGGTCGACGCGCTCGTCGCGGCGGCGACGAAGGTGACCGTGGCCGCCCTGCCGGGCTGACCGGCGCAGGCAGACGACGGAACGGGAGGCTCCTCACCAGCTGGTGGGGAGCCTCCCGTCCGTCGTGCCGTCGTGCCGTTGCGCCCGCGTGCCGTTCCGCCGGCCGTGCCGTTCCGCCGGCCGTGCCGTTCCGCCGGTCTGGCGGTCGTGTCAGGAGACCGGCTTGCTCTCGTCGATCCAGCCCGCGAGCTTCGTCATGTAGTCGGCCTGCGAGGCGTAGTCGAGGGCGGGGAAGGTCCAGCTGTGGACCTGGCCGGCCTCGAGGGCGGCGTTGTCGGCGAACGTCGGCTGCTTCTCGAGGTCCGCGACCTGGTACCCCTGCTGCGAGAGCAGGATCACGTCACCGGTGATCTGGCCCGCGTTCTCCCAGCTGTAGATGCCCCAGTACCAGCCCTTGGGCTTCGGGACGACGAAGTCGACGCCGAAGTCGGTGTACATCTGCAGCGTCGGCTCGTCGGACGGGCGGGTGACGTAGGCGCCGTCGCCGTCCGCGTACATCGAGACGATGGACAGGTCCTTGCCCTTCACAGCCTTCTGCAGCGCGTCCTTGGCGGTGTCGAAGTCCTTCTCGGCGGCCTCGACCCGGTTCTCCTTCGCCCCGAGGGACTCGGCGAGGTCGGCGATGTGCTCGATGACGTCCTCGCCCTCGCCGCCCCACTTGACCTGGGCGATCGGTGCGATGGCCGCGACCTGCTGCTGCTGTTCCTTGTCCTTGAAGCCGTAGGCCGGCTGGGTGGCGTCGAGCGTCCCCTTGGCGTCCGTCGGGTAGACCGACGTGACGACGAGGTCGGGCTTCAGTGCCGCGAGCTTCTCGAGGTCGATGTCGCCGTAGCCGTTGCCGAGCTGCGTGATGCCGTCCTTGTCGAGATCCGTGAAGCGCTGGTCCTTCGCCATGGTCAGCTGCCCGAAGGTGCCGACCGGGCGCAGGCCGTACTCGATGAACGAGATCGCGATGTCGTTGAGGACCACGACGCGCTTCGGGGTGTGGTCGACCTTGACGGTCGCTCCGGTGGCGTCCTCGTACGACCACGCGCGGGAGGACGCGCTCGTGCCGTCGCCGGCGTCGTCGGATCCGCCGGTGCTCGAGCAGCCGGTCAGGATGAGGGCCGTCGCGGTGACGGCGGTCAGGAGGGCGGCACGGACCGTGCCGCGGCGGAGAGTGTTCACGTTAGGTGAGCCTAACCTAACCCGAATGGATGCACCAGTTCCCTGGTGGATCCCGAGCCGGGAGGCGTGTCAGACGTCGTGCTCGTCGGCCTCCGGGACCACCATGGGCGCCCCGGTCACCGGGTCCGGCACGACACGGGCGTGCAGGCCGAACGCCTGCGCGAGGACGGCCGGGGTGAGGACCTGGGCGGGCGTCCCGTCGGCCACCACCCCGCCGTCGTGCAGCACCACGAGTCGGTCCGAGTACCGCGCGGCCAGGGTCAGGTCGTGCAGCACCATCACGACGGTCGAGCCCTGCTCGCGGTTGATCCGCCGGACGAGCCGGAGGACGTCGAGCTGGTGCGCCAGGTCCAGGTAGGTCGTCGGTTCGTCGAGCAGGAGCGTGTCCGCCCGCTGCGCCAGGACCAGGGCGATCCAGGCACGCTGACGCTGCCCACCGGACAGGCTCGCGACGTCACGGTGGGCGACCTCGGTCAGGCCGGTCGCCGCGATGGCGTCCTCGGCGACGGCCGCGTCCTCCGCCGTCCACGGACGGGCCCACGACTGGTGCGGGTTCCGGCCGCGCATCACCAGGTCGAGCACGCTCGTGCCGGCCGGGGCGAGCGGCGACTGCGGCAGGATCGCGAGCTGCCGCGCGACTGCCCGGTTCGGTTCCTTCCGGATCGGCCTGCCGTCCAGCAGTACCTCGCCGGCCTGCGGCTTGAGCACCCGTCCGAGCGCCTTGAGGAGCGTCGACTTGCCGCAGCCGTTCGCGCCGAGGAACGTCGTCACGGTGCCGTGCTCGATCGTCAGGTCGAGGTCGCGGATGACCGGGGTCCGGTCGTACCCGACGGACAGGCCACGGGCCTCCAGGACGGGCACGGTGTGCTCGCGGGCGGCGGCCGGCATCTCGGTCGGGACCGGGTGGGTCGTCGTGGTCATCGGGACATCTCCTTGCGGTGACGGATGAGGAGCCAGATCAGGTACGGGGCGCCGATCACGGTGGTGACGATGCCGACCGGCACCTGCCAGGGGAAGACCGAGCGGGCGAGCAGGTCCGCGCCGAGGACCAGGACCGCGCCGAGCGCTGCCGACAGCAGCAGCGGTGGCCGGTTCGTCCCCGCGATCCGGAGTGCGATCTGCGGCACCACGAACGCGACGAAGCCGACCGGGCCGGCGGCGGCGACCGCGGCGGCGGTCAGGACGACCGCCAGGCCGATCACGAGCAGCCGGTGCCGCTGGACGCCCAGGCCGACGCCGGTGGCGACCTCGTCGCCGAGCTGGCCGATGCCGAGTGCGGCCGAGGTCGCGAGGGCGAGCGGCACCCCGACCGCGGCGATGACGAGCAGCGGCCACACCGTCGTCCACGAGGTGCTCGACAGGCTGCCGACGAGCCACTGCGACGCGGCGGTGGCCTGGGTGATCTTCGCGCGGACGAGCAGGTAACTCGTGACGGCGTCGAGGGTCGCGCTGACCCCGATGCCGACCAGGATCAGGCGGTGGCTCTGCACGCCGCCGCGCCAACCGAGCCCGTAGACGATCGTCGCCGCGACCAGAGCACCGATCGTCGCGGCGACCGGGATGCCGCCGCCGAGGACCAGCGCGCTCACCGAGGAGCCACCGCCGCCGAGGACGACCGCCGCCACCGCGCCGACGCTCGCGCCGGAGGTCACGCCGATGATGTCCGGCGTGCCGAGCGGGTTGCGGGTGAAGGTCTGCGTCAGGGCGCCGGCGACCGCGAGCGTCACCCCGACCAGCGCGCCGGTCAGGACTCGGGGCAGGCGCAGGGTCGTCACGATGAACGGGTCCGGCCCGGACTCCAGGCCGAGCAGGGCACGGACGACGGTGCCCGGGGCGATGAACGTGGACCCGATCGCGACGCCGAGGACGACGAGCAGCAGGGCGGCGACGACCGCGACGACCGAGGTGGTGAGGACGCGGGGACGCCAGGCGAGACCGACCGGGCCGATGCGGACGCCGCGGCGGGGGCCGGTGGTGGTGCCCGTGGTGGTCGGCGTCGTGGCGCTCACAGGGACACCAGCGATCGGCGACGGGCGACGGCGACGAACACCGGACCACCGATGACGGCCAGGACGATGCCGACCTCGACCTCGGCGAACCCGCCGATCAGGCGACCGACCACGTCCGCGACCAGGACCAGCACGGCCCCGAGCAGCGCCGACGCCGGCAGGGTCCAGCGGTGCCCGGTGCCCACGACGGCACGGGCCACGTGCGGCACGGTCAACCCGACGAAGGCGATCGGACCGGCCGCGGCGGTGGCACCGGCGGCCAGCAGGGTGATGCCACCGAGGCCGACGAGCCGCGCGGTGAGCAGGTCCTCGCCGAGGCCCTTCGCCAGCTCCGACCCGAGCCCGAGTGCGTCGAGTGCGCGGGTGTTCCAGATCGCGAGCACGAGTCCGACGGCCATGAACGGCCACGCGGCAGCGAGCACGTCGAGTTGTCGCCCGGACAGGGACCCGACGACCCAGAGCCGGTACGCGTCGAGGGAGTCCTGGTCGGTGAGCACGATGAAGGACGTCAGTGCCCCGAGCAGGGCGGACACCGCGGCTCCGGCCAGGGCGAGCGGCACCGGGCTGGCAGTCCCGCTGCCGGCGACGGTCACCGAGAAGACGACGACGCTCGCGACGACCGCACCGACCAGCGCGAACCAGACCGAGGCGCTGGTGCTCGTGACGCCGAAGACGAAGACCCCGAGGACGACCGCCAGACCGGCACCGGCGGAGACGCCGAACAGGCCGGGGTCGGCGAGCGGGTTCCGTGTGTGCCCCTGCATGAGCAGTCCGGCGATCCCGAGGGCCGCGCCGACGCTCGCGCCGATCAGGGTGCGGGGGACACGGGAGCCCCAGACGATCGCCTCGTCGGTCCCGGAACCGCTGCGCATCAGGCCGGCGAACACCCGGTCGGCACCGATGTGGTTGCTGCCGAGGAGCATGCTCGCCACCGCTGCCGCCACGACCAGCACGGCCAGCCCGAGCAGGACCGCCACCCGACGTCGGGCGGTCCGGCGGTGCACCCCGGAGGCGCCGATCACCGCTCCGGGCAGGGCGGCGGGCGCGGTCGGGACGGCGAGGGGAGGGGGTGGCACGGAAGCCATATTAGGTTAGCCTTCCCTCATGGCGAAGATCCCGAGGCTGATGCCCGAGAACCCGCGGCTGTTCCGGGCGAGTGTCGTCCGCACCGAACGGCACACCCCGTCGATCCACCGCGTCACCATCGCGAGCGACGAGATCCGCGACTTCCCGTTCCTCGGCTTCGACCACTGGTTCCGCCTGTTCCTGCAGCGCCCCGAGCAGGACGCCTTCGTGATGCCCGAGCTCGACGGCGCCAAGTGGTGGCCGCAGTACCTCCGCATCGCCGAGGACGCCCGACCGCACTGCGCGAACTACACCGTCGCCGGACACCGCCCCGAACTCGGCGAGATGGACATCGACTTCGTGGTGCACACCGGCGCCGACGGCCAGCTCGAGGGCCGCGCTGCGATCTGGGCCTGCGGTGCCCGCCCCGGCGACGAACTCGCGCTCCTCGACCAGGGCTGCATCTTCGACTGCCCGGACGACGCCACCGAGGTCGTCATCGCCGCCGAGGAGACCGGGCTGCCCGCCGTCGTCGGCATCGCCCGCTCCCTGCCGCGGGACACCGTCGGCCGCATCATCCAGGAGGTCCCGTCGGCGCTCGACATCCGCGACCTCGACGCCCCGGTCGGCGTCACCGTCACCTGGCTCGTCCGCGGTGACGTCCACGCGGTCCCCGGACGTGCGGCGCTCGCCGAACTGCAGCGGCACGTGCCGTCCGACGACCGCGGCTACGCGTTCGTCGTGGGGGAGTCCCGCCTGGCCACCGAGGGGCGCCGCCACCTGCACCGCGCCGGACTGCCGAAGTCGCGCATCACCTTCTCGGGGTTCTGGAAGCACGAGGCCCGCCAGCCCGCGATGGCCTGACCGCGCGGCGTCCGCCTGACTGCTCGGATCACCTGACTGCTCGGATCGCCTGGCCGCGCGGCGTCCGCCTGTGGCACGCTGTCCGCATGGGGGAACGACGGACGACCGACCCGCGCCGGGGGCGCACCCGGCAAGCGAGCCTGGTGGGGGTGGTCCTCACCGCCGTCCTGCTGGTGACCGGCTGCTCCCTGATCCCCGGCGGTGGCTCGGGCAGCGCCGACACGGCGTCGAGCGGTCGTTCCTCCGCCCCCGCGACGACGACTCCGCGTGCGACGCCCACACCGACCCCCACCCCCACCCCCACCCCCACGCCGACGACACCGCCGGTCGCCGAGCTCACCGGCGTCACGCTCGACGCGGGGGACGTCGCCGCGGGTGCTCCCGCGACCGTCTCCGGCACCGGCCCCTCGGACATCGCGTTCCGGGTCCGCGGGGACTTCGGCGTCATCGCCGCCCTGGACTGTTCGGGGTGCACCGGTACCGCGACCATCACGGCACCCGGGCGGATGTCGCCGTTCGGCTCCGCTCAGGCACCCCTCAAGGCGTCGTTCGTGACCAGCGTCCTGAAGAACGACCCGGAGCAGCAGATGCTCATCGTCGAGGCTGACGGCCCCTGGTCGCTCACGCTGAGCAGCTGGAACGACCTGGCCACCGTGTCCGGGCCGCAGTCCGGCACCGGGCCGGCCGTGCTGTTCTTCTCGGACGACGTCGGGCACGTGAAGGTCGACTACACGCCGGCCAGCGCGGACGACCGCTTCGGCCTCCGGGTCTTCACGACCTCGGACGCCACCCGGATCTACGGCAACACCGAGGCGTTCTCCGAGACCTTCGAGGCTGATCTACCGGGCATCCTCGCGATCGCCACGAACGGCAAGTGGACCGTCACCCCGACACCCTGACCGGTCGGCGGCTCCCCAGGGCCCGGTCGGGTGCCCCGCGGGTAGCCTCGCGCCATGAGCTGCCGACTGAGTGAACTGGTCCTCAACTGCGACGACCCCGAGGCCCTGTCCCGCTTCTGGTGCGCCGTCCTCGACTACGTCGAACTCGGCAAGGACGAGGACGGCATCGAGATCGGCCCGGCCTCCGGCTTCGGCGGCGCGACCCCGACGATCATCCTGTCCCGGGTGCCGCACGCGAAGACGCAGCCGCTCCGCCTGCACCTCGACGTCAACCCGGTCGACCGCGACCAGGACGCCGAGCTGGAGCGACTCCTCGCGCTCGGGGCGCGGCCAGCGGACGTCGGCCAGACCGGTGACGAGTCCTGGCACGTGCTCCAGGACCCGGAGGGCAACGAGTTCTGCCTCCTCCGGTCGCGGCTCGAGCCGCTCGCCGGCTGACGGGCGCTCCATGGGTGCGGACCGCACCCATGACGGACGGAAGGCTCCCCACCAGCTGGTGGGGAGCCTCCCGTCCGTGACGTGGTCCGGACCGGACTGCCGGACCGGGCGTCAGCCCTTCAGGCCGGAGCCGGTGACACCCTCGACGATCTGCCGCTGGAAGATCAGGTAGAGGATTATCAGCGGCAACGCCGCCAGGATCGCACCCGCCTGGATGTCCGCGTAGCGCTGACCGAAGCTGCCCTGGACCGTGGCGAGCCCGACCGGGATCGTCATGAGGTCCGGGTTCGACAGCACGAACAGCGGCAGCAGCAGGTTGTTCCAGACCCCGACGAACGTCAGGATCGTCACGGCCGCGATCACCGGACGCGACAGCGGCAGGATGACCGACCAGTAGATCTTCCAGATGCCGGCGCCGTCGATGCGCGCGGCCTCTTCCAGCTCCTTCGGGATGCCGTCGAAGAACTGCTTGAAGATGAAGACCGCGATCACGGCCGGCACCTGCGGGAAGATCACCGACCAGTAGGTGTTGAGCAGGTTGACCGCGTTGAGCTCCTGGAAGATCGGGATGATCAGGACCTGCGTCGGGATCATGATGCCCAGGATGATGAGCAGGAACGCGATGTTCCGGCCGCGGAACACCAGCCGGGACAGCGCGAAGGCCGCCATCGACGCGAAGATCACGGTGAGCACCGCGGTGACGACGCTCGTGACGCCACTCGCCAGGTACCAGTTCCAGATGTCGCCGGACTGGAACAGCGACGCGTAGGAGTGCAGCGTCGGGTTCCAGTTCGACAGGATCGACTTCGCGCCGAGTGCAGCCACGCCGTTGTCGGACAGCGAGGTCTTCAGCGCGAACAGGCTCGGGATGAGCCAGATGATCGCGAACACCGTCAGGACGACGGCCGACGCGATCGTGAATCCGCGGCCGCTGACGCCGATCTTCGCGGCACTCGTGGGAGCGGCCGACGAGACGCCGGTGCGGAGCTTGGTGCGGCCGGTGGTGATGCTCTCGGTGGCGGTCATGATCAGGCTCCGATCTCACGCTTGGCGGCAGCGCGCTCGACGAGCTGCCGGATGATCGCGATGGCGACGATCACGATGAACAGCAGGACGGACGCGGCCGAGGCGGCGCCGAGTCGGTTGTCGGTGAAGCCGACGCCGGTGATCAGCTGCAGCGAGACCTGGGTCGAGATGCCCGGGCCGCCGTTCGTCATCAGGTACACCTGGTCGAAGATCTTCAGGCTGGCGATGATCTGCAGCAGGATGACGAGCGTCGTGGTGCGGCCGAGCAGCGGCAGGGTGATCGACTTGATCTGCTGCCAGTTCGAGGCCCCGTCCACCGCGGCTGCTTCGTACAGCTCGCGGGGGATCTCCTGCAGGCCGGCCAGGTACAGCACGAAGTTGAAGCCGAGCGTCCACCAGACGGTGGCGATGGCGACACCGATCATCGCCGTGTTCGGGCTGGACAGCATGCCGGAGCCGGGGGTCAGGCCGATCGCCGACTGGATCGTGGCGAACAGGCCGGTGGCCGGCGTGAAGATGAACACCCAGATCAGCGAGATCGTCGCCGACGGCAGGATGAACGGCAGGAAGAACGCCAGGCGGAAGAACCACTGGCCCTTGTTCATGCGGTTCGTCAGCACGGCGAACACGAACGCCAGGACCACCAGCGGCGGGGTCGTGTAGAGCGTGAACTGCAGGGTGTGCCAGAGCGACGACCAGAAGTCGGAGCGCCCGAGCATCTCGGCGTAGTTCGCGAACCCGGCGAAGCTGCCGAGGCCGGTGCGGACGGTCGAGGTGTTGAAGAAGCTCGTGACGATCATCCAGACCGTCGGGCCGAGCAGGAAGGCCACGTAGAACAGGCCGAAGGGGGCGAGGAACAGCCACCCGCTGCGGCCCTGGCCGCGGGTGAGGCTGCTCTTGTAGGTGCGGAGTCGTCGGGGCGCGGCGGCCGCGTCCGTGGGGCGGTCGAGGACAGGTGCTGTGGTCACGTCATCGTGCCTTTCGCGCGGTGTTCACGGTGGTCGCGTGCCCGTTCACAGGGGGCTCGGGGTGTTGAGGTAGGTCGCCAGCTGGCTCTTGATCGCGCTGAGTGCCTGCGCGGGACTCGAGCTGCCCTGCTGCACGAGGGCGAGCTGCGCGCCGACGGTGCCCTCGAACGTCGAACCCGATCCGCCGTACCAGGCGGCGTCGTCGAAGACCGCGGTCTCGGCGGCGGCGGCGTAGTTCGACTGCGGCTTGAGCTCCTTGTACTTCGTGCTGTCGAACGTCGGCATGTAGGCCGGCACGTGCCCGCCCTCGGCCCAGGTCAGGCTCTGCTCGAGCATCTGCTTGATGAAGAGCAGCGCCGCCTTCTTCTGCTCCGGCGTACGGTCCTTCTTCGGCAGGATGAAGGTGTGCGAGTCGGCCTGGGTGGCGGGCTTGTCGTACAGCGTCGGGATCGGCGCCATGCCGAACTTCAGTCCCTTGATCGACTGGGCGGTGCTGATCTCCCATTCACCCTGCATGAAGAAGCCGGCCTTGCCGTCGAACATCAGCGACTGCGCGGTGGCGTAGTCCAGGGCCTTGTTCATCCAGCCCTGTTTCACCCACTTCTGCGTGCGGTTGGTGACCTCGTTGTAGGCGTCCTCGTTGACGGTGAGCTTCGCGCCGCCGTCGCTGATGAACGGCGTCGCACCGTTGATCTGGTTGTACATCGTCCAGAAGAAGCGCCACGGGGTCGCGGTCTCGGGCACGACGTTCGCGACGTTGAGCGCGGTCCCGCCGGTGACCTTGGACACGGCGGCCAGGGCGCTCTCGAACGCGTCCATGCCGTCCAGGTTCTTGAGCTCGTCGTTGCTGTCGAGCAGCCCCGCCTTCTTGCACACGTCGACGTTGTAGAACAGCACGAACGGGTGGGTGTCGAGCGGGATGGCGATGTTGGCGCCGTCGGTCTTCTGCGCGGCCCAGGCCTTCTGGTTGAAGTCGCTGGCCTTGAGTCCGACGCCGGCCAGGTCGTCCGCCGTGATCGGGTCCAGCAGGTCGCCGTCCCAGAGCGGCTTCGCCCGGGTCAGGTGGGCGATCGCGACGTCCGGCGGCTTGTTCCCGACGGTCGCCAGTGTGAGCTTCGAGTAGTACGGGTTGCCCCAGGCGAAGGTCGTCGCCTGCAGGGACGACGAGCCGCCGTGCTGCTCGGCGTAGCCGTCCTCCATCGTCTGCATGCGGACACCGTCGCCGCCGCCGAAGAGGTTCCAGAAGACGAGCGTCTCGGGGTTGAGCGCGCTGCCGGCGAGTCCGGCGGAGAGCGGGCTGGAGCAGGCGGCGAGTGGCAGGACCGTGGCGGCCGCGGCTCCGGCGGCGAGCAGGCTCCTCCGGGTGAAGGTGGACCCGCGGAGGGGTGGGACGGATCGGTTCGGCATGGCATCACTCCATCGGGACGGGCCGAAGCGGGACGGTCATCCGGGGAGGAACGACGTCCCGATCGCGGGGCGTCGGTGCCCCGTGAGCGCTCACATTAGCGCCGCGCCGACGTACGCACCAGCCCTTCCGTCCCGTGTCGACACCCGATAGCGTTTCCTGCAGGTGAGCGCTCACTTCCGTGACCCTGCGGAACACTCGTGCTCGACGCACAGCCTGATCGAAGGAGATCCATGCCCCGCACACACCTCGTCCTCGACTCCGCGTTCACGGTGGGCCCGGTGCGGCGCCGACTGTTCGGCGGTTTCGTCGAGCACCTCGGCCGCCACGTCTACGACGGCATCCACGAACCCGCCCACGAGTCGGCCGACGAGCACGGCTTCCGCAAGGACGTCATCGAACTCGTCAAGGAGCTCGGCGTCACGACCATCCGCTACCCCGGCGGCAACTTCGTCTCCGGCTACAAGTGGGAGGACGGCGTCGGCCCGGTCGAGCAGCGTCCCCGCCGGCTCGACCTGGCGTGGCACTCGACCGAGACCAACGAGGTCGGCCTGCACGAGTTCCAGCAGTGGCTCGACTCCGTCGGCTCGGAGCTCATGCTCGCCGTGAACCTCGGCACACGTGGGGCCGCCGAGGCCATCGAGCTGCTCGAGTACGCCAACATCCCGGGTGGCACCGCCCGCTCCGAGGAACGCAAGGCGAACGGCCGCGAGGAGCCCTTCGGCATCACCATGTGGTGCCTCGGCAACGAGATGGACGGCCCGTGGCAGCTCGGCCACAAGAACGCCGAGGACTACGGCAAGCTCGCCGCCATGACCGCCAAGGCCATGCGGCAGATCCAGCCCGACCTCGAACTGGTCGCGTGCGGTTCGTCAGGTGCGTCGATGCCGACCTTCGGCGAGTGGGAGCGCACCGTCCTCGAGCACGCGTACGAGGACGTCGACTACATCTCGGCGCACGCCTACTACGAGGAGGACCAGGACCTCACCTCGTTCCTGGCCTCCGGCGCCAACATGGACCACTTCATCAAGACGGTGACGACCGCCGCGGACCACGTGCAGGCGCACAAGGGTTCCGACAAGCGGATCGACATCTCGTTCGACGAGTGGAACGTCTGGTCGATCACGAAGTGGGAAGCCCAGCAGAAGACGTTCACGCTCGACGAGTGGCCGGTCGCCCCGCGCCTCCTGGAGGACGTCTACACCGTCGCCGACGCCGTCGTCCTGGGCGGTCTGCTCATCTCGCTCCTGCGCCACGCGGACCGCGTCGCATCCGCGTCGATCGCGCAGCTCGTCAACGTGATCGGCCCGATCATGACCGAGCCCGGTGGCGAGGCCTGGCGCCAGACCACGTTCTTCCCGTTCTCGGTCACCTCGCGCCTGGCACACGGCACGTCGCTGAACGTCGTCGCCTCGGGTGACACGATCGACGGCGGGAAGCACGGCACCGTGCCGGTCGTCGACTCGGCCGCCACGGTCGAGGACGGCCGCGCCGCGGTGTTCCTCGTCAACCGCCACCAGTCCGAGAGCACGACGGTCACGATCGACCTGTCCGGGCTCGACGTCGACGGGGACGTGCACGCGGAGGGCATCTGGGACGATGACCTGCACGCCGTGAACGACCTGTCGAACACCTCCCGCGTCGGCCTGCGGACCAACGAGTCCGTCCGCCGCGAGGGTGACACGATCACGATCGAGCTGCCGCCCGTCTCCTGGACGGCGCTCTCGATCGGGTAGTTGCCTCGGCGCACGCTGCGTGCGGCGAGCGTCGAGTGAGCAGAGGACGCCGGGTCCCTTCGGGGGCCCGGCGTCCTTCTCTGTGCGGGCGCGCGGCGGGTCACGGGTGGCGGGGGCGGCGCGGGCCGAGCCTCGGCTGGGCGGACATGTTGCGGCGTGCGTGCGGCGCGTTCCGTCCGCGTGGCCGAGGCTCGGCACGTTTCGCGCTGGGCGACACCGCTCGCGGTGGCCGCCCCGCGGCCTGTCGCCGGGCGCGAGTTTCGTGCGGCCGGGAGGCGCGTGGCGGGCCCGCATCGTGCCTCCCGGGGCCGAGCCTCGGCTGGGCGGGCATGTTGCGGCCTGCGTGCGGCGCGTTCTGTCCGCGGGGCCGAGCCTCGGCACGGTTCGCGCTGGGCGACACCGCTCGTGGCGACCGCCGCCCCGCGGCCTGTCGCCGGGCGCGAGTCTCGTGCGGCCGGGAGGCGCGTGGCGTGTTGGCACCGTGCCTCCCGGGGCCGAGCCTCGGCTGGGCGGGCATGTTGCGGCCTGCGTGCGGCGCGTTCTGTCCGCGGGGCCGAGCCTCGGCACGGTTCGCGCTGGGCGACACCGCTCGTGGCGACCGCTGCCCCGCGGACTGTCGCCGGGCGCGAATCTCGTGCGGCCGGGAGGCGCGTGGCGGGCCCGCACCGTGCCTCCCGTCTGCCGAGCCTCGGCTGGGCGGGCATGTTGCGGTGTGCGTGCGGCGCGTTCTGTCCGCGTGGCCGAGCCTCGGCGCGGTTCGCGCTGGGCGACACCGCTCGCGGTGGCCGCCCCGCGGCCTGTCGCTCAGTGCGAATCTCGCGCAGCGCAGCGCAGTCGGGCCCCCGCCCGCCGCTACCGCGCCGGCGGCGCCGCCGTGCTCGCCCGCACGACGAGCCGCACCGGCACGAGGTCCGTCGCCGCCGCGGCGGCACCGCCCTCGATCTGCGTCAGGAGGGTGGCGACCGCGCGGCGCCCGACCTCGTCGAAGGACTGGTGCACCGTGGTGAGCGGCGGCCAGAACGAGTCGGACTCGGGGGAGTCGTCGAAGCCCACGACACTGAGCGAGGACGGCACGGCGCGACCGAGTTCGTGGCAGGCGCGGAGGACGCCGAGCGCGGTCTGGTCGTTCGCGGCGAACACCGCGGTGATCTCGGGGCGGCGGGCGATCTCGAGGCCGGCCTGGTAGCCGGACTCGGTGCTCCACTCGCCACCGAGCACCGGCGGGACCGTGCGTCCGGCGGCGGTGAGGGTCGCGCTCCAGGCCGCCTGCCGCCGGGCTGCCGAGTACGAGGACGCCGGTCCGGCCACGTGCCAGACGGTGTCGTGGCCGAGGTCGAGCAGGTGCTGGGTCGCCAGGCGGGCGCCGTCGGCCTGGTCGGTGTCGATGGCCGGGTGTTCGGTGGTGCCGGTGGAGTCGACGACGACCATCGGGACGCCGTCGGGCAGTTCGACCTCGGCGGTGTCGATGACGTGTGACTCGATGATGATGACGACACCGTCGACGGCCTGTTCGTGCAGGCGGGAGAACGCGGAACGGACGCCCTCTTCGGTGCGGGAGGCCATCGGCAGCAGCGTGATGGTGAAGTCGGCGACCCCCGCTGCGTCGGCGATCGCCTCGAGCGTGCGCATGTTGCCGTACGAGGCAAGCGTGAACATGATCACGCCGATGGTCCGGAAGCGTCCGGAGCGCAGTGCCCGGGCGGCGCGGTTCGGCCGGTAGCCGAGGTCCGTCATCGCCTGCTGGACGCGGGTGCGGGTCTCGGGGCTGACGTTGTCGAACCCGCGGGCCACGCGGGAGACGGTCTGCATCGAGACCCCGGCGGCGTCGGCCACGGCAGCGAGCGACGGCGCGCGGCGGGGGACTGCGGTGGCGTCGGTGGTCGTCGAGATGGTCCACGCCCCCTTCCATGCGAACGGTGTGGGGCCGGGACGGGTGCGCAGCCTGGGCCGGGCACCGGTTCGCGGCCGGTGGACCGGCGTCGGTGCGCGGCCACTCCTGCTGACGCTAGCGCATGTTGACGTTGCCATGCTATGGTCGCCACCGTTCGATGTTGACGTCAACATCAGCGCCGGTCTCAGCACGACCACCGGCGCTGAGAGTCCCATCGACGTCAGCCCGGAACACGACGAAGGAGTCACATGAGCACGCTCACCGCGCGGAGCCCCGAGGCCGCGCCGCGACGCACGGGCACCACGCCCGCACCGCGTCGCCGTGGGAAGCCGCGGGGTCGCATGACCGGCTGGCTGTTCGTCGGCCCGTTCGTCGCCGTCCTCGTGCTGATGCTCATCGTGCCGATCGGGTACGCGCTCTGGCTCAGCCTGTTCCGCGACCAGCTCATCGGCGGCAACCAGTTCGTCTGGTTCGCCAACTACGTGCAGCTCTTCCAGGACGCCAAGTTCTGGTCCGGCTTCGGCCGCGTCGCGATCTTCCTGGTCGTCCAGGTGCCGATCATGCTCGGCCTGGCCCTCGTCGCCGCCCTGGCCCTCGACAGCGCCCGCCTCTGGGGCACCGGGTTCTTCCGCATCGCGGTGTTCCTGCCCTACGCGGTCCCCGGTGTCGTCGCCGCCCTGATCTGGGGCTTCATCTACGGCAACCAGTTCGGCCTGACCGGAGCCGCGAACGACGCCATGGGCATCGACCTGCTCCAGCCGTTCAGCCCGAGCTGGGTCCTGACGAGCATCGGCAACGTGGTCACGTGGGAGTTCCTCGGCTACAACATGCTGATCTTCTACGCCGCCCTCCGCACCGTCCCGGGCGACCTGTACGAAGCAGCCGAGCTCGACGGCGCCGGCCCGATGCGCACCGTCTTCTCGATCAAGCTCCCGGCCCTCCGCGGCCCGATGGTCATCGCCACGATCTTCTCGATCATCGGCAGCTTCCAGCTCTTCAACGAGCCGAACCTGCTGAAGACCCTCGCCCCGAACGTCATCGGCAGTGCCTTCACGCCGAACATGTACGCCTACTCGCTGTCCTTCAGCGGCCAGCAGTTCAACTACTCCGCCACCGTCGCGATCGTGATGGGCGTCATCACCGCCGTCATCGCCTACGTCGTGCAGGTCCGCGGTACCCGACAGGAGAACCGATGAGCACCCTGCAGGGTCCCGCCCCCCTCACCGTCACCGAAGCGACCACCACCCAGGGTGACCCGCGTGACCGCCGCACCCGTGCCTCCCGGAAGGCGGCCAAGCCGGTCGACGGACGCAAGGTGAAGCGCTCCGGTCTCCTGACCGCGGTCATGGTCGTCTTCGTCGTCTACTCGTTCGCACCGCTCTTCTACCTGCTGGTCAACAGCACGAAGACGCAGTCGTCGCTGCTGTCCACGTTCGGCCTCTGGTTCGGCGGGAAGTTCAACCTCTGGCAGAACATCGTCGACACGCTCACCTACAACGACGGCATCTTCGTGCAGTGGCTCGGCAACACGCTGCTCTACGTCGTCGTCGGCGCGGGTGGCGCGACGCTGCTCGCGACCGTCGCCGGCTACGGCATGGCGAAGTTCCAGTTCCCCGGCCGTCGCGCCGTCTTCGCCATCGTCCTCGGTGCGATCGCCGTTCCGGGCACGGCTCTTGCGGTCCCGACGTTCCTGCTCTTCTCGCAGGTCGGCCTGACGAACACCCCGTGGTCGATCATCCTGCCGTCCCTGATCAGCCCGTTCGGCATGTACCTCATCTGGACCTACGCGGTCGAGGCGATCCCCACTGAACTCATCGAGGCCGCCCGCATGGACGGCGCCGGCGAGTTCCGGATCTTCTTCACCATCGCGCTGAAGCTCCTGGCACCCGGTGTCGTCACGGTCCTGCTGTTCGCGGTCGTCGCCACCTGGAACAACTACTTCCTGCCGCTCATCATGCTGAGCGACCCGAAGTGGTACCCGCTGACCGTCGGCCTGAACCAGTGGAACGCGCAGGCCACCGGTTCCGGTGCGCAGCCGATCTACAACCTCGTCGTCACCGGCTCGCTCCTCACGATCATCCCGATCGTGGTCGCGTTCCTCTTCCTCCAGCGCTTCTGGCAGTCCGGCCTCGCGGCCGGCTCCGTCAAGGCCTGATCCCGCCCTCCGGCCCCGGTCAGCAGCACCGGACCCCGGCCGGGAGGCACGGAGCGGCCCCGCAACGGACCGCACCGACCAGTCCCACCACCAGCAACCAGCAGTCCCTCCACGAAGAAGCACCTTCTTCACGATGAAGTGAAAGGCACCACCATGCAGAAGCGTCTCCGGCGCGGGCTCAGCGCCCTCGCCATCGGCGTCACCGCCGCGATGGCCCTCGCCGCCTGCGCGTCCGGCGGCTCCGGCTCCGGCGGCTCGGCCTCCGACATCGACAAGGCCCTCGACCAGGGCGGCACGCTGACCTACTGGTCGTGGACCCCCTCCGCGAAGGACCAGGTCGCCGCGTTCGAGAAGGCCTACCCCAAGGTGAAGGTCAAGCTCGTCAACGCCGGCACCGGCGCCGACCAGTACACCAAGCTGCAGAACACCGTGAAGGCCGGCTCGGGCGCTCCCGACGTCGCCCAGGTCGAGTACTACGCGCTGCCGCAGTTCGCCCTGTCCGAGTCGCTGCTCAACCTGTCCGACTACGGCTTCGGCGACCTGAAGAGCAAGTTCGCCGCGAGCACCTGGAAGTCGGTCTCGATGGACGGCAAGGTCTACGGCCTGCCGCAGGACTCCGGCCCCATGGCCATGTTCTACAACGAGAAGGTCTTCAACCAGTACGACATCGCCGTGCCGAAGACGTGGGACGAGTACGTCGCAGCCGCCAAGAAGCTGCACGAAGCCGACCCCGAGAAGTACCTGGCCGCCGACTCCGGCGACGCGGGCTTCACGACGAGCATGATCGCCCAGGCCGGCGGCACCCCGTTCACCACCGACGGTGACAAGGTGACCATCAACCTGCAGGACGCCGGCACGAAGAAGTGGACCAAGACCTGGAACGAGCTCGTCGAGCAGGGTCTGCTGGCGAAGACCGTCGGCTGGACCGACGACTGGTACAAGCAGCTCGGCAACGGCCAGATCGCCACGCTGATCACCGGCGCCTGGATGCCCGGCAACCTCGAGGCCAGCGTCGCCGACGCCAAGGGTGACTGGCGCGTCGCCCCGATGCCGACCTACGACGGCCAGACCGCGGCCACCGCGAACAACGGCGGCAGCGCCGAGGTCGTCATGAAGCAGTCGAAGAACCCGGCCCTCGCCGCCGGCTTCCTCAAGTGGCTGAACTCGTCGAAGGCCTCCACCAAGGTCTTCATGGAGTCCGGCGGGTTCCCGTCCACCACCGCTGACCTCGAGTCGTCCGCGTTCCTCGACGAGAAGCCGGACTACTTCGGTGGCCAGCAGATCAACAAGGTGCTCGTCGACGCGTCCAAGGCGTCGGACAACGACTTCACCTACCTGCCGTACCAGGTGTACGCGAACAGCGTCTACGCCGACACCGTCGGGCAGTCGTACGAGAAGGGCACGTCGCTCGAGTCGGGTCTGTCGGCCTGGCAGGACGCCCTGGCGAAGTACGGCAAGCAGCAGGGCTTCACGGTCTCGACCAAGTAGTCCCACCACATCGACGCGGCCGTGCGGGTTCTCCGCACGGCCGCGTTCCCACGAGACGCGTCGGCACCGACGTGCTCCCACAGAAAGCAACGACATGCGCTTCGCCATCGGCGACACCGACTTCCTGCTCGACGGGCAGCCGCACCGGGTGCTCTCCGGTGCGATCCACTACTTCCGCGTCCACCCCGACCTGTGGGCCGACCGGATCCGCAAGGCCAAGCTCATGGGCCTGAACACCGTCGAGACCTACGTCGCCTGGAACGCGCACGAGGCCACCCCCGGCACCTTCGACTTCACCGGCGGGCTGGACCTCGGCCGCTTCCTGGACCTGGTCGCCGCCGAGGGGATGCACGCCATCGTCCGCCCCGGCCCCTACATCTGCGCCGAGTGGACCAACGGCGGGTTGCCGTTCTGGCTGTTCACCGACGGCACGGTCGGCATCCGCCGCGACGAACCGCAGTTCCTCGCCGCCGTCGGCCGCTACCTCGACGCCCTCGCCCCGATCCTGGTGCCCCGGCAGATCGACGCCGGTGGCCCGATCGTGCTCGTGCAGGTCGAGAACGAGTACGGCGCCTACGGCTCCGACCCGGTGTACCTCGAGAAGCTCGAGCGCATGCACCGCGACATCGGGCTCACCGTCCCCTTCACGAGCGTCGACCAGCCGATGGACTCGATGCTCGAGGAGGGCTCTCTGCCGTCGCTGCACAAGACCGGCTCGTTCGGGTCCCGCTCCACCGAGCGCCTCGCACGGCTGCGGCAGGCGCAGCCGACCGGGCCGCTGATGTGCTCGGAGTTCTGGGACGGCTGGTTCGACAGCTGGGGCGAGCACCACCACACCACCTCCGCCGCTGCGTCGGCCTCGGACCTGGACGACCTGCTCGCCGCCGGCGGCTCGGTGAACGTCTACATGTTCCACGGCGGCACGAACTTCGGCTTCACGAACGGCGCGAACGACAAGGGCGTGTACCGGCCGATCGCGACGTCGTACGATTACGACGCCCCGCTCGACGAGGCCGGCCGCCCCACCGAGAAGTTCCACGCCTTCCGTGACGTCATCGCCCGGTACGCGCCCGTCCCGGAGCTGCCGGCGTCGATGCAGCCCGGCGGGTCCGGTCGGCTCGCGTCCGGTTCCGGGCCCGCGTCCTCGTCGGCTGACGGCCTGGAGGCACGACCCACCCCCGCCGCGGACGTCGCCGTCCGCCTCGACCACGTCCTGCCGCTCGTCGACCTGCTGCCGACGATGACCAGCTGGACCACCCACGAGACGCCACCGACCTTCGACCAGTTGGGCGCGGCCTCCGGGTTCGTCCTGTACCGGACGGAGGTCGACCTGCCCACCGGTGGCGTGCTGACCGTCGCCGAGGAGGTCCGCGACCGCGTGCTCGTCCGGGTCGCCGGACGAACCGTCGGCGTCCTGGAGCGGGAGCACCACGACCGTGCGATCGCGCTGCCACCGGTGACGGGCCTCCTGGAACTGCTCGTCGAGGACCAGGGCCGCGTCGACTACGGTCCCCGGATCGGTGAGCCGAAGGGGTTGATCGGCGCCGTCCGGATCGGCGACGACGTGCTGTCGCGCTGGACCGTGTCGCCCCTGGCGCTCGACCCGGTGCCGGCGGCGGCGCTCGACGCGCTGCGGACCGCACCGGTGTCGGCTGTGTCGACGGGGGAGACCCTCGCCGGTCCGGTGTTCGCGATGGGCTCGTTCGAGCTGCCGGAGCGCGGCGCAGACCTCGACCGCTACCTGGCGCTCGACGGGTTCCGGAAGGGCGTCGCCTGGGTCAACGGTTTCTGCCTGGGCCGGTACTGGTCGCGTGGGCCGCAGCGCACGCTGGCCGTGCCGGGGCCGGTGCTCCGGGCCGGTCGGAACGAGGTCGTCGTGTTCGAGGTGCACGCCTCGGCGGCGCGCACCGTGTGCCTGTGCGTCGAACCGTCACTCGGGCACACCGAGGGCTGAGTGGTCTGACCCGCCCGCACGACGAACGGCCCCGGGATGCCCGGGGCCGTTCGTCGTGTGGTGCGCAGTCGCTCGTCGTCAGCAGGTCGGTTCCGGCACGAGCACCGCGATCCGGCCGACCCGCACCACCGGGACGCCACTGCGGTCGCCGAGACGCTCACCGGCGAAGCGGACGAGCACCCCGGGCTCGGTCCGCTCGGCTTCGACGAGTGCGGCGGCCTGCGCCGGTGTGACCAGCAGCTCCCACGGTCGGCGGACGCCCGCGGCGTCCTCGGAGCAGAGTTCGAGCAGCACGCCGACCCGGGCGCCGGCCGGTCCTTCGGCCGTCGTCGTGCCGGTGCGCAGCCCCACCAGTGCGCCCGTGTGCGTGATGTCGTTCATGGTCCCCCTCGGTCCTCGGCGTCCTCGCCGCGACGAGCCTACGGCGGCGAGGATCGCTCGCACCTCATCCGGAAGGTGGGGAATCACCGGAGCCGCGTCCATCGGACGGGTGAGCCGGGCGCGAGCGGTGCGCTGTCGGCTGCCGCCCGGGGCGTCGCCCGGTCGCCGAGGTCGCACGACGCGCCGTTGCCCGGCCGCCGAGGTCGCACGACCGGCCGAGTGGGCGGGCACCGGGCGGCGGAACGTGCGACCTCGGCTGCCGAGGCTCGTCGGTCACGGCGACTCATCGAGCCGGTCGAGGTCCGCGAGGGCCTGCTCGGCCTGGGTCAGCCGCTCGGGCTCGGGTCGGGTCCACCACTCCGGCCCCCGCTCGCCGAGCCCGTGCTTGGCGAGGCCGTTCCGGTGTCGGGCCCGCGCGACGGCGTCCTCGTCCCCGGCCCGCTTCGCCAGCTTCACCCCGTTCCGCCCGCGGCCGAGGTGGGACCGGAGCCGAGCAGCGACGTCCTCGGGGAGCGTCGGGTCCGTCCGCCGCCACCGTCGTCCGTTCACGACGAAGAAGTGGTCGTCCTCCACGCCAGCGGTCATGCCCCGAGTCTGCCCGAGTGACGTCCAAGCTGTCGGTGGTGGCGGGTACAACGGACTGCGATGACCGACTCCCGCGCGCGCCCGCTGCTCGACGTCACACGCATCTACGCCGAGGACGCCGCTCTCGAACTCCCGCGCGGCCAGGAGATCGTCGGGCGCTGGCCGGATGCCGAGATCGTCCCGGTCGCGTCGCACTGGCAGATCCCCGAGGTGCACGGCGACGAGCGCAACGTCGCGCGGTGGGTCCGGATCAAGACCGAGGCGCTCGTGCTCGGTGTGAAGAAGTCGATCGTCACGCGGCCCAACGGTCGCTCCGCCGACTTCATCGCGCCCTCGACCGCGAACGGCTGCGCGATGGCGTGCGCGTACTGCTACGTCCCGCGGCGCAAGGGCTACAGCAACCCGATCACCGTCTTCGCGAACATCGAGCAGATCACGAAGCACCTGGCCCGGAACATCCACAAGCAGGGTCCGAAGACCGAACCGAACCAGTGCGATCCCGACGCGTGGGTGTACGACATCGGCGAGAACAGCGACTGCTCGGTCGACGCGATGCTCAGCGACAATGTCCGCGACCTCTGCGACCTGTTCCGGATGACCCCGACCGCGAAGGCATCGTTCGCGACGAAGTACGTCAACCGGGACCTGCTCGACTGGGACCCGATGGGACGCACCCGGATCCGGTTCTCGCTCATGCCCCACGAGACCGCGAAGGTGACGGACATCCGCACCTCGCCGATCGCCGAACGGATCGCCGCCGTCAACGACTTCGTCGATGCCGGGTACGAGGTCCACCTGAACTTCTCGCCCGTCATCCTCACCCCGACGTGGGAAGCCGACTGGGCCGCGATGCTGCGGGAGGTCGACGACGTCCTGTCGCCCGCGGCGAAGGCCCAGCTGGCGGCCGAGGTCATCTTCCTCACGCACAACGAGCAACTGCACGAGGTGAACCTCGGCTGGCACCCGAAGGCCGAGGACCTGCTCTGGCGTCCGGAGCTGCAGGAGCAGAAGCTGTCCCAGAACGGTGCGGTCAACATCCGGTACCGCGCGGCGATGAAGGCGCGGCACCTCGAACGCTTCCGGCAGCTCGTCGCCGAGAACCTGCCGTCCTGCCGGATCCGGTACGCCTTCTGACGGTGTACACGATCCGTGTACACATGTACCGATCCGCGGTACACTCGCGGGATGCAACTCGCCGCTCCACTCGCCACCCTCGTCGGCCCCACGCAGGCCGACGCCCTCCGCGTCCTCGCCCGGACCGACACCGCCATGACCGGGCGACAGGTGGCTCGCGTCGCCGGCGCCGCCCAGCACACGGGGATCAAGCGGGCTCTCGACAAACTCGAGCACTCCGGCTTGGTGCACGTCGAGCGTGGTCTGCAGCACTCCGCCTACCAGGTCAACCGGGAGCACCTGCTGTGGCCGGCGGTCGAGCTCGTGCTCGGGGCTCGTGCGGAGCTCGAGCGGCGCATCCACGACTTCATCGCTGCTGCCGAAGCCGACGTGCTGTCGGTCTCGCTCTTCGGATCGCTCGCCCGGGGCACGGCCACCGACGAGTCTGACGTCGACCTGCTCGTGGTGTTCGCGGCGGAGACGGACGTCGACGTGGTCGTTCGCCTCGGTGATCTCGTGCAGCGCTGGACGGGCAACGAGTGTCAGGTCTTCGACGTGACGCGTGCTGACCTGGAGCGGTTCGCCGCCGAGGGTGACCCGCTCGTGGGCTCGTGGCGAGCCGACGCGCACACCGTCTACGGCTCCGACATCCGTTCACTCGTCTGATGCCGCCTCGGACACGCGCGATGGACGCGTCTGCAGTCCGGATGCGGCGCGACGAGGCCGAGACGTACTACGAAGTAGCCGTTCTGTGTGCCGGATCGGCGTCGCACGCCGACTGGAAGGCGGCCGGTTCCAACGCGGTCCTCGGCGGGATCGCAGCTGCAGACGCGATCTGCGGGGCTGTGCTCGGTCAGCACCACGTCGGCGAGGACCATGCGCAAGCCCGACGCCTGCTGGACATCGCATGCTCACCGGACCGGCAACCTGGCCACCACCTCAAGCGTCTGACCGACGAGAAGACGAACTTCCAGTACTCGTCCTCCCGGGTGACGCGCGAGCGGACGAGTCGCCTCGTCCTCGCGCTCGAGCGCCTGGTCGTCACGATGCGGAAGAAGACCGACACGACTCGCTGACCAAGTCGGTGGACGGGCCCGGGAACGACGGACGCCCGCACCGCGAGCGGTACGGGCGTCACGTGGTGGTGCCGGCGGTCACTTGCCGTCGACGGCGTCCTTGGCCTTCTCGGTCTCCATGCGAGCTTCGCCCATGCCCTGGTCCTTGTGGCCCTGGGCGGTGAGCTCGGCGTCGTCGGTGTGCTTGCCGACGGCCTCTTCGGCCTTGCCGACGATCTTCTGGGTGGCGTCCTTGGCCTTGTCTGCGAGCGACATGGTGTTCCTTCCTGCGGGGATCCGCCGAGGGTCCCCGGCGCGTGCTGCTGACGGTAATCCGTTCGATCCCGCCGCTCACGGCCGGGGCCGAGGGTCGTGTACCCCGGCGGCGCTGACGCCGGGCGCAGGATGGTCGTTCAGCGCGGACGGCGGATGCGGATCGGCCCCTTGGCGGTGGACGGGTCGATGACGTTCCCACCCTGGGTGATCTCGACCTCGCCGCGGGCGACCATGCGTCGGGCAGCGCGGCGGGCGGGTTCCATCAGGTCGCGCCAGTCGTCACCGCCGATCGCACGGGCGGCGTCCGAGGGGCAGATGCTCGAGGTCGCGGCACGGGCGTCGAGCAGCTCGTCGATGGTGCGCTCGAGGGTCCGGTCGGTGTCGTCGAGCTTGTGCCGACGGCAGGCGTCGGAGCACCACTTCGCGTCGGGGCTCGCCGAGTCCGGCATCCGGCGGCCGCACGAGGCGCAGGTGCGCTCGGTATGTGCGGCGTCGAGTCGGCGTGTGTCGTCCTCGGTGCGGATGGCTCGTCCCATGCGCCCATGATCGTCCTCGCCACCGACGCGCTTCCAGGCTGGTGGTACCCCGATCCGCGGTTCCGGCCAGGCCCGGCTGGCAGCATGCAGGGATGGACCACGACGTCGACCGCACTCCCGAGCCCGCCTGGGTCGAGCACGTGATGTGGTGGCACGTCTACCCGCTCGGCTTCGTCGGAGCGGAGATCCGCCCGAGCAGCAGCACCGACAGCAGCACCGACAGCGGCGCCGACAGAGGCGTCGATCGCCCGGTGGAGCACCGCCTCGGACATCTGGAGGGGTGGCTCGACCACGTCGTCGACCTCGGCCTCAACGGCCTGCTGCTCGGTCCGGTCTTCGCCAGCTCGACGCACGGCTACGACACGGTCGACCACTTCCGGATCGACCCGCGGCTCGGCGACGACGACGACTTCGACCGACTCGTCACCGCCGCCCACGACCGCGGCATCCGGGTCCTGCTCGACGGTGTCTTCAACCACGTCGGCCGCGAGCACCCTGCCTTCCGGGCCCTCGCCGAGCACGGGCCCGACGCCGAGACCGCTCCGCTCTTCGCCGTCGACTGGTCCGGGTGGCAGCCCGGGCAGCCGGTCCCCGTCGGGTCGTTCGAGGGGCACGACATCCTGGTCGCGCTCGACCACACCGCGGCCGCGACCGAGGACCTGGTCGTCCAGGTCATGACGCACTGGCTCGAGCGCGGCGTCGACGGCTGGCGGCTGGACGCGGCCTACGCGGTGCCGCCGGCGTTCTGGGCGACGGTGCTGCCCCGCGTCCGCGAGCGGTTCCCGGACGCCTGGTTCTCGGGCGAGGTCATCCACGGCGACACCGCGCGCATCGTCCGCGAGTCGACGATGGACTCCACCACCCAGTACGAACTGTGGCAGGGCATCTGGCACGGCATCGCGGACCGCAACTGCTACGAGCTCGCGCACGCGATCGAGCGCCACGACGAACTGCTCGCCACCTTCGCCCCGAGCACCTTCGTCGGCAACCACGACGTCACGCGGATCGCCTCGGCGGCGGGGGAGGGGTTCGTCGGCCACGCCATCGCGGTGCTCTTCACGGTCGCCGGCACCCCGTCGGTCTACGCCGGCGACGAGTTCGCCTGGACCGGCGTGAAGGAGGACCGGGAGGGCGGCGACGACGCCGTCCGTCCGACCTTCCCGCCCGGCCCGCCGCAGGTCAGCGGCACGGCCGCTGAGGTCCTGCACGCCCACCAGACGCTCGTCGCGCTCCGCCGCCGGCACCCGTGGCTGCACCGCGCCCACACCGACGTGGTGCACCTGGACAACACGGCCCTCGTCCTCCGCACCGCCACCGACCGGGAGGCCGTGGTCACCGCCCTGAACCTCTCGCCTGATCCGGTGGTGCTGCCCGCCGCCGACGCGACGCGGGTGCAGGCGGGCGCGGGCGACCTGCGCGACGGGACCGTGCGCCTCCCGGCCGCCGGCTGGGCCGTCCTGACCCGCTGACCACGGACGCGAACGCAGGCGCGGACAGAAACGAGACTCGGGCTGAGCGACGTTCCGCGCATCAGATGATGCGCGTCCTGTCGCCCAGCCCGAGTCTCGGCTGCGGTACTGCTACTTGCGGCTGCTGGCCGCGCGACGCTTGTTGAAGACGTCGAACGCGACGGCGGCGAGGAGCACCAGGCCCTTGATGAGCTGCTGGTACTCGGTGCCGACACCGAGGATCGACATGCCGTTGTTCAGGATGCCGATGATCAGACCACCGACGATCGCGCCCGGCACGGTACCGATGCCACCGGTGACGGCAGCGCCACCGATGAAGACGGCCGCGATGGCGTCGAGCTCGAACCCGTTGCCCGCGCTCGGCGAGGCCAGGTTCAGCTGACCGGTGAAGACCACGCCGGCGATGGCTGCGATGACGCCCATGTTCACGAAGAGCAGGAACGTGACCCGCTTGGTCTTGACGCCGGACAGCTGCGCGGCGAGCGCATTGCCGCCGATCGCGTAGATGTGCCGACCGAACACCGAGCTGCGCATGACCATCGAGTAGACGATCACCAGCACACCCAGGATGACCAGGACGATCGGGGTGCCGTTGTAGCTGGCGAGCAGCACCGCGACGAACATGACGAGCGCGACGGTGAAGACGAGCTTGGTGATGAACCAGGCGAACGGCTCGTCCTCGAGCTGGTACTTGCGACGGGTGGCACGACCACGGAAGGCCGTGATGACCAGGATCGCCGAGGCGACCACGCCGAGGACCATCGTGAGCGGCTCGTAGCCCGACGTGCCGAACGCCGGCAGGAAGCCCGAGCCCAGGGAGCGGAACCCGTCCGGGAACGGCGAGATCTGCTGGGTGTGCAGGGCGATCTGCGCGGCACCGCGGAACGCGAGCATGCCCGCGAGCGTCACGATGAACGCCGGGATCCCGAAGTAGGCGATCCAGAAGCCCTGCCAGGCGCCGACCAGGCCGCCGATCACCAGGCAGAGGACGACCGCGATCGGCCACGGGATGTGCCACTGGGTGATCATGACGCCGGCCATCGCACCGGTGAAGGCGACGACGGACCCGACGGACAGGTCGATGTGGCCGGCGATGATGACCATCACCATGCCGATGGCGAGGATCAGGATGTAGCTGTTCTGCACCACCAGGTTCGAGACGTTGATCGGCGCGAGGGTGATCCCGCCGGTCGTGGCCTGGAAGAAGATCACGATGACGATCAGCGCGATGAACAGGCCGATCTGTCGGAGCTGCCCGGTGAGGTAGCTGGCGGCGGACTTAAGCGCGTTCATTGACTGGGGTCTCCCGTTCCTGGGTCATGTACTGCATGAGGGTCTCGGGCGTCGCCTCGGAGCGGGGGACGTCCGCCGTGATGCGACCCTCGGAGAGCGTGTATATGCGGTCGCAGATGCCGAGCAGTTCGGGGAGTTCGGAGGAGATCACGATGATCCCCTTCCCCTGGTCGGCCAGCGCGTTGATGATCGTGTAGATCTCGTACTTCGCGCCGACGTCGATGCCGCGGGTGGGCTCGTCGAGGATGAGCACGTCCGGGTCGGCGTACATCCACTTCGACAGGACGACCTTCTGCTGGTTGCCGCCCGAGAGCTTGCCCGTGACGGCGTTCACCGTCGGGGCCTTGATGTTCATGTTCTTCAGGAAGCCACGTGCGACGGTGGTCTCCTCGGAGCTGTTGACGAAGCCCCAGTTGGCGAGCTTGCCGAGTGCGGAGCCCGACACGTTGCGCTTGATGTCGTCGATCAGGTTGAGGCCGTAGCGCTTGCGGTCCTCGGTGGCGTAGGCGATGCCGTTGTCGATCGCCGCCGACACGGTGTTCGTCTTGATCGGGACGCCGCGCTTGTAGACGGTGCCGCTGATGCCGGTGCCGTACGAGTGCCCGAAGACGCTCATCGCGAGTTCGGTGCGTCCGGCGCCCATCAGCCCGGCGATGCCGACGATCTCACCGGCGCGGACCATGAGGTTCGCGTCGTGGATGATCTGGCGCGAGGCGTCGAGCGGGTGGTGGACGTTCCAGTCCTCGATGCGGAGGAGCTCTTCGCCGACCTTCGACTCGTGCTCCGGGTAGCGGCTCGACAGGTCGCGACCGACCATGCCGCGGATGATGCGATCCTCGGAGATCTCGTCGGCGTGCATGTCGAGCGTCTCGATCGTCTGGCCGTCGCGGATGATCGTGACCTTGTCCGCGATCGCCTTGATCTCGTTCAGCTTGTGGCTGATGATGATCGCCGTCATGCCCTCGGCCTGCAGCGACTTGATGAGCTCGAGCAGGTGCGCGGAGTCGTCGTCGTTGAGTGCCGCGGTCGGCTCGTCGAGGATGAGGAGCTTGACCTTCTTCGACAGGGCCTTGGCGATCTCGACGAGCTGCTGCTTGCCGACGCCGATGTCCACGATCTTGGTGATCGGGTTGTCCTTGAGACCGACGCGCTTGAGCAGGTCCGCCGCGGCGAGGTTCGTCTTGTTCCAGTCGATGAAGCCGGCCTTGGACTGCTCGTTGCCGAGGAAGATGTTCTCGGCGATCGACAGGAACGGGCTCAGGGCGAGCTCCTGGTGGATGATGACGACGCCGGCTTCCTCGGAGTCGTTGATGTTCGAGAACCTGACCTGCTGGCCCTCGAAGAGGATCTCGCCGTCGAAGGTGCCGGCCGGGTAGACGCCCGACAGCACCTTCATCAGCGTCGACTTGCCCGCGCCGTTCTCGCCGCAGATCGCGTGTACCTGGCCGCGTTCGACCTCGATGGAGACGCCCTGCAGCGCCTTCACACCGGGGAACGTCTTGGTGATGTCGCGCATCTCGAGGATGGTGTCCGCCACGTCGACCGCCTTTTCTGTGGGTGGTGAGTTCAAGGCAGACGGGAGGCGCGGTGCGGCTCAGCACCGCGCCTCCCGTCCGGGGATGGTCCGGACGGACCTACTGGAGGTCGGATTCCTTGTAGTAGCCGGAGTCCACGAGGACCTTCTTGTAGTTGTCCTTCGTGACGACCGTCGGCTGGAACAGGTAGGTCGGGACGACCTTGACCTTGTTGTCGTAGCTCTTGGTGTCGTTGACCTCGGGCTTCTTGCCGGTCAGCAGGTCGTCGGCCATCGTCACGGACTCGGTCGCGAGCTTGCGCGTGTCCTTGTAGATGGTCGAGTACTGCTGGTCGTCGATGATCGACTTGACCGACGCGGCCTCGGCGTCCTGACCCGTGATGGTCGGGAGCGGACGGCTGCTGGTGCCGTAGCCGGCGCCCTGCAGAGCCGAGATGATGCCGATCGACATGCCGTCGTACGGGGAGAGCACGCCGTTCAGCACGGTGCCGCCCGAGTAGGACTTGGCGATCAGGTTCTGCATGCGGGCCTTGGCGGTCGCCGGGTCCCACTGCTGCGTGGCGGCCTGCGTGAAGCCGTCCTGGCCGGAGCCGATCTTGATGGTGCCGTCCTCGATGTACGGCTTGAGGGTCTTCATCGCGCCGTTGAAGAAGAACGTGGCGTTGTTGTCGTCGGGCGAGCCGGCGAACACCTCGATGTTGAACGGACCCTTCTTGCCGGTCTTCTTGCCGTCCGCGTCGAGCACACCCAGCCCGGTGAGGAGCGAGGTGGCCTGGTCGACGCCGACCTTCTCGTTGTCGAACGACACGTAGTAGTCGACGTTCTTCGAGCCGGTGAGCAGGCGGTCGTAGGAGATCACCTTGATGCCGGCCTTGGCGGCGTCGTCGAGCTGGTCGGACAGCGAACCACCGTCGATGGACGCGACGATGAGGACCTTCGCGCCCTTCGTGATCATGTTGCTGACCTGCTGGACCTGCTGCGGGATCTTGTTGTCTGCGTACTCGAGGTCGACCTTGTAGCCCTTCTTCTCGAGGTCGCTCTTGACGGCGTTGCCGTCCTTGATCCAGCGCTCCGACACCTTCGTGGGCATCGCGACGCCGACGAGGGCGCCCTTGTTGTCGGTGCTGCTGCCACCGTCGCCGGTCGCGGAACGACCACCGCCGCCAGAGCAGGCGGCCAGGGAGAGAGCGAGGCCGAGGGCTGCGACGCCCGCGACGATCCTGCGCTTCTTCATCGAAGTACCTCTGTTCCTCTCGCGTCGACATCGACGCGTTCAGGTGCGGGGCTGCTGTGTCCCGCTGGGGATGTGATGCTCCAAGTGAGCGCTCACATCATGTGGTCTCCGCCGAGCGGTGTCAACTCGTCGAGACCGGATCGGGATGTCGGGTCCCCGAACTGGCGGCACGGTACGGTGACCGGATGACGACGACCGCGACGCCGAACGGCAGGGGACGCAAGGCCCCGACGATCTTCGACGTCGCCGAACGCGCGGGGGTCTCCCACCAGACCGTGTCCCGCGTGATCAACGGGGACCCGACCGTCCGTGACCAGTTCCGGACGAAGGTCACCGACGCCGTCACCGCGCTCGGCTACCGGCCCCGCGCCGCCGCCCGGGCCCTCGCCGGCGGCCGCAGCCGGGCTCTCGGACTGGTCAGCGCGGGCGATGCGCTCTACGGACCGTCGAGCACCGCGATCGGCTTCGAACGCGCCGCCCGGACAGCCGGGTACCACGTGCTCCTGTCGACCCTGCCGGACGACCCGAAGCCCGCCGACCTCTCCGAAGCGCTGTCGACCCTGCTGGCGCAGGACGTCGCCGCGGTCGTCCTCGTCGCCGCCGACAACCGGGTGCTCGACGCCCTCGCGTCGCTGACGCTGCCGGTGACGGTGCCCGTCGTCGTCGCGAATGCCGTCCAGCGCGACGCCCTGCCGACCGACCTGGTCGTGCCGGGTAGCGGCGGGGCGACGATCTCCGCGGTCGCCATCGACCAGGCAGCCGGCGCGACCATGGCGCTGCAGCACCTGTTCGACCGCGGGCACCGGCGGATCGTGCACATCGCCGGACCGACCGTCTCGCAGGAGGCCGAGGTGCGCCGTGCGACCTACGACCGGACGATGCGTGCCCGTGGCCTGACCCCGGTCGTGTTCGAGGGCGACTGGACCCCGGCGAGTGGCTTCGCGGCCGGCCGGGCGATGGACGCCGCCGCGGTCGACGCGGTGTTCGCCGGGAACGACCAGATGGCGCTCGGCGTCCTGCACGCCTTCGCCGAGGAAGGGCTGCGGGTGCCGGACGACGTCGCGGTGATCGGCTTCGACGACGTGCCGGAGGCGGCGCACTTCACCCCGCCGCTGACGACCGTCCGCCAGGACTTCCAGGCGATGGGGGAGCGGGTGCTCGCCTCGGCGCGGGCGCTGCTTGAGGGCGGTCAGCACGACGACGCCCTGTTGCAGCCCGAGCTGGTGGTCCGGCGCAGCACGTGAGCGCACGCAGCGGGGGCGGACACCGACCGGTGCCCGCCCCTGCTGCTCGTCCGACCGGTCTCGCCGGCCCGGTCGTCAGCCCTTCAACGCGCCCGACGACAACCCGGCGACGTAGAACCGCTGCAGTCCGACGTAGAGCGCGATGCACGGGATCATCGCCACGACCGACCCGGCGACGAGGTTGCCGTAGGACACCTGCCCGTACGCCCCGGTCTGCAGGTTGAGCAGCGCCACCGGCAGCGTGTACAGCGAGTCCTTCGTCAGGAACGTCAGCGCTCCGAGGAACTCCGTCCACGACGCCAGGAACGCGTACAGCGCCGCGGTCGCCGCCCCGGGCAGGAGCAGCGGACGGAGCACGGAGACGACCACCCGGAAGCGCGAGGCCCCGTCGACGAAGGCCGAGTCCTCGAGCTCGGTCGGGATCGACTGGAAGGCGTTCCGCATCACGAACACCCCGAACGGCAGGTTCACCGTCGTGTAGAACAACACGAGCCCGAGCAGCGAGTTCGTGAGCTTCATCGCGTTCAGCTCGAGGTACAGCGGCGTCAGGATGGCCTGGAACGGCACCATCATCGTCAGCAGCACCAGCCCGAACACGACACCGGACCCGCGGAACCGGAAGCGTGCGAACCCGTACCCGGCCATCGTCGCGATCACCGCGGTGAGCACCGCCGTGGCGATCGACACGATGAGCGAGTTGACGACACCGGTCAGCAGGTGTGACGACGACGAGAACACGGCGGCGAAGTTCTGCCACCCGAGCTGGAAGAACGTCGCCGGGTCGGGTGCCTGGGTGATGACGGCCTCGGACTGGAACGCCCGCAGGATCGACCAGAGCAGCGGGACGCCGAACACCAGCGCGGACCCGACGCCGGCGATCGCGTAGAGGGTGCGCTTGACCGCGGTGTCGCGCGGGTGCTGGACGCTGCCCTGCTGGTGGCGGCGACGACGCCCGTCGCCGGTGGTGGTCAGCGTGCGGGTGGACAGGTCCGGCGCCCCGAGTCCGGCACGGGAGGTCGTGGTGCTCATGGCGTCAGTCCTTCTCTCGCAGTGCCCAGAACTGGACCACCGTGACGGCGGCGATCACCACGACCAGGGCGATCGACTGGGCGGTCGCGGCCCCGAGCTGCAGGTTGACGAACCCGCGGTTGTAGATCGCGTTGACGATGGTCGTGGTCTCGGTGCCCGGCCCGCCCTGGGTCAGGATGTAGAACTGGTTGAAGGCGAGCAGCGACCCGATGACCGAGATGATGACGCTCAGCGCGATGGTCGAGCGGATCATCGGGATGGTGATGAGCCGCTCGGTCTGCCACCACGACGCGCCCTCGAGCTGCGCGGACTCGTAGACCTCGTCGGGGACGCCCTGCATCGCCGACATGAGCAGCACCATCGTCAGCCCGGACACCGCCCAGACCACGAGCACGCAGATGAGCACCGTCGCCAGCGGGCCGTTCACGAGCCACGCGGTGCTGCCGTCGGTGATCCCGAGCCAGCGGAGCACCAGGTTCACGGCGCCGGAGTTCGGCTGCGCCTCGAGCACGAGCATGAACGACAGCGTCGTCAGCCCGACCACGTAGGGCAGGAAGAACACCGTCCGCAGCACGGTGCTGCCACGGCGGCGGGCCCGGACGAGCACGGCGAGGAAGTACCCGAGCGCCAGGATCGGCAGGGTCACGATCGCCGTGTAGAGCAGCGTGTACAGGATCGCGTGCACGAACGTCGGGTCCTGGAACAGCGTCAGGTAGTTCTGCAACCCGATGAACCGGTACGACCCGATCAGCGGCCAGTTCGTGAACGAGATGTACAGCGCGAACACGAGCGGCGCGAGCACGAAGACGGCGACGAACAGGATCGCCGGCGCGACGAGCACCGCGCCGGTCCGGGGCGGGTGGGTGAGTGAGTTGCGGGGCCGAGCCGGGCCGCCACCGGGGCCGCGGCCCACGGTGGGACGGCCGACGCCGGTCCGGCCGGCGGGGCGCCGGGTGGAGATGGTCGACATGCGTGCACCTCTCTGTGCATCAACGAGAGCGAGACGAGCGGGACGAGCGGGAGCGGGACGAGGAGGCTCAGGCCTGGACCTGGTCGAGGATCCGCTGGTAGTCGGACTGCGCCGTCCGCATGGCGGCAGCGCTCCCCGACCCGAACACGGCCTCGCGGAACATCGCGAAGTACGGCGACGACGGCTGGTTGTTGAGCAGGTTGTACGCCAGCGTCCGCGGCGCGTAGCCCTTCTCGAAGGAGTCCAGCGGCCCGGAGGCCAGCGGGAACCGCTTCCGGTACTCCGGCGTGGCGGCGTCGGACCGGGTCGGGAAGTACCCGCCGTCCGGCAGCGCCTGCTGCTGCCGGAGCCCGTTCGCGTACTGCATGAACGCCCAACCCCCGGACGGGTTCGCCGCCCCGTTCGGGATGCACATGTTGTCGCCGCCGTCGAAGAACGACCGCTTGCCGTCCCACGACGGGATGAGCACGGTCTGCATCTTCGCCCGCATCGCCTTCGTCGCCGCGGGCACGGTGGCCCCGTACGAGGTCGGGAAGATGCCGACCTTGCCGGCCCGGAAGTCCGCTCCCCACGTGGTGCCGGCGTCGGAGTACGTCGCCTTCGACAGCACCCCGTCCCTCCAGAGCTGCCGGTAGAACTCGAGCGTCCGTTCCAGGGCCTCGTTGCCGATGATGTTCGCCCGCTGCGAGCCGACCTCGCCGGACATCATGTCGACGCCGGTCGCCCACACGTGCGGCTGGGTGACGAAGCCGATGATGCCGGCGGCGTTGCCGGAGATCGACCAGCCGTACACGTCGTCGCCGGTCTTCCGGATCGCCTTCGCCGCGTCGAGCAGCGTGGACAGGTCCTTCGTCGACTCCTCGACGTCGAGGCCCGCACGCTCGAACAGCTCGGTGTTCACGAACAGCTGCGAGTTGTCCGCCAGGTACGGCAACCCGTAGTACCGGCCGCGGTACTCGAGCAGGCGCAGGTGGCCGGGCGAGATCGCATCGACGTAGTCGAGGTCCTGCACCACGTCGGTCAGGTCGGCGAACGCGTCGCGGAAGATGAACAGCTGCGAGTTGATGTCGTCGATGTCGACGACGTCCGGCGGTGTCCCGCCACGGATCGCGGTCGCGAGCTTCGTCACGTACTGCGCGTCCGGCACCGGGGTGAGCTGCACCTGCAACCCCGGGTTCGCCCGGTTGAACCCGGCGACGGCCGAGGTCAGACCGGCCTGGGTCGCGGACCGGCACCAGACCTGCACGGTGCCGGTCGCGCCCTTGCCGAAGACGGCCGGCTTCGCGACGACCTTCGGCAGGCTGCCGGAGCACCCGGCCAGGGCGAGGGCTGCCGCACCGGCGACCCCGCCGACGAGGAACGACCTGCGGTCCACGACGTCACCGTGCCAGCGGGAGCCAGACGCGCATCGGCGCGGCCCCCCGGTTCGCCCACGCGTAGTACGGGACGGCGGTCGCGGTGACCTCGCGAGCTCCCGGGAGGCCCGTGGTCGCGTCCGCGGACCCGGCCACGTCGTCGACGCTGGTCGCCTCGCCCGCGCGATCCGTCCCTCCCGGCCCGTCCAGCCGCCGGTACGGCCACGCCGGCTGCACGTGCTCGGCCGGTGCGTGCCCCGGGACCCGTAGCGTGACGACCCCGTCGAGCAGGTCGTCGCGGTGCGCTTCGGTGATCGGCGCCGCCGGGTCCACCGTCAGGTCGTCGACCGTGAAGCCCTGCTGGTCCGCCTGCTCGACGGCGTAGACGAGCGGGCCGCGTTCGATGGCGACCTGCCCGCGGGCGGCGTCGATGCGGGCGTCGGCGACGTACCGGTGCGGCGTCGTGTCGAAGGTGAGCTCGACGGTGTCGCCGGCCGACCACTCGCGGTCGATGACGTGGAGGGTGCCGGCCGCCGGGCTCGCCTGACTCGCCGGACTCGCCGAGCCGTCCGGACCGGTGACGGTCGTGGTGTCCGACCAGGCGGGGATCCGGAGTCCGAGGGCGAGTGGTCCGTCCTCGGTGACGGTGATGCGCACCCGGCCGTCGTGCGGGTACCCGGTCTCGACCTCGACGACGCCGAGCGAGGCGGTCGCGTACTGGTGGACCTGCAGCCCGCCGTCGGTGGCGGTCGCCAGGTAGCCGTCGAGGCTGGCGAAGGTGCGCATGATGTTCGGCGGGCAGCAGGCGCAGTCGAACCAGCCCCGACGGCCGTGGGCGGGGGAGCGGTTCTCGTCCTGGTGTGCGTGGTCGCGCTGCTGCAGCGGGTTGACGTAGAAGTACTCGGTGCCGCCGAGGCTGACGCCCGCCAGGAACGCGTTGTACAGCAGGCGCTCGATCGCGTCGGCGTAGACCGGCTTGCCGGTCGCGAGCAGCAGGCGCCAGGCCCACTGCACCCCGCCGATGGCCGCGCAGGTCTCGGCGTAGCCGCGGTCGGTCGGCAGCTCGTACGGGTCGCCGAACGCCTCCCAGTCCCAGCGGGCGCCGAGACCACCCGTGATGAACGCCTTCGTCGCCATCATGTCCGCGAACTGCCGCTCGCTCGCCGCGAGGAGCTCGGTGTCCCCGGTCTCGATCGCGACGTCGACCGCGCCGGCCGCCAAGTACACGGCACGGACCGCGTGGCCCTCCACCGTCGTGGCCTGCCGGGTCGGCACCCGGTCGGAGAAGTACGTCGGCTCGCCGCCGGCCCGCTCGATGATGCCGTGCCCGCGGGCGTCGACGAACCAGTGCGCCAGGTCGAGGTAGGCGCGGGTGCCGGTCTCGCGGAACAGCTCGACCAGGCCCATCTCGACGACGGGGTGACCGTCGACGTCCACGGTCTGGCCGGGGCCGTCGCCGAACGTGCGGACCAGGTGGTCGGCGTTCCGGATCGCGACCTGGAGCAGCGCGTCGTCCCCGGTGGCACGGTGCTGGGCCACGGCCGCCTGGTACAGGTGCCCGGCGCAGTACATCTCGTGGCTCCACTTGAGGTCCGTGTACCGCTCGCCCTTCCCCCGGATCTGCTGCACGGAGTCGAGGTAGCCGTCGTCGGCCTGCGCCTGCGCGTACAGGGTGGTGACCTCGCGCTGCAGCTCGAGCAGGTCGTCCGACGGGGCGCGGCCGTACTCCCACGCCACTGCCTCGAGCCACTTCGTCACGTCGGAGTCCATGAAGACCGGGCCGACCGCCTCGCCCTCCTCGAGCCCGGCGGCGATCCGGAGGTTCCGGAAGTTCCCGGCGGCCTCGAGCAGGGCGTGGGCGCCGCGGATCGCGTCGCGGCCGTTGCGCTGCTGCCGGAGCGCCCAGAAGCCCCCGGTGATCCGGGCGTCCCCGGTGGGCAGCGGCCGGAGCGTCAGGCGCGCCTGGGCGGTCGGGAGGACCGGGGTCGCGGTGTGCGCGCCGCGGTCGGTCGCGAGCGTGGTGGTCATGTCGCCTCCTTGCGATGTGACTGGTGCCGTCCGGACTGCATCGTCGCAGGACGGAAAACGCTTTCTGCGGTGGACGTTACGACACGGACGGGAGGCGCGCAAGGGCTTCGTGCATCGGCTTGCGTATGATCATGCGAACGTCCAGAACCTCGGAAAGGTGGTTGCCGTGACGCTCGAACGCAACGGTCAGCCGATCCGGATCACCGACGTCGCCGCGCTCGCCGGGGTGTCGATCGGCACCGCGTCGAAGGCGCTCAACGGCACCGGACAGCTGCGTGACACCACCCGGCAGCGCGTGAAGGACGCCGCCGAGAAGCTCGGGTTCGTCGGCGACGCCCGGGCCCGCGCGCTGTCCTCGGGGCGGACCTACACGGTCGGCATGATCACCACCGACTCGTTCGGTCGGTTCTCGATCCCGGTGCTGCTCGGTGCCGAGGACGCCCTGTCCGCCGGACAGATGGCCGTGCTGCTCTGCGACACCCGCGACGACCACGTGCGCGAGGCCCACTACCTGCGCTCCCTGGCGGCCCGCGGCGTCGACGGCGTCATCGTGACCGGCCGTTCCGCCGACGCCCGGCCCCCGATCGACGTGTCGATGCCGGTCGTCTACGCCTTCACGCCCTCCACCGACGACGCCGACGTCTCGATCACCCTCGACGACGCCGCCGGTTCGGCGCTCGTGGCCGCACACGTCCGCTCACTCGGACGCCAGCGGGTCGCCGTCGTCACCGGACCCGGACGGCACCGGTCCGCGGTGCGCCGGACGGACGGCGCGTCGTCGGTGCTCGGGTCGCACCTGGTCGCACCGCCGCTCTTCGGCGAGTGGTCCGAGCGCTGGGGGCGACAGGCCGTGGACGTCCTCGCGCGCCAGGCGCCCGACGTCGACGCGATCGTCTGCGGCAGCGACCAGATCGCCCGTGGCGTGTGCGACCGACTGCGGGAGACCGGACGGTCCGTACCCGGCGACGTCGCGGTGACCGGCTTCGACGACTGGGACGTGATGGCCCTGGCGAGTCGTCCGCCGCTGACCACGGTGGACCTGCGGCTCGAGGAGCTCGGCCGGGTCGCCGGGCAGGCGCTCCTGGCGCTGATCGACGGCGGGACGGCCGCGTCGGCATCGGTCACGCCCTCGCTCGTCATCCGCGAGAGCACCGTCGGCGCCTGACGCCGGCACCCTCCGGTGCGCTCGGCGGCGACACGGCCGGACGAGTTGTCCACGTGAGCGCTCACGCGCTACGGTGTGAGCGCTCACTCGACGGCGAGAGCAGGAGGCCCACCATGAGCGACGACCGGACCCGCGAGATCGCGGACGGCCGCACGACCCTCGGCATCGAACTCGGGTCGACCCGCATCAAGGCGTGTCTGGTGGGTGCGGACCTGACCGTCATCGCCTCCGGCAGCCACGAGTGGGAGAACGAGTTCGTCGACGGTCGCTGGACCTACCCGCTGGCAGCGGTCGAGACCGGTGTCCGCGCCGCGTACGCCGCACTGGTCGCCGACCTGCAGGCGCAGCACGGCACGGTGCCGACGACGTTCCGCGCCGTCGGGGTCTCGGCGATGATGCACGGCTACCTGCCGTTCGACGCCGACGGCGAGCTGCTCGTGCCCTTCCGCACGTGGCGCAACACCTCGACCGGCCCGGCAGCCGCGGCCCTGAGCGACGCGCTCGGCTTCAACATCCCGCTCCGCTGGTCGATCGCGCACCTGTACCAGGCCGTCCTCGACGACGAGCAGCACGTGGCGCAGACCACGGGTATCACGACGCTCGCCGGGTACGTGCACCGGCAGCTCACCGGGCAGGACGTCCTCGGCGTGGGGGACGCCTCGGGTGTGTTCCCGATCGACCCGGTCACCGGCGACTACGACGCCCGCATGCTCGACACCGCACAGGACCTCATCGGGGTCCCCGACCTCCGTGCACTCCTGCCCGAGGTCCGCGTCGCCGGCCAGGACGCCGGCCACCTGACCCCCGCGGGCGCCGCCTGGCTCGACCCCACCGGCACCCTGCAGCCCGGCGCACCGCTCTGCCCGCCCGAGGGTGACGCCGGCACCGGCATGGTCGCCACGAACGCGGTCGCCCAGCGCACCGGCAACGTCAGCGTCGGCACGAGCATCTTCGCGATGGTCGTCCTCGAACGCGCGCTGTCCACCCCGCACGAGGAACTCGACGTCGTCACCACCCCCGCCGGCGACGCCGTCGCGATGGTGCACTGCAACAACGGCGCCAGCGAGATCGGCAGCTGGGCGCGCGTGTTCGGCCGCTTCGCCGAGGCCGCCGGCACCCCGACCGACGCCGACACCGTGTTCCGCACCCTGCTCGACGAGGCCGCCACCGCCGACCACGACGCCGGCGGACTGCTCGCCGTCAACTACCTGGCCGGCGAACCCGTCACCGGCGTCGAGGACGGCCGACCGCTGCTCCTCCGCGCCCCCGACGCCCGGTTCACGCTCGGCAACCTGGTCCGCGCCGAACTCATGGGCGCGTTCGCGACGCTCGCCATCGGCATGGAGGTCCTGCACGCCGAGGGCGTCGCCGTCGACCGGATGACCGCACACGGCGGACTCTTCCGGACGCCCGGCCTGCCGCAGCGCCAGCTCGCCGCCGCACTCCGCGTGCCCGTCGCGCTCGAGGCCACCGCCAGCGAGGGCGGGGCGTGGGGCATCGCCGTCCTCGCCGCCTACCTCGAGCACGCGGCCGACACCTCGCTCGCCGAGTACCTCGACACGACCGTGTTCGGTTCGGCGGCGTCGGCCGTCGTCGACCCGGAGCAGCGCGACGTCGACGGGTTCACGACGTACCTCGACCGGTTCCGGGCAGCGCTGCCGATCCAGGCGATCGCGGCGGCCGTGCCGGGCGCGACCACGACGCCGGGCGCGACCACGGCGGCCGGCGAGCCGACGACGGCAGCCGAGCCGAGCCTCCAGGCCGAACACGACAGCAGCGCCGACGCGCACCAGCAGGAACAGGACGTGAACTGATGACCGACGACACCACCAAGGCGGCCGTCGCCGCAGCGCGGGAGCGCGTGGCCCGACTGCACGGCGAACTCGTCCGCTACGGGCTGGTCATCTGGACCGGCGGCAACGTCTCCGAGCGCGTGCCCGGCACCGACCTGTTCGTCATCAAGCCGAGCGGCGTCGTCAGCGAGGACCTGACCCCCGAGAACCAGGTCGTCTGCACCCTCGACGGTGTGCCGGCCGAGGGCTGGGGCAACGCGCACGGTCCTTCCTCCGACACCGCCGCACACGCCTTCGTGTACCGGAACATGCCCGAGGTGAACGGTGTCGTGCACACCCACTCGACCTACGCCACCGCCTGGGCCGCCCGCGCCGAGGAGATCCCCTGCGTGATCACCGCGATGGCCGACGAGTTCGGCGGCCCGATCCCGGTCGGCCCGTTCGCGATCATCGGCGACGACTCGATCGGCCAGGGCATCGTCGCGACGCTCAAGGACCACCGGTCCCGCGCCGTGCTCATGCAGAACCACGGCGTCTTCACCATCGGCAAGGACGCGAAGGACGCCGTCAAGGCCGCCGTGATGTGCGAAGACGTCGCCCGCACGGTCCACATCGCGAAGCAGGGCGGTGACCTCGTGCCGATCGCGCCCGAGGACGTCGACCGCCTCTTCGACCGTTACCAGAACGTCTACGGACAGAACCCCGAAGGAGCCATGCGATGACGCAGGACACCCCCACCACGACGGACGCCGTCGACCCCCAGGCCACGCTCGAGCGCTACGAGGTCTGGTTCCTCACCGGCTCGCAGGGCCTCTACGGCGAGGAGACCCTCCGCCAGGTCGAGGAGCAGAGCCGCGCGGTGCACGAGTCGCTCGCCGGTGCCCTGCCGGTGACGCTCGTGTGGAAGCCCGTGCTCAAGGACGCCGACGGCATCCGCCGCGCCCTCATCGAGGCCAGCGCGGACGACAACGTCATCGGTGTCACGACGTGGATGCACACGTTCAGCCCCGCCAAGATGTGGATCGGCGGACTCAACGCGCTGACCAAGCCGCTGCTGCACCTGCACACGCAGGCGAACGTCACGCTGCCCTGGGCGGACATCGACTTCGACTTCATGAACCTCAACCAGGCCGCGCACGGTGACCGCGAGTTCGGCTACGCCCTCGCCCGCATGGGCGTCCGGCACGCCACCGCCGTCGGCCACGTGACCGACCCGCGCGTGCAGCAGCGCGTCGCCGACTGGACCCGCGCCGCCGCCGGTGCCGCAGCGATCCGCGAGCTCAAGCTCACGCGCTTCGGCGACAACATGCGCTACGTCGCCGTCACCGAGGGCGACAAGACCGAGGCCGAGATCGAGTTCGGCGTCCAGGTCAACACCTGGGCCGTCAACGAGCTCGCCGCCGCCGTGGACGCCGCCGCTGCCGACGACTCCGCCGTCGACGCACTCGTCGCCGCGTACGACGCGACCTACGACCTCGTCCCCGAACTGCAGGACGGCGGCGCGCGTCGTCAGTCCCTCCGCGACGGTGCCGCGATCGAACTCGGTCTCCGCGCCCTCCTGGCCGAGAACGGGTCCGCCGCGTTCACCACGAACTTCGAGGACCTCGGCACGCTCAAGCAGCTGCCCGGCCTGGCCGTCCAGCGGCTGATGGCCGACGGCTACGGCTTCGGCGCCGAGGGGGACTGGAAGACCGCCGTCCTGGTCCGCGCGATGAACGTCGCCGGCGCCGGACTGCCCGGTGGCGCCTCCCTGATGGAGGACTACACGTACGACCTCACCCCGGGTGCCGAGAAGATCCTCGGCGCGCACATGCTCGAGGTGTCGCCGACCCTGACCTCGTCGACCCCGACGCTCGAGATCCACCCGCTCGGCATCGGCGGCAAGGACGACCCGGTGCGCCTGGTCTTCACCGCCGACTCCGGCCCCGCGGTCGTCGCCGCCCTGAGCGACACCCGCGACGGCTTCCGCCTCACCGCGAACGTCGTCGAGGTCGTCCCGCCGACCGAGGCACTGCCCAACCTGCCCGTCGGCCGTGCCGTCTGGGAGCCGCAGCCGTCGTTCCCCGTCTCGGCCGAGGCCTGGCTCAGCGCCGGCGCCGCCCACCACACCGTGATGACGACCGCCGTCGGCATCCAGGTGCTCGAGGACCTCGCCACCATGATCGGCACCGAGTTCCTGGTCATCGACGAGCACACCACGCTGCGCGGCTTCCGCGACGAGGTCCGCACGCAGCAGACCTGGCACCGGCTCGACCGGGGCTTCTGAGTCAGGTCGGGAGGCCTACCATGAGCGACGTGATCGACGACGACACCACCACTGCAGCCCACACCCGCACCAACTGGGCGGGGAACGTCACCTACTCGGCGAGCCACCTGGCAGAACCGACGACCGTGGCCGACCTCCAGCGGCTGGTCGCCTCGACCCCGCGCTTGACGGCGCTCGGGTCACGGCACTCGTTCAACACCATCGCCGACACCGACGCGGTGCAGGTGACGCTCACGGGCCTCCCGCCCGAACTCGACGTGGACTCCGACCGGCGCGTGGCACGTGTCGCCGCCGGCCTCACGCACGCCCAGGTTGCCGTCGGCCTGGAGGCCCGTGGTTGGGCCCTCGCGAACCTCGCGTCCCTGCCGCACATCTCGGTCGCCGGCGCCGTCGCGACCGGCACCCACGGATCCGGTGTCGGGAACGCGTCGCTCGCCCAGTCCGTCGTGGGACTCGAGATCGTCCGGGCCTCCGGCGACGTCGAGGTCGTCGGCGTGGACGACCCCCGGCTCGACGCGCACCGGGTCGCCCTCGGCGCGCTCGGGGTCGTCGTCGCGGTGCACCTGGCGGTCGAACCGACCTACCGGGTCGCGCAGACCGTGCACACCGGGCTCGGCTGGGACGTCGTCGACGCGCAGTTCGAGTCGATCATGTCCGCCGGCTACAGCGTCAGCATGTTCACCGGCTACACCGACGACGGCATCCGGCAGATCTGGACCAAGCGGCGCGAGGACCGTGACGACGCCGTCGTCGACCTCGCCGCCCTCGGTGCCGTCGCCGGTGCCGAACCGATCCACCCGGTGCCCGGCAGTGAGACCGCCGGTGTCACCGAACAGGGCGGCGTCCCCGGCCCCTGGCACGAGCGACTGCCGCACTTCCGGTCGTCGTTCACGCCCTCGGCGGGCGAGGAGATCCAGGCCGAGTACATGATCGACGCGAGCAACGCCGTGCCCGCGATCCAGGCGCTCCGGGGGATCGGGGACGCCATCGCCCCGGTGCTCTTCGTGTCCGAGATCCGTCGCATCGCCGCCGACGACGCCTGGCTCGCACCGAGCTCCGGGCGGGACTCGGTCGCGTTCCACTTCACGTTCCGCCGTCAGACCGAGGACGTGGCGGTCGCGCTGCCCCTCATCGAGAACGCCCTCGCGCCGTTCGGTCCCCGCCCGCACTGGGGCAAGGTCGCGGCGGCGAGCCCGGAGCGGCTACACCAGGTCTACCCGCAGCTCGGGGCGTTCTCGGCGCTGGCGCGGGACCTCGACCCGGAGGGGCGCTTCCGCAACCCGTTCCTGGACCGCGTGCTCGGCTAGGGTTGCTCCCGAGTGCTGAACTCGGGGAACGGTGTTTTCCCCTGGCCCTCCACTCGGAGAGCGAACCGAAGCCCGGGACTGTTGCTGCAGTCCCGGGCTTCACTCGTCCGCCCTGAGCGCGGTCCGGCTGTCGCGCGCTCGACGGCCAGCCTACCGGCGTGATACACGTATTCCAGTGTCTCCACCGCGCGGAAGGACGGAGTCCATGGACCTCATCGGATCGCATCTCGTGCCGTTCCTCGGGCTCGTCGTGCTCGGCGCCGTCGGGCTCTGCGGCGTGTTCGCCTGGCAACTCACTGCGCCGCTCCGGCACCCGAACCGAGACGACGTCGGCGGCGGCGGCGTCGGCGTCGGACCGACAGTGCCGGAAGACGTCGACACGGAGTGACGATCATCAGGGGCGCGAGCGCAGGCGTGCCTCTCTCGCCGTTCACAGGAGATGTCGGGGGACTGCACCGCTGCTCCACCGGCTCGTCGCCGGGGCTGTCCATGTGCGGACGCAAAGGTCAGGCATGGCGAACCTGAACCGCATCCTCGGCATGGCCTCGAAGGTCATCGACAAGCAACTCCAGAAGCGCTCCAGCCAGCAGCCCGGCAGTGGGCAGTGGTCCGCGCCGGCGCCGGATCGACGCCAGCAGCAGCCCCCGGCCGGCAACCACCAGGCTCGTCCCGGCGCCTCGAGCGAGGCCGACCGCGTCGCGATCGCGAAGTACGACTACCTGCTGAAGACCGCCGATCCCGAGCGTCTCGAGCAGGCCCACCACGACGCGTTCGCCCGACTCACCCCGGAGCAGCGCCAGCAGGTCCTGCAGCGGCTCAACGCGGAACTGCCGCAGCACGACCGGGGGACCGATGCCTCCGCGGCAGGTCTCGCCCGGACCGCGACACGGGGCGAGACGAGCCGTCCCGGGACCATGCGCAAGGTGCTCGGCGGCGCCGCGCTCGGTGGCGGTGCCCTGGCGGTCGGCGGTCTCGCGGTCGCGGTCGCCGGCGGTGCGGTCCTGAGCGCGGCCGCGGGACCGGTGTTGGCGCAGGCGGCGGACCTCGGCGTGGACTTCGAGGGTGTCGCGGCCGGCCTCGGTGACACGGTGGGCGGCGGTCTCGGTGACCTCGGCGGCAGCGTGGAGGGCGTGGCAGCGCAGGGGGAGCAGGCGCTGGGCGGCCTCGGCGAACAGGTCGGGAACCTCGGCGAGGGCTTCCAGTGGCCGGGGATCAGCGACTTCTTCGACCGCTGAGCCGAGTCCGCAATACCCGACGGTCTCCAGATCGCGACCGCCGTTCGGGAATGGCGGGCGACGCCGACGACTTGGAGTGTTTCGTCGTGCGTCGTCCCGCACGCGCGGGATTCGGAACGGATCCGGGCGCGGTGCCAGGATGGACGCCGCCCACCCGGCACCCCCGAACAAGGAGACCCGTCGTCATGAGACGTCCGAAGCGCCTGACCATCACCGCGGCCGTCGCCGCCGCAGCGGCCCTGGTCCTCACGGGCTGCTCGGGCGGCAACGCCTCCGACGACGCCAGCGGCGGGACGGACAAGGGCGGCACGCTCAACATCCTCACGTCGCAGACCACGTTCCACCTCGACCCCGCGACGAGCCAGAGCCTCGGCATCACCTCGATGGGCCTCGTCGCCCGTCGCCTCACCACGTGGGACGTCGAGCCGGGCAAGACCGCGAAGGTCGTCCCGGACCTCGCCACGAACACCGGTGTCGCGAGCGACGACGGCAAGACCTGGACCTACACGCTGAAGGACGGCGTCGAGTTCCAGGACGGCACGCCGATCACCACGAAGGACATCAAGTGGGGGATCGAGCGCTCGTTCGCGCCGACCCTCTCCGGCGGTCTCAGCTACCACAAGTCCCTCCTGGTGGGCGGCAGCGACTACAAGGGGCCGTTCGAGGGCAAGAGCCTCGACAGCATCGAGACCCCGAACGACAAGACCATCGTCTTCAAGCTCAACGACGCGTACGGCGACTGGCCGTGGCTCGCGTCGATGCCGGCGTTCACCCCGGTCCCCGAGGGCCAGGGCACCGACACCGGCGCCTACGACCTCAAGCCGGTGGCGTCCGGCCCGTACCAGGTGCAGTCGAACCAGCAGGGCTCGCAGGTCACCCTGGTCCGCAACAAGGCCTGGTCCGCGAAGACGGACGAGGTGCGCACCGCCGGCCCCTCGAAGATCGTCTTCAAGGAGAGCCAGGACCCGTCCACGATGACGCAGACGCTGATCGCGGACAACGGTGACGCGAAGAGCTCCTTCGGCGCGATCTACCTCGGTGCCGCCGAGCTCAACCAGGTCCGGAGCAACCCGTCCGCGCAGGACCGCCTCGCCACGTCGAAGGCCGGCCCGATCAGCTACATGGCGATCAACACGCAGCGCGGCGAGCTGAAGGACCTCAAGGTCCGTCAGGCCCTGCAGTACGCGGTCGACCGCAAGTCGTTCCGGATCGCCGCGGGTGGAGCCCTCGCCGGCACCTACGCCTCGACGCTCATCACGCCGGGCATCGCCGGTCGCCAGGACTACGACCTCTACAAGACGAGCGCCACGGGTGACGTCGACAAGGCGAAGTCGCTGCTGAAGCAGGCCGGGGTCTCGAACCTCAAGCTGACGCTCGTCACGCAGAACGACCCGACCTACCTCGCGCAGGCGCAGGCGCTGCAGGCCGGTCTCAAGCGCGCCGGCATCACGGTCACGCTGAAGCCCCTCGACTACGACTCGTTCACGCAGGCCACCACGAACGGCACCGACTTCGACCTGTCGCTGTCCAGCTGGCAGCCGGACTTCCCGAGCGCGAACGCCAACCTGCAGCCCCTCTACGACTCGTCGCAGATCGGTGGCGGTGGCTACAACGTCTCGAAGTACAGCAACCCGGAGGTGGACGCCCTCATCGCGAAGGCCAGCGCCACGGTCGACCAGTCCGAGGCGCAGAAGACCTGGGCGCAGGCAGACAAGACGATCATGGCCGACGCCCCGGTCGTCCCCTTGATGTACGCGAAGCAGTCGTTCCTGGCCGGTTCGGACGTCGACAACTTCCAGATCGCCGACTTCCCGGCGTACCCGAACTACCTCAAGGTCTCGCTCAAGCAGTGACCGATCCCATCCTGCAAGTCCGGGGGCTCCGCGTCGCGTTCGGCGACGCGGAGCCCGTCGTCCGTGACGTCTCCTTCGACCTGACGCCCGGTCGTGTCCTGGCGCTCGTCGGCGAGTCCGGCTCCGGCAAGTCCGTCAGCGCGATGAGCGTGCTCGGACTCCTGCCACCCCAGGCACGCGTCGCGGGCAGCGCCCGGTTCCGCGGCGAGGAGCTCGTCGGTGCACCCGTCGAGGAACTGCGCCAGGTTCGCGGCGCCGGCATCGGTGTGGTGTTCCAGGAGCCGATGAACTCGTTCACGCCGGTGCTGTCGATCGGGACGCAGATCGCCGAGGCCGTCCGGGCGCACCCGACCACGCTCGACCGCGCCGGGGTGTCCGCCCGGGTCGACGAGCTGCTCCGGTCCGCCGGCATCGCCGACCCGACCCGGATCCGGAAGGCCTTCCCGCACGAGCTCTCCGGCGGACAGCTGCAGCGCGCCATGATCGCGATGGCGCTGGCCGGGGACCCGGTCGCGCTCATCGCGGACGAGCCGACGACCGCGCTCGACGTCACCGTGCAGGCGGGGATCCTCGACCTGCTCCGGACCCTCTGCCGCGACCGCGGGCTCGCGGTGCTGCTCATCACGCACGACATGGGCGTGGTGGCGGACATCGCCGACGAGGTGCTCGTGATGCGTCGCGGTGACCCGGTCGAGCACGGCACGGTCGTCGACTTGTTCGCGCGCCCGCAGGCCGAGTACACGCGAGCGCTCCTCGCCGCCGTGCCGGCACTGGGCCCCCTCGTGCCGGTACCGCCGCGCCGCGGAGCTTGCGGAGCGGCGGGGCGGCCGAGCTCGCGGGGAGAGGCGCGGCCCACCTCCGCCACGGACGGTGCCTCGGCCGAGACTCGCGCTGAGCGACCGGACTCGCGTCCGACGGTCCGAGCCACGTCGCCCAGCGCGAGCGTCGCGGACGACGCGGGGCGTGCCTCCCGGCCGGTGGTCGCGCGCCTGCGCGACGTCGGCGTGCGGTACTCGCGCCGTGGCGACCCGACCGTGTCGGGCATCGACCTCGAGCTGCACGCCGGCGAGACCCTGGGCCTCGTGGGGGAGTCCGGTTCGGGCAAGACCACGATCGGCCGCGCGCTGGCCGGCCTCGTCCCGGTGGTCGAGGGCACGGTGGACGTCGACGGGCAGGACCTCCGCACCGCCCGAGGTCGGCGTCTCCGAGACATCCGCAAGCGTGTCGGGATCGTGTTCCAGGACCCGGCCTCGTCGCTGAACCCGCGGCAGAGCATCGGCTGGAGCATCGCCGAGCCGCTGCTGGTGCACGAACCGAGCGCCGACCGACCGGCACGCGTCCGCGAGTTGCTCGAGGCCGTGCAGCTCGACCCGTCGTGGGCCGAGCGGTTCCCGCACCAGCTCTCCGGCGGCCAGCGGCAGCGTGTCGCCGTGGCCCGGGCACTGGCGCTCCGGCCGGCACTGCTCATCGCCGACGAACCGACCTCGGCGCTCGACGTCACCGTGCAGGCCGCAGTGCTCGACCTGCTCCGTGACCTGCAGGACGAGTTCGGGTTCGGGTGTCTGCTCGTCAGCCACGACCTGGCCGTCGTCCGGCAACTCGCCGACCGGGTCGCCGTGCTGCACCACGGCCGGATCGTCGAACACGGCACGACGCAGGCCGTCCTCGACGACCCGCAGGAGGACTACACACGCATGCTGCTCGCCGCCGCACCGGTCGCCGACCCGGCCCGACAGGCCGAGCGCCGCCGTGCCTGGCGCGAGTGGGAAGGGGTGGTCGCATGACCGCGAACGTCGTCGACCGTCCGGTCCGACCGACTCCGGGCTCCGGCACCGGCTTCCGCGCCGTCGTCGGACGCATCCGTCGTGACCGGTGGGCCGTGACCGCCGCGGTGGTCATCGCCGTGTTCGTCGTGGTCGCCCTCGCGGCGCCGCTCATCGCGCGGATCAGCGGGCAGGACCCCTACGGGTACCACGTGGGGGCGCTCAACGACTTCGGCGCACCCCGCGGTCCCCTGGGCGGGATGAGCGCCGAGCACTGGTTCGGCGTGGAGCCCCTGACCGGGCGGGACCTCTTCGCGATCGTCACCTACGGTGCGCGGACCTCGCTCGGCATCGGGCTCGCCGCGACCGTGTTCTCGCTCGTGATCGGCGTGCTCGTCGGCGTCACGACCGGCTTCTTCGGCGGCTGGTACGACCGTGTGCTCAGCCGGATCGTCGACGTCATGTTCGGGTTCCCGTCGCTGGTGTTCATGATCGCCCTGACCGCGATCGTGCCGACGTCGTTCCCGAAGCCCGTCCTGGTCGTCCTGGTCATCGGGTTCTTCGGCTGGCCGGCGGTCGCTCGTGTGATCCGCGGCCAGACGCTGTCGCTCCGCGAGCGGAACTACGTCGTGGCCTCGACCGCGATGGGCGCCGGACGCTGGCACGTCATCCGGACCCAGCTCCTGCCGAACCTCGCCGCGACGATCACCGTCTACGCCACCATCTCGATCCCGTCGATGATCGGCGCCGAGGCCGCGCTGTCGTTCCTGGCCGTCGGCGTCACCCCGCCGACCCCCTCGTGGGGCCGCAGCATCGGCGACGCCGTCGGGTGGGTGCAGACCGACCCGATGTACCTCGTCTTCCCGGGAGCCGCCCTGTTCCTCGTCACCCTGGCGTTCAACGTGCTCGGCGACGCCCTCCGCGACGCCCTCGACCCGAGAGGAGGCAGCCGATGACCGCGCTCCGCTTCGTGCTGTTCCGGGTGCTCGGCGCCGTCGTCGTGCTGCTCGTCGTCGCCGCGATCACCTACGCCCTGTTCATGCTCCTGCCGACGAACCCGGCCCGGGCGATCTGCGACAAGCCCTGCACCCCGGACCGACTGGCGCAGGTGCAGGCGTTCCTCGGCACCGACAAGCCGTGGATCCTGCAGTTCACGGCGTACCTCGGCGGGATCTTCACCGGCCGCTCGTTCGGCAGCGGAGTCTCGGCCGTGCAGTGCGCCGCGCCCTGCTTCGGCTACTCGTTCCAGCTGCACGAGAGCGTCACCACGCTCATCGTCGACCGGCTGCCCGTCACGGCGTCGATCGCGATCGGTGCGGCGCTGCTCTGGCTCGTCGCCGGCGTGCTGGGCGGGACCGCCTCGGCGCTCCGCCCGGGTTCCGCGCTCGACCGCACCGTGATGACCGTCGCGGTGGCGGGGGTGTCCTCGCCCGCGTACCTGATCGGGCTGCTGTCGATCCTGCTGTTCGGCTTCGTGCTCGGGATCCTGCCGACCAGCGGGTACGTCCCGTTGACCGAGGACCCGGTCGGCTGGCTGACGCACCTGGTGCTGCCGTGGTGCGTCCTCGCGTTCATCAGCGCCGCGATCTACGCCCGACTGACCCGCGGCGAGATGCTCGAGGCGATGGGGCAGGACTTCGTCCGGACCGCCCGCGCGAAGGGGCTCCGCGAGCGCCAGGTCGTCGTGCGGCACGGGCTGCGGACGGCGATCCTGCCCGTGGTGACGCTGTTCGGGCTCGATCTCGGCACGCTGCTCGGTGGTGCGGTCATCACCGAGAAGGTGTTCTCGATGCAGGGCCTCGGGGCGCTGCTCATCGACGCGGTGCACACGCTGGACCTGCAGGTCGTCGTCGGGTTCACGGTCTTCTCGGCGTTCCTGGTCGTCACCGCGAACGTCGTCGTCGACCTGGTCTACGCCGTGGTCGACCCGCGGGTGCGCCGCCGGGCGTAGGGCGGCCGAGGGCAGCGGAACACCGGTGTTCGTCCAACGAACACCCGCAGGACGCGGCGTCGCCGACGGACACCGGTGTTCCGCTGCGCAGGCCCGCGTCAGAAGGCTGCGCAGCCCGCGTCAGAAGTACGTGATGCCGTGCGGGGTCCGGGGCGGGGTGAGCATCGCGCGGAGGAGCACCGGCGCCGCCGGGGCCGCCGAACGCAGCAGCCCCGCGGCCGCGAGCGTCACCGGCGAGACCGACCCGATCAACAGCGCCCCCAGGTCGGCGACGTCGAGCGCGATGTCTGAGCCGGCCACGTCGGCGTCGGGTGCCAGGCGGGTGACGGTGCCACGGGCCTCCCGGACGTCGAGGCGGTACGTGCCGGACGCGTGACCGAGCGAGTCGGCGACCGCGATCGTGAGCGAGCCGTCGGCCGCGTACGGGCGGGACTCGAGCACGGCGGCGGCGTCCAGGACGCGCAGCCAGACGTGGTCCTCCTCGTGGTCGACGTCGTAGGAGCGCGCGTCCGCCAGCGCCGCGACGATCGGGTCGTCCAGGCGTGAGCGCTTGTAGACGACGACGTCGTTGAGGTCGATGGAGAGCAGGAACTCCCACAGCGACAGGTAGGCGGCGTCGGTCGTGTACACCAGGTCGACGATCTCGACGCGGGTGTCCTCGCCGGTCTTGCCCTCGACGACCCGCCAGGTGACGTAGCCGTCGACCTCGTCGGAGCCCTCGGGCCGGTGCACGGCGGCGCGGACGTCCTTCGCCTTCTGCCCGTCGGGGCCGAACTCGCCGAACACGATCGGCCAGGTGCCGGTGTTGCGGACCATCGAGCCCGGGGTGCGGGCGTGGAAGCGGGCGAAGACCTCCTGGCCGACGCCGTCCGCCAGCCACTGCGTGGTGACCATGACGACGGTGCCGCTGGTCGGCGCGAGGAACGGCAGCGCCCGGTCGCGGCGGACGTGCACGGCCCGCTCGCGGATCGCGCAGCCGAAGCCGAACCGGCGGTAGATGGTGCCCTCGGAGGCGGTCAGCGACGCGACCGCGTAGCCCTCCGCCACCCCGCGCTCGAGCGCGTGAGTCATCATCCGGCGGAGGATCCCGCGACGACGTTCGGTCGGACGGACGGTCACGGCGGACACCGCCTGCGTGCGGACGGCGGAACCGTCGCCCCAGCTGAGGTCCTTCGGGAACCAGGTGAACGTGCCGGCGGGCCAGGTCTCGTCGACGGACCCGGCTGCGGGTCGGTTGACGTAGACGCCGAGGAAGGTCTCCTGGTCGGCCACGAAGTGCGACGCCATGCGGGCGGCGCCCTCGTCGGACTCCGGAGGCTCGTGGAACCCGACGCCGACGGCGTCCATCCAGGCGCGGGTGGTGGCGTCCGGCGCCCCCTGGTCGTCGGTCTGCGGGCGGAACTCGCGGAGGTCGTAGCGGTCGGTGGATTCGTCGTTGATCAGAGCCACGATCCGACCCTACCGGGCGGTCTCACGGCGTCTGCCGGGCTGCCTCCTGCGCGACGACGACCGCCAGGTCCGGCATCGCCCGCATCTGCTGCAACGGGCGGTGCATCCGCGGGTTCCGCCGGAGCGCCGGTTCCGCGCGTTCCAGGAACGCCCAGTACCCGGCGGTGAACGGGCAGGCGTCCTCGCCCAGGCGCGTGGTCGGGTCGAACCGGCAGCCGCCGCAGTGGTCGGTCATCTTGTCGATGTACCGCCCGCCGGACGCGTACGGCTTCGTCGCGACCACGCCGCCGTCGGCGTGCTGCGACATCCCGATGACGTTCGCGGGCATCACCCAGTCGGTGCCGTCGACGAAGACGTCGGTGAACCACTCGGTCAGTTCGAGCGGGTCGTACCCCCGCTGCAGTGCCCAGTTGCCGAGGACCATGAGCCGCTGGATGTGGTGCAGCCAGCCGTGGTCGCGGACCCCGTCGAGGGCGACGGTCAGGCAGACCGCGTCGACCTCCGTCGCGTCCAGCTCCCGCCACCAGGCCGGGAGGCCCGTCCCCGCCGGGTGCGCCGGTCCGGCTCCGGCAGGTGGTCGCGCCCCGAGCGCTTCGACGTCCGCCCCGTAGTCGTCCCCGAGCCACCAGTAGAGGTGCCAGACGTAGTCCCGCCAGCCGGCGACCTGCCGCACGAACCCCTCGACGCTGGCGAGCGGCGCCGCTCCGGAGGCGTGGGCCGCCAGCGCCGCGTCGATCGCCTGCCGGGGGTCGAGCACGCCGAGGTTGAGCGGCACGCTGAGCAGCGAGTGCGCCATCGTCCAGTCGTTCGTCAGCACGGCGTCCTCGTACGGCCCGAAGTCACCGAGCCGCACCGCGACGAAGTCGTCGAGCGCTGCCTGGGCCTCGTCGGGCGTCACCGCGAAGCGCCGCCGGTCGTCCCGCCCGACGAACTGCACGAGGCCGTCGCGCTCCCACCGGTCGAGGTCGGCCCGGACCTCGTCGTCGACCTCGTCCTCGGTCGGCCACCAGGGGTCGGGCAGCCCGAGGGTCGTCGCGCCCCGGGGCGGAGGCTGTCGGTTCTGCGCGTCGAGGCTGAACGCGCCACCGAGCGGGGCGTCGTTCGCCATCAGCCAGCCCTCGCGTCGCCGGACCCGTTCGTAGTGCGCCTCCATCAGGAACCGCCCACCCCGTTCGGCGGCCCAGCCGGCGAACTCGTCCTCGTCGGTGACGAACCCGCGGCTCGGCAGGATCGTGGTGCCGTGTCCCCAGTGCCGGACCTGGCCGCGCTGCACCCGGGACGGCGGGTCGATGACCTCCAGGTCGTCCTGCCCGACGAGGGCGTCCCGCAGGTGGTCGACCCGGACGTGCTCGGCGCGGTCGCCCAGGTCCCGCACCCGGTGTCGCAGCGCGCTGAGCCAGAGGTGCGCCTTCGTCCGGTGCACCGGGCGTGCGGTGAAGAACTCGCGGGCCTCGACGACGACCACCGGTCCGCCGTCGTCGAACGCCGGGCCGTACTGGCCGGGGAGCAGCAGGCGCCGCCGCACGGCTGCGGGGGCGGAGTCGGTCACCCGGCAGACGCTACGCGGCAGCGCTGACGGCGGCTCGTACCCCTAGTCCGTCGCACCCGGCGGTGGGTCGACGAGCAGCCCGACCCGGTCGGCGAGGTAGTCCGCCAGCGGGACGTCGGTGCCGGCGGTCGCGGACCAGCGGACGCGGGGTTCGTCGTCGCGGACGAACAGCGCCGTGTCGGCTCCGACGAGCGAGGCGTCGAGGGGGATCGGCGTCGCGCTGTGGTTCACGGTGTCCCCGGGCGCGAAGTGCCCCTTCGCCGCCGCCGCCCGGTAGGCCCGACGGACCTCGGCGGAGACGGAGACGAACTGGGAGCGTCCGGCCTCGGTCACGCGGGTGATCGCCCCGGTCGCCCAGACCTGGCCCGCGGTCTCGGGGGAGGACCCGAGCAGCAGTGCGCCGACCCGCCACACCCGCCCGAGGGAGCGGATGGTCGGGTCCCGGCGGATGCCGAGCACGGGCTTGGGCTCGACGTACTCGCCGAGTGCCTCGTCCCGGGCTCCGGCCGTGCCGAGTCGCGTCGCCGCGTCCTCGAGCATGGCCCGCGCGCTCTGCACCCCGTCGGTCCGACCGTCCGTCACCCGCCAGAGCCTAGACCGACGTCGGCCGGGGTACGAACGCCTGTGGCACCACTCGGACCGGCGCGCGTTGACTGACCCTCCCTGATGAGGAGGACCGCCGTGCCACACGCCTTCGACCCCGTCCACCCGCACCCGACCCGGCTCGCCGACGTCGTCGCGGCCGTCGGTGTGCGGGCGCTGCCGCCGACGCACACCGACGTGTCGGTGACGGGCGTGGCGGTCGCGACCGAGGACCTCCGTCCCGGGTGGCTCTTCGTCGCCGTGCCCGGTCGACGCGGACACGGTGCCCGGCACGCCGACACCGCGCGCGCCGCCGGTGCGGTGGCGGTGCTCACCGACGACCACGGCGCCGAGGCGGCAGCAGGCTCCGGCCTGCCCACCGTCGTCGTCCCGGACCCACGGGCCGTCCTCGGCACGGTCGCGCAGACCGTCTCGGGTACCGACGACCTCGGCTTCCCCCTGCTCGGGGTGACCGGCACGAACGGCAAGACCACCACCGTGTCGGTCCTCGACGCCCTGATGCGCCGGCTCGGGTGGACGACGGCGATGACCTCCACCGCCGAACGGCGGATCGCGGACGACGTCGTCCCGAGCCGCCTGACCACCCCCGAGGCCACCGAACTCCACGCCTTCCTCGCCCGGGCACGCGAACGATCGGTGGACGGCGCGGCCGTCGAGGTCAGCGCCCAGGGACTCACGCGGCACCGGGTCGACGGCGTGCGCTTCGCCGTCGCCGGGTTCACGAACCTCAGCCACGACCACCTCGACGACTACGCCGACATGGACGAGTACCTCCGGGCGAAGCTCCGCCTGTTCCAGCCGGACCGGGCCGACCGCGCGGTCGTCTCGCTCGACTCGGCCGCCGGACGCGCGGTCGTCGCCGCGAGCGGGATCCCGGTCGAGACGATCACGAGCGAGCCCGGCACGGCGGCCGACTGGCGGGTCAGCGTGCTCGAGCTGCACGCCGCGGGCACGCGGATGCGGATCGACGGACCCGACCTGTCGGTGACGACCGAGGTCCCGCTGCTCGGCCGGCACATGGCCGCGGACGTCGGCCTGGCGGTCGCGATGCTGCATGCCGCCGGAGTCCCGGCTCCGGCCCTGGTGTCGGCCGCCGGCGGCTTCCTCGACGTCGTCGTCCCCGGTCGGATGGCCGACGCGTCGGGCGTCACCGGACCGCGCGTGTACGTCGACTTCGCACACACGCCGGACGCCTTCGCGAAGAGCCTCGACGCGATCCGGGCCGTCGCCACCGGCCCGGTCGGCATCGTCCTCGGTGCGGACGGCGACCGGGACCCGAGCAAACGGGAGGCCATGGGCGCGGTAGCAGCGACCCTGGCGGACGTCGTCGTGGTCGCCGACCACCACCCGCGGTTCGAGGACCCGGACCACATCCGCGCCGCGATCCTGCAGGGTGCCCACGCGGTCGGCGGCACGGCACACGTCGTGGAGCTGCCCGACCCGGCGCGGGCGATCCGGCACGCGCTGGCCGAGGTCGGGGACCACGGGGTCGTCTACTGGGCGGGACCGGGACTCACCGACTACCGGGATGTCCGTGGCGAGCACGTGCCGTACTCCTCCTTCCGGGACGCGCAGGCGGCGCTCGCCGAAGCGGGTCACGGGGTGCCGGCAGGTGTCCTCTGTCGGTGACGACCCGCGGCACGGAGATCGCCTGAGGACGCACGTCGAGCGGCCCGGCGGCGACGGACCGTCGACGCTACGCCCAGGGTGATCATCACCGCCGCGTAGCCGAGCAGAAGCGTGGCCGCGGTCGGGATCAGCCACGACCGGGACCCGTTCACGAACTGGTTGACCGTGCCGATCTCCGGCAGGCTGTACCAGACGGTGCCGCGGATCTGTGCGGGCAGGACCGGTCGGCTGTCGGCCACGGCGTTGTTGTCGCCCTTGGTGGTGAACGTCCGGCTGCCGTCGGACGACGAGCTCACGGCGATGACCCGATGCGTGACCACGGCCGCCTGGCCGGAGGTGATCTGGTACGTGACGACGTCACCGACCTCGATCCGGTCCGTGGCGACCGGCCGGACGACGACGAGGGTGCCCGGCGGCAGGGTCGGCTCCATCGACTGGGTGAGCACCGTCAGCGGCATCGACCCGGTGGCCTTCGGGATGACGATCAGGACGACGGCGAGGGCGGCGACGAGCAGCACCAGACCGGTGCTCAGCCCGAAGCCGACGGCGCGGAGCACCGAGACCAGCGCGCTGCGGTCGGCGGGTTGTGCTCCGGCTCGGCGGCTCCGCGAGCGCGTGTGTGGCGCACGTCCCTGCGAGGGGCGGGCCGGGTCGCGGCGCTGGTCCGGGCCTCCGGTCCGACGCCCCGCGAGGTGGGCGCTCACGACCCGCACCGCACGGCCGGACCGTTGTTCTGCGTGAACAGCGTGATCGTGCCGGTCCCCGCGTCGGTCGTCGTCGGCTTCCCGGCCGAGTCGAGGACGAAGACGTCGACCGTGACCGTGCCGCTGGTCGCGACGGAGGACGGGATCTGGCTCGGGGCGATGGTGACGCGACCGAAGTAGGACTGCTGGCGGTCGCCGATCTGGACCCCGTGGACGAACGCGCCGTACCAGGTGTCCATCGAGCGACCTGCCGCGTCCCAGGCGACGTCGACGTAGTTGCCGCCGTGGTCCGTGCAGACCAGGGCCGGTGCCGCTGCCGCGGTGGTCAGGGAGAACGTCCCCCGGACGGCGTTCGCCGTCCAGCTGGCGTTCGTCAGGGTCACGTCGAGGGCGACGTCGGAGCGTGCCGCGGCGGGGGCCGCCGTGCTGGCGGTCGACCGGATGCACCAGACGGTGCTGCCGCCGGCGCTGGTCTTCGACGTCAGGCTCGGCAGGGAGGCCCAGGTCCCGACGACCGCGCCGGACGCGACCGCGGTGCTCGACGTGCAGGCGCCGGTCGACGCGACCTGCCAGGCGCGGACGTCGACGGCGCGGGCGAGGGCGGTCGAGCCGCCGGCGAGGACGGACGCGGTGGTGCTCACCGTGCCGGCGATCGTGCCGGTGTTCGTGACGGTGACGGGCGTCGTCGTGGTGGTGGTCGTCGACGAGAACGCGGTGGTCAGCGCGTCGGAGCCGCCGACCGTGACCGCGATGCGACCGACCGCGACGCTGGTGGTGGTGGACGCCGAGGCGGTCCAGAGTGCCCAGGCGGCGGAGGACCCGCCGCCGACGAAGGCCGCGACGAGCAGGACGGTGACGAGGAGTCGGAGGCGCGTGGTCACGAGGCCACCTGCGTCCCGGTCACCGTGAGGGTCACGGCCACCCCGGCTCCGGCCACGCTCTGCGGTGCGTCGGTGTCGAGGTCCATCTCGACGCAGCCGATCCGCCGACCGCCGGCCGGTACGCTGCCGCTGTCGGTGCCCGAGTCGAACGCGGCGACGCGGCCGGAGGTGCCGGCGGTGCCCGCACGGCACGCGCTGGTCGACGTGACGACCGAGTAGCGCAGGGTGACCTCGCCGAGCACGGTGGTGCTCGCGGTGCTGGTGCCGGTGACCCGCGCGGACGTCGTGACGACCCGGGTGCTCAGCGGCACGGTGCCGGTGTTCGTGACGGTGAAGGTGCCGGTGCTCGCCGCTCCGGGCGCCAGGGGAGCGGCGCTCATCGTCAGCTGGCTGACCGTGAGGGTGGCCGTGCCGGAGCGGACGGTCGAGGACGAGGTGCTCGCGGCCTGGTTCCAGAGGGCGTAGGTGCTGCTGGTGCCGAGCAGTGCGGTGACGACGGCGACGACGACCGCCACGACGAGGGCGAGCACGGTGGGCCCCAGCCAGCGGTTCCGTCGGGGTGCGCGGTGGCGTCCCGAGGCCGTCGTGCTGGCGCTCATGCTCGTGTCCTCCTCGGGCGGTGTGGTGGTGCGGGCGCGTGTGGGGCGGCGCGTGCGACGGGTGCGCGCGATGGCGCGGGTGCAGCGTTCGGGCAGCGCGTGCGACGGGCGGGTCGTCAGCCCGTCGCACGCGGTCGGTCACCCGGGGGTCAGGACCCGATGGCGGTCTGCGTCAGGGTGAAGGCGAGTGCGCCGACGTTGACGGTGCCGCCCTGCCCGGTGGTCGCCGAGGACGGCAGGGCGATGGTGAAGACGACCTTGACGGTCGAGGTCGCGGTCGACGGGGACACGACGAACGTGTTGGCGGTGCCGCTGGCCGGGACGACCGAGGCGCTGGTCGACGTCACCGCGAGGGTCTTCGTCGTCGCGGCCATGAGTGCCTGGTCGCCGGTGATGCTCTGCTGCGCGTAGGTCAGGTTCGCCTTGAGGTCCTGGCCGGTCGCACCGACGGTGAGGGTCTGCGTGAACTGGTACGTGTTGCCGGGGACCATCAGGACGGACGCCGGGTTGATCGTGGCGGAGCGGCCGTTCGTGATGTCGGTCCAGACACCGTCGTTGTTCGCGGTGAGGCTCAGCGTGCCGGCGCTGACGGCCGAGGCCGCGCTGCTGGCGCTCGCGTTCCAGAGCGCGAAGGACCCGGCCCCGCCGAGGAGGAGGGCGACGCCTGCTGCGCCGGCGATGGCTCCGGTGACGATCTTGTGCATGGGGTGGTTCCGTTCTGCGCCCCTGACGGGCGCGGTGAGGCCGTCGTCGGCGTTCGGGTGTGCTCGCGCACGGCGACGTGGTCGGTCCCGGGGTGAGCGGGACCGCAACCGAGGTGTGCGGGAGAGGGGCGGTCGCCGGGCTCCGAGGCGGGGGAAGTTGCTCGGGCGGGCCGGACTCGCTTGATGGTCAGAGCGTACGCGTCCCCCAAAATGAGGACAAGCACGGATCGGCCTCGGAGCACCCCCAGAACGGGGGTCATCTCTCGTTCTCCGGACAGCCTTCGGAACGGGTCGGTGTGGCACAGCGGGCGGAATGCCCGCGAGGTCTGTGCAGTTGCATCGACCGGATCGAGGAGGTCACATGGGCATCGTGCGGTGGTTGTTCGACGCGCAGCTCGTCATCGGCGACCAGACGGTGCTCTGGCGCGAGGTGATCGGCAACGTCTTCGGGCTGCTCAGCGCCCTGGGCGGGATGCGCCGCAAGGTGTGGGCGTGGCCGGTCGGCATCGCGGGCAACGCGCTCCTCTTCACGGTCTTCATGGGGGCGCTCTTCGACACCCCGAACCCCGTCAACCTGCTCGGACAGGCCGGACGACAGGTCATGTTCATCCTGGTCAGCGTCTACGGCTGGTACCGCTGGACGCACCGCGCGGACGAGGCGACCACCGTGCTCGAGCCGAAGTGGGCCTCCTGGCGGGCACGTGCGCTGCTCGTCGTCGCCCTGGTCGGCGGCACCGCGGTCCTGACACCGGTGTTCCGTGCGCTCGGCTCGTACGAGCCGGTGTGGAGCGACGCCTGGATCTTCGTCGGGTCGCTCCTGGCCACCTACGGCATGGCGAAGGGGTGGGTCGAGTTCTGGCTGATCTGGGTCGCGGTCGACCTGGTCGGTGTGCCGCTGCTGTTCTCGGCCGGGTACTACGCCTCCGGGCTGATGTACGTCGTCTACGGCGCCTTCACCCTGGCCGGGTTCTTCGTCTGGATGGTCCAGGGGCGGAAGCCCGCGGCGGCGCCGGTCACCGTCGGCTGACACGGCGGAGCGCGCCGCCCTGGCAGCCGGACCCGCGCGTCAGCGCGAGCGCGGCAGCGCCTTCGACCGCCGCCACCCGGCGATCTGCTTCAGGCTCACCTTCGACCCGTACTGGGCGACCGAGTGCCGGAACAGGTACTCCGCGAACCAGAGCAGCACGCCCGCGACCACGAACACCTCGACGATGCACGCGATCGTCTCGACCACCGACAGCGACCCCACCGCGTTCCGCACCATCGCGGTCACCGGCGTGAACGTCGGGAAGTACGTGAAGAACGCGGCGATCGGCGACGACGGTGTCGTCATGACGAAGAAGGCGGCGTACAGCGGGATGATCACCGCGAACAGCGCCGCCGACTGCAGCGTCGAGGCGTCCTTGATCGTCGGCACCGAGGCACCGACCGCCACGAACAACGCCGAGGCCAGCAGCACCCCGCCGACGAGCAGCAGTGCTCCGGCCACCATCCGCCACGGGTCGAGTGCGAACGAGCCCACCCGCCCGGCGACCAGCGGCAGCAGCACGGCGAGCGACAGCAGACCGGGCACCAGGAACACACCGACCTGCACGAGCCCGACCAGCAGCATCGCGATGACCTTGCCGCGGATCAGGGTGCCCGCCGTGACGGTGGTCAGGATCATCTCGGAGATGCGGTTCTCCTTCTCCTCGACCACGACGGTGACCATCCGGGCGGCGAGCAGGATCACGAGCCCGAAGAACGCGGCGACGTAGAGCAGCGGCGGCACGATCGACAGCCAGCCCGGCGCGACCCGGCCGTCGGCGTAGGTGGTGACCGTCGCCTGCGGTGGGGACCGCAGGATGTGCACCGCCTCGGCGTCGTCCACCTGCGCCGCGACGCTCTGCTCCAGCACGCGTTCCGCCAGGGCCGAGTACCCGGTGTTGGCGAACAGCCCGCGGTCCGCACCGAGCACCGTGACGGGGGTGGTGGACGGCGTCGCGGGGAACGCGATGAAGGCATCGAGGTGACCGGCACGGACCGCAGCACGGTCCGCCGCGGGGTCGGTCGAGGGGGACCCGCCCCACTTCGCCGCCACCTTCTGGGACACCAGCCCGGAGCGGTCCACGTAGTGGAACGGCGTCCGCGCGGCCGACCCGCTGGAGATCGCGGAGTCGGTGCCGGCGGCCTGACCGACCCCGACGAGCAGCGACACGACGATGACGACCAGCGGCAGGGCCAGGGTCCCGATCCAGAACGCGGGCTTCTTGACGGCGCGGACGAACTCGAACCGGACGACGGTTCCCAGTCGGCTCATCGTCCGGCTCCGACCACGGTGCGGGCGGCGTCCGCGTCGGCGTCGTGCCCGTACAGCTGCACGAAGATCTCGTCGAGGGGGATCCGGCGCATCTCGAACCCGGTGACGTGGACGCCGGCGGACACGAGTTCGGCGAGGATGTCCGACCCGTCCGGCGTCGCCGCCGCGGTGGGGACCAGGTAGGCGACGTGCCCCTCGTGCCGGGCGAGCCGGTACCGGTCGGACCGGGGGACCGGCCCGCTCAGGGCGACCTTCGCGACCGCCCCGCCGAACGCGTCCTGCACCTCGGGGATCGTGCCGTACGCGGCGGCCACCCCGTCCTTGAGGAGCAGGATCCGGTCGCAGAGTCGTTCGACCTCGTCCATGTGGTGGGTGACGAGGATGACGGTCGCGCCGTCCGCCTTCCGCTCGTCGACCAGGTCGAGGAGCAGCCGCCGGTTCACCGGGTCGAGGCCCTTCGTCGGTTCGTCGAGGATCAGCAGGCGCGGCCGGTCCATGATCGTGATGCCGAGCTGCACCTTCTGCTGCTGTCCACCCGAGAGCTTGTCGATCCGGACCTTCGCCTTGTCCGCCAGGCCGACGCGTTCCAGGTACTCCGTCGACCACCGTGTCGCCGGGCCCCGGGGCGTCCCGCGCAGGGCGGCGAAGTACGTCATGACGTCGATGACGGTCTCCTTCCGGTAGAGCCCGCGCTCCTCCGGCAGGTAGCCGATCCCACCGGTGGCGGGTCGGTACGGTTCGCCGTCGATCGTCAGGGTGCCGGCGGTCGGCGCGGTGATGCCGAGCAGCGCGCGGATCGTCGTGGTCTTGCCGGAGCCGTTGCTGCCGAGCAGGCCGAAGGTCTCGCCGGGCGCGATGTCGAACGTCAGGCCGTCGACGACGTTGTGGTCCCCGAAGCGCATGACGAAGTCGCGGACGCTGATGCCTGCTCCGGCCACGGTGGACCCCTTCCTCGCGTGCCGACCCTACCGACGCCGTCTGACGGCCGGGAGGCGCGGCTCGCGTCGTGCGCGGCGCCTCCGGTCCGTCAGCCAGTGGCGTTCAGCCCGGTCGCGTTCAGCCGCGCTCGCGTTCAGCGGGGCAGCGTCGCGAGCACCCGGGCCGCGTGCTCGGCGTCTGCGGCCGAGACGTCGAGGTGCGTCACGAGCCGGACCGTCGTCCGCCCGAGCTGCATCACCCGGACGCCGGCGTCGGCCGCCGCGGCGACGAAGGCCGCCGGGTCGGACACCTCGGCGAAGACGATGTTCGTGTCGACCGTCGCCGGGTCGACGTCGAGCGCCGCCGCGATCACCCGGGCGTTCGCGTGGTCCTCTGCCAACCGGTCGACGTGCGAGCGCAGGGCGTACCGGGCACCGGCGGCCAGGATGCCGGTCTGGCGCATGCCGCCGCCGTACCGCTTCCGCCAGATCCGGGCGGCGGCTATGCGTTCCGCCGTGCTGACGAGCACCGACCCGACCGGGGCGCCGAGGCCCTTCGACAGGCAGACGGACACGGTGTCGAACCCGCCGGCGAGCTCCGGGAAGGGGGTGCCCGACGCGACGTGGGCGTTCCACAGCCGGGCGCCGTCCAGGTGCAGGCCGATGCCGTGCTCGCGGGCGAAGTCCTGCACCGCGCGCACCTGGTCCGGCGGCTGGACCGTACCGCCGCCGAAGTTGTGCGTGTTCTCGACCGCGATCGCCGTGGTGGACACCGAGTAGGCGCCGGCGTTCGGCTCGGCGATCTCGGCCACCGACCGCGCGACCAGGCGACCGCGCTCGGAGGCCCAGGTCCGCGTCGTGATGCCGGAGAACACCGCGGCCGCCCCGAGTTCGGCGCGGACGACGTGGGCCTGCACGTCGGCGAGCAGTTCCTCGCCCGGGCCGACGAGCAGCCGCAGCCCGAGCTGGTTCGCCATCGAGCCGGACGGCGTGAACAGCCCGGCCTCGTGCCCCAGCAGCGCCGCGACCTCCTGCTCGAGCAGGGTGGTCTCCGGGTCCTCCCCGAAGACGTCGTCGCCGACCTCGGCCTCGGCCATCGCGCGGCGCATCGCCGGGGTCGGACGGGTGACGGTGTCGGAGCGCAGGTCGATCACCGGACAACGGTAACCCTGCCGACAGCCCGCTGATACGCGTCCCGGCTACGGTGTGCGACATGCAGACTCCCGTACCCGGAACACTCCGCATCCTGCACCTGTCGGACACGCACCTGACCGGCGACGGCACCCTCCACCAGGGCACGGTCGACACGACGGCGGCGCTCGGTGCACTGCTCGAGCACCTCGACGCCGTGCCCGGTGTCGGCCTGGTCGTCATCTCCGGCGACGTCTCCGAGGACGGCTCGCCCGAGTCCTACCAGACGGTCCGACGCATGGTCGGTGGCTGGGCGGAACGGCACGGCGCCGCGTTCGTCACGGTGCCCGGCAACCACGACCAGCGCGCCGGCTTCCGGCAGGTCCTGATCAACGGGCACGTCCTCGGCGAGGGCGGCCAGCCGCTCATGCACACGATGGAGCACCACGACCCGTCCGTCCCGGTGCGGGGCCAGTCCCTGGTGGCCGGGCGGCGGATCGTCACCGTCGACACGAGCGTCCCGGGCGCCGGGTACGGCGAACTGAGCGAGTCGGTCCTCGAGCACCTGCGCACCGTGCTCGCCGAGCCGTCCGAGCACGGGTCCGTCGTCGTCCTGCACCACCCGCCGCTGCCCGCGCCGACGTCACTGCACGACGCGCTGAAGCTCCGGAACCCCGAGGACCTCGCCGAGGTGCTGCGGGGCACCGACGTGCGGGTCGTCCTCGGCGGCCACTACCACCACCACTTCGCCGGGTCGCTCGCGGGCGTGCCGGTGCTCGTGGCGCCGGGTGTCGCGAACGACAACGACGTCGCCGGCCCGTACGACCAGGAGACCGCGCTCGTCGGCACCGGCGCGCTCGTCGTCGACCTCGCCGCCGACGGGTCGCTCTGGTCGACGCCGGTCCGGCTGCCCCGTCCCGACGCCGACCAGCAGGCCCTGCACCTCGACGCCGAGGCGTCCGCGCGGATCGCCCAGGCGTTCGGCCCGGCCTGAGCCGCCCACTGGCGTCGCCCCCGAACGACCACCCGACGTCGGGTGCGTGACGCACCAGCAGACGGACGGGAGGCCCGTGGCGGCGCCGCCACGGGCCTCCCGTCCGTCCCGTCCCCAGCGGGTGCCGACCCGTCCCGACGGGTCCTCAGGATCCGGACTGCTCCCTGCGAGAACCCCACATCCGCGGACGGAGCCGTGCCGGAGGCGAGTAGGACGGACGCACGACGTCCCGAGGAGGGTGACATGCGAACTGGTAGCGCAGTGCAGTACGAGCGGTACGGCGACTTCGACGTGGTCGAGGTCGTGCGACAGGAGCGACCCACGCCCGGACCCGGCGAGGTGGTCGTCGAGGTCATCTCCGCCGGCCTGAACCACATCGAGCGGTTCCTCCGCGAGGGCAAGCTGCAGGACCACATCCAGGTCGAGTTCCCGGCCCGCCAGGGCGTCGACCTCGCCGGCATCGTCCGGGCCCGGGGTGCGGGCGTCAAGGACGTGCGCGTCGGTGACGAGGTCATGGGTCACGCGCCCGAGGGCGGCTCGCACGCGACCTGGGTCGTGGTGCCCCGCGAAGCCGTCGTCATGAAGCCCGCACACGTCGGGTGGGAGGTCGCCGGCGGCCTGTACCTGGCCGGCTGCACCGCCGTCGACGTGGTCCGGAAGCTCCGCCTGGGAGCCGGCGACACCGTCGTCATCAGCGCCGCCGCCGGTGGTGTCGGCCACATCCAGTGCCAGCTCGCCCGCGACGCCGGTGCGACCGTGATCGGCCTCGGCAGCCCGCGGAACCACGACTACCTGCGGCAGATCGGCATCCTGCCCGTCGCGTACGGGGACGGTGAGGAGGCCCGGATCACCGAGATCGCCCAGGGCCGGCCCGTCACCGCGTTCATCGACAACCACGGTGACGAATCCGCCCACGAGCTCGCCCTCCGTCTGGGCGTCGACGAGAAGCGGTTCGTCTCGTCCGAGGCCCGGCGTGACGCCGAACTGCGGTTCCTCCGTGCCCCGGCGTCCGACCCGGAGGCGAAAGAGCTCATCCTCTTCCTGGCGAAGGCCGTCGAGGACCGCCGCGTGCAGATCCTCATCTCGGGCTTCTACCCGTTCGAGTACATCGTCGACGCCTACGAGGACCTGGCCGAGATGCACTCGCGCGGCAAGGTCGTCGTCGGCATGCAGCCCGTCGAGACCGGCGCACGGCAGGACTGGTACCGGTCCGAGAAGGCGCGTGACCTGCGCGACCAGTACGCGGAGGAGAAGGCCGACGGCACGCTCGCGAGCGGGTCCCCGGCGTCCCGCGGGGCCGAGGGCGCGGTCTCGACCAGCTGAGTCGCGCGGACCCTGCTGCCGGACGAGGACGTCCCCACCGTGTGGTGGGGACGTCCTCGTCCGTTCAGCTGAGGATGTCCTTGCTGGCGAACCGGCCGTACGCCAGCGCCCCGAACACGACCAGGTAGCCGAGCTGCAGCAGGGCGTTGCTGCCGAACGAGTCGAACGAGATCGGGTCGCGCAGCAGGTCGCCGAAGCCGAGCCACAGGTGCGAGAACAGGAACGGGTGCAGCCAGTCCAGCTGCGGCAGCTGGTCGAGCACCTGGGAGACGCCGGCGAGCACCACGGTCGCCGCCATCGCTCCGACCGGCACGTTCGTCAGGGTCGACGCGAACAAGCCGATCGCGACGAGCCCGAGCATCGACAGGGTGACGTAGAGCGCGAGCAGCAGGGCACGGGCGGCGTACGACCAGCCGTCGACCTGCGTGCCGGACAGCAGCGTCACCGGGCCGATCCGGAACAGCACGGCCCCGATCGCCGCTCCCACGAGCACCACGAGGAGCGTCGCGGCGAGGCAGAAGGCGATCGCACCCGCCGTCTTCACCAGGATGAACCGCACCCGGCCGGTCGGCGCGACGAGCAGGTACCGCAGGGTGCCGTGACTCGCCTCGCCCGCCACGGTGTCACCCGCGACGACGCCGACCGTGAGCGGCAGGAACAGCGGGATCGACACGGTCAGGGCGGTGAACGCCACGAAGAGACCGTTGTTCGTGATGTCGCCGAGGAACGCCGGGCCGCCGCTGTCCTCGCCGGTGGTCAGTCGGACGGCCACGGCGATCAGGATCGGCACGGCCGCCAGGGCTCCGAGCATCGCCCAGGTGCGGCGACGCCGGAAGACGAGCGCGAGTTCGGAGCCGAGCAGGGCGAAGGGACGGGTCCGTCGTGCCGGGGCGGTGCCACCCGCGGCGCTGCCGGTCGTCGCCGGGCGCTCGGCGGTGGTCGGGGTGGGGTCAGCCGGCGACATCGAATCCCTCTCCGGTGAGTGCGACGAAGAGGTCCTCGAGCGTCCCGCCGCCGACGGCGAGCCCCCGGACCCGGACGTCGGCACGGACGAGCTCGGCGGTGATGGTCTCCGGTTCGACGTCGGCGACCAGGTCGGCGACGAGCACGTCCGACCCGCCGTCCCGTCGGGGCGCCAGGCCGAGGCGGCCGAGGACGACCGCGGCCTGCCCGACGTCGGGGGTGCGGACCGTCACGGTGCGGGCACCGGCGGAGCGCAGGTCGTCGAGCGTGCCCTGCGCGACGAGCTGCCCGGTCCGCATCACGGCGGCGTGCGTGCAGACCTGTTCGATCTCGGCGAGCAGGTGGCTCGACACGAACACCGTGGTGCCGTCGCCGGCCAGGGAGCGGATGAGGTTGCGGACCTCGCGGGTGCCCTGGGGGTCGAGGCCGTTCGTCGGCTCGTCGAGCACCAGGAGTTCGCGCGGGGTGAGCAGGGCGTTCGCCAGCCCCAGCCGCTGCTTCATGCCGAGCGAGTACGCGTGCGCCTTCTTGTCGGCCGCGTGGGTCAGGCCGACGCGGTCCAGGGCGGACGCGACCCGTTCCTTCCGGCTGCGCGGGTCCGAGGTCGGGTCGGCGGCGTCGAACCGGGACAGGTTCGCGCGTCCCGACAGGTACGGGTAGAACGCCGGACCCTCGACGAGCGCGCCGACCCGGGGGAGCACCGAGCGGAGGGCCGTGGGCATCGGCTCACCGAGCACCTGGATCGAGCCGCCGGTCGCGCTCGAGAGCCCGAGGAGCATCCGGATCGTGGTGGTCTTGCCGGAGCCGTTCGGTCCGAGGAACCCGAAGACCGATCCGCGGGGGACGGTCAGGTCGATGCCGTCCACCGCGCGCTGCTTGTGGAACACCTTGCGGAGTCCCTCGGTCCGGATGGCGAGGTCGGTGTGGACGGCGAGGTCGGTGCTGACGGCGCGGTCGGTGCCGGTCGGCGTCGTCGTCACTTGGCCGCGGCGACCAGGGCCGACACCGGCACCGCGCCCGCCAGGACCCGGCCGTCGTCGGTCAGGTAGACCGACACGAGCGAGGTCTGGACGGCACGACCGCCGGCGACCGCGGTGGTGAGCTGGTCGAGGAGGCCGGAGGCGTCCGAGTCGAGCCCGGCCTGGTCGGCGCTGCCCGCGGGGAGTGCCACGACCGTGTCCCAGCCGCTGCCCGAGACGGTCGGGCGCTCGGCGCTGCCGGCACCGTGGTGCCGCGCACCGGAGCCCGGCGTGACGTCGGAGAGGTCCTTCGTGCTGACGTCCGCACCGGTCGGCGGGGTGAAGTCGAACAGGCGCGCAGCCGGGGCGCCGTAGTCGAGGCTGGTGAACCCGACCTGGAACGCGGGGTCGTCCTTGCCGGCGGCGGTGACGGACGCGCGGAGGGGGAGTCCGGTCTGCTGGTCGACGGCGAGCTGGACCCGACCCACCAAGGTGTCCGAGGACTTCGGCGTCAGGGTCAGCAGCCAGGCGTCGTGCCCGGCGACCGAGGTCGCGACGGGCTTCGAGACCGTGGTGGTCGGCGTGATCGCGTCGATGGCCTGCTCCGCGACGTCCGTCGGCGTCGCCGTGCCGCTGCCCGGGGTCTGGGCAGATCGGCTGGGCAGCGTGGTCTTCGTCGCGGCGCGCTGCTTCGAGTCCCACGTCCACACGGTGCTGCCGTTGCGGATGAGGTCCTGCTCGGCGAGCTGCTCCGTCACCTGCACGCGCTGCTTGCTCGCCCCGTCGACGTAGACACGGGCGGTGTGCGACGCGGTGAGCAGGCTGAGGGCGTCCGAGGCGTTGCCCTCGAGCGAGGACCCGCCGGCACCGGTGGGGAGCTCCGGCAGGCCCAGGTCGCTCGTCTGCGAGAGCTTGCCCGAGTACCGCTCGTCCGAGGACTTCGCGATGCTGGCGATCACGGCCGCCGCGGTCGGGTGGTCCCCGGCGATCGGGGTGGACGCGGCCTGCGCGATGACGGGAGCGGCGACGACACCGGCCACGACGACGGGTGCGATCAGGGCCGGCAGCCAGACGGACTTCTTCATGGGTGGATCCCCTCGATGGAACGTCGGACCCCGCTGTGGAGCGCATCGGAGTCTCGAGCACGGTACGTCCGACAACCGACAGAACGCTGTGCTCTGCCGGGGGTCACGGGCAGCCGACGTGCGGCCGTCCGGCGCTACGATCACCGTGTCGTCCGCACGCCCGGTCGACGGCACCACACCCCGGGAGGCCTGCGCTCGATGTCCGACAGCACTGCGTCCGCCGGCCCGTCGGTCCCCGTCCCGGCCACGCCCGAGCAGCCGACGTCGGTGACGGTCCCCGAGGCCCAGCGCTCCCGGTTCCCGCTCGACACCGTCTACCAGGCCGCGCGGATGTACTACCTCGAGGACGCCACCCAGAACGAGATCGCGACGCGCCTCGGGGTCTCCCGCCCGACGGTGAGCCGGCTCGTGTCCGAGGCCCGTCGCGCCGGTCTGGTCCGGATCGAGGTCGTCGACCCCTTCCAGGACGAGACCGTCGCCCTGGCCGAACGACTGCAGGTGGTGCTTGGTCTGCAGGCCGTGCACCTGGCGGCCGTCACGCACGCCGCGACCCTCGGTGTGGACCTGGCCGAGCCGGTCGCCGCCGCGGTGGCGGCGATGGGCCTGGCCCCGGGCGACGCCGTCCTGATGTCGTCCGGCAGCACCGTGCACGCGATCGCGCACGGGGCGATGCCGCCGATGCCGGGCGTGCAGCTCGTCCCGACCGTCGGCGGTCAGGCGGACCCGAACCAGTGGTTCCAGACGAACGAGATCACCCGCGCGGCCGCGGAGCGCTCGGGGGCGATCCCGACCTTCCTGTTCGCGCAGGCCCTGCCGTCGGAGGCGCTGCGGGCCTCCCTGGACGAGGACCCGGCGTTCCAGCACGTCGTCGGGCTCTGGACCCGGGCGAAGGGCGCGATCCTCGGCATCGGTGCGCCAGTCGTGACCCGGGACGCGATGGCCCGCGGGCTGCCGGTCGACGACGACGTCTTCGACCGGGCGACGGGCGACGTCTGCCTCAACTTCACCGGCCCGGACGGGGAGCCGATCGAGTTCCCGGGAAGCGACCGGATGGTGCGGACCTCACGAGAGGTCCTGGCCGCCGTGCCGCACGCGGTCGGCGTCGCCGTCGGTGCGGTCAAGGTGCCGAGCATCATCAGCGCCGTCCGGGGACGTTTGGTCAACGAGCTGGTCACCGACGCGGCGACCGCGCGAGCGCTGCTCGACGCACTGGCCTGACGACGGTCTGCGGTCGTCTGCGGCCGGCCGTCTGCGGTCGTCGCCGGCCGGGAGTCCCGGATCACTCAGCGCGCGCGCCGCACGTCCCACAGGTGGTGGACCGGGTCGTGGGCGTAGTACACCGCGAGCGTCGCGACCGTGAAGCCGCTGCCGTCGGTGCGCCGTCCGGTGCGCTCGAGCTGGTCGTCCCGGACGTCGGCGAAGGCCTGTGCGGCCCGACGAGCCGTGGCCTGCAGGTCCTCGGCGACCGTCGCCGGGTCCTGCTCGTCGTACCGGTCGGCGACGGCGGTCGCGTCCTGGTCCCAGTTCGGGAAGAGCGGGTCGTCCTCGGCGAGCATCAGCTCGAGGCGCTCGGTCATCTTCCGGTGCACGTCGCGGACGTGTGCGCCGTACTCCAGCGGTGACCAGGTCGCGTCGTCCGGGCGCTGCCGCACGTCGTCGCGGCCGAGTTGCTCGGGCCAGCCGGCGGTGTTCGCGTCGATGAGGTCGGGCACCTCGCGGATCGACACGGCCGAGCCGTCGAAGCCGCAGTCCGGGCAGGCCGACTCGATGACCCAGGTCCAGTTCTTCGTGTCCGGTTCGATCGCCACGGCGAGAAGTTACCAGGATGTGACAGTCCCGCCCGATCCGCACGGGGCTGCTGATCGGGCGTGACCCCCGTCCGGGTGACAGCGGCGAACCTGGCAGTCTCCGCTGGATGACATTGCAGTCGCTCGGTAACGTCGTCGGCTGTTGCTTCCAGGCCGGAACGACCGGCCGAGCGGACCAGAGGAGAGACGGATGGGTTCCGACCCCAGCAGTACCGAGCGCCCCGACATCCGGGAGGACGGGTCACCACGGAGTGACCGGTCGTCCGGGAGGCCCGGGCGCAGGCCTGCTCGTCGCCTCCGTGAGAGCGACGTCACCGTCGTCGACAAGGGCATGATGCGCCGGGCAGTCGGCGGCATGGTGGTCGGCAACACGATGGAGTGGTACGACGTCGGCGTGTACGGCTACCTCGCCGTCACGATGGGCCGCGTCTTCCTGCCGACGGCCGAGCCCGGAGTGCAGGTCCTCTTCAGCCTCGGGGTGTTCGCGGCGACGTACATCGCCCGCCCCCTCGGCGGCATCGTCTTCGGGCGACTCGGGGACCGCATCGGCCGCCAGAAGGTCCTGGCGACGACGCTCATCATGATGGCGGCGTCGACCGTGCTCATCGGTGCGCTGCCGGACTTCGCGCTGATCGGCGTCATGGCGCCGGTGCTGCTCGTCGTGCTCAAGCTGCTGCAGGGCTTCTCGACCGGCGGAGAGTACGCCGGGGCCACGACGTTCATCACCGAGTACGCCCCGGACCGCCGCCGTGGGTTCTTCGCCAGCTTCCTGGACCTCGGCAGCTACATGGGCTTCGCGCTCGGCGCCTCCGTGGTCACGGTCCTGCAGATCGTCCTCGGTGAGCAGACGATGACCGCGTGGGGCTGGCGGCTGCCGTTCCTGCTCGCCGGCGTGATCGGCGTCGTCGCCGTGTACTTCCGCCTGCGCATCGAGGAGTCCCCGGTGTTCCAGGCCACCCAGGCGGCGCAGGAGGCGTCGACCGAGGCCCGTGCCGACGCCGAGGGCCGACCGGCCACGGTGTTCGCGATGGTCCGGCAGTACTGGCGCCCCATCGTCATCGCCGTGATGCTCGTCGCCGCGTCGAACACGGTCGGCTACGCCCTGACCTCGTACATGCCGACGTACCTCACCGACTCGCTCGGCTACTCCGCCATCGACGGCACCCTGCTGACGATCCCGGTGCTCGTGCTCCTGGCGCTGATGCTCCCGCTGACCGGACGGCTGTCCGACCGACTCGGTCGACGCACGGTGATGTGGATCGGTGCCGCGACGACGATCGTGCTCGTGCTGCCGGCGTTCATGCTCATCGGCCACGGCGAGCAGTGGTCGACGCTGCTCGGTCTGGCGCTGCTCGCACTGATGACCGCGCTCTGGGTCTCGAACCAGGCGGCGTCGCTGCCGGCGCTCTTCCCCACCTCGACGCGGTACGGCGGCATGGGCTTCGCGTACAACATCGCCATCGCCGTGTTCGGTGGGACGACGCCGCTCATCGTGCAGGCGCTCCTCGACGCGACCGGCAACGAGCTGGCACCGGCGTACTTCCTCATGGCGACGAGCGTCCTCGGGGCGGTCGGGGTGTTCTGCATGAAGGAGTCCTCGCAGCGCCCGCTGCCCGGCTCGATGCCCGCCGTGGAGACCAGCGACGAGGCTCGCGAGCTCGTGCGCACGCAGGACACCAACCCCCACCTGGACCTCGGCGACCTGCCGTTCGGGGTCGTGGACGCGGCCACCCCGGAGCCGGCGGGCGAGCGCGGGCGCTGACCCGCGCCTCCCGTCCGGTCCGGCGCCCCAGCAAAACACCGGTGTTCGTCCGTCACACCGCGACCTGCGGGTGTTCGACAGACGAACACCGGTGTTTCGCAGCCCCGCGCGCGCTGCGTCGTCACTCGCCGCGGTCGAGTGCCGGCCAGACCGGGAACGGGTCGGCCCAGGACCGCCAGAGGTCCGGGCCGGCCAGCAGTTCCGACGGGGTGATGAGCGCCCCGTCGAGGGCGCGGCTGAGCCGGTCGACGTCGAGCCCCTCGCCGACGAACCAGAGCGCCTGGCCGATCGGGGCGTCCTCGTCCCAGGACGGGTTCGCCGTCGGGTCCAGGGCGAGCATCGCGCCGACGCTCGACCACGAGCCGACGTGGTCCGGTCGGGACGCCAGGCGGAAGAACCCGCGCGACCGCAGCACCCGGCCCTGCGGACCCGCGACCAGGTCGTGCTCGACGACGTCGGCCAGCCGCGCGGGGTGGAACGGCAGCGGGTCGCGGTAGCGGAAGGCGGTCAGGCCGTCGGCGTGCCGGAACCGGAGGTCGTGGTCGGTCGACAGGGCGAGCATCCAGCCCGCCGCCCCGGCCAGGACGCGCGCGGCGGCACCGTTCGAGGCCGGCAGGTCGTCGGCGCTCCGGAGCCGCACGTCGGCGAGCACGACGGCCTGCGGTGCGCAGCGGTGCACGACGGCGACGAGGGCCCGGCGGCGGGCGACCGGCAGCCGCTCGGTGCCCTGGAGCACGATGACGGTCGCGTACTCGACCAGGGCCGCGAGCCGTTCCGCGGCGACGAAGGCGTCGTCGACGCCGGACCAGAGCAGGTGCTCGACGTCGCCCGCACGGAGGACCGACACCACGTGGTCGATCACCCGGTCGTCCCCGGTCTCGGCGCGGGCGGCGTTCGCGAGCATCATCGCCACCGCTCGGGCGTCGCCCCACGCCGGCAGCGTGACGACGAGGGAGTGTCGGGCGTCGGGACCGCAGACCTCGGCCAGGTGGTCCGCCCGATCCGCGACCGCACGGGCGGCTGCGAGCGCACTGCCCGCGGCGTGCATGCGGTGGCCGTCCGACAGCCGGGAGGCGACGCGTGCGGCATCGGCGTCGTGGAGCGCGGAGACGAGGGTGATCGGGACGGTCGACATGTGCAGTACGGTACATGAAAACCGTTCTCAACAAGGAGGCTCGTGGTGAAGGTCCGCAACTCGCTCAAGGCACTGAAGAAGATCCCCGGCTCGCAGATCGTCCGCCGCCGCGGACGCGTCTACGTCATCAACAAGAAGAACCCGCGCTGGAACACCCGGCAGGGGTGACGTCCGGGTCGATCCGTAGGGTGAGGGCATGCGACTGCTCCTCGTCCGCCACGGACAGACCCCCGCCAACGTGACCGGCCTGCTCGACGCCGAGGTGCCCGGACCCGGGTTGACCGACCTCGGGCAGGAGCAGGCCGAGGCGCTGCCCGCGGCCCTCGGCGACCGGGGGATCGAGCGGCTCTTCACCTCGTCCATGGTGCGCACGCAGATCACCGCCGCGCCGCTCGCCCGGGCGCTCGACCTCGAGCCGGTGGTGCTGCCCGGCCTCCGCGAGATCGAGGCCGGCGACCTGCAGGGCAAGCGGGACACCGTGTCGGTGCAGAGCTACCTGGCGGCGGCCTACGCCTGGGCGGCGGGGGACCGCGACGAGCGGATGCCGGGCGCCGAGGACGGGCACGCCTTCTTCGCCCGCTACGACGACGCCGTGCAGCAGATCGAGGCGACCGGTGCCGAGGTCGCCGCGGCGTTCAGTCACGGTGCGGCGATCCGGATCTGGGCTGCGGTGACCGCGCAGAACGTGCCGGCCGACCTCGGTCGGAACCGGCACCTGGAGAACACCGGCGTCGTCGAGCTCGAGGGATCGACCGCGGACGGCTGGCGCCTCGTGGACTGGGCGGGGGAGCCGATCGGCGGTGACGACCTCGCCGACCTGGGCGCGCAGGACCCGACCGGCGAGCGCTTCTGACGGACGCACCCCGCGCCTCCCGTCCGCCCCGCGGTCCCCGCGGTCCCCGCGGAACGCAACGTGGGCGGCTCCTCGCAGCGTGATGTCGCTGCGGAGAACCGCCCAGGTTGCGTTTCGAGAGGGGTCAGGCGAGCTGCGACGCAGAGGTCAGCGGCACGATGACGCCGTGCGACTCGCGGAGGACGTCGAGGGTGCGCTGGATCTCGTCCGCGCGCTCCTCGGTCGTCCAGCCGAGGGTCTCGGCCATGACGTCGGCCAGCTCGTCGAGCAGATCGATCGTGACGCCACCGACGAACGCGAGGTTCGTGCGGCGCAGCACCACGTCGATCAGGTGCACGGCCTGCTCACGCTCGGCGAAGTACCGGACCTCGCCGCGGGTGATCGTGCCGTCGGACTCGAGCGGCTCGACCGGGCCGGTGACCAGGACGTCGACGACCTCGGCGGCACGGGTGCCGTAGCGCTCGAGCAGACGGTCGACCGTCTCCGACGCCAGGCCGTCACGGTGCGACTTGATCCACAGCGCACGCTGCCCGTCGGTGGTCGGGAAGTCCTTGCCACCGCCGATCGGCATGCCGGTCGTGTCGACCTTGCGGGTCACGCCGAGCTTCGTCGTGATGTCCGTGGACAGGTGCGCGGCGAGGGCACGGAAGGTCGTCCACTTGCCACCGACGAGCGACAGGACCGTGGTCTTCGGCAGGCCCGCGATGGGGGTGTCGACGATCCGGTAGTCACGCGACACGAACCCGGGGGCGGTGTCCTCGTGGCGGGGGAGCGGACGGATGCCCGAGTAGCGATAGACGATGTGGTCGCGGCCCAGCTCGATCTGCGGGAAGACGTGCTTCACCAGGCCGAAGAAGTAGTCGACCTCTTCCTCGGTGCAGACGGCCGGCTCGGACGGGTCGGCGTCGATGTCGGTCGTGCCGATGAGGACCCGGCCCTTGAGCGGGTAGATGAGGACGATGCGGCCGTCGTTGTTCTCGAAGAACAGCTCGCGGCCCTTCGTCGCCTCGAGGAGCTCGGGGTTGTCGACGACGATGTGCGAGCCCTTGGTGCCGCCCATGTACTTCGTCTCGCCACCGAACGCCTCGTTGGTGAGGTCGGTCCAGGGGCCGGAGGCGTTCACGACGACGTCCGCGGTGAACACGAACTCCTCGCCGGTCTCGCGGTCACGGAGCAGGACGCCACCGTCGCGGCTGCCCGCGGCCTCGACGTAGTTGGTCGCACGGGCGGTCGCGTCTGACCCGGTACCGGTGCTGGCGGCCAGACCGTCCTTGAGGACGTCGAGCGCCAGGCGCTCCGGCTCGTGGACCGAGGCGTCGTAGTAGGTGCCGGTGTACTTGAGGTCGCGGTTCAGGGCCGGCATGTCCTGCAGCGCGGCCTTCCTGGTGCGGAAGACGTGCTTCGGGACCGAGCCACCGTCGCGGGAGAACGAGTCGTAGATCGTCATGCCGATCTTGATGAGCATCGCGCCGCGCTCCTTCGTGGAGCGCTGCTTGTGCGTCAGCATGCGCAGCGGCGCGTTCATGATGCCGGAGAAGGTCGAGAAGATCGGCATCGTCGTCTGCAGCGGCTTGACGTAGTGCGGGGCGATGCGGATCAGGCCGTTGCGCTCCTGCACGCTCTCGCGCACCAGGCGGAACTCGCCGTTCTCGAGGTAGCGGATGCCGCCGTGGATCATGTGGCTCGACGCGGCCGAGGCGCCGGAGGCGTAGTCGCCACGCTCGACGAGGGCGACGTCGACGCCCTGCAGGGCGAGGTCGCGGAAGGTGGCGATGCCGTTGATGCCACCACCGACGATGAGGACCTGTGCGTTCGGGCGTCCGGTGAGGGCGGTGACCGTGTTCCTGGGCTGCGTCTTCTTCGACATGGTCGTTCGCATCGCTTTCTGGGGTCGGTTCGTTGGTACTAAATCGATCGTGCGCTCGTCGGAACGTGTGGGCAACCTGCGTGCACGGACGTGCAGAACGGTTGTCGCGCCTGGCGTCCCGTGGTGCGTCTCTGCGGACGGGAGGCGCGGACGGGGTTGCAGAGGCAGTGCACGTCCGTGCATGCTCGGTCCATGAGCGATGCCGCCCAGCCCGTGCGCACCCAGCAGGCCCTGCGGGCCGCACACCTCTACTACCTGCAGGACCTGACGATGGACGCCATCGCCGACGAGCTCGGCACGTCCCGCTCGTCGGTGTCCCGCCTGCTCAAGTACGCGCGGGACACCGGACTCGTCGACATCCAGATCCGCTCGCCCCTCGACCAGGCCGCCGCGCTCAGCCGCAGCATCCGCGCCCGCTTCGGTGTCCACGCCCACGTCGTGCCCGTGCCGGACCACACGAGCGACGTCGACCGCCTGGAGCGGGTCGCCCTGTCGGCCGCGCGGATCCTGACGCAGTACATCGAGTCGAACATGGTGATCGGCATCTCGTGGGGGTCGACGGTCAGCGCCGTCAGCCGGTACCTCGTGCCGAAGACCACGCACGGCTCCACGATCGTGCAGGTGAACGGCGCGGCCAACACCCGGACGACGGGCATCGTCTACGCCTCCGAGATCCTCCGGCGGTTCGGCGAGGCCTACGGCGCCCTCGTGCAGCAGTTCCCGGTGCCGGCGTTCTTCGACGACCCCGCCACCAAGGCCGCGCTGTTCCGGGAGCGCTCGATCCGCCGCGTGCTCGACCTGCACGAACGGATGGACGTCGTCGTGTTCGGGGTCGGCGCCCCGCAGGCCCCGGTGCCCTCACACGTCTACTCCGGCGGGTACCTCGACCCGTCCGACCAGGACGAGCTCGTCACCGCGCAGGTCGTCGGCGACGTCTCGACCGTGTTCTACCGCGCGGACGGGTCGTGGAAGGACATCGGGGTGAACGCCCGTGCCGGTGCGCCGGACCTCGACACGATCAAGCGGGCACCGCGGCGGATCTGCGTGGTCGCCGGGCGGGGCAAGGCGGCGTCGCTCCGCGGAGCCCTGGCGGCGGGGCTCGTGACGGACCTGATCCTCGACGAGAGCGTGGGGCAGGCGATCCTGCAGAACTGACCGGTGACCCGGAGCCCGGACGGGGGAACCCGGGTCGTGTCCCCGCTTCTGGGGTGGACGGACCGGCCAGGATGTCGGTGGCCTGATCTACCGTCGGAGCATGGTGCTCTCTCCCGAAGCCGGTCCGTCCGTCGCCCGCCCCTCCGGCAGCGTCGAGCGGCCCCGAGCCGTGCCGCGGCAGGACACGCGCTCCTACCGCCGGCTCGCGGGGACCGACATCGACCAGGCCATGGCGTTCTTCACCGCCGACTACGACCTGAAGGCCCCGGTCATCCGACGCACCCGCCCGGACACGCTCTGGGACTTCGCCGGGGTCACCGACGAGCGGATGTCGCTCCGGACCTCCCGGTTCGGTGTCGACCTGCGCAGCCAGAGCCAGTCCGACGACGTCATCGTCGCGTGGCTCCGCAGCGGCAGCAGCACCATCACGTTCAAGGGGCGCTCCGTCGACCTGGTGCAGGGGGTGCCGATGGTCCTGCCGTCCGAGGTCTACGACCTGCACCACCGTGACATCGGGCTGAACCTCGTGCACCTGGACCGGACGTTCCTCACCGACCTGGTCGGCGACGAGACCTTCGCCTTCGAACCGCTCGAGCGACCCGACCCCGAGGGACTGCGCATCTGGCAGGAGACCGTCCGTCGGCACTCGTCGACGTGGCTGCAGGTCGACAACGAGCTCTCCGCCGTCGCGCGCCGGGACATCGCCGAGGCCTTCGCGACCGCCGCCGTCCGGGCGTTCCCGCGACGCAGCACCTGGCGTGCCGCCGTCTCGGGCACCGGACCGGAACACCAGCGCCTGCGCCGTGCGCTCGACTACGTGCACGCCCACGCCCGTGAGCCGATCGGCACCCCGGAGATCGCCGCGGCCGCCGGTCTCAGCCCGCGCGGGTTGCAGCAGTCGCTCCGTCGGCACCTCGACCAGACCCCCGGTGAACTGCTCCGCTCGGTGCGGCTCGACGGTGCGCGCGAGGACCTGCGGCGGGCCGAGCGTGACGAGACCTCGGTGGCGGACATCGCCCGCGGGTGGGGCTTCGGGCACCTCGGCCGGTTCTCGGCCGCGTTCCGGTCCCGCTTCGGCGAGCTGCCGAGCGACACCCTGCGCTCGCGCCTACGTCGCTGATCGCAGTCGGCCGGCGTGCCGTGCTGCGTTCGGTGGGAGCGGTCTCACGCGCCGCCGTACCGAACACCGTGACACCGAACTCCGTCGAGACGGGTGATCGTTCGGTCTGACCCCAGCCACGACGAACACGCGGCTGAATGGTGGGACCGAGCAACTGCCCACGAAGGAGTCCGTCATGCGCATCGGCGTCCCCACCGAGATCAAGAACAACGAGTTCCGCGTTGCCGCCACCCCCGCCGGGGTCGCCGAGCTGACGATGCACGGACACCAGGTGCTCGTGCAGGCCGGTGCCGGGACGGGATCGGCGTTCACCGACGAGGAGTACACCTCGGCCGGCGCGACCGTCGTGTCGGAGGCCCGGCAGGTCTGGGACCAGGCCGAGATGGTGCTCAAGGTCAAGGAACCCGTGGCGTCCGAGTACCCGCTGATCCGCGAGGGGCAGGTGCTCTTCACCTACCTGCACCTGGCCGCCGACCGCCCGCTGACCTCGGCGCTCGTCGAGTCCGGCGCGACCGCGATCGCCTACGAGACCGTGCAGCTGCCGGACCGGTCGCTGCCGCTGCTGTCGCCGATGTCCGAGATCGCCGGTCGTCTCTCCGCCCAGGTCGGCGCGCACCACCTGATGCGCGCGACCGGCGGTCGAGGCCTGCTCCTCGGTGGCGTCCCGGGCACGCCGAAGGGTCGGGTCGTGGTGATCGGCGGCGGGGTCGCGGGGGAGCACGCGGCGACGATCGCGCTCGGGATGGGTGCCGAGGTGACCGTCTTCGACATCAGCCTGCCGCGCCTCCGGGCGCTCGACGCGCGGTTCGACGGCCGGGTGACGACGCTCCGGTCGAACCCGCTCGCCATCGCAGCGGCCGTGGCGGACGCCGACCTGGTCATCGGGTCGGTGCTGATCCCGGGAGCCTCGGCGCCGAAGCTCGTCACCGACGCGATGGTCGCCGACATGCGAGCCGGTTCGGTGCTGGTCGACATCGCGATCGACCAGGGCGGGTGCTTCGAGGGCTCGCGGCCGACCACGCACGACGACCCGACCTTCATGGTGCACGACGCCGTCTACTACTGCGTGGCGAACATGCCCGGTGCGGTACCCCGCACCAGCACGATCTCGCTGACGAACGCGACGCTGCCGTACGCCGTGGCGATCGCGGACCAGGGGTGGGAGCGGGCGCTCGATGCGGACCCGGCTCTCGCCCTCGGCCTCAACGTGCACGCGGGACGGGTCACGAACGACGCCGTCGCCGCCGCACACGGGTTGGTGGCCGCCGGGCGCTGAGCCTGCCGGGGCCCGGCGGCGGGGAGGGGTGGGGCGCGCCTCCCGACCGGGTCCGACGCCCGCGCCGGGCGTCGGCCCGACCGGGTCAGGCGGCGCGCAGTGCGGCCGGACGTGCCGCCCAGCCGGCCCGCGCACGGGCCACGAGCGTCACCACGACGACCACCACGGTCGCACCGACGGCGGTGACGGCGGTCGGCACCGAGACGAGCGGCCCGTCGAGGCGGGCGACCGCGACCCACGCCAGACCCCAGCCGAGCGACAGGGTCGGCGAGATCCGCCCCCGTCCGGTCACGGCGACGAGGACCCCGACGAGTCCGGCGACCGCCGCGACGACGACGCCCCAGACGTCCTGCCCGAGACCGAACCCGCGGAAGCCCGCTGCTGTCAGGACCGCGGCCGTGTTCGCCGCCGTCGCGACGCACACCCAGCCGAGGTAGAGCCCGAACGTGCCGTCGGTGATGACCGCTTCGAGGCGACCCGACGGCCGCGTGCGCCGGAGCACCACGAAGGCCCAGGCGAGCACGCCGAGCAGCGCGACGATGATCGGTTCGCTCAGCCACAGGTACCCGAACTGCACGGACAGGATCCACGCCGCGTTGAGCAGCAGGGACAGTGTCGCGGGCACGGCGAGCCGGTCGTGGCGGGCGCGGTCGGCGGTGCGGGGGAGGAACTGCCACACGGCGAACGCGATGAGCCCGACGTAGATGACGCTCCAGATCCCGAAAGCCGGGCCGCCCGGGGCGATCGCCGTCGACGAGGCCGACAGTGCGCCGTCCGCTGCCTCGGCGATCGGGGTGCCGCCAGCCGCGCCGGACCCGATGAACGAGCCCACCACAGCGACGACGGCGCTCACCGCGATCACGATCTTCCGCATCCACCGCATGGTCGTTCCTTTCGTCAGCATGCTGAGGACCTGGACGCTACGCCCTCCCGCCGTCGTTCGCCCACCCGTTGCCCAGGGTGCGTACGGTGGTGCCGTGACCGTCGAGTTGAACACCGTGTACGTGGACCGCATCGCTCCGACGGCGAGCCACTCGCTCGACGACAGCTTCCGGATGATCGAGGAGCAGGGTGCCTCCGCGTGCATCGTGCTCGACCGGCCGGACGCGGTCGAGCTCGGGGACGTCGCCGTCGCCCTGGGGCTGCACGAACTGGCGGTCGAGGACTCCGCCGAGGGGCACCAGCGTCCGAAGCTCGAACGGTACGGGTCGACCCTCTTCGCCGTGTTGAAGCCCGCCGTGTACCGCGACGCCGAAGAAGAGGTGGAGTTCGGCGAGGTGCACGCCTTCGTCGGCCAGGACTTCTTCCTGGCCGTCGTGCAGGCCGACCCGCGCGGCCCGGGCACCGTCCCGCGCGCGCTGCAGCGGATGAGCGGCAAGCCCGGCCTGGTCACCGCCGGGTCGCAGGCGCAGCTCTGGGCGCTGATGGACTCGATCGTGGACGACTACCGCCCGGTCATCGACGGCCTGGAGGAGGACATCAACCAGATCGAGGGACAGCTGTTCTCCGGTTCCGCAGGGGTGTCCCGCCGCGTCTACGAACTGTTCGGCGAGGTCGTCGACTTCCAGCGGGCAGCGCGACCGCTCATCCGGATGATCGAGGACCTGCACCGCGGCGCCGAGAAGTACCACCTGCCGGTCGAGCTGCAGCGGCGCTTCCGCGACGTGCTGGACCACGCCATCCGGGTCGTCGAGCGCCTGGACACCTTCCGGCAGCTGCTGCAGAACGCGCTGACGGTCGACTCGACCCTGGCCGCGCAGAAGCAGAACGACGACACGAAGCGGATCTCCGGCTGGGCGGCGATCCTGTTCGCCCCGACCCTCATCGCGGCGATCTACGGCATGAACTTCACACACATGCCCGAGCTGTCGTGGACCTGGGGCTACCCGCTCTCGATCCTGGCGATGGTGCTGTTCGCCGCGGTCCTGTACGCCGTGTTCAAGGCCAAACGCTGGTTCTGAGTGCGCCAGCCGCTGGTTCTGAGTGCACCAGCGCGTCGGGTTGCGGCGCACCGCCCGGGACCGGGAGGCTCGTCCCCGTCCGTCCGCACCGAGGAGACCCGATGTCGCAGCTCCCCACCGTCCCCGTCCACCTGAGCGCCGCCGGGGTCTCCCTGGTGCTCGACTGCTCGGACGGCCGCCTGCCGGCCGTCGTGCACTGGGGTGCCGCGCTGGGTGAGTCGTCGGACGCCGAACTGACCGCGCTCGCACAGGCCGACGTCCTGCCGCTGCAACCGAGCACGCCCGACGTCGCCGTCCGCCTCAGCGTGGTGCCGGAGGCACACACCGGCTGGACGGGTCGTCCCGGCCTCGTCGGACACCGCGACGGCGCCGACTGGTCGCCCGCGTTCACGGTCTCGGACGTCACCCGGACCGGCGACGTGGGCGCACTGCAGCGCCTGGTCGTGGACGCCGCGGACGAGGTCGCCGGGCTGGCGCTCCGCCTCGAGATCGAGATGCTCGTGTCGGGCCTGGTGCGCCTGCGCGCCGCGGTGACGAACACCGCCGACGGCACCTACACGCTCGACGACCTGACGGTGGCGCTCCCCGTCCCCGGCCGGGCCCGCGAGGTCCTGGACTTCGCCGGACGCTGGGGCAAGGAACGCACCCCGCAGCGCCACGAGCTCGTCGTCGGCACCCACCAGCGCGAGGGCCGTCGTGGCCGGACCGGTCCGGACGCCGCCACGGTGCTCAGCGTCGGGACGCCCGGGTTCGGCTTCGCGAGCGGTGAGGTCTGGGGCGTGCACGTCGGCTGGAGCGGCAACCACCGCCACCACGCCGAACGGGTCAGCGACGGGCGACAGGTCGTCGGCGGCGGCGAACTGCTCCTGCCCGGCGAGGTCCGGCTCGAGCGCGACGCCACCTACTCCGGCCCGTGGGTCTCCGGCGCCTACGGGGACGGCCTCGACGCGCAGGCCCGCCGCTTCCACGACTGGCTCCGGCAGCGACCGCAGCACCCGAGCCGCCCCCGCCCGATGACGATCAACGTCTGGGAAGCGGTCTACTTCGACCACGACCTGGCGCGCCTGACCGACCTGGCCGACCGCGCGGCCCGGATCGGCGTCGAGCGGTTCGTCCTCGACGACGGCTGGTTCCGGGGTCGCCGCGACGACCGGGCCGGCCTGGGGGACTGGTTCGTCGACGAGGACGTCTGGCCGGACGGGCTCGCCCCGCTCGTCGACCACGTCCGGGCGCTCGGCATGGAGTTCGGCCTCTGGTTCGAGCCCGAGATGGTCAACGAGGACAGCGACCTGGCCCGCGAGCACCCGGAGTGGATCATGCAGGCGGACGGTCGGCTGCCGGTCCGTGCCCGCAACCAGCAGGTGCTCGACCTGGCGATCCCGGCGGCGTACGAGTACGTCCTGGACCGCCTGACCGCGGTGATCGGCGAGGTCGGCGTCGACTACGTCAAGTGGGACCACAACCGCGACCTGGTCGAGGCCGGCACCCGCGGCGCCGGTGCCGCGGTGCACGAGCAGACCCTCGCCGCGTACCGGCTGATGGCGACGTTGAAGGAACGGTTCCCCGCGCTCGAGATCGAGTCGTGCTCGTCCGGTGGCAGCCGCGTCGACCTCGGCGTCATCGAGCACACCGACCGTGTCTGGACCTCCGACTGCATCGACCCGCTCGAGCGGCAGCAGATGAACCGGTGGACCATGCAGCTGCTGCCCGCCGAGATGCTCGGATCGCACATCGCCAGCGGCACGAACCACACGACCGGACGGCAGCACACGCTGGCCTTCCGCGCCGGCACCGCGCTGTACGGGCACCTCGGCATCGAGTGGGACCTGGCACGGGCGACCGAGGCCGAGGAGCGCGAGCTCACCGAGTGGATCGACACCTACAAGCAGGTCCGTCCGCTGCTGCACGGCGGCGACCTGGTCCGGGTCGACCAGGCGGACGACACGCAGCTGGTCTACGGGTCGGTCGCGCCGGACCGCGGACAGGCCCTGTTCTTCCTGGCCGTCGTCGGCCGGTCCGAGGTCAGCCCGCGCGGTCGCATCACGTTCCGTGGTCTGGACCCGGAGACCCGGTACCGCGTCGACCCGCTCGTCATCGGCGACGTCCCCGGCCTCGAGCCGGCACCGTGGTGGTCCGGCGACCGCGTCTTCTCGGGCCGCGCGCTCGAGGTGGTCGGCGTCCAGGCCCCGATGACGTTCCCCGAGACGGTGGTGCCGTTCCGCCTGACGGCCGTCTGACCACCAGGCCGGGAGGCCCGGATCACCACCCGCAGGTCGGGACCGGTCCGCCGGTGGTGGGCCGGGCCTCCAGATCGTCTCGGCGGAACGCTCCCACTACGCTTGCCGACATGCCACACAACGGTCACGCCAGCCCGGCCTGGGTGCTGAAAATCGCCGTCGTCACCGCGCTCGTCGGCGTCGCCGGCGGTGCCGCGGGGATCGCCGTGTGGCTCGCGCTCCAGCTCATCCAGTTCGTCGCCTTCGGGTACCCGTTCGCCGGACACCACGAGGCTGCCGATGCGCCCTCCGGGCTGAACCGGTTCCTGGCGGTCCTGGCCGCCGGTGTCCTCACCGCGGTGGCGTGGTGGGCGATCCGACGCTGGGGTCGACCCGTCGTCGGTGTGCCCGCGGCCGTCGGCGGCAAACGGATGCCGTCGCTGGTGACCCTCGGCAACGCGGGCGTGCAGATCCTGGCGGTCGGGCTCGGTGCCTCGATCGGCAAAGAGGTCGCACCGCGTGAGATCGGTGCCTGGGCCGCCCAGCTGCTGACGGTCCGCGCCGGCCTGAGTCGTCGCGAGACGAAGGTGCTCGTGGCCTGTGGTGCGGCTGCCGGCCTGGCGGCGGTCTACGACGTCCCGCTCGGCGGCGCCCTGTTCGCGGTCGAGGTCCTGCTCGGCGAGCTCACCCTGGCCACGGCGCTGCCCGCGTTCGCGACGAGTGCGGTCGCGGCGTTCGTCGCCCGGCTCGTGATCCCGGACGAGGTGCTCTACCACGTGCCCGCGATGCACCTCTCGCCGTCGTTGCTGGTCTGGGCGGTCGTCGTCGGGCCGCTGCTCGGGTTCGCCGGCGTCGGGTTCGTGAAGACCACGAACCGGCTGCAGGGCATCGCCCCGACCGGGTGGAAGCTCCTCGTGGTGCTGCCGGTCGTCTTCGCACTCGTCGGACTGGTCGCGGTGCCGTTCCCCGAGGTGATGGGCAACGGCCGGGCCCTCGGCATCGCCGCGATGAACGCCGACCTGGACGGCCCGACCCTGCTCGGCATGGCACCACTCCTGGCGCTGCTGGTGCTCGGCCTGCTCAAGACCGTCACGACGGCCGCGACGATCGGCGCCGGCGCGGTCGGTGGCACCCTGACCCCGTCGATCGCGATCGGGTCCGCACTCGGCGGGTTCCTCGGCGCGGCCTGGCTGCTGCTCTGGCCGGTGGACGGCGGCAGCATCGCCTCGTTCGCGTTCATCGGCGCGGCCGCGTTCCTGGCGACCACCATGCGGGCGCCGTTCACCGCCCTCGTGCTCGTCGTCGAGTTCACGCAGCAGGGGACCGACATCCTCATCCCGTCCCTCCTGGCCGTCAGCGGATCGGTCGCCGTCGCGTACGTCCTGGCACGTCGCCGCAGCGCCCAGATGACCTGAGCCGGACCGAGCACGCGTTCGGTGGTTAGCATCGGCGCCAGGACGCGGGGCACCAGGCGCCGCGGCGAAGTGAGGAGCCGGTCATGGCGGGGTTCGACGACATCGCGAAGAAGGCCCAGTCCTTCCTGCAGGACGGCAAGGTGCAGGACGCGCTCAAGAGCGAGAAGGCCGAAGGCGTCAGCGACAAGGTGTTCGACGGTGTCGCCGACGCCGTGAAGAAGGCCACCGGCGGCAAGTACGACGACAAGATCGACAAGGCCCGCGACGAGGCCGACAAGCGCATCGGCAACGAGTAGCGCCAGCCGCACGACGACCGCGCGGTGCTGGCCCGACTGGACGTCACCGGGAAGAACGACCACGATTGACGGGTTGTCTCCCGCGAGACGCACAGGAGGGCCAGCACCGTGACGATCGTTGCACCAGCGCCGACGGACGACACCGTCGGACCGCTCACCGAGGACGAGGTCGCCCGCATCCGGGCCGACTTCCCGATCCTGCAGCAAGAGGTGAACGGGCAGCCCCTGGCCTACCTCGACTCCGGAGCCACGGCCGAGCGACCCGTGCAGGTGCTCGACGCCGAGCGACGCTTCCTGGAGCACGACAACGCCGCCGTGCACCGTGGCGCACACACCCTCGCCGCGCTGAGCACCGACGCCTACGAGGACGCCCGCGCCACCGTCGCCCGGTTCATCGGCGCCACCAGCCCGTCCGAGGTCGTCTGGACGGCGAACGCCACCGACGCGCTGAACACCGTCGCGTACGGCCTGCGCAACGCCAGCGCCGGCCGCGGTGGCCCCGAGGCCGACCGCTTCCGACTCGGTGTCGGGGACGAGATCCTGGTCACCGAGGCCGAGCACCACGCCAACCTGGTGCCGTGGCAGGAGCTCGCCGTGGCCACCGGTGCGACGCTCCGCTGGGTGCCCGTCGACGACACCGGCTGCTGGACCGCAGCCGACGCCCTCGCGCTGGTCACCGACCGCACCCGGGTCGTCGCGATCTCCCACGTCTCGAACGTCACCGGGATGATCGCCCCCGTCGCCGAGGTCGTCGTCGCCGCGCACGCCGTCGGTGCCCTCGTCGTCCTGGACGCCTGCCAGTCCGCACCGCACCGGCCGCTCGACGTCCGTGCGCTCGACGTCGACTTCGCCGCGTTCTCCGGGCACAAGATGCTCGGCCCGAACGGCATCGGCGTCCTCTGGGGCCGCCAGGAGCTGCTCGATGCGCTGCCGCCGTTCCGCACCGGTGGCTCGATGATCACGACCGTCACCATGGAGCACACCGACTTCATGCCGGCCCCCGAGCGCTTCGAGGCCGGCACCCAGCCCGTGTCCCAGGCCGTCGCGCTCGCCGAGGCCGTCCGCTACCTGGAACGGATCGGCATGCGGCGGGTCCAGGCGCACGAGGAACACCTGGCGCATCGGATGCTGACCGGCCTGGCCACCGTGCCGGGCGTCACGGTCGTCGGCCCGCCCGCCGGGGTCGCACGCAGCGGCCTGGCCGCGTTCGTCGTCGACGGCGTGCATGCCCACGACGTGTCGCAGTACCTCGACGCGCAGGGCATCGCGGTCCGCTCGGGGCACCACTGCGCCCAACCGCTGCACCGCCGGCTCGGCCTGACCGCCACCAGCCGGGCGAGCACGTACGTGTACACGACCGAGCAGGACGTCGACCGCTTCGTCACCGCCGTCGCCGAGATCCGCGGGTACTTCGGTGCCGACGCCGTGGACGCCTCGTGAACAGCCTCGACAGCCTGTACCAGCAGGTCATCCTGGACCACGCCAAGGCCCGGCACGGGGACGGCCCGCTCGAGCACGCCGACGCCGAGCACTTCGAACGGAACCCGACCTGCGGTGACGAGATCACCGTGCGGGTGCGTCTGGAGCCCGGCACCGACCGCATCGCCGAGGTCGCTTGGCAGGGGGACGGCTGCTCGATCTCGATGGCGTCCGCCTCGGTCCTCACCGACATGGCCGTCGGGCGGACGGTGCCGGAGCTGCTGGCGCTGACCGAGGAGTTCCGCACGATGATGCGCTCCCGCGGCGTCGGTGAGCCGGACGAGGACGTGCTCGAGGACCTCGTCGCGTTCCACGGGGTCTCGAAGTTCGTCATGCGGGTGAAGTGCGGGATGCTCGCGTGGGTCGCCGCCGAGACGGCAGCGCAGCAGGCGGTCGCCGCGCGCTGAGCGCCAGCGGCCGGCGTGGGGGACGGTCGGACCACCGGACGGGCGGCGCGGTGCCAGCTGGCACCGCGCCTCCCGTCCGTCGTCGGTGCGTCCGCACTCGACCTGTTGACACGAGTGGTGCAGAGTGCAATCCTCGCCGTGTTGACGTTGCCATCACCGAGAGGGGACCGGTCGTGCTGCGTCGACGACCCCAGGACGACGGCGTCCGGGGTGCTCCGAGGACGGAGCAGGAGGGAACACCATGACCATCCACACCACCACCTCGACGGACGGCAGGGGCCGACCGACACGAGGGCGTCTCCGCCGCATCGCGACCGTCGTCACCGCCGTCTGCGCGGGCGTCACGGCACTCGCACTGGCGGTCCCGACGACCGCGTCCGCGACTCCGGCGACGACGACCGGCACCTCGGTCTCCGCCGCCCGCCACGGCCACGACGCCCGGCTCGACGCCCGGCTCGACGCCCGGCTCGACCCCACCCGGTTCCACGGCGTGAACTGGGCCGACCCGCGCGACAACTACGTCAACGGACCCGTCGTGCTGTCGGGCCTGTCCACCTCGGACGACTACCGGACCACCTACCGCAAGGCCGACCGGGTCATCCGTGAGTTCCGGAAGGACCTGGGCGCCGACACCGTCCGCCTGCCCGTCAACCCGTACTCCGTCGGCACGACCTGGTGGAACTCCTACCGTGCCGTCATCGACGCCGCCCGGCACCGGGACGTCAAGGTCGTCCTCGGCTACTGGGAGGGCAGCGACGCCAGCAAGGACGGCAAGGTCGACGACCCCGCCGCCTGGTGGGGCATGTGGGACACCCTGACCCGCACGTACAGCCACGACTCCGGTATGTTCTTCGAGCCGATGAACGAGCCGTTCGGGTACGCCCCGGCCGACTGGGTGCAGCTCGCCACGACGTGGGTGCAGCGCTACACCGCCCAGGGCATCCCGCGGGACCGGGTGTTCGTCAGCGGCACCGGCTACAACGACCACGTCGACGCGATCTGCGCGGCACCCGCACTCGAGGGCACCTACGTCTTGCAGCACTACTACGGCTACTGGGGCACCCGGGACGCCGCCGAGTGGAAGGCCGACTTCGAGAGCCGACTCGGCGACCAGGCGTGCTCGAACCGGACCGTCCTCGACGAGTTCGGCGTGCCGATGACGACCGGCCTCGACTACCGCGGCTCCGCCACCACCGGCAACGCCGACGCGGACAACTCGGTCGCGTTCCTGCAGACCGTGACGACCGTTGCCCGGGAGCGGCACCTCGGCGCGGTCTACTGGCCGGGGCTCCGGACCGACGACACCTACAGCCTCGAGACCGTCCGCGGCTCGGGTCAGAACCTCTCGCTGCGGGTCACGAACGACTCCGGGTTGGCGCTGCTGCACTGGGCGTGGGGTGAGGGGCGCCGGGCGCCCTTCGCGGTGCGCTGAGCCGGGTGCTCGCCGGTCCGGCCCTGCCTGACCGACTGGATGGCTGACGGACGGGAGGCGCGGTGCCAGCGGGTGCCGCGCCTCCCGTCCGTCGCGTGCCGGTCCGGCGGGTCGTGCGTCCGTCGGGTCGTGTGTCCGACCGGGCCGGCGCCGCTCCAGTGCAGCAGCGCCATCGGCGATCGGCCATCGGCCATCGCGACCGACGGCGAGCAGCTGCACCTACGATGACGTCGATGAGCGACATGCGGACGGGTGAGCGCGGGGTCGTCGCGGCGATGTGGGTGGTGCTCGTCCTGGGCTGCGGGGTCGTCGTCGCGATGCTGTGGTTCGGTGCGTTGCTGGACGTGTTCACGCTCGGGGTGACGCCGACACCGGCCGCGACGGCGAGTGGCCGTGCAAGCCTGAACGCCGCGGCGGTCGTCAGCGTTGCAGCAGCGTCCACCACCGTGGTCCTGGCGGTCGTCCTCCTGTGGCGAGGTGTGCACCGGGTCGGTGCTGCAGTCGCGTTGGTCCTCGCGCTCTGCGCTCCGTGGGTTCCGGTGTGGATCGCGATGAACGGCGTCCTCGCCGGCGAGTGACCGGGCGGGAGGGCAGCGCTACCCTGCAGTCCATGACGGGTGACGGGACGGGCGCGCGGATCGTGTTCCTGCACGCTTCGAACCGGAGTCCGGACCGGGCCTGGTCGGCTGTCGGGGATCTGCCCGGTGCGTGGTTCGCGGTGATGCCCGGGTACGGCGCGGACGGGCCGGCCACGTTCGGCCAGGACCGCTGGGAGGCCCGGCTGCTCGAGGCGTGCGATGCCGGAGCGACCGTGGTGGCGCACTCCTTCGGCGGGCCGGTCGCCATGCGTGCCGCCGCTCGTCGTCCGGACCTGGTCCGGGCGCTCGTGCTGTTCGAGCCGGCGGCCTACGCCCTGGCGCGGGGGACGCCGGCGATCGAGGACCACATCCGTCGGGTCCAACCGGTGCTCGACCGGGCATCGTCGCTCCCGGCGGCGGAGTTCGCCGTGGCTTTCGCGGCGGCACTCGCCGGACAGACCATCGCACCCCCGACGGACTCGGCCGACCTGCTCGCGGCCGAACGGCAGCGCCGACTGCCCGGGCCGTGGACGCTCGACACCCCGGAATGGATCGGCGTACCAACGCTGGTGGTGACGGGCGGATGGAACGACGAGTACGAGGCCATCGCCTCCCGGATCGTCGGTGCCCGTCACGTGACGCTCGCCGGGCACGGACACCGGCCGCAGGACCATCCCGACGCAGTCGGGGTCGTCCGGGCGTTCCTCGACGAGGTCTGACTCTCAGCCCCCGGCGTCGGCGGCGTCGGCTCCGGCCCCGCCGCCTGCTGCCGGGGCCGGGTCCGCACCGCGGAGTGACCGGACCATGCTCTGCAGGAGGCGCCGGGCGGCCGCGCGGTCGTCCTCGTCGAGGTCACTGAGCATCCGGTCCTCGACGGCGCGGACCGCCGCCGTCGCTGCGGCGAGGTCGCGACGTCCGCGCTCGGTGAGCTGTGCCGGCATCACCCGGCCGGAGCGGGCCTCCGACGGGCGGGTGACGACGCCGTCCCGCTCCAGTGTCTGCAGGAGCACGTTCATCGACTGCCGGGTGACGAAGGTGCCGCGAGCGAGCTCGGAGTTCGACGAACCGGGGCGCTGCGCCAGCAGTTCCAGGCACGAGTAGTGCGTCACCGTCATGCCGAGCGGGCGGAGCACGGCCTCCATCGCGGTGCGGAGTGCGGTCGCGGTCTCCTTGAGCAGGTAGCCGATCGAGGTCGGCAGGTCGACGCCGGGTCCGTCTTGACTCATGTCAGCAGTCTGACATAAGCTGCTTGATGTCAGACAACTGACATCAACACGAGGAGCACCCATGCCCGTCACCGGCCCCGACTTCGTCTCCCTGCAGGTCCGCGACCTCGACGCCTCGCAGGCGTTCTACGAGCGGTACCTCGGCCTCGTCCGCTCACCCGCCGGACCCCCGCACGCCGTCGTCTTCACCACGACGCCGATCGCCTTCGCGCTGCGGGACGTCGTCCCCGGCACCGACCTCGACGCCGCCGTCCAGCCCGGTGTCGGCGTTGCGCTCTGGTTGCACGGCACCGAGGTGCAGGCGATGCACGACGCGCTGCAGGCCGACGGGCACCGGATCGTCTCGAGTCCGATCGACGGGCCGTTCGGGCGGACGTTCACGTTCGCCGATCCGGACGGTTACCACGTGACGGTGCACGACCGGGCGTGAGCCTGGGGAGGGGCAGTCTGCGCGGGCCGGTCGCTGCCCAGGCCGGTGGCGGCGTGCGGCGTCGGGTCTGTGACGAGCGATCACCACGGGGGAGGACTGCCAGATCGGGCCGAACGTCCAGCTGCTGACACCGACTCATCCCGCTGATCCGCCGCAGCGCCGCGACGAGCTCGAAGCAGCCCTCCCGATGGGCATCGGGAACAACGCCGACCGCGATCCGGAGGTCGCCGAGGCCGCTCGCTGCGCCTGTCGGCGCCTCGAGGACGATTACGCCGGGTGCATCGAGCAAGCGCAGACAGCCGGGGAAGTGGACGCGACTCTCGACGCCCGAGCCCTGGCGACGTACTTCGTGGCGGTCACTCGCGGCATGGAGGTCCTCGGCTCCGCCGGCGCCGACCGGTCGGTGCTCCTCAGCGTCGGCCGAGCGGCGTTCACCCTGCTCACCTGAAGTACGAGGCAACCCAGACCCGGTCAAGTGCTCGTAGCGACCACAGTGGGGGTGACCGACAGGAGATGGTGAGCCGAGACTCGACGGGAAACCAGGGCGCTCGTCGAGCGCGACCTCGACTTCGACTTCGTCCATCGGTGTGCCGTCAGGCCAGGCTCTGGAGCTACCTGTGCTGGTGGCGTCTCTGCGCGGCGATGATCGTGAAGCTCATCGCAGCCAGGACGGCGGTGACTCCGACTGCTGTGATGGTGATGGCGTCGGGGTGGATGACTGATTGACCGCGTAACGCCTGCCAGAGCGCGAGCGCGGTGCCGGCAGCGTACGTCGCTCCGGCCGCGAGGACGATGCGGAGCCGGTCGGCCTCACCAAGCGCCCGGGGGAGCGTGATCGCGAGGATCGGCAGCACCTGCAGTGCGTGCATGCCGATGAAGTGGGACACGCGGAGATCTCCGTGGGCGGTGTTCCAGCCGAGGAAGAAGATGCCGCCGGTTGCGTCGTCACCGCCCACGGAGTGGGAGCCGTAGGTAGACGACGTCGGGTCGGCTAGCTGGGTTGCGGTGGGTATGACCATGAGGAAGCCCACGGAGAGACCGACCAATGCGATGATCAGTCCGAGCCTCAGGGACCACGCCAGCGCCCTGTCCTCGATCCTGGAGAACATGGTCAGGGAGGCTCCGATGGCCAGTGTCGCGCAGTACATGAGGGTGACCCCACCGGCCATGAGCTGGTAGAAGAGCTGGTTCGTCGGAGTCGAGACGTTGAAGTGGCTTCCCACGCCGCGTATCACTTGGATCGAGATGACGACGATCTCCAGGAGGGATGCGGCTGCGCCGATGGTTCCGGCCCACCAACCAATCCGACGCAGGACGGGCCGCTGCACCATCGAGAGCATCCACGCAAGTGTGATGGCGTAGAGCGCGAGGGAGATCGAGAACTTGAGAGGTTTGGCCCAGATCGGGTCTCCTGCCAATGTCCGCGGATCGAGGATCAGCCCGATGAGGCACACCACAGCCCAGAGGCACATCACTGTGGTGAAGGCGACGAGCGGTCGGTGCCATCTGCGTACTCCGGTCCCGAGTGCGCGGGGACGGTCCTGGACAAGGCTCACGGGCGGGTGCCCGCTGCCGTCATCCGCTCGGAGATCGACCAGAGTCTCGCTGCTGTCTCCGGGTTCCGTGCCTGCTTGGACTGGCTGATCACCTCAGCCCCGCCTCGCATGTGCATCATCCGCCGGGGTCCGACAAAGGTGCCGCCGCGGAGGTCGGCTGAGGCGGCGAGCAGCGACGGCAGCGCACCGTCTTCCGGCTCCTGCCCCAGGATCGGGACGAGCCGATCCCAGAGGTTGGGGCGCTGACCGGCCGGCCGGTCGTAGATGGCTGTCTTGACCAACCCCGGGTGAGCGGCCAGCGCCCGCACTCGAGAGCCCGACGTCCGCAGCCGCCGGTCCAGCTCCGACGTGAAGAGCAGGTTGGCGAGCTTGGAGTCCGCGTACGCCCGGCTCGCCTGGTACGGGCGTCGGTGCCAATCGAGGTCGTCGAGGTCGAGACGAGCCATGCGTTCCGCCTGGGAGGCGACGGTGACGACGCGGTCGGTGATGTGCGGTAGGAGCAGCGTCGTCAGGAGGAAATGCCCCAGGTGGTTCGTGCCGAACTGGAGCTCGTGACCGTTGGCCGTCCGTTGGAGGTCCTTCGACTCGACGCCGGCGTTGTTGACGAGGATGGCGATCGGTTCGTCGATGCAGTCTGCGAAGTCACGCACCGTCTCAAGCCGCGCAAGGTCGAGTGGCAGGACGCGGTGCGTTCCCAGAGTGCCGGGGAGGGTCGCTGCCACGGCCTGCCCCTTCTCCTGGTTCCGGACAGCGAGGATGATGCGTGAACCGGACTCGGCCAGGGCGACCGCGGTCGCTCGGCCGATGCCGCTGGTGCCGCCGGTGATGACGACGGTCTCGTTGGTCGGTGCCTGGCCTGCTCTGGTGTCGCCCATGCCCCTAATGTAGACAGTGGCCACATTGTTGTCAACGTCTACACTGATCAGATGGCACAGCAAGCTCGCTCCTATCACCACGGGTCGCTGCGTGAGGAGCTCGTGCGAGAGGGGCGCGCGCTCCTGATCGAGGAGGGCCAGCAGGCGGTGACGGTGCGGGAGCTCGCGCGCCGCGTCGGCGTCAGCCATGGTGCGCCGCTCCGTCATTTCCGTGACCGGGACGCCGTCCTCGACGCAATCGCCGCGGACGGTTTCGACGAGCTGCATCGCCATCTCGAGGCCGCGCGGCAAGCGGGCACCCTCGAGCGTCGGCTCACGGAGTACATCCGCGCTCATGCTCAATTCGCGCAGCACAACGGCCCCCTGATGCAGCTGATGTTCGCGTCGACCGACGACGGCACGAATGCGGAGCGCGAACCCGGGGCCCAGTCTTCGGCCGAGCGCTTCTTCGCTTTGGGCGCGGAGTTGCTCGGGGAGCGCAGTCCGGAGTCGATGGGCCCGATGCCGTTCCTGGTTGCGGCGACGACAGAAGGCATCAGTGCCTTGACGGCCACCGGCCGGCTCCCTGAGGATCGCGTGGACGAAGTCGTCGTCGCGGCGGTGCGGGCACTCCTGCCGCAGATCGAGCAGCAGCTCGGCGTGACCGCCCACGAACCGGTCACCGCCCCGGACGCGTGAACCGGGACCGGCGCGCTCGACTCACAGCAGCCTCGGTGGGGTCGAGCCCGTCGAGGTGCTCGACCCTCCTCACGACGGCAGGCGAGCACGCGCACTTCACACCCTGATGGCCGACAGGATCGGGCCCGCCGTCAGTGACTCAGCCTGAGACCCTGACAGCCCGCCGTCGGTCGATCGCGCAGACAGCAAGCGCGATCCCCGCACCCAGGAGCGCTCCTACCGTGTTCATGAACCAGTCGTTCGTGTCGCACCGACGACCGAGTGCCGGCGCGAGGGCCTGTACGACCTCGATGGCGACGGAGAGCGCCACCGCGCCGGCAAGGACCGTGAGCGGTCGGTTCGTCGCGGTTCCGAGGAAGAGCACGAGCGGCAGCAGGAGTGCGACGTTGGCGAGCGTCTCGAGGCCCTGGAACGGGACGGAGAACTGCACGGTGCAGGTGACGCCGCCCGGGCGCGTGCCGTCGGGGAGCAGAGTGAGCACGAGCACCGCGACGAGCGACACCCCGGACAGGCCCAGCAGGATGCCGCGGAGCCGCAGGCGGTGGAGCAACCAGGCGAGGACGGCGGCGGCGGCGAGCGCCACCCAGAATGCCGCTCGGACCAGGGGTGCGTGTTCGATGAGGAACGTGGAGATCATTCGGAGCCGTCTTGGTCGTGGTCGGCGTGGTCGGCGTGGTGGTCGAGTCGGTCGAGCCACACCCGCATGAGTGCCGACTCCTCCGGGAGCAACGGGCTCGATCTGCCTGCTTCGAGTCGCGCGCGGAGCTGATGACGGGAGGCCGCGTCGACGTCACCGCGTCCCGGGCTGGGCGGCTGCACGAGGACGGCGCCGAGGACCGCGTCGCGGAGCGCGTCGGCGACCTCGTCGGAGTCGTCCTGGCGGTTGGCGCTCATCCCATCCAGTGCGCGCCCGACGTTCGCGGCGAGCAGCATCGTCGCCGCGACCCTGACGTCGACACGGAGCATGCCGGCGGCTGCACAGCGGGTGAGCGTCCGCTCGAGGAGCGCGGTCACGCCGTCGCGCGCCGAACTGCTGGCCCACGGCCGAGGAGCGAACATCAGTCGGTAGAGCGCGGCGTGCTCGCGCGCGAATGCGAGGTGGTCGTCCCAGCCGCGTCGCAGGTCCGCCGACGGGTCGTCGGACACCTCGAGCTCGGCCTTCCTGGCCGCGTACCGCTCGAGACCTACGTCGGCGAGGGCGTCGAGCAGCCCGCGCTTGTCGCCGAAGACGCGGTAGAGCACGGGCTGGGTGACGCCGACTGCTTCGCATACAGCACGGGTGGCGATGTCGCCGTCGGGAGCTGCGACGAGCTGCTCCTCTGCCGCGCGGAGCAGCGCGCTCCGGAGTGCTTCATCAGATCGAGCCATAGAACAATCGTAGCGCAGCTGGTATCGGTGATCGTATCTGTGCTAGCTTTTGCGTAGCGTCGAAATGCTTGATGCATATCAGTGAAAGGAAGCACGATGAGCAGCACTCCAGAACGCGTCGCAGTCGTCACGGGGGGCTCACGTGGCATCGGCCGCGCGGTGTCGACCCGGCTGGCGGCCGACGGCTTCACGGTCGTCGTGAACCACGCCAGCGGGACGGCCGCGGCCGCCGCCACCGTCGAGCAGATCCAGGAAGCGGGCGGTCGCGCCGTCGCCGTGCAGGCCGACGTCGCCGACGAGCACGCCGTCGCCGCGATGTTCGATCGGGTCGAGGCCGACCATGGCGGCGTCGACGTCGTCGTGCACTCCGCCGGACGACTCGCACTGTCGACGATCGCCGACCAGGACCTCGACGTCCTCGACGCACTGCACCGGACGAACATCCGCGGGACCTTCGTCGTCGCGCAGCAGGCGGCGCGCAGGCTCCGGGCTGGCGGCACGTTCGTCGGCATGTCAACCTCGGTGGTCGGGACGCAGTTCCCGACTTACGGCGCCTATGTCGCGAGCAAGAGCGCCGTCGAAGGCATGACGCTGATCCTGGCGAAGGAGCTCCGCGGCCGGGACGTCACGGCGAACGTGGTGGCCCCGGGACCGACGGCGACGGAGCTGTTCCTCGACGGCAAGACCCAGGAGCAGATCGACACGCTGTCGAAGGTCCCGCCCCTCGAGCGGCTCGGCACGCCGGAGGACATCGCGGCGGTCGTGGCGTTCCTCGCCGGACCCGACGGCCACTGGGTCAACGGCCAGACCATTCGCGCCAACGGCGGGATGGTCTGATGACCGCTCCACGGGTCGTCCTCGTCACGGGTGCGTCCAGCGGCTTCGGTCGGCTGACGGCTGAGGCGCTCGCGCGGGCGGGCCACGTGGTCGTCGCGGGGATGCGCGCGATCGACCGTCGGAACGCGACGGCTCGCACCGAGCTCGAGGATCTCGCCATCCGCGAGGGCTTGCAGCTCAGCGCCGTCGAGCTCGACGTCCAGTCACAACAGTCCGTCGATGACGCCGTCGACTCGGTCGTCCGTTCGCACGGGCGGATCGACGTCCTCGTGCAGAACGCCGGCCACATGGCCTACGGCCCGGCCGAAGCGTTCACGCCCGAGCAGTTCATGGCCCTCTACGACGTCAACGTCGTCGGCGCACAACGCGTCGCCCGCGCCGTCCTGCCGCACATGCGCGTCAGCCGCTCAGGACTGGTCGTGTGGGTCGGCAGCTCGTCGACCCGCGGCGGGCACCCGCCGTTCCTCGCGCCGTACTTCGCGGCGAAGGCCGGCATGGACGCCCTGGCCGAGAGCTACGCAGCGGAGCTCGTCCGCTTCGGCATCGACACCACCATCGTGGTCCCGGGAGCCTTCACCTCGGGAACGAACCACTTCACGAGCGCTGCGGTCCCGATTGACGCTGCCCGAGTCGCTGCACACGACGAGGAGTACGGGGCGCTCCGGCAGGACCTCACTGACCGCCTCGCCGCGATCGTCCCGGTGGACGCCGACGTGCAGGACGTCGCCGACGAGATCGTCCGCGTGGTCAGCCTCCCAGGGGGAACCCGCCCCTACCGGACCCATGTCGACCCCTCGCACGACGGCAGCGAGGTCGTCTCAGCGGTGGCGGACCGCATCCGGTCCGAGTTCTACCACCGCGTCGGCATCGAGGACCTGCTGTCCTCCAACGCCGCACTTTGACCCCCGGACCGCCCGGGAAACCCCACCGAGAGGAACACCATGCCCTTCGCCAACATCAAGGTCCCCGCTGACACCCTGACCGCCGAGTCAAAGAAGAAGCTGCAGGACGCCGTCACCGACGCCATCGTCGACGCCTACGGGGAGCGAGCGCGCCCGACCACCCTCGTCATCCTCGACGAGGTCGCCGACGGAGGTTGGATGCTCGGCGGCACCATCCTCAACGAGGCGATGCTCGGCCGCGTCTGAGTCCGCTGACCACGCGCTGACGAAGGGGCCCGGAAGACCGGGTCCCTTCGTCACCAGTTTGAGAAGACGGCGTCACACTGTCCGTGGCCGATTCCCTCATCGGGAACTTGCTTCCCCAGCGTTCGCGTGCGTCTCGCAGTCGCGGCCGTCGACAGGGCCCAGTGCCGACAACGTGTCTCATGTCTCACGCGCGATGAGGGTTCGTCGTCTACTTCTCGGCCCCACGCAGCGCTGACGTCGCGGTACCGGCGCTCGTCATCCCGTCGCGCCGGCGACGACTCCTCGAACGAACTTCACGCGTTGCGCGCGGCAGTTTGATGGCGTGTCCCAGAATCGTCATCGGCACCGCGCTGTTCGCCGGACCCCTGTTCTGGCTCCCGGTGCCATGCAGCCCTGCGTCCGCGAGCGGGACCTTCGCACACGTATCGCCCACCGAGGCGCCTTCACAGCGTCATCCCCAGCACCGTACGAACAGCGATGGCCCCACCGAGGTCGTCTGCTCGTCGGGTCATCCCGATCTTTCGTGCGACCCGCTCAGAGGCGGTGTTGTCGGGATGGATGATCGCGACGAGTTCGGCCGCGTCGAGTGCAGCACGAGCGAAGTCGCGGCAGGCCGCCGCTGCTTCTGTCGCGTAGCCCTGCCCTTGGAACGTCGCGCGCACGTGATAGCCGACCTCGAGCATCGGGACGCCGTTGACGTCCTGCCAGGTGAGCCCGCAGTCACCGACGAACTGCCCTGCGTGGGTCTCGATGATCCAGAGTCCGAAGCCGTGGGCGGCGTAGTTGTCCTGGTTCCAGGCGATCCATCGCGCCGCGTCGTCACGACTCTTCGGTGCGGGGTAGAACTCCATGACCTGTGGGTCTCCGAGCAGGTCGGCCATGTCGTCGAGGTCCGCCGGGGTCATCTCACGGAAGCGGAGCCGCGTGGTGGGAGCGGGGAGCATCTCAGCACCGTACCGGCCGCCGGTCGGTCGTCGGAGGCGTCGAAGGTCGCCGAGGTCACCAGGCGCCGCCGGTCCCCGTCCTGCCGGACGCAAGCCGCGCCTCCAGATCGGGGTCCGGCCTCAGCCCGCGGGAACCGCCTGCGCGATCGCGAGCCGCGCGACCAGCTCGACGTGCCGCGCCATGTCGTACGACGGGTCGAAGAGCCACTGGAGCTGCATGCCGTCGGACACCGCGAGCAGCACGGTCGTCAGTTCGACCGGGTCGACGTCCGGTCGGAGCAGCCCGTCCTGCTGCATGGTGCGGAAGTCGGCGGACAGGTCACGGCGGCTGCGCTCGTAGCGCTCCCGGAAGTAGGCGTGCGCCGGGTGCTCGGGGTCGGTGGCGGCCGCCGCGGACAGGTTGACGAACATCTGCACGAGACCGGGGACCTCGACGTTGTGTCGGACGATCGCGATGAGCAGCGCCGCGGGGTCCGAGGCGTGCCAGTCGTGCTCCAGGTCGAGCTGGTCGCGGCGTCGGAGGATCTCGACCCACAGGTCGTCCTTCGAGTCGAAGTAGTGCAGCAGGCCGGCCTGGGTGAGCCCGACTGCTGCGGCGATGTCGTTGATGCTCGTCCGTCGGAAACCCTGCGAGGCGACGAGGTCCAGCGCGACCGTCAGGATCTCCTCGCGCTTCGCGATGCCCTTCGCGTACGAACCTCGTCGTGCCATGGCAGGACTGTACCGCTCGGACTGCCGACAAAAACCTAGTGCTAGTCGGTTTTGGTGTTACGGTGGCGACAGCCGCCGACGGAGGCGTGCGAGTCACCGATGGCGGTGGCGTTCCCGAGAAGAGGTTGCCGTGGCCAACGACGCACGACTCGTCCCCGACACCCCGACCGCGGTGGCTCCCACCGTCGGACGTGGAAGCCCGCTCATGTACACGATCGGCATGCCGCTCGCGATGTTCGGTCTGTACATCGCCCTGCTGCCGCCCGTGCTCGTCGCGATGGCGCTCAAGGTCGCCGAGATCGCTCCGGACGACCAGGCGGGCGTGCTCGGCCTGGCGCTCGGCATCGGCGCGTTCGCCGCGATGGTCGCCAACCCCCTGGCGGGTCGCTTCAGCGACCGGACTGCCGGGAGGCTCGGCATGCGTCGTCCGTGGATCATCGGTGGCACGGTGGTCGGGTTCGCGGCCCTCGTGGCCGTCGCGACGACGTCCTCCACCGTCGTGCTCGTGATCGGGTGGGCCGTGGCGCAGATCGCCTACAACGCCACGATCGCAGCGCTCACGGCGGTCCTGCCGGACCACGTCACACGGTCGCAGCGCGGTCGGGTCGCGGCGCTGCTCGGGCTGGCGCAGAACCTCGCACTCGTGGGCGGCACCTTCCTGGTGCAGCTCTTCTCGACGTCGGCATCGCAGATGATCGTCCCCGGGGCGATCGGCTCGGTCGTGGTCGTGCTGTACGCGGTGGTCTTCCGCGACCGCGTACTCGCCGCGAAGCCGACGTCGAAGCTCGGGATCGGGCAGCTGTTCGGGTCGTTCGTGTTCAACCCCCGGAAGCACCCGGACCTCGGCTGGGCGTGGCTGACGCGGTTCATGATGGTCGCGGCGCAGTACACGGCGGTCAGCTACCTCACCTACTTCCTGCGCGACGACATCGGGGTCGACAAGACGAACCTGGCGAACGCCGTGTTCCAGGGCACGCTCTGGAACGTCATCGGGATCGTCCTGACCTCGCTCGTGGCCGGCTGGCTCTCCGATCGGCTCGGCCGGCGGAAGCTGTTCGTCGCGGTCGCCGGCATCGTCGGCATCGCCGGGCTCGTGATCATCGCGCTCGCCCCGTCGCTCGGCATGGTCCTCGTCGGGGAGTTCGTGATGGGGGCCGGCATGGGCGTCTTCTACGCGGTCGACCTCGCACTGATCACCGACGTGCTGCCGTCCGACCAGGACAACGCGAAGGACCTCGGCGTGGTCAACATCGCCCAGGCGCTTCCGCAGTCGCTCGTGCCGGCGGCCGCTCCCGGCGTGATCGCCGTCACCGGCGGGTACTCCGGGTTCTTCATCACCGGCGCCGTCATCGGGCTGCTCGGGATCTTCTCGGTCTCGCGCATCCGCGGGGTCCGCTGACCGGCTGACCCGCTGACCCGCTGACCCGCCTGCTCTCCACTGCTCTCGACGAAGGGACCGATCACCGTGACCGACCTGCACACCGCCACCACCGCCTCCAGTCCGACGGCGGAGCGCATCGACGCGCTGCTCGCCGAGCTGACCACCGAGGAGAAGGTGCAGCTGCTCACCGGGCGTGACTTCTGGACAACCTGGCCGATCGAGAAGATCGGGTTGCGCCGGATCCTCATGTCGGATGGACCCTCCGGGGTCCGCGGCGAGGTCTGGGACGAGCGTGACCCGTCGCTCAACCTGCCGTCGGCGACCGCGCTGAGCGCGTCGTGGGACCGCGCGATCGCGAAGCGCTACGGCGCTGCGGCTGCGGTGGAGGCGCGTCGCAAGGGGGTCGACGTCGTGCTCGGCCCGACGATCAACCTGCACCGGTCGCCGCTGGGTGGCCGGCACTTCGAGGCGTTCAGCGAGGACCCGGTGCTCACCGGCGACCTGGCCGCGTCGTACGTCGCGGGGGTGCAGGAGAACGGCGTCGCCGCGACGCCGAAGCACTACATCGCCAACGACTACGAGACCGACCGCTTCACCGCGTCGACCGAGGTCTCCGACCGGGCCCTGCGCGAGCTGTACCTGCTGGCGTTCGAGAAGGCCGTCACCGAGGCGCACGCCTGGGCCGTCATGTCGTCGTACAACGCGATCAACGGCGTGACGGCGTCGGAGAACGACCTGCTCGAGACCCCGCTCAACTCGGAGTGGGGCTTCGACGGCATCGTCGTGTCCGACTGGACCGGGGTGCGTTCCGTGGACTCGGCGAAGGCGTCGCAGGACGTCGCGATGCCCGGGCCGAACCCGTGGTGGAGCGAGGGCCCGCTGCTCGCCGCCGTGCAGTCCGGCGACGTCCCGATCGAGGCGATCGACCGCAAGGTCCGCCGCATCCTGACCCTGGCCGCCCGGGTCGGCGCCCTCGAGGGCTTCGAGCCGGTCGCCGCGCAGCCCGTGCACGTCGAGGACGGCGTCGCGTTCGTCCGCGAGGCCGAGGCCGAGGGCACCGTCCTCGTCCGGAACACCGGCGTCCTGCCGCTCGACGCCTCCGCGGTGTCGCGCATCGCCGTGATCGGGCACAACGCCGATCAGGCCCGTACGCAGGGCGGCGGCTCGGCCACGGTCGTGCCGTCCCAGGTCGTGTCACCCCTCGACGGGATCCGCTCGGCGTTCCCGGGCGCCACGGTCGACCACGCCATCGGCGCCGTCGTGCAGGAGGGCATCGCGGAGTTCCCGCTGTCCACCATCACGAACCCGGCGACGGGGGAGCCCGGCGCCCGGGTCGCCTTCGTCAAGGACGGCGAGGAGTTGTACGTCGAGGACCGCCGTGCCACGGCACTGTTCTGGTTCGGCGGCGACGCCCCCACCCGTGAGGCCGACCGGCTCGACATCACCACGACGTACACGGCGGAGTCCACCGGCACCGTGCGGATCGGCATCGGTGCGGCCGGACGGTCGCGGATGTGGATCGACGGCGAGCTCGTGCTCGACGAGGACGTGCCGTTCGACGGCGACCAGCTCGGTGCGGCCTTCCTCAACCCGCCGGCCCGTTCGGTGACCGTGTCGGTGACCTCCGGGCAGCAGCTCGCGATCCGGATCGAGTACGACGTCATCCAGGACGAGACGCTCGGCGGGGTGCTCGCCTACCAGTTCGGTACCGAGCCGTCCGACGAGGACCCGTCGGTGCTCATCGACGCGGCAGTCGAGGCTGCCCGCACGGCCGACGTGGCCGTGGTCGTCGTCGGCACGAACTCCAAGGTCGAATCCGAGGGCTACGACCGGTCGTCGCTCGCACTGCCCGGGCACCAGGACGACCTGGTCCGAGCGGTCGCCGCGGCGAACCCGAACACGATCGTGGTCGTCAACGCCGGTTCCCCGGTCGAGTTGCCGTGGCGGAACGACGTCGCCGCGGTCCTGCTCACCTGGTTCGGCGGGCAGGAGTACGGCAACGCCCTGGCCGACGTGCTCACGGGAGCGCGAGAGCCCGGCGGGCGCCTGCCCACCACCTGGCCAGTCGCGATGGCGGACGTCCCCGTGCTCGACGTCACGCCGGTCGACGGGAAGGTGTCGTACGACGAGGGCGTGCACATCGGCTACCGGGCGTGGCTCCGCGCCGGCACCGAACCGGCGTACCCGTTCGGGCACGGACTCGGCTACACGACCTGGACGATCGACGGGGTCACCGCGACGCCGACGGTGTCCGAGGGCGATGCGGTCATCGTCACGGCGACGGTCGCGAACACCGGGGCCCGTGCCGGCAAGTACGTCGTGCAGGTCTACGCCTCGCGCGAGGCGTCCGAGGTGGACCGCCCCGTCCGGTGGTTGGTGGGCTTCGCGCCGGTCCGGCTCGGAGCGGGCGAGTCCACCGAGGTCTCGATCGAGGTCCCCGCCCGGGCGTTCGCACACTGGGACGGTTCGTGGCGGTACGAGGCCGGACGGTTCACCCTGCACGTCGGGAGTTCCGTGCTGGACGAGGCCGGGACGACGACCGTCGAACTGGGATGACGCGTGACGCCGGGGCGCGGCGCAGGCGCCCTGGCGCGCCGGCGCCCAGTCGCCCTGGCGCTGAGGGACCCCGGCGTCACGTGGCGTCACGGTCCGTGACGGACGCACGGTCCCCGACGTACGGTCGCGTCGTGACCACGAACCGCGAACCCCGGCAGATCCGCTTCAACGCGTTCGACATGAACTGCGTCGCCCACCAGTCCTCCGGGCTGTGGCGCCACCCGCGAGACCGTTCCCGGCACTACAACGACCTGTCGTACTGGACCGACCTGGCGAAGACGCTCGAGCGCGGGGCGTTCGACGGCATCTTCATCGCCGACGTCCTGGGCACGTACGACGTCTACGGCGGCACGAACGAGGCCGCGCTGCGCACCGGGTCGCAGGTGCCGGTCAACGACCCGATCCTGCTCGTCTCCGCGATGGCCGCCGTCACCGAGCACCTGGGCTTCGGCATCACCGCCGGCACCGCCTACGAGCACCCGTACCCGTTCGCCCGACGGATCTCGACGCTCGACCACCTGACGAAGGGCCGCGTCGGCTGGAACGTCGTCACCGGGTACCTGCCGAGCGCCGCACGGAACATGGGCCAGACCGACCAGCTGAGCCACGACGACCGGTACGACGTGGCCGACGAGTACCTCGAGGTCCTCTACAAGCTGTGGGAGGGCTCGTGGGAGGACGACGCCGTCATCGAGGACCGCGAGACCGGCGTCTTCACCGACCCCGCGAAGGTACACCCCATCGAGCACCACGGCACGCACTTCGACGTGCCCGGCATCCACCTGTCCGAGCCGTCCGTGCAGCGCTCGCCCGTCATCTACCAGGCCGGTGCGTCGCCGCGGGGGATCCGGTTCGCCGCCGAGAACGCCGAGGCCGTCTTCGTCGGCGCCCCGACCCTGCCGCAGCTGGCCGCGACGGTCGCGAAGATCCGAGACGCCCTGGAGGCTGCTGGTCGCGACCGGTACGCCGCCAAGGTCTACACGCTGCTCACCGTGATCACCGACGAGACCGACGAGCTCGCCCAGGCGAAGTACCGCGACTACCTGTCCTACGCGTCCGAGGAGGGCGCGCTCGTCCTCAACTCCGGCTGGATGGGCGTCGACCTGTCGCAGTACGACCTGGACGAGCCGCTCGGCAACATCGAGTCGAACGCGATCCAGTCGGCGGCCGCGAACCTGTCCGCGGCGACGGGCGAGGACGGCACGACGTGGACCGTGCGGGACATCGCCCGGCAGACGGCCATCGGCGGCCTGGGTCCGGTCGAGGTCGGCAGCGGCGCGACCATCGCGCAGCGGCTCGTCGACATCCAGGAGCAGACCGACGTCGACGGCTTCAACCTGGCGTACGCGGTGTCCCCGGGGACGTGGGAGGACGTCATCGAGTTCGTGATCCCCGAGCTCCGGGCCCGCGGCGCCTACCCCGAGGGCTACCGCGAGGGGTCGCTCCGGAACAAGCTGCTCGGTCGCGGCGACCGCCTGCCCGAGGAGCACCGCGGTGCGTCGTTCCGCGTGCGGGAGTCCGCGGCGGCCTCGGCCTGACGTGCAGCAGCCCGGTCGTAGGGTGGTCGGGTGATCGAGTCGACGGCAGCCGTGCGGGTCGCGGAACCCCGGGACACCGGGGACCGTGACCGCATCGACCGCGCCTGCATCGACCTCTGGGCCGCTGCCGTCGCCGCACGCGACGGCCTGGCCGAGGACCCGGCCGTCCGTGTGCGGGCAGCCGCGAAGTTCGCCGCCGACCGGGTCGCACTCGTCGTCGCCCCCGGAGCGGACGACACCGGGAACGCCGGCACGGTGCGGGGGTTCGCGCTCGTCACGGCACCCGGGACCGGCGGGGGAGCGGGCCCTGCGGACGCCGCCTACCTGAGCCTGCTCGCCGTGGACCCGACGGCGCAGGGCAGTGGCCTCGGCCGGGCGCTGCTCGTCGCCGCGGTGGACGCCGCCCGGGCCGCCGGACACGAGCACTGTATGCTGCACGCGCTCGAGGACAACGCCCCGGCCCTCCGCCTCTACCGCAGCGCGGGGTTCCGGCCGGTCGGCGAGCCGTTCCCGCACGCGCTGAGCGGCCGTCCGACGCGCACCTACGTGGTCTGAACCGGGCCCCGCCGGGCCCCGACCCGGCCTACGTGAGTCGCCCCGGGCCTCCCGGTCGGGACGGCATCACCGGCGCCCAGTCGCCCTGCCCGGCGACCCGGCCGTCCCCGGAGGACCGACCCGTCACCCGACGCCGGACCCACGGGACGACGTGGTCGCGGTAGTACCGGAGCTCCGTGGCGACCGACGTCCTCGTCGCGTCCGGCACGCGGGGCACGGCGGCCTCGGGACCGTCGGCGATCGCGTGCAGGGCCAGGTCCGCGACCCGCTGGTGTCCGAGCGGGTTCATGTGCAGACGGTCCTCGGACCAGAACTCGGCGCGGCCGAGGTGTGCGTCGCGTGAGACGTCGACGAACGGCAGACCGCGCTCCCGGCTGAACCCGGTCAACGCTTCGGCCCAGGCGTCCCCTCGCGCGTTGATCATCCGGCCGAGGGGCAGCCGGGCGCTCGGGTCGGCGGGGCTGAGGAGCGCGAGCTGGATCCCGCGGGCGGTGACGGCGTCGGCGGCCTCGGCCAGGCGTCCGAGCAGCACGTCGACGTCGTAGCCGGGGCGGAGCATGTCGTTGCCACCGCCGCAGAAGGTGATCAGGGTGGGTGCCGGGTCGAGGGCGAGGGCCGCGTCGAGCTGCCCGTCGAGGACCCCGGCGAGCAGACGGCCGCGGATCGCCAGGTTCGCGTACGACACCGGTCCGGGCAGGTGGTCCGCCAGGCCGACCGCCAGACGTCCGGCCCAGCCGGGGAACGGGACGTCGCCGTCGTCGCCGACGCCCTCGGAGAAGCTGTCCCCGATGGCGACGTAGCGGACGGGGTCGGTGCGGGCGGGGACGGCGGACATGGTCCTCCTCGGGGAACGGGATCGGTGCGGTCTCCATCGTGCTCCTCCGCGTGGAACCGCGCTGAGGGAAGGCTTGCCTCACCACGAAAGCCCCGGTCAGGGCAGCCTTCCCTTGCTGGTGCGATCAGCTGACAAGTGCTTTCCTTTCCTCATGTCCACCGCAGCTGACCTCGCGCTCCCCGCCACCGAGCACGACGACGCCACGAGCGCCGCCCGCCTGAACTGGCTGCGTGCCGGCCTCCTCGGCGCGAACGACGGCATCGTGTCCGTCGCCGCCGTCCTGGTCGGCGTCGCCGGCACCGGCGCTGCGGCCGGGCCGGTCCTGGCCGCGGGCACCGCCGCCCTCGTCGGCGGTGCGGTGTCGATGGCACTCGGCGAGTACGTCTCCGTCAGCGGCGCCCGCGACGCCCAGCGCACCGGACAGGCCGCCCACCAGGCACAGCTCGAAGCCGAGTCGGAGGACCAGGCCACCATCGCCGCGCACTACCGCGGGCTCGGGGTCTCCGCCGACGTCGCCGACACCGTCGCCGCCGAACTCGTCCGCCCCGAGGTGCGCGACCGCCGGGCCGCCGCAGCCCTCCGCGACGCCGAGGACGAGGTCGTCAGCCCCTGGCGCGCAGCCTGGGTCTCCGCCGCGACCTTCACCGTCGGTGCCGCGCTGCCGTTCCTCGCGATGCTCCTCGCTCCGGCGTCGAGCCAGATCATGGTCACCGTCGTCGCCGTCCTCATCGCGCTCGCCGTCACCGGCACCACCGGCGCGACCCTCGGCGGCGCACCCCGGGGCCGGGCGACGATCCGCGTCGTGCTCGGGGGCGCGCTCGCCCTCGCCGCCACCTACGGCGCCGGCACCCTGCTCGGGGCGCACGCGTCCTGACACGGGTGCGGCGCGCTGGGCGTGCTCGACGGACGGGAGGCCCGGGTCACGTGACCGACGTCGGTCACGTGATCCGGGCCTCCCGTCCGGCACGGCGTCCGGTCAGTCCCCGGCAGTCAGCACCGCCTTCGGGACCCGGTGCAGGGTCACCGCGCCGACCGCGTCGAACGGGTGCAACGGGTCCGGAGCACCGGACCCGGTCGGGCCGCCGAGCTTCGAGTCACCGACCGCGCTGAGCACGGCGTAGGCGTCGTCGGCCGACCAGCCGTGGTCGTCGACGAGGAACGCGAACGCGTCCTCGTACCCGCGGCGGATGCTCTCCTGCACCGGTTCGCCCAGGCCGACGAACAGCCACTCGTCGTCGGTCTCGATGCGCGGTGCCCGCAGGGTGGTTCCGCCCTTGACGACGTCGACGGAGACGATCGCGGTGCCCTGCGCCTCGATCGCGACGAACGAGGACTCGCCCTCGGCCATGATCGCGTGGATGTCGCCGATCGACAGCAGCGCTCCCGGCACCCGGACCGGCAGGTAGACCGTCGAGCCGGGGCGGGCCTCGGTGACGTCCATGTTGCCGCCCTCGGCGTACGCGGGCATGATCGTGGAGTTCTCGCCCTGGGCCGGAGCGGTCCCGATGCAGCCGATCATCGGCCGGACCGGGAACGTGTGCCGGTCGGACACCCGGACGACGCCGTCCGCGATCGGGCAGCGGCGGGTGAAGACCCGGTCGCCCATCACGTGCTGCAGGGCGCCGGACCCGGGCAGCGAGACCGACCAGCCGTGCGTCGTCAGCTGGATGTCGTGGATCGTCACCGCGAGGGTGTCGCCCGGCTCCGCACCCTCGACGTACACCGGGCCGGTGACCGGGTTGATCGGTGCCTGCAGCTGCGCCATGTCGTGGTGGTCGTCGAGTTCGGCGTAGACGGCGTCGGTCGTCTCGAAGCCGATCGTCTCGCCGGTGCCCGGGGCGATGGTCAGCACCGGCTCGCGGTCGGCGGTGTAGCCGGGGCGGCCGAGCGTGTTCGGCAGGTGGTGGTCGGGGGTCATCGCGGGTCCTTGTCCGTCGAGAGCGGGGTGGCCGTCGGGCCGGCGGGGGCGCCGGTCGGGTCGCCTTCGCCGAGCGTGCCCGGCTCCTCGGAACCGACCTCGGTGGAACGGCCGGTGGAGCGGTAGTAGAGGAAGACACCGGCACCGACGATGAGCCAGATGATGCCGCCGACCTTCGCCTCGACCGCGGCGTTGAGCAGCACGTACCCGATGATCAGGAACCCGATCAGCGGCACGACCAGGTGCAGCAGCCAGTTCCGCGACTTCCCCTTGACCATGTGGTGCACGAACACCGACACGTGCAGCAGCATGAAGCCGAACAGGGCGCCGAAGTTCACCAGCGACGAGATCGTGTCGATCTGCCCGACGAAGAACAGCACCAGGATCGCGGACAGGACCGAGACGACCAGGATCGCGTTCTGCGGCACCAGGCGGCCGTTGAGCTTGTGCAGGAACGCGGGCAGCTGCCGGTCACGACTCATCGAGAACAGCAGGCGGCTCGTCGCGGCCTGCGCTGCCATGGCGTTCGCGATGCCCACGGCCAGGACGTTGACCGCGAAGAACGCCGTCGCCCAGCCGCTCGACGACGCCTGCTGGACGATCGTGAAGAACGCGTTGCCCGCCTCGCTGTCCGAGAACGAGTCGCGTCCGGCGGCCAGGGCGCTGGCGAGCCAGGTCTGCACGACGAACAGGAACGCGACGATGACGAGCGCCAGGATCATCGCGAGACCGGCACCACCCCGGCGTCCGGTGGACTCCTCGGACAGGGTCGAGATGCCGTCGAAGCCCAGGAAGCTCAGCACCGCGATCGACAGCGCCGAGGCGATCAACGGCGCCGACACCTTCGCCGGGTCGAACACCTGGTCGGTGCTGAACGAGGCCCCCGGCACCGTGCCGCCGGTCAGGGCGACGATCGCGATGACGACGAAGATCACCACGAACACCAGCTCGATGAGCAGGAAGATCCGGTTCGCCAGCTTCAGGGACGACACCCCGGCCAGGTTGATGACGGTGTTGATCGCCACGAACACCAGCGCCCACAGCCACCGCGGGGTGCCCGGGAAGATGCCGACCATGCTCTCGGCCGCGAACACGTAGAGCAGCGTCGGGACGAGCAGGTAGTCGAGCAGGATCGCCCAGCCGGCGAAGAAGCCCGCCGTCGGGTGGATGCCACGGCCGACGTACGAGAAGACACTGCCGGCGAGGGGGATCGACTTCGCCATCTGCGCGTAGGCCAGGGCGGTGAAGATCATCGCGACGAGGCCGACCAGGTAGACCAGCGGCACCATGCCGGAGGACGCGTTGTAGACGGTGCCGAAGATCGCCCACGGGGCGATCGGCACCATGAAGACGAGCCCGTAGACGAGCAGGTCGGTGGTGGAGACGGAGCGTTTCAGCTCCTGCTTGTAGCCGTAGGCCTCGAGCTGCTGCTGTGCGGAGAGCTCGCTGTGCTGCTGCGACATGTCGGTTCCGTTTCGGGGAGGAGGGACGGTGCAGGGGTGGGGGGTCCGGACGGGAGGCGCGTCACGGGTCGGTGACGGGCCTGGCGTCCGGTGCGTGGCCGGGTGGGTGGTTCCGGGTGCTGCGGGGTCAGCCGGTGGGCTGGGTGTCGTGGTCGGCGAGGAAGGCGCCGACCACGCGGCGGAACTCCTCCGGCTGCTCCAGGTGCGTGCAGTGGCTGGCGCCGGGGAAGACGTGCTGGCGGGCGTCCGGGATCTGCTCCACGAACGGCTGCCAGGTGGCGGGGGTCGCTTCGTCGTGCTCGCCGGCGACGACGAACGTCGGCACGTCCACCCGGTGCAGGCGGTCGATCACCGACCAGTCGCGCAGCGAGCCGATGACGTGGAACTCGTTCGGTCCGTTCATGGTGTGGTAGACCGTCGGCTCGGCCTCCATCTGCTCCTCGGACGCGACGAAGTCGGCGGGCATCGGTACCACCCGGCAGACGTGGCGTTCGTAGAAGACCTGCGTCGCGGCCACGTACTCGGGGTCCTCGACCGTGCCGGCGTCCTCGTGCCGGGTCAGGGCGTCCTGCACCTCGGCGGGCAGCTGGGCGCGGAGCTCGGCGGCCCCCTCGACCCAGAGCTGCATCGAGGCGGGGGAGTTGCAGATCGACAGGCTCGCGATGCCGCCCGGACGACGGACCGCGATCTCGGCGCCGAGCATCCCGCCCCACGACTGGCCCAGGACGTGGTGCTCGCCGAGCCCTAGGTGTGCGACCAGCGCCAGGTACTCGTCGACGAACAGCTGCGGCTGCCACAGGTCAGCGGGGGCGTCCGGTCGGTGGCTGCTCCGGCCGCAGCCGAACTGGTCGTGGTGGACGACGGTGCGACCGGTCTCGTCGGCGAAGGCTTCGAGGTTCCGGACGTAGTCGTGCGCCATCCCCGGCCCGCCGTGCAGGACGACGAGGGGCAGCGCGCCGGCGACGGGGTGGTCGGGTTCCGTGATCCGGTACCAGGTCTCGCCGTCCTGGAACGGCATCGTGCTCTCGGTGATGCGGGACATGGGGTGAGCATGGCCCGTCGAAAGGTCCCAGGCAAGACCTTTCCTGCTCGTTTAACGTGGCCGTAACAGGAAACCCGGCCCACCGGGGTCAGGCTGGACGGCGGAAGGGGTGCCGGTGACGGATCGCGCGACGGAGACCCGGGTCGACGAGGTCGAGGACCGGCTCGTGACCGCCGTCGCCGTCGGCGAGTACCTGCCCGGCTCCCGGCTGCCACCCGAACGCGAGCTCGCCGGACTGCTCGGGGTCGCCCGCGTCACCGTCCGCGGAGCCCTCGCCCGGCTCGTCGACCGCGGTCTGCTCGAGACCCGACGGGGACGCGGCGGCGGGACGTTCGTCCGCGACCAGGAGGCCGGTGCCGCCTCCGACTCGGTCGGCCGCACCCTGCTGGCACGGTGGGCGGGGATCCAGGACACTGCCGACGCCATCGCGATCCTGCACGGGGCGCTCGCCGCCGCAGCCGCCGAACGGATCACCGCGGAACAGGCAGCCGGGCTCCGGGAACGGCTCGAGGCCTTCCGCACCGCGACCTCCGGCTTCGCGAAGCAACAGGCCGACGCGGTCTTGCACCGCAGCATCATCGACGCGGCGCAGAACGACGCACTGCGGAGCACCCTGGCGTCGCTCGAGTCGCAGATCTCGATCGCGGCGCCGGCGCACCTGTGGGGGAGCGTCGACGGGATGGCGGCGATGGAGGCTCGGGCGATGCGGGACCACGAGCAACTGGTCGACGCGGTCTGTGCCGGGCGGGTCGCCGAGGCGGGGCGGATCGCGCGGCAGCACGTGGGGATCGACGTCGAGCTGCTGGAGCGGGCGATGCTCCGGGCGGGACAGGTGCCGACCCGGCCGGTGTGACCGGGTGGTGTGACCGTTCATGTGGTCTGGTCAGGACGACGGGAGGCCCGTGGCGGAGTCGCCACGGGCCTCCCGTGTTGGTGGTGCTGGTCGTGCTGGTGCTGCGTGTCGAGCTGGTGGTGCTGGTCGTGCGTGTCGTGCTGGTCGTGCGTGTCGTGCTGGTGGTGCTGGGGGGTGCGGCTCGTGCCGTCGGGGTCAGACGTCGCGGCGCTTGGCCACGATCATCGCGAAGGCGTTCACGACGAGGACCTCGGCCAGCAGCACGCCGCCGCCGCTCCAGCCGTTGAGCGTGAGGCCCTTCGGCGCCGGGGCACCCGAGTCGAACTGGTACAGGTTCGCGCCGGCCGCGTCGGGCAGGAACTTCGTGACGTCGTTCAGCCAGTCCAGGTTCGCCAGCCCGGCGACCAGGCTGATGACGACCGGCAGCACGAGCAGGATGCCGAGGGTGATCGCGATGCCGCCCGCCGACGAGCGGACCAGCAGGCCGATGCCGAACGCCAGGAGTGCCAGCAGGGTGACGTCGATCGACGCACCGACGATCGGCATCCAGACGGACGGGTCGGCCAGGTCGGGCTCCAGGCCCTTGCCGGCCTGCAGCGCCGTCGAGATCGCGACGCCGATCCAGTTCGCCACCGCACTGACGACGAAGGTGGTGACCGCGAGCACGGTCGCCTTCGCGAGCAGCACGCCGATCCGACCCGGGTCGGCGGTGAAGGTCGACCGGATCTGTCCGGTGGCGTACTCGCCGGTGATGATGAGCACGCCGAGCACGCCGACGACCAGGGCGGTCAGGTAGACGCTGACGGTGTTGATGCTGACGATCGTGGCGTTCGCGCCGACCGCGGTCTGCTCGGCGCCGGACGGCTCCGAGACGGATCCGAGCAGGACCGCGAGGCCGAGGGTCAGGACGGCGATGACGGCGTAGCACCAGAACGTCGACCGGATGCTCCGGAACTTGATCCACTCGCTGCGGACCAGTCGGGTGTAGCCGAGGTGCACGTCGCGCGAGGACAGGTCCCCACGGTGGCGGTGCTGCTGGGTGGTGGGCTGGTCGGTCTTCTGCGGGGCGCTCATCGGGCTCCCTCCGATCGGTACTCGACGTCGTCGCGGGTGAGGGCCATGTAGGCCTCTTCCAGGCTCGCGCCGGTCGGGGTGAGTTCGTGCAGGACGACCCCGGCGCGGGCGGCGATGTCGCCGACGGTCGGGGCGTCCGGGCCGACGACCAGGAACGAGCCGTCGTCACGCGGGGTGACCGTCGCGTTCGGGCCGATCGCCGTGAAGAGCTGGTCGGGCATCGGGGTGCGGACGACCACGCGGGCCAGGTTGACCTGCCCGGAGGGACCCCCGGCGCCGGCGACGAACTCCGCGATCGGGGCGTCGGCGAGTACCTTGCCGCGACCGAGCACGACCACGCGGTCGGCGGTCTGGGCCATCTCGCTCATGAGGTGGCTGGAGAGGAACACGGTGCGGCCCTCACCGGCCATGCGGCGGGCGAGCTGCCGGACCCAGAGGACGCCGTCCGGGTCGAGGCCGTTGACCGGCTCGTCGAGGATCAGGGTCTGTGGGTCGCCGAGCAGCGCCGCGGCGATGCCGAGTCGCTGGCCCATGCCGAGCGAGAAGCCGCCGACGCGCTTGCGGGCGACGGACTCGATGCCGGTCATGTCCATGACCTCGTGCACCCGCTGCTTCGGGATGCCGTGCGTCGCCGCGAGCGCGAGGAGGTGGTTGTACGCGCTCCGACCGGAGTGCACCGCCTTCGCCTCGAGCAGCGCGCCGACCTGCCGGAGCGGGTCGCGGAAGCTCTGGTACGGCCGGCCGTTGACGGTCGCCGTGCCGGAGGTCGGCTGGTCGAGCCCCATGATCATGCGCATGGTGGTCGACTTGCCGGCGCCGTTCGGGCCGAGGAAGCCGGTGACGCTGCCGGGGTGCACGACGAACGAGACGTCGTCGACCGCGAGCTTGGGGCCGTAGCGCTTGGAGAGGTGCTGTACTTCGATCATCGCCGCCCACCGTACGGGGGCCGTGGATGCGGCCGCCTCCCCCTGGAGGCGGAGATCGCACCCCTCCTCGTCATCCTGCCGACAGCCTCCCGTCCGTCGGCCCGCCGGTGCCCGGCGGGCGGCGCTCCGGGCGGCACCCCGGCAAAACACCGGTGTTCGTCGGAAATGCCGCGCCAATGCGCGGTTCGACTGACGAACACCGGTGTTCTGCAGCAAGTCCCACGCCCATTTCGGAACGATCGTTCCAAGACGGGTGTGATGTCACACGGTCGTCACACGGGGGAAACGGGCGGCGCGACCGGGGTCCGTAGCTTCGTGCCCAGGCAGACGCCGACCTCACCCTCTCTCCCTTCCGGAGGACGTCATGGCAACAGAAGTCGCGGCACCCGTCGCAGCGCCCCACGCCCCCCTCACGCCGGCCGCCCCCGCGGGCGCCGGTCTGATCAAGCCCGGGTACGACCCGGCCCTCACCAACGAGGACCTCGCCCCGCTGCGGAAGCAGACCTGGACCAGCTACAACGTCTTCGCGTTCTGGATGTCGGACGTGCACTCGGTCGGCGGCTACGTCACCGCCGGGTCGCTCTTCGCCCTCGGGATCGCCAGCTGGCAGGTGCTCGTCGCCCTGGTCGTCGGCATCCTCATCGTGCAGGTCTTCGCGAACCTCGTCGCCAAGCCCTCGCAGCGCACCGGTGTGCCGTACCCGGTGATCAACCGCGCGGTCTTCGGCGTCCTCGGCGCGAACGTCCCCGCCATCATCCGCGGGCTCATCGCGATGGCCTGGTACGGCGTGCAGACCTTCCTGGCCGCGCAGTCGCTGAACATCGTGTTCCTCAAGTTCATCCCCGGGGCGGCCGCACTCCTCGAGCCGTCGTTCCTCGGGCTGAACGCGCTCGGCTGGATCTCGTACGCCGTGCTCTGGGTCGCGCAGGGCGCCCTGTTCTGGATGGGCATGGACGCGATCCGGAAGTTCATCGACTGGGCCGGTCCCGCCGTGTACGTCGTGATGATCGCGCTCGCGGTGTACCTCGTCGCCACCGCCGGCCTCGGCAACATCTCGCTGACGCTCTCGGTCGGCGCCCCGATGTCGTTCGGCGCGAGCATCCCGGTGATGCTGTCGGCGATCGCCCTGGTCGTCAGCTACTTCTCCGGTCCGATGCTCAACTTCGGCGACTTCTCGCGGTACGGCAAGTCCTTCGCCGCGGTGAAGCGCGGCAACCTGCTCGGACTGCCCATCAACTTCCTGTTCTTCTCGATCCTCACCGTGCTCTGCGCCAGCGCGACCGTGCCGGTGTTCGGCAAGCTCATCACCGACCCGATCGAGACCGTCCAGGCGATCGGCGCCCCGTTCGCGATCCTGCTCGGCGGACTGACGTTCGTCACGGCCACGGTCGGCATCAACATCGTCGCCAACTTCATCAGCCCCGCGTTCGACTTCTCGAACGTCGCACCCCGCCGGATCAGCTGGCGGATGGGCGGCATGATCGCCGCGGTCGGCTCCGTGCTGCTCACCCCGTGGAACTGGTACGGCAACGACCAGGCGATCCTGTACACACTCGGTGTGCTCGGGGCACTGATCGGCCCGCTCTTCGGCATCCTGATCGCCGGCTACTACATCGTCGGCAAGCAGCGGGTCGCCGTCGACGACATGTACTCGAAGGACCCGGCGGGTCGGTACTGGTACCGGAAGGGCTTCAACCCGAACGCGATCTGGACCCTCGTCACCACCGGGGCGGTGTCGGTCGCCAGTGCCGTGCTGCCGCCGGCGCTCGGGGTCGTCCCGTGGCTGAGCAGCTACAGCTGGTTCATCGGCTGCGGTCTCGGGCTCGTCGTCTTCTGGGCGCTCGAACGCCGGTCGCCGGCCATGCCGCTGCTCGACGCCGACGACCCGACGGTCGACGACGGCGCCGCCCTCGGCCGCGCCTGACCGGGGGACATCTCCTGCACAGGGGCACCGCCGCACCGACTCCGGCAGGTGCCCCTGTGGACAGCCGGGAGGCTCGCCACCACCCCGCCAGGATCGTCACCACCCACGCTCCACCCGCTCCACCGGAAGGACCCCGATGCGCATCCGCGTCGTCAACCCCAACACCACCGCGTCGATGACGGCGGCCATCGGTCGCGCCGCGGCCGCGGTCGCCGGACCGGGAACGGTCATCGAAGCCGTGCAGCCCAGCATGGGTCCGGCGTCGATCGAGAGCCACTACGAGGAAGCGCTGGCCGTGCCGGGGCTCCTCGAACAGGTGCTGGCGGGGGAGCAGGTCGGCGTGGACGCCACCGTCGTCGCCTGTTTCGGGGACCCGGGCATCGACGCTGCGCGGGAGATCGCCCGCGGCCCGGTGATCGGCATCGCCGAAGGGGCGTTCCGCACCGCCGCGATGCTCGGTCGGCGGTTCGGCGTCGTGACCACGCTCGAGCGGACGACCGGTCGTGCGCGGGAACTCGCCGACCGCTACGGCTGCGCGTCCCTGCTGACCGAGGTCCGCGCGTGCGAGGTGCCCGTGCTGCAGCTCGACGACCGGTCCTCCGGCGCCCGCGAACTCGTCGTCGACGAGTGCCGTCGGGTGATCGCGAACGGTGCCGACGCCGTGGTGCTCGGCTGCGCGGGGATGGCCGATTTCTGCGTCTCCGTGTCCGACGAGATCGGTGCACCGGTCGTCGACGGAGTCAGCGCCACGACCCTCCTGGCCGAGACGCTCGTCCGACTCGGACTGACCACCGGCAAGCACGGCGAGTACGCCGCGCCGCCGCCCAAGCGGTTCACGGGGGTGCTCGCCTCCTTCGAGCTCGACGCTGCCCGCGCGATGGTCGGGGCGGACGCATGACGGACCTCCAGACGGCCGCCGTCGCCGACACGGTCCTGCCCGCCGACCTCGTCCTGCGTGCCCACCGGACCTGGGTCGACGGCGCCTTCCAGCCCGCCGCCGTCGTGGTCCGCGACGGACGGGTGGCGTCCGTCGAGCCGATCGACGCCGACGTCCACGCCGACCGTGACGAGACCGTCCCTGACGCCCACGTCCTGCTGCCCGGACTCGTCGACACCCACGTCCACGTGAACGAGCCCGGACGTACCGAGTGGGAGGGCTTCGCATCCGCCACCCGTGCGGCGGCGCTCGGCGGGGTGACGACGATCATCGACATGCCGCTCAACTCGATCCCGGCCACCGTCGACGTCCCCGCGCTCCGGGTCAAGCAGGCCAGCGCCGCCGGACGCGTCGCGGTCGACGTCGGGTTCTGGGGCGGAGCCGTCCCCGACAACGCGGGTGCCCTCGCCGACCTGCACGCCGCCGGGGTCTTCGGCTTCAAGTGCTTCACCGCGCCGTCCGGCGTCGACGAGTTCCCACACCTCGACCCGACGCAGCTGCGTGCCGCGATCGCCGAGGTCGCCGCACTCGACGCGCTCCTCATCGTCCACGCCGAAGACCCGGACCACCTCGTCGACCACGACGCACTGGGGGTCCGGTACCAGGACTTCCTCGACACCCGACCCGTCCAGGCCGAGCGGTCCGCCATCGCCCGCGTGATCGACGGTGCGCGGGAGACCGGTGCCCGGGTGCACGTCCTGCACCTCTCCGACGCCGGTGCGCTCCCGATGATCCGCGCCGCGAAGGACGACGGCGTCCGCCTCACCGTCGAGACGTGCCCGCACTACCTGGCCTTCGAGTCCGGCTCGATCCCCGACGGTGCCACGGCGTACAAGTGCTGCCCGCCGATCCGCGACGACGCCAACCGCGACGCCCTCTGGGCCGGGCTGCTCGACGGCACGATCGACATGGTCGTCTCGGACCACTCACCCTCGACCGCTGACCTGAAGGTCGACGACTGGGGCCTCGCGTGGGGCGGCATCGCCGGCCTGCAGGTCGGGTTCCGTGCGCTGTGGACCGAGGCCGCGCGTCGCGGACTGCCCCTCGACGCCCTTCTGCCCGCCGTGACGACCGGGCCGGCGGCGCTCGCCGGGTTCGCCGACCGCGGCCGGATCGCGCCGGGGGCGCTGGCGCACTTCGCCGTGTTCGACCCCGACGCCCAGTCCACGATCGACGTCGACGCGCTGGCGCACCGGAACCGGGTGTCCGCGTTCGACGGGCTACAGGTCCGCGGCCGGGTGACGCAGACGTGGTTGCGCGGGCAGCGCATCACCGGCACCACCGACGGCACCACGACGGTCGACCTCGTCGCCGGAGAGCTGGTCGACCGTGGCTGAGACGCGTACCGCCGCCGACGTGCACCTCGGCTCGACGCCCGACGACGTCCTGTGGGGTCAGCTGCCGAGTCGCGACGACGCGCCGGTCCGCACGGTCGCACCGGGGACCGTCGTGACCATCGACACCGTCAGTCACGAAGGGCTGCTGGCCGACCAGGGTTCCGACCCGGTGGCGTTCTTCGGGCGACACGGCGTCGAAGCGGGTCAGGTGCTGCAAGACGCGATCGACATCGTGCGGGACCTCGACCACGACTCCGCCCACGGGCCCCACGTCGTGTCGCGACCGATCGCCGTCGCCGGGGCTGAACCGGGCGACGTCCTCTCGGTGTCGATCCTGGCGGCGCTGCATCGCGTGCCCTACGGGGTGATCTCGAACCGGCACGGCCGTGGTGCGCTGCCGGGGGAGCTCCCGCGTGGTGCGGACCCGGTCTCGGTGTTCGCCGACGTCGTCACGCGCGACGGCGTCGATCACGGACGCCTGCCGGTGGTGGACGGCGGTCCCCGCGTGGTGACCTTCCCGCTCCGGCCGTTCCCCGGCATCCTCGGCGTCACCGTCGACAGCGACGTCCGACCGCACTCCGTCCCGCCGGGGCCGCACGGCGGGAACATCGACATCGCGCTGCTGACCGCGGGTTCGACCCTGCACCTGCCCGTGCAGGTGCCGGGCGCCGGTGTGTACGTCGGCGACCCGCACTTCGCCCAGGGGGACGGCGAGGTCGCCCTCACCGCGATGGAGGCCTCGCTCCGCCTCGCCCTGCGCCTCGACGTCGTGCCGCGCGCCACCGCGCTCCGACGGTTCGGTGCCCTGGTCGGTCCGGTCGCCGAGACCACCGAGTTCCTGGTGCCCACCGGCATGGACGCCGACCTGGACGAAGCCGTACGGCGGTGCGTCCGAGCGGCCATCACGCTGCTCCGCGCACGGTGGGGTGTCGACGAGCACCTGGCGTACGCGTACCTCAGCGCGGCGACGGACTTCCGCATCTCGCAGGTCGTCGACCTCGTCTGCGGTGCCCACGCGACCATCCGCAAGGCGGACTTCGACGCGGTGGCGACGTGCGACTGACCGGGACGTGGCCCGCCGGCCTCGAGTCGGCGTTCCACCGGTACGAGGACGCCCTGATGCGGGACGACACCGCGGTGCTCGACGCGCTGTTCGAACCGGGGCCGGACACGCTCCGTGGTGACGGTGCCGGACTGCTCCGCGGACACGAGCAGATCAGTGCCTTCCGGTCCGCCCGCGGTGGCGTCGCCCGTCGGGTCCTGATCGGCGTGGACGTGCAGGTCCTCGGTCCGGATGCCGTGCTGGTCGTGGGGGAGTCCCGGTTCCTCGACGGTGGACGTGGTCTGCAGACGCAGCTCTGGTGCCGGACGGACGGTACCTGGCGGATCCGGACGGCGCACGTCACCGGACGCGCGCCGGCGTTCGACCGGTCAGTGTGGCGCGTGCTCGGCGCCCCGCTCGTCCCCGGCAGCGGTTCCGGTCCTGGCGGCGCGTCCGGTCCGCTGGCCGGCGTCCGCGTGGCGGTGAAGGACCTCATCGCGGTGCGCGGGCAGGTCATCGGCGCGGGCAACCCGACCTGGCAGGCCCAGGCGGACATCGAGGACGAGCACGCTCCGGCGGTCGCGATGCTCCTCGACGCCGGAGCCGAGGTCACCGGCATCGCCCGGAGTGACGAGTTCGCGTACGGCCTCGCCGGCCGGAACGCCCACTCCGGAACGACGCCGAACGGAGCGGCCCCCCGGCGGATCGGCGGCGGCTCGACGTCCGGGTCGGCTTCGGCGGTCGCACTCGGGCAGGCGGACCTCGGTCTGGGCACGGACACGGCGGGCAGCCTCCGGGTCCCCGCGTCCTACCAGGGGCTCTGGGGGCTGCGGACCACCCACGGCGCCGTGTCCCGGACGGGCGTGCTGCCCCTCGCGCAGACCTTCGACACCGTCGGGTGGCTGACGCGCGACCCCGAGCTGCTCCGGCAGGTCGTCGGCATCGCGTTCGGCGACCCCGTGGAACGGCAGTGCGAGGCCGAGGACCCGCTGGTCCGGAGTGACCCGCTGCTCCGGCCTGAACCGCTGCTCCGGAGTGGCCCGCTGCTCCTGAGCGACGCGCTGCTCGATGCCGCCGAACCCGACACCCGCACCGCGTTCCTCGCCTGGGTCGAACGGGTCGGCCGTCCGGTGCAGTCGGTCGTGCTGCCGGACCTGGACGACCTCGCCGAGACGCTCCGGGTCGTCCAGGCCGCCGAGGCGCACCGGAACCACGGCGACTGGGTCACCGAACACCCGGGCGCCCTCGGAGCCGACGTCGCCGAGCGGTTCGCCGCAGCGGCAGCCGTCACCGCCGAGCAGGAGTCGGCAGCGCGTGCCCGCCTCGTGGAACTCCGGACCGTGCTCCGCCGCGTGGTCGGGCACGGAGTCCTGGCGTTCCCCACCGTGCCGGGGCCTGCTCCGGACCGGACGGCCGACACCGCCGCCGTGCTCGCCACCCGTCGAGCGACCCTCCGCATGACGTCGGTCGCCGGCGTCGGCGGTCTACCCGCCGTCAGCATCCCGGCGCTCCGGGGCGACGACGCCCCCGTCGGGGTGTGCCTCGTCGGACCGGCCGGTGCCGACCTCGCGCTGGTCGACCTCGCGATCGACCTGTCCACCATCCCTGCAACACGTTCGTAACGCGCGTTCCATTACCCTTGATCGTGGAACGGAAGGATCAACCATGCACCCCGTGAACCCGCCCGCACGTCTCCTGATGGGCCCCGGCCCGATCGACGCCGACCCCCGCGTCCTCCGCGCGCTCTCGACCCCGCTGGTCGGGCAGTACGACCCGTGGATGACCGAGACGATGAACCAGACGCAGGAGCTGTACCGCCAGGTGTTCGGCACCCGGAACGAGGCCACCGTCCTGGTCGACGGCACCTCCCGCGCCGGCATCGAAGCCGCGCTCGTCTCCCTGCTGGCGCCCGGGGACAGCGTCCTCGTCCCGGTGTTCGGCCGGTTCGGGCACCTGCTCGCCGAGATCGCCGGACGGGCCGGAGCGACGGTGCACACGATCGAGACCGAGTGGGGGCAGGTGTTCCCGGCCTCCGTGATCGAGGACGCCATCGTGCGGGTGCGCCCGAAGCTCCTGGCGGTCGTGCAGGGCGACACCTCGACGACGATGAACCAGCCGCTCGACGAGCTCGGGGCGATCTGCGAACGGCACGGCGTGCTGTTCTACACGGACGTCACGGCCTCCGTCGGCGGGAACCCGCTCGAGGTCGACGCGTGGGGCATCGACGCCGTCAGCGCCGGGCTGCAGAAGTGCCTGGGCGGCCCGTCCGGCAGCGCACCCCTGTCGCTCTCGCCCCGGGCGGTCGCAGTGCTCGACGGCCGTCGGAGCGTCGAGGCCGGCATCCGCGAACCGGGCGACGACGTGTCCGACCACCCGATCCAGTCGAACTACTTCGACCTGGGGATGATCATCGACTACTGGGGTCCCCGCCGCCTCAACCACCACACCGAAGCGGCATCGATGCTCTACGCCGCGAACGAGTGCGCGCGGATCCTGCTCGAGGAGGGCCGCGACGCCGTCGTCGAGCGGCACGCCATCGCCGGCCGCGCCATGCTCGAAGGGGTCCGCGGCCTCGGGCTCACCGTGTTCGGGGACGTCGGGCACAAGATGCACAACGTCGTCGCCGTCGAGATCCCCGACGAGGTCCAGGGCGACGCGGTCCGTTCCGCGATGCTCGAGGACCACGGGATCGAGATCGGCACCTCGTTCGGCCCGCTGCACGGACGGGTGTGGCGCATCGGCACGATGGGCTACAACGCCCGGAAGGACACCGTCGTGACGACGCTCTCCGCCCTCGAACAGGCGCTGCGTCGCGGCGGGAAGTCCGTGCCGCAGGGCGGTGGGGTCGATGCTGCGCTCGACGTCTACGCGGGACGCGGCGCCGCGCTCGAGGTCGGGCTCCCGGCGGGGGCACGCGCGTGAGTGCGGCCGTGGAGCTGCCCGTCGCCAGCGCGGTGGCCCGTGCCGCCGCCGACCGGATCGTCGCCCGCTGCGACGAGCTCGCCACGATCAGCGAGACCGCTGGCCACATCACCCGCGTCTACCTCTCGCCCGAGCACGCTCGGGCCAACGCCGTCGTCCGGACCTGGATGAACGACGCCGGACTCGAGACGTGGCAGGACGCCGCCGGCAACCTCCACGGCCGGACCCGGCACAGCGATCCGGAGGCCCCCGTCCTGCTGCTCGGGTCGCACCTGGACACCGTGGTCGACGCCGGCCGGTACGACGGGGTCGTCGGGGTCCTCATGGCGATCGAGGTCGCCGCACGGCTGCAGCAGAACGGTGCCGCACTGCCGTTCGCGCTCGAGGTCGTCGCCTTCTCCGACGAGGAGGGCACCCGGTTCGGCAAAGCCCTGCTCGGCTCGTCCGCCGTCGCCGGGGTGTGGGACGAGTCCTGGTGGGACCTCTGCGACGGTGACGGCACCACCCTCCGAGCAGCCTTCACGTCCTTCGGCCTCGACCCGGCGCAGGTCGGGCAGGCCGCCGTCGACCCCGCGTCCCTCGTCGGGTACCTCGAAGCGCACATCGAGCAGGGGCCGTACCTCGAGCACGCCGACCAGGCACTCGGTGTCGTCACCAGCATCGCGAGCGCCCGCCGGTTCACCGTGCGTGCCGTCGGCGAAGCGCGGCACGCCGGCGGAACCCCGTACGAACGACGCCACGACGCCCTGCTCGCGGCCGCCGAGGCCGCCCTGGCCGTCGAGCGGATCTGCCGGACGGAGCAGCACATCGGCACGGTCGGCACGATGGCCGTCGAGCCCGGAGCGGTCAACGTCGTCCCCGGCCTCGCCACGTTCGCGGTCGACCTCCGCGGGGAGTTCGACGACGGCCGCGACCGGGTCTGGGACGAGATCGCCCAGGCCTTCGGCGAGATCGGGACACGACGCGGCGTCGAGGTCACCCCCACCGAGGTGCACCGGGCACCGGCGGTGTTCTGCGCCCCGCACCTGATGGACGCCGTCCGCGCCGGGATCGTCGGCACGGGTGAACCCGAACCCCTCGAGCTGTTCTCCCGCGCCGGACACGACGCCATGTCGCTCGGCCTGGTGGCCGACGTCGCGATGCTGTTCCTCCGCAACCCGGACGGCATCAGCCACCACCCGGACGAGTTCGTCTCCGCGGCGGACGTCGCCCTCGGACTCGACGCGCTCGCCGGAGCGGTCGAGCACCTCGCCGCGCAGCACCTCGCCGCGCAGCGCCTCGCCGACACCACGACGGCCGGGGCCGGCGCATGAGCGTCCCCGACGTCCGCGGACGCATCGACTCGGTCTGGGAGCGCCTCTCGCCGGCCGAACGACGGGTCGCCGCGATGATCCGACACGACCCGGAGCTCCTGCTCGTCGGCACCTCGTCGCAGCTCGCGGCCGAGTCCGGCACCTCGAAGGCGACGGTCTCCCGACTCGTCCGGTCGCTCGGGTTCCAGGACGCCGCCGAGGTCCGTCAGAACCTGATGTCCGCTCGGGGGACCGGCCTGCCCTGGGCGGCCGAGGACGCCGCTCACGTCGACCAGCGTGCCGTCGAGGCCCGGAACCTCGACGCCGCCTTCGCCTCCCTCGCCCGTGCCGACCGGCCGCGCCTCGCCCGGCGCATCGTCCGCGCTCGCCGGGTCCTGGTCTTCGGCGAGCGCGGCGCGTACCCGATCGCGCTGCAGCTCCGCGCGCAGCTCGCACAGGTCCGCCCGGACGTCCGCGTCGGGCCGGCACCGGGTCAGCGCCTGGGTGAGGAGGTCGCGGACCTCGACCGTCGAGACCTCGTGGTGATCGTCACGGTCCGTCGGCACGCCGCCGGGGTCGACCGGGTCGTCCGGCACTGCGTCGGCACCGGGGCGGACGTCGTCGTCATCGGGGACCCGACCGCCGCCGTCATCGCGGCGCCCGCGACCACCGCGGTGCTCTGCCCGGTCGACTCACCCTCGGCGTTCGACTCGTTGGCGGCGCTGTTCGCGGTCGTCGCAGCGATCACGAACGACGTCTACGAGGCCTCCGGGCCGTCCGGACGGACCCGGGTGGAGGCCGTGGCGAGCGCCTACGACACGCTCGGCGAACTCGCCGGCCCCTGACCGACGCTGCCTGTGCCTGTGCCTGTGCCTGTGCCTGTGCCTGTGCCCGTCCCTGCGTCCCCGAGTTCGGCGGCGAGCGACCGGTTCCGCTCTCGGATCAACGCGATCAGGTACCGCCGCAACACCAGTCCCTCCGCGATCCGCCCGAGCACCCCGAACGGTGCCCGGAACGTGATCTCGTCCACCATGCGCGTCCCGGTCGGGGTGGCGTCGAACCGGTGGTGGTGCCGGAACCGGGCGAACGGTCCACGGACCTGTTCGTCGACGAACATGTGGGGAGCCTCCAGTGCGGTGATCTCGTTCGTCATCCGCCAGACGATCCCGAAGTGGCGCGCACGCCAGGTCACGCTCTCGCCGATCCCGATGCGCCCGTCCGTCGTGCCGGCGACCGCCTGCTCGCCGGTCGCAGCCATCGACCGCAGGTGCGCGCCGATGTCCAGTGACAGGTCGAAGGCCCGCTCGGGCGGCACGGGCAGGTCGGTCACGATCCGGAAAGCAGCGCTCACGTCTCGATCCTGGCCCACGGACGGCAGGATGGTCACGTGACCGATGCCGCCCTGACTCCGCTCGACCGTGCCGGGAGGCTCGTCCCCGGCCTCGCGCTCGCCACCGTCATCGCCGTGGTCGCGACCGTGATCGGGCGGTTCCTGCCGGTCGTCGGAGCGCCGGTCAGCGGCGTCGTGATCGGCGCGGTCCTCGGCACCGTGCGTCGACCCGGACCGGTCGTCCGGCCGGGCATCACGACCGCGAGCAAGACCGTGCTGCAGTTCGCGGTGGTCCTGCTCGGGGCGCAGCTGTCGCTCCTGCAGGTCGCCCGGGTCGGGGTGCAGTCGCTGCCGGTGATGCTCGGCACACTCGTCATCTGCCTGCTCGCCGCGTGGGGGATCGGTCGTGCCCTCGGTGTGGTCGGGAACCTGCGGACCCTGATCGGGGTGGGGACGGGCATCTGCGGGGCGTCGGCGATCGCGGCCGTGACCCCGGTGATCGGCGCGGTGTCGATCGAGGTGGCGTACGCGGTGTCGACGATCTTCCTGTTCAACGTGGCCGCCGTGGTCGTCTTCCCCGTGGTCGGGCACGCCCTCGGCATGAGCCAGCACGCGTTCGGGCTGTTCGCGGGGACGGCGGTGAACGACACCTCCTCGGTCGTCGCCGCCGCGAGCACGTACGGCCCGGGGGCGGCGGACTTCGCGGTCGTCGTGAAGCTCGTCCGGACGCTCATGATCATCCCGGTGGTCCTCGGTCTGGCGTGGTTGGTCGGACGCCGGGCAGAGAAGACGGCAGCGGCGTCGACCGGGGACGGGTCGGCAGCCGGAGACGCGCGGGTGGCCGGCGACGTCGCACTGGACGGGTCGGCGATCGAGCCCACGGTCGCGCCGCCTCGCGGGAAGTGGTCCCCGCGCCGCGTGTTCCGTCTCGTGCCGTGGTTCCTCATCGGCTTCGTGCTGGTGGCCGCCGTCAACTCGACGGGTGTCATCCCCGGTCCGGCGCACCCGTCGATCGCTGCGGTCGCCGCGTTCCTCATCACTGTGGCCCTGAGCGCGATCGGCCTGTCGACGGACATCGCGGGGTTCCGTCGTGCCGGGTTCCGGCCGCTGGTCCTCGGCGGGTCGCTCTGGATCGTGGTGTCGCTGTCGAGCCTCGGACTGCAGGCCCTCACCGGCAGCATCTGACCGCCCGGCAGCATCTGACCGCCCGCCAGCCTGCCCCGCACGGCCCCGCTCGGCAGAGCCCCGCCCGGTACGGTCGGGGCATGGACCTCGACGCGCTCGCCTTCCCCGTCATCGACGGCCACAACGACCTGCCGTGGGAGCGTCGCGAGACGCACTCGTCCGGCGTCGAGGGCGTCGACTCCGAGACCGACTCCCTGCACACCGACCTGCCGAAGCTCCGCGCCGGCGGGGTCGTCGGGCAGTTCTGGTCGGTCTTCGTGCCGGTCGACGAGCCCGACCCGGTGCGGACGACACTGCAGCAGATCGACCTCGTCCATCGTCTGGTCGAGCGCTACCCGGACGACCTGGCGCTCGCGCGGACGGCGGACGAGGTGCGGGCTGCGATCGCGTCCGGCCGGATCGCCTCGCTGCTCGGCGCCGAGGGCGGCCACTCGATCCGCGACGACCTCGCCGTCCTCCGTGACTTCGCGCGCCTGGGCGTCCGGTACATGACGCTGACGCACAACGACGACACCCCCTGGGCGGACTCGGCCACCGGTGCCCGTGCCCACGGCGGACTGACCGACCGCGGACGCCAGGTCGTCGCCGAGATGGAACGCATCGGGATGCTCGTCGACCTGTCGCACACGGCGCCCGCCACGATGCGGGACACCCTCGACGTCGCCACCCGGCCGGTCGTGTTCAGCCACTCGTCGACCGTCGCGATCGACGACCACCCGCGGAACGTGCCGGACGACGTGCTCGCGCGTCTCACCGACAACGGCGGCGTGGTGATGATCACCTTCGTGCCGAAGTTCGTCTCGCGCGCCTGGGCCGACTGGGAAGAGGCCGGCGCGACCGGGGAACCGCCCCTCGTCACGGTGTCCGACGTCGCGGACCACGTCGAGCACGCCCGCGACCTCGCGGGTGCGGCGCACCTCGGTCTCGGTGGGGACTACGACGGCACACCCGTGCTGCCGCCGGACCTGCGCGACGTCTCGCGGTACCCGGTCCTCGCCGAGGAACTCCGTCGCCGCGGCTGGGGCGACGCCGACCTGCGCGCGCTGGCGGGCGGCAACGTGCTCCGCGTGCTCGAGGCGACGGACGACCGGTTCGCCCGCACCGCGCTCGTCCGCTGACGCACACAAGCACCCAAGCACGCACGCACGCACGCAAGCACGGACGGACCCGACCCCCGAACTGGTGCCTCGTCGTCCTGGACCCAGCACGTCACACCAGGGAGGCACCCCGGGTCGGCTCGCTAGGATCGGGCCGCACACCGAGCCTCCTGGGATGGAGGCCGTGGGACCGACGTGAGGACGCAACGGATGACCGGCACCATCTACGACAACATCTCCCAGGCCTTCGGCAACACCCCGCTCGTGCGGCTGAACCGACTGCCCCAGGAGGGCGGGGCCGAGATCCTCGCCAAGCTCGAGTTCTACAACCCGGGCGCCAGCGTGAAGGACCGCCTCGGCGTCGCGATCATCGACGCGGCCGAGGAGTCCGGTGACCTGAAGCGCGGCGGCACCATCGTCGAGGGGTCGTCCGGCAACACCGGCATCGCGCTCGCCATGGTCGGCGCAGCCCGCGGCTACCGGGTCGTCGTCACGATGCCCGAGACGATGAGCGTCGAGCGCCGTGCCGTCATCCGCGCGTACGGGGCCGAGATCGTCCTGACCCCGGGCTCCGAGGGCATGAAGGGCGCCGTCGCCCGCGCCGGCCAGATCGTGGACGAGACGCCGGGCGCGATCCTGGCGCACCAGTTCGAGACCGCCGCGAACGCCGCGATCCACCGGAAGACGACCGCGCAGGAGATCCTCCGCGACACCGAGGAGCACGTCGACGTGTTCGTCGCCGGTGTCGGCACCGGCGGCACCATCACGGGCGTCGGGCAGGTCCTCAAGGAGCGGGTGCCCGGCGTGCAGATCATCGCGGTCGAACCCGCCGACTCGCCGCTGCTGACCAAGGGCACCGCGGGGCCGCACAAGATCCAGGGCATGGGGGCGAACTTCATCCCCGAGGTCCTCGACCGTTCCGTCATCGACGAGGTCATCGACGTCGAGCTCGACGACGCGCTGCGGGTCGCGCGGGCGCTGGCGACCGAGGAGGGCATCCTGTCCGGCATCTCCTCCGGTGCGATCATCCACGCGGCGCTGCAGGTCGCGGCCCGTCCGGAGAACGCCGGCAAGCGCATCGTCGCGATCGTCTGCGACACCGGCGAGCGCTACCTGTCGACCGTGCTCTACGAGGGGCTCACTGCGTGAGGACGGCTCCACGTCGCGGCGTACTGCGGACCGTCCGGGAGGACCTCGCCGCCGCACGCCGCGGAGACCCTGCTGCGCGCGGGGACCTCGAGAACGCGGTCGTCTACTCGGGGCTGCACGCGATCTGGGCGTACCGGGTCACCCACCGGCTCTGGATCGCCGAGGGTCTGCCCGGATCGCGGACCGTGGCGCGGATCCTGGCGCAGGTCGCCCGGACCCTGACCGGCATCGAGATCCACCCCGGCGCCCGCATCGGCCGCCGGTTCTTCATCGACCACGGCATCGGTGTCGTGATCGGTGAGACCGCGGTCGTCGGTGACGACGTCCTCGTGTTCCACGGCGTGACCCTGGGGGGTCGGGGCGGAGGCCCGGGGCCGGGTTCCAAGCGTCACCCGACGGTGGGTGACCGGGTCGTCCTGGGCGCCGGCTCGGCGCTGATCGGCGGCATCACGGTCGGCGACGACGCCGTCATCGGTGCGGGCACCGTCGTCACGAAGGACGTGCCGGCGAACTCGGTCGTGACCGGGATCGCCGGCACCGCACGTCCGCGCTCCGGGCGCGAGGGCGTCCCGGAACTCTGAGGCGGAGCGTGCTGCCGCAGCCTCCGGTCAGCTCTTCTCGCAGGCGATCCCGTCGGCGTCGCGGTCCATCTTCTTGTTCGCGTTGTAGAGCGCGTCGTCCTTCTTGACGGTGCCCTTCAGCGCGCGGTACGTGGTCTTCCCGGCGGAGGTCACCTTGTTCTTCGTGACGGACTTCTTCGCGATGCCGCCCGAGTACACCTTGTTGACGGCGGTGCAGTTGGCGTAGGTCTTCGGCGCCGCGGAGGCGCTGGTCGCGGTGCCGGCGACGCCGCCGATGGTCAGTGCGAGCGTGACGGCGGCGATGCCGAGGGTGCGAGCGGTCTTCACGGGTTCCTCCTGGAGGGTGGTCGCCGACGTCGGGTACGCGGCAGGACGAGGGTACTGCCAATCCGTGAGAGAACTTCACCCCCACAACGAGGCAGGGACGGGCGGCATCGGGCATCCTGGTGGCATGGACGGGACCACCCTGCAGCTGGTCGTCGCGCGCACCGCGATGGCGCTGCCGGCCGTGACCGAGACGCAGCCGTTCGGCGAGGGGACCGACGTCTACAAGGTCGTCGACAAGATGTTCGCGATGACCACGGAACTGCGCGGGGTGCCGATCGTGAACCTCAAGTGCGCCCCACCGCACGGCGCCGCGCTGGTGCGTGACCACCCCGAGGTCACACCGGGCTGGCACATGAACAAGCGGCACTGGATCACGATCGCACCGGGCGAGGGGATCGACGAGCAGATGGTGGAGGACCTCGTCGCGAACGCCTGGGACCTCGTGGTCGCCGGCCTGCCCCGAGCACGGCGGCCGTTCGACCCGGGCCGTGGCGCCGGCCCGGCCTGATGATCGGCCCGGCCTGACGACGGGCCCGGGCGACCACCTCTGGTCAGACGGCTGCGCGCCGGAGGGCGAGCTGGGCCTCCCGGACGACCTTCGGCGCGAGCCGGTCGCCCATCGCGAGCACGGCGGTCGCCTGCTCAGCGGTGAGCCCGGCGAACATCTGCCCGATCGTCACCCCGTGCTCGGGCCGCTCGAGCACCGTCACGGCGTCGCCCGCGGCGACGGATCCGGACTTGCGGACCCGGAGGTAGGCGCCGGGGCGGCCCTCCTCGGCGAACCGCTTGACCCACATGTCGACCTTCATCCGACGCGCGAACGTGCCACACGGGATGCGCGGGATGGTGACCTCGAGCTCCAGGGTGTCGCCGACGCGCAGACGCTCCCCGATGACCAGGCCGGTCACGTCGACCCCGGTCGTCCGGAGGTTCTCGCCGAACAGTCCCGGCGGGATCGGCCGGTCCAGCTGCTCGGCGAAGAACGCGGCGTCCTCGTCGGCGTACACGTAGACGGCCTGGTCCTCGCCGCCATGGTGCTTCCGGTCCGCCTGGACGTCGGCGTGCAGTCCGAGGGGCCGGACCCGGACCGGGCCGTCGACCGGACGCTTGTCGATGGCGGTGATGCCGATCGTGCCGGAGTCCCGGAGCAGCTGTTCGACGCGGCAGACGGCGGTGACGAGGGGCATGGGTCCACCCTGCCGTACCGCGGACCCGGCGCGCACCTGGCAGTCGGCTGGATGCTCGCGGCACCGTGTGACGATCCTGGCCCGGAGGACGTCCCATCCGTGTCCGCAGTCGACACGCGGGCAGTTCGACCCCGTCACCAGTAGAAGGAAACCGTGCAACCGCAGCAACACCGGACGGAACTCGTCGACCTCGACGACGAGGTGCTCGCCGCCCGTGCCACCGACGGCGACGTCCGTGCGTTCGAGGTGCTCATACGCCGGCACACGCCGCTGCTCCGCGCCTACGCCCGACGGACGCTCGGATCGACCGACGAACTCGACGACGTGGTGCAGGAGACCTTCATCACCGCCTGGGACCGCCTCGACGTGCTCGAGGACCGGCGTCGGGTGAAGGCCTGGTTGATGCGCATCCTCAGCCGCAAGTGCCTGGACCGCATCCGGGCGCGGCGGGACCACGACGACGTCACCGAACTCGAGATCGCGGCGCCGTCCGACGGCGCACCCGAGCGCGTCGCCGAGGCTCGGTCCCGCGAGGACGCCGTCGATCGGGCCCTGGCCGAGCTGCCGCCGGACCAACGGCGCTGCTGGGTGATGAAGGAAGTGCTGGAGTACCGGTACGAGGACATCGCCGAAGAGCTCGGCTTGCCGGCCTCGACCGTCCGCGGACTGCTGTCCCGTGCCAGGAAGAACATGATCAGACTCATGGAGGGATGGCGATGACCGCCGCACCCGGACCGCACGAGCCCGACCTCGCGGCCCTCGAACCCGAGGACCTCGACGGGCACACGATCGACGAGCTCTCCGACTACCTCGACGCCGGCATGGTGCCCGCGGACCCCACGATCGACGACTCCCCGGCGTGCCAGAACGCCCTCGCCGCGATCATGCGGCTGCGGAGCGCGTCGCTCGGGTCCCTGGACGAGGCCGCGAAGGCCGAGGCACCGGCCGACGAGTCCTGGATCGGCGGGGTCCTGGCGAACATCTCGCTCGAGGTCCGCGCCGGCCGGGACATCCCGCTGCGCGCCGCGGCACCGACCGAGCACCCGGTGATGACCGAGGGTGCCGTCCGGTCGCTGGTGCGTCGTGCGGGTGACGAGGTGCCCGGCGTCGTGGTGTCCCGCTGCGTCCTGGACGGCGACGTCACCGAGCTGGCATCGCCGGTCCGGGTGAGCGTCGAGATCGCCGTCGTCGCCGGACACCGGATCGTGCCGACGGCCGAGTCCGTGCGTCGGGCGGTCGAGGAGATGCTGGCGACCCAGACGGACCTGACGGTCGCGGCCGTGGACGTGCTCGTGCGGGACCTCATCGCCCCCACGACCGCGGACCGTGTCGCGAGCACCGGCACGGACGCCGACGAGGAGGCAGCACGATGACCGACGACATCCCGGGCACCGAGCCCGTCCAGCCGGAGCCGGAGCCGGACCTCCCCTGGACCGACGAGGCCCTGCTCGCCGTCGAGGCGGTCGTCCTCGACGTGCCGGGCGTCACCGACCTCTACCGCGGACGGACCTCGGTGGGCAACGCCGTCGGCAGTGCGGTCGCCGCGGTCCGACGGATCGGGTCGTCGGAGGCCGCGCCACGCATCGCCGTCGACGGCACGACGCTCCGGATCGTCATCGGCACGGACGGCGCCGCACCGGCACCGACGGTCGCGCACGCGGTGCACGACGCGGTCCTGGCGGCGGCGCGGGCAGCGGGTCGGCAGCCGACGCGCATCGACGTCCGCGTCGCGCGCATCGGCTGAGCGGAGCCCGCGACCGGACCGCTCAGCACCGCCGGACCGCTCAGTACCGCCGGACCGCTCAGTACCAGTTGACCGCCTGCGAGTGCGACCACGCGCTGCACGGCGTGCCGTACGAGCCCTTGATGTACTGCAGCCCCCAGGCGACCTGCGTGGCTGCGTTGGTCTGCCAGTCCGCGGCGATCGACGCCATCTTCGAGCCGGGAAGTGCCTGCGGGATGCCGGTCGCGCCGCCGTTCGGGTTGACGGCCCGGTAGTTCCAGCCGGACTCCTTGGTCCACAGGCTGTCGAGGCACTGGAACTGGTCGGAGCCCCAGCCGTACTGCGACGACGCCAGTGCCGCGGCTGCCGTCTTGGCGCCGGCGGGGGTGTTCGCCCGCGCCTGGGCCTCGGCGGCTGCCTGCTCGGCCGCGGCCTTCTCGGCGGCGGCCTTCGCGGCCGCTGCGGCGTCCGCGGCTCGCTTCGCAGCGGCCTCGCGGGCTGCGGCTGCCTGGGCGTCGGCGTGGTCCTGGTCGGCGCTCGCCTGGGCGACGTCCTGCACGGTGTCGACCGTCGAAGCGATCCGCTCGGTCAGCGCGGCTCCGGACAGCGAGGAGTAGTCGGACAGCGAGGCGATCCGCTGCTCGAGCCGCCCGGTGTCGGTCTTGTCGTTCGCGTCACGGACGACGGTGCGGGCCGTCGAGATCGTGGCGGCCGCCTGGGCCCGGTCGAGGTCCGTGCCGGACAGGCGGGGCGTCGCGCTGGCGGTGGGGACGCCGAGCGCCTCGCCGAGTGCGGGCTGCGTCATGGTGAGGGCACCGCCGGCGATCGCGACGACCGCGGCGCTGCCGGCGATCATGACGCCGTGCTTGCGGAGGGCCCGGCGCATCCGGCGGGAGGGGGTGTCGAGGGCTGCGCGGCGGGTGCCGGGAGCCGGGGTGCTGGTGCGGGGAGTGGTTCTCGTCATCGTTTCCGGGTGTCAGCCGGCTCGTGGTGCGGGTCCGTCGGGGCGTCGACGCACGGCGCGCACACGGGTGGTGCGCGCGCCGGTCACCGGTGTCCGTGGGCCGTCGGGGGAACGGCCGGGTCACCGGGATGGACAGCAGGGTGGGGGACCTGCAGTCGTCGCGTCGTCGCGTGGACCCGCGAGCCGGGGGAGGACCGGACGGTGATGTGGGGCCCGTCCGTTCCGCCGCGGTGCGGTGACGGTGTCGTCACTCGCGGGGGCGAAGCGGCAACGATGACCCGTGATGCTGGGCGCCACGTCAGCGACCGCTGCCAGAACGGTCGGTCCACCGGCCGGTAACGGTTCGGTAACGAGCCGGTGACGATCAGTGCGTCGGTGCCGCCGGGGTCGTCGGACTCTGGGCGACCCGCTCGAGGGCGTCGAGTGCCCGGGCGATCGAGTCGACGTCATCGGGGGACAGCTCGGCGATGAGCTCGGCGACGATGCCGGTGCGCTGCGACCGTGCGGTGTCGACGGCGTCCATGCCCGCCTGGGTCGCACTCACCATGAAGGCCCGGCCGTCCCGCGGGTCGGGGTCACGGGCGATGAACCCGCGCTGCTCGAGCTCGATGAGGATGCGCGTCATCGTGGGCTTCGTGACGACCTCGATCCGCGACAGGTCGCCGGGGCGCAGGGGTCCGTGCTGCACGATGGACGCCAGCGCCGAGACGATCCCGTAGCCGAGCGAGGCGGAGTCGGTGCGCGCCCGTCGGTTGATCCGGCCGACGGCCGCGGCGAGGCGGGCGGCGACCTCGGTGCGGTCCGGGTCGAGGTCGGTCATGGTCGCTCCGCGGGTGGGGATCGGGTGGGTGTGCACGATCGTAGCGGTCACGGAATGCACGTCGAACGGGGGACACGGCGGACCCCGCCTCGGCGGGCGTCCTGTCCCCGGAACGCGGACCGCCCGCGGCGCACGAGCGTCGCGGGCGGCTTCCTGTACGGATGTTCAGGACATTTCGGGACCAGCGGTCAGCGCTTCTCCCCGGGGAGCATGTGGATCGCTTCCGTCGCGAGCTCGGCGGTGATGTTGTCGCCGTCCGCCGTGGCTGCCCGGAGCCGTCGGAAGTCCTCGGTCATCTGGTCCCAGTCAAGCAGCTCGTCCAGGTTGGGCAGGCGCAGTCGGAAGGCCAGGCCGTCCATGGTGTCCTGGCACACCCGCTGCAGGTTCTCGTTGCCGCACTCGTCGACGTACAGGGCGAACACCCCGAGGGCGTCACGGTTCACTGCCGGGACGTCGTGCGCCTCGAGCTCGGTGATGGTCTTGTCGAGGGCGCTGAGGATCCGCTTGCGCGATGCCGAGCCGAGTCGGGGGACCGCCAGGCGGACGACCCCGCCGAACAGCACACCGAGGGTCTGCATCGCCTCGATCACCTCGTCCGGGTCCGGGGTGGTGACCCGCGTGTACCGGTTCGGTGCCATCTCGATCAGTCCGGCGCGTGCGAGCTGGCTCAGCGCCTCGCGGATCGGCGTGCGGGAGACGCCGAGCCAGGCGATGAGCTCGTCGTCGTTGAGGCGCTCCCCGGGCTCGAGGGTGCCGTCCATGATCGCCTCGTGGATCTTCTGACGGACGGTGTCACGGAGCAGCTTGTGCTCGGTCGGGGCGCTGCTGGGGACCGGCATGGGGACCTTCCGGGGTTCGGGACGGGTGCTCGCTCACCGTACCTGATGTGGTACCGGACGGTCGCCTCGGTGACGCGTGCTCAGATCCCGAGCAGGCGTAGCGTCTCCGGGTCCTCGTCGCCGTCGAACCAGCGGTCGAGCACGGCCGTGAACGGTGTCGGGTCGTCGGCCGCCCGGGTGAAGAGCGTCATCGAGGACCGGGCCTTGACCGCGTCGATCCCGCCGAACAGTGCCTCGGCAGAGCCGGCCGGAGCGTCGAGCACGGTCGCCACGACCTCGAGCAGCCGCGGTCCGAGCACGGGGTGCGCGAGGTACGCCCGGGCCTCGTCCAGACCGGACACCGCGTACCGCTGCGCCGTCGCACTCCGCCCGAGCCCGGCGACCTGTGGCAGCACGAACCACATCCAGTGCGAGCGCTTCTGCCCGCCGGCGAGCTCGGTCAGTGCCTGTTCGTGGACGCCGGCCTGCGCGACGACGAAACGGCCGAGGTCGAACGGGTCGCCTCCGGACGGGTCCGGTCCGTCCCGGCGACCGGCCGCCTCGCTCACCGGACCACGTCCCCCCACGCGTACCGGACCGTGGTGCCGTCGACCACGAGCAGCGAGTCCGGCTGCCGGTCGAACAACCCGGGCAGGCCCACGGCGGCGGGCAGGTCGCCCTCCAGGCGCTCCAGGGTGGCCGAGCGGACGGTCAGCGGAGCGTGTTGCCGCTGCCAGAACAGCGTCTGCGCGAGCAGTCGTGCGTGGATCCCGGCGCGGGTCGTGAGCTCCGCGGCCAGCGGGGACCGGTCGACCGCACCGGCCACGACACGGACCGAGGCGGCGTGGCGGGGGCCGGTCGTGCCTCCCGTCCGACGGGCCTGCCGGACCGCGCGGATCGGGTGCCGGACCCGGTCCGGGTGGCGGACTGACCGATGGCTGACGGTCTCGCCACGGCGGCGCGACCGTGCCCACGCGAACGTGTACGGCACGCCGAGCAGGGCGTGCGCGGCGACGATCGCGGGCACGTTCGGGGTGTCGACGGTCAGGTACGCGATGCCGCGTCGGCCGACGTCGTCGACGGTGAGCACCTCGACCGTGACCTCGGTCATCGACCCCAACCGGGTCGACGGCGGGAACGGCGGCACCTGTGTCTCCCGGAAGACGTACGAGACCAGGCCGACCCAGGCGCTGCCGTCGACGACGTCCGGCCGGGTCCCACGCGGGACCAGGCGGGCCAGCGCCTCGGGCTCGTACCGCCAGTGCGCGAAGACGATGTCGTCCCACGCGTGGACCGTCACCGGCCGGTGTCGGAGGGCGACCGCAGCGCGGGTGCGCGGGTCGTCGTCGCCGGAGCCGAGTCCGGCTGGCGGTCGCCCGTCGTCGGTCATCGCCGTGGAGCGTGGCGGGCGACGCGCAGCGACCACGCGACCAGCGGTGCCTGCAGCGGCAACCGGAGGACCGCGACGAGGCGTGCCGCCCGGGAGGCCCGTGTGCCGTCGAGCACGTCGCTCGCCATCTTCACGTTGGCCGGGAACACCGCCAGGAACAGGGCGACCGCCGCCCAGCCGGCGCGGCGCCGGGTGGCGGGGACGAGGAGGCCGACGGCGATGCCGAGTTCGGCGAGGCCGGAGACGAGGGTCGTCGTCCGGGGTGGCAGGGTGTCCGGGACGATCCGGTCGAAGTGCTCGGGCCGGAGGAAGTGGCTCACCCCGGCGCCTCCGAGGAGGAGGGCGAGGACACCGGCGGTCCTCCTGGCACGTCGTGCGCGTTGGGTACGGCGTCGCATCGTCCCATCGTGCCCGACCGGACCCGGTCGACGCCCAGGTGCGGCCCAGGTGTGGCCCGGTCCGAGGCTGTTCAGGCCAGCGCGGTCGCGACCAGGTCGAGCACCGCCGCAGCGACCTCGGCCTTCGTGCCCGAGGTCTCGCGGACGACCGTGCCGCCGGGGACGAGCACCTCGATGGCGTTCTCCTCGCGCTCGAACCCGTGCGACCAGCCGACGTGGTTCACCACGAGCAGGTCGGCCGGCTTCCGGGCGATCTTGGCGCGTCCGAGTTCCAGGCGTGCCTCGCGGTCGGGTTCGGTCTCCGCGGCGAACCCCACGACGACCTGGCCGACCCGGCGTGCGGCGACGAGTTCGGCCAGGACGTCGGGGTTCTTCACGAGCTCGAGCGTCATCCGGTCGCCCTGCTGCTCCTTCTTGAGCTTCGACTCGAGCACCTCGGCGGGGCGGTAGTCGGCGACCGCGGCGGTCATCACCAGGACGTCGGCGTCCGGCGCTGCCGCGTGCATGGCGGTCGCCAGCTCCTGTGCGGACCCGACCCGGACGACGCGGACCGGCAGCCCCTCGGTGAGGCCGGGGTCGGTGTTCGCGGCGACGAGGGTGACGTCGGCACCACGGCGGGCGGCCTCGGCGGCGAGCGCCACACCCTGGCGACCGCTCGACCGGTTGCCGACGAAGCGCACCGGGTCGAGGGGCTCGCGGGTGCCGCCGGCGCTGACGACGACGCGGACGCCGGCCAGGTCGCCCTGCTCGCCGCGGGCGGCGGAGTGCTGGGTGGTGGCCGGACCTGCGGCCCCGTCCGTCCCGGTGGTGCCGGCGCGCTCGGTAGCCTCGAGCACGGCGAGCGCCGCGACGACGATGTCCTCCGGCTCGGACATCCGGCCGATCCCGGCGTCGTCCCCGGTCAGGGCCCCGACGACCGGTCCGACGACGTGCACACCACGGGCGCGCAGGGTGGCGAGGTTCGCCCGGGTGGCGGGGTGCTCCCACATCTGCGGGTGCATGGCGGGCGCGACGACGACGGGTGCCTCGGTGGCCAGCAGCGTGGTGCCGAGCAGGTCGCCCGCGAGGCCGGCGGCCATCTTCGCCAGGCTGTCCGCGGTGGCGGGGGCGATCACGACGAGGTCGGCGCGACGGCCGAGCGCGACGTGCCGGACCTCGGCGACGTCGTCCCAGACGCTGGTGGAGACGGGGTTGCGGCTGAGGGCCTCCAGGGCGGGCAGCCCGACGAACCGGAGGGCGCCCTCGGTGGGGACGACGTGCACGTCGTGGCCGCGCTTGACGAGGTCGCGGACGACGCCGACGGCCTTGTAGGCGGCGATCCCGCCGGTGATGCCGACGACGACGGTGCGGGGACGGGCGGGCTGCGGGGCTGCGTCGTTCACAGCGCTCACGCTACCCGGGTGGCTCCGCGGGCCGCCGGGTCGGTTCCCGGAGCGCGGGTGGCAGGATCGGCCCCATGTGCACCGTCGTCGTCCGTGTCGATCCCGGCGCGGCGTGGCCCGTGACCGTCCTGGCGCTCCGGGACGAGTCCCCGGACCGGCCGTGGGACCCGCCGGCCGCCTGGTGGCCGGAGCGCGACCCGGGTGTCGTCGGCGTGCGTGACCAGCAGGCGGGAGGCGCGTGGCTGGCCGCCTCGGACCGCGCCGGCCTGGCCGTGGTGCTGAACCGGTGGGAGCCGACCCCCGGTGTCGACGGCACGTGGAGCACCCGGGGGACCCTGCCGTTGGACGCGGTCGTGGACGACGTCGTGCCGGGAGCGGACGGTGCGCTGCCGACGAGTCGGGCGTTCAACCTGGTCCGCGCCACCGCCGAGGGTGCCGAGGTCGTCACCTGGGACGGGGCCGAGGTCCGGACGAAGGCGCTCGGCCCGGGCGTGCACATGGTCACGCACGGCGAGCCGGACGACCCGGCCGCGCCCCGGATCGGTCGGTGGCTGGAGGCCTTCCGGGCGGTGCCCGCTCCGACGGGGCCGCCGACGGCCGAGCCTGCCGACGAACTCCGCACCGCGCCGGAGGACGGGTGGGCGCCGTGGTTCCAGGTACTCGCCGGGTCCACTGCGCTGGCGACGGACGACCGGGACGCGATCCTCCGCGACACCGTCGAGCCGGAGGGGCACTTCGCGACGCTGTCGATCGTGGCCGCGGCGGTCGGACCCGGGCGGACGGTGCTCCGGCACACGCGGCTGGCGGAGCCGGGGGAGCTCCGCCCGCGCTGACGACTTGTGGAAAGTACTTGCCAAAGTGGAAAGTACCGGTCATGCTGGAGGCAGCCGAAGGAGGCACACCATGACCGACCACACGCAGCTCAGCCCGACCGACGCCCGTCGACTGCTCGACGAGGCCGACCGCGTCAGCCGCCGGGCCCATGACGCGACCCGCTGGCCCTACGTCACGTTCCTGGTGGGGCTGGGCACGACCACCGCGTTCGGCACCCTGGCGATGGCCCTGACCGAGGGATCGGCCTTCGGTGTCGCCTACGTCGGCACGATGATCGCCGTGTTCGCGCTGATCATCTTCTTCTGCATCACGATCCAGGGTCGACGGGCGTTCTCGTGGAGCCGTCGCTGGTCGCTCTACATGGGCGCCTGGGTGGTCACCTACCTCGGGGCGATCGCGGTCGTCGGGTGGGCGCACGGCAACGTCGTCGCGGCGGCCGTCACCTCGGGGCTCGTGCTGCTCGTCACGACCGTGTGTGCCGCCGTCGAGGCCCGTCGGTGACCGCGGAGCAGGTGCACCCGCGACACCGCCTGGTCGACGTCCTGCAGCACCCGGTGCGGTTCTCGATCGTCGCCGCGCTCGACAAGGCCGAGAAGCTCGGGTTCGCCGAGGTGCGGGACGCGGTCGAGGTCAGCGACTCCGTGCTCAGCAAGCAGGTGTCGGCGCTCGAGGCCGCGGGAATCGTCGAGGTGCAGAAGGGCTTCGTCGGCAAGGTGCCGCGGACGACCCTGGTGCTCAGCCGCTCGGGGCGTGCCGCCTGGCGCTCGCACCTCGCGGCGCTCCGCCAGATCGCCGGGACGGACTGACTGCCAGGTCGGACTGCCCGGCGGCACGGTCTGGTCGCCGAGGGTGACCGACTGTCGGGCCGGGGGAGCGGGACGGGGGTGTGGCGGGCCTCCCGGCCGGAGCGGCGCGTGCCGACCGGTCGGGAGGCCCGTCCGCGTCAGTCCGGCAGGCGCGTGCCGGTGAGGTCCTCGGCCACGGCCCACAGCGAGCGTGCGAGGTCGACGCCACGCGCCGAGCGGGGGATCGACGCGAGGGTCGCCGGCCCGACCAGGCCGAACGGGCCGGCCGGTCCGTAGTAGGCGCCCGAGGCGGCGTTCCCGCCGACGGCGGCGTAGAGCAGCGGCTCGGTGCCCTGCTCGACGTCCTGCGTGAACGGCATCGCCCGGTCGCTCGACTGCACCGGACGGTCGCGGCCCAGCGAGCGCCCCGCCGACTGCAGGTTCGTGCGGGTGTAGCCGGGGTGGGCCAACGTCGACGACAGCTCCCAGCCGCGGGTGACCGCGACTTGATGCAGGTGCAGACCGAGGAGCAGGTCGGCGAGCTTCGACTGGGCGTAGGCGAGCCACGGCTGGTACCCGGTCTGCCACTGCAGGTCGTCGAAGTGGATCTTGCCGGGCACCGCGGCGATGCTCGACATCGTCGTGACCCGGGGGGACTCGGCACGGAGCAGGGTCGGCAGCAACAGGTTCGTCAGCGCGAACGGGCCGAGGTAGTTCGTCGCGAACTGCAGTTCGAAGCCGTCCACGGTCTCGAAGCGCTCGCGGGGGGCCATCACGCCGGCGTTGTTGACGAGCACGTCGAGGGGACGGTCGTCGGCGATGATGCCGTCGGCGAAGCGGTGCACGCTCGACTGGTCGGCGAGGTCGAGCTCGCGCACCTCGAGGTCGGCGTCGGGGTGCTCGTGGCGGATCTCGGCGGCGGCGGCCTCGCCCTTCGACACCGTGCGGACGGCGATGACGACGCTCGCGCCGGCTCCCGCCAGACGACGGGTGGCCTCCTTGCCGGTACCGCTGTTCGACCCGGTGACGACGATGCGTCGGCCGGTCTGGTCGGGGAGGTTCGAGGACTGCACCATGCGTCGGACCGTACACAGCGGGGCTGGGGGTGCGGCGGCGTGCGGATCGTGCTAGTTTTCATGCGTTCGCATTGATCGACTGCGAGATCCGGGAGGGTCACATGAGCAACGCCTTCGGTACCGACCGACCCTCGGACGTCCCGCCCCCCGCACCGGACCGCGTCGGCCCCGTGCAGCTCGGCCTCGACACGTTCGGCGACGTCACCGAGTCCGCCGACGGGGGCGTACAGACCCACGCCGCCACCCTGCGCGACCTGATCGACGAAGCCGTCCTGGCCGACCAGGTCGGCATCGACTTCATCGGCGTCGGCGAGCACCACCGCGCCGACTACTCCGTCAGTGCCCCGGAGGTCGTCCTCGCCGCGATCGCCGCCCGCACGTCGCGTATCCGGTTGGGCTCCGCCGTCACCGTGCTGTCCTCCGACGACCCGGTCCGTGTCTACGAGCGCTTCGCCACGGTCGACGCGATCTCGAACGGCCGCGCCGAGGTCATCCTCGGCCGCGGGTCCTTCACCGAGTCGTTCCCGCTGTTCGGCTTCGACCTGCACGACTACGAGGTGCTGTTCGAGGAGAAGCTGCAGCTCTGGAGCGCCCTCCGCGGCGGCGACACCGTCACCTGGCAGGGCACCAAGCGCGCCTCGCTCGTCGAGCAGGACGTGTTCCCGAAGCTCGAGCACGGCCCGATCCCGACCTGGATCGGCGTCGGCGGCTCCCCGCAGTCCGTGATCCGGGCGGCGTCGTACGGCATGCCGCTGTTCCTCGCGATCATCGGTGGACAGCCCGCGCAGTTCGCCCCGTTCGCGCGGCTCTACCGTCAGGCACTCGACCAGCTCGAACTGCCGCAGCAGCCGATCGCCATGCACTCCCCGGGCTTCATCGCCGAGACCGACGAGGAAGCGGCCGAGCGCTACTGGCCGTACCACAAGGCCGTCACCGACCAGCTGGGCCGGGAGCGCGGTTGGCCGCCCCTCGACCAGGCCGGCTACCGCGCCGGGCTCTCCGCCGGCGGCTCGCTGTACGTCGGGTCGCCGGAGACCGTGGCCCGGAAGGTCGCGCGCAACATGCGGATCCTCGGCGTCTCGCGGTTCGACATGCGGTACGCGACCGGGCACCTGCCGCACGCCGACATGATGCGGTCGATCGAGCTCTACGGCACGCGCGTCGCGCCGCGGGTTCGCGAGCTGCTGGCCGAGCCGGTCCCGGTTCCCTGAGTCGCGCCTCCCGGCCGTGGTCGCGGCCGTGGTCGCGGTCGGGGCCGCGAAACACCGGTGTTCGTCCGTCACGCCGCGTCATCACGCGGCGCGGCAGACGAACACCGGTGTTCTGCATCCGTCCGCGTGGTCGCGTCCGCACGGCCGGGAGGCTCGGGGCACGCCCGCCCGGCTGCTCCCGGGGCGACGCGGGTAGCGTCGGGCGCATGTCGCCGAGCAGCAACGAGACCACCGAACGACGGTTCCGCGGGCGGATCCTCGGCGCCGGGAGCACCTCCGGCGTCCGGTTCGTCGTCGGCATGTGGGAGTCCTCGCCGTTCGGCGCGTTCACCGACGTCTTCGTGGAGCTGCCCGATGGCTCGAGCGTCCTGCTCGCACCGGACGAGATCGTCGCCGCCTACGTCTCCGGCACCTACCGCTTCGACGCCGTGTCCGTGGTCGACATCGACGCCCGCCGCACCGCCCGCGGCCTGGAGCTCGACGCCGGACCACTCGTCGCCTCGGTCGACGTCGGCGGGATCTCGCCGCTCGGCCGGGTCCTGCGCATCGTCCCCAAGCGCATCGCCCGCGACCCCCGCTGGCTCACCGTGATCGACCCGGTCGCGAAGCTCGTCGCCCCGGGTGCCGGGACAGCCGGTACCGCGGGCAACGGCCGCCGCGAGTACTACGGCGTCACCGGCGCGCACGACGTCGCGGGCGTCCGAGGCAGCTGGGCGGGGGAGCCGCTCGGCGAGCTCGCGCCGCTCGACCCGCCGGTGCGGTTCGGCTTCGCCTCGCTGCCGCGGATCCCGCAGGTCGTCGACGTCGAGACCACGATCCGCGAGCGCGCCTGACGCGTCGGCGGGCGCCCGCTCGCGCCGAGCCTCGCCCTGGCGGGCAGGTTGCGCCGTCCGGATGCCGCAGAGCGCCCGCCCAGCCGAGCCTCGGTGCGCGGTGCGTGGCGGCCGCCGCTGGCGCTGGCGGCGCCGCGGCCGCCGCTGGCCGAGCCTCGGCCTGGCGGGCAGGTTGCGCCGTCCGGATGCCGCAGAGTGTCCGCCAAGCCGAGGCTCGGCGGCCGCCGCTGGCGCGGGCGCCGGTGGCTGGCGGGCGCCCGCTCGCGTCGAGCCTCGGCCTGGCGGACAGGTTGCGCTGTACGGGCGCCGCAGAGTGTCCGTCCAGCCGAGGCTCGGCGCGCACCCGCGCACCGGACGGGAGGCCCGGCGCCCGCACCGCGCGCGCGTCCAGTGAGCGGGGGCACACTGGTCGGAACGGTTCGCGCCCGGTGCCCGGCTGACGTGTCAGTGGGGACGGGGCGCACGACGCAAAGGAGCATCATGACCGACACCCAGACCGACCACCGTGCTGCCATCTCCGACATCGTCCACGGTGCCCGCACGGCCCTCCTCACGACGGTGAGCGAGGACGGCCAGCTGCACGCCCGGCCCCTCGCCGTGCAGGACAAGTCCTTCCACGGCAGCCTGCGGTTCCTCGTGCAGGACGGCAGCGAGAAGGTCGAGGACATCGCCCGGAACCCGCACGTCAACGTCGCGATCGAGTCCCAGGGCGGCTACCTGTCCATCGCCGGCACGGCCACGGTCAGCGAGGACCGTGCCGTCATCGACGAGCTGTGGTCGCCGTTCGCCGAGGCGTGGTTCCCCGACGGCCGCGACGACCCCTCGATCCGCCTGCTGACCGTCGAGGGCGTCTCGGTCGAGTACTGGACGCAGGACACCGGGCCGGTCGGGTCGCTCGTGCAGACCCTCAAGGCCGCGCTCGGGCACCAGTCGCAGCCGGACCTCGGCAGCCACGGCACGCTCGAGGTCTAGTCGGGCACGGACGCCCGGGCCGACCAGCCCGGGCGTCGGCGCTCCCCGTCAACAGGACGCGGGACGCCGGGTCAGCCGAGCATCAGGTCGTCACGGCGGTCCGAGCAGCCAGAGCACCGCGACGAACACCGGCTGCAACACCAGCGCCCCCGTGACCAGGGTCCACCGCATCGCGGGCTTCGCGACGATCCCCGGCGAGCCCATCAGCGGCGCCAACGGCATGAGCAGACGCGGGGTCGACGCCATCGGCAGCGACACCGCGAACACGTAGAGCGCGTACCCGGCGGCGAACACGATCGTCGTCGTCCCCAGCTTCCGGGTCGACCGGCGTGCCAACCACATCGGGTAGAGCACGAGCAGCACCACGACCATGAGCACGCCGCCGACGCCGAGCCACTTGCCGGTGGTCAGGAACCACGGCGACAGCGGGACGAAGTGCACCCGGCCGATGAAGTTCACCCACCAGGACATCTCGGTAGCCAGGTAGGCGTCGGGTCGACCGGTGGCCCAGCCCGCGATCACCGGCCACGCGGCTCCGGCGGCGGCCATCACGAGTCCGGCGACGACGACCTTGACGCGCTCCAGGACCGGGAACTCGTCGAGGGTGCGGACACCCGAACGGCGGGCGCCGACGTAGCGCACGAGGGCGATGACGCCCAGGGTCAGCGGGATCGCGAGCGCGCCCGGCCGGGTGAACGCGGCGATGACCCCGAGCACGGTGAGCAGCCCGTACCGTCGCCGTTCCATCGCGAGCAGCGCGCCGAACGTCAGCGCCAGGAACGCGGTCTCGGCGTACCCGACCTGCAGCAGGAACGACAGCGGACCGCACGTGAAGAAGAAGACCGCCCAGAGCGCTGCCGTGTTGCCGGCGTGCTCCTGGACGAGTCGGTGCAGCAGGAACGTCGCGATGAGCCCGGCGATGACGGCGACGGCCGGCCCGCCGATCGTGAACGGCAGACCTGTGGAGACCGTCAGCAGACGGATCGTGAAGGGGAACGCCGGCAGGAACGCCCACGCGTTCTGGGCGACGTGTCCGGTGGCGTCGAGCGGCAGCGCCGAGGGGTAGCCGTGCAGCGAGATCGCCTCGTAGTACTGGCCGTCCCACGACGTCAGGAACGCCGTGAACCCCTGGTCGTTGCCCCACAGTGCGTTGGCGGGCTGGACGCGCGCCATCAGCGGGTAGGCGGCCATCAGCCACATCGTGGACACGAAACGCCCGACGGCCCACAGGAGCAGGACAGCGGCCCACGCCGGCATGCTGACGACCGTGTCGACCACGCGGCGACGGCCCGCGGCGACCGAGCCCGTCAGGACACTGTCCAGGCGGCTCACGCGCGCGGTCCGCGGAGGTCGGGTACGACAGACTGCACGGCCCCACGGTAGTCGGCGATCCCTGGAGAAGGGGGACGTGCCACGTCGTGGCGCCCCGGGGAGGTGATCCGGGCCTCCCGGCTGTCCGGTCCACGTCGGCGACGGGACTGCGTCGGCCAGGACGTGAGCCGGGCTAGCATCCAAGGCGATGACGACGACGACGGCACGACGGACGAGCAGCACGGCGGTCGCCGTGCTCGTGGCCGGCACCTACTTCATGGAGCTCCTGGACGGCACGATCCTGGCCACCGCGGCGCCCGCGATGGGCCGGGACCTGGGGGTCGACTCCGCGGCCGTCGGTGTTGCGATCACCGCGTACCTCGTCACGCTCGCCGTGTTCATCCCGGTCAGCGGCTGGATCACCGACCGGGTCGGCTCCCGCACCGTCTTCGTCGGCGCGATCGCGCTGTTCACGATCGCGTCCGCGCTGTGCGCCGCGTCCTCCGGTCTCGTGGAGCTGACGCTGTGGCGGATCCTGCAGGGCCTCGGCGGTGCGCTGATGGTGCCGGTCGGGAGGCTCGTGGTCCTCCGCAGCGCCGGTCGCGACCAGCTCGTCACGGCCATCGCGATCCTCACCTGGCCGGCGCTCGCCGCCCCCGTCATCGCCCCGTTCCTCGGCGGCGTCCTGGTCGACACGCTGTCGTGGCACTGGATCTTCCTCGTCAACATCCCCCTCGGGGTGATCGCCCTCGTCGCGGCGCTCCTGCTCGTGCCGCAGGAGCGGGCTCCGGAGCGGGTGCCGTTCGACTGGCTCGGGTCGCTGCTGGCGTGCCTCGGGCTCGGTGCCCTCGTGGTGATGGCGTCGCTGCTCGCACTCGACACCGTGCCGGTCGTGCCGGCCGTGCTGGCGGGCGTCGTCGGGGCGCTCTGCACCTGGCTCGCGATCCGGCACTTCCTCCGGGCCAGGCACCCGATCATGGGGCTCGGGGCGTTCCGGCTCGAGACGTTCCGCGTGTCCCACGCCGGCGGCAGCTTGTTCCGTCTGGCCGTCTCCGCGGTGCCGTTCGTGTTGCCGCTGCTGTTCCAGGACGCCTGGGGGTGGACGGCGCTCGAGGCCGGGTCCGCCGTGCTCTGGGTCTTCGTCGGCAACCTCGGCATCAAGCCCGCGACGACGCCGTTCCTCCGCTGGTGGGGGTACCGCCCGGTGATCGTGGTGTCCTCCGCCGTCGCCGCACTGTCCGTCGTGGCGATGGTGTTCCTCACGCCGTCGACCCCGTTCTGGCTGCTCGTCGGGCTCCTCGTCGTCAGCGGAGCCGCACGGTCGGTCGGGTTCACCGCGTACAACACCATCGCGTTCGCCGACGTCGAGCAGCCCGACATGACCGCGGCGAACACGCTGTCCTCGACGCTGCAGCAAACCGCGGCCGGGTTCGGCGTCGCCGTCGCGGCCGTCGTGCTGCGGGCCGCCGCCGGGGTCGGCGGGCAGGGGCTCGCGGGCTCCGGTCCCTACGCCGTGGCGTTCGTCGTCATCGCGGTGCTGCTCGTCGTCGCCTGCGTCGAAGGGCTCCTGATGAGCCGGACCGCGGGGGAGACGGTCCGTCCGGCGCGACGTGCGCCGACCGCGGCAGCACCTGCGTCGGAGGGTGCGTCGCCGCGCTGATCGGAGGCCACGGCTCGTCACCGATCGTGCACCCGCAGGTCACGTGTCCGGGATGCGCAGCGCGCTACAGTCTCAGCAACCTGCTGCCATCCCCGAGTACCGTGACCGCGGCAGGAGAGCGGGCCGTTCAGGGCCCAGGACGGAAGGCAGCATGGCGGCGCCACACGAGCAGGGATCGACCGAACCGACCACCGCAGTCGGGCAGAGGTCCTTGCGTGTCGTGAGCTACAACCTCCGCGAGCACACCGCGAACAGCGAGCTCGCCGCCCTGGCCGAGGCGTCGCAGGCCGACGTGCTCTGCGTGCAGGAGTGCGACAGCACCGACCTCGCCACCTCCGTCGGCGGCCTGACCCTGGCCGCGTCGACCCAGGCGAACCGACTCGGCCTCGCGATCTACAAGCGTGACGACCGTTTCGACGTGCAGGACTTCGGCATCCACTCGCTGCAGAAGTCCCTGCACGACCGGGTCCTGTCCCCAGCGCACGAGCGACTCATCGCCATGCACCTCTACGACAAGGAAGCCGAGGCCGAGGTCATCGTCGCCTCGTTCCACGCTTCGCCCCTCACCGCCACCAACTCCCTGCGCCGCAAGCAGATCGAGGCCGCGCACGACTTCGTCCGTGACCTGTCGAGCGAGGCCCCGGCGATCATGGTCGGCGACTTCAACTACCCGTGGTTCCAGACGAACCTGCGCCGGAAGATCGAGGAGTCCGGGTTCGCGCTGTCCCTCTCGGACCAGCCGACGTACCTGCGCTACCGCAAGTTCACCGGGCACTTCGACTTCGCCACGAGCGTCGGGCTGCACATCGCCGGCGTCGAGACCCTGCCTGCGGGCATCTCCGACCACCGTCCGATCCTGGTGCGCGCGAGCTACGAGGCGCCTGCCGAGGCTGCCGGGACGGCGTCCGCGGTCGCCTGACGGCCGCCTGCCGGCCGGAGGCGGCGTGCCGGGCCCGCCCCGGGCCTCCCGTCCGGCGCGCCGCGCGCACTCCGCCGAGCGGTCGCGAACCGTCGTTCTGGCGTGCCCGGAGCGACGATTCGTGGCCAGTCGGCGGACTGCAGCCGGGCGCGTCTGCGCCTGCGTCTGCGGGTGCGTCCGGACGGACGGGAGGCGCGTGCCGGCACCCCGACTCCCCACCGGTCACGACACCCCGCAAGTGCTCCGCCGAGCGGTCACAGACCGTCGTTCCGGCGTGCCGAGAACGACGATTCGTGACCGCTCGGCGGGCAGCACCCGGGGGCGGCGGCAGGGGAGGCGGGCGGCACCCGGGCCGGGCGTCAGCGGCGGAGCGTCGCCCGCGCCAGGCGGTTGCCGACGAATTGACCGAGCTGCACGATGACCACGATCGCGGCGACCGACACGTAGACCACCCACCAGTCGTACCGCTGCGAGCCGTAGGTGATCGCGTACTCGCCGAGACCACCACCGCCGACCAAGGCACCCTGCGCCGTCATGTCGACGATGCCGATGTAGATGAACGTGTAGCCGAGGATCAGCGGACCGAGCCCCTCCGGGATGAGCACCGTCAGCAGGATCGACACCGGGTGCGCCCCGGAGGCACGTGCCGCCTCGACGACGCCCGGATCGATGGCGAGCAGGTTCTGCTCCACGATCCGCGACACCGCGAACGCCGCGGCGAGCGAGATCGCGAACGTGACAGCCGGGACGCCGATCGTGGTCTGCACGGCGACACGCGACAGCGGTGCGATCGCGGCGAGGAAGATCACGAACGGGATCGGACGCACCAGGTTCACGACCAGGTTGATGACCGTGTACGCCGTGCGGTTCGACAGCAGGTTGCCCGGCCGGGTGGCGTAGAGCAGCAGCCCGAGGGCCAGGCCGATGACGCCGGCGATGACGAGCGACACCAGGGACATGACGATCGTGTCCCGGGTCGCGGCCAGGAACACGTCGAACGAGTCGATGACGCTCTGGAACGAGTTGTTCATGCGCGTGCCTCCTCGACGACGGTGATGCCAGCGGCGCGCAGCGCGCCGACCGCCCGGTCGACGTCGGCGTCACGCCCACCGAGCTCGTACGTGAGCGAGCCGATGCGGCGCTCGCGGATCTCGCTGACCCCGCCGAAGACGAGTTCGGCGGTGACCGCGGTGTCGCGGAACGCCTGGTCGATGCGACCCTGCAGGCCGGCCTCGTCGGTGATCCGGACGGACACGATCCGGCCGGGGTGGCGCTCGTGCAGACGGGCGACGGTCTCGGGCGAGGGGCGGTCGTGCAGGGCGGTGCGGACGAAGCGCTGTGCGGCCTCGGTCGTGGGGGCGGAGAACACGTCGTAGACGTCGCCGACCTCGACCACGCGGCCCTGCTCCATCACGGCGACGCGGTCGGCGATCCGGCGGACGGCGTCCATCTCGTGGGTGATGACGACGATCGTGACGCCGAGCTCGCGGTTGACGCGACGGAGGAGCGCGAGGACCTCCGACGTCGTCTCCGGGTCCAGGGCACTGGTCGCCTCGTCGGCGAGCAGCAGCTCGGGGTTCGACGCGAGCGCCCGGGCGATGCCGACGCGCTGCTTCTGCCCGCCGGACAACTGCTCGGGGTAGGCGTACGCCCGGTCGAGCAGCCCGACGAAGTCGAGCAGTTCGGCGACCCGGCGGTCCCGTTCGGCCTTCGCGACACCGGCGACCTTGAGCGGGTACGCCACGTTGCCGGCGATCGTGCGGGAGCGGAACAGGTTGAACTGCTGGAACACCATCCCGATCCGGCGCCGGGCCTGTCGGCGGTCCCGCTCGGGGATCGCCGTCAGTTCCTGCCCGGCCACGGTGACGGTGCCCGAGGTCGGCAGCTCGAGTGCGTTGACGAGTCGCACCAGGGTGGACTTGCCGGCGCCGGAGTACCCGATCACCCCGAGGACCTCGCCCTGGTGGACGTCGAGGTCGACACCCTCGACCGCGGTGACGGTCTCTCCGGTGTCGGCGCGGCGGTAGCTCTTGGTGACACCGCGGAGTTCGACGAGGGCAGCCACTACTCGGCTGCTGCCTTCGCGTCACGCTCGACGGTGGCGAGCTCGTCCTGCAGGGCGGACGCCTTCTCGTCCCGCGCGACGGCGTCGGGGTAGTCCTTGGTGAAGTCCTTCTGCACGGCACTGTCCTGGAACAGCTTCGCGAGGTCCAGGTAGGTGGCGTTGTCCTTGTCCTCGTTCCGGACCGCGAAGACGTTGACGTACGGGGCGGCGGAGGAGCTGGACGGGTCGTCGGTGAAGACCTTGTCCGAGGCGGGCAGCCCGGCGGCGGTGGCGAAGTTGTTGTTCACGACGGCCGCGGCGACCGAGCCCTGCTGCAGCGCGTTCGCGGTCTGCGAGGCGTCGAGCGGCTGCACGTCGACCTTGTGCGACGTGATGTCGTCGGTGGTCGAGAACGCGCTGCCGCCGTCCTGCAGCTCGATGAGCTTCGCGGACTGCAGGACGAGCAGTGCCCGGGCCTCGTTGATGGCGTCGTTCGGGATCGCGACCTTCGCGCCCTCGGGGATCGCGGACGTCTTGTCGTACTTCGTTGCGTAGAGGGGGAGCGGGTAGACGGCGGTGGAGCCGATCGGCTGCAGGTCGTCCTTCGCGGTGACGTTGTAGTTCGCCAGGTACTGGATGTGCTGGAACTGGTTGATGTCGACCTGCCCGTCCTTGAGCGCGGGGTTCGGCAGCGAGTAGTCGGCGAAGTTGGTCAGCTTGACGGTGACGTTCAGGCGCTGTTTCGCGAGTGCCGTGTAGGTCTTCCAGTACGGCAGCGCCTTGTCCGCGACACCGATCGTGACGGTCTGGGCCTTGCGGTCCGAACCGCTGACGGCGGCTCCGGCCTGGTCGGAGCCACCACCGCGGACGGCGACGACCACGACGGCGACGATGATCGCGAGGACGACGACGGCCGCGGCGATGATCCACCCGAGCGGGCGCTTGCGCTGCGGACGGTCGGGCAGGACGGGGGACGCGGACATGGCTGCTCCTCGTGAAGGGGTCGCCCTGCTGGCAGGGACGGTGCTGTGGGGGTCCCGACGCTGGGGGTCACCCGGCGGGGACAGCCACGAGTGTGCCCGGCAGCCACGGACCGGGTCGATTCACGTTCCGTCGTGTTACGACCGGCGTCGCTGCATGACGGGCCAGCGTCGCTGCATGACGGGCCGGTGTCGCCGCGTGACGCCGGCGCTCGCCGTCGGGCAGGCTCGAGACGTGCGCAGCATCGAACTCCTCCTCGACCCGGATGCCGAACGGGCGGTCCGCGACGCCTGGGAGGCCCTGGTCGCCGCCGACCTGCCGAGCATGGGCCGACACACGTCCGAGACCAACGCTCCGCACGTGACGCTGGCGGCGGGCGAGACGCTGCCCGTGCCGTCCGACTTCGACGCGCCGCTGCCGAGGGCGATCCGCCCCGCGGGCCTGCTGCTGTTCCCGGCCGGTCCGGGCCGCCACGTGCTGGGGGTCTCCGTCGTGGTCGACCACGCGCTCGCCGCGTTCCACGAGGCCGTGCACCGCGCCGCACCCGGCGGCGTCGACACCTCGCTGCCGGGACGGTGGGCGCCGCACCTGACGCTCGCACGTCGGCCGCGGGACGTCGACCTGCCGCGGATGCTCGAGGTGTTCGCGTCGGTGCCGCTACCGGAGACCCTCGGCGTCGCCGGGGTCCGGCACTGGGACGGCGAGACGACGACGGTCACACCGGTCGGCTGAGCCCCGAACCCGAACCCGAACCCGAGCCCGACCCCGACCTCTCCAGCCCGAGCACGCGCTCGCCGAACGCCGAGCGGAACTTGCCGGCCGGGTCACGACGCCCGACCAGTTCGCGGAACGCGCCCACCCGCGGGTACAGCGCGGCGACGGCGGAGCCGTCGAGGGAACTCATCTTCCCCCAGTGCGGACGGCCGCCGAACGGGGCGAGTCGCGCCTCCAGGTCGGGCAACAGGGCCGCGACCTGCTCCGGGTGCTTCTTCCAGGTGAACGCGATGCAGAGCACGTCCTCGCCCTGCGTGGGGCTCAGCCACAGGTCGTCGGCCGCCATCGTCCGCAGCTCGCACACGTGCAGGTGCGGCTGGATCCGGTCCGCCAGCCCGCGCAGCGCGTCGAGCGCCGCGGCCGCGTGTCGGAGCGGCACGAAGTGCTCGCTCTGCACCTCGGACCCGACCGAGGGCACCGACTCGATCGGGAAGTGCGGCAGCCGGTCCCACCACGGCCCGATCGAGCCGTCCCGCGCGGTGTGGTGGCCGTCACCGGGCGAGCCGGGCAGGCGGGGCGCGCCCAGGAGGCCCGTGGGGACCTCGACGTCGTCGGCTCCGTCCGGCACGCGGGACTTCACGAGCACCTCGGAGACGGTGTCACCGAACAGCGTGTAGGCGCAGACGGAGTACCCGGCGGCGAAGACCTCGGTGGCGGAGGCGGTGAAGGTGTCCCAGGGGATCGGTCCGTAGAGGTCCTGCCGCATCCGGTACGCGGGCTGCACGTCGACGGTCACGCGGGTGACGATGCCGAGCAGCCCGAGGTGGATCGCGGCGCCGCCGAGGTCCGGGTCGCCGCGTCGGATCGTGCTGGTGGTGCCGTCGGGGCCGATCAGCTCGAGCGCGGCGACGGCGGTGCTCAGCGAGCCGAGGGTGGTGCCGGAGCCGTGCGTGCCAGTGGCGATCGCGCCGCCGAGCGAGATGTGGGGGAGCGACCCCTCGTTGTGCAGGGCGACCCCGGCCGCGTCGAGTTCCGGTGCGACGAGCCCGTACCGGGTGCCGGCGCCCATCGTGGCGGTGCGGCGGTCCGCGGCGACCACGAGGTCGGTCGGCACGGCGGTCAGGTCGAGCAGGACGCCCGGGGTGTCGGCGACGTCGTTGAACGAGTGCCGGGTGCCGAGCCCGTGGATGCGGGGACTGCGGGCGACGAGGTCGGCGACGCCGTCGAGCGAGGTCGGCCGCACCACCCGCTCGGCCGTGTAGGTGATCGTGCCGGACCAGTTCAGCTCGCTCGTCGTCGACCGCATGTGCCCACGATGCCACGCGGCCGGGAACGACGACGCGCCCCCCTCCGGAAGAGGGGGCGCGTGGTCGGAGCGGGAGCGGTCAGTGCATGGCGGGTGCGGGTGCACCCTCCGGGGTGGCCGGCTTCCGGACCATCGCCGAGGCGATGATGCCGAGCATCGAGATCACCGCACCGACGAGGAACGCCGAGTGCACGCCGGACGCGGTCGCCCGGGCGGTGGCCTCGGCGGCGGTCGCGGCGCCCGCGACGTCGCCGTTCGTCGCTGCGGCGGTGGCGCCGAGCGTCAGCAGCGTGACGAACAGCGCGGTACCGGCCGCACCGGCGAGCTGCTGGGCGGTGCCGAGGACGGCGCTGCCGTGCGAGTACAGGCGCGGCGGCAGCCCACCGAGTGCCGCGGTGAACAGCGGCGTGAAGGTCAGCGCCAGGCCGAGGCTCAGCACGATGTGGGCGACGAGGACGAACGTGACGCTGGTGTCCGCGGTGACCGTCGAGAGCGCCCAGAGCACGGCGCTGATGATGATCGATCCGGGGATGAGCAGCATCCGCGGGCCGTAGCGGTCGTAGAGACGGCCGACGATCGGGGACAGCAGCCCCATCAGCAGGCCGCCGGGGAGCAGCAGCAGGCCGACCTGCAGGACCTCGAGGCCGAGCACCCGCTCGAGGTAGATCGGCAGCAGGATCAGCGTGCCGAACATCGCCATGAAGCTGATCGCCATCGCGACGATCGGGATGGTGAAGCCCTTGGTGCTGAAGGTGCGGAGGTCGAGGAGTGCGGCGTCACGGCGCTGCAGCCGGGTCTGGCGGACGATGAACACCGCGAGGGCGACGAAGCCCACGACGAGCGCACCGATCGGCACGCCGTACCCGGTCTCCCCGGCCTCGCCGATGCTCGACAGGCCGTAGACGATGCCGCCGAACGCGAAGGCGGACAGGACGACGGAGAACACGTCGATCGCGGACTTGCGCGGGGTCGAGACGTTGCGGACCTTCACCATGCCGAGCACGAGCGCGGCGAGCGCGATCGGCAGGACGAACCCGAACAGCCAGCGCCACGAGAACGCGTTGAGGATGAGGCCGGAGATCGTCGGGCCGATCGCGGGGGCGACCGAGATGACGATCGAGATGTTGCCCATCACGCGGCCGCGGTGGGCCGGCTCGATGAGGGTCAGGACGGTGGTCATGAGCAGCGGCATCATGATCGCGGTGCCGCTGGCCTGCACGATGCGCCCGATGAGCAGCATCGTGAAGCCCGGCGCGAGCAGCGCGATGAGCGTCCCGGCGGAGAACAGGCTCATCGCCCAGACGAACACCGGTCGGGTGTTGAAGCGCTGCAGCAGGTAGCCGGTGATCGGGATCACGACGGCCATGGTGAGCAGGAAGCCGGTGGTCAGCCACTGCCCGGTCGCGGCGCTGATGCCGAGGTCGTCCATGAGTCGCGGCAGCGCCACGCCCATGATCGTCTCGTTGAGGATGACGACGAACGCCGAGACGAGCAGCAGTCCGATCACGAGGCGGTTGCCCGCGGGGGAGGACTCTTCGACGGACCCGGTGCGGGGTGCGGAGTCGACGGCCTGGGTCAAGGGGGCTCCTGATGTCTTCGTGGTGTGACGGTGGACCCACGACGGGTGGGTACCGATGCTGCAAGAGCTGACAGGACCACAGCATTCCCGACTGCCGCAGAACGCGGGGTGAACTCCGCGTGTCGCCCGCGTCAGTGCAGGATGCGGAAGCCGTCGTCCTCGCCGAGCGGGGCGACCTCCCGCACGGCCACGTCGGTGACGGTCGCCGACGGCGGGCCGGAGCGGAGCATCACGACGAGGGCGTCGACCGCGGGGCCGGGGCCTTCCGCCTCGACCTCGACGGTGCCGTCGAACAGGTTCCGTGCGTACCCGACGAGCTCGAGCCCGTCGGCCTTCCGTGCCGTCCAGTACCGGAACCCGACGCCCTGCACGGCTCCGGTCACGACGGCGTGCTTCCTCGTGGTGCTGCCCATGCGGCCGATGCTACGAGCGGCGTGTTACCCGGGCGTCACGGCTGCGTTCCGGTCCGGTGACCATCGTGATACGGTCATCAGTACCCGAACAGTTCAGGTCAGCATGACCATAACAACCTAGGGGAGGAGGCAGCGATGGACGACACCGGCATCCGCCTGGCGGTCTCGACCGTGATCGTCGCGCTCCGCCCGCATCCGGACAACGGCGTCCCCGCGCTCTGGATGCCGCTGGTCCGCCGGGTGACCGAGCCGTTCGAGGGCTCGTGGGCGTTGCCCGGTGGCTGGGTCGGGGCGGACGAGGGGCTCGACGACTCGGCCGCCGCGCGCCTCCGCGAGACGACCAAGGTGCAGCCGCGTTACCTGGAGCAGCTCTACGCGTTCGGCGCCGTCGACCGCTCTCCGACGCGGGTCGTGTCCGTCGTCTACTGGGCCCTCGTGCACCCGGACGAGGCGAACGTCGTGCCGGACGACTGGAACGTGCGGTGGTTCCTCGCCGACGAGCACCCGCCGCTGGCCTTCGACCACGACCGCATCGTCGAGTACGCGCTGTGGCGCCTCCGCAACAAGATGTCGTACTCCCGGATCGCGCAGGCGTTCCTCGGTGACCGGTTCACGCTCGCCGAGCTCCGCGGCGTGTACGAGGCGGTGCTCGGGCAGACGCTCGACCCCGCCAACTTCCGTCGGCAGGTCGCGCAGAGCGACGCGGTCCTGCCGACCGACGAGACCACGAGCGGCGGACGGCACCGACCGGCCCGGCTGTACCGCTCGAACCCCGACCTGTCGTACGCGGACAACGGCCCGCTGACGACGCCCTGACCCATCCCCTGAGCTGAGACGGGAACCGCCGTGTCCATCGCGACCACCATCGAACTGATCTCCAACGGCCGGGCGGCCGGCACCACCTGCACGCCCGACCTCGCCGCACCGACCTGGGACTTCGACAGCGTCCCCGGCTACGGCCCCGGTTCGTCGATGTCCGACGTCATCCCGACCTCCGCCCCGCGGCAGGGCGTGATCCCGGACGAGTACAAGAACGCCCCCGACGACGAACTGCACGAGCGCATCGAGCGGGCGAAGGCGACCCTGGGGGACCGCGTGGTCGTCCTCGGGCACTTCTACCAGCGGGACGAGGTCGTCCGGCACGCGGACTTCCTGGGCGACTCCTTCCAGCTCGCCAACGCGGCGCTGACCAAGCCCGACGCCGAAGCGATCGTGTTCTGCGGCGTCCACTTCATGGCGGAGACGGCCGACATCCTGGCGCGGGACGACCAGCGCGTGATCCTGCCGAACCTGGCCGCGGGCTGCTCGATGGCGGACATGGCCGACATCGACAGCGTCGAGGCGGCCTGGGCCGAGCTCACCGCGCTGTACGGCACCGAGCCCGACGCCGACGGCCGCGTGCCGGTCATCCCCGTCACGTACATGAACTCCGCCGCCGACCTCAAGGCGTTCTGCGGGCGGAACGGCGGCATCGTCTGCACGTCCTCGAACGCGGCGACGGTGCTCGAGTGGGCGTTCGAGCGCGGGCAGCGCGTGCTCTTCTTCCCCGACCAGCACCTGGGCCGGAACACCGCGAAGGCGATGGGCATCAGCACCGACCGGATGCCGCTGTGGAACCCGCGGCTGGCCGGCGGCGGCAACACGGCCGCCGAACTGCTCGAGGCGCAGGTCGTCCTGTGGCACGGCTTCTGCTCGGTGCACCGCCGCTTCACGGTCGACCAGATCGAGCAGGCCCGCCGTGAGCACCCCGACGTCACGGTGATCGTGCACCCGGAGTGCCCGATGGACGTCGTCGACGCCGCGGACGTCGCGGGCAGCACAGACCTGATCCGGAAGACCGTCGCCGCCGCCACCGAGCCGACGACCTTCGCGATCGGCACCGAGATCAACATGGTGAACCGCCTGGCCGCCGAGTACCCGCAGCACACGATCTCCTGCCTGGATCCCGTCGTCTGCCCGTGCTCGACGATGTACCGGATCCACCCGGGCTACCTGGCGTGGGTGCTCGAGGCGCTCGTCCGCGGCGAGGTCCTCAACGAGATCGTGGTGCCCGCCGCGGTGCAGGTCGACGCGAAGGTCGCCCTCGAGCGGATGCTCGCCGCCAAGCCCCGCCCGCTGGCAGGGCAACGCGACCCGGGCCCCGCCGCGACCGCCCCGGCCGCCACCGGCCCGGCCGCCGCCGACGCGCCCGCGACCACCACCCGGGCTTGACGGTGCACGTCGTCGTCGTCGGGTCGGGCATCGCCGGCCTCACCGCCGCCATCCGCGCCAGCGCGCGCCACGACGTGACCCTCGTCACGAAGAGCGCGCTCGCCGACGGCGCCACCGCATGGGCCCAGGGCGGCATCGCGGTGGCGCTCGGCGCGGACGACTCCGCCGCCCTGCACGAGCACGACACCCACCTCGCCGCGGCGGGCAGCGCCGACGCCCGCGCCGTCGACGTCCTCTGCACCGACGGCCCAGCCCGGGTCCGCGACCTGCTCGCACTCGGCATGCCCTTCGACCGCAGCACCGACCCGGCGACCCTCGACCGCTACGGCGATGACCTGGCGCGCGGACGTGAGGCCGCGCACGCCCGCTGGCGCATCCTGCACGCGGACGGCGACGCGACCGGTGCCGCCGTCGAACGGACCCTCGTGGCCGCCCTGCACCGCCGACACGTCACGATCCTCGAACGCACCTGCCTCACCGACCTCGTGGTCCGCGACGGCCAGGTCGTCGGGATCGACGTCCTCGACCTGCTCGGCGAACCCCGGCGGATCGGCGCGGACGCCGTGCTGATCGCCTCCGGCGGCGCCGGGCACCTGTACCGCGAGACGACGAACCCGCTGGTGGCGACCGGTGACGGCACCGCCGCCGCGTGGCGGGCCGGCGCCGTGCTCGCCGACGTGGAGTTCGTCCAGTTCCACCCGACCCGACTCGCGGTGCCGGACGGCGGCCTGGTCTCCGAGGCCGTCCGCGGCGAGGGAGCCGTCCTCCGCGACGCTGCCGGACACCGCTTCATGACCGACGTCCACCCCGACGCCGAGCTCGCCCCGCGGGACGTCGTCGCCCGCGGGATCGCCGCGGCCGTCCGGGCGCAGGACGGCCGACCGGTGCTCCTCGACGCGACCGGACTCGACCCCGACTTCCTCGTCGGCCGGTTCCCCGGCCTCACCCGCGCCACCCGGTCGGCCGGCTTCGACTGGACCCGCGAGGGCGTCCCGGTCACCCCGGCCGCGCACTACGCGATGGGCGGGATCGCGACGGACACGGAGGGCCGGACGAGCCTCCCGGGTCTCCTGGCGGTCGGCGAGGCCGCCTGCACCGGCGTCCACGGCGCCAACCGACTGGCGTCGAACTCGCTGCTCGAGGGGCTCGTCTTCGCGGTCCGTGCGGCCGACGCGCTCGGCAGCCCGCGACCGGGCCGACTCCGCCTGCGCGGCGACGCGACACTCGTCCCGACCGTCGTCGAACCCGTCGGCGACCGGACGGGAGGCGCGACCCACCCCGGTCCGTCCGCCTCCGTCCGGCAGGCGCTGCAGTCCGTCATGACCGACCGCGTCGGCCTGCTCCGCGACGCGGCCGGGCTCGCCGGGGCCCGCGCTGCCCTGGCCGGACTGTCCGCGCCGGCACCGACCACCGTGCGGGACGCCGAGGACCGCGCTCTGCTCGACCTCGCCCGGCTCACCGCCCGCGCTGCCGAGGCCCGCACGGAGTCCCGCGGCGCCCACGCCCGCACCGACCACCCGGACACCAACCCGGCCGCACCCGCGACGCTCGCCTGGGTCACCGCGACGCCGGCACCGTCCGCTGCCGCATCCAGCCGCACGTCCGCCCGACAGGGAGCACTCGCATGACCAGCACGACCACCACTGCAGCCACCCCGACCGACGCGCAGACTGCAGCGGCCGCGGCGGTCCCCGACCCGGGCACGATCCCGCCGCACGCACTGCGTCGGGTGATCGACACCGCGCTCGAGGAGGACGCCCCCTGGGGTGACGTCACGAGCGAGACCCTGATCCCCGCCTCGGCCACCGCGACCGCGATCCTGGCGGCCCGCGAACCCGGCGTGCTCGCCGGCGGTGAGGTCTTCGTCGCGGTGATGCACGCCGTCGACCCGGGCCTCGTCGTCGCCCTCGCCCGTCGCGACGGTGCGACCTTCGCTGCCGGTGACGTCATCGCGAGCGTCACCGGATCGGCGCGCTCGGTGCTCCGGGCCGAGCGGGTCGCGCTGAACCTGGTGCAGCGGATGTCCGGCATCGCCACCCTGACCGCGCGGTACGTCGACGCGACGGTCGGGACCAGCGCCCGGATCGTCGACACCCGGAAGACCACGCCCGGCCTCCGCGCACTCGAGCGCCATGCGGTCCGCTGCGGTGGCGGTCACAACCACCGGACGTCGCTGTCCGACGCGGTGCTCGCGAAGGACAACCACCTGGCGGTGCTGCTCGCCGAGGGGGTCGGCATCGGCGACGCGATCCGCGCTGCCCGGGCCCGGCTCGGTCACACCGTGCACCTCGAGGTGGAGGTCGACCGGATCGACCAGATCGAAGCCGTCGTCAGCGCCGGCGTCGACACGATCATGCTCGACAACTTCACCGTGCCGATGCTCCGGGAGGGCGTCGCCCTCGTGGCCGGCCGGGCGCTCGTCGAGGCCTCGGGCGGAGTGACCCTCGACACGGTCGCCGCGATCGCCGCCACCGGGGTGGACATCGTCTCGGTCGGTGCCCTGACCCACTCGGCACGGGCGCTCGACCTCGGGCTCGACGTCGACGTCACCGCCTGAGGCACGAAGCGTGTTCTACCTCGACCGTGCCGCCACCACGCCGGTCCGCCGCGAGGTCCTCGAGGCGATGTGGCCCTACCTGACCGGCACCTTCGGCAACCCGTCGTCGACCCACGGCATCGGGGACGCTGCCGCCCGGGGTCTCGCCGCCGCCAGGACCGTCGTCGCCGGGGCCCTCGGCTGCCGCCCGGGCGAGGTCGTCTTCACGGGCGGTGGCACCGAGGGGGCGAACACCGCGGTGAAGGGCATCGCCCTCGCCACACCCCGCGGCCGCCACGTCGTCACGAGCGCGATCGAGCACGAGGCGGTCCTCGAGAGCTGCCGGTACCTCGAACGGTTCCACGGCTTCGAGGTGACGGTGCTCCCGGTCGAGTCGGACGGCACCGTCGCGCCGGACACCCTGCGCGCCGCCCTCCGACCGGACACCACCCTCGTCTCGATCGCGCACGCCGACAACGAGATCGGCACGGTGCAGGACGTCGCCGGACTCGCCGCGATCGCCCGCGAGGTCGGGGCCCGCTTCCACACCGACGCCGTGCAGTCGGCTCCCTGGCTGCCCGTCGGCCTCGACGTCCTGGGGGTCGACGCGGTCTCGGTGTCCGGGCACAAGCTCGGCGCCACGAAGGGGACCGGCGCGCTCGCCGTCCGCGCGGGGGTCCAGCTCGAGCCGCTCGTGCACGGCGGGGGACAGGAGCGCGGCCGTCGCTCGGGCACCGAGGACGTCGCCGGCGCGGTCGGGCTCGCCGCCGCCTGGGGGAGTGTCCTCGCCGAGCGGGACGCCGCCGCAGCCCACGCCACGACGGTGCGGGACCTCGTCGTCGCCGGGGTGCTCGACCGGGTGCCGGACGCGCGGCTCACCGGGTCGGCCGAGCACCGCCTGCCGGGGCACGCCTCCTTCTGCTTCCCGGGCGTGCACGGCGAGACGGTGCTGCTCGAGCTGGAACGACGCGACGTCGTGTCCTCCTCCGGCAGCGCCTGCGCCGCGGGCAGCACCGAGGCCTCGCACGTGCTGACCGCGCTGGGCCTCCCGGACGACCTGGCCCGGTCCGCAGTCCGGCTGACGTTCGACGCGACGCTCACGACCGCGGACGCGACGGCCGTCGTGGAGGCCGTGGTCGCCGCCGTCTCGGCCGTCCGGTCGCTCGCCTGACGAGGTGTACTAGACGTTCTACTCCAGGTCTGGGGACGTGTCCCCTCTATTGCGGACAAGCACTCTCGACCAGAGTGGAGGCATGGCGAACGTGACGACCACCCCGGTGACGCAGGACGACCGCTTCCGTGCGGTCCAGCTCCTGCCCGCACCGGCGACGGTCCTGGCGCTCGCCGTCGGTTCCGCGCACGGCCTCGACGCCGGTCCGCTCGCGGTGGTCGCCGTCGTCGGCGTCCTCGCGACCCTCGCCAGCGCACTCCTGCCCGCGCGGCTCGCGCGCGCTGGCCACGCGATGGCTGCGCCGACCGAGTCCGATCGGTACCGGGGAGACCGCGACCGGAACTGACCTCTCGACCTGCACCGTCCCTCCCGGCGGTGCGCTGGACCGGACGCATCCCCTGATGCGCGTCCGGCCGGGACACCGGCCCCTGCCGGGTCGTCCCGGAACGACCGGGTCCGCCGCGGCCTCCGGGACCATCGACCCCTGAACGATGTGTCCCGTTCCCCCCGGGGTGCGGCGGACCCGGTCCCACTCAGGCGGTCGTGCGGTGCTCCACCGTGCCGGGCCACAGGTAGTCGAGGTCGTCCGGCACGTCGGGGAACAGCGGCCGGTAGTGCTCCGGCGCCTTCTGCACGAGCTTCGAGCGGTGCGACAGGTGTACCCGCTCGTCGGTGTTCCACGAGGGCACCTCGAAGTCACCCCGCTCGTAGGTCGCCAGGTCCTCCGGCACGAGTGCCAGGTCCGCCAGGGTCTTCTCGAGACAGGTGTCGGCGTGCCCGCGCTCGAGCCACACCCGGCACGTGGCGTCCTGGTACGCCATCAGGGCCGGCCGGAACCCCCGCCACATCGCGGTCACCGGATGGTGCTGCCAGCCGTAGTCGGGCAGGGTCAGCGCGCGCATGACCTGCAGGGTCTCGACCCGCTGCTTGCCGAGGCGCTTGTCGTCGAGCACCTCGGCGGAGGCACGGAAGTCCGGGAACGGCAGGAAGGTCTGCATCTGCCGGACGCTACGCCCGCGGGCCCGGGAGTCCGCGCGGTGCCGGGTGACACATGTCGTCACATCGGCGACCGGCGCGTGCGGGGCGTGTGAGCATCGACCGCATGAGCAGTTCCCTCGTCGTCGGGGTCAGCGGCAGCCCGTCCGACCCGTCCCGCACCTCGACCCTCGTCGCCGCGACCGTCGACCGGCTCGCCGCCGAGCTGCCGGACGCCGAGACCGTCATCGTCGAGATCGGCCCGCTGCTGGCGGACCTCGGCGCCGCCGTCGACCGCGAGCACATGTCGGACGCCACCCGGGCAGCGCTCGAGGCCGTCGAGGCCGCGGACGTCCTGGTCGTCGGCAGTCCGGCCTTCCGTGCCGCGTACTCCGGGGCGTTCAAGCTCTTCTTCGACTGGATCGGGCAGTACGATCTGGTCGACACCCCGGTGCTGCTCACCGCGACCGGGGGCAGCGACCGACACGCGCTGCTCGTCGAGCACCAGATGCGGCCGCTGTTCGGGTTCTTCCAGTCCACGACGCTGCCGCTGGCGGTGTTCGGCAACGAGCGGGACTTCGACAAGCGCGTCGGTGGCTACGACATCGCGAGCGTCGACCTCGAGCTGCGGATCGACCAGGCCGTCCGTCGGGCGATGCCGATCATCCGCGGCGGGTTCGTGGCGGCGGGCGTCGACGAGGTGCGGCGGCCGGCGGAGTTCTGACGGGCCTCCCGGCCGGGGTGTTCCGGGCTGGACCCGTCAGCCGCCCAGGTGGGTCAGCCGCGCAGCAACGCGGCGACGTGCGCGACCGCCAGGCGGTAGCCGTCCGCGCCGGCGCCCGCGATGACCGCGGTCGCGGCCGTGGCGACGTGGTCGACGTGGCGGAACGGCTCGCGCTTCCACGTGTTGGACAGGTGCACCTCGACCACGGGCACGCTCAGTGCCTCGACCGCGTCGTGCAGCGCGACCGAGGTGTGTGCGTAGGCGGCGGGGTTGATGACGACGGCGTCGTGGTCGTCGAGCGCCTCGTGCAGCCAGTCGACGAGCTCGCCCTCGCGGTTGGTCTGCCGGAAGTCGACCTCGTGTCCGTGCTCGGCGGCCTCGGCGCGGACGACGGCCTCGAGGTCGGCGAGCGTCACGGTGCCGTACTGTGCCGGGTCCCGTCGGCCGAGGATGTCCAGGTTCGGGCCGTTGAGGACGAGGATGCGCATGCGGCGAGCCTACCGAGCGGGTGGGTGGGCGGAGACGGCGGTCGGCACGGGGTGTCGTCCCGGCTCGGCGGCTGTCCGTGCCGACCTGCCGTCGGTTCCACCACGGAACGGTTGCGTGGGCGCGGTCCGGGGTCCAGGTTGGTCACGACGGAAGGGACCCCACATGTCGACCATGGTGTTCATCAACCTGCCGGTGTCCGACCTGGCGCGGGCGACCGCGTTCTACCAGGCGCTCGGCTACCCGCTCAACCCGGTGTTCAGCGATGACACCGCCTCGAGCATCGTCGTGAGCGACACCGTGTACGTGATGCTCCTGACGCATGCGAAGTTCTCGGAGTTCACCGACAAGGCGATCGCCGCGCCGGACACCATCGAGGTCATCAACTCCCTCAGCGCCGAGACGAAGGACGAGGTGCACCGGATCGTCGACGCGGCAGTCGAGGCCGGCGGCACCGAGGACCGGCCGGAGATGGACCTCGGCTTCATGTTCCAGCGGAGCTTCAACGACCCCGACGGCCACCGCTGGGAGTACGTCTGGATGGACCCCGCCGCGCAGGAGGACGGCCCGCCCGCCGACTGACCCCTCGTTCTGCGGGAGGATCGAGGGATGACCGACGACCTCGTGACCGGCGCGGACGGCCTCGCCCGACCGCTCTGGGCGTCGACCGACCCGATGCTGCGTGCCTACTACGACACCGAGTGGGGGATGCCGGTCCGCGACGAGCGGGGCGTGTTCGAGCGGCTCTCGCTCGAGGCCTTCCAGTCCGGGTTGTCCTGGCGCACGATCCTGGCGAAACGGCCGGCGTTCCGGGCAGCGTTCGCCGACTTCGACCCGGACACCGTCGCCGCGTTCGGGGACGACGACATCACTCGGCTGCTCGGCGACGCGGGCATCGTGCGGAACCGCGCGAAGATCGCCGCGACGATCACCAACGCGAACGCCACCGTCGCGCTGCGGGCGGACGGGGGACTGGCCGACTTCGTGTGGTCGTTCCGGCCGGACGACACGCCCAGGCCCCGGACGGCCGCGGAGGTTCCGACCACCAGCCCGGAGTCGACCGCGCTGTCGAAGGCGCTGCGGAAGCGCGGCTTCGCCTTCGTCGGACCGACCACGATGCACGCCCTGATGGAGGCACTGGGCATCGTCGACACGCACCTGCTCGGCAGCCACCGTCGGGCGACCTCGGGCATCTGGCCGGACTGAGGTCCGGCTGACGCTCAGGTGAGCGGGAGCCGCATCTGCACCGAGGCGACCTCGTACCCGAGCTCCTCGTACAGGTGGCGCGCGCCGGTGTTGTAGCCGAAGACGTTGAGCCCGATGCTCCTCGCGCCGGCGTCCCGGGCGACGACGTGGGCGAGCTCGAGCCCCCGCCGCGCGTGACCCTGCCGTCGGTGTGCGGCGTCGACCTCGACCTCGAAGACCCACCACTCGGTGCTGCCCGCCGTGAGCGGGCCGACCCAGAGCTGCCCCACCACGGTGTCGTCCGCGAGCGTCAGCTCCCACACGTGGTGACCCGCTGCGGGCGACCCGCCCGGGAACCACTTGTCGAGGGACTGCCGCATGTTCTTCTCGGCGGCCTCGGGGCTCTCACCTGACCGGATGCGCGAGGCCACGTAGTCCGCCATCGAACGGTCCAACCAGCCCGGCATCCGCTCGCCGGGCATCGGCACGAGGCGCACGTCGCTCGGCGCCGGAGCCGGAGTCGGGGTCGTGCCTGGCACTGCGGAGTCCATCGTCAGCGGTTGCCCTTCGAGCCACGCTTCGGCTTGCCGGACATGCCGCGCGGGGTGCGGCCGCGGCCGGTGGAGTTCTTGCCGCCGCCGCTCTTCGCGCCGGTGCCCTTCGTGGCGCTCCGCTTGGCGACGGTCTTCGCGTTCGCCGCCGTGGCCTTGCCGCCGGGCGCCTTGCCGGAGGCCTTGCCGGCCGCCTTCTGTCGTGCGCCGTCCTGCTCGTCGGGATCCGAGCCTCCCAGCTGGTCCTGCTGCCGCGAGCTGTTCGCAGTGCGCCCGCGGACGACGCCGATGAACTCCTCGGTGAGCTCCGAGGCGTCCTCGTCGCGCCAGACGAGCGCGACGCGGGTGCCGGGGGAGCCGGCGAGCGGCCGCGAGACCAGGGACTTCCGGCTCTCGGCACGGAAGAGGGACTGGGGGAGGACGACGACGCCGACGTTGGCCTCGACCAGGTCGAGCGCCGCCGCGACGTCCGGCGGGACGGGGCCGCCGTCGAGGATGGTGACGCCGGCGAGGTCCGCCTCGGTGACCTCGTCGAGGTCGGCGAGCGGGGAGTCCTTCGGAGCGGCGACGACGGCCGTCTCGGTCCACAGCGGGATCGCGTGCGGCTGGTCGCCGTCGGCCCGCTCGGGGACCGGCATCCGGGCGAAGACCATGTCGGCGTCGCCCTCGATCGCGTCGAGGACCCCGTCCGCGGTGACCGGCATGAGGACGAGGTCGACGTCCGGTCGGCGCTGACGCCAGACCCGTACCCACTTGGCGGGGGAGACCCCGGGTACGAAGGCGATGGAGAGCGCGGTCATGCACCCGAGCATAGGGGCCGTACTCTGGTCACCATGGCCCAGGAACAGACCATGAAGCCCGAGACCGCTGCCAAGAAGCTCGGCATCCTCCTCTCGGCGACACCCGAGTCGTTCCGTGCGGGCCCGATCGCTCGCACGACGTTCGACGAACTGCAGAGCGAACCGCCGACGTGGCTACAGGACCTCCGTCGTGACGGTCCGCACCCCCGCCCGGTCGTCGCCGCGCGCCTCGGGGTCTCGATCTCCGGCCTCGCCCGCGCCGGCGTGGACGACGTCCTCACCACCGAGCAGATCAAGCAGCTACTGCAGGACATGCCCGCGTGGCTCGTGCAGGAGCGGTCGACCCAGGCCGCGGTCCGCACCGAGAACGTGCGCGTGAAGCAGGAGCGCGCCGCCCGCACCGAGGGCTGACCCCACCCGTGCACGGGACCGTCGCCGACGCCATGCTCGTCGTGCCGCAGTTCGCCTCGATGTGCTGCATCGTCGGCGACCGGTACCGCCCGCGTCCGGGCGTGATCGTCCCCGCGGCCGTGATGCTCGTCGCGATGCTCATGCCCGTCGTGCAGGCCGGCCCGTCGTGGACGATCCTCGCCGCGGCACTGCTGCTCTTCCTCGCGCCGATGCCCGTGATGCGCCGACGTCGGCGGGACGGTCGTCGTGCCGAGCCGATGGACGTGCACCGAGCACTCTCCGCCGTCGTGATGGCGGGGATGCTGCTGATGGGGCACGCGTCCGAACTCGGCGGTGGTGGCGTTCACGCCCACGCCCTGGTCCTCACCGCGGTGCTCGGCGCCGGCGTCATCGGGTACTGCGCCTTCAGCGGGTGGCTGCTCCGCTACGAGTGGGCACGGGACGACCGACGCGCGGTCCGCAGCGGCGAGGTCTTCGCGATGACCGTCGCCGTGGTCGGGATGACCCTGGCGATGTGACCGGCGTTACGGTGGTGCCGTGTCCGACCGCATCGTCCGCCGCCCCGACGCCACACCGCCGCGCCTCGACGAGGTCGACGAACGGATCCTCTGGGTGCTGGCGTCCGACGCCCGGATCCCGAACAACCGGCTCGCCGCCGCCGTGGGCATCGCACCGTCGACCTGCCTGGTGCGGGTCCGGGCACTCGAGGACGCCGGCATCATCACCGGGTACCGGGCCGAGGTCGACATCGCCCGACTCGGGTTCTCGATCGAGGCGATGGTCTCCGTCCGGGTGCACGCCGCCGCCCGGCACGAGCTGCGGGAGTTCGCGAAACGCCTGCTCCGGGTGCCGGTGGTGCTCGACGTGTCGTTCCTGGCCGGCGACAAGGACTTCCTCGTGCACATCGCCTGCACGTCGACCGAGCAACTGCGGGACTTCGTCGCCGACGAGCTGAGCGGGGACCCGTCCGTCGCGACGACGCAGACGTCGATCGTGTTCGAACGGCTGGTCGCGGACCGGGAGCACCAGGCCCGGTCCTACGGCGAACTGCGCCGCTGGCAGGCCTGAGCCCGGCGGACCGGGGCCGTCATCGGACCGGGGCCGTCAGCGCGGCTCGTCGGCGCGGGCCGTCAGCGGGTGCGGACCATCGGGGTGTGCGGGATCGCGTCCTCGAGGAAGTCCTCGCCCGAGCGCACGAACCCGAACTGCGCGTACCACTCGCCGAGGTGCGCCTGCGCGTTGATGCTGATCCGCTCCGAGCGGCTCTCGGCGATGGCTGCCTGCATCAGCGCGGCGCCGAGGCCCTTGCCGCGGGCGTGCGCCGCCGTCGCGACTCGGCCGATCCGCTCGGTGCCGTCGGGCTCGCGGAGCAGACGCAGGGTGGCGTCGACGGACCCGCTGCCGGCCCAGAACTGCACCGTGCCCGGTTCGAGGTCGCGGCCGTCGATGTCGTCGTATGCGCAGGCCTGTTCCACCACGAACACGTCCTGCCGCAGGCGGAGGATCTCGTGCAGGGTGACGACGTCGAGGTTGCGGGTCGGGGCGCTGAAGGTCGAGGGCACGACGTTTCCTGACTTTTTCTTGGGAATGGGTTCCGCACGGCACCTGTGCAGGCGTACCGTGCCGGTCAACCACTCTACGTGCGCAGCCGAGATCAGGAGGTGAGCGCATGGACGCATCGATGCGTGCACCCCTCGACGCGGTGATCCGTTGGGCCCTCATGGCCTCCGGCATCGCGCTGGCACTGGTGCTGCTGTCGCTCTTCTTCGGTGCTCGGCCCGCCGCCGCCGGGGTGCTCGGCCTGGGTGGGACTCCCTCGAGCAGCTCGCAGACGGCCTCGTCGCAGCGTTCGGACGGCCTGCTGGGCGGTGTCGTGTCGGGCGTCGGCGGGACGGTCGAGGGGGTCGGACGGGCCGTCGGCAACGTCGTCACCCCCGCCCGTCCGGCCCACGTGCCGGCCCCGGCGGCCCCCGCGCCGGCACCGGCGGCACCCGCCCCGGCCCCGGCCCCGGCAGCGCCGGCGCCCGCTCCGGCGGCGCCCGCCTCGGCAGCGCCGGCACCCGCTCCGGCGGCCCCGGTCGCAGTCGCTCCGGCACCGGCTCCGGCCGCCCACGCTCCGGTCCCTGCAGCAGCCCCCGCGGTCCCCGCTCCGGCCCCCGCACCGGCGGGCTCGCACGCGGCCCCGACCACTGCTCCCGCGCCCACCTCGGCAGGCCAGCCGTCGAGCCACGCCGGCACCCCGGCGTACGTCCCCGCGAACGACTCCGCAGCCCCCGCAGGCACGCCGGCGACCCGCCCGGGCACCTCGCTCGTCGGTGGCGTCGTGTCGGCCGTGAGCGGCGGCTCCCGGCCCGTCACCGACACCGTCGCGACCGTCCTCGACCCCGTCACCGGGGCCGTGCAGGACGTCGTTGGTGACCGCCCGGTGACCGCGATCGTGGCCGTCGTCGACCGGGTGGTCGGGAGCCTCCCGGTCGTCGGCGGACTGCTCGGCGACGACACGCTCGGCACCGTCACGGCACCCGTCACCGGCACCGTCGACGGCGCGCTGGGAACGGTCGGCGACGTCGTCGGCGTCCTGCCCGGCGTCGTGTCCGAGGTCCCCGACGTCGTCAGCGACCTTCCCGGTGTCGGTGGCGGACTCCTGCCGGGAGGCTCCCTCCCCGTCGTCGACGTCCCCTCCGTCCCCGTCGTGGTCGGGCCCGGCACCGGCGGATCGGTCGCACCGATCCTGCCGGGAGTCCCGGAGCCGGCCGCTCCCGCATCGCCCGCCGTCGCGGTGTCGACCACCGAGGCCGCACACCCCGCGACGACCGCAGCCGTACCGAGCACGAGCACCGGCGCAGGTGGCATGACCACGTCCGTGTCCTCGCCGTCCGTCGTCCGCGCGACCACCTCGACGACCGTCGACGGTCCGCTCGCTGCCGGCACGGCGTCGACCCCCCTCGCTGCCGCGAACTTCGGCGGCGAGGCCCTCGTCCTCCCGGAGGGTGGCGTGCCCGTGCACGCACCGTTCGAGGGCGCCACCGGCGGCACCGCAGGCGGATCCGCCGCGGGCAGCTCCGGCGGCGCGAACCCGATCGGCACCGTCGGTGCCGACGCACAGACCTCCCCCCTCGCCGCGGGTCACCGCGGCCCGGTCACCGACGAGGCCGTCCCGGCATCGCTCGTCGGCGACCACGACGTCGCCCCCGATTGAGATCGGCGCACCTGCCCGCCACGGCAGGACGCGTCACCGACCGCCTCCGTGCGGTTGACCAACCATCTCGATCAGGAGTGAACGACCATGAACAAGAACGTCACCCGAGGGCTCTTCTTCGCCCTCTGCGTGGGCGGGCTGACGCTCGGTGGAGCCGTCGCGGCGAACGCGGCGACGACCACCGGAGCGGACGGCATCGCCTCCGGGACCCAGATCGCGCCGAACGTCGACGCACCGGTCTCCGTCACCCGCAACGCCTTCGGCATCGTCGGCGACGCGGTCTCGGCCGTCACGAGCCCGGCTGCTGCGCCGGCTCCGGCGACACCTGCACCTGCACCCGCGGCACCGGCACCGGCTCCGGCGGCACCTGCTCCGGCACCCGCGGCACCTGCACCCGCTCCGGCGGCACCTGCTCCGGCACCGGCACCCGCCGCGACGACGAGCGGTGCTGACGGCATCGCGTCCGGCACCCAGGTGGTGCCGGAGGTCGCGGCTCCCGTGACCGTCACCGGCAACGCCGTCGGCGTGCTCGGCGACGCGGCTGCTGCGCCGGCACCCGCTCCGGCGGCACCGGCTGCACCGGCTCCGGCTCCGGCTCCGACGACCAGTGGCACGGACGGCGTCGTCTCCGGCACCCAGGCCGCTGGCGACGTCGACCTCCCGGTGACGGTCGGCGGCAACGCCGTCGCCGTCGCAGGAGACGCCACCAGCACCGGCTCGAGCGCGGCGGCTCCGGCCACCGCGCCGGTCGCTGCCGCGCCGGCAGCGACGCCCGCGTCCACCTCAGGAGCGGACGGCCTCCTGTCCGGCACACAGGTCCTGCCGGACATCTCGATCCCGGTCACGGTGTCGGGCAACGGCATCGGGGTCCTCGGGAACGGCGCCGCGAGCGCCGGTCCGTCGACCTCCGGCACCCCGGCCGGTTCCGGCTCGACGGGAGGCGCGCCCTCCTCGACAACGTCGGGCTCTGACGGTCTCATCTCCGGCACGCAGCTCCTCGGCACCGTCTCCGTGCCGATCACGGTGACCGGGAACGGCATCGGGGTCCTCGGTGACGGTACGAGCACCGGCGGCTCCGGCACCGGCGGTTCGACCACCGGCGCCGGCACCGGAACCGGCAGCGCGCCGGTCTCCGGCGGGACGACCTCAGGGGAGGACGGTGTCGGTTCCGGCACGCAGGTCGCCCCCGTGGTGTCGGTCCCGGTGACCATCGGCGGGAACGGCATCGGCGTGATCGGTGACGGCACGAGCGCCGGCGGTTCGACCACGGGCACGGGCACTGGAACCGGAACCGGAACCGGCAGCGCGCCGGTCTCGGGCGGCACGACCTCGGGGGAGGACGGTGTCGGTTCCGGCACGCAGGTCGCTCCCGTGGTGTCGGTCCCGGTCACGATCGGCGGGAACGGCATCGGCGTGATCGGTGACGGCACCAGCACCGGCGGTTCGACCACCGGCACGGGCACGGGCACTGGAACCGGAACCGGCAGCGCGCCGGTCTCCGGCGGGACGACCTCCGGCCAGGGTGGCATCGGCTCCGGGACGCAGGTGATCCCGGTGATCGACGTCCCCGTCACGATCGGTGGGAACGGCATCGGCGTCATCGGCGACGGCACCAGCACCGGCGGTTCGACCACCGGCTCCGGCGCCGGCACCACGCCCGTCGGCGGAGGGACGACCTCCGGCGAAGGTGGCATCGGCTCCGGGACGCAGGTGATCCCGGTGATCGACGTCCCCGTCACGATCGGTGGGAACGGCGTCGGCGTGATCGGCGACGGTTCCAGCAGCACCCCGGGTACGACGACTCCGGGTACGACGACGCCGGGTACGACGACGCCGGGTACGACGACGCCGGGTACGACGACGCCGGGTACGACGACGCCGGGTACGACGACGCCGGGTACGACGACGCCGGGTACGACGGACCCGGGCACGACGGACCCGGGCACCATGGAGCCCACCACCGGAGTCACCCCGGCGACGGGGACGAACCCCGGCACCACCGTCCCGGTCACCACCCCGGCGACCCCGGCCGCGCTGGTCACCCCGGCGGCGGCGGTCACCACCCGCTCTGCTGCCACCCCGGTCGTCACGACGGCGACGGGCAGCGTGGTCACCACGACCCGCACATCCACCGGTACGACCAGCACGATCGGCACCACCGGCACGCTCGCCTACACGGGAGCGGACCGGCCGGTCCTCCCGGCCATTGCGGCACTGCTGCTGCTCCTGGCCGGCCTCGGGACGATGACCCTCCGGCGCCGCCACTGACGACGACCCGCTGAACGGGTGCGGAGTACCGGGACCCCCGGTGCTCCGCACCCGCATGCCCTGCTCGCAGTCGGGCTGGTGGCGTCTTCCGGGCGGATGCGGAACCACGGAGCGACGGCCTCGCGCAGCCGCCACTCCGCACCGGTGTCACTCGGTGTGACGACGTGCGCGACGCAGCACCAGGGTTCCGGCACCGGCCAGGAGGAGCAGTGTCGCGAGCAACGCCGGTTCGAGCGGTGACTGCGCTCCGGTCGCGGCCAGCGTCCCCTTCGCCCGGGTCGTCGGCGTACCGGCGCCCTGAGCCGCTGGTGTCGGTATCGGGGTCGAGGTCGGGGTCGGACTCGTGGTGGGCGCAGCAGTGGGCGTCACGGTCGGGGGAGGCGTCGGCGCGGGCGCGGCTTCGGCGATCAGCGGGCTCTCGGTCATCGCCGTGCCGGTGAGGCAGCGCTTGAGCTCGGTCTCCTTGACCCAGTGCGACCCTGGGGCGACCGCACGGCATCCGGAGGCGAACGCGATCTCCCGCTCGTTGTAGAGCATGCGCACGAGCGGCGTGTAGGCCGCTCCGGTAGCGGGGTCGGTGCCCGCTCGCGACACGACGTCCCACTGCACGTTCGCGGCCATCGGCGTCACCTCGGAGCCGCGCCACGGGTTGGTGGCGTCGTCGTAGACGTCGGCGTCCGATGCCGGAGCGGCGTTGTCGGGCGCGGCCACGGTGGATCCCGGCAGACGCAGCAGCGCAGCGAACGGGATGATCGTCTCGGCGTGTGCGAAGCGGAAGGTCGCGACCACGTCGCCACCAGCGGCGCGGGCGTCGATCGTGGAGAAGAAGTCGTCGAGCAGGGGCTTGGCGATCGAGTAGGTCTCGTCATGCCCGGCGAGGCTCGGGCCCTTCTCGTAGAAGTCCTCGGCGTCTAGCAGGTACGCGAACCACTCAGCATCCGCCGGCCGATCCGCGAAGTACTGCGCGAAGTCGAACCGGTGCGGAGCGACGTTCTCCTCTTGCATGTCGGCGGCGATGATGTACAGGTTGTACAGCGCCATCGCCGCGTCGACAGTGGTCTTGATGGACTTCTTCGGATCGCCGCAGGCATCGGGATCGGCCTTCGTGTCGGCGCCGGGCGCGCACGTCACCGCGCCGCCCTTGGAACCGTCGGCGGTGTTGTACCAGGTGTGCGCCTTGTCCGTGCCGATCGTGGCGATGAACTCGGGCGTGAAGATGCCGGAGAGCACGTCGTCCGCTGCCTGGACCGATCGCGGCTTCGCTTCGATGTAGTGCAAGGCCGCCGCGATCGTGCCGCCGTCACCGGTCTGTTCGGCGATGTAGTCCTCGTACGCCTGGGCGCGCTCGCGCTCGGGGGAGCCCACGGCCTTCTCGGTGCCGTCCGGGTTCTCGACCTCGTGGAAGTAGAGCAGGTCAGGGCGCGGCTCGAGCGTGACTCCCGTGAGCCCGAAGCCCTTCAGGAAGTTCTCGCCTGACTCTGTGGCGCGGGCTTCACCCGATGTCTCGGCGACGACACGTCCGCCCGATCGTGCCGCTTCGGCGAAGAGTGGCGCGTTGCGCTGCGCGGCTCGCGCTCCGATGCCGCGGTGCTGGGCTGCGCCCTGGCCGGTCAGCATGCCGTAGCCGTTCGCGACGTTGGCGGCGGTGATGGCATCCAGGTCCGCGGAGAAGCGCTTCCCGATCTCCGGCGTCAGGAACCCGCTCTCGGCCTGCGCGGTCGCGGCGAGACGGTGCAGCAGCGCGTCGTACTTGTAGGCGGAGAGCCCACGGGATCCGTGTCGGGCGACCGACTCCGTGGCGACGGGCGCGTAGCCCGTCGGCGCCGGCGAGTACGCGTCGATGTCCGACTTGCTGGGGGCGATGTAGGGCTGCTTGCTGCTGTAGACGTTGGTGTCATCGTCGGCGTGCGCCGGTCCCGCGACCATCAGCGAGGCGATGGCAGCGACGGCGACGCAGGAGAGCGCGGCGCGGGTGTTCATGGGTCCTCCGATGTCGGACCTCGGGCAGTGGTCCGACAAGCAGGGGTAGCGGCAGCGGGTGAACAGCACGTGACCCGCGGGTGACCGGACGGTGGCACCGGGCGCGGCAGCGGGGGCCTGCTCCAGGTACCGGCCTCGATCGGACGACCTCGGCCGCCGACCGGTGGAGGTCGGCCATCGAGACGGCCGGTACTGTTTCGGCGCGGTCGCGTGACTGCTCGAACGGGAGGAGCGGCCGACCATGTCCGACGCGATCGACGCGCAACTCGACGCGATCTTCGCCGCCCGGAACCGCGAGGACATGCAGCCGACCATCGACGCGCTGCTCCCCATCCACGAGGAGCACCCGGAGCACCCTCGAGTCCTCTACGAGCTCGGGGGTGCGTACGACACGGCGGGAGCCGAGTCGACGGCGCTCAGCTTCTACGAGCGAGCGATGGAACGAGGACTCACCGGAGATCTCCGGCGCCGCTGCTTCCTCCAGTACGGGAGCACCCTCCGGAACCTCGGCCGCATCGACGACTCGCTCCGGGCCTTCGCGCGGGCCCGGGCTGAGTTCCCTGAGTCCGTCGCCCTCGGAGCCTTCGAGGCACTGACGTTCCACGCCGATGGCCGGCCGAACACCGCACTCGCGAGCCTCCTCGTGCTCCTCGCGGAGCACGTGGACGCCCCGGAACTCGACCGGTACAAGCCGGCCTTGCGCGGCAACGCCCACTACCTGGCCTCGCTGGACGCAGAGGACGACGACGTTCGTCCGGAAGCCCGGTAGGGGATTCGTTGACCAGACGAAGCGCGTGGAGGTTGCGTGGCTGATGCAACAGGAGTCACCCTGATCCGATGAGTTCGACGGGGAGCACTGTCCTGCGCACCAGCGCATTCGTGGCCACGGCGATGTCGTTCGTCTTGCTGACCGGGTGCAGCGGGACGGGTGAGTCGCCGACGGCCGCCGAACCGACATCGCGGCCACCAGCTGCTTCGAGTGATTCGACACCGACACCGACACCGACCCCAGCCAAGGCATCGAAGCCTTGTCCGGCGTCCGATGACGGTGTCCCGGCCGGTGCGAGGACCGCTTCGACGATCGATGTGGACGGGGATCTCGAGGCTGACCGACAGTGGGTGACCGAGAACGGCCGGTTCGGTGTGACGACGAGCACCGGTCTCACCAGTTCCGTGCGTCCCCGCAACCTGTCTGGCGGCGCCGAAGCCACTGCGTTGGTCGCCGACGTGTCCGGTCAGGGCAACGGACCGGTCGTCATGCTCGTCGCGGGCAGCCGTGATGTCGATCTGTACCGCTGGACCGGCTGCGCATTCGAGGCAGTCACGAACACCGAGGGCGACCGGTACCAGTTCGACCTCACCGGGCAACACGGCACCGGCGTGGGATGCACGAGCATCAACGGAGCGCGCCATCTGGTCGGACTCCTCGCGGATCGACCCGCGGGCGCCCCATCGGACATCGACCAGATCGCGGTGACACCCATCGAGCTCGACGGCACCCGCGGCGAGAACGGTCAGACCACGATGGCCGAGCCCGCGGACGACATCGCCGCTACGAGAGCGACCCGGGTCACTTGCGACGACCGCACACTCGATGACGACGGGCTCGGAGTCGCGCCCCGCTGATCGGGCAACGGGACGCGCTCTCGTTGCGGTGGATCCCGTACCGTGCGTCGTGTGACCAACCAGTCCGGTTCTGCTGACACGGGAACGGGACGAGCCTGGCTCGCGTGGCTGCTGACTCTTCCCTTCGCCGTCGTGCTGTTCGTCATGGCGTCCTTAGTCGCGATGGCTCTCGACGAAGCACGCAGCTTCGGTTGGCCCGGACCGACCGACAACGACCTCGATGTCGCGCAGATGAACCGGGATGAAGCGCTCGGCGGAGCGACGATGGTCGGTGGTGTGGCGGTCCTGCTCGTGGTCATCTTCCTGGCGGCGTTCGGTACTCACGCATGGCGTCGACGTCGTCCGTTCAGGTACTGGTTCTGGCCAGTCGCACTCGTCCTGACGGCAGTGTCCGTCCCCGTCGCGCTCATCCTCTGATCGGGCAGGAGACGATGGTGCAACGGCGCCTCGCATTGCTTGCGCCTTCGGTTGGTCGCGCTTACGCTGCCCGCATGTGGTGGTGGATCGCAACCGGCGTGGTCTTGGCGGTGTTCCTCGTGCTGTGGATCGTCATGCACCGCTTCACCGACTTCGGCTCTCGGGCCGCGGACTTCGAAGGCGCTGACCCCGAAGTCGCAGGGGCCCTCCGGCAAGCCGAGGCTGACATAGCGCAGGGGCGCATGTACTTCTGACCCTCCCCAGGCCCTCTCCGTCACTCACGGTCGGTGGCGGGCGAAGCCAGCGATGCCGATGCCGAGGGCGCGCCGGCCGTGAGCCGGACGCTCGTCGAGATGCCAGTGCACCATGAGGTGATGATGCGCCGGTACCGACTCTGGCTGGCGTGGATCCTCGGCCCGCTGCTGGCGGCGCTGGTCCTCCTGACGGCGCTGGCGGCGGTGACGGACTCCACGCCGTGGCCCCCACTGCTGGCAGCAACCATCGCGTGCGCTGTCGCCGGGGCGTTCCTGTTCGCACTCGGACCGCGAGCCGCTCGCCAGCAGGACCGCGAGAGCCGCGCAGCAGAGCCGAAGCCACCGGTGAACGGGCTCGACCGGCGACACCCACCACGAGGTGATGAGTCTTGATCATGACCCGTCCTGTGGGAGTGCTGTACGCCTCCTGGACGGCCACAGTCGCTTGCTGAACACAGCGGCAGCCGACCAGTGGCTGTGCGTCAGCTGGACGGCAGCACGATGAACGCGTGCCCTCAGAACTGCTCCAGCTCCCGATCGTCCTCCCGGCCGTCCTCGTGCCGGTGGACGTCGTCGCCGTCGTCCTCGTCCTCCTGACGGTCTTCGGACCCCACGGCCGGACGAAGGGCACGGCCGCGCCGGAGCACCCGCCCCGACGCCGGTGGAACCGGGGCCTCCCCGGGGTGCTGGTGCGGATCGTGGCGATGGCGGTCGGCTCGGGCATCGGCCTGGTCGCCGTCTGGTGGTTCGGCGACGTCCAGGACCTCTTCGGTGTGTCCTTCACGCCCGTCACGCGCATGTGGGTCGCCTTCACGGCGGCCGCAGTCCTGTTGTTCCTGGTCGTCCTGGTGCAGGGCGGCAACGGCCGGCGGATCGTCGGGCTGGGCGCAGCCCTGGCGGTCGCCCTCACGGCGGGCCTCGGCATCAACGTCGACTTCGGCGCGTACCGGACCATCGGCGAGGCCGTCACGCCGAACCCCTACCCGCTGGGCACCCTCGACCACCAGCACGCGGCGCGTCCGGCTGCGCGGATCGTCGACGCGGCGACCTGGACCGCGCCGAAGGGGATGCCGGCACACGGCCGCACGATCGCCGTCCGCATCCCGGCGACGGTCTCGCACTTCCACGCCCGCCCCGCTGTCGTCTGGCTGCCGCCGGCCGCGCAGGTGGCCGACCCGCCGACCCTGCCGGTGCTCGTCGCGCTCTCCGGGCAGCCGGGTCAGCCGTCCGACATGTTCCAGACCGGCCGCCTCGGGTCGTTCCTCGATCGCTACGCGTCGACGCACCACGGCATCGCGCCGATCGTCGTCTCGCCCGACCAGCTCGGAGCCCCCGGCCACAACCCGATGTGCGTCGACAGCCGTCGCCTCGGGCGGAGTGCGACCTACGTGATGACCGACACGGTCCGGTGGATCCACCAGCACCTCGACGTCGCCTCGGGCAGCGCGGCGTGGGGCATCGGCGGCTTCTCGCAAGGAGCGACCTGCGCCATGCAGTTCTCGAGCGCGTACCCGGAGGTGTTCGGCACGACCCTCGCCATCTCCAGCGAGATCGCCCCGGCGAACGGCGACCTCCAGCACACGATCGCGGTCGGCTTCGGCGGCTCGCGTCCGGCCTACCTCAAGGCCACACCGGAGGCCCTGCTCGCCGCCCACACGCCGTACCACGACCACTTCACCGTGTTCGGGTACGGCGAGGACGACGCTCCCTACAAGGCCTCGACGCTCGCGCTCCGTGCCGCGTCGGAACGCGCCGGGATCGCCACCACGCTCATCGTCTCGCCGGGCTCGGCCCACGACTGGAACACCGTCCGCTACGTCCTCCGCCGCGGCCTCCCGACCGTGATCGCCCACCTCGGCCTGCCGGTGGACGGGGTCCGTCGATGACCGCGAAGGGCGCACCCGACAGCGCCGCTCCGGAGCAGCCCGCGGCCCCGCCGAAGGCCGGCCACGAGGCAGCCGCGCCGCAGTCCGCGGCCCCGCCGAAGGCCGGCCACGAGGCGGCCGCGCGTGTCCTGCGCGACGTGGGGCGGGCCTCCCGGTCGGTGCGGCACGCCGTCACCCGACAGCCGGTCACGGCCGTCGTCCTGCTCCTGGTGCTCGTCGCCTCGGTCACCGCGGCGGCGCTGCGGTTCGCGCACGGACGGCCGGTGCCGGACGCGCTCGTCCCCTTCCGGGTGTTCGCCGTCACCACCGGTGTCCTCGCCCTGATCCTGACGCTCGCCGGCGTCGTGCTGTTGTTGGGTGCCTCCGAGCGGCTGATGGGGTCGCGCCGGACGGTCTCCGCGTTCCTGGCGACGAGTGTCGTCGGCGCGGCGGCCGCAGCCGTCGTCGGCGTCATCGACCCGGACGGCCGCCGTGGTGCCGCCCTGCTGTCCGGGGCGGAGGGCCTCGACCCCTGGACGGCGATCCTCGGCACGGTCACCACCGCGAGTGCGTTCGCCGGCCCGCTCTGGCGCCGTCGGATCCGGGTGAACGCGCTGGCCGTCGTCCTCACCCTCTTCCTCTACGCCGGGCACACCGCCGACCTCTCCGCCGTCGTCGCGACGGCTGCCGGTTGGGGACTCGGCGAGGTCTTCCGCCGCACCCCGAAGCGCACCGGCTGGACCCGCAGCTCGCACCGCGAGACCCGGGTGCTGCTCGGCACGGTCGTCCTGGTGTCGGCGGTGGGACCGGTGATCGCGCTGGTGTCCCGCGCCCGGGTCGGGTTGCTCGCACCGATCGCCGCGGTCGTCGGGATGGGGCCGGCCGACCAGCCGTCCGCCTGTCGCGCCGACGGCGTCGCGGGGGAGTGCCTGCACCGTCTGCTGACGTACCGCGCGACGGACCCCTGGTCCCTGCTGCTGGCGATCGCGCCGCTGCTCGTGCTCGTCGTCGGGGCGATCGGGCTGTTCCGCGGCAGCCGGTTCGCGGTGTGGCTCGTCGTCGTGGTCGACACCGTCACGGGCATCGCCGCCGCCGTGACCTACACCCACGTGCCCGGCCGTGTCGACCAGCTCCGCGGGTCCGAGGACGACCTCGTCGTGGGGCTGTCGATCGCCGCGTCCGTCGCGGTCCCGCTCGTCACCGCACTGGTCCTCGTCCTGCTGCGGCGGTCCTTCACGGTCGCGGTCGCCCGGCGCCGGGTCGTCGCGTTCGCGGTGACGGTCCTGGCCGCCGCCGCGGTCCTGGCGACCGTCGTGTACATCAGCGCCGACGCCGCGCCGGTGCGGGTGCACGACCCGCTCGGGCTGGTGGTCGCCGTCCTCGGACCGCTGTCACCGGTCGTGCACCACCGCGACCTGCCGATCCGGGATCCCGGGCTCCGGACCGTGCTGAGCCTCGTCGGGCCGCTGCTCTGGGCCGTGGTCGCCGTCGCCGCGATCCGCCCGGCCGGTGCGGCCCCCGGCGCGACCGACGCCGACGTGTCCGCCGTGGACCGCGAGCGTGCCCGCGCCCTGCTCGTCGCGGGTGGCGGCGACACGTTCGGGTGGATGGCCACGTGGCCGGGCAGCGCGCACTGGTTCACCGCCGACGGTCGTGCCGGGGTCGCCTACCGCCGCACCGGCACCGTCGCGGTGGCCCTCGGCCCGTTCGGGTGGCCGGACGCGCGGGTGTCGGCGCTGACCGAGTTCGCCCGGTACTGCGACGACAACGGCTGGACGGCAGTGTTCCACGGCATCGACACGACCAGCGCTTCGGCCCTCACCGCGCTCGGCTGGCGCACCCTGCCGGTCGCCGAGGACGCGTCGTTCGACCCGCGGGACTGGACGACGAAGGGCAGCCGGAAGCAGGACGTCCGCACGGCCGTCAACAAGGCACGGCGTTCCGGCTTCACCGCGACGTGGTCGTCGTGGCAGGACCTGCCGGTCGCGACCACCCGGCAGATCGAGGCGATCTCCGAGGAGTGGGTCGCCGACCGCGAGCTCCCCGAGATGGGCTTCACGCTCGGCAGCCTCGACGAGATGCGCGACCCCGCCGTCCGCACCCTCGTCGCCCAGGACGCCGAGGGCACGGTCCTCGGCGTCACCAGCTGGCTGCCGTCACACCGCGAGGGCCGCGTGGTCGGCTGGACGCTCGACGTGATGCGCCGTCGGACGGACGCCCCGAACGGCGTGATGGAGTTCCTGGTCGCCTCGGCCGCCGACGTGATGCGGGAGCAGGGCGCGGAACGGCTCGGCCTCTCCGCCGCGCCGCTCGCCCGCACGCCCGGCACCGGGTCCACCGGCGACGGCGTCGAGACGCTGCTGGAACTGGTCGGCGGGGTCCTCGAGCCGGTCTACGGGTTCCGCTCGCTGCTGCGGTTCAAGCGGAAGTTCGGCCCCGAACTCGAACCGCTCGTCCTCGCCTACCCGGACCCGGTCGCGCTGCCCGCGATCGGCGTCGCGGTGGTCCGCGCGTACCTGCCCGACCTGTCGCTCCGGCAGGCGCTCGCGCTGGTCCGGGGGCGCGGCTGAGCGCGCCTCCGGTGTGCGCGGGTGGTCGCGTCCGGCGGGCGCGGCAGGGGCGCGGTTGAGCGCGTCCCGTCGGTGCGGTGGTCGCTTCCGGCGGGCGCGGCAGGGGCGCGGCTGATCGCGTCCGGTGGTCGTTGCTGGTCCCGTCCGCTTCGGCGCACCGGCGGTCGGACGGGAGGCTCGCCACGCCTCCGAGGCGCCGCGTGACGTCCGGCGGATGGTCCGCCCGCGACGGTCGGGGGGCTGGGGTATCGTCGGGGACACGCAAGCGCTCCGGGGTCGGTGCAAGTCCGAACCGGTGGTGACAGTCCACGAGCGCCGCGCCGGGTCCGCCCGGGGCGGGGTTGACCCGGTGCAATTCCGGGACCGACGGTGAAAGTCCGGACGGGAGGAAGCGCTGACGGAAGGTGACGGTCGTTCCGCGACCCCACCTGCCGTCCGCCGACGACCGTCGCGCGCCCTGGAGTCCCGTTGAGAGGACACCAGTGTTCACCGGCATCATCGAGGAACTCGGCACCGTCACCGCCGTCGACGAACGAGGCGACTCCGTCGCGCTCACCGTCCGCGGCCCGCTCGTCGTCTCCGACGCGCAGCACGGCGACTCGATCTCGGTCTCGGGCGTCTGCCTGACCGTCGTCGAGCAGACCCCGGAGACCTTCACCGCCTTCGTCATGAAGCAGACGCTCGACATGAGCGCCCACGGGTCGCTGCGGTCCGGCGACCGGGTCAACCTCGAGCGCGCCGCGTCGGTGGGGGACCGCCTCGGCGGCCACATCGTGCAGGGCCACATCGACGGCACCGCGACCGTGCTCGAGACCGACGACGGAGACGGCTGGCGGCGGGTGCGGTTCGCGCTGACGCCGGAGCTCAGCCCGCTCGTGGTCGACAAGGGCTCGATCGCCATCGACGGCGTCTCACTGACGGTCAGTGCGGTGTCGCCGGAGTCCACGGCGCCCGACGCCGCCTGGTTCGAGGTCAGCCTCATCCCGGAGACCCTGGCCGCCACCACGCTCGGTGTGCGGGTGCCCGGCGACCGCGTCAACATCGAGACCGACGTCCTGGCACGGCACGTCCGCCGGATGCTGCGGCTGGACGCTGCTGCCACCGGTGCCGCTGGTGCTGTCGCCGCCGGTGCGTCGGTCGGGGCGGAGGCCCGGTGATGGCCGCCGACACCGCCCCCGTCTCGCCCGCAGTCAGCACCGCGCCGGCGGTCACCACTGCCCCCGCCCCCGCCGCCGCCGCCCCGGGGCTCTCCTCCGTCGAGCAGGCGATCGCCGCCATCGCCGCCGGTCGCCCGGTGATCGTCGCCGACGACGAGCACCGTGAGAACGAGGGTGACGTCGTCCTCTCCGCCGAACTCGCCACCCCGGAGTGGATCGCCTGGACGGTCGCGCACTCGTCCGGGTTCATCTGTGCGCCCGTCAGTGCCGAGATCGCCGATGCCCTCGACCTGCCGCCGATGGTCCAGCACAACGAGGACGTCCGCGGCACCGCGTACACCGTGACGGTCGACGCGGCCGTCGGCGTCACGACCGGCATCAGCGCCCACGACCGGGCCCGCACGCTCCGGGTCCTCGCCGACCCGACCTCGGTCCGCGACGACCTGCACCGCCCCGGGCACGTCGTGCCGCTGCGGGCACGGGCCGGCGGGGTCCGCGAGCGCGCCGGGCACACCGAAGCCGCGATCGACCTCGTCACCGCCGCCGGGTTGCGCCCCGCGGCGGCGATCTGCGAGATCGTCGACGAGCAGGGCGGCATGATGCGCCTGCCGGAGCTCGTCGGACTCGGGACACGCGAGGGCGTGCCCGTCATCACCATCGCCGCGCTGGCCACCTGGCTCGACGCGGCCGACCGGGCGGCGGACGTCGCCCGCACCGAAGGGACACACGCATGAGCGGAGCAGGAGCGGCGGAGCGCGAGCTCGTCGACGGCAGCGGCATCCGGGTCGCGGTCATCGCCGGACAGTGGCACGACGTCATCGCGAACGGGCTCCTGGCCGGGGCGCAGCGCGAGATCGAACGACTCGGTGCCACGGCCCAGGTCGTCCCCGTGCCGGGCAGCTTCGAGCTGCCGGTCGTCGCGAAGGTCGCGCTCGAGTCGGGCTTCGACGCCGCGGTCGCCCTCGGCGTCATCATCCGCGGCGGTACCCCGCACTTCGAGTACGTCTCGGATGCGGCGACGAGTGGACTGACGAAGGTCGCGATCGACACCGGCAAGCCCGTCGGCTTCGGCGTGCTCACCCTCGACGACGAGCAGCAGGGCATCGACCGTGCCGGGCTGCCCGGGTCGAAGGAGGACAAGGGCGCCGAGGCCGCACACGCCGCCGTCGCCACCGCCGTCACACTGCGGGAGCTGCGCACCAACGCCTGACCTGCGGCTGCACGCGGAACGGCCTGCACACGCAGAACGGCCCGCGCATGCAGAACGGCCCGCGCATGCAGAACGGCCCGCGCACGCAGAACTGCCCGCGCACGCAGAACGGCCCCGTACCGAGAGGTGCGGGGCCGTTCTGCGTGTGCGGTGTGTGACTACCGCTTGCCGAACACGTGGATCGGCAGGAAGAAGGAGAGGCTCATCAGCAGCACGCCGGCGATGAACACGAAGGCCTGACCGGAGGCGACCTGGAACGCGAACCCGAACAGGTACATCGACACCAGCAGCAGCAGGATCGAGAAGACAGCAGCGATGACGCGGCCCACGGTGGTACCTCCGGGAATCAGCGGGTAGAACGGACTCAGTCTATCCCCAGGACCGGGTGCGCTGGTTCACGGAGCCGGTTTCGTCGCGATCAGGCGGTCGACGACCTGCAGCAGTGCCGCCATGTCCACCGAGGCCCGGTCCGGGCGGACGTCGCTGGCCGCCCCGAGGGACGCCGCGTGGTACAGCCCGTCGCCCAGGAGCTTGACGGCCTGCGCGGTGGGGACGTCCCCGAGCGCGTCGACCAGGGTGGCGAGCCACGCGTTCTCGGTCTCGTCGAGGGTGCGGCCGGCCTCTTCGTACCCGGCCTGCTGCAGGCGCGAGGCGGCGAGCAGGGCCAGGTCGAGCTCACTGCCGACGAACTGGCAGTTCTCGACGAAGTAGCGCGCGGGACCGTCCTCGGCCGAACGCATCCGCTCGATGTCCAGCGCGGACAGGTCGGCGAGCCGTTCACACAGCCCCTCGACCAGGGCCGCCTTGGAGCCGAAGTGGTATAGCAGTCCGCCCTTCGAGACACCGGCGCGGGCGGCGACGGCGTCGAGGGTCGCGGGACGTTCGCCGTCCTCGCACACGATGGCGACGAAGCTGTCGAGGACGCGGTCGCGAGCACTTGCCATGCGAACGAGTCTAGGGACCCACCGGGGTGAACAGTCGCCGTGAACGTTCACGCACCCTTGTTCTGCGGGCTGTCCGCGGCTAGCCTCGCTCCGACCGTGAAGGTTCACGACGAACAGGATCCGCATGTCAGCGCAGACCGCGACCCCCACACCCACCACGAACGACATGACCCCCGGCTGGGCGGTCCTCGGCCCCGGGGGCATCGCCCGCCGCTTCCTCGCCCAGCTGTCCAGCAGCAGCGGCCGACTCGTCGCCGCCGGCAGCTCGTCACTCGAGCGGGCCCAGGCCTTCGCGGACGAGGCCGCCGAGCACGGGTTCCCCGACGTCACCGCGGGCACCTACGACGACGTGCTCGCCGACCCGCGGGTGGACGCCGTCTACATCGCGACCGTGCACACCGGGCACGCAGCCCTCGTCCTCGCAGCACTCCGGGCCGGCAAGGCCGTGCTCTGCGAGAAGCCGCTGACGCCGAACCACGGCACGACGATGGCGCTCGTCGACGCCGCCCGCCAGGCCGGGCTGCCGCTGGTCGAGGCGTTCATGTACCGCTTCCACCCGCAGACCGCCGCCTTCCTCGACCTCGTCCGTGACGGCGCGATCGGCACCGTCACTCACGTCGACGCGTCCTTCGCGTTCCGGACCGAGGAGCGCACCGGCCGGCTCTTCGACGTCGAGACCGCCGGCGGCGGGATCCTCGACGTCGGCTGCTACCCGGTCACCATGACCGCGGCGATCGTGCAGGCCGCCACCGGGGTCCGGGTCGCCGAGCCGGTCGAGCTGCACGCCGTGGGGACCCTCGGCCCGACCGGGGTGGACGAGTGGACCGTCGCCAGCGCGACGTACCCGACCGGCATCACCGCGAGCCTCCGCACCGGCGTCCAGGTCGAGGACACGAACGCCGTCGTCGTGCACGGCACCCGCGGCACGATCACGCTCCGCGACCCTTGGACCATCGGCGGCGACCCGGTGATCGAGGTCCGCACCGTCGACGCCGCACCGACCGAGACGTCCTTCGCGGGTGCCGCCCCCTACGGACTCGAAGCCGACGCCACCATCGACGCCCTCCGTGCCGGCCGGGTCGACACCCCGCAGATGACCACCGACGAGAGCCTCGCCGCCGCCCGCACGCTCGACCGCTGGCGCGCCGCGATCGGCCTGCGCTACCCGTTCGAGGCCGAGACCGCCGACATCCCCACCGTCAGCGGCCGCCCGCTCGCCGTCGCGTTCGACGCCCCGATGACGAACGGCCAGCTCCCCGGCATCGACAAGCGTGTCTCCCGTCTGGTGATGGGCGTCGACAACCAGCCCGACCTGGCGCACGCAAGCGCGATCTTCGACCACTTCGTGGAACAGGGCGGCACGGTCTTCGACACCGGGTACGTCTACGGCGGTGGCGTGCTCGAGGGCCGACTCGGCGCCTGGATCCGGAACCGCGGCATCCGCGAGGACGTCGTCGTCATCACCAAGGGCGCGCACACGCCGTACTGCGACCCGGAGTCGCTCACCCGCCAGCTGCTCGAGAGCCTGGAACGCCAGGGCACCGACTACGCGGACGTCTACATGATGCACCGCGACAACCCGGACATCCCGGTCGGGGAGTTCGTCGACGTCCTCGACGAGCACCGCCGCGCCGGCCGCATCCGGGTCTTCGGCGGATCGAACTGGACCCCCGCCCGCTTCGACGAGGCGAACGCCTGGGCCGCGGCGAACGGCAAGTACGGGTTCGAGGTGCTCAGCAACCACTTCGGCCTCGCCGAGGCGCTCGACGTCCCCTGGGCCGGGTGCGAGCACGTCACCGACGCCGCGTCCAAGCAGTGGCTCGAGGAGCGCCAGGTCCCGCTGCTGCCCTGGTCGTCGCAGGCCCGCGGGTTCTTCACCGGCCGGGCCCGACCGGACGACACCAGCGACGCCGAACTCGTCCGCTGCTACTACTCGGACGCCAACTTCGAACGCCTGCGCCGGGCCGAGGAGCTCGGCGCGCAGTACGGCGTCCCGGCGACCGCGATCGCCCTGGCCTACGTCCTGCACCAGCCGTTCCCGACGTTCCCGCTGTTCGGCCCGCGCACCATCGCCGAGGCCCGCTCGTCGATGCTCGGCCTGACCGTCGACCTCACGCCCGAGCAGGTGGCATGGCTCGACCTCCGCAGCTGACCGGCACCGGTGGCCGCGCGACGATCCTCGACGTCGCCGCGGCTGCCGGGGTCTCCCGGCAGACGGTCACCCGCGCGGTGAACGGTCTGCCGGGGATCAGCGACGCCACGAAGGAACGGGTCCTCGCCGCCGCCGCTGAGCTCGACTACCGGCCGTCCCGGTTCGGTCGAGGCCTCGTCTCCGGCGGCGCGCACCAGCTCGGACTGCTCGTCGACGACCTGCGGAACCCGTACTCGCCCGAACTCGCCGCGGCGGTCCTCCGGCTGGCCGCAGCCCGCGGGTGGAACGTGATGCTCGCCGACGTCGGCCTGGCGGGTGACTCGGACCGGTCCGTGCAGGACCTCGGCGCCCAGAGCGACGTCGTCATCGGCTACCTCGGCGCCCGCGCACCGGAGTGGATCGAGCACCTCGGTCCGGTGCCGGTCGTCGAGCTCGACCCGCACGGTGTCCCGGCCCGCGGCGCCGTCCGGCTCGACCCGACGGACGCGGTGGAGGCCCTCGCCGACCACCTGGTCTCGGTCGGTGTGAAGCACCCCCTCGTCCTCGACGCGCCCACGGTCGCCCGAGCATCGGGGGAGCCGAGCACCCGTGGCGCCCTCCTGCTCGACGCGCTCCGCCGCCGCGGGTACCTGCCGGCGCACGTCGTCGCCACCGCGGCCTCGGCCGACGCAGGTGCCGCGGGGACGACCGCGGCGCTCGCGCGACACCCTCGTCTGGATGCCGTCGTGGCGTTCAACGACGTGATGGCCCTCGGCGCGCTCGCCGCCTGCCGTCGCGCCCACGCCGAGGTCCCCGACCGTGTCCGCGTCATCGGCATCGACGGGCTGACGCTCGGCACGCTCGTGGCGCCGACGCTCACCACGCTCGCGGTCGACCTCGACGAGGTGGCACGGCACGCGGTCGACCTGGCACTCGGCATGCTCGACGGCTCGCTGCCGCGGTCCGGTCCGTCGGTCGAGCGGGTCGTCCGCCATCGGCTGGTCGTGCGCGAGTCCGCCTGACCGGCGCACGGACCGACCACCGGACGGACGGGAGGCACGGGGCGGGCCGGATCCGTGCCTCCCGTCTGCCATTGGTTGCATTTGCAACCACCACCGTCCGGACGGTACACTAACGGAACCCTGACGGGGCGCGTGACGACTTCCGCGTCCCGTCTCGTCTGCGCTCTGCCCCTCGTGGCCGACGGCGCGACACGCTCGAAGTCCTGGAGTCCGCCATGTCCGCCCTGCTCACCAGCCCCGTCGCCACCCGGATCACCACCAGCCGTGGTTCCCGGTTCGCTGCGCTCGCGGTGCTCATGCTGCCGGTGCTGCTCATCTCGGTCGACAACACCGTCCTGAGCTTCGCGCTGCCCTCGATCTCGCGCGCCCTGCACCCCGACGCGACCACCCAGCTCTGGATGGTCGACGCCTACCCGCTCGTCCTCGCCGGCCTGCTCGTCGTGATGGGCAGCATCGGCGACCGCATCGGCCGCCGCCGGATCCTCGTCATCGGCGCGACCGGTTTCGCCCTGCTCTCCGCCGCCGCGGCGTTCGCCACCGAGGCCTGGATGCTCGTCGCCGCCCGCCTCGCGATGGGTGTCTTCGGCGCGATGCTCATGCCGGCGACGCTCTCGATCATCCGGAACGTGTTCCCGGACGCCGGCGAACGGCGCCTGGCCCTGGCGGTCTGGTCGACGATGTTCGCCGCCGGCAACGCCCTGGGCCCGCTCGTCGGCGGCGTCCTGCTCGCGCACTTCCACTGGGGCAGCGTCTTCCTCGTCGCCGTGCCGATCCTGGTCGTGATGCTCGTCGCCGTGCCGTTCTGCGTGCCGGAGTCCCGCGACCCGGAGCCCGGGCCCGTCGACGTCCCGAGCATGCTGCTGTCCCTCGGCGCCCTCGCCCCCACGGTCTGGGCGATCAAGTCCCTCGTCCACCCAGAGGAGCGCGGTCTCGCGATCGCGATGGTCGCCGTCGGTGTGCTCTGCGGCATCGCGTTCGTCCGGCGGCAGCTGCGCTCTCGCACGCCGATGCTCGACATGCGCCTGTTCCGCAGCACCGCCTTCACCGGCAGCGTCCTCATGAACATGGCCGCGATGTTCTCGCTCACCGGGTTCCTGTTCTTCATCGCGCAGCACCTGCAGCTCGTCGCCGGCCTCGACCCGTTCGCCAGCGGTGTGGTGCTCATCCCCGGCGCCGTCCTGACGATCATCGCGGGCCTCGCCGTCGTGCCCGTCGTCGCCCGGGTCGCACCGCGCTGGGTCGTGTCCGTGTCGCTCCTGTTCTCGGCCGCCGCGTACGCCCTCGTCGCCGTGCTCGGCCACCACGCCTCGATCGCCGCGCTGGCGTTCGCGTTCGTGCTGCTCGGCATCGGCATCGGTGCGTCCGAGACCGTGACGAACGACCTCATCATCTCGACCGCGCCGGCGCACAAGTCCGGCGCTGCGTCGGCGATCTCGGAGACCGCGTACGAGATCGGCGCCGTGCTCGGCACCGCCGTCCTCGGCACCATCCTGGCCACCGCGTACCGGGCACACGTCGTCGTGCCGGACGGGCTGTCCTCCACCGCGCACACCGCAGCGGGGGAGACCCTCGGCGGAGCCGTCGCCGCGGCGACGCAGCTCGGCGGGTCGGCGGGGCAGGCGCTGCTCGAGTCGGCGCGTGCCGCCTTCGACTCCGGGGTCACCACGACGGCGGGCGTCGCTGCGGCGCTCATGGTCGTCGCGGCGGCCGGCGCCGTCGTCATGCTGCGGAAGCGCTGACCCGCGGCCGGGAGGGCCCGGTGCGTGTCGCCGCGTCCGTCCGCGTCGTGGGTCGCTCACGCGACGTCGCGGCACGCCCGGGGATGAGCCGATCCTGTGAATCATGGACCGGCACCCGGGCACAGGTCCTACGTTGGGAGATGGCCGCGACGACCGCGGCCGCACCCACGAACGAGGAACGACCACGACTGACATGCCCGACGCCGCCCCGGTCGACGTCCCCCAGCCCGGCACCCCCGCCGCCCCGCCCGAGGTCGACGCCACCACGGCCGACATCACCGCCGCCTACAAGGACGCCTTCCGCGGGCACCCCGCCGGCGTCGCCGTGATCACCGCCGAGGGCCCGGACGGACCGACCGGCCTCACCGCGTCGAGCGTCGCCTCGGTCGCGGTCGACCCGCCCGTGCTGGTGTTCTCGCTCTCCACGAACTCCGGGTCCGCCGGGGTCGTCCTCGGCGCACCGCTGTTCGTGGTGCACCTGATGGACGCCCGCGGTGTGGCCCTCGCCAAGCGCTTCGCTTCGACCGGCAGCCCCGCGGCCGACGACCCGATCTGGGGACGGCTGCCCTCCGGTGACCGCTACCTCCCCGACGCCGCCAGCGCCCTGCGCTGCCGACCGCTCTCGACCACGCCCATCGGCAGCTCGACCGTCGTCGTCGCCGAGGTGCTCGACATCGTCGTCGGGCTCGACCGTGGCGAGCCGCTGGTCTACCACAACCGGGAATTCCACTCCCTGACCGATCGTTCCCGGCTCTCGTGAGCCGCGGAGCCCCGCACCCCACATCACCGATCGAAAGGACCGCCCATGGCTGAGTACACCCTGCCCGAGCTCCCGTACGACTACGCCGCCCTCGAGCCGCACATCAGCGGCAAGATCATGCAGCTGCACCACGACAAGCACCACCAGGCGTACGTCACCGGTGCGAACACCGCCCTGCAGCAGCTCGGCGAGGCCCGCGAGTCCGGCAACTTCGGTGCGATCAACAAGCTCGAGAAGGACCTGGCGTTCCACCTCGGTGGCCACGTGAACCACTCGATCTTCTGGACCAACCTCGGCCCGGACACGAAGGTCCCGGAGGGCGAGCTCGCCGCCGCCATCGACGAGTTCTTCGGCTCGTTCGAGAAGTTCCAGGCCCAGTTCGCCGCGGTCGCCAACGGCATCCAGGGCTCCGGCTGGTCCGTCCTGGCCTGGGACGTCGTGGGCCAGAAGCTCGCCACGTTCCAGCTGTTCGACCAGCAGGGCAACATCCCGTTCGGTCTCGTCCCGATCTTCATGCTCGACATGTGGGAGCACGCCTTCTACCTCGACTACCTCAACGTCAAGGCGGACTACGTCAAGGCCGTGTGGAACATCGTCGACTGGGAGAACGTGGCCGCGCGCTTCGAGAACGCCAAGTCGCAGAGCTTCGTCACGCTCTGAGCGTCACCGACGCGGGTCGCTGAGGCGACCACCTGACGAACGGGAGGCCCGGTACCAGCTGGTACCGGGCCTCCCGTCGTCCCGTGGTGCGGTCGGACCTGCTGGTGGCCGGTCGTCAGGCATCGGTCACCGCGCGCTGGCCGCCGGCTGCTCGCAGCCCGCTGCTCGGTCAGCGGGTAGCGACCTCGACCTCGGCGGCGAGCCGGCGGGCGACACGGCGGAGGACCGCGTCGGTGTGGGTGGCGTCACCGTCGAGGACCGCACCCCACTGCGCGCCCCGGGCAGCGAGCACGGCGGCCCCTGCGGCGCGGCGGGCGGTGCCGTCGTCGGCGCCGTGCGCCCGGGCCCAAGCGGCGAGCGTGTCCACGTGCGCCCGGTGCAGGCGGCGGTGCCGGTCGTGATCGGACAGGCACTCGACCGAGCCGAGCTCGAACGTCAGGCGTGCCGCCAGGAAGCGCTCGGCGTCGTCGAGACCGCCGAAGACGCGGACCAGGTGGTCGGCGAGGGCTTGTTCGTCGGCGTCCGGGTCGAGGCAGACCGACAGCACCGGGTGGCTGAGGTGTTCGACCACGGCGTCGATGAGGCCGTCCCGCGAGCCGAAGTGGTACACGATCGGGTACGCGCTCGTGCCGAGGACCCGGCCCAGGCTGCGGACCGAGACGTCTTCGAGCCGGGTGTGGTGGAGGTGGTCCGTGACCTTGCAGACGATCGCGGGCTTGAGCGTCGGGTCCGGTTTGCGTGGCATGGTCTCTTCCGAAGGCGGTGATCGGGACGGATGACCGCCACGAGGACCGAGCGGACATGTCGCATTCTACCGGACGGTTCCGACACTCTGCCCTGCGCTAGACCGGCGTCGGCTCCGCGCGCACGGTCAGCGTCTGCACCAGACCGGCGGCGAGTGGCGCGAGACGGATCTCCACACGCAGACGACCGTGCTCACCGGGCAGCCACCACCGCAGGTGCGTCGGCGTGCTCGACTGCTCGGCGACCGGGGTGCCACGGAGGTCGGCCCCGACCACGGCGACCGCGGCGTCGAGCGCGGCACGTCGGCGGTCCCAGGGCACGTCGAGCGGCACGTTCGGCGTGCAGATCGCGGCGGCTCGGTCGTCGTCCCAGTCGGCCAGCAGGTGCTGCACGGCCCGCTGGGCGGCTCGCGTCTCCGGCAACACCCGCTCCGGGGCGTCGGCGACCGGCGCGTGGGCGATCGACGTGTCGGCGATCGAGGCGTCGGCGATCGACGCGTCGGCTCCGGACCGCACGTCGGCCAGGACGAGGTCGTGCGCCCGCGTGGCAGCCACCGACACCTTGGCCTGGGTGGCGTTCTCGAAGGCGACGACACCGAGGCCGGTGGAGGCCGACCACCGCATGTGTGCCGAGAAGCCTGGGTAGCCGCCGGAGTGCGACACGATCGAGCCGACGACGGGGTCGTGCTCGACGAACAGCCCGAAGCCGTACCCGGTCGCCCGGGTCGATCCGGGCAGGGCCTCGGCCGGGACCATCCGCATCGCCTGCTGTATCGCCCGACGTCCGGCCGTGTCCAGCGGGCCGGCGTTCGCGGCTGCGGGCTCCGAGAAGGGCGGCGCCGTGCCCTCGAACGCGCTCGCCAGCCAGGACGCCCAGCGGGCGAGGTCCCGCACGGTGGAGAAGAGCCCGCCGATCGGTGAGAACGCGCCGGGCCCCGGTGTCGTCAGGACCTCCCAGGCGGAGCCGTGCGGCCGGTAGCCCGTCACGACGTGCCCGCGGGCGTCGGCGGCCGCGAACACGGTGTCGTCGAGTCCGAGGGGGCGCAGGACCCGCTCGGTGGCGACGGACGTGAACGGCGCACCGGCGACGACGGCGACCACGCGGCCGAGCAGCGCGTAGCCGAGGTTCGAGTACGCGAAGCGCGTGCCCGGCACCGAGTCGAAGAGGAGCCCGGCGCCGAGGACGTCGTCGAGCTCGTCGTCGGAGATGCTCTCCTGCCGGTCACCCCACGGGTCGTCGGTGGGGAAGCCCGCGGACATCGTCAGGAGCATCCGGACCGTGGGCACGGGGGAGTCCGTGGTCGGGAGCGCCACCGAGCGGAACGCCGGCACGAAGTCGGTGACCGGGGCGTCGAGCGACAGCAGTCCGTCGTTCACCAGTCCGAGGAGCGTCGTCGCGGTGACGCTCTTCGTGCACGACGCGATCCGGTACACGGTGTCGGCGTCGGGCGCCGTGCCGTCCCCGCGGTCCCCGGCACCACCGGAGGCCACGAGTCCGTCGCGGTCGAACACGCCCCAGACGCTGCTCGGAGCGATGCCGTCGGCGACCCGCTGCCGGTGCAGGGCGTCGACCTGGTCGAGCACCGCGGCGGACGGCCGGGTCATGCGCGCCGCATCTCGGCGTAGGCGTCGAGGGCACGCTGCCGGGTGGCCTTGAGGTCGACCATCGGCTCCGGGCGCGCTTCGTCGGCGGGCACCCAGCGGCGGACGTACTCCCGGTGCGGGTCGAAGCGCTCGAGCTGCCGGTCCGGGTTGAACACCCGGAAGTACGGCGCCGCGTCGAACCCCGAGCCCGCGACCCACTGCCAGTTCGCGGCGTTGTTGGCGGCGTCGGCGTCGACCAGCGTGTCCCAGAACCACTGCTCGCCGATCCGCCAGTCCACGAGCATGTTCTTCACGAGGAAGCTCGCCGTGGCCAGACGGACCCGGTTGTGCATCGCGCCGGTGTGCCAGAGCTCTCGCATGCCGGCGTCGACCAGGTCGAAGCCCGTCGTGCCGTGGCGCCAGCGGTCGAGCTCCGACTCGGCGGCGTCCCGCCACGGGAAGGCGTCGAACTCACGACGGACGTTGGTGCGGGCGATGTCGTCGCAGTGGAAGTACTCGTTCCAGTTGAACTCGCGCCACGCGAGCTGGCGGAGGAACGCCGGCGCGGCACGTCGCTGGTCCGGCTCGAGGGTCTCGTGCATGCGGTGCCAGACCTGGTACGGGCTGATCTCGCCCCAGCGCAGGTGCGGCGACAGGCTGCTCGTCGCTGCCTGGGCCGGTTCGTCCCGCTGGTCGTAGTCGGCGAGGGCCTCGTCGACGAACCGCTCGAGACGGTCGGACGCACCCTGCTCACCGGGCGTCCACGCGTCGCGCATCCCGCCCGCCCAGTCCGGGGTCCTCGGCAGCAGGTCCCAGTCGTCGAGCGTGTCCGAGGCGACGTCCGGCGGCGCGGCGATGGTGTCCGGCTCGGGCCACGGGTGGCGAGGCTCGGGCATCGCCTGCGCCGCCCGCCAGAACGGCGTGAAGACCTTGAACGGCTCGCCCTTGCCGCTGAGGACCGTCCACGGCTCCCAGAGCAGGTTGGCCGCCGCGCTGTGGGCCTCGATCCCGCTGGCGATGAGGCCGGCCTTGATGCCCGCGTCGAGTTCGCGCTCCACCAGGCCGTACCGGCGGTTCCAGAACACGGCGTCGGCGCCGGACTCCTGCACGAGGGCGGGGATGACCTCGGCCGCCGGACCGCGGCGCAGCACGAGCCGCGAGCCGTACCCGCGCAGGTCGGCGTCGAGCGCGCTCAGGGACTGGTGGAGCCACCAGCGCGCCGCGGCACCGAACGGGCGGATGCCGTCGCTCTGCTCGTCGAGGACGTAGACGACCGTGACCGGGCCGCTGCGGTCGGTGGCCGAGCGGAGGGCGGGGTTGTCGGCGATGCGCAGGTCGTCGCGCAACCAGACGACGGAGCCGCCCGCACCGTTCCCGCTCATGCCGGAGCCCCGACCGAGCGGCGGGACGGCGTGGTCGCCGCGGCGCCGATGCGCAGCTTCGTGCACAGTTCGGTGAGCGTCCGGAGTTCGGCGTCGTCGAGCCCGGCGCCGACCTGGGCCGCGATCGTGGAGGCGTGCTGCACGGCGACTGTGCGGTACACGTCGAAGCCGTGTGGCGTGAGTGCGACGATCACCCCGCGGGCGTCCGTGGGGTCCGGCTGCTTCTCGACGATCCCCTTCGCGGCGAGCCGGTCCACCAGACGGCTGACGCTCGGTTGCGTGAGCAGGAGGTGTCCGGTCAGGTCGCGCATCCGGCAGCGGCGTCCGGGCTGCGTCGAGAGGTTGAAGCACACGTCGTACTCGTTGAACGAGATCTCGGCGGACGGGAACTCGGTGTTGAGGTTCCGCATCACGGTGACCTGGGCGCGGAACAACGACTCCCAGGCGGCGACCGCGGTGGCCTTCTCGGTTCGGTGATCGCTCACGGGTCTTTCCCTCCGTCGGGTGGACCACCACCCTACCGACGGGCTCGGACACAGAACGCGGACCGGCCGTCCTGGTGGACGACCGGCCCGCTCCCTTGCACCAAGAGATTCCTGCAATCACATTCCACAGCCGGTGCCACAGCAAACACCGTCTGCACGACCGACTGTATAACGGTGCGGTAACGCCGGGGAAGGGCGCCTCGCCGACGAATCCTGCGAGTTGTCCGATCGGCGCACGAGAGCAGTTTCAGAAGAGGTCGGGCGAGGGGGTGGAGGCGTAGCGGACCGAGACGTCGGCGTGCCGGTCGAACCGGTAGCCCACGCCCCGGACGGTCCGGACGATCTCCTCGAACGCGCCGAGCTTCGACCGGAGCCGACGCACGTGCACGTCGATGGTGCGCTCGTTCGGGGTCTCGTCCTCACCGTCGGACCACAGGCCCTCGATGATCGCCGAGCGGTCGACCGTGCGGCCCTCGCGGAGGACCAGGAACTGCAGGAGCTCGAACTCCTTGAAGGTCAGCGGCGCCGCTTCGCCGTCCAGGACGACACGCTTCCGGGAGATGTCGATGACGACCCCGGTCTCCTCGGGCTCGGGCTTCTCGGTCTGCTTGCGCGCCGCGACCGCCGAGCGGTCCTGCAGGGCCAGGCGGACCACGTCGACGTCCCGCCCACCGGAGCCCTCGGCAGCGACGGCGACGGCCGCGTAGGTCTCGGCGGAGGGGACGAGCTGGGCGGTGAGGGCCTTCAGCTGTTCGACGACGGCGGCCAGCGTCGTGCCGGCGGCCGCGGCGGCGGCCTCGTCGAGACCGACGTACAGGGCGAACCCACGGGCCTCCGTGCCCTCCGGCAGCGCGCGGTTACGGGGCGGCGCGACGACCGGGCTGGTCGGGACGGCGGAGCGGTCGGCGACCGGGCGAGCGGGCTGCGTCGGCAGCACGGCGGGGCGACGGCCGCGGATCGGCGTCACGCTGCCGAGGTCGGTGGTGGCCGGCGCGGCGGTGCGGATCGCGGGGGCGGTGCGGGGCTGGGCGATGGTGAGCGACATGGTGCGGTCTCCGGGTGGTGCAGGGGCCGTGCACGGGGTGGTGCAGCGGCCGGTGTCGAATGCGTCGGCCCGGATCAACGGCGGTGACGGTGACGCCTGGCGCAGGAGTCGCTGCGGCAGCATTCGCCGAGCAGCCCTGCGGTCGTCGCCGACCGGGGCTGGTCCGGGGGAGCGGGGTCCGACCTCGCGACGGTGGTGCGCGTCGTCGACGGGGTCGTCACCGGGGGATCACACGCGCGCGACGGGGGTGGTGTCGCGGGGGATCCGGCTGGAACGGGTACCGATCAGGCACACATTCGACAACGCATGACCGCCGTGGTCGGCATCATCATGCCGACGGTCCCCGAGGCCTCGTGGAGGGCGCGAGTGGACACGGTTGCAGTCATGGCATGAGTATCTGCGGTATACCAACGCCGTGTCAACCGTCCGCACGGACGGTCGACGGATGCGGACAGTCGCCGACGACGGACGGGAGGCTGCCCACCGGTCCGGTGGGCAGCCTCCCGTCAGGAGTTTGGTGCGGCGGCTACTCGGCCAGGCCGTAGAGGCGGTCGCCGGCGTCGCCGAGGCCCGGCACGATGTAGCCGTTCTCGTCGAGGCGCTCGTCGAGCGCGCCGAGGACGATCGTCACGTCACGGTCGCCGACGGCGGCCTCGAGTGCCGCGAGGCCCTCGGGGGCTCCGAGGATGCAGACGCAGGTCACGTCGACGGCGCCGCGGGCGAAGAGGAAGTCGATGGCCGCGGCGAGCGTGCCACCCGTCGCGAGCATCGGGTCGAGCACGAAGCACTGCCGGTTCGACAGGTCGTCGGGCAGGCGCTCGGCGTAGGTCTGCGGCTCGAACGTGACCTCGTTGCGGGCCATGCCGAGGAACCCGACCTCGGCCGTGGGGACCAGCTTGACCATGCCCTCGAGCATGCCGAGGCCGGCGCGCAGGATCGGGACGACGAGCGGCCGGGGCTTCGCGATGGCGACGCCCATGGTCTGCGCGACCGGGGTGGTGATCGGCGTGGCCGTCACCCGGACGTTGCGCGTGGCCTCGTACGCCAGGAGCGTGACGAGTTCCTCCGTCAGGGCGCGGAACGTGGGGGAGGGAGTGGTCCGGTCGCGGAGCACCGAGAGCTTGTGGGTGATGAGCGGGTGGTCGGCGACGTGGACTCGCATAGGGTCGAGCGTACCGTGCCGCACCCCTCCCGGCGGTCGCGGTCCCGCCGGACGATCGGAGCACCCGTGGAGCACCCGGCGCACCGCCCGTTCGTCCCCGCGATGGAACGCGCGCTGGCCGAGGCCCGCGCGTGTCTCGACACCGGCGACGTGCCGGTCGGTGCCGTCGTCCTCGACGCCGCCGGCGCGGTGGTCGCCGTCGGACGGAACGAGCGGGAGGCCCGTCAGGACCCGACCGCGCACGCCGAGGTCCTCGCACTCCGCGCCGCCGCGGCGGTCACCGGCGACTGGCACCTGGCCGGGCACACCCTGGTCGTGACGCTGGAGCCGTGCCCGATGTGTGCCGGCGCGGCCCTGGCGGCACGCGTGCCACGGATCGTCTTCGGTGCGTGGGACCCGAAGGCCGGCGCGAGCGGCAGCGTCTACGACATCGCGCGGGACCGCCGGCTGCCGCACCGGGCCGAGGTGGTCGCCGGCGTGCTCGAGGACGCGTGCGCGACGGTGCTCGACGCGTTCTTCGCCGAGCGACGCTGACACCCGGGCGAACCCGGGGCGTCGTCGTCAGTCGGCGGCGCGCAGGACGATCGCCTCGGTCGACGGGTGCGGGCCGTCGTGCCGGACGTCCGGCTCGATGTAGATGACCCGGGCGATCGGCACGGCTGCCCGGACCCGCTGCTCGACCGTGTCGATGCCCGCGGCGACGTCACCGAGCCGACGGTCCCCGTCGACGGCGACCTTCACGCCGACCATCAGTTCCTCCGGCCCGAGGTAGAGGGTCTTGAGGTGGATGATCGAGTCGACCTCGGGGCCGTCGAGCACCGCCTGCTTGATGCGTGCGACGTCGCCGGAGCTCGCGCCCTCGCCGACGAGCAGGCTCTTCGTCTCGACACCGAGGACGAGTGCCACGGCGATGAGCAGCACCGCGATGAGGACCGTGCCGATCGCGTCGAACACCCCGTTGCCGGTGATCGCCGTCAGGCCGACGCCGAACAGCGCGAAGACCAGGCCGATCAGGGCCGCGGTGTCCTCGAGCATCACGACGGGCAGCTCCGGGGCCTTGGCGCGACGGACGAACTGGACCCAGGACTGCCCGCCCTTCTGCGGTGCGGCTTCCTTGAGGGCGGTGCGGAGCGAGAACCCCTCGAGCCCGATCGCGATGACGAGCACCACCATCGGCAGCCACCAGTTGTCGAGCGGGTGCGGGTGCGCGAACTTCTCGATGCCCTCGTAGAGCGAGAACACGCCGCCGACCGAGAACAGCACGATCGACACGACGAAGGCATACACGTAGCGCTCGCGGCCGTGGCCGAACGGGTGCTCCTCGTCCGCGGCCTTCTTCGCCTTCCGGCCACCGAGCAGCAGGAGCAGCTGGTTCGCGGAGTCCGCCAGGGAGTGCACCCCTTCGGCGAGCATCGACGCGGATCCGCTGATCGCCGCGGCGATGAACTTCACGATCGCGATCCCGATGTTCGCACCGAGTGCGGCGAAGATCGCCTTCGTCCCTCCGGAAGCGCTCATGTGGCTGTCCGACCCTTCTCTCACCCGACCTGGACCACGATCCTAGGCTGCCGGTCGTCGCTAGGTTGGTGGCCATGACCATCGAACTGCCCCGCGTCGCCATGCTCGGCGTCGGCTCCATGTCCGGCGCGGTCCTGCAGGGCCTCCTGGCCTCCGGCGTGGCGCCCGACACCGTCGTCGTCACCACCCGCTCCGAGTCCTCGGCGGCGGCGCACCGTGCGAGCGGGTTGGACGCGACCGCGACCGAGACCGACCCGGACGCCAACCGTGCGGCCGTCCGCGGCGCCGGACTCGTCGTCCTCGGGGTGAAGCCGTTCGGCATCGTCGACCTGCTCGACGAGGTCGCCGGGGACCTGGTGCCGGACGCGGTCGTCGTCAGCGTCGCCGTCGGCGTGACGACCGAGACGATGCAGGCGCACGTGCCCGCGGGCGTCCGGGTGGTCCGGGCGCTGCCGAACACCCCGATCGGGGTCGGCCTCGGGGTCACCGGCATCAGCGCCGGAGCTTCGGCGGACACGGACGCGACTGCACTCGCTGCACACGTGTTCGCGGTCTCGGGTGAGGTCATCGAGGTGCCGGAGTCGCAGCTCGACGCCCTGTCCGCGGTCTCCGGCTCCGGCCCCGCTTACGTCTTCCTGCTCGTCGAGCAGTGGCAGCAGGCCGCCGAGGCGCTCGGGTTCACGCACGAGCAGGCGCGCACGATGGTGCAGGGGACCGTCCGGGGCGCGGTCGAGCTCCTGGCCCGGTCGGGCAGCGAACCGGCCGACCTGCGCCGCGCGGTGACGAGCCCGAAGGGGACCACCGAGCGCGCGGTCACCGTGCTGCAGGAGGCGGACCTGTCGGGGACGCTCGAGCGGGCTGCGCGCGCCGCGATCGCCCGGGCCGAGGAGCTGTCCCGCCTCTGAGCGGGCTACTCGAGCGCGGCGAACCGTTCGAGGTCGGTCTCGGTGCCGGAGACGATGATCACGTCGTCCTCGCCGATGACGCTGTCCGGGGTCGCCGGCACGAACGCCTGACCGGGCGGCTTGATGCCGAGCACCGTCAGGCCGAAGCGCGTCCGGATCACCGTCGTCGCCAGGTCCCGCCCGCGGACGGCCCGCGGCGGGAACATCTTGACCACGGCGAAGTCGTCGTCGAACTCGATGAAGTCGAGCATCCGGCCGGACACCAGGTGCGCCGTCCGCTCGCCGGCCTCACGCTCCGGGTACACCACGTGGTTCGCACCGATGCGGCTCAGGATCGTGCCGTGTGACCGGCTGATCGCCTTCGCCCAGATCTGCGGGACCCCGAGGTCGACGAGGTTCGCGGTGATGAGGACGCTCGACTCGAGGTCCGAGCCGGTGCCGACGACCGCGATCGCGAAGTCCTGTGCCCCGATCTGCTTCAGGGCGTCCATGTCGGTCGCGTCGGCCTGCACCGCGTGCGTGACCCGGTCCGACCACTTCTGCACCAGGGCGGCGTCGGTGTCGACCACCAGGACGTCACGCCCCTGACGCTCGAGCTGGCCGGCCGTGGCGGCACCGAAGCGGCCGAGCCCGATGACCAGCACGGGGGCGTCGTGGCTGACGGGGCCCTGCTGGTGGTGCGTGCGGTTTCGGTCAGCCAACGATCGGCCTCTCCTCGGGACGGCGGAACAGCTGCCGGCTCTGACTCGCTGCGAGCGCGGCGGCGATGGTCACTGTACCGACCCGGCCGAGGAACATCGTCGCGGCGAGGACGTACTTGCCGGAGTCCGGCAGGTCGGCCGAGACCCCGGACGACAGGCCGCACGTGGCGAACGCGGAGATCACCTCGAACAGGACCCGGTCGAGTGGCTCGTGCGTGATCTGCAGCAGCACGACGGTGGCGATCGCGACGATGGTGGCACCCCACAGGACGATCGCCACGGCGACGCGGAGGACGTCACTCGGGATCCGCCGGCCGAACGCCTCCATGCTCTGCCGGCCACGGGCCTCCGCGACGGCCGCCAGGAACAGCACGGCGAGTGTGGTGACCTTGATGCCGCCGGCGGTGGAGGCGGAGCCGCCGCCGATGAACATGAGCATGTCCGTGACGAGGAGGCTCGACCCGTGCAGCTCGTCGAAGTCGACGAGCGAGAACCCGCCCGACCGCGTCATCGTCGAGAGGAACAGCGCCTGGAAGGCCGTGCGGCCGGCGCCCTCGCGACCGAAGGTGGCGGGGTTCGAGGCCTCGAGCGCGATGTACGTCACCGCCCCGCCGAGCAGCAGGATGCCGCTGGTCACCAGCGTGAGCTTGACGTGGATCGGCCAGCGCCTGGGGGAGCGCAGCTGCTTCGTCAGCGTGCGGATCACCGGGAAGCCGATCGAGCCGGCCACGACGCCGACCATGAGCAGGGTGAGGAACCAGTAGTCGTGCGCGAAGGGGTCGAGCCCGGAGGCGTTCGGTGCGAACCCGGTGTTCGTGAACGCCATCGCGGCGTAGTAGAACGAGTCACCGACCGCCGACCAGAACGGGATGCCCGTCACCAGGACGCTCGGCAGCAGCAGCAGACCCAGGACGATCTCGATCGACAGGGTGCTCACCGCGACGGTCAGCAGCAGGGTGCCGACGTCGCCGAGCCGGACCGCCTGCCCTTCCGGGACGGCTCCGTGGTGGGTCCGTAGCGGGTTGGAGTCGCCCGCGGCGATGAGCTTCGCGCGGAGTCCGAGGCGGCGGGTGACCACCAGGCCGAGGATCGACGCGAACGTCAGGACCCCGAGTGCGCCGATCTGCGTCCCGATCACGACGAGGACCTTGCCGAACACCGACCAGTGCGTCGCCATGTCGACCGTCGCGAGCCCGGTGACGCAGACCACGCTCGCCGCGGTGAAGAGCGCGTCGGAGAAGTCGGTCGTCGTCCCGTCGGCCGCGGCCATCGGCGTCATGAACAGCACCGTGAACAGGAAGATCAGGAAGATGAAGACCAGGATCGCCAGGCGGGAGGGCGAGGACCGCAGCGCCGTGGTGATCCGGCCCGGGTGTCGCCGGGCCGACGCGGCGCCCGGGGCGGGGACCGGCTCGGTGCGGTCGAGCATCGTATGCCTCCGAGGACATGGGCGGGACGGTTCGTCATGGTACATCCGCACCGCGGCGGTTAGCCTCTCCCCATGGCCGACATCTTCAGCGTCGTCGCGGACCCGACGCGGCGTGCACTGCTGGGCGAACTTCTCACCGCGTACGGGGCGGACGCGACCGGCGGCGAACTCAGCGTCGGACAGCTCGTGCTGCGCCTCGGCGTGAGCCAACCGACCGTGTCGAAGCACCTCCGCGTGCTCCGCGACATCGGGCTCGTCACCAGCCGCGAAGAGGGTCAGCACCGCTACTACCGCCTGGACCCGGAACCCCTGCTCGGCATCGAGGACTGGGTCGTCCCCTTCACCAACGCGGTGGACGCCGACGGCACCCCGGCGACGACGTCCTGGACGCCGGACGGCCAGCCGGTCTCGTTCCGACGGAGTGGGGTGACCGGCAAGGGGACCGTCGAGGTCGGCACCGAGCTGGGCCGCGTGATGGCGGAGGCGTCACATCGAGCCACCGTCGCGTTCACGGGCGCGCAGCAGGGCTGGGAGCGTGTCGTCGACCGCGGACGGCGCCGGTTCACGAAGCGCCCCGAGGACGACTGAGCGGCTGCTGGACAGCGAGGCTCACGCGCCTCTACAGTGTCCAGAGACCACACAGGTCACAACAAGCAAGCCAGCCCGAAGGCGGATCATGACCGGCAGTTTCGACGACGTGCGCTTCCTCACCGTCGCGGAGGTCGCCGAGATGATGCGGGTCTCCAAGATGACGGTCTACCGCATGGTGCACGCCGGCGAGCTCCCCGCCATCCGGTTCGGTCGGTCCTTCCGGGTCCCCGAGTCGGCGGTCGCGGAGATGCTCCGCGGTGGCATCGCCGACGTCGGCTGACCCGACGCATCCGACCCGGGCGTCCACCGTCCGTTCCGGCGCCGTTCGACATCGCGTCAGCCCTCCGGTAGACTCGGGCAGGTTGATTTTCCGCGGCTTCATCGGCCCGGTGTCCGTACATCACCATCAGTCCGAGCGAGGTCCACATGGGTTCTGTCATCAAGAAGCGTCGCAAGCGCATGGCGAAGAAGAAGCACCGCAAGCTCCTTCGCAAGACGCGTCACCAGCGTCGCAACAAGAAGTAAGTCGCAAGACTTGCCGCAGAAGCCCCGGTTCGCCGGGGCTTTCGCATTTCCCGGGGCAGTCCCGGGCCTCGCTGATCGGCTCTGATCCCCGCCCCGGCGCGGATGCAGGGCCACCAGCCGGGCCGGGGACCCGCCGGACTACCCTGGTGCCATGCCCGCCGTGACGCTCCTCACCAAACCCGGATGCCACCTCTGCGACGACGCGCGACCCGTCGTGGAACAGGTCGTGTCCGCGCACCCCGGCACGACCCTCCAGGAACGGTCGATCCTCGACGACGACGCGCTCCGCGAGGAGTACTCCGAGGACATCCCCGTCGTCCTGGTCGACGGCCGTGTGCACAGCAACTGGCACGTCGATGCCGAGCGACTCGCCCGGGCGATCGAACTGGCGGAGGCTCGCGCATGATCCGCCACGTCGTCTCCTGGACCCTGCGTGAGGACCTCGACCGCGCCGTCACCGTCGCCCGGGTGCGCGAACTGCTCACCGGCCTGGTCGGCGTCATCGGATCGATCCGGTCGCTCGAGGTCGTCGAGAACGTCGCCTACCCGGGGAAGAACCAGGACCTGGCGGTCGTCGCGACCTTCGACGACCTCGCCGGCCTGGACGAGTACCAGTTCCACCCGGAGCACCAGGCCGCCGCCGCGGAGATCCGCGCGATGGTCACCAGCCGCGCGGCCATCGACTGGCAGGACTGAGGCCGGCGCCTGCTGCCGGCGCGCCTGCTGCCGGCGCGCCTGCGGCCTGCGCGTTCGGCCGGTGCCCGTGGCGCCGCACAACGAGAACCGGCTCGAACCACGGACGTCCGTGGTTCGAGCCGGTTCCTGTTGTGCGACGACAGTCTGCGCCGCGGCGGTCTGCGTCCGCGGACGCGCCGCGCGCTGCCTACGGGGTCAGGCGCGTCGGGCCACGGAAGAGGTACGTGACCTCGCGGATCGACGGCTCGCCGAGCATGAGCATCAGCACGCGGGCCAGGCCCATGCCGAACCCACCGTGCGGCGGGACGCCGTAGCGGAAGAAGTCGAGGTACCAGCCGAGCTCGGCGGGGTCCAGGCCCTTCTCCTCCGCCTGGGCGGTGAGGACGTCGACGCGGTGCTCGCGCTGGGCGCCCGTGGAGATCTCGGCGCCGTTGAACAGCAGGTCGTAGCTGTTCGTGAGCGTCGGGTCGTCGGCGTGACGCATGTGGTAGTACGGCCGGATCGAGGCGTCGTAGTCGGTGACGAAGACGAACTCCGACCCGTGGTGCTCCTTGGCCCAGGCCGACACGCGGCGCTCGCCCTCGGGGTCCAGGTCGCCGTCGGCGCGCACGACGTCGTGGCCGCTCTCGGCGACGATCGTGCGGGCTTCGGCCAGGGTCACGCGGGGGAACGGCGTGGTCGGGACCTGCAGCTCGAAGCCGAACACCTCTTCGATGTCCTTGCCGTACTTCTCCTTGACGGCGGTGATGCCGGCGACCAGGACCTCTTCGTGCATCGCCATGACGTCCTCGTGCGACTCGATCCACGAGAACTCGGCGTCGACGCTGGTGAACTCGGTCGCGTGGCGCGAGGTGAACGAGGGGTCGGCGCGGAAGGCGTCGGCGATCTCGAACACGGCACCGAAACCGGCCGGCTGTGCCATCTGCTTGAAGTTCTGCGGCGACTGCGACAGGTAGGCGGTGGTCTCGAAGTACTCGAGCTGGAAGAGCTCGGCGCGGGACTCCGACGCGGACGCCATCAGCTTCGGGGTGTGGATCTCGATGTAGTCGCGGTCAACCCAGTAGGTGCGGAACGCGTGTTCCATCGTCGTCTGGATGCGGAAGATCAGGTTCTGCTTGCGGTTGCGCAGGTCGAGGAAGCGCCAGTCGAGACGCTTGTCGAGCGACGAGTCGTCGGCGATCGGGGTCTCGGGGATGGCGGCGCTGACGACGGTCAGGGTGCCGACCTTGACCTCGAGCCCGCCGAGCTTGACGCGCTCGTCGGCCTTCAGGGTGCCGGTGACGTGGATGAAGGAGCCGTGCGCCAGGCCCGAGATCGTCTCGGTGGTGGCGAGGGCCGCGGCGGAGGCGTCGTCCCCCTCGACGGCTTCACGGGTGGCGGGGTTGACCAGCTGGACGGCGCCGCTCTCGTCGCGGAGGACGACGAACTGCACCTTCTTCTGATCGCGGACGGTCTCGACCCATCCGGCCACGGAGACGGGGCCGTCGGGGAGGCTTGCGAGGTCGGCGATGCGGGTGCGTTCGATCACGGTCGTCGAGTCTACCGGCCGGGCGTGCCCGTGGCGTGCCGGTGGCGAACTCGGTCCGGGCTGCGCCTCTCCCTGCGCTGCGCCTCTCCCTGCACAGCGGCACCGCTCGGAGCGTCCGTCCACAGAGGCGACCGGGAGGCCCGCCCCGGCTCCGCCAGGTCTCTACCGTCGTCCTCGTGGCCAGGTCGCGGGAGGACACGGGGCGGGACTCATGACGGAGGGTCCCGGTGCTGCGGCCTGGCCACCCATCCACCGCTGATCGCGGATCGACGGGATCAGACCGACGCGCGCAGCCGCCCCAGGGTCCCGATGAACTCCTCGGCCATCGCGGCGCGTTCCAGCAGCTTGGCGTGCCGGGCCCGGGCGTCGTCGAGGAACTCGTCGAGCCGGGCAGCCAGAGCCGCGGCCTCGGTGGGGTCCGCGGTCGCCAGCCCGTCGACGACCCGGAGCAGTCCGGCCATCTCCTCGAGCGTGAACCCGAGCGGCTTCATGCGGCGGATCACGAGCAGGCGCTCGAGGTCCCCGGCCGTGTAGACGCGGAAGCCGCCGGAGGTCCGACCGCTCGGCACCAGCAGCCCGACCTCGTCGTAGTGCCGGATCGACCGGAGCGACATCCCGGTGCGTTCGGCCAGTTCGCCGATGTGCATGGTGCTGGGGACGTCCGGGGCGGTCATGTCCGCCATCGTGGCAGAACCGGTCGTGAGCGGGCTCCGGTCGCGGCAACCCTCACGCGGCGGTAGGGTCGCTCCCGATGTCGATCACCAGCACCGTCCCCGGCGCGCCGAGCGTCCTGTCCGCCCTGCGTTCGCCGCGCCTGCTGACCCGGGAGGTCCTGGCCGGCGTGGTCACCGCACTCGCCCTGATCCCCGAGGCGATCTCGTTCTCGGTCGTGGCGGGCGTCGACCCGGCCGTCGGGCTCTTCTCGAGCGTGGTCTTCGCGATCGTCATCTCGATCGTGGGCGGCCGCCCGGCGATGATCTCCGCCGCCGCGGGGTCCGTCGCACTCGTCATCGCCCCGCTGGTCCGCGACCACGGCGTCGCCTACCTGGTGCCGACGATCGTGCTCGGCGGCCTGTTCCAGCTCGTGCTCGGGTTCCTCGGGGTCGCCCGGCTCATGCGCTTCATCCCGCGGAGCGTCAACGTCGCCTTCGTGAACGCCCTCGCGATCCTCATCTTCACCGCGCAGCTGCCCAACCTGTTCGGCCACGACGTCCCGTTCGTCGTGTGGCCCCTGACCGCGCTCGGCATCGGGCTCATCATCGGTGTCCCGTACCTCACCAAGGCGGTCCCGGCGCCGCTCATCGCCGTGGTCGTGATCACCGGCATCACGGTCCTGTTCGGGGTCGCCGTCCCGACCGTCGGCGACGAGGGCGCGCTGCCGACCGCACTGCCCGGGTTCAACGGCGTCACCGTGCCGTTCACGCTCGACACCCTGCGGCTCATCGCGCCGTACGCCTTCGGTGTCGCGATCGTCGGGCTCATCGAGACCCTGCTCACCGCACAGCTCGTCGACGCCGTCACCGAGACCCGCTCCAGCGCCTGGCGCGAGTCCTGGGGGCAGGGCATCGCGAACATCGCCGCCGCGTTCTTCGGCGGGACCGGTGGGTGCGCGATGATCGGCCAGACCGTCGTCAACGTGAAGACGGCCGGTGCTCGGACACGCGTGTCGACCTTCACCGCCGGGGCCGCGATCCTCGTGCTCACGATCGTGCTGCACGACGTGGTCGCCGAGATCCCGATGGCCGCGCTGACCGCCGTCATGCTCATGGTCTGCGTCGCGACCTTCGACTGGCACAGCGTCCGACCGCGCACGCTCCGCCGGATGCCGCTGGGGGAGACCGCCGTGATGGTCATCACCGTGCTCGTGGTCCTGGCGACCAACAACCTGGCGACCGGTGTCCTGGCCGGTGTCGTGGTCGCCGCGCTCGTCTTCGCCCGCCGGGTCGCCCACGTGGTGGAGGTCGTCCGCGAACCCGTCGACGAGCACACGGTCCGCTACCGGGTCCGCGGCGCGCTGTTCTTCGCGTCGTCGAACGACCTGGTCACCCGGTTCTCCTACGCCGCGGACCCGGAGCACGTGGTCATCGACATGACCGACGCGCACGTCTTCGACGCCAGCACCGTGGCCGCCCTCGACGGGATCGAGCAGCGGTTCGCCCAGCACGGGTCGACCGTCGAGGTCGTCAACCTGAACACCGGGTCGATCGCCCTGCACGGACGGCTCTCCGGCCACCTCGGCTGACGGCGCACTGAACAGGTGTGCAGCCGTGGATCTGCTGAGCGGCGGGTGGGCGAGCAGGACCGACCTACACTGGAACCCATGCCCGCGAACACGATCCACCTCGTGCGGCACGGCGAGGTCCACAACCCCGACCGTGTCCTCTACGGGCGGCTCCCGGGCTTCGGTCTGAGCGAGCTCGGCACCCGGATGGCCGCGACCTCCGCCGCCGCCTGGAAGGACGCCGGGGTCGACGTCCGCGCGATCGTCGCCTCGCCGCTCCAGCGCACGCAGGAGTCCGCTGCTCCCTGGTCGGCCGCCTACGGTCTCGACGTCCGGCTCGACGAACGCCTCATCGAGCCGACGAACCGGTACGAGGGACAGCCTCCCGGGTTCACCAAGCGCTCCGTCCGACGCCCGACGGAATGGCCGTGGATCGCGAACCCCTGGCGACCGAGCTGGGGCGAAGCGTACGAGTCGATCGCGAACCGCATGCTCGCCGCGGTCGCCACCGCCTGGGAGAGCGTCGACGGCGGGGACGTCGTCCTCGTCAGCCACCAACTCCCCATCTGGATGGTCCACCGTCGCCTGGCGGGGGAGCCGCTCTGGCACGACCCGCGCAAGCGCCGGTGCGACCTGTCCAGCATCACGAGCCTCCAGCGGGTACCCGACACCGCCGCCGGTCGCTTCACCGAGGTCGGGTACGCGGACCCGGCGGCAGACCTCCGCGGGTCAGCCGTCGACGAAGGAGCAGTGTGACCAGCACGACCCGAACGAACCGCACTCGCGCCACGCGCCGCCGGACCGCCGGGGCCGCCGCGATAGCCTTGGCCGCCGCGATCGCGCTGGTCGGGTGCAGCTCCGCCAACGACGGCCTCGCCGCGCAGTACGGCAAGGGCAACACCCAGAACTACATCTCCGGCACCGGTGCGGTGACCGAGGTCGCGGTCGACAAGCGGACCGACCCGATCGACTTCACCGCGAAGTCCATGGACGGCGACGAGCTGTCCGCGAAGGCCATGCGTGGCGACGTCGTGGTCATCAACTTCTGGTACGCCGGCTGCCCGCCCTGCCGCGCCGAAGCCGGGTACCTCAACACGGTCCAGGACGAGTTCGCCGACGACGACGTGCACTTCATCGGCGTCAACGTCCGCGACGAGGCCGGCACCGCGAAGGCGTTCGAGCGGAAGTTCGGCGTCGACTACCCGACCGTGCTCGACGCCCGCAGCGGCACCATGCAGCTCGCGCTCTCCGGCGACATCGCCCCGAACGCCGTGCCGACGACGATCGTCCTCGACAAGAAGGGCCGGGTCGCCGCCCGCGTGCTCGGCGCCGTCGACGGTCCGAGCATCCTGAAGACCCTGGTGGACGACGAGCTCACCGGCAAGGCGTCCTGACCCGTGTCCAGCGGGAACCCCTTCGCCGACGCGATCTTCAGCGGGCAGCTCCTCATCGGCCTGCCGGTGGCGGCGCTCGCCGGACTGGTGTCCTTCCTGTCGCCGTGCGTCCTGCCGCTCGTGCCGGGCTACCTCGGCTACGTCAGCGGCATCGCGGACGGCAGCCGGCACTCCCGCGGCCGGGTGCTGCTCGGCGTGCTGCTCTTCGTGCTCGGCTTCACGGTCGTCTTCGTCCTCGGATCCGCGGCCGCCGGTGCCGTGGGCTTCTGGCTGGTGCGCTGGCGTGACCTCATCGTCCAGCTCATGGGCATCGTGGTGATCGCGATGGGCCTGGTGTTCATCGGGCGGTTCACGTTCCTGCAGCGGACCGTCAAGACGAACTTCACGCCGCGCACCGGCCTGCTCGGCGCCCCGCTGCTCGGCATCGTGTTCGCCCTCGGGTGGACCCCCTGCATCGGCCCGACCCTGGCGGCCATCAACCTCATCAGCTTCCAGTCCGGCAGCGCCTGGCAGGGCGTCGTGCTCGGCATCGCGTACTGCATCGGGCTCGGCGTGCCGTTCCTGCTGGTCGCCCTCGGCGCCGGCTGGGCCTCGGGCGCGATCGGTGTCGTCAAGCGGCACATGCGCACCGTCAACATCATCGGAGGAGCGATCCTGATCGTCATCGGTCTGCTCATGGTCACCGGCATCTGGTCGGCCGTCATGTCGAGCGTCGGGGCGGTGATCCAGAGCTATGTCCCCGCGGTCTGACACCGACAAGGACGACGTGACGGACGCCGGCACCACCGGCACCGACAGCGCGTCCGACCCGCAGCGCCCGTCCGACCACGTCGACGGCACGCCCGTCGTCGCGACCACCGCCGACGGCATCGCCCAGCCGAAGCTCGGTCTGGTCGGCTACCTCCGGTTCGCCTGGCGGCAGCTGACGAGCATGCGCACGGCGCTGTTCCTGCTGCTGCTCCTCGCCCTCGCGGCGATCCCGGGTTCGCTCGTCCCGCAGACGCAGGCGGACCCGAACGGCGTCACGCAGTACAAGAACAGCCACCCGCAGCTGACCCCGGTGCTCGAGAAGCTGCAGGTGTTCGACACCTACACCTCGGTGTGGTTCTCGGCGATCTACCTGCTCCTCTTCATCTCGCTCATCGGCTGCATCGTGCCGCGTACCCGGCACCACTGGCAGGCACTCCGCACCCGGCCGCCGAAGACCCCGGCGCGGCTCGGCCGCCTGGCCGGCTTCCGGTCGGTGACGATCAGCGCGGCAACGGTGGGCGGCGCGACCGTGCGCGGCACGGCGGGCGCGGCCACGGGCCTCCCGTCCGTCGACCACGCGGTGACGACGGCCATGACCCAGCTGAAGAAGTCGGGCTACCGCGTCGAGCGGTTCGGCGACTCCGTCAGCGCCGAACGCGGCTACCTGCGGGAGACCGGCAACCTGGTCTTCCACTCCGCGCTCGTCGGCGTGCTGCTGGCGGTCGGTCTGGGCGGTGGGTTCAGCTACACCGGACAGCGGCTACTGGTCGAGGGGCAGTCGTTCACCAACGTCATCGGCGCGTACGACTCGTTCAACCCCGGACGCTGGTTCTCGCCGAAGGACCTCACGCCCTACAACCTGACGCTCGACAAGTTCACGACGAAGTACGAGGAGCGCAACCTCGACGCGTTGGGGCAGGCGACCGACTACTCGGCCACCGTCTCCGCACGCCTGAAGGACGGCACCGCGAAGACCAGTCGTCTCGGCGTCAACGAGCCGCTGTCGATCGGCGGGACGAACGTCTACCTGCTCGGCAACGGCTACGCGATGCAGGTCACCGTCCGCGACGGCAAGGGCAACGTGGCGTTCCAGGACGTCGTGCCGTTCCTGCCGGACGACGCGAACTACACCTCCACCGGCGTCATCAAGGTGCCGGACGCGTCACCCGACCAGCTCGGCATGATCGGGTTCTTCTACCCGACCGCGGTGCAGCAGACCAGCGGCACGAACGCCGGTGCGTTCACCTCGAACTACCCGGACACCAAGAACCCGATGCTGTCGCTGCAGGTGTACACGGGCAACCTCGGCCTCGACGACGGCGTGCCGCAGAGCGTCTACCAGCTGTCGACGAAGGGCCTGCAGCAGATCGCGGGCCGGCAGTCGGACACCCCGAGCATCGCGATGAAGCCCGGTCAGACGAAGCAGCTGCCGGACGGCGCCGGCTCGATCACGTTCGACGGGGTCAAGCGGTACGTGTCCCTCGACGTGCACCACGACCCGTCGCAGCTCTGGGTCGCCTTCTTCGCGATCCTGTCGGTCCTGGGCCTGCTCACCTCGCTCTTCGTCCCGCGCCGACGCGTGTGGGTGAAGGCGGTACGGAAGCCCGGTGCCGAGGACGGCGAGTTCGACCTCGAGTACGCCGGGCTCGCACGCGGCGAGGACCCCAACCTCGAACGCGCGGTGGCGGACATCGCCCAGAAGCACATGTCGGACCTCGGAGTTAGGATCAGCAAGTGAACACGACGACCCTTGCGACCTACTCGGTCGTGCTGACGTACTCCGCGATGGCGGTCTACGTCATCGCGTTCATCTCCTTCGCGCTCGACATGGCGAAGCGCGCCGGCGACGTCGGACTCGAGACCACCCGCGGCGGTTCGGCCTCGGACCGTGACGACGCCAGCGTCGCCACGGTCGCGACCGTCCAGGGCGGCACCGTCGTCCTCGAGCGCGTGCAGCAGAAGCGCGCGGGCGACGACGTCAGCGGCGGCCGCGGCCAGCGCGGCTCGAAGTTCGAGCGCGTCGGCATGGCCATGACGATCCTGGCCCTCGTCGTCCACATCGGTGCGATCGTGCTCCGCGGCATCGCGGCCGACCGTGTGCCGTGGGGCAACATGTTCGAGTTCTCGCTGACCGGCACCGGCCTGATCATCGCCGTCTTCCTGCTCGTGCAGTTCTGGCAGGACCTGAAGTTCCTCGGGGTGTTCATCACCGGCCTGGTGATCATCCTGCTGGGCATCGCCACGGTGAACTACTACGTGCCGGTGCGCCCGCTGGTGCCCGCGCTCGAGTCCTACTGGCTCGTCATCCACGTCTTCGTCGCCATCGCCGGCACCGGGTTCTTCGCCCTCGGCGCCGGGCTCGCGGTCTCGCAGCTGGTCCAGACCTACCGCCAGGGCCGTCCGGTCTCGCGCCGACTGCGCTTCATGGAGACGCTGCCCGACGCTGACCGTCTCGAGGTGCTCAGCTACCGGGTGATCCTGGTCGGCTTCGTCCTCTGGACCTTCACGCTGATCGCCGGCGCGATCTGGGCCGAGCGGGCCTGGGGTCGTTACTGGGGCTGGGACACGAAGGAGGTCTGGACGTTCATCATCTGGACCCTCTACGCCGGCTACATCCACGCGCGGGCGACCCGCGGGTGGCGTGGCGCCCGGTCCTCGTGGCTGGCCCTCATCGGCTTCGCGGCCGTGATGTTCAACTTCTCGGTCGTCAACGTCTTCTTCAAGGGGCTGCACAGCTACTCCGGTCTGTGACCCCCCGGACGCGACCACGGAACGGACGGGAGGCCCGACACCAGCTGGTGTCGCGCCTCCCGTCCGTCGTGTGGTGCGGCCCTACGGCCGGGTCGGCCGGGTCGGCCGACCCGGCCGCGCTTCGAGCAGCGCGTGCACCCGACCGAGCCGCGCCAGCCACCACGCGGTGCGCTCGGGGGAGGCCGCCCACCGGTCGAGGAGGTCCGGGTCCGGCTCGACCCGCCGCACCGCGATCCGGCCGCCGACGGGCAGGAGCGGGTCGGTGGTGACGTCGCCGGTGAACATCGCCGCGGTGCCGAGTCCCGCCGCGTACCCGGGAGCCATCGCCCGCGACGCCAGGAACGCCCCCATGCCGAGCCCGATCGAGGTGTCGATCGCGCTGGAGACCACGCAGGGCAGCCCGGCCTCGGCGATGACGGCCTGCGCGGCAGTGACCCCGCCGAGGGGCTGTGCCTTGACGACGAGCACGTCCGCGGCTCCCGCACGGGCGACGGCGAGCGGGTCGGAGGCCTTCCGGACGCTCTCGTCGGCGGCGATCCGGACGCCGAGCCCGGCGACCCGGGTGCGCAGTGCGGCGAGGTCCGCCACCGACGCGACCGGCTGCTCGGCGTACTGCAGCCGGAAGGGGGCCAGGCGTTCCAGGGCAGCGGTGGCCAGCTCGAGGTCCCACAGCCCGTTCGCGTCGACGCGGACCTCGGCGTCGTCACCCATCGCGCGACGGACCGCGGCGACCCGGGCGACGTCGTCCTCGATGCCCGTGCCGGGTTCGGCGACCTTCACCTTCGCGGTGGTGCAGCCGGGGTAGCGGCGGAGCAGGTCGGCGACGTCCTCGGCCGCGATCGCGGGGACCGTGGCGTTGACCGGGACGCTGTCGGCGCCCGGCTCGTGTCGGGTCCAGCCGAAGTCGATCGCGGCACGGAGCCACGCGGTGGCCTCGCCGTCGTCGTACTCCACGAAGGGGGAGAACTCGGTCCACCCCTCGGGTCCGCGGAGCACGAGCGCCTCACGCACGGTGATGCCGCGGAACCGGACCCGCATCGGCAGGGCGACGACCCGGGCGGTCGCGAGCAGGTCGGGCAGATCGGGGACGACGGCGGGAGCGGTCGGGTTCACGGCGGGCACCCCGTCATCTTCGCAGGAGCGCCCAGCCGGCCTCCCGGACTCTCCGAGGGGACCGCCAGGGCAGCGCACTAGCATCGCTGCGGTCGACCACCGGTCGGCCGTGCCGGTGCCGATCAGGGCAGCCGGTCGGGGACGGACGAGGAGGCTCAGTGGCGACGGACGAGTTCGCGCGGCTGATGCGTCAGGGCACCGTCGACGTCACTCGGCAGCCCGCAGCTCGGCGTCGGAAGAACCCGATCACCGGCAAGATCGCCCTCGGCCTCGCGGTGGTCGCCGCCGCGGTGGACGCCAGCGCGTTCGCGGTGTTCGTGGGCGGCGACACGACCTTCGCGTTCGGCATCTGCTTCGTCGTGGTGTTCCTGACCCTGGTCGCCGCGGTCCTGGGCTTCATCGCCGCGGTCGGTTCGTTCGGCCGCTGGTACGGGGTCGTCGGCGTGGTCGTGGCGTTCTTCGCCAACCCGGTGATCCTCATCGTCCTGCTCGTCATCGTCGCTCCGGAGATGCTCTCCGGCATGGGCGCCAGCTAGCCCGGCGGTAGGTTCGGAGCATGCCCTCTGCCGTCTCCGACCTGTTCGACCCCGACGTCTGGACCACCGCTCCGATCGCGGACCGGTTCACCGACATCACATACCACAAGCACGTCTCCGGCGGCATGGTGCGCGTCGCCTTCGACCGCCCGGAGGTCCGCAACGCCTTCCGCCCGCGGACCGTCGACGAGCTGTACCGCGCGCTCGACGACGCCCGCCAGGACCCGCGCGTCGGGGTCGTGCTGCTGACCGGCAACGGCCCGAGCCCGAAGGACGGCGGCTGGGCGTTCTGCTCCGGCGGCGACCAGCGGATCCGTGGCCGGAGCGGCTACCAGTACGTCGGCGACGAGGGCGCTCCGCCCGAGGGCGTCGACCCCGCCGCCGCGCAGGCCTCGATGGGCCGCCTGCACATCCTCGAGGTCCAGCGACTCATCCGGATGATGCCGAAGGTCGTCATCGCGGTCGTGCCGGGCTGGGCGGCCGGTGGCGGGCACTCGCTGCACGCGATCTGCGACCTCACGATCGCCAGCGCCGAGCACGGGAAGTTCAAGCAGACGGACGCCGACGTCGGCTCGTTCGACGGCGGCTACGGCAGTGCCTACTACGCCAAGCAGATCGGCCAGAAGCTCGCGCGCGAGGTCTTCTTCCTGGCCGAGGAGTACTCCGCGCAGCGCGCGTACGAGATGGGTGCCGTCAACAGGGTCGTGCCGCACGAGGACCTGGAACGCGAGGCGATCCGCTGGGGTGAGACGATCCTCGGCAAGTCGCCGACGGCGATCCGGATGCTCAAGTACGCCTTCAACGCCGTCGACGACGGCATGGTCGGCCAGCAGGTCTTCGCGGGTGAGGCCACGCGCCTCGCGTACGGCACGGACGAGGCCGTCGAGGGTCGCGACTCGTTCCTCGAGAAGCGCTCGCCCGACTGGACCGCGTTCCCCTGGCACTACTGATGACCCGTCCGCTCGTCGCGGTGAGCGCCGCCGACCCGTCCGCCGTGCTGCGCGGACTGGAGGCGGCACTCGCCGGCGGACCCGCACTGCTCCCCGTCGCGACAGGGGCTCCGGCGCTGCCGACACCGCCTCCGGCCGACGTCCCGCAGCGGGTCGCGCTGGTCGTCGAGACGAGCGGCTCCACCGGCACCGGCAAGCGGGTGGCAGTGTCCTCGGAGGCGCTGCTCGCCGGGGCGGCCGCTGCGGACGCGGCGCTCGGCGGACCGGGCGGCTGGGTCCTCGCCCTGCCGACGCACTACATCGCCGGGCTCAACGTCCTGACGCGGTCGATCACGGCGGGGACGACACCCGTCGTGCTGCCGACCGGACACTTCGACGCGGCGGCGTTCGCGGACGCCGCCGACCGGCTCGTCGTCGGACCCGCCGCCCCACGCCGCTACACGTCGCTCGTGCCGGTGCAGCTCGCCCGCGTCCTCGACGACCCGCGTGCGACCGCGACCCTCGGTCGGTTCGACGCCGTCCTGGTGGGCGGTCAGGCGACCCCGGTGGCCCTCCGTGAGCGCGCCCGAGCGGCGGGCGTCCGCATCGTGACCACCTACGGCGCCAGCGAGACGAGCGGCGGCTGCGTGTACGACGGCGAGCCGCTCGGCACCGTCCTCGCCGAACTCGTCGACGGCGAACTGCAGCTGGCCGGGCCGATGCTCGCCGAGGGCTACCTCGACGACCCGGCCCGGACGGCGTCGACCTTCACGGAGCGGGACGGGCACCGCTGGTACCGGACCGGGGACGCCGCGACGATCGTGGACGGCCGGATCCGGGTGACCGGACGGCTCGACGACGTCGTCATCTCCGGCGGTGAGAAGGTCCCGCTCGGCGCGGTCGAACGCATCGTCCGCGAACTGCCCGGACAGGACGGCGCCGTCGTCACCCGCCGGGCGTCGGGGGAGTGGGGCGAGGTACCGGTCGTCGTCACCGAGCAGCCCGTCGACCTCCAGGTCGTCCGTGCCCGGGTCGGGGACGCCCTCGGACGTGCCGCCCGTCCGGCCGAGGTGCTCGTCGTGGACCGGATGCCGATGCTGGCGACCGGCAAACCCGACCGGCGTGCGGTGCGGGCGCTGGCCGATCGCGAGGGGTGAGCCCAGCCTCCCGGCCGCGCCGGTACGCTTGGCGGTCGTGGCACGAGCGAAGAACACGACACGTCCGAAGGGCCGGTCCGGCAACCCGGCGAAGGCCGCTGCCCCGCAGCGCACCGCCCGGCGGGCGACCGCACGCGACTGGATCGGCGGGGCGCGTCTGCGCACCCTGACCCTCGGCGTCGTGCCCGTCGTGCTCGGCACCGCCGTGGCCTACGTCGACAGCAAGGCGACCGGTGACTTCGGGGCGTTCCTGGGCGCCGACGCGCACCTGGCGATCGCCCTGCTCGCCCTGGCCGTGGCGCTGTTCCTGCAGATCGGCGTGAACTACAGCAACGACTACTCCGACGGGGTCCGTGGCACGGACGAGTTCCGCGTCGGCCCGGCCCGACTGACCGGGGCCGGCCTGGCGAAGCCCCGCACGGTGCTCACCGTCGCGCTGACGTTCTTCGGCCTCGCCGCGGTCGCCGGCATCGTCATCGTGGTGCTCACCCAGCTGTGGTGGCTGCTGCTCGTCGGTGCCGCCGCGATCGTCGCCGCCTGGTTCTACACCGGCGGCAAGAAGCCCTACGGCTACAACGCCCTGGGCGAGGTCTTCGTCTTCGTGTTCTTCGGCCTGGTCGCGGTGCTCGGCACCCAGTACGTGCTCATCGGGCAGGCCACCCTCAGCGGGTGGGCCGCCGCCGTTGCCGCAGGCCTGTTCGCCTGCGCGGTGCTCATGGTGAACAACATCCGCGACATCGGCGAGGACACCGCCGCCGGCAAGCGCACGCTCGCCGTCGTGGTCGGCGACACGGTGGCACGGGTGCTCTTCGCGCTCTTCCTGCTGCTGCCCTACATCGTGCTGATCTGGTTCGTGCTGCTGTACTTCCGGTCCGGCTTCACGTACTTCTCACTGCTGCTCGCGCTGCCGGCGCTGCTGATCGGCGTGACCTCACGGAAGCCGCGCGAACTCATCACGGCGCTGCAGCTGTCGTCGTTCTCGGCGTTGGCGTACGGCGTGGTGCTCGGCATCACGCTCGCCGTCCAGCCGTAGCACTCAGGCCTCGTCGGGGCGCTTCCGGAGCGTGACGTCGGGGTCGGCGGGGGCGCCCGCGTCGGTGGCGGTGTGCTCGTCGGCGGTGTCGACGAAGTCGTCCTCGAAGTCGCTGTCCGCATCGCGCTCGGGGCGGGCACGGCGCTCGGCGATGCTGGTGGTCACGGCGCTGCGGAGACCCGGCAGGGCGATGTAGGACACGAGCAGCCCGATCAACGCGCCGCCGATCGCCGCCCAGTACCAGGGCAGCCCGATCACCAGCAGCACGACGAGTGCCACGACGAAGATGCCGAGCCGAGCCAAGGTGTAGACGAGCCACGCTTTCACCCTGCAAGTGTACGGACGCCGGTCTCCACGGTGACCGGACGGAGGCCAGGGCGGTCACAGCCGGCCGGCCTAGGCTTCGAGGATGGTCAGGTTGTGGCTCGTCATCGTCGTCGCCGCCGTGGCGTTCACGGTGTTCGCCCTGATCGACTGCGCCACCATGCCGCGCACCCGGGTCCGGTCGCTGCGCAAGGGCATCTGGGTCCTGCTGGTCGTCGTCCTGCCCGTCCTCGGCGGTGTGCTGTGGTTCCTGCTCGGCCGGACCCCCGCCGTCCCGCGCGGCAACGGTGGCGGTGGTGCCGGGTACCGTGGTCCCGAAGACGATCCCGACTTCCTCGGGGGCACGACGCCTCCCGGGCGCAAGAGCGATGACAAGGACCAGGACGACGCGACCCTCCGATCCCTCGAAGACCAGTTCCACGACGGCGACGACGACGGCCGCCCCGATCGGTGACGGTACCGCCGGTGACGGCACCACCGACGGCACTGCCGGTTCCGGCAGCCCTGCGACCGACTTCGCCCTCGCCTTCCTGCAGGAGCTCGCCCGCGCCGGCGTGACCGACGTCGTGGTCAGCCCGGGCTCCCGGTCGCAGGCCTTGGCCCTCGCGGCGGTCGCCCTCGAGCGCGCGGGCGGCATCACCGTGCACGTGCGGCTCGACGAGCGCACCGCCGGGTTCTTCGCCCTGGGCCTGGCGATCGAGTCCGGGCGTCCCGCCGCGGTGGTCACGACCTCGGGGACCGCGGTCGTCAACCTGCACCCGGCCGTGCTCGAGGCGCACCACTCCGGTGTGCCGATGATCGTCGTCTCCGCCGACCGTCCGGCCGAACTGCGGGGCATCGGCAGCAACCAGACCACCGTCCAGCCGGGCGTCTTCGGTGCTGCCGTCTCCTTCGTCCGCGACGTCGAGGCACCGAGCGCGCACGGTGTCGACGACGACGCCCGCGCCACCGTCCGGTCCCTCGTGCGTGAAGCCGTCGCCGCCGCTGCCGGGCACGCCGGGCAGCCGGGTCCGGTGCAGCTCGACCTGGCGTTCCGCGAGCCGCTCTCCGCCGGGCTCGACCGGGTCGACGGCGTCCCCGACGACCAGGTGGACCTGGCGTACGCGACCCGTCGGCCGACCGCGGCGCTGCCGGTCGCCGAGCTCGCTCCGGACGACGAACCCGCCACCGTGGTCATCGCGGGGCACGACGCCGGCGCCGACGCCGAACGGATCGCGTGGGAACTCGGCGCGCCGCTCCTGGCCGAGGTGTCGAGCGGGGCGCGCTTCGGCCGCAACCTCGCCGCCGCCTACCGCGAACTCTTCCGCGACGACGACTTCGGCGGCCGGGTCCGGCGTGCGGTCGTCCTCGGCCACCCGACGCTCAGTCGCGAGGTCCCGGCGCTCCTGCAGCGCGCGGACGTCGAGACGGTCGTGGTCCGTGGGGCCGGAGCCGACGTCTTCGACCCGGCCCGTGCCTCCCGGCCGGACGCCGCGACGCAGGTCGTGTCGGACGTCCGCGTCACCGGGCGGACCGGGCCGGCACATCGTGCATGGGTGGGTCGCTGGGTCGCCGCGAGCCGCTCGCTGCTCGGCGAGGGCGACGCCGGGCCGGACCTCGACGCCAAGCGGTCCGCCGACCGCGCCGAGCGGAACCGGTTCCTCAAGGACGAGGTCGCGCTGCGCCGCCGACCGGTCGACCGCGCCATGCTCGCCGAGGCGGTGTGGGGCGTCACCTGGCCGCACGACCGCCTGGTGTTCGGGGCATCGCAGATCATCCGCGTCGCGGACATGACCGTCGCGGGCAAGAAGATCCGCGTGCACGCCAACCGGGGCCTGGCGGGCATCGACGGGACGATCTCGACGGCGCTCGGCATCGCGACCGCGCTCGAGGCCGGGTCCGGAGCCGTCGGCACCACGCGCGTCGTGGTGGGGGACCTCACGTTCCTGCACGACCTCGGTGGGCTCGTCACCGGGACGGAAGAGGCACGACCGCGTCTGCAGGTCGTCGTCGGCAACGACGGCGGCGGCGCGATATTCCGCGGGCTCGAGGTGGCGGCGACCACCGCACCCGAGGACATGCGGCGGATGATGACGACCCCGCAGCACGTCGACGTCGAACGGGTCGTCACCGGCCTCGGGTGGGAGTACCGCCGGGCCGAGACGTGGGGCGACCTGGAACGTGTCCTCACCGACCCGGCCGAGCGTGTCGTCATCGAGGTGCCGCTGGCCGACTGACCCGCCAGCGCGCCCTCAGGCGAGCGCGTCGACGACCGGTCGGAACTTCAGGCGCGTCTCCGCGACCTCCCGTTCCGGCTCGGACCCGGCCACGATCCCGGCGCCGGCCCACGCGCGGACCGTGCCGTCCTCGTCGATCTGCGCGCTCCGCAGCGCGAGCATCCACTCGCCGTCACCGGAGGCCCCCAACCAGCCGACGGGACCGGCGTACCGGCCGCGGTCCACCCCCTCCAACTCGGCGACGAGTCGCACGGCGACGTCGGTCGGGGTGCCGGCGACGGCGGCGGTCGGGTGCAGGGCGTCGGCGACGTCGAGCGCGGTGACGCCGGCGGGCAGGACGGCCTCGACGTCACTGGCCAGGTGCCAGACGTTCGGCAGCTGCAGCCGGAACGGTTCGGGGTCGACCCGCAGGTCCGCGGCGATCGGCTGCAGCGACGCGACCAGGCTCGAGATCGCGAAGGCGTGCTCCTCGAGGTCCTTCGTGCTCGCGGCCAGGGTCTCGGCGGCGACCCGGTCGCTCTCGGCGTCCGTCCCCCGTGCGGCGCTGCCGGCGAGGACCCGTGCGGTGAGGGTGCGGCCCTCCGTGCGGGCGAGTGTCTCCGGGGTCGCCCCGACGAGTCCGTCGACGGCGAAGGTCACGCACGTCGGGTAGGCGGCGGCCAGGTCGAGCAACACGGCGCGGCGGTCGGCGCCGGGCGGCAGGGTGCCGACCAGGTCACGGGCCAGGACGACCTTCTGCGCCCGCCCTGCCCGGATGGCGGTGACCGCGGCGGCGACCGAGGCGGCGTAGGCGTCCTCGTCGACCGCGCCGGGGCGCAGCGCGACGGAGACGTGGGGGCCGACGCGGGGGACCGGCACCGAGGTGCTCGTGAAGGGCAGGGGCTCGGGGGCGTCGGTGGTGTCGATCGCGGTGATCCACGCCCGACCCCGCCGACGCCCGACCACGACACGCGGCACGATGAGGACACTCGTGGCGGCGGAGTCGTCGGCGAACGCGAAGGTGCCGAATGCCACCAGACCACTACCGCGGAGCCGCACCGGGTCGTCGACGACGGCGGCGGCGACGACCTGTCGCCAGAGTGCGGAGGCATCGCGCATCCGGCTCGGACCGGAGAACTCGAAGCGCAGGGCCTCGCCGATCCCGACGATCCCGTCCCCGCCCCGCACGAAGGCCATCGGGTGCGCGGCGAGCGTGTGGCGGAGGACGGCGCCCGGGTCGTCGAGGATCCGGGTCGAGACCGTGAGCGGCTGGACCGCTGTGGTGGGACGGGTCACGGACCGATGCTACGCGTCAGGGCGCGCCCGGGGTGCGCGGCTCCTGCACGGCTGCCGGGAAGCGTCCGGTCGCGGCCTCTAGGATGACTGGGTGAGCAGAGCGGACATGCAGAAGCGGCCGGACGAAGTGGCGGCCATGTTCGACGACGTCGCAGCGAAGTACGACCTGACCAACGACATCCTGTCGGCGGGCAACGCACCGCTGTGGCGCGTCGCGACGGTGAAGGCCGTCGACCCCCAGCCGGGCGAGCGCGTGCTCGACCTGGCTGCCGGCACCGGGACGAGTTCCGCTGCCCTGGCGAAGAAGGGTGCCGAGGTCACCGCCCTCGACCTGTCGTCGGGCATGATCGCGGTCGGTCGCGAGCGCCACCCAGAGATCACCTTCGTCGAGGGGGACGCCGAACACCTGCCCTTCGCGGACGAGTCGTTCGACGCGGTCACGATCTCGTTCGGGCTGCGCAACGTCAACGACCCGATGCAGGCCCTGACCGAGATGCTCCGGGTGCTCAAGCCCGGCGGCCGTCTCGTGATCTGCGAGTTCTCCACCCCGCCGTTCGCCGCGCTGCGCTTCGGTTACACCACGTACCTCAAGCGGGTCCTGCCCGGCATCGCGAAGCTGTCCAGCAGCAACCCGGCCGCCTACCGCTACCTGGCCGAGTCGATCGAGGCGTGGCCGGACCAGCAGGTCCTCAGCCAGTGGCTCCGCGGCGTCGGCTTCACGATGGTCGCGCACCGCAACCTGACCGCCGGCATCGTCGCCCTGCACCGTGGCCGCAAGCCGGTCGAGGGCAGCGTGCGCGAGTCCGCCGCCCGCCGTGCCAAGGCGCGTCGCGAGCACCAGCCCACGGGCGAGCAGCCCCGCGTGGAGCCCGAGGCCTAGGCCAGCGGCCCAGGTCCCCACCGCCACCCCGCGAGTCCACCGCCACCCGCGAGTACGGAGCAGCAGTTGAACCCGAGTGTCCCGGTCGCCCGACGTGCACCGAGTCTCCGAGCGTCCCTCGGCATCGGCGAGCGGCTGTTCGCCACCCCGGCGGACCGTCGTTTCATCGCCGCGGTCGACGACGGGCTCGAGCACGTCGAGCAGGGGCTCGAGGACGCCATGCGTTCCGCCGACACCCTGGCCGACACCACCAGCCGCTACCTGTTGTCGGCGGGTGGCAAGCGGATCCGTCCGACCCTGACCCTGCTCATCGCACAGCTCGGTGACGGCGTGACCGACCACGTGGTCAAGGCAGCCGTCAGCGTCGAGATGACCCACCTGGCGTCGCTGTACCACGACGACGTGATGGACGAGGCCCCGGTGCGCCGCGGTGTCCCGGCCGCGCACGTCACCTACGGCAACAACATCGCGATCCTCACCGGGGACCTGCTCTTCGCCCGCGCGTCGCTGATCACCGCGGACCTGGGCCCCGAGGGCATCCGGATGCAGGCCGAGACCTTCCAGCGCCTGTGCATGGGGCAGCTCCACGAGACCACCGGCCCGCAGCCCGAGGACGACCCGGTCGAGCACTACCTCCAGGTGCTCAGCGACAAGACCGGTTCCCTCATCGCGACCGCCGCCCGCGCCGGCGTGATGTTCTCCGGCGCCGACCGCTCCCTGCTCGGGGCCGTCGGCACGTTCGGCGAGAAGGTCGGCGTCGCCTTCCAGCTCGTCGACGACGTGATCGACCTCGCTCCGGCGAAGGACAAGACCGGCAAGATCGCCGGCAACGACCTCCGCGCCGGCGTCGACACGCTGCCCCTGCTGCAGCTCCGTCGTCGTGCCGCCTCGGACCCGGACGCCGCGGCCCTGGTCACCCGCATCGAGCGGGACGTCCGTGACGCCCCGGACGACGCCGTCCACTCGGACGCGTACCAGAGCGCCGTCGCCGAGCTCCGCGACCACGAGGCGACCCGTGCCACCCGTGCCCTCGCCGCGAGCTGGGCCGACGAAGCGGTCACCGCCCTGGCCCCCCTGCCGGACGGCACCGTGAAACGAGCCCTCACCCGGTTCGCGGAGACGGTCGTCGACCGCAGCCGCTGACCTGAACGAAACTGGAGACCGAACAGTGCCCACCCTCCGACTCGCCATCGTCGGCGCCGGTCCGGCCGGCATCTACGCCGCGGACATCCTCCTGCGGGAGGCACGCGGCTTCGACGTCTCGATCGACCTGTTCGAGCAGCTCCCGGCCCCCTACGGCCTGGTGCGCTACGGCGTCGCGCCCGACCACCCCCGCATCAAGGGCATCATCAACGCCCTCCGCGACGTCCTGGACCGCGGCGACATCCGGATCTTCGGCAACGTCCGCTTCGGCGAGGACATCACCCTCGAGGACCTGAAGCGGCACTACAACGCCGTCGTCTTCTCGACCGGTGCGATCAAGGACGCGGACCTCGACATCCCCGGCATCGACCTCGAGGGCTCGTACGGTGCCGCCGACTTCGTCAGCTGGTTCGACGGGCACCCGGACGTGCCGCGCACCTGGCCGCTGACCGCCGAGAGCGTCGCCGTGATCGGCAACGGCAACGTGGCACTCGACGTGTCCCGGATCCTCGCGAAGCACGCCGACGACCTGCTGCCGACCGAGATCCCGGCGAACGTCTACGAGGGACTCAAGGCCTCGCCCGTCACCGACGTGCACGTCTTCGGTCGCCGCGGTCCGGCGCAGGTGAAGTTCACCCCGCTGGAACTCCGCGAACTCGGCGAACTGCGCGACGTCGACATGGTCGTGTACGACGAGGACTTCGACCACGACGAGGCCTCCAAGCTCGCGATCGCCACGAACAAGCAGGTCACCGTCATCGACCGTGTGCTGCAGCAGTGGCGCACGCGTGAGGTCGGCGCGGCCAGCCGTCGTCTGCACCTGCACTTCTACGCGAAGCCGCTCGAACTGCTCGGCGACGACGACGGCGCGCTCCGCGCCATCCGCTACGAGCGCACCCGTCCGGACGGTCAGGGTGGTGTCGAGGGCACGGCTGAGATCCGCGAGGTCCCGATCCAGGCCCTCTACCGCGCGGTCGGCTACGTCGGCTCACCCCTGCCCGGGGTGCCGTTCGACGAGCGCTACGGCGTCATCCCGAACCACGAGGGCCAGGTGCTCGACACCGACGGCAACCGGATCCCCGGCGTGTACGCCACCGGGTGGATCAAGCGCGGCCCGGTCGGCCTGATCGGACACACCAAGTCCGACGCGATGGAGACCGTGCAGCACGTGGTCACTGACCAGGGCACCTGGTGGAGCCCGGAGGACCCGTCCGAAGCAGCGATCCCGGCACTGCTCCGCGAGCGCGGCGTCGACTTCACGGACCTCGACGGCTGGCACGCCCTCGACCAGCACGAGATGGCCCTCGGCGCGCCGCAGGGTCGGGCCCGGGTCAAGGTCGTGCCGCGCGACGAGATGATCGACGTCTCGCTGCGCCGTTCGCACGCCGACTCGCAGTCCTGACCCGGTCGCGGGTCAGCGCATGACGACGCAGCGCCCGGTACCCCGGCTCGGGGTGCCGGGCGCTGCGTCGTCCCATCGGCTCGTCGGGGTCGACGTGGCCCGGTCGCTCGCCCTGTTCGGCATGATGGCCGCCCACGTCGGCGACGTCGCCGAGAACGTCGACTGGGCCGACCCGACGAGCCTCGGTGCCGTCGTGAACGGCCGGTCCGCGGCGCTCTTCGCGGTGCTCGCGGGGGTCTCCATCGGACTGGTGAGCGGTCGCGACCGTCCGCCCGGGCCACCCGCGATCGGCCGGGTCCGCGCACGTCTGGCACTCCGGGCCGTCGTGGTCGTCGTCGTCGGGCTGCTCCTGATGGCGCTGCAGACACCCGTGTACGTCGTCCTGCCCACCTACGGCGCCCTGTTCCTGCTGGCCCTGCCCGTCCTCCGCTGGCGACCGTGGGCCCTGCTCCTGCTCGCTGCGGGCTGCGCGGTCGCGTCGGCTCCGGTCGCGCTGGCGATCGTGCCGCTGTACGCCGACGCCGACATGTTCGGCGTCCAGCTCGGGCTCGTCTACCCCGTCGTCACCTTCTGGACGTACGTCCTGGTCGGACTCGCGGTCGCCCGGTCACGGCCGGGAGGCGCGGTGCGGCAGGTCCTGCTCCTCGCGTCCGGCACCGTGGTCGCGACCGCCGCCTACGTCGTCGGGAACGCCGCCGCGCCGATCCCGTTCGACACCACGTACGCGTTCCCCGGCGTGCCCTTCGTGCCGTCCCGCTCCGATGCCGGTCAGGCGTTCGCCCAGGTGTTCCTGTCGCCGCGGGACCACTCGTCCTCGATCGTCGACGTCGTCGGCACCGCTGCCGTCGCCGTGGCCGTGATCGCGCTGTGCCGCCTGCTCGTCGACGGACACGGGCCGCTCGTCACCCGGATCGCGTTCCCGTTGGCCGCCGTCGGGTCGATGCCGCTCACCGTCTACGCACTGCACCTCGTCGTGATCGCCGCGTGGCCCGAGATGCCGCAGGGACCGACGACCTGGTGGGCCTTCGTCGTCGGCTCGGTGCTGTTCGCGATGCTCTGGCGCCGGTTCCTCGGCCGTGGCCCGCTCGAGCGGCTGACGGCGCGGATCGCCTCGGCGGTGCCAGCATCCGCGCCGGGGCCGGCACCACTCGCCTGACCGTGCGGTCCGCTCCGGCGACCGCTCGACGGGCGTGACCTTCGGGGCGGTCGGGGGACGGGCCTCCCGGCCGACAGACCGGCTCGGCGGCCGGCCGCTACTGCAGCGCCGCGGTGAGCCGCGCGACGTTGTCGAACACCCGTGACCGACGCGGGCGGGTCAGCCACTCGTCCAGCGTCAGCTGGCGGCTGGCCGCGCGGTAGTCGTCCTGGACGTCCCGGAGCGCGTCCACGAAGGACTTCCCGCGCACCATCACCGAGATCTCCAGGTTCAGGGTGAACGAGCGCATGTCCATGTTCGACGAGCCGATCACCGCGACGTCGTCGTCGATCGTGAAGTGCTTCGCATGCAGCACCGTCGGCGCACAGTACAGCCAGATCTTCACACCGGCCCGGAGCAGCCCCTCGTAGTAGGAACGCTGCGCGTGCCAGGTCATCGCGTGGTCGCCGATCTCACCGACGAACAGCTCGACCTCGACCCCACGCTGCGCGGTCGTCGTGATCGCGTAGAGCATCGAGTCGTCGGGCACGAAGTACGGCGACGTGATCGACACCCGCTCCTGCGCCGAGTACAGCAGGGCGTTGAACAGGCGCAGGTTGTTCTCGCCGTCGAAGCCCGGGCCGGACGGCACCACCTGGCAGTCCAACGCGTCCGCCCGGTCTGCGCGGTGCACCGGATCGCTCTCACGGAGCAGCAGCTCGTCGGTCTCGCTGTACCAGTCGGTGACGAACAGCGCGTTGATGCCCGCGACGACCGGCCCCTCGAACCGCGCGAACAGGTCGCGCCACCTGAGGCCGCGCTCGATGTTCGTCTTCGTGTCGTAGGAGCGGTCGATGAGGTTCTGCGACCCCGTGAACGCGACCGAGCCGTCGACGACCAGGATCTTCCGGTGGTTGCGGAGGTCCGGGCGCTGGAACTTCCCCTCCATCGGCAACAGCGGCAGCATCAGGTGCCACTCGATGCCGGCGGCGTCGAGGAACGCCAGGGTGTCCTTGAAGTACGGGTACCCCCGGCTCGCCCAGTGGTCCATGAGGAAGCGGACCGTCACCCCACGGGCCTGCGCCCGCGCCAAGGACTCGAAGAACGGCCGCGTGGTGTCGTCGAGGGACGCGATGTAGAACTCGACGTGCACGAACCGCCGAGCGGCGTCGACGGCGTGCGTCATCTCGGCGAAGGCGTCGTCGTAGTGCGGGTACAGCTCGGCCTGGTTGCCACCGACCAGCGGCATCGCGCCGAGCTCGCGGTTCAACCGCGTGATGCTCTCCAGCCACGCGGGCCACGGGTGGTCACGGCGCACCCGCTCGATGCCCTCGGTCTGCTCGAGGATGTAGCGGTTGATCTCGGTCTGTTTCTCGCGGCGCGACCGCGGCAGCTTCGTCGACCCGAGCACCAGGAAGAGGATGAATCCGATGTAGGGGATGAGGAAGATCGCCAGCAACCAGCCCGTCGCCGTCTGCGGCTTCCGGTCGATCGGGACGTAGACGAGGGAGAAGGCGCGGATCGCCAGGTCCAACAGGACCAGGATGATGATCAACGCGACGACGAGCCAGTGCTCCACGGTGCGGGTCGGTGTCTACGCGGGGGAGCGCGGGTCAGCGGAAGTTGATGAACTGCAGGGGCACGTCGAACTCCTGGCCCTTGAGCAGCTGGATGGTCTGCTGCAGGTCGTCGCGGCTCTTCGAGGAGACCCGGAGCTCGTCGCCCTGCACCTGGCTCTTCACCGTCTTCGGTGCCTCGGCCCGGATGACCGCGCCGATCTTCTTCGCGATGTCCTGCTCGATGCCGTTCTTGAACTTGACCTCGATGCGGAACTCCTTGCCCGAGGGGAACGGCTCGCCGGCGTCGAGGCTCTTCAGGCTGATGCCGCGCTTGATCGCCTTCGTCTGCAGCACGTCGAGGACGGCCAGGGCGCGCTCCTCGGTCGACGCCTTGATGAGGACGTCCTCACCGCTGAACGCGACGGACGCACCGACGCCCTTGAAGTCGTAGCGCTGCTCGATCTCCTTCGCCGCCTGGTTGAGGGCGTTCTCCGCCTCCATCTTGTCGACCTTGCTGACCACGTCGAAGGAGCTGTCTGCCATGCCGGACAGCCTATCCGGCGGCACGCAGGCCCGTTCCGGGAGGCCCGTCCCACCCCCGGCAACCGGCCAGCGTCCGACCGTGGTCGCGAGCACCTCCGGACATCGGCTATGCTCGTCACCGCGCCTTCGGTCGGTGATGACACGGGCCGGGTGCGCACATGGCGAGTTACCCAAGCGGCCAAAGGGATCTGACTGTAAATCAGCCGGCGTATGCCTCCGGGGGTTCGAATCCCTCACTCGCCACGTGCCAGCTACACACGTGCTAGCTACACATTCGTGTTGGCTTGTCGGGATGGCCCCGTCTTCGGACGGGGCCATTTCTGCGTTCCCAGGGGTTCGGCGGAGCCGGGTGGAGCGTCGTTCGGCGGAGCCGGGCGGTGCGGCGGGGGATCGGCTGGTCGGGCAGGATCGGGGTATGTCGAATGCTGCCGTGTCTGCTGCTCCCGAAGCCCTTGCCGACCTCGCCGAGGCGATCGCCCGTGAAGCCGCCGCACTCGCGGTGCAGCGCCGAGCCGAAGGGGTCGAGGTCGCCGACCGGAAGTCGAGCATCGCCGACGTCGTGACCGCCGCCGACCGCGAGGTCGAAGCGCTCATCCGCCGGCGCATCAGCGAAGCACGTCCGGACGACGCCTTCCTCGGCGAGGAGTCCGGCACAGCGACGGGCACCTCCGGCCTGACCTGGGTCGTCGACCCGATCGACGGCACGGTCAACTACCTCTACGGCAGCCCCGCCTACGCCGTGAGCATCGGGGTCGTCCGCGGTGTCCCCGACCCCGCGATGTGGGAGCCCGTCGCCGGTGTCGTGATCGCGCCGGCGACCGGACAGGTGTACCGCGCCGTCGCCGGGGGAGTGGCTGCCCTCGACGGACGTCCGCTCACCGTCGCCGCACCGGAGTCTCTCGCCGAGACCCTCGTCGCCACCGGCTTCGGGTACACCGCCGAACGCCGGTGGGAGCAGGCGGCCGTCCTCGCCGGGCTGATCACCGAGGTGCGTGACGTCCGCCGTGCCGGAGCTGCCGCACTCGACTGCTGCGCCGTGGCCACGGGAACCGTCGACGCCTACTACGAACGCGGCATCAACCCGTGGGACATGGCCGCCGGCTCGATCGTGGCCGCCGCGGCCGGCGCGGACGTCCGCACGTGGGAGGTCGGCGACACGCGGTCCTTCCTCTTCGCCGCGCCGAGCATCGTCGAGGACCTCGCCACCCTCGTCCGCACGCTGGAGGACGACGTCCTGGGCGACTGAGCCCCGACCCGTGCCGAGCCACCCGCTCTGGGGGGTCTGCACAGGCGTGCACACGACTGGCGAGCACCCAGCTCCTTTGCTACCGTTCAGGAGTCCCGTTACCTGCTCGTTACCGACGAGCGCCCGTGCCTCGAACTCAGGATCATCACCGTACGCATGCTCGACTCCTCGCAGACGCCCACGACCATCGACCGCAACGCCCCTGGGGCGACGCCGTCCGTGCACCTGACGAGACGAGCTCGGATCGAAGCCGAACGCGCCGCCGCGAAGACGTCCCGCCGCCGGTCGGACGTCGACCGCTCGGTCGCCACACCCGCTCGTGACGCTGCTCGTCCGGCGCCCGTCGGCTCCGGCCCCGCGACTCCGCCGGCCCCCTCGTCGCCCGTCCTCCCGGCCTCGAGCGCTGCACCGCTGACCCCGCCGGCACCGTCCTCCCCGGTCGTCGCACCGCTCGCCGAAGGTGCCCCGGTGTCGGCCGCCGCTCGTCCCGCCGCCGCACGCCGCACCTCGGCGACGAAGCGCGCGACCCGGACCGCTGCGTCGAAGGCCACCCGCGCCGCCGCACCGAAGGCCACCCGCGCCGCCTCCCCGGCTGTGCCGGTCATCGCCGACGGCCCCCGCGTGGACCGTGCCACGCGGCACATCGCCCGCACCGCACCGGCCGCCGGGCGTGCGACGCGGGCCTCCGGTACCTCGTTCCGCCGGACCGCGTCCCGCGTGACGGTCGTCGGGGCACTGCTCTTCACCGCCGGTCTCGTCGTCTCGACCTCGCTGCCCGCGCAGGCCCTCTACGTCCCGCAGCCCGGTGCCGCGACCGTCCGTGCCTCCGTGCAGGACGCGCAGTCGCTCTCCGTCGGTGACGCCGTCGAGGGCGCCGTGGACCGCGATGCCTACACCGTGTCCGAAGCGCAGCGGAGCGTCACCCCGGCCGCCGGCATGGCGACCGACCCCTCGACGTTCACGAACGACGCGAACGGGACGATCCAGTGGCCGTTCCCGGTCGGTGTGCCGATCTCGTCGGGCTTCGGTGGCCGACAGGTCGCCGGGTGCTCGTTCTGCTCCACGTTCCACCAGGGCGTCGACTTCGCCCCGGGTGCCGGTACCGCCATCGGTGCAGTGGCCGACGGGACCGTCATCAAGGTGCAGGCGAACGACGGTGGCTTCGGCAACGACGTCTGGATCGAGCACGACGTGGACGGCAAGCAGTTCGTCAGCGTCTACGGGCACATGCTCGACAACTCGTTCCAGGTCGTGCAGGGCGAGCAGGTCAAGGTGGGTCAGACCGTCGGTCTGGTCGGCAGCACGGGCAACTCGACAGGCCCGCACCTGCACCTGGAGATCCGTATCGACGGCGTCCCGGTGGACCCGCTGGCGTGGCTCCAGGCCAACGCGAACTAGCCCTCGCGGACGGCACGCCCGGGCGTCACGGTCGGTTCCAGACCACCGTCGCGGGTCTGCTATCCTCGTGTGGTGCCGCTCGCGGTACTCGCCCCGATAGCTCAGTGGTAGAGCACTTCCATGGTAAGGAAGGGGTCGTCAGTTCAATCCTGACTCGGGGCTCCGACTCGCAGTGTTGTCACTTCGCAGTGATCACTGCGGATCCATGGCGGGGTAGCTCAGTTGGTTAGAGCACACGGCTCATAATCGTGGTGTCGCGGGTTCAAGTCCCGCCCTCGCTACCGTGCTGGTCGAACGAGTGTGATCAGCGGGAACGACGTCAAGACGGCAAGGCCCGGCGCAGCAGCGCCGGGCCTTCGTCGTTCCGGGCGTCATCCGTTCCGTGGCGGTCGGTTGGTCCTCGATCACGCGTCCCGCGCCTCGATCACGCGTCCCGCGCCTCCAGCCCGACGGGCCCCGCGCCTCCAGCCCGACGGGCCCCGCGCCTCCCGCCCGAGGGGTCAGTGCAGCTTGATGCCCGACGTGTCGATGCGGTCCGTGCGGTGCAGCAGGACGCCGCCGCCGTGCAGGGTCGTCTCGACCAGGCCGGCGATGCGGCGCCAGGCCTCGCGTCGGCGGTTCGCCCCGATCATGCCGCCCACGACAGCCGCTCCGTGACCCGCGTGCCGCAGTGTCAGGACGGCATGGCCCGGCGTGGTCGTCAGAGCGAGCTCGTACCGCCGGTACTGCCGGGACGGGTGGACCAGCGCGCCGAGGAGCACCGTCATCACGGGGTTCCCCGCGGTCACGAGCAGGCGGCCCTCGCCGGACGCGACCCGGTGTCCGACGGCGCGCAGGGCAGTGTCGACCAGCTCGACCGCCGTGCAGCCGTGGTGTTCGAGCACCGTGTACTCGGTCGTCGTCTCCATCGCCACTCCCCGCCCCCGCCCGGTCGTCCCCCGACCGAGTGCCGCCAGCCTAACCGATGCAAACTCATGAACAAGGTCGAGCTCGTGAACAAGGTCGAGCTCATGAACAACGTCGAGTGCGGCGTCCGAGGGCCTCGGTAGACTGCCCGGGTGTCAGTGAACCCCGAGCTCGTCGGCAGGACGTTCCCGCCGGCCCCGCCGTACCTGGTCGGTCGTGAGAAGGTGCGCGAGTTCTCCCGCGCCGTGTTCGCGACCAACCCGATCCACTCCGACCCCGCCGCCGCACAGGCCGCCGGGCACGCCGACGTCGTCGCTCCGGCCACCTTCGCGGTCGTCGTGCAGGAAGCCACGCTCGCGCAGCTCCTGGCCGAACCGGACGCCGGCATCGACTTCTCCCGTGTCGTGCACGGCGAACAGAAGTTCGCCTACGCCCGCCCGATCGTCGCCGGGGACGAACTCACCGCGACCCTCGCCGTGACGAGCGTGAAGACCCTGGGCGGCAACGCGATGGTCACCGCCGAGTCGAGCGTCGTCGACGCCGACGGGCAGCGCGTCGTCACCGCCACGTCCACCCTCGTCGTCCGAGGAGATGACGCATGACCGACACCACCGCCGACCTGCCGGTCGGCACCGTCGTCGCCGAGCGCCAGGTGCACCTGACCCGCGACTCGCTCGTCCGCTACGCCGGTGCCTCCGGGGACTTCAACCCGATCCACTACCGCGACGACGTCGCAGCCTCGGTCGGGCTGCCCGGTGTCCTGGCGCACGGCATGCTCACGATGGGACTCGCCGTCCAACCCGTCGCCGAGTGGCTGGGCGACCGCGGCTGGGTCGCCTCGTACGGCGTCCGCTTCACCCGCCCCGTGGTCGTCGACCCGACCGACGGTGCCGACGTCGGCGTCGTAGCCAAGGTCGGCACCCTCGACGACCAGGGTCGCCCACAGCGCATCGACCTCACCGTGACCGCCGCCGGGCAGACCGTGCTCGGCAAGGCGCAGGTCACCGTGGCGTTCCACTGACCGTGGCGGAGACGACGCTCGCCGAGCTCACGACCCTCCGCGTCGGCGGGCCGGCCGGCCGGCTGCTGGTCGCGGACACGACCGACGAACTCGTCGCCCACGTCGTCGACGCCTGGGCGGACGAGGACGACTGGCTGGTCCTCGGCGGCGGCAGCAACCTGCTCGTCGCCGACCAGGGCTTCCCCGGCACCGTCGTGGTGGTCCGCACCCGAGGGGTCGACGCGCGGGACGACGCCGACGGCGTCACCGTCCGCGTTGCCGCGGGGGAGCCGTGGGACGCGTTCATCGCGACCACCGTCGAGCGCGGATGGACCGGACTGGAGGCCCTCAGCGGCATCCCGGGCACGGTCGGTGCCGCCCCCGTGCAGAACATCGGCGCCTACGGGGTCGAACTCTCCGACGTGCTCACCGCCGTCGACTTCCTGGACGCCGAGACTGGCGAGCGTTCCTGGCTCCCCGCGTCCGAGCTGGCGCTCGGCTACCGCACGAGCACCCTCAAGCACGGTCGTCGCGGCGTCGTGCTGACCGTCGAGTTCCGGCTCGGGACGGCCTCCGACGACGGGGTCCCGGTGCGGTACGCCCAGCTCGCGGGGTCCCTCGGCGTCGAGCTCGGCACCCTCGTCGCCCCGGCCGACGTCCGCGCCGAGGTCCTCCGGTTGCGCGCGTCCAAGGGCATGGTGCTCGACGACGCCGACCCCGACACCTGGAGTGCCGGCTCGTTCTTCACCAACCCGATCGTGTCGGCCGGGTTCGCGCAGACGATGCCCGACGACGCACCGCGCTGGCCGGCCGGTGACGACGTGAAGCTCAGCGCCGCCTGGCTCATCGAGCACGCCGGGGTGCACCGCGGCTACGGCGTGCCGGGGTCCCGCGCCGGGATCTCCACGAAGCACACCCTCGCGCTGACGAACCGCGGGGGAGCGACGGCGGCCCAGGTGGCCGAACTCGCGCGCTACGTGCAGGTGACGGTCGCGAACCGCTTCGGCGTCACGCTCGTGCCGGAGCCCGTCGTGGTCGGGGACCTGCTCGCCTGATCGACGGCGACGGCGACGGCGACGGCGACGGTTCCGGCGACGGCGACGGCGACGGCGACGGTTCCGGCATGGCGGAGGGGAGGCGTGCCTCCCGGCCGTCGCCGACCGCGACGACATCGCTCCCCGCAACGACGACGCGCCCCGTCGAGACGGGGCGCGTCGTGCCGTTCGGGGTGACCGGGGTCAGCCGAACAGGCGGGCCAGACGGGCGACACCCTCGGCGATGTCGTCGTCGCCGAGCGCGTAGGACAGGCGCAGGTACCCGGAGGGCCCGAACGCCTCGCCCGGGACGACCGCGACCTCGGCGTGCTCGAGGATCAGGTCCGCCAGCTCGAGGGTCGTGGTCGGCGTGCTGCCGGCCCACTCGCGACCGAGCAACGCGGTGACGTCGGGGTACACGTAGAACGCGCCCTGCGGCACGGGCGTGTTGAACCCCGGGATGGCGTTGAGGCCGGCGACGATCGCCTGCCGACGACGGTCGAAGGCCTCGCGCATCGCCAGGACGGGCTCCTGCGGGCCGTCCAGGGCGGCGATCGCGGCACGCTGCGAGACGTTCGAGACGTTCGAGGACAGGTGGGACTGCAGGTTCGACGCGGCCTTGACCACGTCCGCCGGGCCGATCATCCAGCCGACCCGCCAGCCGGTCATGGCGTAGGTCTTGGCGACCCCGTTCACCAGGATCGTCGTGTCCGCGAGGGCCGGGACCTGCTCGAGCACGCCGGAGAAGGTGAGGCCGTCGTAGAGCAGGTCCTGGTAGATCTCGTCGCTGATCACCCAGATGCCGTGCTCCAGCGCCCACTCGCCGATGGCGCGCGTCTGCTCGGCGGAGTACACGGCGCCGGTCGGGTTCGAGGGGGAGCAGAAGAGCAGCGCCTTCGTGCGCGGGGTGCGCGCTGCCTCGAGCTGCTCGACGGTGACGAGGTAGTCCTGGTCGCTGCCGGCGAAGACGTCGACGGGGACGCCGCCCGCCAGCCGGATGGCCTCGGGGTAGGTGGTCCAGTACGGCGCGGGCAGCAGGACCTCGTCGCCGGCGTCGACCACGGTCTGGAACGCCTGGTAGACGGCCTGCTTGCCACCGTTCGTGATGATGATCTGCGACGGGTCGACGGCGATGCCGGACTCGCGCGCGGTCTTGTCGGCGACCGCACGCTTCAGGTCCGGGAGGCCCGTGGCCGGGGTGTACCGGTGGTTCGCCGGGTCCTGCGCTGCCGCGACGGCCGCGTCGACGACGTGCGCCGGGGTGGCGAAGTCGGGCTCGCCCGCGGCGAAGGAGATCACCGGGCGTCCGGAGGCCTTGAGGGCCTTCGCCTTGGCGTCGACCTTGAGGGTCGCGGACTCGGCGATGGCGGCGATCCGGGAGGCGATGCGCGGACGGTCCCCGGGCGCACCTGCGTCCGTGCCCGGGCGCGGGCTGCTGTCGGGGCTGTCGGTGGGCTGAGGGCTGGCGGCTTCGGTGCTCACGGGGTCAGCCTACCGACGCGCCGCGCCGGAGCATCCGTCAAGTGGACACCGCCGTCGGGACTCCCGTACACTGTTCTGCGGCGGTTGAAGTCTGTCGGAAACGGACTTCTTCTCCCTGGAACGACCGGATCCCGTACGGGTGGACGTTCCGAAGGGCGGTGGCTCAATTGGTAGAGCAGCGGTCTCCAAAACCGCAGGTTGCAGGTTCAAGTCCTGTCCGCCCTGCACATCGGGAAGGGTTGAAGTGGCGAGCAAAGACGTGGAGACGACTGACGACGTCGTCACCCAGGCAAAGGTCGACCGGGCTCAGCGCCGTGGCCCCTTCGCCGCGATCGCACTGTTCATCCGCCAGGTCTTCGGCGAGCTGCGCAAGGTCGTCACCCCGACCCGCAAGGAACTCTTCAGCTACACGGTCGTCGTGCTCGTGTTCGTCGTCGTGATGATGATCCTCGTGTCGGTCCTCGACTTCGTGTTCGGTCTCGGCGTCGGCTACGTGTTCGGCAACGGCCCCACGGCCTGACCCAGCTGGCATCAACCCCGGCGCGCTGCACTCCTGGCGCGCCCGGCCTGACCGCAGGTCCGACCGCTCCGGTCCTCCTCGGGGTACGGTCTTCCGGAGACGGTGACCCGTTCCCTGCCCGGGACACGAGCGCCATCCCGATCCGCACCATCGAACGGAAAGAACCGACTGTGTCTGACTACTCCCGCGACGACATCGACCTCGCGACCGCTGCCGAGCAGTCTTCCGAGGTCGAGGAGAACCAGGAAGGCGACGTCGAGACGAGCGAACTCCGTTCGACCGACTCCGCCGAGGAGCGCGCGATCTCCGTCGAGGACGACGACGACGAGTCCCTCGGGCTGAGCGACGAGCCGGACGACGGCACCGTCAGCACCGAACTGGACGAGACCCTCGACGCCCTCGCCGAGTCGCGTGACCCGGAAGCCGACGCCGTCGTCGACGACGCGCTCGAGATCGACACCGCCGACGAGGCCGAAGCCGCCGTCGAAGCCGTCGAGGACGAAGAAGAGACCGAGCTCGAGGACGAGACCGCGGACGAAGCGAACGCCACCGTCGCCGCGGAGGAGTCCGCCGACACGCTCGGTGCGATCGCCCCGGAGTCCGAGGTCGACCTGGCTCCCGACACCGAGGTCACGATCACGGCCGAGGACGACGACGACGAGTCCGAGGTCGACCCGTACGAGGCGTTCAAGACCGAACTGCGGATGAAGCCGGGCAAGTGGTACGTCATCCACTCCTACGCGGGCTTCGAGCGCCGCGTGAAGGCGAACATCGAGAACCGCATGGTCTCGATGTCGATGGAGGACTACATCTACCAGGCCGAGGTCCCGATGGAGGACGTCGTCGAGATCAAGAACGGGCAGCGCAAGCTGGTCACCCGCGTCCGGATCCCCGGCTACGTGCTCGTCCGCATGGACCTCGACGAGGACTCGTGGTCCGTCGTCCGCCACACCCCGGGTGTGACCGGCTTCGTCGGCAACGCGCACAACCCGACCCCGCTCCGCTTCGACGAGGCCTTCGGCATGCTGAAGTCCCTCGTCCAGGTCGCCGAGGCAGCCCCGACCAAGGGCGGCGCCAAGGGCAGCGGACTCGCCCAGGCGCAGCCCCAGGCCGAGGTCGACTTCGAGGTCGGCGAGACGATCACCATCAAGGAAGGCTCGTTCGCGGGTCTGCCGGGGTCGATCTCCGAGATCAAGCCGGAGAGCGGCAAGCTCACCGTGCTCGTTTCGCTCTTCGAGCGCGAGACGCCGGTCGAGCTCAGCTTCGACCAGGTGACCAAGCTCTAGAGCTGGACACCATCCACTAGACTGTTCGAGTTTGGGTCCGCGCGCCTCGTGCGCTGCGGGTCCGTCACCGCGATCCGGAACCGCCGGAGACGCGGGAGAGTGCACGGGTCCCCGTGCGTTCGATCCCAGGAGGAAAGCGAAACATGGCACCGAAGAAGAAGGTCACGGGCCTGATCAAGCTGCAGATCAACGCGGGCGCCGCCAACCCGGCACCGCCGATCGGTCCGGCGCTCGGTCAGCACGGCGTGAACATCATGGAGTTCTGCAAGGCGTACAACGCCCAGACCGAGTCGCAGCGCGGCAACGTCATCCCGGTGGAGATCACCGTCTACGAGGACCGTTCGTTCACGTTCATCCTCAAGACCCCGCCGGCAGCCGAGCTCATCAAGAAGGCCGCGGGTGTGAACAAGGGTTCCGCGACGCCGCACACGGTGAAGGCCGGACGCATCACGGCGGACCAGATCCGTCAGATCGCCGAGACCAAGCAGGCCGACCTGAACGCCAACGACATCGAGCAGGCGACGAAGATCATCGCCGGTACCGCTCGTTCGATGGGCATCACGGTCGAGGCCTGAGCCTCACCCTCCACACCCCAGTACTCACCGTGGGAGAGCCGCGCCGGCTCGCCAACCACGTATCTCGCAAGGAGACCACCATGGCGAAGAAGTCCAAGGCGTACCGCGCCGCGGCCGCGAAGATCGTGGCCGACAAGTTCTACACCCCCACCGAGGCAGTCGCCCTGGCGAAGGAGACCGGCTCTGCGAAGACCGACTCCACCGTCGAGGTCGCGCTGAAGCTCGGCGTGGACCCCCGCAAGGCGGACCAGATGGTGCGCGGCACCGTCATCCTCCCGCACGGCACCGGCAAGACCGCCCGCGTCATCGTCTTCGCGACGGGTGCAGCCGCTGAGGCCGCCATCGCCGCCGGCGCCGACGAGGTCGGTGGCGACGAGCTCATCGCGAAGGTCGCCGAGGGCTACACCTCGTTCGACTCCGCGGTCTCGACCCCGGAGCTCATGGGCAAGGTCGGTCGTCTCGGCAAGGTGCTCGGCCCGCGTGGCCTCATGCCCAACCCGAAGACCGGCACCGTGACCCCGAACGTGGCCCAGGCCGTGAACGAGATCAAGGGCGGCAAGATCGAGTTCCGCGTCGACAAGCACTCCAACGTGCACTTCGTCGTCGGCAAGGCCTCGTTCACGCCGGAGCAGCTCGACGAGAACATCACCACCGCGCTCGACGAGATCGTCCGTCTCAAGCCGAGCGCCGCGAAGGGCCGCTACATCATGAAGGGCGCCGTCTCGACGACCTTCGGCCCGGGCATCCCGCTGGACGTCAACGTCTTCTGATCCTGATCAGCAGCGGATCGCACTGATCCACAGCAGCAACACCAGAACGGCCCGCACTCCGGTGCGGGCCGTTCTGCGTCCCCGGTGCGGCGAGCCCCGCTCCGCGTCCTCCGGACAGGGGGATCGACCAGTACCGTGATCCCGTGCGGATCTTCGTGAACGTCCTGCGGCTCGTGGCCGCGATCGCCATCGTCGCGGCCGTCGTCGACGACCTGCAGCGTGCGCTCCAGAACGGGTTCGTGTTCTGGAACTTCTTCGGGTACTTCACGAACCAGTCGAACATCCTGGTCGCGGTCGTCTTCGTCCTCACCGTCGTGGCAGCAGTGCGCCGGCGCGATGCCGGCCGCCGGTTGGACCTGTTCCGCGGCGCCGCCACGGTCTACATCGCGACGACGGGTCTGGTCTACAACACGCTGCTCGCCCAGGTCGGGCAGCCGGTGGGGCAGTCCTGGTCCAACGACGTGCTGCACCGCTGGATCCCGCTGTACGTCGTGATCGACTGGCTGCTGTTCTCGGACCGCAGCCGACTGTTCTTCCGCGACGTGTGGTGGTTCCTGATCTACCCGGCGGTCTGGCTGGTCGTGGTCGTGATCCGCGGTGCGACCGACGGCTGGGTGCCGTACCCGTTCCTCGACCCGAAGTCGGGCTACGGCGTGGTCGCGCTGTACTGCCTGGGCGTCGCGGTGTTCATCGGCCTGATGGGCCTGATCGTCGTCGCGCTGTCCCGACTGCGGTTGGTCCCGGTCAGCGAGCGTCCCGCAGGCGATCGAGCACCAGGTCCGCGAGGGCGATGAGCCCGCGGATGGCGTCGTCGTCGCGGTCGATCCACCGGCACTCGGGCTCGTCGGCGACCGGCACGAAGTCGTCGTGCTTCTCCCAGACGAACAGCGTCCGGTCGGCACCGAGCACGTACTGCTGCCACCACACCTGCCGCATGTAGTGCCGGGGGACGCGGGTGAACCCGTTCGCGGTGGTCTTGATCTCTGCGAGCAGCAGACGGCCGTCGCGGTCGAGCCCGACACCGTCCGGGGTGGCCAGGTGTGCCCGGTTCGTGGCTGCGTGGAACAGGTGCGCCGAGGGCTGGATGCCGTGGGTCGCGGCGACCCAGGAGGCGATCACGGGTTCGCGTTCCTTGCCGTGCTCGGTGTAGACGTTGCCGGCGAACCGGGAGCCGTACCGCTTGTCGGCGACGACCGCGTCGACGGCGTGGAGGGACGCGAGACGTGCGACGTCGGTGGCCGTGATGCCCATCGCGCGAGCGCGCAGCCAGGCGACGCGGTCGGACGAGTGCGCGACGATCCGCTCGGTGTGCCCGCGGAGCGCGGTGAAGGTGTCGTGTGCGCGAGTCGGACGCGCGGAGCCGGTGGCCCGAACATCCGCAGACCGACCGCCGGCCGACGTGGCGGGGCCGGGCTGGGCCTCCCACCCGTCATCCAGGTCGCCCCAGAGAGTGGGCTGCACGATCGTCACCCCACGATTGTCCACCCGACCACCGGCACCGGCGAAACCGGCACGCGGTCGGGGTGCGGCGGTCAGGAGACCAGCTGCCGACCCTCGGCCATCGTGACCAGCTCGTCGACGCCCGCGGGGGACAGCGCGTACGCGATGGCGAGCGCTGCGGCGCCCTGCAGTGCGGCGATCGAGCCGGCGCGGGACTGCGCGATGACGAGGTGCTCGGTGGCGAGGGGCATCGAGCGGGAGTAGACGACCTCCCGGACGCCGGCGAGCAGGTGCTCCCCGGCCTGGGTGATCGAGCCGCCCAGCGCGATGACCGACGGGTTGATGAGGGAGACGCAGGTCGCCAGGACCTCGCCGATGTCCCGGCCGGCCTGGCGCACGGCACCGATGGCATCGAGGTCGGACCGGGCGACGAGCTCGATGACGTCGGCGCTGGTGTGCACGTCGTGGCCCTTCGCCCGCAGTGCCCGGGCGATCGCCGGACCGGAGGCGACGGCCTCCAGGCAGCCGGTGTTGCCGCAGTGGCAGGGGACGTCGCCGGCACGGGAGACCCGGACGTGCCCGATGTCGCCCGCGGTGCCCTGCGCGCCGCGCTGCAGCCGGCCCTCCGACACGATGCCGGAGCCGATGCCGGTGGCGACCTTCACGAAGAGCAGGTGGTCGAGGTCCGGCCAGCCGTGCGCCCGTTCGCCGAGGGCCGCGATGTTCACGTCGTTGTCGACGAGGACGTGGGCGCGGACGTGCTGGCGGAGCCAGCCGGGGACGTCGAAGCCGTCCCAGCCGGGCATGATCGGCGGGTTGGCGGGACGTCCGGTCGAGAACTCGACGGGGCCGGGCAGGCCGATGCCGAACGCGATGACGTCGTCGCGGGCTCGGCCGACCGAGTCGAGCAGTTCGTCGACGACGCCGACGAGCCACTCGAGCGTGGGGACGGGTCCCGCGGCGATGTCGATCCGGGCGTCGCGGGTGGCGAGCTGGGTGCCGACCAGGTCGGTCACGGCGACCCGGCCGTGCGAGGCGCCGAGGTCGGCGGCGACGACGAGTCGTGCGGCGGGACGCAGCGCGATCTGTGCCGGGGGTCGTCCGCCGGTGGATGCTGCGGTGTCGACGGACCCGACGAGCCCGACGTCGACCAGGGCGTCGATGCGCACGCCGATGGTCGAGCGCGCCATCCCGGTGAGGGCAGCGAGTTCACCTCGGGTCCGCGGGACGCCGTCGCGCAGGATCTGGAAGAGCTCGCTGGCCCCGACCGGCGGCGTCGTCGCCGTCCGCGTCAAGTCGACCATGGTCGGAGTGAACCACACATCGTCCGGGCCACGCAACGAAGGTCGTCGAACCTCTTCGAACTTTTGCTTGACCGCCGACAAAAGCGCCCATAGTGTGACGATCGGTCAGAGAAGACCACATCTCGATGAGGAGAACACCTGGTGCCCCAACCGCTCTCGGTCCAGCTCTACACGGTGCGTGACGCACTGACGACGGACCTCCCCGGAACCCTGGCGACGATCGCCGACATCGGTTTCACGAACGTCGAGCTCTTCGGCTTCGTCGACCGTGCCGACGAGTACGCAGCCGCCCTGCAGCAGGCCGGTCTGACCGCGCCGAGCGGGCACGCACGTCTCCTCGACGTGGACGAGCAGGGGCTCGAGCGCATCCTCACCGCGAGCGTCACCGTCGGGCTCGGCACCCTCATCGACCCGCACGTCGACGAAGCACGCTGGACCACCCGCGAGGACGTCGAGGCCATCGCCCGCCAGTTCAACGAGCTCGCGCCCCGCGCCGCCGACCACGGCCTGACCCTCGGCTACCACAACCACGCGTTCGAGTTCTCGAACCGCATCGACGGCACGAGCGCCTTCGAGGTCTTCGCTGGGGCCCTCTCCGACGCCGTCGTCCTCGAGCTCGACACCTACTGGGCGAAGGTCGGCGGCGACGACCCGGTGTCCGTCCTCGGCCGACTCGGCGACCAGGTCCGGTTCATGCACGTCAAGGACGGCGACGGCTCGCACGACGACAAGCAGCAGGTCGCGGTCGGCAACGGCATCATGCCGGTGCGCGACATCGTGGCCGCAGCGCCCGACGCCCAGCAGGTCATCGAGCTCGACGACCACGACGGCGACGTCGTCCAGGCCGTCCGCGACTCGTACGCCTTCCTCGCCGGAGCACACGCATGAGCGCCGACACCACCACCAGCGGCACCGGGACCACCGCGACGTCCGCGGACACCGCGACCACCGCCTCCCGGTCGGGACGCGTCGGGGTCGGTGTCATCGGCGCCGGCGTCATCTCGGACCAGTACCTGTCCAACCTGACGGTCTTCCCCGACGTCGAGGTCCTCTTCATCGCCGACATCGACCTGCCCCGGGCAGCGTCGCAGGCCGAGAAGTGGGGCGTGCCGGGCTCCGGCACGGTCGACGAACTGCTCGCCGTCGACGACATCGAGATCGTCGTGAACCTCACCATCCCGGCCGCACACGTCGAGGTCGCCCTGCAGGCGCTGGCCGCCGGCAAGCACGTCTGGGGCGAGAAGCCCTACGCGCTGGACCGGCAGAGCGCCGCGCAGCTCCGCGACGCCGCGGTCGCCGCCGGCAAGACCGTCAGCGTCGCCCCGGACACGTTCCTCGGCGCCGGACTGCAGACCGCACTCCGCACCATCCGCGACGGCCGCATCGGCACCCCGCTGAACGGGCTCACCCTCTTCCAGAGCCCCGGTCCGGAGTCCTGGCACCCGAGCCCCGAGTTCCTCTTCGCCTACGGTGCCGGCCCGCTGTTCGACATCGGCCCGTACTACATCACGACCCTCGTGCAGGCGTTCGGACCGGTCGCGAAGGTCACGGCCACCGCGTCGAAGTCCCGCGCCACCCGCACGATCGGTTCGGGCCCGAAGGCCGGCACCGAGTTCCCGGTCGACGTCCCGACGAACCACTCGGCACTGATCCAGTTCGAGGACGGCGGCAGCGCCCAGAGCGTCTTCTCGTTCGAGTCCGACCGCGGCCGCACCGGCTTCGTCGAGATCGCGGGCGAGACCGGCACGGTCGTCTTCCCCGACCCGAACGACTTCGACGGCGACACCGAGCTGTACGCGCTCGGCGCCGACGAGCCCGAGACGATCCCCGCCGTCGGGTCCACCTACTCGCGGGGGACGGGCGTGGTCGACCTGGCCCGCTCCCTCCGTGCGGGTGAGGAGAACCGGGTCCCCGGTGCCCTCGCCTTCCACGTCCTCGACGTGATGGTCTCCATCGCCGAGGCAGCCGAACGTGGTGAGACCGTGCTCGTCGAGAGCACGGTCACACCCTCCCCGACCCTCCCCGAGGGTTGGGACCCCGCGGAGCAGACCCTGGCCTGACCAGGTCCAGCCCGACCGGACCCTGGTCCGACCCGGCCCTGCCCCGTCCCACACAGCAGCACCCAGCACCACCACCGAGCACCACCTCCTGCAAGATCTCAACGACGAGAAAGTAGAGCCTCATGCGCACTGCCATCCGCGCACTGGCCATCACCGCGGCCGCGGCACTCACCGTGACCGGCCTCGCAGCCTGCTCCTCCGGGTCGTCCGGTTCCGCCGGCGACTCGAAGACGCTCACCTACTGGGCGTCGAACCAGGGCACGTCCCTGCAGAACGACAAGGAGGTGCTGACCCCCGTCCTCGAGAAGTTCACCAAGGAGACCGGGATCAAGGTCAACCTCCAGGTCATCGGCTGGAACGACCTCCAGACGAAGATCCAGACCGCCGTCACCTCGGGCCAGGGTCCGGACGTGGTGAACATCGGCAACACCTGGGCGACCTCGCTCCAGGCCACCGGCGCCTTCCAGGAGTTCGGTGACTCGGAGATGAAGGCGATCGGCGGTGCCGACAAGTTCGGCAAGGTCGCGCTCTCGACCGGTGGCGCCCCGGACAAGACCGTCACGAGCGTCCCGCTCTACGGCCTCGCCTACGGCCTCTTCTACAACAAGCAGATGCTCAAGGACGCGAACATCGAGCCGCCCACGAACTGGGACGACCTCGTCACCGCGGCCAAGACGCTGACGAAGGGTGACACCTACGGGTTCAGCCTCGCCGGTGGTTCGTACACCGAGAACGCGCACTTCGCGTTCATCAACTCGGCGCAGAACGGCGGCGAGTGGTTCGACAAGAGCGGCAAGCCGACCTTCACCTCGAAGGCCAACGTCGACGGCATCAAGCGCTACATCGACCTGATGCAGGACGCGAAGGCCGCGAACCCCTCGAACGCGCAGTACGACAACGCCACCCAGTCGGTCACGGACTTCGCGAACAAGAAGGCCGCGATGATCCTCAACCAGAACAACGCGAACAACACCATCAACTCGCTCGGCATGAAGTCGGACGAGTACGGCGTCGTCCCGCTGCCCGCTCCGACCGGTGGCGAGCAGATCGCCAGCTTCCCGGCCGGCATCAACCTCTCCGTCTTCAAGAACACGAAGAACAAGGAGGGCGCGCTGAAGTTCGTCAAGTACATGACGAGCGCGGACACGCAGACCACGCTCGACAAGCCGTACGCGGCACTGCCGGTGCTCGCCGCCGCTGCTGACTCCGTCACGGACGAGCAGACGAAGACGTTCCTCGACATCTACAACAACAAGGCGAAGCCGCTCCCGCTGGTGCCCGCCGAGGACCAGTTCGAGTCCACGGTCGGCAAGGCGATGAACGACATGTTCGCCAAGATCGCGACGGGTTCGACGGTGTCCGACAAGGACATCAAGAGCGCGCTGCAGACGGCCCAGGACCAGGTCTCCCAGGCCGCAGGCTGATCCGACGGGAGGCCCGGACCACGACCGTCAGGTCGGGCCCGGGCCTCCCGCCCCACCTCCCGAACCCCCTCCACCAGCCGGAAGGCCTGCCCATGTCCACGACGGTCCTGCCAGACTCCGAGGCCATCGACCTGACGCACACGAAGGCGCCGACCCTCTCGGGGCCGTCGCCTCGTGGGAAGCGCCGCGCTCCGTGGCTCCCGTACGCACTCGTCGGTCCCGCGATCCTCTTCGAGCTGCTCATCCACATCGTGCCGATGCTCGTCGGCATCTGGATCAGCTTCGTGCAGCTCACCAAGTACTTCATCGCGAACTGGGGGGCCGCGCCCTTCGCCGGGCTGCGGAACTACTCCGTCGCGGTCGACTTCGACCAGGCGATCGGCCGTGGGCTGCTCAGCTCGTTCCTCATCACCTGCGCCTTCACGATCCTCGTGGTCGGGCTGTCCTGGGGCTTCGGCATGGCCGCCGCGGTCGCCTTGCAGAAGCCGTTCCGCGGTCGCGGGCTCTTCCGCACGCTGTTCCTGGTGCCCTACGCGCTGCCGATGTACGCCGGCGTCATCACGTGGAAGTTCATGTTCCAGCGTGACTCGGGCGCCCTGAACCACGTCCTGGTCGACCAGCTGCACCTCTTCGGTTCGAACGCGCCGTTCTGGCTCATCGGCAACAACGCCTTCGTGGCCGTCGTCGTCGTGGCGATCTGGAAGACCTGGCCGTTCGCGTTCCTCATGCTGATGGCGGGCCTCCAGTCCGTGCCGGCCGACGTCTACGAGGCCGCCTCGGTCGACGGTGCCAAGCCCTTCCGGCAGTGGCGCTCGATCACGCTGCCGATGGTCCGCCCGGTCAACGTCACGCTGGTGCTGGTGATGTTCCTCTGGACGTTCAACGACTTCAACACCCCGTTCGTGCTGTTCGGCTCGACCGCGCAGCCGCCGGCCGCCGACCTGTTGAGCTTCCACATCTACAACGCGTCGTTCATCACCTGGAACTTCGGCTCCGGTGCCGCGATGAGCGTCCTGCTCCTCCTCTTCCTGCTCGTCGTCACCGGCATCTACCTGGCCGTCACCAACCGGAGGTCCGTCCGTGCGTGAAACAACGGGGGCGAAGTCCTTCAAGGTCATCGTCCTGGCACTGCTCACCGTCTTCACGGTGGTGCCGCTCTACGTCATGATCACCACCGCCATCAAGCCGCTCGGCGACGTGCAGAACGACTTTACGTGGATCCCGTCGCGGATCACGTTCCAGCCGTTCATCGACATGTGGTCGACGGTCCCGCTCGGCCGGTACTTCATCAACTCGCTCGTGGTCTGCACGGTCGCGACGGTGTTCTCGCTGATCATCGCCACGTTCGCCGCCTACGCGGTGTCGCGGTGGAACTTCAAGGGCAAGAGCGCCTTCACCACGACGGTGCTCTCCACCCAGATGTTCCCCGGCGTGCTGTTCCTCCTGCCGCTGTTCCTGATCTTCACGAACCTCGGCAACACGCTCGGCATCCAGCTCGTCGGCAGCTGGCTCGGCCTGATCATCACGTACCTGACGTTCACGTTGCCGTTCTCGATCTGGATGCTCGCGGGCTACTTCGAGACGATCCCGCGCGAACTCGACGAGGCCGCGATGGTCGACGGTTCCGGCCCGATGGGCGCGCTGTTCCGGATCATCCTGCCCTCGGCCCGTCCCGGTCTCGTGGCGGTCGGCATCTACTCGTTCATGACGGCCTGGGGCGAGGTCCTCTTCGCCTCCGTCATGACGAACGGCCTCGGCTCCACGCTGGCGGTCGGTCTGCAGCAGTACTCGACGCAGACGAACGTGTACTGGAACCAGATCATGGCGGCCTCGCTGGTCGTCTCGATCCCGGTCGTCATCGCGTTCCTCGTGGTGCAGCGCCAGTTCGTCGCCGGCCTGACCGCCGGTGCGGTGAAGTAGCCGCGACCACCTGACGGGAGGCGCGGTGCGGGTCCGTCCCGCACCGCGCCTCCCGTCCGTGGTCCGGCCGGTTGTCTACGAAACACCGGTGTTCGTGGGTGGCATCGCGCTTCGGCGCGGCGTCTCCGACGAACACCGGTGTCTCGCCGCCCGCTCCGGCCCGCTCCCGCCCACTCACCCACCGATCTCGCACGACAGGATGGACGCATGACCGAGACCCGGGGGCGGCAACTGCTGCCCGGACAGACCAGCCGCGTGCACGTGTACGACGTCGAGGCGCGCGCGAGCCGGCTGGTGTTCGCCTCGGACACGGTGTTGGTCGAGGCGCCGAACGTCCTGGGCGCCGACACCCTGGTGCTCAACGCCGACGGCGACCTCTGGCTGCTGCCGGTGCCCGCGGCCGGGACGGTCCTCGACGAGACCGCGCTCGTGCCGGCGCCGATGCCGGGCGTACCCGAGATCAACAACGACCACGTGCTCGACCCCTCGGGGCAGTCCGTCGTGGTGAGCGGGCGGGACGGAGAGCTCTACCGCGTGCCCCTGCCGGGCGGCGGCACCGGGACCCGGATCACCGACACCGCCGCCGCCCTGCCGACCGTGCGGAAGTACTACCTGCACGGCATCGCTCCCGACGGTTCCGCGCTGGCCGCGATCGTGGGCGAACGCTCACCGGAGGGCGTCTGGACGACCGACGTCGCCCTCGTCGACCCGGCGACCGGCGTCACGACGTTCCGCACCCGTGACGAGCACCCGGACGACGGGTGCGCGTGGACCCCGGACGGCGGGACCCTGCTGTTCAACACCGAGCGGTTCACCCCGGGCACGGCGCAGCTCGCCGCCCTGCGCGACGGGTCGACGGATGCCGTGCAGATCACCGGTGACGAGCGGGTGAACTGGTTCCCGCACGTCTCCCCGGACGGCGCGCACCTGCTGTACCTGTCGTACGAGCCCGGCGTGCAGGGGCACCCGGCGGACCACCGGGTGGAACTGCGGCTGCTGCCCGGGGTCCTGGCGCGGGGTGCCCGGATCGCGGTGGTGCCGGAGACGCTGGTCGTCCTCGACGGCGGGCAGGGGACCGTGAACGTGCCGCCGTGGGCGCCGGACTCGTCGTGGTTCGCGTACTGCGACTACCCGGTCGCGGCGGGCTGACGCCGCCGCGGTCGCCGCGCCGCGGCGGTCGCCGCGCCGCCGCGCCGCGGCTTCGTGGAACACCGGTGTTCGTCCGTCGCGCCGCGGAGATCCGCGGTGTGACACACGAACACCGGTGTTTTGCCGCCCCGCCCGCCAGCGACCGCCAGCCGGCACCGCGACTAGACCTCGCGGACCTGCCCCTGCTTGATGTGCAGCCGACGCTCCGCGCGCCGCGCCACCCACGAGTCGTGCGTCACGATGACGACCGTCAACCCGCGGTCCTTCCACTGCCGCTCGATGAGGCCCATGATCTCGTCGCGGGTGCCCTCGTCGAGCGCCCCGGTCGGCTCGTCCGCCAGCAGGACCGTCGGGTCCTTCACCAGTGCGCGGGCGATCGCGACGCGCTGCTGCTGCCCACCGGAGAGCTCGGCCGGCAGGTGGTCGAGCCGTTCCTCGAGGCCGACCTCGCGCAGGGCGGTCGTGGCCCGCTCGCGGACCTCGGCCCGGGAGCGGTTCGCGAGGCTGCCCGCGAACGCGGTCTCGACGTTCTCGAGGGCGGTCAGTGTCGGGATGAGGTTGAAGCTCTGGAACACGAAGCCGATCTCGGTCGCCCGGACGTCGGTGAGCGCCCGGTCCCCGAGCACGGCGACGTCCCGGTTGCCCAGGAACACCGAACCGCTGCTCGGCCGGTCGAGCGCGCCGAGCATCTGCAGCAGCGTCGACTTGCCGCCGCCGGTCGGCCCCTGCACCGCGACGAGCTGCCCCTGCGGGATCTCGAGGTCGACCCCGGCCAGCGCGGTGACGATCCGGTTCTTCTGCCGGTACGTCTTGGTCACGCCCGACAGCCGGTAGACGGGCCGGGAGGCGGTGGGCACGCCGTCCGTGGCGGCTGCGGTCTCGGTGGTGGTCACGATGGCTCCTCGGTCGTCGGGATGGTGGGGTCGGTCGTCGGGATGGCGCGGTCGGTCGGTCGTGCGGATCGTGTGGCTCGTGTGGGTCGCGCTGGTGCCGGCCGGGTCGGTCGGGGTGCGCCGGTCGGCCGGCATCACGCCACGCTCCGCAGGGCTTCCGCCGGGCGGAGCCGGGAGGCCCGCCACCCGCCGAGCGCGCCCGCGAGCAGCCCGCCGAGGACCGCGAGCCCGATGGCGAGCAGGATCACCTCGACGGTCACCGGGGCGTGCAGGACGACGTCCGTGGTCGCCGCCGTCTGCCCGCCGCCGCCGAAGCCGCCCGCGGGAGCGCCACCGGTCGTGCCGCTGCCGGCCGCCGCTGTCGCGGCTGCGCCGGGCATCCCACCACCCGCGCCGGGACCGGTCCGGGTGCTGGTGGCGGCGCTCGCCGAGACCGTGGGGGCGATGACGTTCACGACGAGGATGCCGACGAGGCCGGTCGCGGCGCCGATGACACCGCCGATCAGTCCCTGCACGAGCGACTCGCCCGCGACCTGCCGCGTGATGCGGCCGTTCGACCAGCCGATGGCCTTGAGGGTGCCGAACTCACGGGTGCGGCGGGTGACGCCGGAGATGGTGAACAGGATGGCGATGAGGAACGCCGCCGCCAGGACGACGATCGACAGCCACCGGCCGAGGTTCGACACGAGGGTCGACGCCGTCGCCAGGGAGCCGGAGACGCTCGAGGCGAGGTCGGACTCGGTGGAGACGGTCGCGCTCGACAGCTCCTTCTGCAGGGCGGTCTTGATCGTCGCGACGTCGGAGGACGACTCGGCGGAGACGTAGACGGACGTCACCTCGCCGGACAGGTCGGCGAGCGTCTGCGCGGTGTCGAGCGGGACGTACGTGTTCGAGCCGGTGGTGGACGCCGACCCGGTCGAGGCGACGATCCCGATGACGTCGAAGGTCTTCCCGCCGATCGAGACCGTGTCGCCGACGGCCTTCGACTCGCTCTCGGCGTACGCCGCGTCGAGCACGACGACGTCCTTGCCGGCGTCGGCCGTGGTGAAGGTACGGCCCTTCGTCGTCTCGGTGCTGGTGAGCGGGCCGACCGTGTCGCCGGAGACCGGGATGCCGGTGACCGTGAACGAGTCGACGCTGAACGAGCCACCGCCGAAGCCACCACCGCCCTGGCCGGTGCTGCTCTGGCCCGTCCCGCTCGGCGGGCCGCCCTGCGCCGCACCGTCACTGCTGCTGCTGCTGCTGCCGTCGCTCTGCTTGACCTGGCCGGAGAACGTGCTGTTCTCGAGCGTCAGGACGCCGGTCGCGGCCGCCACCCCGTCGGTTCCGGCGACCGTCGCCACGTTCGCGGCGGTCAGGGTGCTCGTGCCGCGGGACACCGCCAGGCGGGACTGGGCCAGGTCGGTGGAACCGCTGCTGCTGCTGCCCGACGAGCCCTGGTCGCCGAAGTCGAACGACGGCCGGCCGGTGCTGCTGGACGTCGGGGTCTCGGTCTTCGTCACGGTGATGTCGGTGCCGACGCCGTACACGGACGCCAGGACGCTCGACTGGGCGGACTGCACGCCGCTCGCGATCGACGAGACGATGACGACGAGCGCGATGGCCAGCGCCATCCCGACCGCGATGATGACCGTCTGCTTCTTGCGGTTCGTGAGTTCGCGCCTGAGGTAGGTCAGGAACATGGTTCTCCTCGGTGGGGGCCGACCCGGGAGCACCGGTCGCGCGGATCACGCGGCGGGGGCCGACGAGGAGAACCTAGGAACGGCCACCAAGGGCGGCCCTTCGGTCCGCTGTGAGGAGGGTAAGGAGGGACGAGGGCAGGTCAGGACGCGTCGCCGTAGGTGCGGCGCAGGTGCTCGGCGTAGCCGCCCGGTGTCCGGCCGTCGAACCGACCGCTGGTGACGACCGGGAGGCTCGTGGTCGCGTCCACCCGCAGCCCCAGCGCGCGGGCGCGCGCCACCAGTCGGACGTCCTCGTGCTCCGGCACCGGGTCGAAGCCGCCCAGGGCACGGTAGGCGTCCGCGCAGATGCCGAGGTTCGCTCCGTGCACGTGGCCGAGGGTCGCCCCGGGCGGGTGGGTCGCCTGCCACCGGGCGAGGACCACCGCGTCGAGGTCGTCCGGGTCCGGCACCACGGCGCCGACGAGGACGTGCGCGCCGCCGACGAGGGCGTCGAACTGCTGCACGAGCCACTCCGCCGCGACCCGGGAGTCGGCATCGGTGTGGGCGAGCCAGCGACGGTCGAGGTCGTCGTCCCCGTCCGAAGGGAGGGCTCCGGCCGGCGGGAGGGGTCGAGCCAGGGCATGGGCGGCACCGAGCGAGCGTGCCCGACCGACCCCGACGTGGTCGGTGACCAGCGTCTCGAGCCACGAGGACCCGGCGGCGAACGAGGCGACCAGCCCGGCGGTGTCGTCGGTGCAGCCGTCCATGACGACCGTGACGTGGACCGAGGCCTCGGGGTGCTGGTGCCGGAGGGTCGTGACGGCGGTGGCCAGGGCCTCCAGACAGGCGAGGATCCGGTCCTGCTCGTCGTGTGCCGGGACGACGACGTCGAGCCGGAGCGTCACCGGACGAGTCCTTCGGCCCGCGCGACGCTCGTGACCGCCGGGCCGGGCAGGACGCTCAGGACGAAGTCCGGCTCGACGTGGCGGACCAGCGCCGGGTGGGGCCAGCGTGCCGCCAGGTGCGCGTCGACCGTGTCCCCGTCGGTGACGGCGTCGCTGTCCGGGTGCCGCCAGTGGCAGGCGACGAGGACACCGTCGTCGTCGAGTGAGGCGAGCACACGGTCGATCGTGGCGTCGAGGTCGGCGGGGGAGAGGTAGTAGCCGACCTCGGACATCACCACGAGGTCCCAGCGGCCGGCCGGCCACTCGGTGGGCAGGGCGGCCTGGACGAACCGGGCCGACGGCGCTCGCCGTCGGGCGCGCTCCAGCGGGGCACGCGAGATGTCGGTGCCGAGGACGGAGTCCGCCCGCTCCGTCAGTGCGGCGGTGAGGACCCCGGTGGCGCAGCCGAGTTCGAGCGCGGACCGGAAGCGCTGCCGGGGGAGTGCCGCCAGGGTCACGGCACGCTTCCGCTGCTCGTACCAGGAGCCGTCGAAGTCCCAGCCCTCGGGCTTCCGGTCGTAGTGGGCGTCGAAGGACTCGCGGGAGCGGGAGGCCGTCGTGTGCTCGTCGGCGTCGGCGTCGGCGTTGGCGGTGGCGGTGGCGGCGGTGGCCGTGTCCGCGACGCTCGGTGCCACGAACCACTCCTGGTCGCGGAGGTGGTGCCGGGCGTGCCGGTCGTCGACGATCGCCTCGTCCCCGGGCGCCGGCGAGATGGGGTGGACCTGTGAGGCATGGGCGTCGAGCGCGCGGCGCTTCCGGTCGAGCACGGCCGTCGACAGGGGCAGGGCGCGGAGTCCGGCGACGGGCAGGGCCGGCGCTGCCGGGTCGTCCCAGTGCCACGCCCAGACGGGGTAGGACAGCAGGTCGACGCCGGGGGTCTCGGCGGCGAGGCGCTCGGCGACCTCGCCGGCGATCCGGTGGTCACGATGGCCGTCGCCCTGCCAGGGGGCGACGAGCAGGGTACGGCCGGGTGCTGCGGAGCCGCTCGTTGCGGGGCCGGGCGCTGCGGGGCCGCTCGACAGGTGCTTCGTGAGGGCGTGCGCGAGCACCTCGGCGTGCTCGCGCAGTCCGCCGTCCGGCACGTCCAGGACGGTGGACGTCACCGCGGGGTGCAGTGCGTCCAGTGCTGCGCGGAACTCCGCGGTCCGGCGGCCGCGGAGCTGATCGGGCGTGGTCGTGGGTGAGTCCGGGTGCGAGCCCTCGCCCCGGCTGACCAGGACGACGTGCACCGGCAGTCCGGCGTCCGCCGCGGTCGCGATGAGGCCGCCGGCACCGAGGGTCTCGTCGTCGGGGTGCGGTGCGACGACGAGCACCCGGTCGTACCCGTCGAGCGCGATCGGCGTCGCCTCGACCCGGGCGAGCACGGGCGTCCAGGCGTCCGGGTCGGTCCCTGGAGCCCGGTGGTCGAAGCTCACCACGCCACACCGCCGCGCTCGAGCACCATCCGGCCGATGCGGGCGAGGTCCCGGTCGCCGTGGTCCTGCAGCGCGTAGAGCTCGAGGTCGGCGACCCGTGCGGCGACGGCCGGGTCGCTGGTCAGCGGGCCGGGGCCGATCGACCGGACGACCTGGGTCCGGACGGCGTCCACGGCCCGGCGCACCCGGGAGCGGACCACCTGGGCGAGGAGCGGCCAGTCGGTGGCGTCGTCGGCCGTGCCGGCGCTGTCGTCGATCCGGCGGGCGGCGCTGGCGAGGGCGTCCTCGGCGTCGGCGAGGTCGGCGACCACCGAGCCCAGTGCGGCCCGCAGCAGTTCGGACTCCGGTCGCGCGGCGGCGTGTGCACGGAGCACTCGCACCAGCCCGACCGCACCGCCCCACCAGCACGCGGCGACGCCGATGCCACCCCAGGCGAAGCCCGGACGGCGGAGGTACCAGCCGGGGTCGCCCACCGTGCTCGCCCGGACGGCGGTGAAGTCGACCGGCCCGCTCGGCACGTCGGGCAGGCCGCGGGCGACCCAGACGTCGTCGTGCGGGACGACGCCGGTCTGGCGGAGCGACACCGCGACGAGTCGACGTTCCTGGCCGACGTGCGCGGTGACCAGGGCGTGCGAGAGCGTCGACGCCAGCGAGCACCAGGGCTTCGTGCCGTCCAGGACGACGCTGTCCGCGGCGTCGGTGTCGGTTCCGGCGTCCGTGTCGGCAGCGGCGTCGCGCGCCTCGAGGCGGAGGCCCGGGGCCTCGGCCGCGTAGACACCCCACGTCGACCCCGCGGGCACCTCCACCCCGGCCTGCGCCAGGATCGTCAGCGCGTCGAGGTGCGGCTCGACCACCCGGGCGGTCGCGACGTCCCCGGCGGCGACCGCCGCGAGGGTCGCGAAGACCTGTCCGGCGGTCCCGGCGACGAGCGGCGGGGTGGTGGACGCGAGGGTCTGCGCGACGGCGAGCCGGTGCTGCGGGGGCGGGACGGGCCTCCCGGCGGTGGGCGCGTCCGCGGCCGTGGGATCGGCGGAACCGAGCACGAGGGCGGTGATCGCAGCGGTGTCGACGTGTCGCGCACCGTCGGGCCAAGCAGGGGAGTCCAGCATCGACGTCAGGCTATTGAGGACTGCATCCACGTCGACGCGGACGATCCACAGGGCGCACTGGGACGGGCCACAGACGGCTCATAGGAATCTCTCGATACTCGAAGACGTGACCATCTCGCAGCCCTCCGCACCCCCGCGCCTCACCCGTGCCGACGGTTCGCCGTTGCGCATCCTGGTCGTCGACGACGAAGCCAGCCTCACCGACCTGCTCTCGATGGCCCTCCGCTACGAGGGCTGGGACGTCCGCAGCGCGAACGGCGGCCAGGACGCCCTCACCAAGGCACGGGAGTTCCACCCCGACGCGATGGTGCTCGACGTGATGATGCCCGACCTCGACGGGCTGCAGGTCCTCAGCCGACTGCGGCAGAACAACGACGACACCCCGGTGCTGTTCCTCACCGCGAAGGACTCCGTCGAGGACCGCGTCACCGGACTCACCGCCGGCGGCGACGACTACGTCACCAAGCCGTTCTCGTTGGAAGAGGTCGTCGCCCGCCTCCGTGGTCTCATCCGCCGCTCGCAGATCTCCGTCAGCGAGGCCGGCGACTCCCGCATCGTCGTCGGCGACCTGGTGCTCGACGAGGAGTCGTACGAGGTCACCCGGGCCGGCCGCACCATCGAACTCACCGCGACCGAGTTCGAGCTGCTCCGCTTCCTCATGCGCAACCCGCGCCGTGTGCTGTCGAAGGCGCAGATCCTGGACCGGGTGTGGTCGTACGACTTCGGCGGCAAGTCCTCCGTCGTCGAGATCTACATCTCCTACCTGCGCAAGAAGATCGACGTCGGCGAGGAGCCGATGATCCACACCGTGCGTGGCGTCGGGTACGTCATCAAGCCCACCGTCTGAACCGGGCGTTCCGCATGACCCTCCGTCGTCGGCTCGTCCTGAGCATCGTCGCCCTGGTCGTCGCCGTCAGCGCGGTGATCGGCGGCGGCAGCATCATCGCGCTGTTCTCCATCCAACGATCGGCGATCGACGAGCAGCTGCAGTACGCGACGACTCGAGCGCAGCGGTCGGTCGAGCAGCAGGGGCCGAACGGGCCGGAGTTCGGACGCCCGTCAGCACAGGCGGCCGGCACGCTGACGGTGTACATCCTCGACGGCAACGCGGTCGTCGGCAGTCTGCTCGACAACTCGGGGCAGGCCGAACGTCTGTCGACCGCCGTGGTCCGACCCCTGAGTGGGCTGGCCGTCGACGGTCAGCCGCACACCATTGACCTCGGTTCCGACCTCGGGCGCTACCGGGTGACCGCAGCCAACGTCGGACCGGCCGTGCTCGTCGTCGGGCTGCCGCTCGCCCCGGTGTACGAGAGCGTGTGGAAGCTGCTCGGCGTGGTGCTCGTCGTCACCGTGCTCGCCCTCCTCGTCGCCTCGGCGGTCGCCACCGCCGCCGTCCGACGGGCGCTCCGGCCGCTCGACCGTGTCGCGGAGACCGCCTCGACCGTCGCCCGGATGCCGCTCGACCGCAGTGACGCACTCGACGGCGTCCGCGTGCCCGATGCCGATCCGGGCACCGAGGTGGGGCGCGTCGGCACCGCGTTCAACCGGATGCTCGGACACATCGGCAACGCGATGCAGGCCCGCGAGCGGTCCGAACAGAAGGTCCGGCAGTTCGTCGCGGACGCCTCGCACGAACTCCGGACGCCCCTGGCCTCGATCCGCGGGTACGCCGAACTCACCCGACGGATGGGCGCCGACCTGCCGCCGGACGTCGTCTACGCCATGAGCCGGGTCGAGTCCGAGTCCGTCCGGATGACCTCGATGGTCGAGGACCTGCTGCTCCTGGCCCGCCTCGACGAGGGCCGCGAGATCCAGTTCGACGACGTCGACCTGACCGGCCTGGTGCTCGACGCCGTCAACGACGCCCACGCGGCCTCGCCGGACCACCCGATCGAGGTCGACCTGCCCGCCGAACCCGTCGAGGTCGTCGGCGACGCGGCACGGCTGCACCAGGTGATCGTCAACCTCGTCACCAACGCCCGGACCCACACGCCGGACGGCACGCGCATCACGGTCGGCATCGCGCCGGCGCCGGACGGTGGCGTCGACCTGACCGTCCGCGACGACGGGCAGGGGATCGACCCGGAGTTCCTGCCGAAGCTCTTCGAACGGTTCGCCCGCGCCGACAGCTCACGCTCCCGGACCGCCGGGTCGACCGGACTCGGGCTCGCCATCGTGGACGCCGTGGTGCAGGCGCACGGCGGGCGGGTGAGCGTGACGAGCGAACCGGGGGACACGGTGTTCACGGTGCACCTGCCAGCGCGGCGGGTGGACGGCGCGGATGCCGGGGCCGCGGATGACGGTGCCGCGGGTGCGGATGCGGGTGGCGGCGCCGCCAGTGCTGCCGATGCCGCCCCTCCGGCCTGGGCCGGGGTGCCCGACCGCTCCGGAGGGTGACCGGCGGGGCGGGCGGGGGCGTGCCTCCCGTCCGGACCCGCTCTCGGAACCGGCGCTTCCGGACCGGCGCTGCGGTGTGGTACCGTTCTGTTCAGCCAAAGACCGCTGGTCGTCGCTGCCGTGTTCACGCATGGACAGTGACCGAAGGTCCTCGTCACGAGGCAGCCCGCGCAGGTGTTCAGAACCACTCCTACACAACGTGTCGGAGCAGCTCCGAGCCTCTGCGCCGGAGCTTTTTTTCGTGTGCGGGTTGTGTTCACCACAGCCATGGGACCCGGGGCTGCCAGCAAGAACCCCAAGGAGAACCATGGCGAACAAGGAAGCTGCGGTCGCCGAGCTCACGGAGTCCTTCCGTAGCTCGAACGCCGTTCTGCTCACCGAGTACCGCGGTCTCACGGTCGCGCAGCTCAAGGAGCTCCGCAACTCGATCCGTGAGCACGCCACGTACGCCGTGGTGAAGAACACGCTGACCAAGATCGCGGCCAACGAAGCAGGCATCACGTCGTTCGACGACGAGCTCGCTGGTCCGTCCGCTCTCGCCTTCGTCCACGGTGACACCGTCGCCGTCGCGAAGTCGCTGCGTGCATTCGCCAAGGCGAACCCCGAGCTCGTGGTGAAGGGTGGTTACTTCGACGGTAACCCGCTCACCGCGACCGAGGTGGACAAGCTCGCCGACCTCGAGTCCCGCGAAGTGCTGCTCGGCAAGCTCGCCGGCGCCTTCAAGGCCTCGCTGTTCGGTGCTGCGTACCTGTTCCAGGCACCCCTCTCGCAGGCCGTCCGCACGGTGGACGCCCTCCGCGAGAAGCAGGAGTCCGCGGCCTGACCAGGCACGCGTTCCACAACCACATCACGTACTGAGTAGTAGGAGAAAATCATGGCGAAGCTTTCGCAGGACGAGCTCATCGAGGCCTTCAAGGAGCTCACGCTCATCGAGCTCTCTGACTTCGTGAAGAAGTTCGAAGAGGTCTTCGAGGTCACCGCTGCCGCCCCCGTCGCCGCTGCTGCGGTCGGTGGCGCTGCTGCACCCGCCGAGGAGGTCGAGGAGAAGACCGAGTTCGACGTCGTGCTCAAGTCGGCCGGTGACAAGAAGATCCAGGTCATCAAGGAGGTCCGCAGCCTCACGTCGCTCGGCCTGGGCGAGGCCAAGGCGCTCGTCGAGACCGCCGACGCCAAGGTGCTCGAGGGCGCCAACAAGGAGACCGCCGACAAGGCCAAGGCTTCGCTCGAGGCCGCCGGCGCCACCGTCGAGCTCGTCTGAGTCTGACCTTCTGGTCACGAAGGCCGCTGCCCCTCGGGGCGGCGGCCTTCGTCGTGTACGGAGCGGGCGCTGCCGGCGTGCGGGCGCCGAGCCTCGGCTGGGCGGACACTTTGCGCCTACCGCTTGCCGCAAGATGTCCGCGGAGCCGAGGTTCGGCGCTGCTGCTCCGGCTCAGACGCGGACGCCGTGCTGTCGGAGGAGCGCGCGGAGTCGCTCGGGTTCGGCGAGGTGCCACCAGGTGACGCGGATCACCGTGCGGACTTCCGGCAGGGCGCGGAGTTGGTCCTCGCGGATCTTCTCCTGCCAGAGGACCTGCGCTGCATCCCGGCCCGCGAGCATCGTGTGGTCGACGTACTTCTGCTGCCCGTCGAACTCGAGGACGACACCGAGCGACGAGATCCAGAAGTCGACCCGTCGGATGGTCCCGTCCGGCAACCGGAACTCGTACTGAGGTTCAACCGGACCGATGCCGAGCTCGACCAGGCGGACTGCGGTGTAGGACTCGCCGACTGACTCGTGACGTGCATCGAGAGCCGCCACGACGAGTTGGGCCCGACGCGATCCGCGGGCTGGCGGGTCGGGGAGTGCGAGCTGGAGGGACGCCGGATCGACGGACGCGCTGCGGACGCCACCGTCGATCGCCACTGCGGCGGTACTCGGCTCACACGTCGTCGCGACCAACACCGCTGTCACGAGCGGACTGGTCACGCGCACGCCACGGAACTGGTGCGTCAGGTCGATCGGTACGGCATCCTGTGGCGCATGGCGGACGACCCCGAGTCGATGGGTCACCGATGTCGCATCGAGGTCGACCACGTGGACCCGATCGGGCGCCGGACCGATCAACGGCCAGCCGTGCAGGATCGCGGCGGTGATGTGCGAGAACGCGTATCCGGGACCGAGTTCCGGGGCCAATGCGCGCGCGATGGTCCGATGCTGTGACGACGGGGAGAGGCCGACCCATTCGGCACTTGCAACGTACGTTCCCGGGCGGATGCGCGTCAGCTTCCCCGCTGCGCACTGTCGGCGAAGGGTCCTGGCGCCCGACGGATCGGTCGGAACGGCGCGGAGCAGGGTCGGCTCGGTGATCTCCATGGAACCGAGGCTCGCTCTGCCGGACGCGGAGCGGGCCTCCTGGTCGGTTCCGGTGCACTGACGCCGTTCTCCACAGCAGCCAGTGCGCAAGCGAGGCTCGACCCAGCGGACATTTTGCGTGCTCCGGCCGCCGCAAAGTGTCCGCCCAGCCGAGGCTCGGCGGCGGCGGGCGCGCTACGCGAGCGTGCTGTGGCGGCGGCCGTAGGCCACGTAGAGCACCGCGCCGGCGACCATCCAGATGCCGAATGCGATCCACGTGCCCGCGCCGAGCGTCACCGCCAGGAACAGGCAGAACAGCACGCCGAGGACCGGCACGACGGGGAAGAACGGCACCCGGTACGACCGTTCCAGGTCCGGCTGCGTGCGGCGGAGCACGATCACCGAGATGTTCACCAGCGCGAACGCGATGAGCGTGCCGATACTCGTCGCGTCAGCCAACTCGCCGAGGGGGACGAGCGCCGAGACGATCGTGACCACGATGCCCACGATGAGGGTGTTCGCGATCGGGGTCCCGGTGCGCGGCGACACCCGGCCGAACACCTTCGGCACGAGACCGTCGCGCGCCATCGTGAGGAGGATCCGGGTCTGGCCGTAGAGCACGGTGAGGACGACACTGGCGATCGCGATCACCGCACCGATCGAGAACACGAGCGCGACGACCGGCTGCCCGGTGACGTCGACGACGATGCGGACGAGCGAGGCCTCGTCGGCGGAGAAGGACGTCCACGACCGCGCACCGATGGCCGCGACGGCGACCAGGATGTACAGCGCGGTGATGAGCGCGATGGACCCGATGATGGCGCGCGGCAGGTCGCGGCGGGGGTTCTTGGCCTCTTCGCCGGCGGTGGACGCAGCGTCGAAACCGATGTACGAGAAGAAGAGCCGGGAGGCCGCAGCACTCACACCGGCGGCACCCATCGGCGCGAGCGGTTCGAAGTTCCCGATCCGGAACGCCGAGAACGCGACGATGACGAAGAAGACGAGCAGTGCGATCTTCACGAGCACCATGAGCGTGTTCACCCAGGCGCTCTCCTTCGCCCCCGGCAGCAGGACCAGCATCGCGACGAGGACGAGTGCGGCCGCCGGCAGGTTCACGAGACCACCGTCACCGGGAGGCGCGGACAGCGCCGTCGGCAGGTGCAGCCCGAAGACCCGCAACGTCTCGTCGACGTACTGGCTGGCACCGACGGCCACGGCTGCCACCGACACCGCGTACTCGAGGACGAGACACCACCCGCAGACCCAGGCGATGCCCTCGCCCATCGTCGCGTAGGTGTACGAGTAGCTCGATCCCGACGTCGGGACTGCGCCGGCCATCTCGGCGTAGGAGAGTGCGGAGAGCAGCGCGGCGACGCCCGCGAGGACGAACGAGATCCAGACGGCTGGGCCGGCGAGCGGCACGGCGGTACCGAGGACGACCAGGATGCCGGTGCCGAGGGTCGCGCCGACGCTGATCATCGTCAGGTGCCAGACGCCCAGGGTCCGGCGGAGCGGCTGTCCGTCGACCCCGGCCGCTGCCTCGGCTCGGAGCTGGTCCACGGGCTTCCGCCGGAGGAGCTGGTGGGCGAGTGACGGCGCGGACGACATGGGACCTCACGGGGGCACGGGCGGGGGACGGGCCATCGTCCCACGGCCCTCGGACGGGGTCCAAACCGGTCGCGTCCACTCCTGCACACGGGAGGCACGGATCACCTCCGTCCACAGCCCTCGGCGAACGCGTCGGGCCGGGTCGGTGCGCGGGCGTACATTCATGCGAGGACGACGCCGCGAGGCGTGGAGAGGGTGTCGATGAGTCAGATGGGCTCCGTCGCCGGTGGCGGCGGGATGCGTGGTGGTGGCGGGCCCGGCGGCGGCCACGGCCGCAGCCGGATCTCCAGCGGAGACCCGGACGCGCAGCGTGCCGCGAACGCCGAAGCGCCCCAGATCCCGCACCTGCTCCGCCGCATCGCCGGGCTCTTCGTCCCGCACCGCCGCTCGATCGGCCTGACGGTCGTCCTCGTCCTCATCGGGGCAGCGGTGTCGGTGGTCCCACCGCTCCTGACTCAGCAGGCGTTCGACCGGGGGCTGTTCCCGCCCGGCGGACGCCCCGACGTGCCGGTGCTCGCCGTGCTCGTCGGCGCCATGATCGGGCTCTGGATCCTCAGCGCCGGCATCGGTGTCTGGCAGACCTACCTGACTGCGACGGTCGGCAACAAGGTCATGGGCGCCATGCGGATGCGGCTGTTCGGGCATCTGCAGCGGATGGAGCTCGCGTTCTTCACGCGGACCAAGACCGGCGTGATCCAGAGCCGGTTGCAGAACGACGTCGGCGGTGTCGCCAGCGTGCTGAACAACACGATCTCGTCCGTGCTCGGCAACACCGTGACCGTCATCGCGGCGGTCGTCGCGATGCTGCTGCTCAGCTGGCAGATGACCCTGGTGGCCGTCGTGCTCCTGCCGTTGCTCGTCATCGCGCAGCGCAAGGTGGGTAAGGTCCGCGCCCGGATCGCGGCCCAGACGCAGGAGTCGCTGTCGGACATGACGGCGATCACGCAGGAGACACTGAGCGTGTCGGGGATCCTGCTCGCGAAGAGCTTCAACCAGCAGCGCAGCGAGATCCACCGCTACGGCGACGAGAACCGCAACCAGATCGGCCTGCAGGTCCGCCAACAGATGTCCGGCCAGTGGTTCTTCGCCATCGTGCAGATCTTCCTGTCGATCATCCCCGCGGTGATCTACCTGGTGGCGGCGTACCTGATCGAAGGCGGCGTCCCGATCACCGCTGGCACGATCGTCGCGTTCACGACCGTGCAGTCCCGGCTGCTGTTCCCGACGGTCGGCCTGCTCCGGGTCGTGCTCGACCTGCAGACCTCCGGGGCGCTGTTCGCCCGCATCTTCGAGTACTTCGACCTGAAGCCGGCCATCACGGATTCCGCCACCGCGAAGCCGGTCGACGAACACCGCGTCGGGCACGTGGCCTTCGACGACGTCTCCTTCGCCTACCCGGACGGCGAGCCGGACAAGCCGACCCTGCGGGGCGTCTCGTTCGAGTTGCAGCCGGGGCAGTTCGCGGCGTTCGTCGGCCCCTCGGGTGCGGGCAAGACGACGATCTCGTACCTGGTGCCTCGGCTCTACGAGGCGACGGCGGGCTCCGTGCGGTTCGCCGGGCAGGACGTGCGCGACCTGGTGCACGAGGACCTGATGGCGCACATCGGCATCGTGAGCCAGGAGACGTACCTGTTCCACTCGTCGATCGGCGACAACCTGCGGTACGCCAAGCCCGACGCGACCGACGCCGAGCTCGAACGGGCGGCGCGGGCGGCGAACATCCACGAGACCATCGCGTCGTTCCCGGACGGGTACGACACCATCGTGGGGGAGCGGGGCTACCGGCTCTCCGGCGGCGAGAAGCAGCGGATCGCGATCGCCCGGGTGCTGCTCAAGGACCCGCCCGTCCTGGTGCTCGACGAGGCGACGAGTGCACTCGACTCGATCTCCGAGCGAGTCGTGCAGGCGGCGCTCGACACCGCTGCGCGCGGGCGGACGACGATCTCGATCGCGCACCGGCTGTCGACGATCCGCGACGCCGACGTCATCTTCGTCCTCGACCACGGGCAGATCACCGAGCAGGGGACGCACGACGAGCTCCTGGCCCGCGGCGGGACGTACGCGACGCTGCACGAGCAGCAGAGCGACCCGGTGGTCTCGAGCCGGGGCTGACCCCGGACCGACCCGGTGGTCTCGAGCCGGGGCTCACCCCGGACCGACCCGGTGGTCTCGGGCTGGCTCCGGACCGACCCGGCCGCCCCGGGGCGGACAGCGGCCGACGCGGGGTCTCGGCCTGGTCGACGACGGCGGCTCGGGGACCGGGCGAGGGGTGCTCCCGGGGAGCCCCGAAACCGGGCGACGCACTCCGTGGACAGCGGGGATGCGCCGCCTAGACTCGATGAGTGCGTTACGCGAACTCCGTCGTCGACCTGGTCGGCGACACCCCGCTGGTCAAGCTGAACCGTGTCACCGAGGGCATCCGGGCGACCGTCCTGGTCAAGGTCGAGTACCTGAACCCGGGCGGCTCGTCGAAGGACCGCATCGCGACGCGGATCCTCGACGCGGCCGAGGCCTCCGGCGACCTCCGCCCCGGCGGCACCATCGTCGAACCGACCTCGGGCAACACCGGCGTCGGACTCGCGCTCGTCGCCCAGCAGCGGGGCTACCGCTGCGTGTTCGTGCTGCCGGACAAGGTCGGCGAGGACAAGCGGAACGTCCTCACCGCGTACGGTGCCGAGATCGTCGTCACCCCGACCGCCGTCGCACCGGATGACCCGGAGTCCTACTACTCGGTGTCCGACCGGCTGGTGCGCGAGATCCCCGGCGCGTACAAGCCGAACCAGTACGCCAACCCGAACGGCCCCCGCAGCCACTACGAGACGACCGGTCCCGAGATCTGGCGGGACACCGAGGGACAGCTGACCCACTTCGTCGCGGGCGTGGGCACGGGCGGGACGATCTCCGGCACCGGGCGCTTCCTGAAGGAGGCGTCCGAGGGGCGCGTCCGGATCGTCGGCGCCGACCCGGAAGGCTCCGTCTACTCCGGCGGCACCGGTCGCCCCTACCTGGTGGAGGGTGTCGGCGAGGACTTCTGGCCGGCCGCCTACGACGCCGGGATCCCGGACGAGATCATCGCCGTCTCCGACGCCGAGTCGTTCGCGATGACCCGCCGCCTGGCTCGTGAAGAGGGGCTGCTCGTCGGCGGGTCGAGCGGGATGGCCGTGGTCGCCGCGCTCAGCGCCGCCGAGTCCCTGTCCGAGGACGACGTCGTCGTGGTCCTGCTGCCCGACGGTGGCCGTGGCTACCTCGGCAAGATCTTCAACGACCGGTGGATGCGCTCGTACGGCTTCGCCGAGACCGACGACGAACGCTCCGTCGGGGACCTCATCGCGGGCAAGGACGGTCGTCTGCCCGACCTCGTGCACGCCCACCCGTCGGACACCATCCGCGACGTCATCGACATCATGACGAAGTACGGCGTCTCGCAGATGCCGGTCCTCAGCGCCGAACCACCGGTCGTGATGGGCGAGGTCGCCGGCGCGGTGGAGGAGAAGGCCCTGCTCGGCCACGTCTTCACCGGTGCCGCGGGGATGGCCGACGCCCTCGCGCCGTTCGTCGGGGACCCGATGCCGCTGATCGGCATCGGTGAGTCCCTGGCCGCGGCCCGCAAGGCGCTCGAGGGGGCCGACGCGCTGCTCGTCGTGAACGACGGCAAGCCCGTCACGGTCCTCACCCGGCACGACCTCCTCACCTACCTCTCCGAGTGACGCGGGCCCGGCAGCACGCGACCCAGCCGACGTCGGCCCGGCAGCACGCGACGCAGCCGACGCCCACCGCGACCCGACCCACCCAGACCGCACCGAGCCTCCCGGAAGGGGCACCCGCGACATGACCGAGTTCAGCACCCGCGCCATCCACGCCGGCCAGGAGCCGGACGGCCCCACCGGCGCCGTCATCCCGCCGCTCTACCTGACCTCCACCTACGTGCAGGACGGCATCGGCGGCCTGCGCGGCGGCTACGAGTACTCGCGGTCCGGCAACCCGACCCGCGATTCGCTGCAGACGCTCCTCGCCGACCTGGACGGCGGTGTCGCGGCGTACTCGTTCTCGTCCGGCCTGGCCGGGGAGGACGCCCTGCTCCGCGCGTACCTGGAGCCCGGCGCCCGCATCGTCATGGGCAACGACGTGTACGGCGGCACCCACCGGCTGGCGAACCGCCTGCACGTGCCGTGGGGGATCGACCTCGTCACGGTGGAGATGAGCGACCCCGACCGGGTCCGTGCCGCACTCGCCGACTGCCCGGCGAAGACCGTGCTGTGGGTCGAGACCCCGACGAACCCGCTGATGAAGATCGCCGACATCGAGACCCTCGCCGCGATCGGGCACGAGGCAGGCGCGCTGGTCGTCGTCGACAACACCTTCGCCTCGCCGGCCCTGCAGCAGCCGATCGCCCTCGGCGCTGACGTCGTCGTGTACTCGACGACCAAGTACCTCGGCGGCCACTCGGACGTCGTCGGCGGCGCCGTGGTCCTCCGTGACCAGGAGCTCGCCGAGCAGGTCGCGTTCGTGCAGTTCGGCGGCGGCGCGATCTCGTCGCCGTTCGACGCGTGGCTGACGATCCGCGGGATCAAGACCCTCAGCGTCCGGATGGAGCGGCACTCCGCGAACGCGCAGACCGTCGCCGAGGCGCTCCTCGCCCACCCTGCCGTCGAGCACGTCTACTACCCGGGTCTGCCGGAGCACCCGGGGCACGACGTCGCGGCGAAGCAGATGCGCGGCTTCGGCGGCATGCTGTCGGTGGCGCTCGCCGGGGGTCCCGAGGCGGCGAAGCGGTTCGCCGAGTCGACCGAGCTGTTCGCCCTGGCCGAGTCGCTCGGTGGGGTGGAGTCGCTCATCGGGTACCCGAGCGAGATGACGCACGCGTCGGTCAAGGGCACCGAGCTCGCCGTCCCGGAGAACGTCGTCCGCCTGTCGGTCGGCATCGAGGACGCCGGCGACCTCGTCGCGGACGTGCAGCAGGCACTCGAGCGCTGAGCGGTCGCCGACCGCGGACGGACCCGGGCCCAGGCAGGCCGGGCCCAGGCAGGCCGGGCCGAGGCGGGCCGGGCCGGGCCTGGGCGGACAGGGCCGCCCGTGCCGGGTCCGGCTCGACCGTCCTACGATGAACCGGTGACCTCCACGACGGTGACGCGGCCGAGCCTCTTCGAGCCCCGCCACCTCGTCGCCACCGTGGGCATGGTCGCGATCGTGGCGGTCTCGGCGTTCCAGAACCTGGCGATGACGACGATCATGCCGGTGATCGCCGCCGACCTGCACGGTGAGGCGCTGTACTCGCTGAGCTTCGCCGCACCCCTGGCTGCCGGCGTGCCGGGCATGGTGCTGGCGGGCAACTGGACGGACCGTGCGGGTGGTCGTGTCGTCGCGTGCGTGTCCGCGGCCCTGTTCGCGGTCGGCACAGCGATCGTGATGCTCGCCCCGACCATGCCGGTGTTCCTGGCCGGACGACTGGTCGAGGGGTTCGGCGCCGGCGCGATCGACGTCGTCCTCTACGTGCTGGTCGCCAGGGTCTTCCCCGCCGAGCTGCACGGTGCGGTGTTCGCCGGGTTCGCCGCGGCGTGGGTCGTCCCGGCACTGATCGGTCCGGCGCTCGCGGGCATCGTCACCGATGCGTTCGGCTGGCACTGGGTGTTCGCGGGTGCGCTCGGCATCGCGGTGGTCGCGTTCGCGTGCCTGGTCCCGACGCTCCGCCGTCTGCACGCACCCGCCCTGGAGGCACGCCCGCCCTGGCAGGGCAGCCGCATCGGGTGGTCGGTCGGCGCCGCCGCAGCGGTGCTGCTGCTCAACCTCGCCCCGGACCTGCCCGTGCCGGTCCGGGTCGCCTCGGTCGTCGTCGGGCTCGTCGGGGCCTGGGCGGCACTCCGCCCGCTGCTGCCGCGACGGACCTTCACCGGCGGGCCGGGCCTGCCGTCGGTGGTGCTGCTCCGCGGCGTCCTGGCGGCGGGGTTCTTCGGCAGCGAGGCGTACGTGCCGTTCCTGCTGCAGGCCCAGCACGGGCTGAGCGCCTCGGCCGCCGGGCTCGCCCTGACCGTGGCGGCACTGAGCTGGGCGTCGGCGAGCTGGGCGCACGGCCGGCTCGGCGAGGACCGGTTGCCCGCGGCCCGGGCGTTCGCCGTGGGGCTCGGGCTGGTCCTGGTGAGCCTGCTGTCGGCACTCGCGGTGGCCTTCGTCGGCCTGCCCGCCTGGGTGCTCGTCGCCGGGTGGTTCATCGGCGGCGCGGGGATGGGCGTCGCCTACCCGCGGACGTCGATGCTGACGCTCCGGTTCTCGCGCGAGGGCGACGACGGCTTCGCGAGCTCCGCCCTGACGATCGCGGACGCCTCGGGCAGCGTCGTCGGCCTCGCGGTCGCCGGGCTGCTGTTCACGGCCGCGGGCGGTCGGGAGGAGCCGGTCGCCTTCACGCTGGTCTTCGTGGCGATGACGCTGATCGCCCTCGTGGGGCTCATCGCCGTCCGCCGACTCGGAGCGGTCCCGCCCCCGCCGGTGTCGGACGGGTAGCCTGGCAGACCCCGGAACGAGGAGGAACCGTGCGCCGCACCGCAGTCGCCGTCCTGACCGCCGCCCTCGCGGCGGCGACGGTCGTGCTCACCGGCTGCACGGGCACCACCACGGCCGCACCCACCCCGGTCCGGAGCACCGACCTGACGAGTTCCGACGGCGGCTTCGCCGAGAACGCGGTGATCGGTGTCGTGCTGACCGAGGACGCGGGGACCCCGAGCGACTCGGGCGACGGCCGCTCCCTGGCCACCCGGTTCCGTGAGGAGTTGACCGAGGCCGGGTTCCGCCCGGACATCCGCGTCGCCACCGGCGACCAGCCCGCACGGCAGCGTGCGGCGGTCCGCGACCTGGTCCGGACCGGTGCGAAGGCCCTGCTCGTCCGTGCGGCGGATGCGTCGGCGCTCCGCACCGAGCTCCGGACCGCGCACGACGCCGGGGTCGTGGTGGTCGCGCTCGACGGGGCGCTGCCGTCCTCCGGGGGCGGGAACGACGGACTGTCGTCGGACTACCGTGTCGACGGCGGCGACTCGGACGCGGCGCTGGTCAGTCGGGCGGTCGACACGGTGTCGTCGCTGCAGCGCGGCGAGGAGCCGACGAAGCAGTAGCAGGCGCGGAGGGGCTGGTCAGCTCCACCAGGCCGGGAACGACCGGGTGATCGTCTCGACCAGGGCCTTCCGGGACCGCCGCGGGCCACCGAGCCAGGCCTCGATCGCGCCGACGAAGCCCTGGGCCACGAAGCCCGCCGCGACCTCGTCGATGAGCTCCGGCTTCACCGCGGGGTCGAGCTCCTGGATGTGCATCGTGCTCGACACCGTGAAGTGGTCGACGAGCAGGCGGTGCAGCGAGGCGTCCGCCGGGTCGGGCAGGGCGAGCGCGTAGATCTCGCGGTGTGCGGTGACGTGGTCGACGACGGCGTTGATGCCCCGCCGGGTGATGGCGGCGAGGTCGTCCGGGCCAGCACCCCGCTCGACGGCCACGCGGCGGGCCTCGGCGTCGTCCGCACGGATCCGGTCGAGTTCGGGCGTCAGGACGTCCGCCAGCAACGAGCCGGGGGACACCGCGTGCGAGTAGAACGTCGCGCGGTTGATGCCGGCGGCACGGGTGACGTCCGCGACCGTGATCTCGGAGACCGGACGATCGGCGGCGAGGCGCAGGACGGCTTCGCGGAGTGCGGCCGTCGTGTGCAGGATCCGAGCGTCGACCATGACGCTCCTCCCATCTCGATCGGTCCCGCGACGAGCGCGGGTCGGGAGTCCGACCGTACCGCACCGCCCGGCCCGGCCACACGTCCGCCGCACCGGCATCGAGGACGGTGGGCGGGCCTCCCGTCGGTGCCCCGGCCGAGGCGGCGACCGGGCAGGGTGCGATCGAGCCGTGGAGCGCGGGCCGTCCCGTCCGACGGTTGTCGCCCGTCCGGCGCAACCCGTACCATGGTGGAACGGACCGAATCGATTCGAGCGGCCGATCCCACTCCCTCGTCCCCTTCGGAGGATCCCCTCGTGTCCGCGCCCGCGACCACCGGTCCCCACAAGACCATCCTGCATCCCGGCGACTCCCTGACCCGTGGTCAGCGTCTGGTCTACGTCTTCGTGCTCGGAGCGCTCACGGCGCTCGGGCCGTTCACCATCGACCTGTACCTGCCGGCGTTCCCGTCGCTCGAGCGCGACCTCGGCATCTCCGAGGGCGCCGTCCAGCTCACCCTGACGGCGACCACCATCGGCTTCGCGATCGGCCAGCTGCTCGTCGGCCCGTGGAGCGACAAGGTCGGACGCCGACTGCCCCTCATCATCGCGACCAGCGTGCACGTCGTGGCGTCGATCTGCGCCGCCCTCGCGCCGAACGTCGAGGTGCTCGCCGTGTTCCGCGTGCTGCAGGGCATGGGCGCCGCGGCCGGTGGTGTGGTGGCGATGGCGACCGTCCGTGACCTGTTCGGTGGCAAGCCTCTCGTCCGGATGCTGTCGCGTCTGGCGATGGTGAACGGCCTGGCGCCGATCCTCGCGCCGCTGATCGGGTCGCAGATGCTGCGGTTCGTCTCGTGGCGCGGGATCTTCGTGTTCCTCGCCTGCTACGGCACCGCCGTCGTGATCGCGTCGATCCTGCTCATCGTCGAGACCCTCCCGAAGGAGCGTCGCCAGGAGTCCGGGCACTCCACCATCGGGCAGCGGTACAAGGCGCTGTTCTCGGACCGGATCTTCGTCGGCGTCGCCCTGATCGGCGCGATGGTCTTCAGCGGGCTGTTCTCGTACCTCAGCGCCTCGCCGTTCCTGTTCCAGGGCGTGTTCGGGCTCGATCCACAGCAGTACGGGTTGCTGTTCGCGGTGAACTCCGTCGGTGTGGTCCTCGGGGTGCAGATCTCGTCGCGGCTGGCGCAGCGGGTCGGTCCGCAGTGGATCCTGGTCGGCTCGACGGCGACGCTGTTCCTCGCCGCCCTGGCGATCGTGGTCCTCGACCAGCTCGGTGCTGGGTTGGTCGGCGTGCTCATCCCGCTGTGGTTCTACATCGCCGCCTGCGGGTTCTCGTTCCCGCTCGTGCAGGTGATCGGACTCGCCTCGCACGGCAAGGAGGCCGGTACCGCCGCCTCGCTCCTCGGAGCCCTGAACTTCGGCGTCGCCGGACTCATCTCACCGGTCGTCGGACTGCTCGGCATCTCGACCGCCACCCCGATGGCGCTCGTGATGGGTTGCACGGCAGCCGTCGCGATCCTGGTCCTGTGGGTCGTCGTGCGGCCCCGGACCGTCCCGGCGCTGACGCACTGAGCGGGTTCTCCACAGGTCCGCCGATCGGCCGGACGGCGGGACCGGTGCGTCCCTAGGCTGTGCCGCATGGACGACGACGCGGTGGAGCAGGCCCGGGCAGCGGCAGCGGCAGAGGCAGCGGCAGCAGCGGCGGCGGCTGCGCGGGCCGCAGCGGACGAAGCGGTGCGGCTGGCCGAGGACGCGGCGCGGCGGGCGGATGAGCTCGCGGCCGCGGTGCGAGCCGGGGCGGAGGCTCCGGTCACGTCGGGTGCGGAGGCTCCGGTCGCGTCGGGTGCCGAGGCCCCGGTCATGTCCGTTGCGGAGGCTCCGATCGCGTCCGGTGCGCAGCCGGCGGACGCGCAGGCGGTCGCGCCGGCGTCCGAGCCGACCGGCGCGGCGGCTCCGCCCGCTCCCGAGACGGCGGCTCCGCCCGCTCCCGCGTCCGCGGCGCCGCTCGACGCCGACGCGGTCGCCCTGGTCCGGCAGGGGTACCAGGTCACGGGCAGCGTGCTCGAACTCGGCGCGCTGGTGAACGGCGACGCGCTCCCCGACGTGCAGATCCGCATCCCGCTCGGCATGCTCAACCGGCACGGCCTGGTGGCCGGCGCGACGGGCACCGGCAAGACCCGCACCCTGCAGCTGCTCGCCGAACAGATCGCCGCCGCCGGGGTGCCGGTCTTCGCGGCCGACGTGAAGGGCGACCTGTCCGGCCTCGGGCTGCCCGGCACGCCGAACGACCGTCTGCTCGACCGGACGACGGGGATCGGGCAGGACTGGTCGCCCGCCGCGGTGCCGGTGGAGCTGTACTCCCTGGGCGGGCAGGGGACCGGCGTGCCGATCCGGGCGACAGTGTCCGGGTTCGGCCCGCTGCTGCTCGCCAAGGTCCTCGGGCTGAACCACACGCAGGAGTCGTCCCTGGGCCTGGTGTTCCACCACGCCGAGCGCGCCGGGCTGCCGCTCGTTGACCTCACCGACCTGCGGAGCGTCCTGACCTTCCTGACCAGCCCCGAGGGCAAGGCGGACCTGGCGGAGCTCGGCGGGCTGTCGAAGCAGACCGCGGGCGTGATCCTCCGCGAACTCATCACGTTCGCCGACGCCGGTGCCGACCAGTTCTTCGGCGAGCCGGAGATCGACACCCGGCTGTTCCTCCGGACGGCCGCCGACGGCCCGGGGATCGTCAGCCTGCTCGAGGTGCCGGGCGTGCAGGACCGGCCGCAGGTCTTCTCGACCTTCCTGATGTGGCTGCTCGCCGACCTGTTCAACGAGCTGCCCGAGGTGGGGGACCGCGACCGACCGGAACTCGTGTTCTTCTTCGACGAGGCGCACCTGCTGTTCGACGGTGCCTCGAAGGACTTCCGCGACCAGATCGTCCGCACGGTCCGGCTGATCCGGTCGAAGGGCGTCGGCATCGTCTTCGTCACCCAGAGCCCCGAGGACCTGCCGAGCGAGGTCCTGGCGCAGCTCGGGTCGCGCATCCAGCACCAGCTCCGCGCGCACACCCCCGACGACGCCAAGGCCCTCCGTGCCGCGGTGTCGACGTACCCGACGAGCGACTACGACCTGGCGCAGGTGTTGACCTCCCTGGCGACCGGTGAAGCGATCGTCACGGTGATGGACGAACGCGGCGCACCGACCCCGGTCGCGTGGACCCGGCTCCGGGCACCGCGCGGCTCGATGGACCCGATGCCGGCGGACGTGATGCAGGCGCGCGTCGACGCCTCACCGCTGCTGGCGACCTACGGCACCCGCGTCGACCCGGACTCGGCGCACGAGATGCTCGCCCGCCGACTCGAGGCGGCCGCAGCCCAGGCGGCGGCCGACGACGCCGCCGAGGTCGCTGCAGACGCCGCAGCCGATGCCGAACGTGCGGACGCGAATGCCCGGGTCGAGGCATCCCGCCGGGCGGCTGCCGACGCGAAGCGCGAGGCGAAGGAGCGGGCGGCGGCGCAGGCGGAGTACGAGAAGGCGCAGCGGGACATCGAGCGCGCCGACCGAGCTGCAGCGGAGCGGCGGTCGCGGTCGTCGTCACGGTCCGGTCGGTCCTCGACCTCGCGGGCGAGCGGCGATCCGCTGAGCGAACTGCTCGGCGGTGCGCTGGGCAGCTCGCTCGGACGGTCGATCGCGAAGGAGGTCGTGCGCGGCGTCTTCTCGACGCTGCGTCGACGCCGGTAGCACGGACATCGGTGGCGCCGACGCCGGAGCGCCGACATCGGCGGCGCCGGGACGGTCAGCGGCGGGCGAACCCCACGGCCTCGGCCACGAGCAGACCCCCGACGGCGAGCGCGGTCACGCCACCGACCAGCACGTAGGCGCGGGGCCGCTCGTACCAGGCGCGGATGCCGGGCCAGCGCCGGGTGAACTCCCGCGTCGACATCGGCCGGGCCAAGCGGGTGGTGCGGACGTCGAGCGTGTCGACCAGGCGGTCGATGCCGTCGTCGCCCCAGACCTCGCCGCGCATCCGGAAGAGCGTCTCGCCGTTCGCGTCGAAGGCGACGAGCTCGCGGCTGGTGCGGTCGACCGCGGCGCCGTGCGTGGCGGCGAGCACGACCTCGTGCACCTGTGCCCTGGAGAACGACCGTCGCGCGCTGAGGACCCCCCGGATCGCCACCCGGTCGGGGTCGACCGCCACGAAGGACGAACGCAGGCGCAGGAACGCCACCAGGACGGCGAGGGTGAACAGCCCGACCACGGCGCCGACGACGAGCCAGGTACCGTTCGGGACGGCGACCCAGACGACGGCGACGGCGATCGGGACGGCCGAGAAGCCGATGCTCAGTGCCGTGGAACGCACGAGGGCAGCGCGTGGTCGGATGACCACGTCTGCGGTGCTGGTGTCGAGCGGTGTCGCTCGCGCCGTCGTTGCCCCCACGGCAGGCCTCCTGGTCCCCGGACTGCGCCGGACCGCCCGACGACCGCCCCGGGAGACGGGGCTCGGTGTGCGAGCGACGATGGCGCCGGGCACGACTCGTGGTCGGCCCGGGACGGCGTCTGTGCCGTCCGATGGTGCCGAGCCCGACCGGGTCCCTCCGGCGTGCTCGGTCCGGTCAGCATAGGGGAGGAACGGGCCGCCGGACAGGCCGGGTACCGCTTTCCGGAGGGTCCGCAGGAGACGGGGTGCGGACCGGTCCGCAGCCTGGGGGACCAGCGGTGGACGGGCCTCCCGGCTGGGGGAGACCAGGACGACGGAACCCCCGCAGCTGATGCTGCGGGGGTTCCGTCTGGTTCCTGCGGAGGATGGGGGATTCGAACCCCCGAGGGCTTGCACCCAACACGCTTTCCAAGCGTGCGCCATAGGCCACTAGGCGAATCCTCCGAGCCATCACCTCGCGGTGACGACACCCCATGGTACAGGTCTGCGAGGGTGCTCACGACCACCTGTGCCGGGCCCGGAGTTCACGGGTGCTCCGGAGGTCCGAGCACATGCGAGGTCTACCCTGGGGAAGGTGTCGACCCGCATCTACATCACGTCAGCCGAAGGACACACCGGGAAGAGCACCGTCGCACTCGGCGTGCTCGAGACGCTCGCCCGCACCGTCGGACGCGTCGGCGTCTTCCGACCGGTCGCGCGGTCGGTCGCCGAACCCGACTACGTCCTCGAGCTCCTGCTCCAGCACACCGCCGTCGAGATCCCGTACGACGACGCGGTCGGGGTGACGTACGACGACGTGCACGCGGACCCGGACGCGGCCCTCGCGACGATCCTCACCCGCTTCGGCCAGGTCGAGCGACGTTGCGACGCGGTCGTCGTCCTGGGCTCCGACTACACCGACGTCGGCAGCCCGACCGAGCTCTCCTTCAACGCCAAGGTCGCGGCGAACCTCGGCGCGCCCGTGCTGCTGGTGCTCGGCGGACGGGACTCGGCCGAGCGCGCGCCCCGGACCGCGGACGACATGGCGCAGGTCGCCGACGTCACCACGAGTGAACTCCGCGCCGAACACGCCCAGCTCCTCGGCGTCGTCGTGAACCGCTCCGACCCGGATGCCCTCGAGTCGATCGTCGCGAGCGTCAGCACCGCGGTGCACGACCACCACCCGGACGCCCCCGTGTGGGCGATCCCGGAGGACGCGGTCCTCGTCGCCCCGACCGTCCGCGCCCTGCTGGCCGCGACCGGCGCGACCCTGGTGCGCGGCGACGACGCACTGCTCGACCGGGAGGCCCTGGGCACCGTGGTCGCCGGCATGAGCATGGAGAACGTCCTGCCGCGGCTCATCGAGGGCGGCATCGTCGTCGTCCCCGGCGACCGCAACGACGTCCTCATCGCGACGTTGCTCGCCAACGAGTCGGAGACGTTCCCGAGCATCGCCGGCGTGATCCTCAACGGCGGCTTCGAGACCGCGCCGCAGATCTCCCGGCTGCTCGAGGGGCTGTCGAGTTCGTTGCCGATCGCCCAGAGTGACCTCGGCACCTACGACACCGCACTCCGCATCACGCAGACGCGCGGGCGGCTCGCGGCCGACTCGCCCCGCAAGGCCGACCTTGCCCTGGCGCTGTTCGAGCGGCACGTCGACGCCGAGGCGCTGCTCGCCCGACTCCAGCTGACGCCGTCCGGGGTGGTGACGCCGCTGATGTTCGAGCACGGGCTCATCGACCGGGCGCGAGAGCACCGGAAGCACATCGTCCTGCCCGAGGGCGACGACGACCGCATCCTCCGCGCGGCGTCGACGCTGCTGCAGCGGCAGGTGTGTGACCTGACGATCCTCGGCGACCCGGCTGCCATCCGCGCACGCGCGACGGAGCTCGGGCTCGACCTGGACGCCGCGCAGCTGCTCTCCCCGTTCAACCCGGAGCTGCGCGAGCGGTTCGCCCAGGAGTACACGGCCCTCCGCGCCCACAAGGGCATGAGCGTCGAGCTCGCCCGCGACACCGTCACCGACGTCTCGTACTTCGGCACGCTCATGGTGCAGCTCGGGCTCGCCGACGGCATGGTGTCCGGCGCGAAGCACACCACGGCGCACACCATCCGGCCGTCGTTCGAGATCATCAAGACCCGGCCGGACACCTCCATCGTGTCGAGCGTGTTCCTGATGGCCCTCGCCGACCGCGTCCTGGTCTACGGCGACTGCGCCGTGATCCCGGACCCGACCAGTGAGCAGCTCGCCGACATCGCGATCTCGTCCGCCGAGACCGCGACGCAGTTCGGCATCGAACCCCGGGTCGCGATGCTCAGCTACTCGACCGGCGACAGCGGGTCGGGTGCGGACGTCGACAAGGTCCGCGCCGGCACCGCCTTCGTCCGCGAGCGTCGTCCGGACCTGCCCGTCGAGGGCCCGATCCAGTACGACGCCGCCGCCGACCCGACGGTCGCGAGCACGAAGATGCCCGGGTCCCCGGTGGCCGGGCAGGCGACCGTGTTCATCTTCCCGGACCTCAACACCGGCAACAACACGTACAAGGCGGTGCAGCGCTCGGCCGGGGCGGTCGCGATCGGACCGGTCCTGCAGGGGCTCCGCAAGCCGATCAACGACCTGTCCCGCGGCGCGCTCGTCAGCGACATCGTGAACACCGTCGCCATCACCGCGATCCAGGCGGGCACGGCAGCGCCGACCGCTCGAACAGAAAGCGACCCCTCGTGAGTGCAGCCCTCGTCGTCAACTCCGGCTCGAGTTCCTTCAAGTACCAGCTCATCGAACTCGACGACGAGCGCACGCTCGCGTCCGGACTCGTCGAGCGCATCGGCGAGTCCCGTGGGTCCTGGAAGCACACCAACGCCCTGACGGGCGAGACCTCGTCGAACGACAGCGCCGAGGTCCCCGACCACGCCGCCGGCTTCCAGGCGATGATCGACGCGTTCGGCAAGGTCGGGCCGTCCTTCGACGAGCACCCGCCGGCCGTCGTCGGACACCGCGTGGTGCACGGCGGCACCCGGTTCGACCAGGCCACCGTCGTCACCGACGAGGTCGAGCAGCAGATCGACGACCTGTCGAGCCTCGCGCCGCTGCACAACCCGGCGAACCTCGAGGGCATCCGGGCCGCGAAGCAGGTCTTCTCGGACGTCCCGCACGTCGCCGTGTTCGACACCGCGTTCCACCAGACGATGCCGCCGCACGCGTACACGTACGCGATCCCCGCAGACCTCGCCGAGCGGTACCAGATCCGCCGCTACGGCATGCACGGGACGAGCCACAAGTACGTCTCCGAGCAGGCCGCGGTCTTCCTCGACCGGCCGCTCGCCGAGCTCAAGACGATCGTCCTGCACCTCGGCAACGGGGCGTCGGCCGCCGCCATCGACGGCGGGAAGTCGATCGAGACGTCGATGGGGCTCACCCCTCTCGAGGGCCTCGTGATGGGCACCCGCTCCGGCGACCTCGACCCGGCCGTGCTCATCCACCTGCACCGCGAGGCCGGGCTGTCCTTCGACGAACTCGACACCATGCTCAACAAGCAGTCGGGGCTCCTCGGCCTGACCGGCAGCGGTGACATGCGCGACGTCCAGGACGCCGCGACGAAGGGCGACGAGACGGCGGAGGCGGCGCTCGCCGTGTACCGCCACCGGATCCGCCGCTACGTGGGCGCCTACACCGCCCAACTCGGCGGGCTCGACGCCGTCGTGTTCACCGCGGGGGTGGGGGAGAACAACGCCCTGCTCCGCCGCCGGGTGCTCGCCGGCCTGGAGCATCTGGGCATCGAGATCGACCCGGACCGCAACGAGCTGCACTCCAAGGAGGCCCGCCGCATCTCGACGGACGCCTCCCGTGTCGCGGTCCTCGTCATCCCGACCGACGAGGAACTCGAGATCGCGCGGCAGTCGGCAGCGGTCGCGCTCTGACCAGCGTCGTCCCGTCGGCCGGCGTCGTGCGCGGCGCGACCCCCTGACGGACGGGAGGCCCACCACCGGACCGGTGGTGGGCCTCCCGTCCGTCAAACGGTCCGGTCCGTCAAGGGTTCCGTTCCGTCAGCCGAGCGCGTTCAGCGCGGCCGGGATCGGGGTGTCACCGCTGGTGACCTCGAACTGCTTGCCGACCGCCGTGTCGTCGAGCAGCGCGTGCAGGACGACGGCCGCGACGTCCGCGCGGGGGATCGAACCGCGGGGGACCGTGCGGCCGACCGTCACCGTGCCCTGCGGCGGGGTGTCGAGGAGGCCGCCCGGGCGGACGATCGTCCACCGGAACCGACGCATCCGCACGTTCGCGTCCGCCTCGGCCTTCGCGCGGAGGTAGACCTGGAAGACGTCGTCCTCGTCCTGGGCGGGCAGCTTCGCACGCTCCGGGTCGTACGCGTCCGCGCCCATCGCGGAGATCATCACGAAGCGCTCGATGTCCAGGCGCACCGCGGCCTCGGCGAGGAGCACAGCGGCGTCCCGGTCCACCGAGAGCTTCCGCTCGGCACCGCTGTTCGGCCCGGCGCCCGCGGCGAACACCACCGCGTCCACCCCGCGCAGGCGGAGTGCCAGCTCGTCCTCACCCAGTTGTTCCAGGTCGGCGACCAGTGCTCGCGCACCCGTCTGTTCGACGTCGGAGACGTGCGCGGGGTTCCGGACGATGCCGATGGCGTCGTGTCCGGCTTCGGTGATGAGGCGTTCGAGGATCAGGGCGATCTGGCCGTGTCCCCCTGCGATGGCGATCTTCATGGGTTCGATGCTGCTCCGTCCGTCCGGTAGAGTGTTCAGCGGCTCCTCACGTGACGCCATCCAGGCCAACTCCCCCAGGGCGGAAACGCAGCAAGGGTAACCGGGCTCTGGCGGGTGCGTGAGGAGTCTTCTTCGTTTCTGGGGCGTGCTCGCGACCGACACCGGGGCTGTGTTGATTCCGTGCGTGAGGAGTCTTCTTCGTTTCGGGGGCGTGCTCGCGACCGACACCGGGGCTGTGTTGGTTCCGTGCGTGAGGAGTCTTCTTCGTTTCTGGGGCGTGCTCGCGACCGACACCGGGGCTGTGTTGGTTCCGTGCGTGAGGAGTCTTCTTCGTTTCTGGGGCGCGCTTGCTCTGTTTCGATCGTCGTCGGCCGGGCTGTGGAGAGCGGTGTCGAGGTGTCGGCGGTCCCGACTACCCTGGTCGCGTGGTCACCGCCCTGTATCGCCGTTACCGGCCCGAGAACTTCGCCGAGCTGATCGGGCAGTCGCAGGTGACGGACCCGCTCCGCACCGCACTCCGGACCAACCGCGTCAACCACGCGTACCTGTTCAGCGGCCCGCGCGGCTGCGGCAAGACGACCTCGGCACGCATCCTCGCGCGCTGCCTGAACTGCGCCGAGGGCCCGACCGACACCCCGTGCGGCGTCTGCCCCAGCTGTGTCGAACTCGCGCGTGGCGGCAGTGGCTCCCTCGACGTGATCGAGATCGACGCCGCCAGCCACAACGGTGTCGACGACGCCCGTGACCTCCGCGACCGTGCCGTCTTCGCCCCCGCGCGCGACCGCTACAAGATCTTCATCCTCGACGAAGCGCACATGGTCACGCCGCAGGGCTTCAACGCGCTGCTCAAGCTGGTCGAGGAACCGCCCGAGCACGTCAAGTTCATCTTCGCCACCACCGAGCCCGAGAAGGTCATCGGCACGATCCGGTCGCGGACCCACCACTACCCGTTCCGCCTGGTCCCGCCGGCCACGATGCTCGAGTACATCGAGCAGCTCTGCACGCAGGAGTCCGTCTCGGTCGCCCCCGGTGTGCTGCCGCTCGTGGTCCGTGCCGGCGGCGGCTCCGTGCGCGACACCCTGTCGCTGCTCGACCAGCTGATGGCCGGCAGCGAAGACGGCGCGATCGCCTACGAGCGGGCCGTCGCCCTGCTCGGCTACACCGACGCCGCCCTGCTCGACGACGTGGTCGACGCGCTCGCCGTGGCCGACCCGGCGTCCGCGTTCTCGGCGATCGACCGCGTGGTCCAGACCGGTCAGGACCCGCGCCGCTTCGTCGAGGACCTGCTCGAACGCCTCCGCGACCTGATCGTCGTCGCGGCGACGAACGAGAGCGCCGGAGCGGTCCTCCGCGGCATCTCGCCCGAAGAGCTCGACACGATGTCCCGCCAGGCCGGGGTCTTCGGTGCCACCGCGCTGTCCCGGGGTGCCGACATCGCCAACCGTGCCCTGACCGAGATGACCGGTGCGACCTCGCCCCGACTGCACCTCGAACTCATGGTCGCCCGGATGCTCGTGCCCGAGGCCGACGACACCCAGCGCGGTGCACTCGCCCGTGTCGAGCGGCTCGAGCGTCGCGTCGGTGTCGGCGATGCCGGCGGACACCAGGCTCCGCCGGAGACGATGCCGGCCGCGACGACGTCCGCTCCGACGGCGTCCGCTCCGACGACGTCCGCTCCGAGGGGATCTGCTCCGGTGGGATCTGCTCCGACGGCGCCTGCTGCGGCACCGGTGGCTGCTTCCTCGGCCTCGGTGCCGACCGCTGCGTCCGCCGCCCCACCGGCTCCGGCGGGTGCCGCTCCGACCAGCACCGCGTCTCCCGCTGCCTCCACTGCTCCCGAGGCCCCGGCCTCGCACACGGACGAGGGCCCGGGCGAAGCTGCACGCGACGCCGCAGCGTCCTGGGCCGCCGCGGTCCCGGCGACCGACACCACCACCCGGAAGCCGGAACCTGCCGCGGCAGAGCCCGGCACTGCCGCAGACTCCGAGCCCGAGGGACAGGCCTCGCCGTCCTCCACCGGAGTCGGCACGGTCATCGGGTCCGAGCCCGCGGTCCGCTCCGTCACTCCGGTCGGTCTGCAGCAGATGCGGGACACCTGGCCGCAGATCGTCGAGCACGTCCAGCGCGCCAAGCGTTCGGCGTGGGCGGTCGTCGCGACGGCACAGGTCACCGCGCTCAAGGACGACGTCCTGACCCTGACGTTCCCGAGCCAGCAGGACGTGGCCTCGTTCAAGGAGATGAGCGGGCCGGACACCAGCGTCAGCGAGCACCTCCGCAGCGCGATCACGGACCTGCTCGGTTTCCGGGTGAAGTTCGTGGCACGCGGACCGGGCGCTGCCGGTGCCCGGCCGGCGCAGGCACCCGCACAGCAGGCACCCGCACAGCAGCCGCCGACGCAGCAGGCGCCCGCGCAGCCAACGCCGGTGCAGCAGGCCCCGGCGAAGCCCGAGCAGTCCGCCCGGACCACCGCGCCGCAGCAGACTGCCGCGCCGAAGCAGGCCGAGTCTCCGGAGCAGCCCGAACAGCGCGCGCCGCAGGGGCAGCGCCAGCCGCAGGCCGATCCGGCGTCGGCGTCGCAGCCGTCTGCGCCGGAGCGCCAGACGTCGGAACGCCAGACGTCGGAAGGCCTCACCCCGGAGCGCTCCGCCCCGCAGGGAGCATCCGCTCCCGAGCGTCCCGCTCCCGAGCGGCCCGCCCCGGAGCGATCAGCTCCCGAGCGATCAGCCCCCGCGCAGCCCGAAGCTCAGGACTCCGGCCCGGTCACCGAGTGGGCCGTCGCGACGATCCCCGCGTCGGACCCGACGACCGGTGCCGTGCCCGAGGACGTCGTCCCCGCGTGGGGCGCGCCCTTCGGCGTCGTGCCCTCGGACGCCACCATCGCCCCGGCCGAGCGCGCCGCGCCTACCGAGACGGCCGCGCCTGCCGAGACGACCGCGCCTGCCGAGGCAGCCGCGCCCGCACAGTCGCCGGAGCCGACCCGATCGAGGACCGCAGCGTCCCTGTCCGGGTCCGCCGCGCCTCCCGTGCCGGCCGACGGGATCCCGGTGGACGACTACCCGCTGGACGACGAGCCGTTCGACGACGGCGCGCCCTTCCCGGACCCCGGTCACGGCCGTTCCGCACCGTCCGGCCGCGCCCCGTCGCAGCCCGCTGCAGCCAAGCCGGCTGCCGCACAGCAGCCGAACGCTCCGCAGCAGCCGAACGCCCAGGCGCAGCCGTCCCGTCAGGCCCAGCAGGTGCCGTCCGGCGCCCGTCGTGCCCCCGTCCCCGGACGCTACGGCGAGGCGGTCGTGCGTGAGATCCTCGGTGCGCAGTTCATCGAGGAGACGTCGCTGACCGAGGGGACGATCTGATGTACGACGGCATCGTGCAGGACCTCATCGACGAGTTCGGGCGGCTGCCCGGCATCGGTCCGAAGTCGGCGCAGCGGATCGCGTTCCACATCCTGCAGACCGAGTCGTTCGACCCGACCCGCCTGTCCGAGCTCCTGGCGGACGTCAAGGAGCGGGTCCGTTTCTGCGAGGTCTGCGGCAACGTCACCGAGAACGTGCAGTGCAGCATCTGCCGAGACCCGCGACGGTCGCCGGCGACGATCTGCGTGGTCGAAGAGGCCAAGGACGTCGCTGCGATCGAGCGCACCCGGGAGTTCCGGGGGCTCTACCACGTGCTCGGTGGGGCGATCAGCCCGATCGACGGCGTCGGACCGGACGACCTGCGGATCCAGCAGCTCATGGTGCGGCTCGCCGACGGCACCGTGGACGAGGTCATCATCGCCACGGACCCGAACCTCGAGGGTGAGGCGACTGCGACCTACCTCAGCCGGTTGCTCGTCCCGATGGGCATCCGCACGACCCGTCTGGCCTCGGGGCTGCCGGTGGGCGGCGACCTGGAGTACGCGGACGAGGTCACCCTCGGCCGTGCGTTCGAGGGTCGTCGGGTCGTCGGCGGCTGACCCCGACCCGCATCCGGACTGCCCGCCGGTCGAGCGACCTGTCCGGGTGTCCACGCGGGATCGTTGCGTGCCGACCCGCTCGGACGCAACATCCGTGGAACACCGTCTACGATTGTCGAGCCGCGTGACGTCGCGGAGAACCGTCCCCAGGAGTGCGTGCCCGTGGCCTTGATCGTGCAGAAGTTCGGTGGTTCGTCCGTCGCGGATGCCGAGAGCATCAAGCGCGTGGCGAAGCGCATCGTCGAGACGAAGAAGGCCGGCAACGACGTCGTGGTCGCGGTGTCCGCGATGGGCGACACCACCGACGAGCTCGTCGACCTGGCGCACGAGGTCACGCCGATCCCGGCCGGACGTGAGCTCGACATGCTCCTCACCGCGGGCGAGCGGATCTCGATGGCGCTCCTCGCGATGGCGATCAAGAGCCTCGGGGTCGAAGCCTCGTCGTACACGGGCAGCCAGGCCGGCATGCTCACGGACGCCCAGCACGGCAAGGCCCGCATCGTCGACGTCACCCCGAAGCGCGTGCGGGAAGCACTCGACGCCGGGCACGTCGCGATCGTCGCCGGCTTCCAGGGCTTCAACCGCACCACGGGGGAGATCACCACCCTCGGCCGCGGTGGCTCCGACACGACCGCCGTCGCCCTGGCCGCCGCGCTCGACGCCGACGTCTGTGAGATCTACACCGACGTCGACGGCATCTTCACCGCCGACCCCCGCATCGTGCCGAAGGCCCGCAAGATCGACCGGGTCACGACGGAGGAGATGCTCGAGCTCGCAGCATCCGGTGCGAAGGTCCTCTACATCCGCGCCGTCGAGTACGCCCGCCGGCACGGAGTCACCCTGCACGTCCGTTCCTCGTTCAGCAACGTCGAGGGCACCATCGTCTACAACCCTGCCGAGGGGGAAACCGTGGAAGAACCGATCATCACCGGCATCGCCGGCGACCTCTCCGAAGGCAAGATCACCGTCGTCGGCGTGCCCGACCAGCCCGGGAAGGCAGCCGAGATCTTCACGATCGTGGCGCGCGCCGGAGCGAACATCGACATGATCGTGCAGAACGTCTCGGCGGCATCGACCGGCCGGACCGACATCTCGTTCACGCTGCCGAAGGACCAGGGCCAGAGCGTCCTGACGGCGCTCGAGGTCTCGAAGTCCGACATCGGGTACGAGGGCATCCAGTACGACGACCAGATCGGCAAGCTCGCGCTGGTCGGTGCCGGCATGCGCACGAACGCCGGCGTCTCAGCGCAGCTGTTCCGCGCGCTGCACGACGCCTCGATCAACATCGAGATGATCTCGACGTCGGAGATCCGCATCTCGGTCGTCACCCGAGCCGACACCCTGAACGAGGCCATGCGCGTCGTGCACGAGGCGTTCGGTCTCGACGCCGACAACGAGGCCGTCGTCTACGCCGGCACCGGCCGCTGACCCCGAGCAGGAGCACCATGCAGTCCGACAACACCCAGCTCACCGTCGCGGTCGTCGGCGCCACCGGTCAGGTCGGTGCCGTGATGCGCCGTCTGCTCGAGGAGCGCGACTTCCCGGCGGACACGGTCCGGTTCTTCGCGAGCGCCCGGTCCGCGGGGACGACCCTGCCGTTCCGCGGTCAGCAGATCGTGGTCGAGGACTCCGAGACCGCCGACCCGTCCGGCATCGACATCGCGCTCTTCTCGGCCGGTGCGTCGGCGTCCCGTGCGCTGGCGCCCCGCTTCGCCGCCGCCGGCGCGCTCGTCATCGACAACTCCAGCGCCTGGCGGCTCGACCCGCAGGTCCCGCTCGTGGTCAGCGAGGTGAACCCGGACGCGATCGCCGCCGCCGAGAAGGGCATCATCGCGAACCCGAACTGCACGACGATGGCGATCATGCCGGTCCTCAAGGCACTCGACACCGAGTCCGGTCTGCGTCGCCTCGTCGCGACCACCTACCAGGCGGTCTCCGGCAGCGGACTGGCGGGCGTCGAGGAACTGCTCGGGCAGGCGCGTGCCGCCCTCGAGCAGGACACCGCGGCGCTCACCCACGACGGCTCGGCCGTGACGTTCCCCGAGCCGGTCAAGTACGTCCGTCCGATCGCGTTCGACGTCGTCCCGCTCGCCGGCAGCATCGTCGAGGACGGCTCGGGCGAGACCGACGAAGAGCAGAAGCTCCGCAACGAGAGCCGCAAGATCCTCGACCTGCCGGACCTGCTCGTCGCCGGCACCTGCGTCCGCGTGCCCGTCTTCACCGGCCATTCGATCTCGGTGCATGCCGAGTTCGAGCGCCCGCTCTCGCCGGAGCGTGCGACCGAGGTGCTCGCGTCCGCCCCGGGCGTCGAACTCTCCGACGTGCCGACCCCGCTGCAGGCGGCCGGGCAGGACCCGACCTTCGTCGGTCGCATCCGCCCCGACCAGTCGGCACCCGCCGGACACGGCCTGGCGCTGTTCGTGAGCAACGACAACCTGCGGAAGGGTGCCGCCCTGAACGCGGTGCAGATCGCCGAGGTCGTGGTCGCGACCCGCGCCACGGCCGGTGCTGCCGCGTCCTGACGCACGCCACGACGGACGGGAGGCCCGCTACCAGCTGGTAGCGGGCCTCCCGTCCGTCGTGGTGCCGGTGGGTCAGGACCGACGCAGGCGTCGGCGCAGGACGGTCAGGAGACCACCCAGGCCGAGGAACACGCCGGCGGCGGCAGTGGCCGTGCCGACCTCGGCACCCGTGTAGGCGAGCCGATCGGGGAGTGCAGCCGTCGCCGTCGGGCTGCTGGTCGGCGTCGGTGCGGTGGTCCGGGACGGGGTACCCGGCAGGGATCCGGCGCCGGGGGCGGGATCGACGCCGGGCGCCGGGTCCGTGCCGGGCTCCGGGTCGGTGCCCGGGTCGGGTCCGGGCTCGGGGCTGGGGTCGGTGCCCGGGTCGGTGCCGGGGTCGGTGCCCGGATCCGTCCCGGGATCGGTGCCGGCGTCGGCGACGACGACGAGCACCGCGCGGGGGCCTGCCGGCTGGTTCGCCGCCGAGACGCCGTAGAGCTCGAGGTCGTGCTCGCCGACCTGCAGGTCGGCGGCGCACGACCACGCGCCGGGCTGCGAGGCGTCCTCGCCGGCGGCGTCCGCTTCGCAGAGCACGTCGGTTCCTCGGACGACCACGACGTGGGCACCGGGCTGCGCGGTGCCGGCCAGGTCGGAACCGACCGTGATCGTCGTCTCGGTGAGCTCCGGAGCCGTGAACTCCCCGCGGGTGACGACGTCGAAGTCGGAGCCGGCGTCGCCGAGACGGAGTGCGGATGACCCGGGGGTCTGCTCGAGCGTCAATCCGTTACCGGGGGAGAGCGCGTCGTCCGCGACGAACCGGAGCGAACCGTCGGCGCCCGCGACGGTGCGCACGGTGAGGCACCGCGACGGGTCGGTGGCGTCGATGACGATCGCGTAGGGCAGACCCGGTCCGTTGAGCGGGCTGAAGCACCGATCGCCGATGACCAGCGGACCGGTGGCGCCCGGCTCCGGGTGGAGCACGGCGTCGGCGGTGGCGGCGTTCGTGTGAGCCTGCTCGACGCCGTCGACGGTGCCCACGGCGACGAACCCGTTCGAGCCGGCGAGGCGGAGCGTGCTGGTGACCGTCGAGTCGGACGTGGTCGCGTCGACGACGGTCTGGGCGGAAGCCGACGTGGAGACGGAGAGGAGCGGGGCGGTCGCGAGGAGGGGGACGGCGACGAGCCCGGCCATGGTCGTGGTGCGGCGCATGGTGTGCTTTCGGTGGAGGGCCAGGAACCCCAACACTGTATGAGATATGTGAGATCGCTATTGACCATCGGGTGCGAGGTGATCCGCAGCCGCGCAGGGAACGGAGGTAGGCTCGACGGGTGGCAGTGAAGCAGGTGGACCCCATCGATGTCGTCCTCGTCGGGGGAGGGATCATGAGCGCCACGCTCGCCGCGATCATCCACCGGCTCGAGCCGGACTGGAAGATCCGCGTGTACGAGCGACTCGGCTCGGCAGCGCAGGAGTCCTCGAACCCGTGGAACAACGCCGGGACGGGCCACTCCGCACTCTGCGAGCTGAACTACACGCCGGAGCTGCCGGACGGTCGCGTCGAGATCGCGAAGGCCGTGGCGGTCAACGAGCAGTTCCAGGTGTCACGCCAGTTCTGGTCGCACCTGGTCGAGGACGGCACCCTGCCCGACCCGAAGAGCTTCATCAACCCGACGCCGCACATCTCGTTCGTCTGGGGTGCGGACAACGTCGCCTACATGCGCGCCCGCTACGACGCCATGAAGGACCACCCGCTGTTCGCGGGGCTCGAGTACAGCGAGGACGCCGAGCAGATCCGCAAGTGGGCGCCGGCGCTCATCCCGGGCCGCAAGAAGGACCAGCCGATCGCGGCGACCTACTCGGCGGCCGGTTCGGACGTCGACTTCGGCTCGCTGACCCGACAGCTGTTCGACCGGCTCGAGATCGACGGGCTCGAGTTCGAGCCGTCGCACCGCGTCACGAAGATCGTCCGCTCGAAGGTGTCCGACGGCTGGGTGCTCGACGTCCGCAACGAGGTCGGTCGCACCAAGCAGCGCATCGCGGCGGACTTCGTCTTCGTCGGTGCGGGTGGTGGCGCCCTGCAGCTGCTGCAGAAGTCCGGCATCCCGGAGATCCGCGGCTACGGCGGGTTCCCGGTGTCCGGCGAGTTCCTCCGCACTGATGACCCCGAGGTCGTGCAGAAGCACTCGGCGAAGGTCTACGGCAAGGCGAGCGTCGGTGCTCCGCCGATGTCCGTGCCGCACCTGGACACGCGCATCGTCGACGGCAGCGCCTCGCTGATGTTCGGCCCGTACGCCGGGTTCAGCCCGAAGTTCCTCAAGCAGGGCTCGGTCCTCGACCTGTTCGCCTCGATCCGGCCGCACAACCTGCGGCCGATGCTCAGCGTCGCGTTCTCGAACTTCGACCTGGTCCGGTACCTGATCGGGCAGCTCCTGGCGTCCAAGCAGACCAAGTTCGACGCCCTCCGTGACTTCATGCCCGCTGCCGAGCCGGAGCACTGGCACCGGATCACGGCCGGCCAGCGCGTCCAGGTCATCAAGCCGGACAAGGACAAGGGCGGGGTCCTGCAGTTCGGGACCGAGGTCATCACGTCAGCGGACGGCTCGATCGCCGGGCTGCTCGGAGCGTCGCCGGGCGCGTCGACGGCGGTGCCGATCATGCTGAGCATGCTCCGCAAGTGCTTCCCGGACCGGTGGGACGGCTGGCAGTCGACGGTGCGCGAGATGGTGCCGACCTACGGGCAGGACCTGGGCGACGACGCCGCGCTGGCGGACGCCACGCTCGACCGCACCGCGGCAGTGCTCGGACTGCACCGCTGACCCCAGCCGCCTTGCGCCACATTCGAACGTGTGTTCGAATGGGCGCATGCGGTGGGACGGACAGGCGATCACAGCCGAGCGGAGCGACATGCTCCCCGGGCTCGAGTCGAACAGCGGGTTCGTCCGGAGCGTGACGACGCCGGAGTTCGCCGGCGTGACGTTCCACGAAGTCCTGGCGAAGTCGGCGCTGAACAAGGTCGGGGGAGCGGACGGCGGCACCTGGGGGATGACCATCAACCCCTACCGGGGGTGCAGCCACGCGTGCGTGTACTGCTTCGCCCGCCCGACCCACACCTACCTCGAGTTCGACGGCGGCGCGGACTTCGACCAGCAGATCGTCGTGAAGACGAACGTGGCGGACGTCTTGACGCGCGAACTCGCGAAGCCGAGCTGGGACCGGCACCCGGTGGCCCTCGGCACCAACACCGATCCGTACCAGCGGGCCGAAGGGCGCTACCGCCTGATGCCCGGCATCATCCGAGCGCTGGCGGAGTCGGGGACGCCGTTCAGCATCCTCACCAAGGGCAGCCTGCTCCGCCGGGACATCCCGCTGCTGGTCGAAGCGGCGAAGTCCGTGCCGGTGGACATCGCCATGTCGATCGCGGTGTACGACGACGACCTGCAGCAGTCCGTCGAACCGGGGACACCGACGACCTCGGCCCGGTTGGCGACCGTCCGTGCCGTCCGTGACGCCGGACTCGACTGCTCGGTCTTCCTCATGCCGGTCCTGCCGTACATCACCGACACCCGTGCGCACCTGCAGGACGCGGTCGGACGCGCCGCGGCGTCGGGCGCCACGAGCCTGATGTACTCGGCGCTGCACCTGAAACCGGGCATCAAGCCGTGGTGGTACGAGTGGCTCGGCCGCACCCACCCGGACCTGGTCGGCCGGTACCGGGCGATGTACCTCGACAACACGTACGCGCCGAAGGACTACCGGCGGTGGCTGGCGGAGCGGGTCCGCCCGATCCTCCGCCAGCACGGGCTGTCCCTCGGGCAGGTCGACCCCGCGACCGGGTCGATGGGCTTCTCGGACGACGCCGTCCCGCGCACGTCCGACCAGTCGCCGTTGAAGCGCGCCGACCCCGCGTACGCGCACCGGGCCGAGTACCGACCGACGAACGGACGGCAGCCAGCGCGGGCAGCTGCTCCGTCGTCGTCGCCGTCGCCGTCGCCGTCGCTGGCGCCGTCGCCGACGTCGGCCCCGGTCCGGCGGACGTCATCCGGTCCCGGCGGGCCGCGGCTGTTCTGACCCGTCGGAGGTCCACGAGCCCGTGTCCGGGGGACAGCAGAGGGTCGGTGGTCGCCGGTACCATGGTCCGGTCTGCCGCCTGAGGACCTGATCGGGGTACACCACCTCGTGCATCGTGGTTGGATCGATGGTGGCGCCCCCGCCGCTGAACGACCTCCCGAACGGTCGTCGGCGGTGGAGAGCACTCGTTGTCCGGGTGCTCCGTGACCCCTCGACCGCACGGAAGGACAGCCCCGGTGCTCGGCATCCCCACGCATCTCGCCCCTCGGGTGAACGCGTGGTCGACCGTGCGCGCCTTCCACGCGGCAGCGATCGGCTCCCTCGTGGCCGCGGCGCTGCTGTTGGTCCTCTACCGTCTCGACGCCCCGAACGACCACGTCCTCGGCGCCGTCCTGGCCGTCGTGCCGATGCTCGTCATGATCGCCGTGCACACGCATGTCGGTACCTGGCGGTCCGGCGCGGCCTTCCTCGTCGTCGGGGGCATCTGCGCGTGGTGGTTCGCCACCGTCGTGCAACGTGAACTCGCCGACGTCCCCTGGGTCAGCTCCTACCTGCTGTCCCTGGTCGTCGTGCCGCTCGTCCTCATCGGCGGATCGGGGAGTGGCACCCTCCGTGTCGTCCTCTGGTCGGTGTCCGGCTTCACCGTCGGGAGGGTCGTGACCTCCGTCGCCGCTGCTCGGTCCGGCGGCCCTGACCACCCCCTCGTGCTCGCCTGGGTGACGCTCGGCTTCGTCATCGCGCTCGTCGTCGCGGTCAGCCGGTCGACCGCGCGGTCCGAGCGCGTCCAACCCGAACTGCTGCGGTCCGCCCGTGAAGATCACGTCACCGCGTACCGCGCCGGCATCGAGGCAGAAGCCGCCGCGATCCTGCACGACACGGTCCTGAACCACCTCAACGCCATCGCCCTCGCACCGGCCGGACCGATGGACGAGCACCTCGCCCGGACCATGGAGTCCGACGTCGCGATGCTCACCGGCCGGGCCTGGCTCGCAGGGGACGCCGCCGCGTCGGACGGCGCCGATGCGGCCGACGCCGCGTCCGAAGCGGTCACCGCGTTCGAGCGGATGATCGACGAGCAGCGGGCCACGGGCCTCCAGGTCGCCGTGACGGGCGACCCGTCGTCCGTCGGGCGCCTGGACCCGCGGGCCATGACCGCCGTCGTCCGCGCCGTCGGGCAGTGCCTGGCGAACGTCCTCAAGCACGCCGGCACCGACACCGCCGAGGTCAGCGTCTTCGACGACGGCGCGGCCTGCACCGTGATGGTGGTCGACGACGGGCGCGGATTCGACGAGCAGGCGACCGGCGCCGACCGGATGGGCCTCCGGAACTCCGTCCGCGAACGCATCGGCCGCGTCGGCGGCGACGTCCAGGTGTGGTCGTCGCCCGGTTCCGGCACGAGCGTGATGATGAGCGTCCCGTACGCGGCGACGATCGGCTCCGCGCCGGTCGTGCACCTCGCCGGTGACGACGACGTGGAGCGTGCCTCGTGACCGCCGCCCGGCCGGACCGCGGTCGCGGGGGAGGCCGCCGGACCGCGCAGCAGTACGACCCGCTCGGTGCGATGGGCTCCCGGCCCCTCGCGGTCGCGATCGGTGCCGGCGGGGTGCTCTGGGCGAGCCTGGTGTCCCTGTTCGACCGCGACGTCGTCGGCGCCCCGACGGTCAGTGCCCTGACCGTCCTGCTGCTGGCGGCCTCCGCGGTGGTGGTGATCAGCGCCTCCAGTCCGTTCCGTGCGCCGTTCCCGCGCTGGGCGTTCGTCGCCCACGTCGCGTTGCTCGCGGCCGCGACCGTGACCAGTTCGGCGGCGCAGTGGGGGCCGGACCGTTCCCTCGTCAACGACTTCATGGTCCTGCTGTGCGCGGTCGGCATCGTCGAGGTCGCACCGTACCGTCCGTGGGTGGACCTGGTCGTCGGCGGGCTCGTCCTGGCGGTTGTCAACGGCGTGACCGCCGGGACGGTCGCCGCGGTGTACCCGGCCGGCGTTCCGGTGTCCGTGGCCGCGTTCCTGGCGGCTGCGCCGACCCTGGTCCTGACCGCCGCGGCCGCCGTGTTCGCGCGGACCTTCGCCGGTCTGGCGGAACGGGTCCAGATCCGTGCCGGGTCCTACTCCGTCGAGCGGGCTGAACGCGACGGCATCACCGCGAGCGTCCAGCAGGACCGGTCCACGATCCTGGCGCGCGACGTCGCACCGTTCTTCGCCGAGCTCCGGACCCGCGCCTCGATCACCGACGCCGACCGTGCTCGAGCACGCGCGATCGCCGACGGCATCCGCCAGGCGATGGTCGCCGAGGCGGACCGCACCTGGCTCGAGTACGCCGTCCGGGTGTCGGGCGACGCCGCGGCGACCGTCCACGACCCGGAGGGGCTGGCGTCGGCCATGGACGCGGACCAGCGGACCGTCGTCCGGACCTTCGTCCGGGCGCTGCTCGGCTCCGCGACGGTCGACCCGGCCGGCGTCCGGGTCACGGTCGCCCCCGTCGGCGCGCTCGCGCCCGGCCTGGGTGCGGACGGGCCAGCGGCCGGTGCGGCGGGCTCGACGACGCCGCGGGTCGGGATGACCTTCGACGTCGTGGTCGCGGACTCCGACGTCGGGATCCACCGCACCTTCGACCCCTACTTCGCCGTGCTCCGCGTGACGTTCCCCGACACCGACGTCGCCGTCCGACCATCGTCACTGACATTAAGGTTCTCGTATGACCAGCACTGACCCGAACCGTCCCGCGGAGGGCGGTCCGTCGATGCCGACCCCGGGTTCGCGACGGGTGCGCCTGGCCATCCTCGACGACCACGAGGTCCTGCTCGACAGCCTGTCGAGCTGGATCGCGGTGAACGCCTTCGACTTCGACCTGGCCCTCACCGCCCACACCTGGCTCGAGATGGTGCACAGCGACAGCTTCCCGACCGACCTGGTGTTCCTCGACTTCCAGCTCAAGGAGCCCGTCTCCATCGAGGCCCGGGTGCGCACCTGCCGTGCCGCTGGTGCGAAGGTCATCGTGCTCTCCAGCGTCGACGCGCGCGAGTCCCGCGACCGGTCGCTCGCCGCCGGCGCGGCCGCGTTCCTGTCGAAGTCCCTGCCGATGCGCGAGGTCATGGACATCGCGCGCGAGGTCATGGGCGTCGCACGCGAGACCCCCGCGCAGCGCGAGTGGCGGCCGTTGCCCACCGGCGCAAGCGCCCACCAGCGGCCCAAGCTCAGCCACGGTGAAGAGGAAGCGCTCCGCCTGTACGTCTCCGGCTACTCCACCAACGAGGTCGCCGCGCAGATGAACGTGCAGTACGAGACCGCGAAGACCTACCTGCGCCGTGTCCGCGAGAAGTACGCGAAGGTCGGTCGCCCGGCGTCGAAGAAGTCCGACCTGATCCGTCGTGCGGCGGAGGACGGTTTCCTCGCGTAGTGGCGAAGCTCTACTTCCGCTTCGGCGCGATGAACAGCGGCAAGAGCACCGGACTCCTGCAGGCCGCCTACAACTACGAGGAGCGCGGTCAGCGGGTCCTGCTCGCGAAGCCCGCCGTCGACACGAAGGGCGACCGTGAGATCGTCTCGCGGCTCGGTGTGACCCGGACCGTCGACGTGGTGCTGCCCGCCGACGTGGACGTCCGTGCCGCCGTCGCCGAAGCCGGTGCCACCGACCCGGAGTCCGCGCGCCTGGACGGCATGGTCCGACCGGTCAGCTGCGTGCTCGTCGACGAGGCCCAGTTCCTCACCCCCCGGCAGGTCGACGACCTGCTGCGGATCGCCGTCCTCGACCAGATCCCGGTCCTGGCGTACGGCATCCGCACCGACTTCCGTACCGAGGCGTTCCCCGGCAGCCGGCGGTTGCTCGAGGTCGCGCACTCCCTCGAAGAACTCAAGACGATCTGCCGCTGCGGACGCAAAGCGGTGTTCAACGCGCGGAAGATCCACGGCCAGTTCGTCTTCGACGGGTCACAGGTCGCCATCGACGGCACCGACGTCGAGTACGAGTCGCTCTGCGCCAACTGCTACCTCACCGAGTCCGGTGGACGCCTGGACGGCGCCGCCGAGCGCTGACGCGCCGTCCCGGACTGCTGACGCGCCGTCCCGGACTGCTGACGCTCCGTCCCGGACTGGAGGCGCGGAATGGTCTCGGGGCGGCTCACGTTGGCTCCGACATGAGTGACGCACCCCTGCACCTTTCCGTCCTCGACCTCGCCACGCGCGAGTACGGCCAGTCGAACACCGAAGCCCTGCAAGGCTCGATCGACATGGCCGTCCGGGCCGAGCAGCTCGGCTACGAACGGATCTGGGTCGCCGAGCACCACGGCATGCCGGGCATCACGTCGTCCGCACCCGCCGTGCTGCTGAGCGCCGTCGGAGCCGCGACCTCCACCATCCGGATCGGGTCCGGTGGCGTGATGCTGCCGAACCACGCACCCCTCGTCATCGCCGAGCAGTTCGGCACCCTCCGCGCCCTGTACGGCGACCGCGTCGACCTCGGCATCGGTCGGGCACCCGGTACGGACGGCGCGACCGCGATGGCGCTGCGTCGCACCGACCGCCTGGACGTCGACGACTTCCCGCAGCAGCTCGCCGACCTGATCGGGTTCTTCACCGGCATGGAGGAGTCGAACCCGCTCTCCCGGATCCGCGCCGTCCCCGGCTACGGCGACGTGCCCGAGTTCTGGCTGCTCGGCTCCTCCGGGTACAGCGCGCAGGTCGCCGGTGCCCTCGGCATCGCCTTCGCGTTCGCCCACCACTTCGCCTCGGACAACACCGAAGCGGCACTGGCGCTCTACCACCAGTCGTTCCGGCCGTCCCGCTTCCGGTCGGAGCCCCTCGCCCTCATCGGCGTGCAGGTCGTCACCGACGAGGACCCCGCCGTGGTCGAGGAGCAGAGCGCCCCGGGCATGATCTCCTTCATCCGGATGCGTCAGGGCACCAAGCCCGAGCCGGTGTCCATGGACGAGGCGCGGGCCTACCAGTTCTCGGACCTCGAGCGTCGGTTCATCGCCGCACGCACCGAGCGTCAGGCGTACGGCACGCGCGAGCAAGTCGCGGCGAAGATCAACGACTTGGTCGAGTCGACCGGGGCGGACGGCGTCATCGTCGCCCCGGGCGCCGCACAGGCGCGCTACCGGCACCAGGCGCTCGAGGTCGTCGCCGGACTGCACGCCGAGGGGCGTCTGGTCCGCCCGGGCGTCGCGGTCGCGTAGAGGAGCGGCTGGCGCTCTGCTGCTGGGCGCGGCCCGGCGCGCAGCCTGGCTCGCGCTGCGCCGGTTCGGCGTGGACACGCACTACCGGAACCGGTTCGCACCGCGGGAAACCCTGGCGCGGGCCGGTTCTCGTTGTGCCGAGCCCCAGACGGCTGTTGGGCGCGAAAACGGCTGATCTGAACACCAGGACAGCCCTCGGCGGTACAGCCCCGGGAGATGCAGAACGGCCCTGGTTCCGAGTGGAACCAGGGCCGTAACTGTCGGGGTGACAGGATTTGAACCTGCGACCTCGTCGTCCCGAACGACGCGCGCTACCAAGCTGCGCCACACCCCGCGGTGTGATCACTCCGTTCCCGGAGCAACCCCAGAAGTCTATCCGATGTTCGGGGGTGCTCACGACCACTCGATGTCGGCCGGGCGCGTCGCGGGCGGGGGCCACGAGACGGGGCACGGTCGTGCCTCCCGGCCGCACCCAGGGCGACCGACGCGGCGAACCGTGGCGGCGGGCCGGGGACACGGGAGCGACGGGCCCACCCGGGTGGGCCCGCATCAGGCTCTTCCGGAACGCGGCCAGCAGGGTGATGCTGACGGGAGGACGGCGCGAGGGGCCAGCCCGAGCGGCCAGCAGAAGGCGTCCGGCGGGCGGCGCCGGGCGGGTCGCGCCGATCAGCTGGCCGTCAGCAGGGTGAGGCTGGCGGCAGGAGCAGCCGGCGGGGAGTGGCCGGCGTCGGGTCGAAGCGGGCGGACCCCGGTGCGCTTCAGCCTCGGGCGGTGAGCGTCACGACGACGGCCTCGGGCCGGACGGCGAACCGGATCGGGGCGTAGATCGAGGTGCCGAGGCCGGCGGAGACGTTGAGCCACGACCAGTGCGTCCGGTTCTGCCACTGGTGCAGTCCGCTGGCGTACCGACGGGGGAGGTCCGAGTTCGTCACCAGGGCCCCGACGCCGGGGACGGCGACCTGGCCGCCGTGGGTGTGCCCGGCGAACACGACGTCGGCGCCCTGCGTGACGAAGGCGTCCAGCACCCGACGGTAGGGCGCGTGCGTGACGCCGATGGAGACGGGTGAGGGGCCGGTCTCGTCCTCGGACCAGGGGACCTCGGAGCGCATCTCGTCGACGTTGGCCGGCAACAGGTCGAGACGGTCCCAGTCGCGGTGCGCGTCCGAGGTACCGAAGAGCTCGAAGCGTGAGCCGCGGACCTCGATCGCACGGGCGTGGTCGTTGAGGTCGAGCCATCCGAGGGACTCGAAGAAGGCCGTCTGCCGATCGACGTCGAGCTTCGCCGGAGGTGTCTCGGGCCGCATCGTGCTCGGACCGGACAGGTAGCGCGCCGGGTTCCGCGGGGACGGGGCGAAGAAGTCGTTCGAGCCGTACACGAACGCACCCGGGACGCCGCGGAACGGCTCGAGGGCGTACTCGACGGCGGCGTTGGCGGTCTCGTGCCCGAGGTTGTCGCCGGTGTTCACGATGAAGTCCGGCTCGACCAGGCTGAGGTCGCGGATCCACTGCTGCTTGTCGGCCTGCCACGGGGCCATGTGGATGTCGGAGAGATGCAGCACCGTCACGTCACGCGAACCCGCGGGCAGGACGGGGACCGTCTCCCATCGGATGCCGAAGCGGCGGCGTTCGACCAGTGCACCCCAGGCTGCTGAGGCGACTCCGACCGCGGCACCCGCGGCCAGGACGCCGAGGGCACCGCGGCCGCGGCTCATCGGCAGTCCTTCGGCGCCTTGCCGTCCTTGTTGCCGAACAGCTTGAGGGTCACCCCGGTGGTCTTCGCCGTGGCCGTCCCGGCGCCCGGAGCCACCGCGGCGACGGTGCACTCGTTCTTGCCGTCGCCACGTTCGTAGTCGCCGGCGACGGCCACGTTCGTGAACCCGGCGCCCGCCAGGGTCGATTTCGCGTCGTCGACCTTCTTGCCGCCGACATCGGGGACCGAGGCCTGCGATCCGTCAGTGGTGTACACCGTCACGCTCGAGCCCTTGGAGAGCTGGAGTCCGGCTGCCGGGCTCGTCGACGAGACCGTCCCCGCGGTTCCGCCGCCGGACTGCACTCCGCCGTCGACGTAGGTCAGCCCGACGTTCGCGAGCGCTGCCCGTGCCGCGTCGGGGGTCTGCCCGGCCACGTTCGGCACGGTGATGCTGTTGCCGCGGATGGCCGCCGCGGACGGGGTCTCGAACTCGCCGCCCGGGTACTGGGTGTTCACGACGGTCTGTGCTTGTCGCCACAGTCCGGTGCGGGAGCTGGCGTACTGGCCGTTCGGTCCGTACATGAACCGGAGGCTCTGCTTGCCCTCGATGTTGCCGAGCCACGCTGCCGTCGCGACCTTCGTGGTGGCGCCGACGAGCCAGAGCTGGTCTGCTTCGTCAGTGGTACCGGTCTTGGCGAACTCGTCGAACCCGTCCGGCGTCCGACCGCCGACGGCGGTCCCGACGGTCAGGACCTTCTTGAGCGCGTAGATCGCGGTGGCCGTGACCTCCGGGTCGACGGCCTGCGTGCACTCCTTCGGCTGCCCGCCGAGCGACTTGCCGTCCGCGTTCGTGACGTTGTCGATCGCGATCGGTCGGCAGAACGTGCCCTTGTTCGCGATGCCGGCGTACGCCGCCGCCATCGTCAGCGGCGCGATGTAGTTCGTTCCGAGGACGAACGACGGGTTGGTGCGGACGTCGGTGGTCGTCTTCTTCGACATGTCGTCCGCGTACTCGGTCGAGGTGGCGCGGGGCTTCGCCAGGTGCACACCGAGACTCTCGGCCGTGTCGCGGATGTCGCAGAAGTCGAGCTTCTGGGCCATCTGGACGTAGGAGTTGTTGATCGAGCGGTAGGTGGCGTTCTCGACCGTCATGTTCCCGCCCTCACCAGGAGCGTCGTTCCGCACCGGGTACGCAGCGGAGATCGGCGTCTTGCACTGCGTGAAGCTCGAGAAGGTGCGCGGCGTGCCGTTCACGATCTCCTGTAGCCCGTGGCCGTTCTGCAGCCAGTTCAGTAGCGTGAACGGCTTGAAGGTCGAACCCGTCTGGAAGCCCTCACCGCCGCCGTACTGCTGGTCGACACTCAGGTTGAGGCCGGTGTCCGTTGCCGGAGCGCACGCGTTGGGGTCGGCACCTTCTGAACCACACGCGGCGAGCTGGTTGTAGTTCTTGTTCTGCACCATCGTCAGGACACGACCCGTGTCGGCCTCGACCGAGTTGAGCACACCACCGAGCTTGAAGCGGGCCTCGGTGTTCGGGGCGTACTGGTTGATCAGGTCCTTCTGCGCGTTGTTGAGGTCCAGGTTCAGTGTGGTCTGGATCGTGTACCCGCCGTTGCGCCAGGCTGCGTCACGCTGCTTCTGCGTCGCGCCGAGTTGTGACATCTCCTTGACGATCTGCACCGCGTAGTCACAGAAGAACTGCGAACCGTTGCCGGCAGCGGCCTTGCAGCCCTGCGTCGGGTCGGTCAGGTGCACGTAGTCGGCCGGCTTCGACGCGATGGCCTCGTCGAACTGCTTCTTGTCGATGTGCTTCTGCGCGTACATCGACTTGAGGATGACGTCACGACGGGCGACGTTGGCCTCGTAGAACTTGGGGTCCGACAGGTTGCGGGTGTTCGGCGACTGCACGATGGCCAGGATCGACGCGCCCTCGGCGGGGGTCAGGTCCGTGGCGTTCTTGCCGTAGTAGTGCTGGGCCGCGGCCTGCACGCCGTAGGTCTGGTCGCCGAAGAAGGCGATGTTGAGGTACCCGGTGAGGATGTCCTTCTTCGAGTACTTCTTCGCGAGCCCGATCGCGAGCTTCATCTCCTCCAGCTTGCGGGAGACCGAGACCTTCGTCGCCTCGTTGTAGGCCTTGAGGCGCTCTTCCTGCGTCGGGAGCTCGAGGGCCTGCTGCATCTTGATGTTGCGGACCAGCTGCATGGTCAGGGTCGAGCCACCGCCGGAGTCGCCGAGGCCACCGCCCGCGACCGTCCCCACACCGGCTCGCACCAGCGAGGTCATGTCGACCCCGCCGTGGTCCCAGAAGCGCTTGTCCTCGCCGTCGATGGCCGCGTTCTTCAGGTTGTCGCTGATCTGGTCGTACTTCAGTTCCTGGCGGTTCTGGTCGTAGACCGTCGCCAGGTGCACGGGCTTGCCGCCCTGGTACGCCAGCACTTCGTTGCGCTGGGGCAGGTCACCGAGCTCGATGTACTCGGGCAGGGACTCGAACACTCCGATGGTCGAGGTCGTCGTGACACCGGCGACCGCGATGGCCGGGGTGACCCCGATCGTGACGAGCAGACCGGCGAGTGCGCTGAAGCCGACGAAACCGATGAAGGCGCCGACTGCGGAGACGGGCTTGGTCCGACGGGCAGACGTCTTCTGGGCAGACATAAGATGCAGCCTAAACGACACCTCGGACTGAAAGGCTGGCAAGGAACCGCATGCGCCGCTGGGAATACCTCACGACTCCGTTGATCATCCACAACACCACTGCCATCCTGAACAACTTCGGTGACCAGGGCTGGGAACTGGTCCAGGTCGTCACCGGCCCCGAGGGCGGCCTGGTCGCCTACCTGAAGCGTCCGAAGGCCGACGCATGAGCATCGAGGACCGCCTGCACGAGCTCGGCCTCACGATCCCGGCCGTCGCCGCGCCCGTCGCGGCGTACGTCCCGGCCGTGGTCTCGGGCTCGCACGTCTTCACCGCGGGGCAGCTGCCCTTCGTCGACGGCGCCCTCCCGGTCACCGGCAAGGTCGGGTCCGCGGTCGACGCCGAGACCGCGACCGCGCAGGCGCGGCAGGCCGCACTGAACGGCCTCGCCGCCGTGCAGAGCGTCGCCGGGTCGCTCGACCGGGTGGCGAAGGTCGTCAAGGTGACCGTCTTCGTCGCCTCGGACCCCTCCTTCACCGGTCAGCCCGGCGTCGCGAACGGCGCCTCGCAGCTCATCGGCGACGTCTTCGGTGAAGCGGGCATCCACGCCCGCAGCGCCGTCGGCGTCGCGGTGCTCCCGCTCGACGCCCCCGTCGAGGTGGAGCTGATCGTCGAGTTGACGGACTGAACCACCGGCGGACGTGACCGGTCCGCGAACGAGGAGGAGGGCCTCCAGTCCGGATCGGACGGGAGGCCCTCCTTCCGTCGGCGGGTCTACATCAGTTCCGCGATGGTCGCCATCACCGTCGGGTCGGCCAACGTCGTCGTGTCGCCGATGCGTCGGCCCTCGGCGGCGTCGCGGAGCAGGCGGCGCATGATCTTGCCCGAGCGCGTCTTCGGCAGCTCGGGGACGATGACGACCTGGCGGGGCTTCGCGATCGGGCCGATCCGCTTGCCGACCCAGTTGCGCAGTTCGGTCGCCGCGGACACGCGGTCGACGTCCGCCGCGGCGTCGGCGGTGAGGATCACGAACGCGACCACCGCCTGTCCGGTGGTCTCGTCGGCGGCACCGACGACCGCCGCCTCGGCGACGCCCTCGTGACCGACCAGTGCCGACTCGATCTCGGCCGTGGACAACCGGTGCCCGGAGACGTTCATCACGTCGTCGACGCGTCCCTGCACCCAGATGTCGCCCTCGCCGTCCAGGCGGGCACCGTCGCCGGCGAAGTAGCGGCCGGGGAAGCGTGACCAGTACGTCTCGACGAAGCGGTCCTGGTCACCCCAGATGCCGCGGGCCATCGCGGGCCAGGGCTCGGTGATCGTGAGGTAGCCGCTGCCACCCGGTCCGACGCGGTTGCCGTCGTCGTCGACGATCTCGGCGACGATGCCGGGCAGCGGCGTCTGGGCGGCGCCGGGCTTGAGCTTCGTCACGCCGGGCAGGGCCGAGATCATGATGCCGCCGGTCTCGGTCTGCCACCACGTGTCGACGATCGGGGTGCGGTCGTGACCGATGACCTGCCGGTACCACTGCCAGGCCTCGGGGTTGATCGGTTCCCCGACGCTGCCCAGCAGGCGCAGGGTCTCGAGGCTGCGTGCCTCCGGGATCTGCCGGCCGGCCTTCATCGCCGCGCGCACGGCGGTGGGTGCGGTGTAGAGGACCGTGACGCCGTACGCGTCGACGAGGTCCCACCACCGGCCGGGCTTGGGCTCGTCGGGGGTGCCCTCGTACAGGACCTGTGTCACGCCGTTCGCGAGCGGGCCGTAGACGACGTAGGTGTGCCCGGTGATCCAGCCGATGTCGGCGGTACACCAGTAGACGTCCTTCCCCGGGTGCATGTCGAACACGTTCTTGTGCGTGTACGCCGCCTGGGTCAGGTAGCCGCCGGAGGTGTGCACGATGCCCTTGGGCTTGCCGGTCGTGCCGGACGTGTACAGGATGAAGAGGGGGTTCTCGGCGGGGAACGCCTGCGCCTCGTGCTCGGGGGCGGCTGCGGCGAACTCGTCGTGCCACCAGCGGTCCCGGCCGGTCCACTCGACGTCGTTGCCGCCGCGCTGCACCACCAGCACGTGCTCGACGCTCTCGGTGCCCTCGCCCTGCAGCGCTTCGTCGACCGCGGGCTTGAGCGGCGAGACGGCACCCCGGCGCCAACCGCCGTCGGCCGTCACGACGACCTTGGCGCCGGCGTCCTCGATGCGGGCGCGCAGGCTCTCGGCGCTGAAGCCGCCGAAGACGACGGAGTGGATCGCACCGAGGCGGGCGATCGCCAGCATGGTGACCACGGCCTCCGGGATGAGCGGCAGGTAGACGACCACGCGGTCGCCCTGCGTGACGCCGAGGCCCGCGAGCATGTTCGCCGCACGCTGCACGTCGGCGGTCAGCTGGGCGTAGGTGATGGTGCGGGTGTCGCCGTTCGCGCCCTCGAAGTGGATCGCGACGCGGTCGCCGTTGCCCGCGCGGACGTGCCGGTCCAGGCAGTTCTCGGCGACGTTCAGCTCACCGTCCGCGAACCACCGGGCGAACGGGGCCGCGGACCAGTCGAGCGTGCTCGTGAACGGCGTTCGCCAGTCCAGCAGGGCGCGGGACTGCTCGGCCCAGAAGGCCACCCGGTCCGCGCTGGCGGCGTCGTGCAGGGCACGGTCGGCCACCGCGTCGGCCACGAACTCCGGCGACGGCGGGAACGTCGTGGCGTCACCGGGGGTCTGGTCGGTCTGGTTCTGGTCGGCCGGGTTCTGGCCAGCACCGGTCTGGTCGGTACGGGTCTGGTCCTGCTGCGGAATCGTCATCGATGTCCTCTCGTCTCGTCCGCCGGGGGCGCGGTCGGACCACCGAGGCAGTCGATGACCGGGCGCCTCCGGAGACTACTCCGAGCGCCGACGACGCCGAGGCGCCTGTGGACAACTCGCTCACCCCGGATGCTCGGGTCCGGTCCCGCACGGCCGGATGGTCGATCCACGCACCGGATCGCGTTCTCCGGTCAGAGGTGTCGTCGGATCCGGTTCCTGGGGTACAGTTGTTCCTGCCGGGCTCGTTCCCGGTGGCGCCGGCCAAGATTCCCCCCAATCCGCCGGTGTCCTGGCGGCACCCGTTCCCCCCAACAGGTGCCGCCTCTTCTTTTTCCCGCGGTGCCCGCGTCTTCCGGGCACTCCGTGAGGCACGCTCAGACCTGCTCGATCCGCGCAGGTACGCGGAACGGTGGACAGAGCGGTCCACCGGCAGGATGACGCATCGTGCTCCTGCAACCACACTGACTGGACCGACCGTTCTTCGAGTGTCCCCCTCATTGCGGACCGGCGAGAGCCCCGGAATCCTCGGGATCCGGGCCTCGACGGCGGGGTACGGCCGACGAGTTCGGGGTACAAGTCCCGCACTCTCGCCACCGGTGGTTGCGTTCTCCACCGGTCCGTCCTGGAGGCACTGGCCGCGCCCGCCCCGTCCGTACCGTCGTCGACATGCACCGGCATCGCGCACCGTTCCTCCCCGGCACCCCACGTCCGGAGCACCGTCGTCAGGCCGCCGCGCTCGTCGACTTCGAGGAACTCGCACCCCTCGTCGCCGACGACCGCGTCACCGACGTCCTGGTGCTCGGGGGACGCGGGGTCTGGGCCGACCGTGGCGGTGCGCTCACCGCGGTCAGCGGCCTGGTCCTCTCGGAACGGCGGACCCGTGACCTCGCTCGAGCCCTCGTGGCCCGCGGTGGTCGCCACGTCGACGAGACCACACCGTGCGCGGACGTCCGTCACGGCGACGGCATCCGGGTCCACGTGGTCCTCGCGCCGGTGAGCGTCCTCGGCACCACCATCTCGATCCGACTGCCACAGAACGCGCTCCCGACGATCGAACGGCTCGCCGACGGCGGCTTCTTCCAGCACGTGCCGCGCGCCGTCGTCGACGTGGCCGTGCAGGAGCGACGGAACGTCCTCATCACCGGGGCGACCGGCAGCGGCAAGACGACCCTGCTCGCGGCGATGCTCGGGTCGGTCCCGACGGACGAGCGGATCGTCACGGTCGAGGACGTCGCCGAACTCCGGATCGACCACCCGCACGTCGTCGCCCTCGAAGCACGGCAGGCCAACGCGGAGGGCGCGGGTGCGCTCGGGACGGAACGGCTGCTCCGCGAAGCGCTGCGGATGCGGCCCGACCGCATCGTCGTGGGGGAGTGCCGGGGCGCCGAGATCCGCGAGCTCACCTCGGCGCTGAACACCGGGCACGACGGGGGAGCGGGGACGGTCCACGCGAACGGGGTGGGCGACGTCGCGGCGCGGCTCGAGGCGCTCGGGGCGCTCGCCGGGCTCAGTCCGGAGTCCTTGGCACGGCAGGCGGCGAGTGCCTTCGACCTCGTCCTGCACGTGGAGCGCCGGAACGGGGTCCGGCGGCTCGCCGAGGTCGGACGGTTCGGCGTGGACCGGCAGGGGCGGCTCGAGGTGGTGTCGGCGTCGGAGTCCGGGGCTGGGTTCCGGCCCGGGCGTGGGCCTGCGGCGGTGTCGGTCGGAGCGAGCACGGGGTTCGAGGGGCGCGGGCGGTCTGGTTCGCCCGCCGGGGTGTCCGGCGGGGAGCGGGCACGCCGCGCCAGGGTGGCGCCCGCGCGTCTCGATGGTGACAGCGACGACGGTGTCGGCCCTCTGCCCGCCAGCGGGAACGGCAGCGGGGTCGATCGTGGCGTCATCGGCGGTCCCGGCGGTGGTGCCGGTTCCGCTGGAGCGCACGCCGACACCGACATCGGTCACGGCGGTGTGGCGCGCCAGCGGCCTCGTTCTGCAGGCGGATCCCATCGACGGACCCGCGGAGCGTGACGCCGCCGGACGATGCGCTCGCCGTGGCGCGGGCGGTGGACCGCGTCGCGGTGTTGGTGGCAGCCGGGGTGCCACCGCCCCGGGCGCTGGCACTGGTGGCCGAACTCGGAGCCGGCGCCGGAGCCGGAGCCAGCCCGGGACCGCGCCGGTCGTCGTCCGTCGGGAGGCCGCCCAGCACCGGTGGGTCCGAGGTCGACGGCGTGCTCGCCGTGGCTGCCCGGACCGGATCGCCCGTCGTCCCCGCACTCCGCGCCCTCGCCGGAGCCCTGCGTGACCGGGCGGCGGCGGAACGAGCGGTGCGCACGGCCCTCGCCGGCCCACGGGCCAGTGCCCGGGTGGTGCTTGCGATGCCGGCCTTCGGTGTGCTGCTCGGCTCGGCATGGGGCGTCGACACCGTCGGTGTACTCACCAGGACGCCGCTCGGGTGGTCCTGCGTCGTCGTCGCAGCACTGCTCGTGGCCGTGGCCGTGCGCTGGAGCCGGCACCTGCTCGCCGCCGCGGCCGACACCGGAGGAGCGCCCGGCCTGCTCCTCGAGGTCTGGGCCGTCGCGCTGTCCGGCGGCGGCGCCTGGTCCGACGCGGACCGGACGGTCGCGGCGGTCTACGGCGATCGCGACTGGCCCGAGGTGGACAGGCGGCGGCTCGCTGAGACCCTCGCCCTGGCGGACCATGCCGGCGTGCCGGCAGCCGGGCTCCTCCGCGCTGCTGCCGTCGACCGACGCGCTGACGCCGCTGCCGAGGGCCTGGTGCGGGCCGAACGACTCGGAGTGCGGTTGGTGCTGCCACTCGGGGTCTGCGTGCTGCCGGCGTTCGTGTGCGTCGGGGTGGTGCCCGTCGTGCTCGGGATCCTCTCCTCCACAACTCCCGGACTCTGCTGACCTCTGCACGGACCGGATCGTGGCTCTCCTGCCCGAGGTCGTCCTCGCCGAAGGTGGATCCAGGGCACGGAACGACGGACCACCTCGTTGCCGGGTCCGCCCAGAGCGCCGGAGCGGCCGGCGCCACAGTAGAGAGGAACGAAGAGATGCGGGAACACCATCGGGTGCACTGGACGGCGCTGCGGAGCCGGATCGCCGAGGACCGGGGATCCGCCACGGCGGAGTACGCCGTCGTCATCCTCGCCGCGGTCGCCTTCGCCGGGGTGCTCGTCGCGGTGATGCGCTCAGGAGAGGTTCAAGCGATCCTGACCGACCTGGTCCGGACGGCGCTGACTCCATGAGACCTGGCCCCATGAGAGCCGTACAGCGCGTCAGGCAGAGCTCAGGGCACGACCGCGGCTCGGTCACGGTCGAGTTCGCTCTCGCACTGCCCGTCGTCGCGGTCGTCCTGACAGTCGGGATCGCCGGGGTGCTCGCCGTCGACGGGCAGGGGCGGCTGCAGACCGCCGCTGCCGTCGCTGCCCGGGCCACCGCTCGCGGGGACGAGCCGGCTGCTCGGCAGGCGCTCGACCAGGCGGACGCCGAGTCCGTCCGGGTCGAGCACGCTGCCGGTCTCGTCTGCGTCCACGCCGGGCGTCCCGCCGGGACGGGGCCCTTCTCGGGCATCGTCCTGCAGGGGGACAGCTGCGCGGCGGACGAAGCCGATGCAGCCGGTCGGTGAGCGTGGTTCCGCGACGGTCGTGCTCGTGGCGGTCCTGGCCACGACCAGCATCGTGACGGCCTCGTTGCTCGGTGCCGCCGGACACCGGGTCGCGGCCGCGCGTGCCCGAGGCGCAGCCGACGCGGCGGCGCTCGCCGCGGCGGCAGCGACCGTCGGCCTCGTGACGGACCCACCCTGCGTCGCCGCTGCACGACTCGCTCGGGTCAACGCAGCCGTCCTCGTCGGCTGCGGTGTCGACGGCGCGCGCGCCCGCGTCGAGGTGTCCGTCGGCACCGGTCCGCTGTCCGCACACGCGGTCGCCGTCGCCGGCCCGCGGCCGTGATCGGCGACGCGCCGACGGCAGTCCGAGCAGTCCGGTCAGGTGTGGCGGACCGGCTCCGGCTCCACCGGCCATCCCCACCGGAGTGTGTATGGTGTGCCTGTCGGCCCGCCGGTCACCGAATTCCCGGTCGACCCGGACGCTTCCACGACGTCCGTCGGCCGATCAGCACCATCGATCAAGGAGACACGTGCCAGGCACGAAGAAGCTCGTGATCGTCGAGAGCCCCGCGAAGGCGAAGACGATCGCGCAATACCTCGGCGACGGATACGAGGTCCAGGCCTCCGTCGGACACATCCGTGACCTCGTCGAGCCCAAGAACCTCCCGGCCGAGCTCAAGAAGGGCTCCCTCGGCAAGTTCTCGGTCGACGTCGACAACGGCTTCGAGCCGTACTACGTCGTCTCCGATGCGAAGAAGAAGACCGTCGCCGACCTCAAGCGCGCCCTGAAGGACGCCGACGAGCTCTACCTCGCAACAGATGAAGACCGCGAAGGCGAGGCCATCGCGTGGCACCTGCTCCAGGTGCTGAAGCCCAAGGTGCCCGTGAAGCGCATGGTGTTCCACGAGATCACCAAGGAAGCGATCCAGCGCGCCCAGGAAGCCACGCGTGAACTCGACACCGCGCTGGTCGACGCCCAGGAGACCCGCCGCATCCTCGACCGTCTCTACGGGTACGAGGTCTCGCCGGTGCTCTGGCGCAAGGTCGGGCCCGGGCTCTCCGCCGGTCGTGTGCAGTCCGCCGCCACCCGCCTGGTCGTCGACCGGGAGCGCGAGCGTCTCGCGTTCGTCTCCGCCAACTACTGGGACCTGACGGCCCGCTTCGAGAAGCTCGAGCAGGGCGGCTTCACGGCTCGCCTCGCCCGGATCCACGGCAAGCGCGTCGCCTCCGGTCGTGACTTCGACGACCAGGGCCAGACCACGTCCGACGTCGTCCGTCTCGACGAGGGTTCGGCCAGCTCGCTCTCCGCGGTCCTCGACCGGGCCGGCGACGCCGTCGTCCGCAGCGTCGAGTCGAAGCCGTACACGCGGCGACCGGCCGCTCCGTTCACCACGTCGACGCTGCAGCAGGAAGCGGCGCGCAAGCTCCGCTTCTCGGCTCGCCAGACGATGAGCGTCGCGCAGTCGCTGTACGAGAACGGCCACATCACCTACATGCGTACCGACTCCGCGTCGCTGTCGCAGCAGGCGATCTCCGCGGCTCGGAAGCAGGCGACCACGCTCTACGGAGCGGACTCGATCCCGGCCAAGCCCCGTTCCTACGCCGGAAAGAGCAAGAACGCGCAGGAGGCCCACGAGGCCATCCGCCCCGCCGGTGACACGTTCAAGACGCCGTCGCAGATGGAGGGTGTCCTCCGGGGCAACGACCTCCGTCTCTACGACCTCATCTGGAAGCGCACCGTCGCGTCGCAGATGGCCGACGCGAAGGGTTCGACCGCGTCGGTCGTGCTCGGCATCGCGTCGACCGAACCGGTCGAGGGTCTCGCGAGCACCGCGAACGGCACCGACGTCGAGTTCACCGCCTCCGGCACCGTCATCACCTTCCGCGGCTTCCTCAACGCCTACGAAGAGGGTCGGGACGAAGAACGCGCCTCCAGCGACTCCGCCGACGACGCGAAGCTGCCGCAGATGGCCGAGGGTGACCACCTGGGCGTCTCGGACGTCGCTGCCAAGGGACACGACACCTCCGCTCCGCCGCGCTACACCGAGGCCAGCCTGGTGAAGACGCTCGAAGAGCTCGGCATCGGACGCCCGTCGACCTACGCCGCGATCCTCTCCACGATCATGGACCGTGGGTACGTGACGCAGCGCGGTACCGCCCTGGTGCCGAACTGGATCGCGTTCAGCGTCGTCCGCCTGCTCGAGGACTACTTCGGCGACCTGGTGCAGTACGACTTCACCGCCGAGATGGAGAACGACCTCGACCGGATCGCCAACGGCGAGGAAGACCGCGTCGACTGGCTCAAGGAGTTCTACTTCGGTGGCGGTGACCAGCGCGGTCTCCGCACGGTCATCGACAACCTCGGCGAGATCGACGCCCGCGAGATCAACTCGGTCGAACTCGCGCCGGGCCTGACCCTCCGCATCGGTCGGTACGGCCCCTACATCGAGACCCCGAGCGACGACCCGGAGAAGCCGCGCCGCGTCAACGTGCCCGAGGACATCGCGCCGGACGAGCTCACCCTCGACAAGGCCCGCGAACTGGTCGAGGCCCCGGTCGTCAGCGACCGCGTGGTCGGCATCAACCCGGAGACGGGCAAAGAGGTCCTGGCGAAGGACGGCCGCTTCGGTCCGTACGTGACCGAGCGCACCCCCGAGCCCGAGCCGACCGTCGACCCGGCCACGGGAGAGGTCCTGGCGGCCGAACCCGAGCCGGCAGCAGCGGCAGCCGACACGAAGACCACCACCAAGACGGCCGCGAGCAAGACCGCGGCTGCGAAGAAGGCGCCCGCCAAGAAGACGACGGCCAAGAAGGCCGCCGCGCCGAAGGAGCGCACCGCGTCCCTCTTCAAGTCGATGGACCCGGGTTCGGTCGACCTCGAGACCGCGCTGAAGCTCCTGGACCTCCCGCGCACCGTCGGGAAGGACCCGGAGTCCGGCGACGAGATCACCGCGCAGAACGGGCGGTACGGGCCGTACCTCAAGAAGGGCACGGACACCCGGACCCTCCCGAGCGAGGACGCCATCTTCGACGTGGACCTGCCGGGGGCTCTCGAATTGTTTGCGCAGCCGAAGTACGGCGCGAAGCGTGCCGCCAGCGCTGCGCTCAAGGAGTTCGACGCGGACCCGGTGTCCGGCAAGCCGATCAAGGTGAAGGACGGCCGCTTCGGCCCGTACGTCACCGACGGTGAGACGAACGCCACGATCCCGCGCGGTGAAGAGGTCGAGACGGTCGACTTCGAGCGAGCCGTCCAGCTGCTCGCCGACAAGCGCGCCAAGGGCCCGGTCAAGAAGAAGGCCCCGGCCCGTCGCGCCCCCGCGAAGAAGAAGTGACGACGGACGGCGCCGACCGCGGCTGGTTCATCACCCTCGAGGGCGGTGACGGCGCAGGCAAGACCACGCAGGCCGAGCGTCTCGAGCAGTGGCTCGGGGCGCACGGTCGGCGGGTCGTCCGGACCCGGGAACCCGGTGGCACTGACCTCGGGCAGCGCATCCGCGAGATCGTCCTGCACGACCGCGGCCACGTGACGCCCCGTGCCGAGGCCCTGCTCTACGCCGCCGACCGCGCACACCACGTCGAGACGGTCGTCCGTCCGGCCGTGGCCCGCGGTGACGTCGTCCTGCAGGACCGGTACATCGACTCGTCCGTGGCGTACCAGGGCGTGGCGCGCGACCTCGGCGCCGACCAGATCCGTTCGGTGTCGGACTGGGCAGCCGACGGCATGACGCCGGACCTCACAGTGCTGCTCGACCTCGACGTCAGCATCGGGCGCGAACGTGTCGCCGCCGCTCGCGGTGACGTGTTCGATCGCCTCGAGTCCGAGGCGGCCACCTTCCACGAGACCGTCCGGCAGGCGTTCCTCGACATGGCCCGTGCCGAGCCGCACCGGTTCCTGGTCGTCGACGCCGCCGAGTCGGCCGACCTGGTGCAGGAGCGCATCCGAACGGCCGTCGCCGCGCTGATCGGCGCTGCGTGATGCCGCACGACGCAGCGACGCGGCCGTCCGCCGGTCGACGGTCCGCCCCGTCGGTGGATCCTGCGAGGATCGCCCCGTGAGTGTGTGGGAGGGCCTGACCGGGCAGGAAGAGTCCGTCGCGGCGCTGCGGAGTGCCGCCGAGTCGACCGACGGCTCGGGGGGCATGACCCACTCGTGGTTGATCACCGGCCCGCCCGGCTCCGGCCGCTCCAACGTCGCCGCGGCCTTCGCCGCCGCCCTGGTCGGCAACGGCCCGGACGACGACCACACGCTCCGGCTGATCAGCGCCGGCACGCACCCCGACGTCGCCCGACTGACGACCCAGCGCGTCATCATCACGATCGACGAGATCCGGCAGCTGGTGACCTCGTCGCACTTCTCGCCCTCGGTGGGCCGGTACCGCGTGCTCATCGTCGAGGACGCCGACCGGATGACCGAACGGACCTCGAACCTGCTGCTCAAGGCACTCGAGGAACCGCCGGAGCGCACCGTGTGGATCTTGTGCGCCCCGAGTGAGGCCGACCTGCTGCCGACGATCCGGTCGCGCGTGCGTTCGGTCCGACTGCGGGTGCCGGGCATCGAGTCGGTCGCCGACCTGATCGTGGCGCGGACCGGTGTGGACCGCGTCCTCGCGACCGATGCCGCCCGTCAGGCCCAGAGCCACATCGGCATGGCGCAGCGCCTGGCCACGAGCGAGGACGCCCGCGACCGTCGCCGACGGACACTGACCACGGTCCTCGCGATCCGCAGCGTCGGCGACGCCGTGAACGCCGCTGCCGCGTTGCTGGCCGTGGCGGACGAGGACGCGAAGGCGATCACCCTCGAACGTGACGCCGAGGAGCGCGACGCCGCCCTCCGGTCCCTCGGCGTGCAGCCGGGCGGCACCGTCCCCCCGGCCCTCCGCTCGCAGCTCCGCGTGCTCGAGGAGGACCAGAAGCGTCGCGCGACCCGCAGCCTCCGCGACGGCCTGGACCGCATCCTGGTCGACGTGTCCTCGCTGTACCGCGACCTGCTGTTGCTCGGACTCGGTGCGCCGACCGAGCCGGTGAACCTGGCGATCCGACACGAGCTCGAGCGGGCTCTGCCGTCGGTCCCGCCCGCGGCGGCGCTCGAGGTACTCGATGCCATCGCGACGGCCCGGCAGCGGATCGGCGCGAACGTGGCAGCGCTCCTGGCCCTCGAGGCGCTGCTCGTCACGGTCGCCCGCGCGGTCCGCTGAGGACCGGCACATGAGCGGACGGGATCTCGACGCAGCCTGGGGATCCCGACAGGGTTCTCATGCTGGGCGCGATGGTCGACGTGGGAGGATCGCCCCATGACCGACGCCGCACCGGGCCTCCGCGAACGGAAGCGCCGCGCCACCCGCCTGGCGATCCAGCAGGCCGCGCTCAGCATCGCGATCGAGCACGGGCTCTCGGCGGTCACGGTGGACGAGGTCTCCCGTCGCGCGGACGTCTCGCCGCGCACGTTCTTCAACTACTTCCCGAGCAAGGAGCAGGCGATCCTCGGCGACGACCCGACCCTGCCCCAGGGCGAGGACGTCGAGACCTTCGTCGCCGGCGGCCCGTCGGGGGAGTTGCTCGCCGACCTCGGCGCCCTGCTCGTGCACTCGGCACACGAACTCATCGACGAGCGTGGGCTGATCGGCGAGCGGCAGCAGGTCCTCCGCGCGAACCCGGAGCTCTTCAGCCAGCGGATGGCGTCGATGAAGGAGTTCCAGGCCGCTGTCCAGTCGGTCGTCGAGCGACGGCTGCGGCGCGAGGACGGCCTCCCGGCCGAGAGCAGCGTGCCCATGACGCCGGCAGACGACGAGGTCCGTCGCCGCGCCCGGCTGGCGTCGCTCGTGGGCATGGCCGCATTGCGGCACGCCTGGTGGGAGTGGTCCGAGGGGGACGCGGACGCGCACCTCGTCGACGAACTCGCGCGGTCCTTCGCCGATCTCGGCGCGCTCGTTTCGCGCTCCCTCGTCTGATCCTGTACAGTGATTTCTCGTGCCGCTCCGGATCTCCGGAGCGTCCGCCGCCTTAGCTCAGTCGGTAGAGCGATTCACTCGTAATGAATAGGTCGTCGGTTCGATTCCGACAGGCGGCTCCGAAACCCCCTCGTTCCTCCCGGAGCGAGGGGGTTCTCCGTTCCCGGAGCGGCTCAGTGCACAGCAGTGCAGCCCGCACCAGTGCAGCGCGCAACCCGCACGCACGTCGACGATCACCCGGCCCCACCCCGGGAGGCCCGTCACCGGCACTCGTGCACGCGCGCCTCCCACGGACGCAGCCGCCCGGCGACCGCCGGCTCACCGAGGTTCCCCAGCACCAACGCCCCCACGCGCCTCCCGACCGACTCCGGCAGCTCCAGGTCTGACGCCGACAGGTTCGCGACCACGACGAGCGGTGCCTCGTCCGCGTCGGGGAGCGCCCGCGTGAACGCCCACAGCGCCGGGTGCTCGGGCTCGAGCAGCGCGAAGGTCCCGAGCCGCACGGTGCGGGAGCGGTGCCGCAGGTCGATGAGCCGTCGGTGGTGCTCGTAGACCGAGCGGTCCCCGGCGGCCCGGTCACCCGCGACGGTGACCTGCGGCCAGCCCTGCCCCATGCCGATCCACGGTTCGACGGCGGAGAACCCGCCGGCGGGCTCGCTGTCGTCCCAGGGGATGGGCGTGCGGGCGTTGTCGCGGCTGCGGAAGGCGAGGGCCTCGATCGCTTCGGACTCGGGCATCCCGCCGCCGACGGCACCGCGGAACCAGTTCAGCGACTCGATGTCCCGGTACTCGTCGAGGCTGGTGAAGCCGGCGTTCATCATGCCGATCTCGTCGCCCTGGTAGACGTACGGGGTGCCGCGGTGCAGGTGCAGCACGGTGGCGAGCAGCGTCGCCGACTCGTAGCGGAAGGCGAAGGGGTCGGACAGCCCGGCGCCGAACCGGGACACCGGCCGCGGCTGGTCGTGGTTCGACAGGTAGAGCGAGTTCCACCCGCGGTCCTCGAGCCCGGTCTGCCACCGCGCGAGCGAGCGCTTGAGCGCCGGCAGGTCGGTCTCCTGCCGGGTGAACTTCGACGAGGGTGTGTGGTCGAGTCCGACGTGCTCGAACTGGAACACCATGTCGAGCTCGTGGCGTTCCGGGTCGGTGAAGAGCGCGGCGTCCTCCACGGTGACACCGGGCATCTCGCCGACGGTGAGCAGGGCCTCCCGACCGGCGAAGACGCGTTCGTGCATCTCCTGCAGGTGCTCGTGGATGCGCGGTTGCATGACGTACGCGTCGCTGTCGCCGGAGAGGGCGTCGTCGTCCTTGGCGATGTGGTTGATGACGTCCATCCGGAACCCGTCGACACCGCGGTCCAGCCAGCGGTTCATCATGTCGTACACGGCGGCGCGGAGGTCCGGGTTCTCCCAGTTCAGGTCCGGCTGCTGGGGCGTGAACATGTGCAGGTAGTACTGACCGGTGCCGGGGTCCCACGACCAGGCCGGGCCACCGAACGCGGCACGCCAGTTGTTCGGCTCGTGGCCGTCCACCGGGTCGCGCCAGATGTACCAGTCGTGCTTCGGGCAGGTGCGGGACTGCCGGGCGGCGCGGAACCAGGGGTGCTGGTCGCTGGAGTGGTTGACGACGAGGTCCATGACGAGCTTCATGCCGCGCTGGTGCACCTCGACCAGCAGCGCGTCGAACTCGTCGATGGTGCCGAACAGCGGGTCGATGTCCTCGTAGTCGGCGATGTCGTAGCCGTTGTCGGCCTGGGGCGACCGGTACACCGGCGACAGCCAGACGACGTCCACGCCGAGCTCGGCGATGTGGTCCAGGCGGCGTCGCAGGCCGGCGAGGTCGCCGACCCCGTCGCCGTTCCCGTCGGCGAAGCTGCGCGGGTACACCTGGTAGACGACGGCTCCTGTCCACCACGGTTCCGGTCCGGTCACGGCGCCTCCTCGCGTCGGTGCGCGCCCCCGGCGCGCGTGCCCACCAGCGCGTCGGACTGGAGGCCCGTCCCGCGTTCCGGTGTCGGGCCGCCAGTCGTGCCGGCTGGTGACCCGCACGGTACGCTCCGCGTCCTGACGGCCGGTGCACGGAACGACCTGCGCACGGAACGACCTGTGGGGAGTGCGACCTGTGGAGGACGCATCTGTCCACAGCTCGCCGATCTCGCCACGACGGGGGCGGGGGCTGCTGGTAGACACGACGCATGGCCATCCGATGGGGAGTACTCGGGACCGGCGGCATCGCCCGGTCCTTCGTCCGCGACTGCCGTGCCGCGGGGGTGGTGTTCACCGCGGTCGGTTCCCGGACCGACGAGTCCGCTCGGGCCTTCGCCGAGGAACACGGCATCCCGCGTGCCCACGGTGACTACGCCGCCCTGGTGGCGGACGACCAGGTCGACGCGGTCTACGTGGCGACGCCGCACTCCCGACACGCCGAGGACGCCCTGCTCGCGATCGCCGCCGGCAAGCACGTCCTGGTCGAGAAGGCGTTCACGATCACGGCGGGAGAGGCCCGACGGGTGCGTGACGCCGCGCACGAGCGCGGTGTCCTCGTGATGGAGGCGATGTGGACCCGCTTCCTGCCGCAGACCGCGATGATGCGCCGGGTCCTCGCCGAGGGCCGGATCGGCACCCCCCGGCTGGTGCAGGCGACGCACCACCAGGCGCTGCCGACGGACCCGCGGCACCGACTCAACGACCCCTCGCTGGGTGGCGGCGCGCTGCTCGACCTCGGCGTGTACCCGGTGTCGTTCGCGGTCGACGTGCTGGGCGTGCCGACCGGTGTCGCAGCCTCCGGCACGCTGAGCGACCAGGGCGTCGACACGCAGATGGGCATCGTCCTGACGCATCCGGGCGGTGCCCAGTCGACGGTGCACTTCGCCCTCGACCTGCGCAGCCCGAACAGTGCGTCGATCATCGGCACCGAGGGGCGCATCGACCTCGACCCGACCTGGTGCACGCCCACCACCTGGAGCATCCGCGACGCCGACGGCGCGGTGGTGGAGGAGTTCGACGGGCGCGAGGAACTGGCCGGCTACCACCACGAGGCCCGCGGCTTCGAAGCGGCGATCACCGCCGGGGTGCCGGCGGACAGCAGCACGCACCTCGACCACACCATCGCGATCATGGCCGTGATGGACGAAGCCCGGCGGCAGGTCGGCGTCCGTTACCCGGCCGACGACGTCGACTGAGTGCCACGGTTGACCCCGTCTGACGACGGCCCGCTGTCGACCCTGGGCGTGGAGGCTCGGGCCCGCGTCTCGTAGGATCGCCTGGATGTCTCCGCAGTCACCCCAGCCGCCCGTCGGCGGCCCCGTCCACCGTTCCGTGGCTGCCCTGCGCGCCTCCGTCCGCCGGAAGCCCGTGCCGTGGGCGGTCGGTGGACTCGTCGTGGTCCTCGCGGTCGCCTCCGGCGGGGTGGTCGCGGTGAACGCGGCGACCGCGGACCAGCCGAGCGCGGCGGGGTCGGCCAGCGCCTCCCGGACGCCGCTCGCCACCCGGACGCCGACGTCGTCCCCGACACCGACGCGGACCCCGGCGGCCACGCCGACCGCGAAGCCGACCGCGACGCCGACACCGACCCCGTCGGCGCAGGCCGCCGCTCGGACCTGCTCGGTCGCCGCTGCGGCCTCGGCCAGCGGTCTCGGGCGCTTCGAGGGTTACGTGATGAACGCCGCCACCGGGGAAGAGCTGTTCTCCCGTGACGGCGGGACGCCCGCGCAGACCGGCAGCGTGATGAAGACCCTGACGAGCGCCACCGCACTGGCGGTCCTCGGCGGCGGGCACACCATCCCGACGACCGTGACCGACGAGGGGAACGGCAGCATCGCCCTCGTCGGGCACGGCGACGCGACCCTGACGGCGGGCCGCGGCTCCGTCTACCCGGGGGCCCCGAGCCTCGGGCAGCTCGCGCAGCAGGTGAAGGCGCGACTCGGCAACACGCCGGTGACGACCATCGTCGCCGACGGCACCTGGTGGAGTGCCGCCGACGCCTGGGACCCGACCTGGCCGATCAGCGAGCGGACCATCGGGTACCAGCCGAACGTGACCGCGTTGATGGTCGACGGCGACCGCGCGAACCCGGCGGCCGCGACCTCCCCGCGGTCCCAGGACCCGATCGGCCGGGCCGGCGTGGCCTTCCGCGCGGCGCTCGCGGACGCCGGTGTCGTCGGGGCCGCCACCGCCCAGGTGACGCAGCGGGCGACGACCTCGCAGAACACCATCGCCCAGGTGCAGTCGCAGCCGGTGTCGACGCTGATCGGGCAGATGATCCCGAACTCGGACAACACCCTCGCCGAGATGCTCGCCCGCGTCTCGTCGAAGCAGGCTGGCGCCGGTGGGACCGCGGCCTCGCTGACCAGTGTCTACAGCAACGCCCTCCGCGGGTACGGCGTCGACCCGTCCGGCATCCGGATCGTCGACGGCTCCGGTGAGAGCGCGTCGAACGCCGTGTCGCCGTCGTTCGTCGCCCACCTGATGGTCCCGGTGACGCGGGGCGACAAGGGCCTCGGCACCCTGGCACAGGTCCTGCCGGTCGCCGGGGTGTCCGGCACGCTGTCGAGCCGGTTCACCGGGGCGAACGCGGTCGCCCGTGGCAAGGTGCACGCGAAGACCGGGTGGATCGACAGCGCGAACACCCTCGGCGGCTACATCGACGCTGCCGACGGCACGAAGCTGACCTTCGCGTTCTACGCCATCGGGTCGCCGCGGGCCGCCGCGCTGCCGGCACTCGACACCGTCACGGCCGCGGTCTACCGGTGCGGAGGCTCGCTCACCGGCTCCTGACCCGACGGGTGTTGGATGGACGCATGGCCAGGGCACTGCTCATCACCGACGTCCAGAACGACTTCACCGAGGGCGGCGCGCTCGCGGTCGACGGGGGAGCGGCACTCGCCGAGCGCATCACCGCGTTCCTCCACAGGCACGCCGACGAGTACGACCTCGTGGTCGCCTCCCGCGACTGGCACGACGCCACCGGCGACAACGGTGGACACTTCGCCGTGACCGACAGCCCGGACAGCACGAACAGCACCGACGGCCCGGACTTCCGGACGACGTGGCCGGCGCACTGTGTCGCCGACACACCGGGGGCCGAGTACCACCCGGCACTCGACCTGTCGTTCGTCGACGTCCACGTCCGCAAGGGCCAGGGCGAACCGGCGTATTCGGCGTTCGAGGGCACGACGGACGCAGGAGCCGACCTCGTCGACGTCTTCTTCGACCGTGATGTGCACGCCGTCGACATCGTGGGCATCGCCACCGACCACTGCGTCCGGGCGTCCGCGCTCGACGGGGTGCACGCGGGCCTCGACGTCTTCGTGTACGAGGACCTCGTGGTGGGCATCGACCCGGCCAGCAGCGAGGCTGCGCTCGAGGAGGTCCGCGACGAGGGCGGACACACCGGGCACAGCGACATGGACGAGGGGCGTCAGCGCCCGGGAGGAGCGGTCTTGTGACCGACCAGACCACCACCAGCAACACCGCCACCACGACGGACGCCGCAGCCACCGGCACCACGGTCGCGGACGCGCACGTCAGCGTCCCGGACGTCCCCACCGGCCTCTTCATCGGCGGCTCCTGGCGACCGGCCAGCGGCGGCGCGACCTTCGACGTGCGTGACCCGTCCACCGGCGCGGTGCTCGCGAGCGTCGCGGACGCCACCCCGGAGGACGGCATCGCCGCCCTGGACGCCGCCGTCGCCGCGCAGCAGGACTGGGCCGCGACCGCACCGCGGCGTCGCTCCGACCTGCTCCGGCGGACCTTCGACCTCGTGCACGAGCACGCGGACGACATCGCCGCGATCATGACGCTCGAGATGGGCAAGCCGCTGGCGGAGTCCCGCGGCGAGGTCGTCTACGGCGCCGAGTTCCTCCGCTGGTTCTCGGAGGAGGCCGTGCGCATCGGCGGCGACTACCGCACGAACCCCGAGGGCACCGGTCGCGGCATCGTCCTCAAGCGCCCGGTCGGTCCGGTGTACGCGATCACCCCGTGGAACTTCCCGCTCGCGATGGCGACCCGGAAGATCGCACCGGCCCTGGCCGCCGGGTGCACGGTCGTCCTGAAGCCCGCCGACCTCACCCCGCTGACGACGCTGTACCTGGTCGAGCTGTTCCGCCGTGCCGGGCTGCCGGACGGTGTGCTCAACGTGGTGCCGGCCTCCGACGCGAAGGCCCTCTCCGCACCGGTGATCGCGGACCGACGGCTCCGGAAGCTCACGTTCACCGGCTCGACCCCGGTCGGTTCGGCGCTGCTCAAGCAGGCGGCGGACAACGTGCTGAAGACGAGCATGGAGCTCGGCGGCAACGCCCCGCTGCTGGTGTTCGACGACGCCGACCTCGACCGGGCGGTGGACGCGGCCATGCAGGCGAAGTTCCGGAACGTCGGCGAGGCCTGCACGGCGGCGAACCGCTTCTTCGTGCAGGAGGGCATCGCGGACGCGTTCACGGCGGCGCTCGCCGAGCGGATCGCAGCACTCCGGATCGGACGGGGCACCGAGGAGGGCACGGACATCGGGCCGCTCATCGACTCCCGCGCGGTCGACAAGGCCGCGGGGCTCGTCGACGACGCGGTCGAGCGGGGCGCCCGTCTGGTCTCCGGCGGCGAGCGGGTCGAACGCGAGGGCACCTACTACGCGCCGACGCTGCTGGACGACGTGCAGCCCGGCTCCGACATCCTGACGACCGAGATCTTCGGCCCGGTGGTGTCGATCACGCGCTTCGCGACCGAGGAAGAGGGCATCCGCCTCGCGAACGACACCGAGTACGGCCTGGTCGCCTACGCGTTCACCGAGGACATGCGCCGGGGGCAGCGCCTGGCCGAGCGCCTGGAGACGGGGATGCTCGGGTGGAACACGGGCGTCGTGTCGAACGCGGCGTTCCCGTTCGGCGGCGTGAAGGCCTCCGGGCTCGGCCGTGAGGGGTCGCACGAGGGCCTCGAGGAGTACCTCGAGACCGTCTACGTCCTGACGCCGGACCCCTTCGCCGCCTGACAGCGGGGAGGGCCTCAGACGAGGAGCTGGTGCTTCGCCAGGTCCCGGTAGAGCGGGGTGCTCTGCACGAGCTCGGAGTGGGTGCCGACACCGACGACGCGGCCGTGCTCGAGCACGACGATGACGTCCGAGTCCACCACGGTGGACAGCCGGTGGGCGATGACGAGCAGCGTGCGGTCTTCGGCGACCGCGTCGATGGCCAGGCGCATCTTCTGCTCGTTCACGCCGTCGAGCGAGGACGTCGACTCGTCGAGCAGGAGGATCGGGGGAGCGGCGAGCAGGGCCCGCGCGATGGCCAGGCGCTGCCGTTCACCGCCCGAGAGCATCACGCCGTCCTCGCCGACCTGCGCGTCGAGGCCGCGGGGGTCGCGGTGCAGGACGTCGCCGAGGTTCACGGCTTCGAGCACCCGGACGCACTCGGACTCCGAGGCGTCCGGTGACCCGAGCAGCAGGTTCGCCCGGATCGTGCCGGCGAGCACCGGGGCGTCCTGCTCGACGTACCCGATCTGCGCCCGGAGCTCACCGCGGTCGAGGCCCCGGACGTCCAGACCACCGAGTCGGATGACGCCCTCGGTCGGGTCGTAGAAGCGTTCGATGAGCGCCAGCGTGGTCGACTTGCCGGCACCGGACGGTCCGACCAGGGCGACCCGAGCGCCGCGGGGGACGCTGAACGACACGTCGTGCAGCACGGCCGGGTCGTCACCGGCCCCGCCAGCCGGAGCACCGGCACCAGCATCGGACGCCCGTGCGCCGTCCGCGCCCACGGCGTCCGGGGCTGCCGCGTACCGGAAGGTGACGTGCTCGAACGTGATGGCGTCGCCGGTCGCGATCGCCGCGGCCGGCCGGACGGCGGCGTCGTCCTGGTCTTCGGTCGGCAGGTGCAGGACCTCTTCGATGCGTCCGAGCGCGCCGAGCGCCTGCGCCACGGCGACGACCGCGCCGAGCGCCTGACCGAGCGGCATGATCATCATGAAGAGCAGCAGGATGAACGTGATGAGGGTCGCGATGGTGATCGTGCCCGCCGCGACCTGCGCACCGCCGATGCCGAGCACGGCGATGAACGCGACCTGCATGACGATGCTCGCGACCGGCACGACGAACGCCGACATCCGGGCGATGACGAGGCCGCGCTGGTACGCCTCGGTCGCGTGCTGGTCGACCTCGCTGACCTCGCGCGCGGTGGCACCCGCGGCACGGATGGTGCGGACGGCGCCGATGCCGCGTTCGACGGCGGCGGTGAGGTCGCCGACCTTCTCCTGCGCGGCCTTCGAGGCGACCCGGATGCGCCGGCTCAGCCCGCCGACGACGACGACGGCGACGATCACGATGACGATCACCACGACGAGGAGCAGCGGGTCGATGACCGCCATCGCGATCACGGCTCCGGTGAAGGTGAGCGCGCCGCCGATCGACTCGATGAGCCCCTGCGTCAGGACGGCCCGGAGGAGCGTCGTGTCACTGCCGACGCGGGACACCAGGTCACCGGTGCGGCGGACGTCGAACTCCGAGATCGGCAGGTTGAGGATCCGCGCGATGAGCTTGCGTCGGGTGGAGAGCACGACGCCCTCGCCCGCTCGCTGCAGCAGGAAGTGCTGCACACCGTTGAGGACGCCGGCGACGAGCACCAGGACGACGAGGATCCACACGAGCGTCGACATGCCGGTGCCCTGCTGGACGGCGGTGACGACCTGGTTGACGAGCAGCGGCTGCGCCAGGGACGCCCCGGCTCCGAGGATGCTCAGCACGATGATGACGACCATCGCCGGCTTGTTCTCGAACAGGTAGGACAGCAGCCGGCCGAAGGTGGCGCGGGGACCGTCGGTCTTCTTCGGGCGTGCGAACAAGTTGCTCATCGTGCATGGATTCTCTCACTGCAGGACCGACAGACGGACGGGAGGCTCCCCACCGGTCCGTGGGGGAGCCTCCCGTCCGTCGGGTGCGCGCGCCGGCGCGGTCGTCGCTACCGAGCCACGCGCTCCGGGAGCGGCTGGTCGTCGGCGGCGTCCTCGAGGTCGCTGCCACGGGTCTCGCGGACGAGGAACAGTGCGACCAGCGTCACGGCCGCCGCGATGGTCAGGTAGAGGCCGACGAGGAAGATGTTGCCGTCCGGCTGCCACAGCTTCAGGGCGATCGACGGTGCCAGCGACGCACCGAGGATCGACGCGACGTTGTAGGCCAGGGCGGAGCCGGTGTACCGGACGTTGGTCGGGAACAACTCCGGCAGCAGGGCGCCCATCGGACCGAACGTGAGCCCCATCAGCGACAGGCCGACGATGAGGAACGTGACGACGGTGATCGGTCCGTGCGCCGCCGCGAACCAGAACTGGAACGTCAGGCCGAACAGCGCGATGCCGATGGTGGTCGGGATGAGGGTGCGCCGACGTCCGAACCGGTCGGCGAGCATGCCGGCGATGGGGGTGCAGATGCCGAAGAACACGACGCCGATCATGAGCAGCGACAGGAACTCGCCGCGGGAGTAGCCGAGGCCGATCTGCGGGACGAGCTTCGAGGCGACGGTGCCGGTGGTGCCGTAGTTCAGCGTGAAGGTCGTCATGAAGTAGAAGAGCACGTAGGTGGCGACCATGCCGAAGGTGCCGACGACGACCGCGCGCCACGAGGTGCGGAACACCCGGCCGAGCGGCACCTTCGCGACCGAACCGGAGTCCTGCACGCCGCGGAACACCGTGGACTCGACCAGACGGAATCGCACGTAGAGCCCGATCAGGACGAACACCGACGAGACCAGGAACGGGATCCGCCAGCCCCACGCCTGGAAGTCGGCGTTGGGGGTGCCGTCGGCGCCGGCGGGCAGCGCGGCGTTGATGATGATGAACAGGCCGTTGGCGAGCAGGAAGCCGATCGGGGCGCCGAGCTGCGGCATCGAACCGAACACGCCGCGCTTGCCCTCGGGGGCGTTCTCGGTCGCGAGCAGTGCCGCGCCGGACCACTCGCCGCCGAGGCCGACGCCCTGCGCGAAGCGGAGGACGCCGAGCAGCACCGGCGCCAGGACCCCGACCGAGCCGAAGGTCGGCAGGCAGCCGATGAGGAACGTCGCGATCCCCATCACGAGCAGGGACGCGACGAGGGTGGTCTTCCGGCCGATCCGGTCACCGAAGTGGCCGAACAGGATCGACCCGACCGGGCGGGCGAAGAACGCCAGCGCGAAGGTGACGAACGAGGACAGCTGCGATGCCGTCGGGTCCTCGTTCGGGAAGAACAGGGTGGGGAAGACGAGGACGGCGGCCGTCGCGTAGACGTAGAAGTCGTAGAACTCGATCGTGGTGCCGACGAGGCTCGCGACGACGACGCGCGAGCGCGGGTTCGTCTTCGGGGCGGACGTCGTGGTGGCCGGTGCGGCGGACATGCGTGTGAGGACCTTCGAGGTGCGCGCGCGTTCGGACAGCGCTGCGGTGACCGGACGGCGGACTGACGACACGGTTCGCGCAGGGTGGCGCGGACACCGGGTCGGGTGCGTTCGGAGGTGGTGGTCCCGCTCGTGACGGGGTCATCAGTGTACGACGGATGTCGCGCACCTGCGAATCGACCCCGAGTGAGCCGTCAGTTCGCCGTGCCGGATCAGGCCGAGCCGGTCGTGCCGGGTCAGGCCGAGCCGGATCAGGCCGCGCCGGTGCCCAGGTGCGACGGCAGCGTGTGGCCCATCCGGTCGCGCTTGGTGTCGAGGTACCCCGAGTTCTGCGCGGAGATGCCGACGACCAGCGGCACGAGGGAGTCCACCGTGATGCCGTGCTCGACGAGCTGCCGACGCTTCTCGGGGTTGTTCGTGAGCAGCCGCACGCGGGTGATGCCGAGGTCGGCGAGGATGCCGGCGGCGCCGCCGTACTCGCGGGAGTCGGCGGGCAGGCCGAGCGCCAGGTTGGCGTCGAGCGTGTCCAGGCCGTCCTCCTGCAGGCGGTACGCCTTGAGCTTGTTGATGAGGCCGATGCCGCGACCCTCGTGTCCCCGCAGGTAGACGACGACCCCGCCCTCGGCCGCGATGGTGTCGAGCGCTGCGTCGAGCTGCGGTCCGCACTCGCACTTCAGCGACCCGAAGGCCTCGCCGGTCAGGCACTCCGAGTGCACGCGGACGAGTGCGCCGTCCGAGGGGGCCTGCCCGTCGGGGGTCTTCGCGATCACGGCGACGTGCTCGGCGCTCGTCACGAGGTCCCGGTAGGCGCGCATCTCGAAGAGACCGTGCGTGGTGGGGACGTTCGTGGAGACTTCGAACGAGACCGGGCTCCCGGGGGTGGCGGAGGTGAGTGCGTCGGTCATGTGGTGCTCCGGTCGGTGGGGGCCCCGTCGACCGCGCCGTCGGGCCGCTGCGGGACCGTGCGGGCGCGGACCAGCAGGTCGGGGCCGAGGCTGGACGTTGACATTACACGCAACATCCGCGCTGCGTGGATACTTCCCACCCCGATGTCGCCGAGTGCGACGCGGGGTCCGCCGAGGAGCACCGGGGCCAGGTAGACGAGCAGTTCGTCGGCCAGTCCGGCGGCGATGAACGCCGACGCGACGGTCGGTCCGCCCTCGACGAGGACACTGTGGACGCCCCGCTGGCGGAGCGAGCGGAGGGCGGCGTCGAGGTCGTGGCCGGGGATGGTGACGACCCCGCGGGGATGGCGGTGCAGGGCCGCGTCGGCCGGCAGCGGCCGGTCGCCGAGGACGACGGGCAGCGGCTGGTCGGCGAGGAACTCCCCGGCGTCGCCGCGGGCGGTCAGGCTCGGGTCGTCGGCCAGGGCGGTGCCGGTGCCGACGAGGACGGCGTCGTGCGCGGCACGCTGCTCGTGCACGTGCTGCCGGGCCGCGGCGCCGGTGATCCACTGGCTGGTGCCGTCGGCCGCGGCTGCGCGGCCGTCCAGGCTGGCGGCCCACTTCACGGTCACCCAGGGGCGGCCGAGTCGGACCGAGAGCAGCCAGCGCTCGAGGAACGCCTCGGCCTGGTCGGCGAGCACGTCCGGCACGACGTCGACGCCGGCGGCACGCAGCCGGTCGGCACCGCCGTGGGCGGCCGGACCCGGGTCGTCGACGGCGTACACGACCCGGGCGACGCCGGCGTCGATGAGCGCGACGGAGCACGGACCGGTGCGGCCGACGTGGTCGCAGGGTTCGAGGGTCACCACGGCGGTCGCGCCACGGAGGTGCGCCGGGTCGACCTTCGCCATCGCGTCGACCTCGGCGTGCGGGGTGCCGGCACCGCGGTGCCAGCCCTCGCCGAGCACTCGGCCGTCCGGGGCGAGCACGACGGCACCGACCCGGGCGTGGTCACCGACGACGGGGCCGCGGGCCGCGAGTTCGAGGGCACGGCGCATCGCCCGGACTTCTGCCTCGCTGGCGGGCGGACCGGACGGTTCCGGGGTCGTGTCGGGTGCGGTGTGGCTCACGGAGCGAGACTACCGGCGGGCCCCGACGTCGATCCGGGAGGCCAGGGCAGGTCCGACGCGGGCGTCCCGTCCGCGCGCCGCAGGCCCTTCCACGCGGGGGCGGGGGAGCCGTCGCGGTTCGGCACGAGGGCGTCCCCGCTGCCGGTGTACGCGAAGCCGGCACGACGGGCGACGGCGGCCGAGGCCGTGTTGCCGACGTAGCACTCCCAGTACACGTCCGGGGCGCCCTGCGCGAAGGCCCAGCCCACCACGAGCTCCACGGCGTCGGACACCAGGCCCGCACCACGAGCGCTCGGGGCCAACCAGAACCCGAGGTCCCGGCGGGCGGTCCGGTAGCTGATCACGCCGTCGAGCCAGGTCGACCCCTGCCGCCGGATCGCCCAGGTGTACTCACGGTCGGACGCCCACCCGGGGCCGACGAGCGCGTCGACGAACGCCTGCGCGTCCTTCGCCCGGTAGGGCTGCGGGATCGTCGTCCAGCGGGCGATCTCCGGGTCCTGGCAGGCCTCGGTGATCGCGACCGTGTCCGCGCGCGTCGGCAGGTCGAGCCGGACCCGTGCCGACTCGAGCGTGACGGGGAGCACGGTCGGTCAGCGGGCGCGCGGCACGAAGCCGATGGCGTCGTACACGCGGGCGAGGGTGGCGTTCGCGATCGTCTCGGCACGGTCGGCGCCGACGGCGAGCAGCCGGTCCAGCTCGGCCGGGTCGTCGAGGAGTTCCAGCGTGCGGGCGCGGACCGGCTCGAGCTCGGCGACGACGGCATCCGCCACCTCGCCCTTCAGGTCGCCGTAGCCCTTGCCGACGAACGACGCCTCGAGGTCGGTGACCGGGGTGTGCGTGAACGCGGACAGGATCGCGAGCAGGTTCGTCACGCCCGGCTTCGCCTGCCGGTCGGCGCGGATCTCCCGCTCGGTGTCCGTCACGGCCGACCGGATCTTCTTGGCCGTGCGCTTCGGGTCGTCGAGCAGGCGGATGAGGCCGCTGTCGGACGCCGCCGACTTGCTCATCTTGCTCGTGGGGTCCTGCAGGTCGTAGATGCGCGCGGTCTCGGCGCCGATCCGGGCCTCCGGCACGACGAACGTGTCGCCGAACCGCGAGTTGAAGCGGCCCGCGAGGTCGCGCGTCAGTTCGACGTGCTGGCGCTGGTCGTCACCGACGGGCACGACCGCCGTGTCGTAGAGCAGGATGTCGGCGGCCATCAGGACCGGGTAGGTGAACAGCCCGACCGAGGCGGCCTCGGCGCCCTGACGCGCGGACTTGTCCTTGAACTGCGTCATCCGGCTGGCCTCGCCGAAGCCGGTCAGGGTGTTCAGCACCCAGGCGAGCTCGGCGTGCGCGGGGACGTGCGACTGCACGAACAGCGTCGACCGCGACGGGTCGATGCCGGACGCGATGTACTGCGCCGCCGTGGCACGCGTGCTGGCTCGGAGTTCGGCGGGGTCCTGCGGGGAGGTGATCGCGTGCATGTCGACCACGCAGTAGATCGCGTCGTGGTCGTCCTGCAGGTCGCGCCACTGCATCAGCGCGCCGATGTAGTTGCCGAGGTGGAGCGACCCGGCCGAGGGCTGGATGCCGGAGAAGATGCGCGTGCTGGTCATGCGGGAGTCCTGGTGCTCGTGAGCGAGTGGGGGATCAGAGTTCGTAGTCGACGACCACGGGGGCGTGGTCGGACCATCGCTGGTCGTACGCGGCGGCCCGGTCGACGGTGTACGAGGTCACCGTGGCGGCGAGCTCGGGCGTCGCGACCTGGTAGTCGATGCGCCAGCCGGAGTCGTTGTCGAAGGCCTGCCCGCGCCAGGACCACCAGGTGTACGGCCCGTCGACGTCGCCGGCCTGCGCACGTCCGACGTCGACCCAGCCGAGACCGGGGCCGGTGCTGCCGTCGGCACCCTCGACCGGTTGGCCGTCGGCACCGAAGAAGCGGCTGAAGTACGCACGCTCACGCGGCAGGAACCCGGCGCGCTTGACGTTGCCCTTCCAGTTCTTGATGTCCCGCTGGTCGTGGCCGACGTTGAGGTCGCCGACGACGACGGCGAGCGGGTTGTGCGCGCGGAGGGCGGGCAGCCGCTCGGTCATCGCGTCGAGGAACTTCCACTTCTCGTCCTGCTTGGGGGTGTCGACCTCGCCCGAGTGCACGTAGGTCGAGACGACCGTGACGGTACGTCCGCTGATCTCGTAGTCGGCCTCGATCCAGCGGCCGGCGGAGTCGAAGTCCTCGGCCCCGAGCTCGACGCGGTGCAGCTGTGCCCGGTGGCGGGAGGCGATCGCGACACCGGCTCGGCCCTTCGCCGACGCGGGGTCGTGCACGACGTCCCACTCGTCGCCGAGCAGGCCGGTCAGGTCCTCGGTCGAGGCACGGACCTCTTGCAGGGCGAGCACGTCGACGTCGCGGTCGGCGAGCCAGTCGCCCATCCCCTTCCGGAACGCGGCACGGATGCCGTTGACGTTGACGGTCGCGAGGCGCAGGCGTGTCATGCGGACCACCCTATCGGCGGCGTGCGACGGCCCGGACGACGGACGGGAGGCCCGGTACCAGCTGGTACCGGCCTCCCGTCAGTCAGGGGATCGCGCAGCGCGACCGGCGCGATCAGGCCGCGTCGTGGTCCGTCTGCAGGAAGTCGACCAGGCTGTCCGCGGTGGTCTCGGCGTCGTCGCCGGACACGGTCAGCGTGACCTGGTCGCCGTTCTCGACGCCGAGGCCGAGGAGGCCGAGGATGCTGCCGGCGTTCGCCGACTTCTCGCCCTTGGCGATGGTGACCTGGTGGCCGGACGCGGTGACGGTCTGGACGAACAGCGACGCGGGCCGTGCGTGCAGGCCGGAGGCGCTGGCGACGGTGACGGTGCGGGTGGCTTCGGACATCGATGGGCTCCTGTCGACGGGTGGTGCGCTCATGGTAGCGAGCGCCTGTGGGGTGGGTCTGGTGGTTCGTGTCGGGCGGTCGGGGCGTCAGTCGCGGCCGGGCCAGAAGACCTCGGTGCCGGCGGCCTCGACCTCGCGCACCAGGTCCAGGTTGACACCGGGGTCCGTGATGATCGTGTCGATCGCGGCGAGCGGTGCGACGCGGCCGAACTCCTCGCGTCCGAACTTGGTGTGGTCGGCGAGCAGGATGCTCCGGCGCGCGGACTTGATCATGGCGCTCTTCACGGCGGCCTCGGCCATGTTGTGCGTCGTCAGGCCGCGTTCCGGGGTGATGCCGTTGATGCTGACGAAGGCGACGTCGACGCTGACCATGCCGATCAGCTGGTGCGTCCACGTCCCGACGCCGGCGAGCGAGTCGCTCCGGATGTTGCCGCCGAGCAGGTGCAGGTCGATGCCCGGGCGGTTCGCGACGGCCATCGCCACCGGCAGCGAGTGCGTGACGACGGTCAGGCCCCGGTCGGTGGGCAGCATCTCGGCCAGGCAGATCGTCGAGGTACCGGCGTCGATCATCACCGAGCCGTTCTCCGGCAGTTCGGCGAGAGCGGCCTCGGCGATCACCATCTTCTCGGTCTGGTTGATGCCGCCACGGTCGCCGACGCCCGGGTGCAGGGTGATCCGCTCGACCGGGATCGCGCCACCGTGGGCGCGGCGGACGAGCCCGCGACGCTCGAGGCTCGTCAGGTCACGGCGGATCGTCTCCGGCGTGACGGCGAGCAGCTCGGCGAGGTCCTTGACGTCGACCCGGCCGTGGGCGCGCGCCTGTTCGACGATGCGCTGGTGGCGTTCTGGTGCGTACATGGGGCCTCATCTGGTGAGCGGATCGCTCGGGTCGGGCTGTGCGTCGGGGCTGTCCGTCCGGGCTGTGCGTCAGGTCGAGACGGGCATGTGGAGCGGAACGGACATGCTCGGGCACGTTCCGACCGGTCAGCCCGCTGCAGTCCTGGACGACAAACGCAAACGGGCATCTGTTTCTGCATTTTTATCCCCGGATGTGTTTGTTTGTCAACGCGACGCGATGTATGGTGCTGCAGAGTCGTTCGGACGCAGCACGCGCCGGACACCGCACCGCCCCCGAACCACCCACCGCTGCTGCGCGTGAGATGAAGGAGTCTCCCCATGTCCGATCTGCTCGGAACCGGCGTCGGCCGCGGCGTTGCCCACGGCCCCGTGCTCCGGATGGCGGACCCCCTGGGAGCCCCCTCGACCGCACCGCTCGAGGGCTCGGCCGAGGACGCCAAGCAGGCCGTGCACACCGCGCTCGCCGCGGTGGCCGAAGAACTGAACGAGCGCGGGCGGCTGGCCGGCGGCGACGCCCAGGCCGTGCTCGAGGCGCAGGCGCTGATGGCCCAGGACCCGACCCTCCTGGACGACGTGCACGCCCGCATCGACGGCGGCACGAACGCCGAGCGCGCCGTGTACGAGGCGTTCGCCCAGTTCCGCGACCTGCTCGTCGGCATGGGCGGCTACATGGGGGAGCGTGCCGCCGACCTCGACGACGTCGCCCAGCGCATCGTCGCGAAGCTCCGCGGTGTCCCGGCCCCGGGCGTGCCGGAGTCGGCGACCCCGTTCGTGCTCGTCGCCCGCGACCTCGCACCGGCCGACACCGCCCTGCTCGACCTCGACAAGGTCCTGGCCCTCGTCACCCGTGACGGCGGACCGACCTCGCACACCGCCATCCTGGCCCGCGCCAAGGGCATCACCGCGATCGTCGGCGTCACCGGTGCGGACGACCTCGCCGAGGGCCAGCACGTGGTCGTCGACGCGGGCGCGGGCACCGTCGTCACCGAGCCGAGCGACGAGCTCGTCGCCGACGTCGAGCAGCGCATCGCCGACCGCCGTGCCGCCCTGGCCGCACCGCTCACCGCCGGCGCCCTCGCCGACGGACACGTCGTGCCCCTGCTCGCGAACCTCGGCAGCCCCGCCGACGCCCAGGCCGCCGTCGACCTCGGTGCCGAGGGTGTCGGCCTGTTCCGCACCGAGTTCCTGTTCCTCGACTCGCCCACCGCTCCGACCGTCGCGTCCCAGCAGGCGTCTTACGAGCAGCTCCTCGCCGCGTTCCCCGGCAAGAAGGTCGTCGTCCGGGCGCTCGACGCCGGTGCCGACAAGCCGCTGCCGTTCCTCACGGACAAGGACGAGGAGAACCCGGCGCTCGGCCGTCGTGGACTCCGGGCGCTCCGGAACCACGAGCAGGTCCTCCGCGACCAGCTGACCGCGCTGGCCCAGGCCGACGCCGCGACCGAGGCCGACCTCTGGGTGATGGCCCCGATGGTCGCCGACGCCGAGGAGACCGAGTACTTCGTCGATCTCGCCCGTGAACTCGGGATCCGCACCGCCGGCGTGATGGCCGAGGTGCCGTCCCTGGCGCTGATGGCCGAGCAGGTCCTGCGCTCCGCCGACTTCGTGTCCATCGGCACGAACGACCTGACCCAGTACACGATGGCCGCCGACCGCATGCTCGGCACCGTCGCGCACTACCAGGACCCGTGGCACCCCGCCGTCCTCCGCCTCGTCGCCCAGCTCGGCGCGGCCGGAGCGGACGCCGGCAAGGCGGTCGGCATCTGCGGTGAGGCCGCGGCCGACCCGCTGCTCGCCGTCGTCCTCGTCGGCCTCGGCGCCACCACCCTCTCGATGACCCCCGCGGCCCTCGCCGACGTGCGTGCCGAACTCGGTAAGCACACCCTCGACGAAGCCCGCGAGATGGCCCAGGCGGCACTCGCCGCGAGCACGGCAGCGACCGCCCGGTCCGCTGCCGCCGCGGCGCACGCCGTTTGAGCCCGCACCACGCCCCACGCCCCACAGCACCCCACCCGATCCCTGCAGCAGCACCCCACACAGAGAGTCAACGCACATGACAACGTCGTCCGTTGCAGCGCCAGACACCCGCGACAAGTCGCGGGGTGGCGCTCGCGTCGCCGTCCAGAAGTTCGGCACGTTCCTGTCCGGCATGGTGATGCCCAACATCGCGATCTTCATCGCGTGGGGCCTCATCACCGCGTTCTTCATCGAGACCGGGTGGACGCCGGTCGGCGTCCTCGGTGGCTTCGGGGAGACCAACGGCGTCGCCAACATCGGCCTCGTCAGCCCGATCCTGACCTACCTCATCCCGCTCGCGATCGCCTTCCAGGGCGGCCGCATGGTGTACGAGACCCGCGGCGCCGTCGTCGGTTCCGTGATGGCCATGGGCGTCATCATCGGTGCCAACGGCACGATCATGATCCTCGGCGCGATGATCTGTGGTCCGCTCGGTGCGTACCTCATCAAGCAGATCGACAAGATCTGGGACGGCAAGATCAAGCCCGGCTTCGAGATGCTCGTCAACAACTACGCGGCCGGCATCCTCGGGTTCCTGCTCGCGTTGGTCGGCTTCTTCTGGCTGGCCCCGCTCTTCAAGCTCATCGCCGAGGGTCTCGGTGCCGCGGTGAAGTTCCTCGTCGACAGCTCGCTGCTGCCGCTCGCCAGCGTCATCATCGAGCCGGCGAAGGTGTTCTTCCTCAACAACGCGATCAACCACGGCGTGCTCGACCAGCTGGGCGCGCAGCAGGTCCAGGAATCCGGCAAGTCGATCCTGTTCCTCCTCGAGGCGAACCCCGGCCCCGGTCTCGGCATCCTGCTCGCCTTCACCTTCTTCGGTGTCGGCATCGCCCGCTCGACCGCTCCCGGCGCGATCCTCATCCAGTTCTTCGGTGGCATCCACGAGATCTACTTCCCGTACGTGCTGCAGAAGCCGATCCTGTTCGTCGCCGTCATCCTCGGTGGCGCGACCGGTGTCGCCACCAACGTCGCCTTCCAGTCCGGCCTCGTCGCGCCGGCCTCGCCCGGTTCGATCATCGCGGTCCTCACCGCGACGGCGAAGGACAGCTACGTCGGCGTCATCCTCTCGGTCGTCCTGTCCGCAGCGGTGTCGTTCGCGGTGGCGTCGTTCTTCCTCCTCGCCAGCCGCAAGCGTGACCTGGCCTCCGGCACCGGCGGCGACATGAGCGCCGCGATGGCGAAGCTGCAGCAGAACAAGGGCGGCGACGTCAACTCCGCGACCTCGGGTCTGCTCGGCAACAACTCCCCGGCCAACGAGGAAGAGGCCGAGGCCTCCCTCGGGGGTGTCGGTTCCGCCAGCACCGCCACGGCGACGCGTGTCGAGAACGTCGTGTTCGCGTGCGACGCCGGCATGGGTTCGAGTGCGATGGGCGCCAGCGTCCTCCGCAACAAGATCAAGAAGGCCGGGATCGAGAACGTCACGGTCACCAACAAGGCGATCGCGAACCTCTCGGGTGACGAGGACCTCATCATCACCCAGGAAGAGCTGACGGACCGCGCGAAGCAGAAGAACCCGAACGCCCAGCACGTGTCGGTCGGTAACTTCATGAACGCACCGCAGTACGACCAGGTCGTCGACCAGCTCAAGAACCAGTAAGACAAGAGCACGATGGGGGAGGGGACGGGCGACCGTCCCCTCTTCCGCCGTCCACCACGAACAAGGAGAACCGTATGCCCGTCCTGCAGGAGAGCCAGATCCGCATCCACACCGAGGACGCTGCGCCGACCAAGTCGGAGGCGATGAAGGAGGCGGCTGCGATCCTCCAGGAGGTCGGCGCGGTCACCGCGGACTACTACCCCGCCATGCTCGAGCGCGAGAAGAGCGTCTCGACGTACATGGGCAACTACCTGGCGATCCCGCACGGCACGAACGACGCGAAGGACGCCATCAAGGCCTCCGCGCTGTCCTTCGTCCGCTACGCCACCCCGATCGACTGGGACGGCAACGACGTCCGCTTCGTCGTCGGCATCGCGGGCGTCAACAACGAGCACCTCGACATCCTCAGCAAGATCGCGATCGTGTTCTCGGACGAGGACCAGGTCCAGGCGCTGACCGACGCACCCGACGTGGCCGCGATCCTCGCGATCCTCGGTGAGGTCAACGAGTGAGCACCGCCGTCCACTTCGGTGCGGGCAACATCGGCCGCGGGTTCGTCGGTCTGCTGCTCCACCAGGCCGGGTACGAGGTCGTCTTCGCCGACGTCGCCGCCCCGCTGATCGACGCGCTGGCCGCCGCCGACTCGTACACCGTGCACGAGGTCGGTGCCGGAGCCCAGGACCACGTCGTCACCGGCTTCCGTGCCGTGAACAGCGCCCAGGACGAGGCCGGTGTCGTCGCCGAGATCGCGACCGCCGACATCGTCACCTGCGCCGTCGGACCGACCGTCCTGAAGTTCATCGCCCCGGTCATCGCGAAGGGGCTGCAGCAGCGCTCCGCGGACGCCGCCCCGCTCGCCGTGATGGCCTGCGAGAACGCGATCAACGCCACCGACCGCCTCCGCGAGTTCATCGTGGACGCACTGCCGGCGGACGAGCGTGAGGACGCCCTCGCGAAGGCCGTGTTCGCGAACACCGCCGTCGACCGCATCGTGCCGGCGCAGGCGCCCGGTGGCGGCCTCGACGTCACCGTCGAGACCTACTTCGAGTGGGCCATCGACCGCACCCCGTTCCACGGCGCCGAGCCGGAGCTGCCGGGGGCGCACTACGTCGACGGGCTCGCCGCGTCCATCGAGCGGAAGCTCTTCACGGTGAACACCGGGCACGCCACCGTCGCGTACCACGGGTTCCTCGCCGGTGCGGACAAGATCTCCGACGCGGTCGCGATGCCCGCCGTCCGCTCCGCGCTCGAGGCCGTGCTCGCCGAGACGAGCGACCTGCTCGTCCGTCGTCACGAGCTCGACCCCGAGGTGCACCGCGCCTACGTCGAGGCGATCATCGGTCGCTTCGAGAACCCGCACCTGCCCGACACGGTCACCCGCGTCGGCCGCCAGCCGCTGCGGAAGCTGTCCCGCGACGAGCGCTTCGTGTCGCCGGCCGCCGCGCTGGCCGAGAACGGCACCGAGCCGACCGCGCTCCTCGACGCGATGGGCGCTGCACTGCGGTTCGACGTCGCAGACGACGAGCAGAGCGTCGAGCTGCAGTCGCTGCTGCGTTCGGACCGTTCGGACGCCGACATCGCGTCCGAGATCACCGGTCTCGGCGGCGAGCACCCGCTGCACGCCTCCTTCACGGGGCGGGTCGGCGCGGCGCGCGCCTGACGGACGCAACCGCCTGACCGACGGGAGGCCCGGTACCAGCTGGTACCGGGCCTCCCGTCCGTCAGGCGTCCGTCCGTCCGGCGTCCGTCCGGCGGTCGGCTTGAAGCCGCGGTCGTGGCCGCGAGTACCGTCGCGAGCATGACGAAGCAGTGGGTGGCACCGCGTCCCGGCGGCAGTGACGTGTTCGAACTGGTCGACGTCGAGGTGCCGGCCCCCGGCCCCGGCGAGGTGACCGTCCGCGTCCGCGCCGCCGGCATGAACCCCGCCGACGCGAAGCACACGCAGCGTGGCGACCCCGCCGACTTCCCGGTGCCGATCGGGTACGAGGTCGCCGGTGTCGTCAGCGCGGTCGGACCCGACACGACGATCGCCTCGGGGCCGGTCGCTGTCGGGGACGAGGTCCTGGCGTTCCGCGTCCGTGGCGGCTGGACCGAGGAGATCACGCTGCCCGCCGCGGACGTGTTCGCGAAGCCGGCGTCGCTCGGGTTCGCAGAGGCCGCGAACCTGCTGCTCGCGGGCACCACGGCAGCGGACCTCCTCCGCGTCACGGCGGTGCAGGCGGGCGACACCGTCCTCGTGCACGGAGCCTCCGGAGCCGTCGGCGTCAGCCTGCTCCAGCAGATCCGCACACTCGGTGCGCACGCGATCGGCACCGCCTCCGAGGGCAACGCCGACACCGTCCGCGGCTTCGGCGGCACGTGGGTCGCCTACGGGGACGGCCTGGAGGCGCGGGTCCGTGACGTCGCCGCCTCCGGAGTCGACGTGGCCCTGGACTGCGTCGGGTCCGACGAGGCCGTCGACGTCTCGTTGGCCCTGGTGGCGGACCGGAGCCGCATCGCCACGATCGCGGCGTTCGGGCGGGCGGAGGACACCGGCATCACCGCGATCGGCGGGGCGCAGCCGGACAGTGCCGCGTTCCGGGACTCGGTGCGCGCGCGACTCATCGACCTGGCCGGACGCGGCGAGCTCGTCGTGCCGGTCGCCCGGACGTTCCCGCTGACCGAGGCACGTGCGGCCCTCGAGTTGCTCGAGTCGGGGCACCCGGGCGGGAAGATCGCACTCCTGCCCTGACCGCTCCGGCGTCGTCCTGCCGCGGCGCTGCTGTCGCGGCGGCGTCGGTGCTGGCACACTGGGTCCCAGCGCGCGGGGTCAGCGTGCGGGGGAGCAGGACGGTCGGGGCACGTGTCCCGGCCGCCGGGGCCGCCGCCGAGGTCACCGTGGGCACACCGACCCTGCACCCCGGAAGGAACCGCCGTGAGCGACCAGTACCCCCAGGACCCGTACGCCAAGCGGCCGGGTGACGAGCCCGACCCGGCGCAGGGGGCGCCGTCCGGCCAGCAGCCGCCGGCGCAGTCGCCGTACGGGCAGCCGCAGTCGCCGTACGGTCAGCAGCCGCCAGCCCAGCAGTCGCCGGCCCAGCAGCCGCCGGCGCAGTCGCCGTACGGTCAGCAGCCGTCCGCGCAGTCGCCGTACGGGCAGCCGCAGTCGCCCTACGGTCAGCAGCCGTCGGCGCAGTCGCCGTACAGCCAGCCCGGCCAGTCCGGACAGTACGGCGGCCAGCCGGGTCAGTACGGGCAGCAGTCGCCGTACGGGCAGCCGGGCCAGCCCGGGCAGCCTGGTCACCCGGGCCAGTACGGACAGCAGCCGGGGCAGTTCGCCCAGCCGGGGTCCTACGGGCAGCAGGCCGCGACGCAGGGCGAACCGCCGCTCTGGGCGCCCTGGTACGGCATCCCGTTCCCGAAGGCCTTCACGCGCTTCTGGAAGAAGTACGTGCGCTTCGACGGCCGCGCCAGCCGCAGCGAGTTCTGGTTCTGGGCGCTCTGGTGGGTCATCGGCAACTTCGCCACCAGCATCATCGACACCGTCATCGGCGGCGGTGCCAACGGCGACTCGAACGTGGTCGGCGGCCTCTGGGCACTCGCGACGTTCGTCGGCTTCATCGCGCTCACCGTGCGACGCCTGCACGACGTGAACTTCTCGGGCCTGCTGGCGCTGCTGTTCATCATCCCGCCGATCGGGGCGCTCTTCGCCATCGTCATCGGTTGCATCCCGTCCGTCCGCGAGGGCGCCCGCTTCGACCAGCCCGAGCGCGGCTGACCGACGGCGCTGCACGGACCGCTCCGGCCCGCGCGACCCGCGCCACCTGCGACGGCCCCACCATGCGGTAGGGCCGTCGTTCGCTTCCGGGAGTGGCCCCTCGGTCGGGGGTGGTCACAGTCGTCCAGGGGGACGGGGTTCCTGGTTGACTCGGAGCCGAGTACCACTCGACACCAGGGAGACACCGTGAGCGACAACCCGCAGCAGCCGTACGGCACGCCCGACGGCCAGCAGCCGCACGGGCAGCAGAACCCGTACGGACAGCCCGACCAGTACGGCCAGCAGCAGTACGGTCAGCAGCAGTACGGCCAGCAGCCGTACGGCCAACCGCAGGGCTACGGTCAGGGCGTCCAGACCGGCCCGAACGGTGAACCGCCGCTGTGGGCCCCGTGGTACGGCATCTCGCTCCCGAACGCGGCCAAGCGCTTCTTCAAGAAGTACGCCCGGTTCGACGGCCGGGCCAGCCGCAGCGAGTTCTGGTGGTGGTACCTGGTCAGCACCGTCGTCTACGCGGTGCTCTGGACCCTGGTCGGCATCGGCTTCGCCCAGTCCGAGCGGCAGACCGTCAGCACCGGGTACAGCTACACGTCCGTGATGACGTCGCCGTCGCCGCTCTACCTCATCGCGTACTCGTTGGTCGGACTGCTGTCGCTCGCGATCCTGGTGCCGTCCTTGGCGCTGGCATGGCGACGCCTGCACGACGGGAACTTCGCCGGGCCGTTCTACCTGCTCGTCCTCATCCCGGTAGTGGGCCCGATCATCGTGCTCGTGCTGTTCCTCATGCCCTCGAAGCCCGAGGGCCAGCGCTTCGACCGCCCCGAGCGCGGCTGACGCACCGCACCACGACGAAGCCCTCCTGCCCCGATCGGGGGAGGAGGGCTTCGTCGTGGTGGGACGGACCGGCTCGGCTCAGACCACGCGGACGCGGGCCAGGGACCCGTCGACGACCAGGTCGCGGACGGTCGCCGTCGGGTTCGCGATCTCGAAGCGGAGCGCCCCACCCGGCTGGTCGAACCACGGCCGGACGAAGCGGACGGTGACGAGGAACGGGCGCTCGACGACGTACCGGTGCACCTCGGGCGATGCGGCGGTGTGCGGCGGCAGCGACCGGGCGGGCAGCGGCGTCTCGAGCGGGTGCAGGAGGTAGCCGTCCGGTCCGCCGATGCGGTCGACGGGCACGCCGGCGGGGATCTGGATCGTCAGACCGGCGTCCCCGGTCGAGGCGACCTGCTGGGCCAGCTGCGGGTAGGTCGACGCCGACCGGTCGCGCATCTGGTCGAGGTCGCTGCGACGGATGTCGCGTGCGTCCGGGAACGGCCGGTTCAGGAACCGTCGGAGCATCTCGACCGCGTCGGACTCGTTGCCGGCCGTGGCCAGGCGACGCGCGGTGCCGTAGTCGACGACCTCCAGCGCGAAGGAGCCCCCGTCGGCCGGGATGATGCGCAGCGCACCCTCCACCGGCGGCTCGTGGAGCGTCTCACCGGGGAGCTGCACGTACCGGACCGTGTAGCCGAGCTGATCCAGGATGGGGCGGGTGTCCGCGAACGTCATGAGCGGGAGCCTAGCGCGCCCGCCCATGACGTTCCTGTCGGCATCGGCGTGCTACGCCCGGCCGCGCATGACGGCCTGCTTGACCTCGGAGATCGCCTTCGTCACCTGGATGCCGCGCGGGCAGGCGTCGGTGCAGTTGAAGGTCGTACGGCAGCGCCAGACGCCCTCCTTGTCGTTCAGGATGTCGAGGCGCACGTCGGCCGCGTCGTCGCGGGAGTCGAAGATGAACCGGTGCGCGTTGACGATCGCCGCCGGGCCGAAGTACTGCCCGTCCGTCCAGAACACCGGGCACGACGAGGTGCACGCGGCGCAGAGGATGCACTTGGTGGTGTCGTCGAAGCGGGCCCGGTCGGCCACCGACTGGATGCGCTCCTTGCCCTTCTCCGGCGCCGACTTCGGCTGCAGGAACGGCTGGACCTCGCGGAACGACTTGAAGAACGGCTCCATGTCGACGATCAGGTCCTTCTCGAGCGGCAGCCCCTTGATCGCCTCGACGTAGATCGGCTTCGAGATGTCGAGGTCCTTGATCAGCGTCTTGCAGGCCAGGCGGTTGCGGCCGTTGATGCGCATCGCATCGGAGCCGCAGACACCGTGTGCGCACGAGCGGCGGAAGGTCAGGGACCCGTCCTGCTCCCACTTGATCTTGTGCAGCGCGTCGAGGATGCGGTCCGTCGGCAGCATCATCACGTCGAAGTCCTGCCAGCGCGGCTCGTCGTCCACGTCCGGGTCGAACCGGCGGACGATCAGCGTGACGGAGAACGATCCGGGAGGGGCGTCCTGCACGGTGTCGGTGCGGGGTGCCTCGGAGACCAGGGTGTCGGTCATCTCAGTACTTCCTCTCCATCGGCTGGTACCGGGTGATCACGACCGGCTTCCAGTCGAGCGTGATGTGGTCGTCGGCGAGGGACGAGTGCGGATCGCCCGTCAGGTACGCCATGGTGTGCTGCATGTAGTTCTCGTCGTCGCGCTTCGGGTAGTCGTCGCGCATGTGCCCGCCGCGGGACTCCTTGCGGTTCCGGGCGGAGTAGACGACGACCTCGGCCAGGTCGAGCAGGAAGCCGAGCTCGACCGCCTCGAGCAGGTCGGTGTTGAACCGCTTGCCCTTGTCCTGCACCGAGACCTGCATGAACCGGTTGCGGAGCGTGTGGATGGTCTCGGTCACGCGGGCGAGCGACTCGTCGGTGCGGAACACCTGCGCGTTCTTGTCCATCTCCTCCTGCAGCTCCTTGCGGAGCACGGCGACCCGTTCGGTGCCGGTGGAGGCCCGGAGCTGCTCGAGCATGCCGCGCACGTTCGCCGCGGGGTCCTCGGGCAGCGGCAGGAACTCCGCCGTCTGCACGTACTCGGCGGCGTTGTTGCCGGAGCGCTTGCCGAACACGTTGATGTCGAGCAGCGAGTTCGTACCGAGGCGGTTCGAGCCGTGCACCGAGACGCAGGCGCACTCGCCGGCGGCGTAGAGGCCCGGGACGACGGTGTCGTTGTCGGAGAGGACCTCGGCCTTGACGTTGGTCGGGATGCCGCCCATGGCGTAGTGGGCGGTCGGCATCACCGGCACCGGTTCGACCACCGGGTCGACCCCGAGGTAGGTGCGGGCGAACTCCGTGATGTCCGGCAGCTTGGTCTCGAGCACCTCGGCACCGAGGTGCGTGCAGTCGAGCAGGACGTAGTCCTTGTTCGGCCCGGCACCACGACCCTCGGCGACCTCCTGCACCATGCAGCGGGCGACGATGTCGCGCGGTGCCAGGTCCTTGATGGTCGGGGCGTAGCGCTCCATGAACCGCTCACCCGAGGCGTTGCGGAGGATCGCACCTTCACCACGGGCACCCTCGGTCAGCAGGATCCCGAGGCCCGCGAGGCCGGTCGGGTGGAACTGGAAGAACTCCATGTCCTCGAGCGGCAGGCCGGTGCGCCAGACGATGCCGACGCCGTCGCCGGTCAAGGTGTGCGCGTTCGAGGTCGTCTTGTACATCTTGCCGAAGCCACCGGTCGCGAAGACCATCGCCTTGGCGTGGAACACGTGCAGCTCGCCGGTGGAGAGCTCGAACGCGACGACGCCGGCTGGCTGCTTGCGGGTGACGCCGTCGTCGCCCACCACGTCGACCATGATGAGGTCGAGCGCGTAGAACTCGTTGAAGAAGTTCACGCCGAGCTTCACGCAGTTCTGGAACAGCGTCTGCAGGATCATGTGCCCGGTGCGGTCCGCCGCGTAGCACGCTCGGCGGACCGGGGCCTTGCCGTGGTCACGGGTGTGGCCGCCGAAGCGTCGCTGGTCGATCTTGCCCTCGGGCGTGCGGTTGAACGGCAGGCCCATGTTCTCGAGGTCGATGACCGCGTCGATGGCCTCCTTCGCCAGGATCTCGGCGGCGTCCTGGTCGACCAGGTAGTCGCCGCCCTTGATCGTGTCGAAGGTGTGCCACTCCCACGAGTCCTCTTCGACGTTCGCGAGCGCGGCCGCCATGCCGCCCTGCGCCGCACCGGTGTGGGAGCGGGTCGGGTACAGCTTCGAGATGACGGCGGTCTTCGCCTTCGGGCCGGCTTCGATGGCGGCCCGCATACCGGCGCCTCCTGCGCCGATGATGACGATGTCGAACTGGTGGTGGTGCACGGTGATGTCGGTCACTGGGGTCTTTCGATCAGGAGGCGGAGCGAGCGAGAGCGTGTCGCCAGCGCGGGATGACGCGGACGGCGGCTACTGCGCCGGGCAGAACGAGGGCAGGTCCGCGGCGGCAGCGCCGGCGGGGCACGGGTCGAACGTCCAGCACACGAGCGTGCCGAGGACGATCAGCAGGACGCACGCGGCGAGCACGGCGACGAGCAGGGTCTTCCGGACGCCGGGCTTCGCGACGTAGTCGTTGATGATCGTCCGCATGCCGTTCGAGCCGTGGATCAGCGCGAGCCAGAGCATCAGCGTGTCCCAGATCTGCCAGAACGGGCTCGCCCACTTGCCGGCGACGAAGGCGAAGTCGATCTGCTTGACGCCTTCGCCGGCGACCATGTTGACGAACAGGTGGCCGAAGATGAGGACGACGAGCAGGACGCCCGACGCCCGCATGTAGATCCAGCCCCACTTCTCCCAGTTGGTGGTGCGGCGGGCAGCGTCGGCGCTGCGGGGCGGGGCGATGGTCTCGGTGGTCATGACAGCCCTCGGTTCAGTTGAAGTCGGCGACGAGGTTCATGAGCTGGCGCGGCAGGAAGCCCGCGATCGCCACTGCCCAGAGCACGAGGACGACCCAGAACATGGCCCGCTGGTACTTCGGCCCCTTCGACCAGAAGTCGATGAGGATGATCCGCAGCCCGTTGAACGCGTGGAACACGATGGCGGCGACCAGGGCGATCTCGCCGAGGTTCATCAGCGGCGTCTTGTACGTGCCGATCACGGCGTTGTAGGCCTCGGGCGAGAGCCGGACCAGTGCCGTGTCGAGGATGTGCACGAGCAGGAAGAAGTAGATCGCGACACCGGTGATCCGGTGCAGCACCCACGACCACATCCCGACCGAGCCGCGGTACAGCGTGCCCTGCGGCGCGCGCGTCCGAGGTGCGTCGATCGACGTCCCGTCGATGGTCACCTGCGGGGTGGCTGTCGCCGTCCCGCCTGCGGTCTGCTCGGCCATGAGCTCGCCTTCCCGTAGGTCTGGCGCACCGATCGGCGCGCCGTTGCCGTCGTGTTCGTGTGGAACGACACCATCCTACGTCCGAGCACCGACCTTCTCGTGCCACCCGGTGCGAGCCGTGCGGGTCGCGGCCGGCGGAGCGCCGATCGTCCGAGCCGTCTCGTGGTGCGCGAGCAGCTCGTCACCGACCGACTCCCACGTCGTGCCCTCGACCCGGAGCCGACCCGCCGAACCCATCCGCTCGGCCAGCGAACGGTCCGCGTGCAGCCGCGCCACCGCCGCGCGGAGGGCCAGCGGTGCTTCCGGGTCGTACAGCTCGCCGTCGAGTCCCGGGGACACCAGGTCGAGCGGTCCGCCGGAGGCCGGGGCCACCACCGGCAGGCCCGCCGCGTGCGCCTCCTGCAGGGTCTGCCCGAAGGTCTCGGCGGCCCCGGTGTGCACGAACACGTCGAGCATCGCGTAGGCATCGGCCAGCGCGTCGCCGCACAGCGGGCCGGTGAAGGTGACGTCCAGGTGGCGCAGGCGCCGTTCCAACAGCGCCCGGGAGGGTCCCCCTCCGGCGACCACGACCCGGATGCCCGGCATGCCGCCGAGTTCCGCGAGCCGCTCGACCTCCTTCTCCGGTGCCAACCGCCCCACGTAGCCGACGATGGTCTCGCCGCGCGGAGCGATGCGCCGTCGCAGGGCCCGCACCTGGGACGAGGAGCGACGGTCCGGGTGGAAGAGGGTCGTGTCGACGCCGCGGCCCCACCGGGCCACCCGCGGGACGCCCTCCTCGGCGAGCATCGCGGCCGTCGCCGACGACGGCGCCAGCGTCAGCGACGCTCCCGCGTGGATGCGCCCGAGGACCCGGCGGACGAGCGGGGCCGCCGCGGACAGGCCGTTGCGGCGTGCGAACCCGGCCACGTCGGTCTGGAAGACGGCGACGGAGGGGATGCCGAGCCTCCCGGCTGCCGTGATCGCGCGCCCACCCAACAGGAAGGGGCTGGCGGCGTGCAGCACGTCGGCGCCGGAGGCGGCGAGGATCGTGTCGAGGACCGGGTGCGGGAGCGCCACCGGGAACTGCCGGTACGCGACCGCCGGGATCCGGTGCACGTCGAAGCCGTGGTGCCGCTCCTGCTCGGAACGCGACCGCCAGGCGGCGAGGCCCGGCGTGTCCGGGGCGATGACGACGGCCCGGTGGCCGCGGCGTCGCAGGTGCTCGAGCACCGCGAGGACGCTCGTGGTGACGCCGTTGAGGGTGGGCAGGAAGCTCTCGGTCACGACGGCGACGGTCCGGGGGGACTCTGTGCCTCGCTCCATGCTGCTGCGTGCGTTCATGGCACGGCCCATGCTCACGCCGACGCGTGGACGACCGGGGGGCACGACGTGAACGCGGTGCGCGCGAGGGGTGAACAGACCGTGCGCGGATCCCGGCGCCGTCCACGACACGTCCAGACGTCATGCAGCCGCTGCATGGGAGCGCCGGTACGGTGGGCGCGTGACGGACGCACTCGACGACTTCTACGCGATCATCCCGGCCGGCGGCATCGGATCGCGCCTCTGGCCGCTCTCGCGCGCCGACGCCCCGAAGTTCCTGCACGACCTGACCGGCTCCGGCTCGTCGCTGCTCCGGCAGACCTGGGACCGACTCGAACCGCTCGCCGGACCCGACCGCATCATGGTCGTCACTGGCCGGGCGCACCGCGTCGCCGTCGAGTCCCAGCTGCCCGGGGTCGAGGACCACAACGTCGTCCTCGAGAGCGAGCCCAAGGACTCCACGGCGGCGATCGGCCTCGCCGCGGCGATCCTGCACCGCCGCGAGCCCGACGTCGTCATCGGCTCGTTCGCCGCAGACCACGTCATCGGCGACGCCCGCGGCTTCCGCCGGTCCGTCCGCGAGGCCGTCGTCGCCGCCCGCGCCGGCTACATCACGACCATCGGCATCACGCCGAACGAGCCCGCCATCGGCTTCGGGTACATCCACGCCGCCGACGAGGCGCTCGGGGTCGACGGCGCGACCACCGCGCACGCCGTCCGGTCCTTCGTCGAGAAGCCCGACCTGCGGACCGCGGAGAAGTACGTCGCCGACGGCTCGTACCTCTGGAACGCAGGCATGTTCATCAGCCGCGCCGACGTGCTCCTCGCCGAGATCGGACGCAACGAGCCCGAACTGCTCGCCGGCATCGAGGAGCTCGCCGCGGCGTGGGACACCTCGGCGCGCGGGATCGTCGTCGACCGCATCTGGCCGTCGCTGAAGAAGATCGCCATCGACTACACGGTCGCCGAACCGGCTGCCGCCGCCGGACGCATGGCCGTCGTGCCCGGCGACTTCGACTGGGACGACGTCGGCGACTTCGCCTCGCTCGCGAAGCTGCAGTCCGGCGGGCGGAAGAACAACCTGGCCGTGCTCGGCGACAACGCCCGCATCCTGGCCGACTCGGCGAGCGGCATCGTCGTGTCGCAGAGCAACCGGCTGATCTCACTGATCGGGGTCGAGGACATCGTCGTCGTCGACACCCCGGACGCGCTGCTCGTCACCACGAGCGCGAACGCGCAGCGGGTCAAGGGCGTGGTGGACGCGCTGAAGATCAGCGGTCGGGACGACGTGCTCTGAAGGGTGACGTGCTCTGAGGGGTGAGGTGCGGCGGCCCGGGCTGGGTCGCCCGCACCCGGACCGGCGGGTGCGGTCGAACCGGGGGAACTGCGAGCGGGGGAGTGCGCATGATGCAGACCGAGTGGCGAACGACGGCCGCCGGGCGCGCGGCACGCAGCGCCGTGACGCTGGTGGCGTCCGCGCTGGTACTCACCGGCTGTGTCCTGCCCGAGCAGGGTGCTGGCGAGCCACGCCGGGCCCAGCCGGTGATCGATGCCGACGCAGCGAAGCAGCAGATGGTCGGTGCGGTGGACGACCTCACCGGACGGCTCGGTGGGGACTGGGACCAGGGCACGGGTCCGGACTACGCCGATGCGTGCGCCCTGCCGGGCGGACAGCCGGGTGCGCAGTGGGTGGACGTCCGGACGCGTCCGTTCGTCGGGAACGTCACCGAGGACCTCCCCGTGGTCGAGGCCCACTGGAAGCGTCAGGGCATGACCATCGACCGGTGGGGTTCCACCGCTCATCCGACCCTCGTCGGCCGCGGCGGCGCGGCGACCGACTCGATCAGCCTCTCGGTCGCTGACGACCAGTACGGAGCCCAGGCGCTGTCGCGGTGCTTCCCCGGAGACCCCGATGAGCTCTGACACGATCACCGCACGCCGGTTTGCCGCGGCCGCGATCGGTGTGCTCGTCGTCGGCACGCTCGTCGGCTGTGCGTCGCCCGCTCCGACACCGACACCGAGCGAGACGGCGACACCGGTGGACGCGGACACCGCACAACGGCAGATGGTCGATGCCGTGGACGCGGTCACGACGCGACTCGGGGGTGACTGGCGGCAGCGGAGTGGGCCGGACTACGCCGAGGACTGCACGGGGTCCGACGGTCGGGCGATGGCGCGGTGGACCTCGTTCGTCACCCGGACGGGCAGCGACGGCGTGGCAGACGAGATGCCGACGATCGGACACGGATGGCGCGAGCAGGGGATGACCGTCGAACGGTGGGGAACCACCTCCGAGCCGACCGTAGTGGGACGCGGTGGGGGTCGTCTTTCATCGATCAGCCTGTCCGTGGCCCCCGGTCTGACCGCCCTCCAGAGCGTTTCGTTGTGCTTCCCCGGAGACGCTGATGCGCTCTGAGGACGTGCTCCGGCGACGTGCTCACCGGGGTGTCGGCGCCACGATCGGTGTGCTCGTCGTCGGCACGCTCGTCGGCTGTGCAACGCCCGCTCCGACACCCACACCGACACCGAGCGAGACGGCGACACCGGTGCTCGACGCGGACACCGCGCAGCGGCAGATGGTCGAGGCTGTCGACCGGGTGACCACCGCGTTGGGCGGCACGTGGCAGCACGAGACCGGTCCCGACTACGCGGAGGACTGCCGGTTGTCGAACGGCGAGCCGGGTGCGCAGTGGCGCTTCCTCGTCACACGCGGCTCGCTCGGGGACGTACCTGCGGACGTCGCCGCGGTGACGGCGCGGTGGAAGGGACAGGGCATGTCGCTGGAGCGGTGGGGAACGCAGGACGAGCCCACGATCACGGGCCGTGGCGGTGGGACGACGAGGTCGATCAGTCTCTCGGTCGCCCCGGACCTGTACGGCGTCGAGGCCGTCTCGCTGTGCTTCCCCGGCGACGCGGACGACGACTTCTGAACCACCCTGCGGACCGGCGGATGTGGGGGATGCCTGCACGATCCTCCAGACCGGAGCCCGGCTGTAGCGCTCCATCACGAAACCCCGCGAACTGGGGGCACGACGGGGCCGTCGCGTTTCCGGCGCGTTACGGCGCGGTCGCGATCGCGTAACCGATGTCGGAGGGCCTCCGGACGGGTCCTGTACCGCCCGGCCGGTCGTGTACTGTCCTGACGATCGCCCGGTGCGCAGTGACTCCGGGTCGACTCCCGATCTCCCCGGAGGAACCCCCGTGTCATCTCGTACCCGTCGCGTCGCCATGAGCGGTCTCGCGCTCGTCGGCACCGTCGCCGTGCTCGCCGGCTGCGCATCCGCACCGTCCAGCACGACCTCGTCCAAGAAGTCCGACTTCCTGCCCTGCATGGTCTCCGACGCCGGTGGCTTCGACGACAAGTCGTTCAACCAGCTCGGCTTCGAGGGCATGAAGGACGCCGCCTCCGACCTGGGCGCCCAGTACAAGGACGCCGAGTCGAAGGACGCGACCGTCTACGACTCGAACATCCAGCAGCTCGTCAACCAGAACTGCAACCTCATCGTCACGGTCGGCTTCAACCTCGCCGCCTCGACGAAGAAGCAGGCCGCGGCGAACCCCGACACCGACTTCGCGATCATCGACGACAACTCGATCGACGCCAAGAACGTCAAGCCGATCACGTTCGACACCTCGCAGGCGGCGTTCCTCGCCGGCTACGCGGCGGCGTCCTACTCGAAGTCCGGCACCGTCGGCACCTTCGGCGGCATGCAGATCCCGACCGTCACCATCTTCATGGACGGCTTCGCGGACGGCGTCGCGTACTACAACGAGCAGAAGAAGAAGGACGTCAAGGTCGTCGGCTGGGACGTCAAGAGCCAGAAGGGCTCCTTCACCGGTGGCTTCGAGGCCGGCACCCAGGCGAAGTCGGTCGCGCAGTCGCTGCTCGACCAGGACGCCGACGTGATCCTGCCCGTCGGTGGCCCGATCTACCAGTCGGCCGCAGAGGCGATCAAGGACGCCGACAACGGCTCCGTCCTCATCGGCGCGGACAGCGACCTCTACGAGGCCGACCCCCGCTACAAGGACATCGCCTTCACCTCGATCGAGAAGGGCATGAAGCCCGCGACCAAGGACGTCGTCGAGCAGGCCGCCAAGGGCGACTTCTCGAAGACCCCGTACGTCGGCACGCTGAAGAACGACGGCGTCGGCATCGCGCCGTTCCACGACTACGAGTCCAAGGTCGACTCGGGTCTGCAGGGTGAGCTCGACAAGATCAAGGCCGGCATCATCGACGGCTCGGTCAAGGTCGACACCGAGGCATCCGTCAAGTAGTCCGACGAACGCGGGCGGGGGAGCACTCCTCCGCCCGCGTTCTCGCGCGCACGGACCGTTGCGCGCCCGAGACAGAAATAGACTCACCGACATGAAGCTCGAACTCCGCGGCATCACGAAGCGGTTCGGCAGCCTGGTCGCCAACGACCACATCTCGATCACCGTCGAACCGGGCGAGGTGCACTGTCTCCTCGGCGAGAACGGTGCGGGCAAGTCGACCCTGATGAACGTCCTCTACGGCATGTACCAGGCCGACGAGGGCGAGATCCTGCTCGACGACGTCGTCCAGGCCTTCGACGGACCGGGCGACGCCATGCGCTCCGGCATCGGCATGGTGCACCAGCACTTCATGCTCGTCCCCGTCTTCACCGTGGCTGAGAACGTCATGCTCGGGCAGGAGGAGACCGCGTTCGGCGGCCGCCTCGACCTGGCCGGTGCTCGCAAGCGCGTCCGCGAGATCTCCGAGCGCTTCGGGTTCGACGTGGACCCCGACGCCCGTGTCGAGGACCTGCCCGTCGGCGTGCAGCAGCGCGTGGAGATCATCAAGGCGCTGTCCCGCGACGCCTCCGTGCTGGTGTTCGACGAGCCGACGGCCGTCCTCACCCCGCAGGAGACCGACGAGCTGATGGGCATCATGCGCCAGCTCCGCGAAGCCGGCACCGCCATCGTCTTCATCACCCACAAGCTCCGCGAGGTCCGCGAGGTCGCCGACCGCATCACCGTCATCCGCCTCGGCAAGGTCGTCGGCGAAGCGTCCCCGACCGCGTCGAACAGCGAGCTCGCGGCACTCATGGTCGGCCGCAGCGTCGAACTCGTCGTCGACAAGGCCCCGGCCACCCCGGGCGACGCCGCCCTGGTCGTCGAGGGCCTCACCGTCACCGACCCGACCGGCCTGGTGCTGGTCGACGACGTCTCGTTCACCGTCCGCCGGGGCGAGGTCCTCGCCATCGCGGGCGTGCAGGGCAACGGCCAGACCGAACTGACCGAGGCGATCATGGGCCTCGAGCCGGTCCGCTCCGGCCGGATCACCCTGGACGGCCGCGAGGTCACCGGGCGCAGCGTCAAGCAGATCCTGGACGCCGGCGTCGGGTTCGTCCCCGAGGACCGCAAGGAAGACGGCCTGGTCGGGGAGTTCACGATCGCCGAGAACCTCATGCTCGACCGCGCCGACTCCGCCGACTTCGTCCGTGCCGGCACCATCCGCGCCGCCGAGCGGGACGCCTTCGCCGACGAGAAGATCGCCGAGTTCGACATCCGCACGCCCGGGCGCACCACCGCGGCCGGTCGGCTCTCCGGCGGCAACCAGCAGAAGATCGTCCTGGCCCGCGAACTCAGCCGCCCGCTGCGGCTCTTCGTCGCCGCGCAGCCCACGCGCGGCATCGACGTCGGCTCGATCGAGTTCGTCCACAAGCGCATCGTCGAGACCCGCGACAGCGGCGTCCCGGTGATCGTCGTCTCCACCGAGCTCGACGAAGTCGTCGCGCTCGCCGACCGGATCGCCGTGATGTACCGCGGCGCGATCGTCGGCATCGTCCCCGCGTCCACACCCCGGGACGTCCTCGGACTCATGATGGCGGGCGAACTGCCCGCAGGAACGGAGCTCGCCGCGTGAGCGACCCCACGCCGCAGCACGACGGCACCACGCCGTCGGACCGCACCGCACCCACCGACGCGACCACGGGCCTCCCGGCAGACCCGACGCGAGACGACGCGACGAGCGCCGACGCGACGAGCGCCGACGCGACGAGCGCCGACGCGACGACCGCCGACGCGACGAGCGCCGCCGGGACGACCGCCGACGCGACGACCGCCGACGCGACGCCCGCCGTCGACGACCGTCTGCAGGAGGTCACCGGCGCCCCGCACCTGATGACCGACTCGGCGACCGACAGCGAGCGCCGCGAGGGCCGCTGGAGCGACGCGCTCCGCAGCATCGTGAACGGTTCGGTCCTGACCACCGTCCTCGCGGTGGTCCTGGCCCTCATCGCCAGCGGTGTCCTCATCGCCCTCACCGACAAGGACGTCCAGGCCGCGGCCGGGTACTTCTTCGCCCGTCCGCTCGACACGCTCCGTGCGGTCGGGACGGCCGTCGGCGGCTCGTACTCGTCGCTGTTCCAGGGCTCGGTCGTCAACTTCGGGGCGCCGTCGTTCGCGACGGCGATCGCCCCGATCACGCGCTCGGTCGACTACGCGGTGCCGCTCATCGCCGCGGGCCTGGGCGTCGCGGTCGCGTTCCGCACCGGCCTGTTCAACATCGGCGGGCAGGGACAGGTCCTGATGGCCGCCGCGGCCGCCGGCTGGGTCGGGTTCTCGTTCGACCTGCCCGCGATCGTGCACATCCCGCTGACGATCCTGGCCGGCATCGTCGGCGGTGCGGTCTGGGCGGGCATCGTCGGACTCCTCAAGGCCCGGACCGGTGCCAACGAGGTCGTCCTGACGATCATGCTCAACTACGTCGCGCTGTACCTGGTGAGCTTCATGCTCCGCACCCCGGGCCTCCTGCAGGCCGGCGGCAGCCCGAACCCGATCTCGCCCGCGACCCGTGACTCGGCGGTCCTGCCGTCGCTGTTCGGCTCGCGCTTCGGCATCGACGTCGGGTTCCTCGTCGCCCTGGTCGCGGTGGTCGTCGTGTGGTGGCTGATGAACAAGTCGTCGCTCGGCTTCCGCTTCCGCACGGTGGGCGAGAACCCGCGCGCGGCCCGCGTCGCCGGCATGAGCGTCCCTGCGCTGACCGTCTGGGTGATGGTCATCTCCGGTGCCCTCATCGGCATCGCCGGTGCCTACCAGGTCGAGGGTGCCGTCACGACGGGCTTCACCTCGGGCATCGACGCCGGCATCGGCTTCGACGCGATCACCGTCGCGCTGCTCGGCCGCTCGAAGCCCTGGGGCACCTTCTGGGCCGCGATCCTGTTCGGCGTGCTGAAGAACGGTGGCTACGCCATGCAGGCCGCCAACGGCATCCCGATCGACATCGTCGGGGTCATCCAGGCACTCATCGTCCTGTTCATCGCGGCCCCGCCGCTCGTCCGCGCGGTCTTCCGGATCCCGCAGCCGGGCGCACGTCGTCGCACCCGTAAGAACTCCGAGCGGAAGGCGGTCGCCGCGTGAGCACCCTCAGCCCCACCGCGGCCCCGGCCGCACCCGTCGCGGACCGAGCGGTCGAGACCACCCGTAGCTGGAAGACACCGATCGCGTTCGCCGTCTTCTCGGTGCTCGCCGCCGTGCTGTTCCTCGGCGTCCGTCGTGGCGGCACGACCACGTTCCGTCTGGCCAACGCCGGCGACTTCGTGCAGCTGCCGAACGTCGGGCTGCCGTCGCTGGCGACCGGCGTGGTCGTCGTCGTCCTGCTCTCGCTCGGCACCGCCGTCGCGTTCTTCCTGGTCGGCCGGTTCCGTCCGGTGCCGCTGTGGCTGACGAGCGTCTTCGCCGTCGTGTTCGTCGTCGGCTTCCTCACCTGGGCCGCCGCCGGCAAGACGATCCCGCTGCCCGGCCTGCTCGTCGGCGCGATCGGCCTCAGCGTCCCGCTGGTGTTCGGTGCCCTCGGCGGCGTCATCTCCGAGCGGGTCGGCGTCGTGAACATCGCCATCGAGGGACAGTTCCTCGCCGGTGCGTTCACCTCCGCCCTCATCGCCTCGCTGACCGGGTCCGCCTGGGTCGGCCTGATCGGCGCGCTCATCGCCGGTGTGCTCGTGTCGTTCGTCCTCGCGGCGTTCAGCATCAAGTACCTCGTCGACCAGGTCATCGTCGGTGTGGTCATCAACGCGTTCATCTCCGGGCTCACCGGGTTCCTGTACTCGCAGGTGCTCTCGCCGTCCGAGACGACGCTCAACGTCGGCATCCGCTTCCCGAAGATCGAGATCCCGGTCCTGCACCAGATCCCTGTGATCGGCCCGGTGTTCTTCGAGCAGACCGTCATCGTCTACCTGGCCTACATCGCGGTCGCCGTCGTCACCTTCGCGCTGTTCAAGACCCGCTGGGGCCTGCGCCTCCGCGCGGTGGGCGAGCACCCGGAGGCCGCGGACACCGTCGGCATCAACGTCACCGGCACGCGCTTCTGGAACGTCTCGCTCGCCGGAGCGATCGCCGGCCTCGGTGGTGCGTACTTCACGCTCGACGCGGTCGGACCGTTCACGAAGGACATGACGGCGGGCGCGGGCTACATCGCGCTGGCCGCGGTCATCTTCGGCCGCTGGGACCCGATCAAGGCGACGCTCGCCGCGCTGCTGTTCGGCTTCGCGTCGAACCTGCAGAACACCCTCGGGGCGATCAACTCGCCGGTACCGAGCGAGTTCCTGCTGATGCTGCCCTACGTCGTCACGATCTTCGCGGTGGCCGGTCTGGTGGGCCAGTCGCGGGGCCCGGCTGCGTCCGGCAAGCCGTACATCAAGAACTAGCCGGGAGGCCCGCCACATGACCGACACGAACGCTGCGGGTGACCAGGGGGTCACCACCGACCCGACGACCGGCGAGCCCTCCTGGACGGACCCGGCCACTGGGCCCACGCCGCCGGTTCCGGAGCGACGCGCCAGCGGCGCTACGGCCGTGCCGGTGGGGAGCCTCCCGTCCGACCCGGACGCCGCGATCGACGCGACCGTCGACGTCGACTGGACCGCCCTGCGGGAGGCCGCGACCACCGCGATGGGGCGCGCCTACGTGCCGTACTCGTCCTTCCCGGTGGGGGCTGCGGCGCTCACCGACGACGGCCGGATCGTCTCCGGCTGCAACGTCGAGAACGCCTCGTACGGGGTGACCCTGTGCGCCGAGTGCTCGCTCGTGTCGCAGCTGTTCATGACCGGCGGCGGCAAGCTCGTCGCGTTCACCTGCGTCGACGGCGACGGGGCGACCCTGATGCCGTGCGGGCGCTGCCGGCAGCTGCTGTTCGAGCACTCGACCGAGGGCATGCTCCTCGAGACGGTCTCGGGCATCCGCACCATCGACGAGGTCCTGCCCGACGCCTTCGGGCCGCGCACCCTCATGACCTACCAGCAGGAGCACTGACCATGGCCGTCGAGCCGTTCGACACCGTCGACCTCATCCGCACGAAGCGCTCCAGCGGGACGCTGTCCACCGCCGAGATCGACTGGCTCGTCGACGCGTACACGCGCGGCTACGTCGGGGACGAGCAGATGGCCGCGCTCGCGATGGCGATCTTCCTCAACGGCATGGAACGTCGTGAGATCCGTGACCTGACGCTCGCGATGATCGCGTCGGGGGAGCGGATGTCGTTCGGTTCGCTCGGCAAGACCACGGTCGACAAGCACTCCACCGGCGGCGTGGGCGACAAGATCACCCTGCCGCTCGCACCGCTGGTCGCCACGTTCGGCGTCGCGGTGCCGCAGCTCAGCGGCCGCGGGCTCGGCCACACCGGCGGCACGCTCGACAAGCTCGAGTCGGTCCCGGGCTGGCAGGCCGCGATCTCGAACGAGCGCATGTCCGAGATCCTTTCCGACGTCGGCGCGGTCATCTGCGCGGCCGGGTCCGGTCTGGCACCGGCCGACAAGAAGCTCTACGCGCTCCGTGACATCACCGGCACGGTCGAGTGCATCCCGCTCATCGCGTCGAGCATCATGTCGAAGAAGATCGCCGAGGGCACGGCAGCGCTCGTCCTCGACGTGAAGTTCGGCTCGGGCGCGTTCATGGCGGACTTCGAGCAGTCGAAGCTCCTGGCGCAGACGATGGTCGACCTCGGCAAGGACGCCGGGGTCGCGACCTCGGCGCTCCTCACCGACATGGAGGTCCCGCTCGGTCTGACGATCGGCAACGCCCTCGAGGTGCGCGAGTCCGTCGAGGTGCTCGCCGGTGGCGGGCCCGCCGACGTCGTCTCGCTGACCGTGTCGCTCGCCGAGGAGATGCTGCGGCTGGCCGGGGTCACCGACGCCGACCCGGCCGCCGCCCTCGCCGACGGCCGCGCGATGGACACCTGGCGCCGCATGATCGAGGCGCAGGGCGGCGACGCGTCGGCCGCGCTGCCGGTCGCGGCCGAGACACACGTCGTCACCGCCACCGAGTCCGGTGTGCTCGCCACGCAGCAGGCACTGCCGTTCGGCATCGCGGCCTGGCGCCTCGGTGCCGGGCGGGCACGGGCGCAGGACCCGGTGCAGGCCGGCGCCGGCATCGAACTGCACGTGAAGCCCGGCGACGCGGTCACCGCCGGTCAGCCGCTCTGGACGCTCCACACCGACGAGCCGGAGCGCTTCGAGCGGGCGCTCGAGTCGCTCGAGGGTGCCTGGTCGATCGGTGAGTCCGTGCCGGAGCGCGGCCCGATCGTGCGCGAGCGGATCCAGTAGGCGTCGTCCGCCACATCCTCTGACCGGAGGCTCCCCACACGTCCTGTGGGGAGCCTCCAGTCCGTCGTCCACGGGTTTGTCGGCCCCGCCCTGCGGGGGTCGGCGACCACCGATAGCCTTGGGCGCATGAGCGACGCCGCCACCATCCACCGCCTGCCCGACGCCGGAGCGGTCATCAACGACCTGCCCAAGGTCTCGCTGCACGACCACCTGGACGGCGGCCTCCGTCCCGCGACGATCATCGAGCTCGCCGCGACCGACGGCGTCGAGCTGCCGACCACCGACCCGACCGAGCTGGCCGCGTGGTTCGCCGACCAGTCGAACTCCGGCTCCCTGGTGGAGTACCTCAAGACGTTCGACGTCACCACCGCCGTGATGCAGACCGAAGCCGGGCTGACCCGCGTCGCGAAGGAGTTCGTCGAGGACCTCGTCGCGGACGGTGTCGTCTACGGCGAGATCCGCTGGGCCCCGGAGCAGCACCTGCAGCGCGGGCTGACGCTCGACCAGACGGTGGAAGCCGTCCAGGCCGGCATCGAAGCCGCGGTCGACGCCGCCGGTGGGTCCATCCGCATCGGCCAGCTCGTCACCGCGATGCGCCACGCCGACCGCTCGATGGAGATCGCCCAGCTCGCGGTGCGCCACCGCGACCACGGCGTCGTCGGCTTCGACATCGCCGGCGCCGAAGCCGGGTTCCCCGCGTCGAACCACAAGGCAGCGTTCGACTACCTGGCCTCCGAGCTCTTCCCCGTCACCGTGCACGCCGGCGAAGCGGACGGTCTGGCGTCGATCCGGTCGGCACTCGTCGACGGCCGCGCGCTGCGCCTCGGCCACGGTGTCCGGGTGTTCGAGGACGTCGCCCTGACCGACGGCGGCGACGGCTCGATGCTCGCCACCCTGGGCGAGGTGGCCTCCTGGGTCCGTGACCGTGAGATCCCGCTCGAGGTCTCGCCGTCCTCGAACCTGCAGACCGGCGCCATCGCCGCGTGGGGTGACGACCTGGCCGACCACCCGTTCGACGTCCTGTACCAGCTCGGCTTCCGGGTCACCGTGAACACCGACAACCGCCTGATGAGCAACACGACGCTGTCGAAGGAGCTCGCGCTCCTGGCCGGCACCTTCGGTTACGACCTCGACGACCTCGCCGCGTTCCAGATCAACGCCGCCCTCGGTACCTTCCTGCCGCTGGAGGACCGCGAGGAGATCATCGCCGCGATCACCGCCGGGTACGCGGAGGCCTGAGCCGATGGGCCTGCCGCCGCTGCCGGACCCGGCCGTCGTCCTCGGGACGTCCGCGTCGTCGTGGCGTGACGCGCTCCGGAGCGTCGGCGACGCCCTCGTGGCCGCCGGTTCGACCACCGACGCCTACACCGACGCCATGATCGCGATGGTCGAGGAGCACGGCGCGTACATCGTGATCTCACCCGGGCTGGCGTTCGCGCACGCCCGTCCGGGGTCGAGCGTGCTCCGTGACGGGCTGGCGGTCGTCACCCTCGCCGAACCGGTCGTCTTCGGGCACCCGCACAACGACCCCGTCTCGGTCGTCCTCGGCCTGGCCGTGGCCGAGGTCGGCACGCACCTCGAGTCGATCGGTGCGATCGCGAACCTGTTCAACGACCCGACCGTCACCAGGCGACTGGCGGAGGCCACCAGCGCGGACCAGATCCGGAGCATCATGGGAGTGAGCACCACGTGAAGATCGTGACCATCTGCGGCGCCGGCATCGGTGCCAGCGCGATCCTCAAGGTGAACGCCGAGAAGGCCCTGGCGGCGCTCGGGCTGACGGCCGAGGTCGTCGCAGCCGACGTCGCCTCGGTGCGGGACGTCTCCGACGACGCCAACGTGATCCTCACCAGCCAGGAGTTCGTCGAGGCCATCGGGACCACCTACGCCGAGGTCATCGTGATCCGGAACCACTTCGACCAGAGCGAGATCACGGCGGCTGTGGAGAAGGCACTCGGCTGACCTGCCGCCCGGTACGATCGGCGCATGCTCAGCACCGAGAACCCCCTGAACGACCCCGCCGTCGACCCCTTCGACGTGGCCCGTGACGCCGCCGCAGTCATCGCGGAGCGGTCCGGCATCGAGCGGCACGACATCGCCCTGACGCTCGGCTCCGGCTGGGGCAAGGCCGCCGACCTGCTCGGGGAGACCGTCTCCGAGATCCCCGCTGCGGACGTCCCCGGGTTCAGCGCCTCGGCCGTCCCCGGGCACTCCGGTACCGTCCGGTCGATCCGTCTCGCCGACGGCCGGCACGCGCTGGTCATCGGTGCGCGCACGCACTACTACGAGAACCACGGCGTGCGTCGCGTCGTGCACAGCGTCCGGACGGCTGCCGCGACCGGAGCCTCCGTCATGGTTCTCACCAACGGTGCCGGTGGCATCAAGGAGACCTGGACGCCCGGCACGCCGGTCCTGATCAGCGACCACATCAACCTGACCGCCGACAGCCCGCTGGAGGGCGCGACGTTCATCGACCTGACCGACCTGTACTCGGCACGCCTCCGAGCGGTCGCGAAGTCGGTCGACCCGTCCCTCGACGAAGGCGTCTACACGCAGTTCCGCGGCCCGCACTACGAGACCCCGGCCGAGGTCCAGATGGCGAAGGCGATCGGCGGCCACATCGTCGGCATGTCCACCGCGCTCGAGGCAATCGCCGCCCGGCAGGCCGGCATGGAGATCCTGGGCTTCTCGCTCATCACGAACCTGGCCGCGGGCATCCAGAAGACGCCGCTGTCCCACACCGAGGTGCTCGAGGCCGGCAAGCAGGCCGAGCCGGTCATCGCCGACCTGCTCGCCCGCGTGGTGGCGGCACTGTGAGCGTCCTCGACACCGCCCTGGCCTGGATCGAGCAGGACCCCGACGACGAGACCCGCGCCGAGCTGCAGCGGCTCGTCGACGCCGGGGACACCGAGGAACTCGACGCCCGGTTCGCCGGCCGGCTGCAGTTCGGCACCGCCGGGCTCCGTGCCGAACTCGGCGCCGGCCCCCTGCGGATGAACCGGGTCGTCGTCACGCAGGCCGCCGCGGGGCTGGCCCGCTTCCTCATCGAATCCGGGCGGGACCGCAGCGTCGTCATCGGGTACGACGGCCGGGTCAACTCGGACGTCTTCGCGCGGGACTCCGCCGAGGTCATACGGGGCCTCGGCCTCGACGTCACGCTGCTGCCCTCGGCGCTGCCGACACCGCTCGTCGCGTTCGCCGTCCGGCACCTCGGCGTCGGCGCGGGCGTCATGGTGACCGCCAGCCACAACCCGCCGCGGGACAACGGCTACAAGGTGTACCTCGGCGGCGACGACGAGGGCTCGCAGATCGTGCCGCCGGTCGACGGCGAGATCGCTGCGGCCATCGACGTCGTCGCAGCGGGCGACATCCGCTCGCTCGAACGGGCGACGGACTACACCGTCGCCGACGCGTCGCTCGTCCAGGCGTACGTGGACGCGACGGCCGCGACGGTGCCGGCCCCGGCCCTCCCGGCCGACGCGCAGCCGTCCGTGGTCTACACGGCCATGCACGGCGTCGGGTGGGAGACCGCCCGTGCGGTCTTCACGCAGGCGGGGTTCCGTGAGCCGGCCGTGGTGCCGGAGCAGATCGAGCCGGACGGTGCGTTCCCGACGGTCTCGTTCCCGAACCCGGAGGAGCCGGGCGCGATGGACCTGGCGATCGCCCGCGGTGTCGCGGTCGGTGCCGACCTGGTGATCGCCAACGACCCCGACGCCGACCGTCTGGCCCTCGCGATCCCGGACGGCTCCGGCTCGTACCGACGTCTCGCCGGCAACGAGGTCGGCTGGCTCCTCGGATGGCGCGCCGCTGCCCGTGCAGCCGAGGCCGGCGTGACCGGCGTGCTCGCCGCGTCGATCGTCAGCTCGCCGGCCCTCGCCCGGGTCGCCGAGCAGTACGGGCTCGGGCACCGGGACACGCTGACCGGGTTCAAGTGGGTGTCGCGCGTGCCGGACCTGCTGTTCGGGTACGAAGAAGCCCTCGGCTACCTGGTCGACCCGCAGGTGATCCGCGACAAGGACGGCATCTCCGCCGCACTCGAGCTGCTGTCGCTCGCGACCGAGCTGGCGGCCGAGGGCAAGACCGTCGCGGACCAGCTCGACGCCTTCGCCGAGCGGTTCGGGGCGTTCGCGTCCGGGCAGGTCGCGACGCGGGTGGACGACCTGTCGCGCATCGGCGAGATCATGGCCTCGCTCCGGACCGCCACGCCGACGGAGCTCGGCGGCGTCGAGATCGCGTCGGTGACGGACTTCCTCGACGGGGTGGAGGGGTTCCCGCCGTCGGACATCCTGCGCTTCGACCTCGAGGGCGGTGCCCGGGTCATCGTCCGCCCGAGCGGCACCGAGCCGAAGGTGAAGGTCTACATCGACACCGTGGCGGCCACCCCCGCCGAGGCGTCGGCCCTGGCCGACCGCCTGGCCGCCGCCGTCCGCCCCTTGGTCTCGTAGCGCGCGCCCGCAAAACACCGGTGTTCGTCGAACACACCGCAGATTGCCGCGATGTGTACGACGAACACCGGTGTTTTGCTCTCCCTGCACGACGCGTCGGCAGCAGCGGCTGTCCACAGGTGCTCGTTGGCAGGGCTCGCTGGGGCCGCCGAACTGAGACGGTTCGGCATGGCTGAACTCGTTGTCCTCGCCGTCGACCCTGCTGACCCGGACCCCGCGCACCGGCGGCGCCTCATCGACGAAGCACGGCGCGGCAGAGTCGTCCGACTCATCGCGGGCCGGTACGTCCTCGCGTCGGCGTTCGCGGCTGCCTCTGCGCACGAACGGCACCGCGCTCGGATCCGAGCTGTCCTCCCATGGGCCTCCGAGCGACTCGTCGTCTCCCACGAGTCGGCGGTGGCACTGCACGGCCTGCCATGGCTCGGCGACTTTCCGGACAGCGTGACTGTCACCGACCCGATCCGGTCCGACGGGCAGCGTCGGGCGCACCTCCAGAAGGCTGGAGGCGCCGGACGTGACCTGCAGGAGACGCGCGTGCAGGGCCTCCCGGTCACCTCGCTCGTGGTGACCGGGGTCGACGTCGCGCTCCGCAGCCCCTTCGCCGCAGCAGTCGTCGTGCTCGATGCCCTCTTGGCGCAGGGGACACAACGGCAGGCCCTGCTCGACGAACTGCGCAGCCGGACGCCTCGACCGCCGTCGCGGACCCGAGCGCGGCGGGCCATCGAGTTCGCGGACGGAGCGGCGGGATCGCCAGGCGAGTCGGTCTGTCGCCTGCGGATGGCCGAACTCGGGTTCCCGGCGCCGGTCCTCCAGCAGGAGTTCGCCGACGAACGGGGGCGCATCGGCTACGTCGACTTCTGGTTCCCGGAGCAGGGCGTGATCGTGGAGTTCGACGGTTTCGTGAAGTACCGGGATCCTGCCCTCCGCAACGGGCGGAACGCGGAGGAGGTGGTCATCGCCGAGAAGCTCCGCGAGGATCGATTACGGGCTCGACCACGAGTCCGGACGCTCGTGCGCGTGGTGTGGGCCGACGTCCAGGACGACGATCGTCTGTCTCGCGCCCTCACGAGTGCCGGTCTGCCGCGTGGTTCTTGACGGCGAAACACCGGTGTTCGTCAGTCACACCGCGAACAAGCGCGGCGTTTCAGACGAACACCGGTGTTTTGCGAGAGCGCCCTACGCGAGTTCGAGCAGGACGTGGCCGGACGAGACGGTCTGGCCGACGGGGGCGTTCAGCCCGGTGACGACGCCGTCCTTGTGCGCCTGGACGGGCTGCTCCATCTTCATGGCCTCGAGGACGACGAGCAGGTCGCCCTTCACGACGGTGTCCCCCTCGGCGACCGCGAGTTTCACCACGGTGGCCTGCATGGGCGACGCGACCGAGGAGCCCGATGCAGCACGGCCGCCCTTGACGCCGGAGGACCGACGCTTCGGCGGCGCAGACGGCCCGGACGGACGACGGGCACCGGCGGTACCACCACCGACGACGGCGGGCATGGTCACCTCGATGCGCTTGCCCTGGACCTCGACCACGACGGTGTCGCGGGACGCCGGGGCCGGCAGTTCCTCGGGTGAGCCACTCCAGGCCGGGATGTCGTTGACGAAGTCGGTCTCGATCCACTGCGTGTAGATGCTGAACGGCTCGTCGTCGGACGTGGCGAACGCCGGGTCCGCGACGACCGCGCGGTGGAACGGGATGACGGTCGGCAGGCCGGCGACCTCGAACTCAGCGAGGGCACGGCGCGAGCGCTCGAGCGCCTCTGCACGGGTCGAGCCGGTGACGATGAGCTTCGCGAGCATCGAGTCGAACGAGCCGGAGACGACGTCGCCGGAGACCACGCCGGAGTCGACGCGGACGCCCGGACCGGACGGCGCGTTGAAGACGTGCACGGGGCCCGGCGCGGGGAAGAAGTTGCGGCCCGGGTCCTCGCCGTTGATGCGGAACTCGAACGAGTGGCCGCGCGGGGTCGGGTCCGCGTAGTCGAGCGTGCCGCCCTCGGCGATGCGGAACTGCTCGCGCACCAGGTCGATGCCGGTGACCTCTTCGGAGACGCAGTGCTCGACCTGCAGACGTGTGTTGACCTCGAGGAACGAGACCGTGCCGTCGGCGCCGACGAGGAACTCGCAGGTGCCGGCACCGACGTAGCCGACCTCGCGGAGGATCGCCTTGGAGGACTCGTAGAGCAGCGTCTGCTGCGCCTCGGTCAGGTACGGCGCGGGTGCCTCTTCGACGAGCTTCTGGTGGCGGCGCTGCAGCGAGCAGTCACGCGTGGAGACGACGACGACGTTGCCGTGCTCGTCGGCGAGGCACTGGGTCTCGACGTGCCGCGGCTTGTCCAGGTACTTCTCGACGAAGCACTCGCCACGCCCGAACGCGGCGATGGCCTCGCGCGTGGCGGACTCGAACAGCTCCTCGACCTGGTCGCGCGAGCGCACGACCTTGAGCCCACGACCACCGCCACCGAAGGCGGCCTTGATCGCGACGGGCAGTCCGACCTGGTCGACGAAGTCGATGACCTCGGACACGTCCTGCACGGGCTCGATGGTGCCGGGGGCGAGCGGCGCGCCGACCTTCTCGGCCACGTGCCGCGCGGAGACCTTGTCGCCGAGGCGCTCGATCGAGTCGGGCGACGGGCCGATCCAGGTCAGCCCGGCGTCGATCACGGCGCGGGCGAAGTCGGCGTTCTCGGCGAGGAAGCCGTACCCGGGGTGCACGGCGTCGGCGCCGGACCGTCGGGCGACGGAGATGATCTTCTCGATGACCAGGTAGGTGTCGGCGCTCGTGGTGCCGTTCAGCGCGTAGGCCTCGTCGGCGAGGCGGGCGTGCTGGGCGTCACGGTCCTGGTCGGCGTAGACCGCCACCGAGGCCTTGCCCGCGTCGCGGGCCGCTCGGATGATGCGGACGGCGATCTCGCCGCGGTTCGCGATGAGGACCTTGCTGATGCGGGGCATGGAACATCAGCGTATTCGTGTGCCGAGGTCCTGTTTTGACCGCCGTCCACAAGAAACACCGTGGGCAGCAGGTGGATGTCTACAGCGAGCGGGCTCGACTACTGCGCCCAGAGGTCGTGCCAGGCGATGCCGAACCCCCGCAGCAGCATCGAACGCAGGACCGGCAGCGACAGGCCGACGACGGCCGAGGGGGCACCGTCGATGCGCGTGATGAAGGCCGCGGCGCGCCCGTCGATCGTGAACGCGCCGGCCACCTCGAGCGGCTCGCCGGTCGCGACGTACGCGTCGATCTCCGCTGGCGTCATGTCGTCGGCGAACGTCAGCACCGCGCTGTCCACGGCGACCACCCGGTCGCCGTCCACGACGAGCGCCGACCCGCCGGGTGCGACGGGGCCGAGTGCGAGCGCACCCACGGGACGGACGGGAGGCTCGTCTCCGGCCCGCACTGCGCCTCCCGTCCCCGGGGCGGTCGCCTCGGCGACGGAGCGGGCGTCGGCGCGCCGGTCGATGACGCGCCGGTCGATGACGCAGTGTCCGCTCCACAGCGTGCCCCCACCCGCGGCGAGCATCTGCCGCCACCGCTGCCGGGCGACCTCGGGGTCGTGGGGCTTGCCGTAGAGGACGCCGTCCACCTCGAAGGCCGAGTCGCCGCCGAAGACGATGCCGTCGAGGCCGGACTCGTCAGCGAGCCCGACGAGGCCGTCCGCGACGGCCGTCGCCTTCGCCACCGCGAGCAGCGCCACGAGCTCCGGACCGGTCAGCTCGCGACCCAGGCGGTCCCGCTCGGCGGCCGCCGCAGCGTCCTCGTCGACCCCCGGCGAGACGAGCACCGGCTCGATCCCGGACTGCGCCAACAGGGCGCGACGGGCGGGGGAGGTGCTCGCGAGGTACAGACGCATGGGAACATCGAACCATGGGTGAATCCGTCGGCACACTGCTCGAACTCGACGTCACCGGGATCGCCCACGGCGGCATCTCGGTGGCACGGCACGAGGGGCGCGTGGTGTTCGTCACGGACGCGATCCCCGGGGAGCGGGTCGTGGCCCGGGTGACGGAGGACCGGAAGAAGTCGTTCTGGCGTGCCGACACCGTGCAGGTCCTCGAACCGAGCGAGCACCGGGTGGACCATGTCTGGCCCGAGGCCGGCCTCGACCGCGACCCCGCGGTCCGTCCGGGTGGTGCCGAGTTCGGGCACATCGCCCTGGCTCACCAGCGCACCCTCAAGCGCGACGTGCTCGTCGACTCGTTCTCCCGCTTCGGCAAGATCGACCTGGACGCCGTGCTCGGCGCGCCGGTCGTGGTCGAGGCCGCGCCCGGCGACGACGAGGCGAACGGCCTCGGCTGGCGCACCCGGATCCGCCTGCACGTCGACGCCGACGGCACGCCCGGACCGTTCGCCGCGCGGTCGCACACCGTCGTCCCGGTCACGTCGCTGCCGCTGGCCACCGCGACCGTGCAGGGCTCGGCACCGCTCGGTCGCGGTTCGATGCCCGGCGCGGAGGTCGTCGACGTCCTCAGCCCGAGCGGCTCCGGCGGCGCCCGACTGGTCATCGACGCGCAGCGCCCCACCGTCGTGCAGGAGGTCGTCGGCGAGCGGACGTTCGCGGTCGACGACGACGGCTTCTGGCAGGTCCACCGGCAGGCGCCGGCCGTCCTCACCGCGGCCGTGCAGGACCTGGTCGACCGCGACCGGCTCGACCCGGAGGGCCAGCACCTGGACCTCTACGGTGGCGTCGGTCTGCTCGCCGCCGCCCTCGCCGACGTCGTCGGACCCCGCGCCCGCGTGACGAGCGTCGAGAGCGCGACCCGCGCGACCGAGCACGCACTCGAGAACCTGTCCGAGTGGATCGGCGCGCGTGCCGAGACGGGCCGTGTCGACCGGTGGCTGTCCCGCACGGTCGAGTCGGCCTCCCGTCCGGAGCGCGACCGCTTCCGGGCCGGGACGATCGTGCTCGACCCGCCGCGTTCCGGCGCCGGGCGCGAGGTCGTCGTGTCGATCGCGGCACTGCAGCCGGCGCAGGTCGTCTACGTGGCCTGCGACCCCGTCGCCCTGGCCCGCGACGTCGCCACGTTCGCCGACCTCGGGTACCGCCTGGAGGCCCTCCGCGCCTTCGACCTGTTCCCGCACACGCACCACCTGGAGGCTGTGGCACGGCTGGTGCCGGTCGGCTGAGCTCCGGCGGGTGGTCGCCCCCGTCGGGTTCCGCAGCGGGGTACGAAGCTGAGGCTGACCTGGGTATCCTGGGTGACGACGGCAACCGGGATCAGGGCCCGGCGCGTCGTCGGAACGAGAGGCAACCGTGGGAGACACCACCACCAGCACATCGACCGGCACGACTGGGACTGCCGGTCTCGAGACCCGGCCGGTCCGGGTCGCCATCGTCGACGACCACGAGTCCGTCCGACTGGGGATCCAGGCCGCCTGTCAGAACGAGGGGTTCGAGGTGGTCCTCACCGCCGCGAGCGTCCCGGAGTACATCGCCCAGCTCGGTGGGCGTGAGGTCGACGTGGTCGTCCTCGACCTGTCGTTGGGCGACGGCTCGACCGTCACCGAGAACGTCAAGGGCGTGCAGGGCACCGGTTCGGCTGTCCTCGTACACAGCATCGCCGACCGGGTCGCGAACGTCCGAGAGGCACTGGCGGCGGGGGCCGCCGGCGTCATCCCGAAGTCGTCCGCGACGAAGACCGTGATGGCCGCCGTCGCGACCGTGGCGCGGGGCGACGTGCTCAACAACCTCGAGTGGGCGAGCGCCATCGACGCCGACCGGGACTTCGCGAAGGCCCAGCTCGGGCGCCGCGAGCGCGAGATCCTGCACCTGTACGCATCGGGTCTGCCGCTGAAGCTCGCGGCCCAGCAGCTCGGCATCGGGTACTCGACCGCTCGTGAGTACCTGGACCGCATCCGCGTGAAGTACGTCGAGGTGGGTCGCCCCGCCCCGACCAAGGTCGACCTGCTGCGACGGGCCGTCGAGGACGGGATCCTGCCGGGTCTCGACTCGGGCATCGACCCCGACGGCGATGGTCGCTGAGGAACTGCGCGTCGGACGGTCCTCGTGACCACTGACGCAGCGCCGGACGCCGGACCCGCAGCGGCCCGGCGTCCGTCGTCCCCGGGCGACGCAGCGGCCACCGGCGCAGCGGCCACTGGCGCCGTGCCGACCGGCCCCGCGCCGACCGGCCTCTTGTCGGCCGGTGGCGCCGGCCACATCCGCGGTGCCGGCTGGGCCGACCCGTCGCGGTCGGTCCGCGCCACGATCACGCAGGCGTCGCTCGACCGGGCCTTCACGATCCTGATGGCGATCGCCGCGATCGGGTTCGGCGCGGTGAACGTCCCCGGGCTCATCAAGCAGCTGCCGTACCTCGACGCGTTCTGGGCTCCGGCAGCGGCGATAACGATGGCGCTCTCGCTCGTCGCGGTGGGGATCTCTGCGATCGCACAGCGGTGGTCGCAGGTGGCACAGGCCGTCTGCGCGCTGCTGTTCCTCGTCGCACTGCTGACCTTCCCGCTGACGGTCCACCACGGACTGCCGGGTGACCAGGTCCCGTGGCCGTGGTGGCTCTGCAACGTCGGCACGATCGCCGCCTCGCTGAGCTTCGCCACGTGGCGTGCCGCGGTCTACAACGCCCTCGTGCCGATCATCTACGTCGTGCTGCGGCTCTCACCGGCCGGCGGCGGGGCGAGCCTGCAGCGGGCGCTCCTCGACGGTGCCTACACCGCGGTGCTCGGCATCGCGGCGCTGGTCCTCATCGTGGTGCTCCGCCGGGCGGCCGCCGCGGTCGACGCCGCCCAGGCCACCGCGGTCCGCCGGTACTCGCGAGCCATCCGCGAGCACGCGACCGAGGTCGAGCGGGTCCAGGTGGACGCCATCGTGCACGACAGCGTGTTGACGACGCTGCTGTCAGCCGCCCGTGCGGACACCCCGGACGCCGAGACCCTCGCCGCGCGGATGGCACGGAACGCCATCGACCACCTCGCCGCCGCGGCCGCCGACGGTCCGGGGGAGGACCAGGTCGTGCCGTTCGACGTCCTGCGGGACCGGATCGTCGCCTCGGTGACGTCCCTCGGCGCGCCCGTCGAGGTCCGGAGCGCCCCCGTGACGGGCCCGGGGCTGCCGTTCTCGGCTGCGGACGCCATCGCCTCGGCCGCGCTCCAGGCCGCCGTGAACAGCGTGCAGCACGCCGGCGACGACGTCCCGCGGTGGCTCACGATCATCGTCGACGGATCGAGCGTCCAGGTGGAGGTCGCCGACGACGGCGCCGGGTTCGACGCGCACGCGGTGCCGGCCGAGCGCCTCGGGGTCCGCCGCTCGATCATCGAGCGGATGGCCGCCGCCGAGGGCGAGGCCGACCTGCGGACCGCCCCCGGCTCCGGGACCCGCATCGTGCTCCGCTGGCCGGCACTCGGCTCCGAAGACCGCGACGTCGTCCGGCCGGAGATCGGGACCGGCTCCGGAGAGCCCGAGGCACACGCATGAGGGCCTCCATTCCCGCGGGCGTCGCGACCGGACTCGCCGCGCTCTTCTCCCTGCTGCACCTGGTCCTCGCGGTCACCACGCTGCCCGGCGCACCGTCGAAGGCCGCGCCGGTCATCGCCTGCATGGTCCTCTACGCCGCGGCGACCGCCCTCGCGCTGTTCGTGCGCGGTCCGGTGCTGCCCGTGTGGGTCGCCTGGTTCGCGCTCGCCACGGCCGTCGTGATGCCCATCGTCTGCTCGACCGTCGTCGACCTCGCGGTCGCGCCGACCTACGCCACGTGGTGGATCGCCGCCGTCGGCACGCTGATGGTCGTGCTGGCCGTCCGCCAACGCGGACGCTTCGCCTGGGTGGGCGTCGCCTTCTGCACGGTCCACTCGGTGAGCTGGGCCGGCCTGGAGGCACTGGGCGAGTTGGGTGCGCTCGGCAACGTGATCTGGTTGTCGGTCGCCACCGGGTTCGCGATCGCGATGAGCCACGCCACCCGGATCACCCGCGACTTCGTCCGGGCCGAGCAAGAGACGGTGGACTGGCAGGCGGCGCAGGACGCGCACGTGTCCGAGCGGCAGGTCCGGCTCGGACAGACGACCAGGATGGCGCGGCCGATGCTCCAGCGCATCATCGACACCTGCGGCGGTCTGAGCGACGACGAGCGTGCCGAGAGCCTGCACCTGGAGCAGGCGATCCGCGACGAGATCCGCGGCCGCTCCCTGCTGTCCGACGACGTCCGCGCCGAGGTGATGCGCCTCCGTCGTCGGGGCGCGGTCGTGCAGCTGCACGACGACGGCGGACTGGACGACCTGGAGACGGTGGAGCAGGAGCGCGTGCACGCCGAACTCGCCGAGGCGCTGCGTCGCGCGTACGAGGCGGACTCCGACAACGTGATCGTCCGGACGGTGCCGGACAACGCCGACGCCGCGGTCACCGTGGTGGGGCTGCGGCTGGACGCGGCCGAGAGCGAGTCCGCGGCACTGGGGACGGCGGACGAGGACGACGACGACGGCGAGGACGACTCCGTCGCGTTGTGGCTCGAGATCGACCGGTACGCGGCTCGCGCCTGAGCGCCGTCAGGAGCACCGCCCGAGACGAGCACAGCCCCGGAAACGGGGAACGGGCCGGTCGGAGCTACCGACCGGCCCGTTCTCAACCCGAGTCAGAGCGACAACCCGAATATCGCCCTGACTCGTCACGGTGGTGGCTTCGTACCCTAGTCGGCCACCGACCGGCGATGCACTTCAACGAAGAACACCGAACACAGACAATGATGCCAACAGCATCGGGGGGTGTCAGTCGTCATTTCGGGGGACAATTCCACGGATCTGCGACAGTTCTCCGGCTGCACGACCCCCGAGCGAGGGGAGACCGAACGGTGCGTCCGCCCGATGGTGACGTCGACACCGCTCGGTATCGAACGGGGTACAGCGGCCTGACATGGCCGAGCGGCTGCCGGACCGGTACCGACGCGGTACCGGAACGACGCGCCGGGAGCAGCTCAGGTCAGCGGAGCGACCGGCTCCAGGCGCCCTGCCGGAGCGGCTCGCGCATGCCTCGTGCCGACCGGGTCCAGCCGTCCCGGGGCGATGTCTCCGCCTGGGCGCGGCCGACCGCAGCGGCTTCGTCGGCCTGGCGCTGGAGCACCGCGACGACGGCAGCCAGTTCCTCCGGCGACGGGTGGCCGCCGACGACCCGGACGTCCGCGACCGACGCGGGGGCGTCGGCCGGGGCGTCGGCCGGGACGGCGGCAGCGTGACGGGGGCTCACAGCGGGATGTTCCCGTGCTTCTTCGGCGGCAGGCTGGCGCGCTTGCCGCGGAGCGCCCGGAGGGCCTTGATGACCGACACGCGCGTGGCGTGCGGCTGGATGATCCCGTCGAGCTCCCCGCGCTCGGCCGCCAGGTACGGCGACGCGACGTTGTAGGTGTACTCGTTCGCGAGCTTCGTGCGGACCGCGGCGACGTCCTCACCGGCCTCTTCGGCACGCTTGATCTCGCTGCGGTACAGGATGTTGACCGCGCCCTGGCCGCCCATGACCGCGATCTCCGCCGTCGGCCAGGCCAGGTTGATGTCGGCACCGAGCTGCTTCGAGCCCATCACGATGTACGCGCCGCCGTAGGCCTTGCGCGTGATGACGGTGACGAGCGGCACGGTGGCCTCGGCGTAGGCGTAGAGGAGCTTCGCGCCACGACGGATCACGCCGGTCCACTCCTGGTCGGTGCCGGGCAGGTAGCCCGGGACGTCGACCAGGGTCAGGATCGGGATGCCGAACGCGTCGCAGAACCGGACGAAGCGTGCGGCCTTCTCGCCGGCGTCGATGTTCAGCGTGCCGGCCATCGCCTGCGGCTGGTTCGCGATGATGCCGACCGTCCGGCCCTCGACGCGCCCGAAGCCGATCAGGATGTTCGGCGCGAAGAGCGGCTGCACCTCGAGGAACTCGCCGTCGTCGACGACGTGTTCGATGACCTGCGTGACGTCGTAGGGCTGGTTCGTGGAGTCCGGGATCACGACGTCGAGCTCACGGTCGGCGTCGGTGGTCTCGAGCTCGGGGGCGACGTCGTAGGCCGGGGCGTCGGACAGGTTGTTGTCCGGCAGGAACCCGATCAGCGACCGGGCGTAGTCGAGCGCGTCGGACTCGTCCTCGGCCAGCCAGTGCGCGACACCGGAGACGGCGTTGTGCGTCTGGGCACCGCCGAGCTCCTCGAAGCCGACGTCCTCGCCGGTGACGGTCTTGATGACGTCCGGCCCGGTGACGAACATGTGGCTGGTCTTGTCGACCATGATCACGAAGTCGGTGAGGGCGGGGGAGTACACCGCGCCGCCGGCGGCCGGGCCCATCACGATCGAGATCTGCGGGATGACCCCGGAGGCCGCGGTGTTGAGCCGGAAGATCTCGCCGTACTTGCCGAGGGCGACCACGCCCTCCTGGATGCGGGCGCCGCCGGAGTCGAGGATGCCGATGATGGGGACGCCCGTCTTCAGCGCGTGCTCCATCACCTTGATGATCTTCTCGCCGGCGACCTCGCCCAGGGATCCGCCGAAGACGGTGAAGTCCTGCGCGTAGACGGCGACCTGGCGGCCGTGGATCGTGCCGAAGCCGGTGACGACCGCGTCACCGTAGGGCCGCTTGGCGTCCATGCCGAAGGCGTGGGTGCGGTGCCGGACGAACTCGTCGAGCTCGACGAAGGAGTTCGGGTCGAGCAGCTGCTCGATCCGCTCGCGCGCCGTCGTCTTGCCCTTGGCGTGCTGCTTCGCGATCGCGGTCTCGCCTGCGGCGGTCACGGCTTCGTGGTAGCGCACGCGGAGGTCGTCGAGCCGGCCGGCGGTCGTCGAGAGATCGGGGGTGTCTCCTGTGGTCACCCGATCACCCTACCGGCGGTGCTGGACGGCCCCGTTGGAGGACCCCCACGGTTCCGGGCCGTAGGTTTGCGTGCATGTCCACACCGGTCACGCCCGACTTCGCCTCCGCCCGCGCCGCCGTCGTGGGCGCCGGAGCGACGATGACGGTGCTCCCGACGACCGGGTCGACGAACGCGGACCTGCTCCGCGACGCCTCGGACCGCGCCTCCGGCAGCGTCGTCGTGACGCTCGAGCAGACCGCCGGTCGCGGTCGCCTCGACCGCTCCTGGGTTGCCCCGGCGGGCCAGACCCTGGCGGCCAGCGTGCTGGTGCGGGCGGACCTCGACCCGCGCGACCGGGGTTGGCTGCCGCTGGTCGCCGGCGCTGCGGTCCGCGACGCCGTCGCCGGCGCGCTCGACACCGCCCACGACCGCGTGCTCGTGAAGTGGCCGAACGACGTGCTCGTCGACGGCCGGAAGGTCAGCGGCGTGCTCTGCCAGGTCGCCGCCGACGGGTCGGTCGTCGTCGGGGTCGGTGTGAACCTCACCATCCCCGCCACGGACCTGCCGACCCCGACCGCGACCTCCCTGCTCGTCGCCGGTGCGACCGGACCGGCCACGGCACTCGCCGACACCGTCCTGACGGGCTTCTGGACGGGCCTCCAGGAGGCCGTGGCCGGGCTGGTCGCCGGTGGTGCGGCTGCCGACGCGGTCCGCTCCCACGTGCGCGCCGTGTGCGGGACCGTCGGCCAGCGGGTGCGCCTCGAACTGCCGGACGGGTCCACCGTCGAGGCCGACGCGACCGGCGTCGACGACGACGGCCGCATCACGATCCGGGACCGGACCGGTGCCTCCAGGGGCGTCGCGGTGGGGGACGTCACCCACCTGCGCTATGCATGAGCCCATGACCGACGAGCCTGCCCCCGAGCTCGTCGTCGCCCGGCTCCGGCCACACGCCCGACGTCTCGTCCGGCCCGCGGTCTTCGTGGTCCTCGTCGCGGCCGCCGGCGGGTTCGGCTTCGGGGTGTTCCGCGCGGAACTCGCCTGGCTCAACGTCGTCGTCGCGGTCCTCGTCGTCGTGCTCGTGCTCGTCGGCGGGCTGGTGCCACTGCTGCGGTGGATGTCCGAGCGGTACGTCGTGACCACCCGGCGACTCGTCGTTTCGCACGGACTCGGCACCCGGACCCGGCGGGAGCTCCTGCACTCCCGCGGGTACGACGTCACCGTGCGGCGGCAGGGCGCCCAGGGGTTGTTCCGGTCCGGTGACGTGCTCGTGTTCCCCGGCGACGACCCGGCGCTCGTGCTCGCCGACGTGCCGCACGCGGACCTCGTCGTCGCCGTGCTGCACGACCTGGTCGAGGCGCACGAGGCCCGTCGTCGACACCGCGAACCCGACTGGGACGACATCGTCCGCGGCACCGCACGACACGACCGCTGACGGCTCGGTGCGGTGAACCGCCTGCGTTCTTGCGGTTCACCGTCGTGTGGACCCGGTCACGACCCGGTACCGTCGTCCACGTGCGTATCTCTGTCATCGGCTGCGGTTACCTCGGTGCCGTCCACGCCGCCTCCATGGCCAAGCTCGGACACGACGTCGTCGCGGTCGACGTCGACCCGGGGAAGATCGAACGACTCGCGGCGGGCGAAGCACCGTTCTTCGAGCCCGGTCTGCCCGAGATCCTGACCGAGGCGCTCGCCTCCGGCCGGATCCGGTTCACGACCGACATGGCCGAGGTCGCCGGCGCCCGCGTCCACTTCGTCGCGGTGGGGACGCCCCAGGGGCCGACCGGTGCCGCCGACCTGAAGTACGTCGACGCGGCCGTCGCCTCGCTCACGGAGCACCTCTCCGCCGGTGACTTCGTCGTCGGCAAGTCGACCGTGCCGGTGGGCACCGCGGCCCGCCTGGCCGCCGACGTCAGCGCGGCCGTCCCCGGTGCCACGCTGGTGTGGAACCCCGAGTTCCTCCGCGAGGGCTTCGCCGTGCAGGACACCATCGCGCCGGACCGCCTGGTCTACGGCGTGCCTGCCGGACCCGAGGGCGACGCGGCCGTCGCGGCCCTCGACGAGGTCTACGCCGTCGCGCTCGCCGACGACACCCCCCGGCTCGTCGTCGACCTGGCAACCGCCGAACTCGTCAAGGTCAGCGCGAACGCCTTCCTGGCGACCAAGATCTCCTTCATCAACGCGATGGCCGAGATCGCCGAGGTCGTCGGCGCCGACGTCACCGCGCTCGCCGACGCCATCGGTCACGACGCCCGCATCGGTCGGAAGTTCCTCAACGCCGGCCTCGGCTTCGGCGGCGGTTGCCTGCCGAAGGACATCCGCGCGTTCCAGGCCCGTGCCGACGAGCTCGGTGTGGGGGAGTCGCTCGCGTTCCTCGCGGACATCGACGCGATCAACCTCCGCCGTCGCGCCCACGTCGTCGAGCTCGCCACCCAGGCCCTCGGCGGCGACGTCACCGGCAAGCGCGTCGCGGTCCTCGGGCTCGCGTTCAAGCCGAACTCCGACGACGTCCGTGACTCCCCGTCGCTCGACATCGCCGCACGCCTGCGTGAGCTCGGAGCCGAGGTCGCCGCGTACGACCCCGAGGCGATCGGCACCGCACGCCGCCTGCACCCCGAGCTGGACTACGTCGAGTCCGCGACCGAGGCCGTCACCGGCGCGGACATCGTGCTCGTCCTCACCGAGTGGAACGAGTTCCGCGAACTCGACGCCGCCACCGTCGCCGCTGCCGTCGCGAACCCCGTCGTCATCGACGGCCGCAACTGCCTGGACCGCGACGCCTGGCGTGCCGCGGGCTTCGCGTACCACGGGATGGGGCGCTGAGCCCCTCCCGCAGAGGCCACCGGCGGCCGGCCGCGACCGGCGCCGGTGGGACCGTCGTCGCTGCCCTCCGCCCGCACCGGTAGTCTCGGTGGCCATGTCCGGAAGAACAGTCGACGCGACGCGACCAGGGCGCTCGGCGGAGCGCGGGGACCGGACGATCGTCACCCGGCTGCGATCGTTCGCCGCGCCCAGCCATTGGGGTGTCCTGCTGGCACACCCCTGGGTGTTCCGCACCGCGATGATCGTCTTCGTCGTGTTCGGCGTGCTGTTCGCCGTGATCCTGCGCTACCCGATCGTCGACGGCAACGGGACCGTTCCCTACGTGGGCACGATCGCGCCGGACGAGCACCGCCACATCGCGAACATCCTGTTCTACGCGCACCGCTCGATCACGTCCGGACCGATCATCGACAGCGTGCCCACGCGCGACCTCGCGATGGGCGAGGTCCTCCGGTTCCCGAGCTACTTCTACTACTACGTCATGTCCTTCCCCGTGAAGGTGATGATCAACGAGGCGTTGCCGTACTCCTGGATCGTCGTCTTCCTGCGGCTCGTCAACCTCGTCGCCGGGCTGCTCGGACTCGTGGTGGCGCGCCGACTCCTCAAGGCGACGGGCTTCTCCGAGTCGATCGCGGTGCTGGCGGTCGTCCTGCTCGCCTTCACCGGCCGGTACATGTGGCAGTCGGCCGCCGTCAGCTACGACCCGGCAGCGATGACGCTGTTCCTCCTGTGCCTGTACTTCTGCGCGCGGTTCATCCACGCGCCGAGCCCGGCGACCCTCGCGAAGGCGGTCGTCGTCGGCGGCTGGGCCATCATCGGCAAGTACACGTTCGTCCCGTTCGTCGTGGTCGCCATCGTGGTCGCGGTCGTGATGGTCGCGCAGCGCGACGGGCTCCGGGGCGTCGTGGACGTGCGGCACGCGCTGTCGTCCTTCCGCGACGGGGTGCGCCGACGCACGGCCGGTACGGTCGCCTGGATGCTGGCCTTCGTCGTGGCCGCGGCGATCATCGTGGAGCGGTTCGGCGTCAACCTCATCGTCTACCGTCAGTTCAACCCTGACTGTGACAAGCTCCACACCCACCAGCAGTGCCTCACGTTCGACATCTACACCCGGAACTACAACGCCGAGCGCAACCACGACCTCGCGGTCCTCAGCGGTGCGCCGCAGACACCGTTCGACCTCCTCGAGTTCGCGGGGCGCTGGTGCACGACGTACTTCCAGTCGATCTTCTTCTACCGTGACCGCAACTCGACGTGGGCGGTGCAGCCGGTCGTCGCGCTCCTCGGGGCGCTGGTGTTCGTCGCCGCGTGCATCGCCGTGCTGTTGACGCTCCGCTCGATCCTGCGGACGCGAGGTTTCGTGTGGGGCGTCGCCGTCGCCGGTGTCTACGTCGCGGCGATGTTCGTGTTCAACCTGCAGACCTTCCTGCGTCTCGACAACGACTTCGCGTTCTCCGGGCGCTACCTGCTCCCGGTGCTCCCACTGATCTACGCCATCGCGATCGTCGCGGCGCTCGCCTTCTGGCGCTCGCTCCCGTCGGGGTGGCGTCGCGTGGTTGTCGTCCCGGTGGTGGTGGTCGTCCTGGTGGTCCTCGTGCTCTACTCCGCGCCCGTCGCGTTCTTCACCTACGCGCGTGACCCGAGCTGGTACACCGACACGGCGCTCCGACTGCTGCCGCACTGGCTGACGGGGGCGGGGTCCGGCGCATGAGCACCACCACGCCCTGGTTCCGCCGCCGACGCTGGTCGATCGGCATCGTCCTCGTCCTCGTCGTGCTCGTCGCCGGCGCGTACCAGCGCGTGTCCTCCGGCCCGGCCGGCGAGGACGTCGCCGGCTGCACGATCGTCAACCACCCGTCGATCGACAGCCGGACCCACTGCCGGAACGCCGACCTGGCCGGCCGTGACCTCCGTCAGCGCGACCTCCGGCTCGCGGATCTGCGGGGCGCCGACCTCGCTGGGGCCGACCTCAGCGGGGCGATCCTCTACGGCGCAGACCTGACCGGCGCGGACCTGACGGGCACGGACCTCGGCGGTGCCGACCTCACGTCCGCGAACCTGACGAACGCGTCGATGGTGAAGACCCGGCTCGGCGCGGCCGTCATCGCGGGCATCACCATCACGGGGACCACACTCGCCGCACCGTCGCAGTCCGTGTGGGCCGACGGGGCCACGCCCGTGCTGCTGCGGTGGTCCTCCGGGACCCTGCCGGGCATCGTGCAGAACACGTGCGACTCCCGTGAGGGCCTGTTCTACCCGGGCGACAACCCGGTGTCGTGCCAGCTCGCCACCGGCACCGACGCAGGACAGTCCGCGGTGTACCAGATCCAGATCGAGGTCAAGCAAGCACCGGAGATCACCGCGCCGTCCTCGGTGACCCTGACCGCCGGTCGCCCGGCCTCCGTGCAGGTCCACGCCGACAGCCCGTACCCGCAGGTCCAGGCGCACGTCGACGGGCTCCCGACGGGCCTGCGGTGGGACGCTGCGACCCAGCGCATCGTCGGTACCCCGACGTCGGCCGCGGTCGGGGACCACACCGTCGTGCTCCGGGCGGACAACGGCCGGGCGGTCCGGAAGACGATCCGCATCACCGTCCTCGCCGGCTGACCCGGCCGGGGCCGATCGGGCGCGAGGGACAACGGTTGCCGGTTAGAGTTGAGTCGATGTTCGCATTCGAAGGGGGCTCTCCCGTGCAGCGCCTCCGCGGCGCCCACGCGGCACGGGGTCGTCCGTCCGAGGTCGTCCGGGACGCGATGCTCGAGACACCGGGCCGTCTCGGTGCCCTCCTCGCCCGTCCGTGGGTGTTCTGGACGGCGATCGGCGTCTTCGTGGCGCTGGGCGTCCTCTTCGCGGTGATCCTGAAGTACCCGGTGGTCGACGGTGACGGACACGTCCCGTACACCGGCACGATCGCACCGGACGAGCACCGGCACATCGCCAACATCCTGTACTACGCACAACGCCCGGTGACCGCAGGGCCGGTGCTGCACCACATCGCGCCGTCCGACCTGGCGATGGGGGAGATGCTCCGCTTCCCGAGCTACGTCTACTACTACGTGGTGAGCTTCGCGGTGAAGCCGATCATCAACCTCGGGCTGCCGTACTCGTACATCGTGGTCGCCCTGCGACTGGTGAACGTCGTCGTGGGGGCCATCGGGCTGATCGTCACACGTCGACTCCTCCGGACGATGGGGTTGTCCGAGGCGGTCGCGGTCCTGACCGTGATCATGCTCATCGGCACGGGCCGCTACGTCTGGCAGTCGTCAGCCGTCAGCTACGACGCCCCGTCGATGACACTGTTCCTCTGCACACTGCTGTACAGCGCCCGGTTCCTCCGCGAACCGAGCTGGGGATCGCTCGCCAAGGCGGTCGTCCTGAGCGGGTGGACGGTGCTGTTCAAGTACACGTTCATCCCGTTCGCGGTGGTGGCGATCGTCGTCGCCGTGGTGCTCGGGCTGCGTCGCCACGGCTGGCACAGTCTGTCGACCCCGCTCCGCGGCTTCGTGGACGCCGTCCGGACCCGGGCGGTGCGGACCGCGCTCTGGTCGGTGTCGTTCGTCCTGGTGGCCGCCCTCGTGGTCGAGCGGCTCGGGGTCAACCTCGTCATGTACCGGGCGTTCAACCCGGACTGCTCCGCTCTGCACACGCACGCGCAGTGCATGCGGTTCTCCATCTACGCCCGCAACTTCCAGGCCACGCGGAGCCACGAGCTCGCCCAGGCCAACGGGCAGTCGTCGAGCGTCCCCGACCTGCTGGAGTTCGCCGGCCGTTGGGCGACCACGTACTTCCAGTCCGTCTTCTTCTACCGGGACCGGAACTCGACGTGGTCGGTGCAGCCCGCGGTCATCGTGCTGGGTGCGCTCGTCGTCGTCGCCGCCGTCGTGCTCACGTCGGCCATGGTCCGGTCGCTGTTCCGCACCCGGGCGCTCGTGTGGGCCGTCACCGTCGCGGGCGTCTACACGGTCGCGATGTTCGTCTTCAACCTCCGGACGTTGCTCACGCTGGACAACGAGTACGCCTTCTCGGGTCGCTACATGCTCCCCGTCCTGCCACTCGTGTACGCGCTCTTGATCGTCGCTGCCCTGGGGGCGTGGCGCCGCCTGCGCAACCGGTGGCGCACCGTACTGGTCGTGCCCGTCCTGCTCCTCGGGCTCGTGGTGGTGCTCCTGTTCAGCACGCCGTTCGCGTTCTTCACGTACGCGAACTCGCCCGACTGGTACACCAACTCGGCGCTCGACCTGCTGCCGCACTGGATGACCGGCGTGGACGACGTCGTGGTGCCGTCGGCGGTGCAGCAGTGACCGGCACCGTGGCACCACGGCGGCGGCTGCTCTCGGTGGTGGCGGCCGTCCTCGTCGTCGCCCTGGTGGTCGCCGTCCTCCTCGCCCTCCGCGCCGCTCGGGAGCGCACGCAGTCCGCCGCCCGCACCGTCGGCTCCTGCTCCGTGCTGCTCCACCCCGGGCCCGACGTCCGCACGCACTGCCCCGGCGTGGACTGGTCCGGCCGCAGCCTCAGCGGGACGGACCTGCGCTTCGCCGACCTCACCGACGCCCGCCTGGGTGGCGCCGACCTGCACGACGCGGTCATGTTCGGTGCCGACCTCAGCCGCGCCGACCTCCGTGGCGCCGATCTGCGCGGTGCGGACCTGACCGGCGCGGTCCTCACCGACGCGCAGATCGAGGACGCCCGGCTCGACGGCGCTGCCATCGCGGGCATGCAGTTCTCCGGCACCGTGTTGGCGGCGTCCGGGCAGCTGGTCTGGGTCCAGCCCGGGCAGGGACCGGCCACGGTGTCGTGGACGTCCACTTCGCCGTCCGGGGTGATCAGCAACACCTGCGTCGACAAGCAGGGCCTGTTCTACCCGGGGACGACGCAGGTGCGCTGCATCGTGGCGACCGGCCCGGACGGCTACCAGGTGGCGCAGTACGACGTGCCGATCACGGTCAACCAGGCACCCACCGTCGACGCCCCGGCGACGGTCGCGGCGACGGTCGGCCAGCCGGTCTCCGTCCAGCTGGCGGCGAGCAGCCCGTTCCCGGCGATCGGCCTGACGGCGCTCACGGGAGACCTGCCGGACGGTCTGTCCTGGGATCAGGACACCCTGCAGGTCGTCGGCACGCCGACCGAGGCCGCGATCGGGACGCACGTCGTCGTGTTCCGGGCTGAGAACGGCATGGCGGCCGAGGCGTCGATCACGATCACCGTCTCCGCGGTGGACCCCGCAGCCCCCGTCGACCCGGCAGCGCCGGCCGGCACGACCGACCCCGGTGCAACGGACCCTGGAGCCCCCGACCCGGCCGGGATCGACCCGTCGACCGGACTCCCGACCGCGGCGGCGACCGCCGTGCCGACGGAGCCGTAGCCCCGTCAGCGCGTCGAGCTCGACGCCTCCGTGCTCCGCGCCGACTCCTGCTCGACCCGGTCGGGGTGGTACACCCAGGTCTTGTAGAGCCAGAACCGGAACGCTGTGCCGAGGACCAGCCCGATGCCGTTGCCGGAGACGTTGTCCGCGAGCGCCGAGGTGAACCCGAGCGCGTAGTGGGAGACCGCGAGGCAACCGAGCGAGATCACCATGCCGCCGAGCGACACGACGACGAACTCGACGCCCTCCTTCGCGGCGACCGAACGGCGCTGGTGGCGGAAGGTCCAGTACCGGTTGCCGACCCAGTTGACGAAGATGGCCACGGCGGTGGACACGACCTTCGCCCAGAAGGGTCCAGAGTGGACGTCCTGCGGCGAGAGCACCGTCGCACGCAGCAGGTTGAACACCCCGAAGTCGACGACGAAGCCGACGGCACCGACGACCCCGAACCGGGCGAGCTGTGCGATGAGACGGCGCACGGGGCCTCCTGGATCCGTAGAGTGAGGTGCTGACCGGTCGGTGCGACCGGCGGCGGTGGATCGGCGATCGACCACCCGGAATCGTAGACGACCGGTTCTCCCCGCGTGGTGGGAACCGCGGAAGGAAGACACAGCATGGCGTTGCGCGTCGGAGTCGTCGGCGGAGGGCAGCTCGCCCGGATGATGGTGCCGGCGGCCGTGGAGCTCGGGCTCGACATCCGCGTCCTGGCCGAGGGGCCCGGGATGTCCGCGGCCATCGCCGCCACCGCCGAGGGCGACTACCACGACGCCGACACGGTCCTCGCGTTCGCCCGGGACGTCGACGTCGTCACGTTCGACCACGAGCACGTTCCCCAGGACGTGCTGCGCGCGCTCGTCGGCGCCGGGGTGGCCGTGCGCCCGGGGCCGGACGCGCTGGCGGTCGCGCAGGACAAGATCCTGATGCGCACGCGGCTGTCCGAGCTCGGACTGCCGGTGCCCGACTGGTCGGCCGTCCACGACGCCGACGAGCTCCGCACGTTCCTCGACGACCACGGCGGGAAGGTCGTCGTGAAGACGGCGCGTGGAGGGTACGACGGCAAGGGCGTCCGGGTCGTGACCGATCCGTCCCAGGTCGACGACTGGTTCGTCGCGCTGGCGGAGACCGGCGGCGAGCAGGCGCTCCTGGTCGAGGAGTTCGTCCCGTTCACCCGCGAGCTGGCCCAGTCGGTGGCGCGCCGACCCTCGGGCGACGTCGTCGCGTGGCCCCTGGTCGAGACGCAGCAGCGTGAAGGCGTCTGCGCGGAGGTCATCGCGCCGGCTCCGGACAGCGCCGGACGACTCGCCGACCTGGCCGAGTCGATCGCGGTCCGCATCGCGGAGGAACTCGACGTCACCGGTGTCCTCGCGGTCGAGCTCTTCCAGACCGGCGATGAACGGATCCTCATCAACGAGCTCGCGATGCGTCCGCACAACACCGGCCACTGGTCGATCGACGGCGCGACGACCAGCCAGTTCGAACAGCACCTCCGTGCCGTCCTGGACCTGCCGCTCGGTACCACCGGCATGGACGCGCACGTCGCCGTGATGGTGAACGTCCTCGGCGGTCCGGCCGACGGTGACCTCGCGGCGCGGTACCCCGCGGCGCTCAGCGCGTTCCCCGAGGCGAAGTACCACTTCTACGGCAAGGCCCCGCGGCCTGGCCGGAAGATCGGGCACGTGACCGTCAGCGGCGACGACGTGGACGACGTCGTCTTCCGTGCGCGGAGCGCGGCGGCGCACTTCGACGACTGATCCCGGGCCGGGACGGGAGGCTCGTGGCGGGCCCGCCACGAGCCTCCCGTCCGTCCGGTGACACGCCCGGTGCCGGCACCACCCGTCCAGGTGGCACCCGCACTGGCGGCTGGTCGCGGCCGCCGTCCCGTGGTGCGATGGAGGCTCACGTCGGTCGTCGAGGGGAGCTCCATGTCAGGCCGTCCGTCTGCCCGCGTCGTCCTCTGGACCGTGGCGTCCGTCGTCGCGTCGCTCACGCTCGGTTCGGTCGTCGCCGCACCGGTCCCGGCGCACGCCGCCACCGCCATCGCCACGCCCGAATCGATCCGCGCCGCGTCCGCCGCGGACCTCTACCGGAACGGCCCGTACACGTCGCCCACCAGCGAGGCGGCGAAGGCTGCCACCGCGCTGGCGACGTCGGACCCGGCCGGGGCCCGGGCCGCGTCCACCATCGCCCGGTACCCGGTTGCCACGTGGCTCGGCGAGTGGACGACCGGTGCCGCGCTCGACCGGACGCTCGACACGGCGACCGCCGGCGCGGCGGCGACGGGGACCACCGCGGTCTTCGTCACCTACGCCATCCCGCAGCGCGACTGCGGCGGCTACTCCGCCGGCGGCTTCGACGAGACGACCTACGACGCGTGGGTCGACCGGATCGCGGCGCGGCTCGCCGGCAAGCACGCCGCGGTCGTCGTCGAGCCCGACTCGCTCGCGATGCTCAGCAACGACCGCTGTACCGCCCCCCTCGGGACGCAGCGGTACCGGATCCTGTCACGTGAGGTCGCCGCGTTCACCGCCGCCGGCGTGCCGGCGTACCTCGACGCGGGCAACTCGAACTGGGTGCCACCGGCGACGATGGCGGCCCGGCTCGAGAGCGCGGGCGTCCGGCAGGCCCGCGGGTTCTTCACCGACGTCGCGAACCACTACGCGGTGGCCCAGGAACAGGCCTACGCGGAACAGGTGTCGACGCGCACGGGCGGCTCGCACTACGTCATCGACACCTCACGGAGCGGCCAGGGATGGCGCGGGACCTGGTGCAACGCGCCGGGGGCCGGTCTCGGTCCCTCGCCGCGCGTGGCCGCCGACGGCTCGGCGCTCGACGCGCTGCTCTGGGTGAAGACTCCCGGCGCGAGTGACGGCACCTGCAACGGCGGCCCGGCGGCGGGGAAGTGGTACTCGGCCTCCGCGCAGGCGCTGGTCGCGAACGCCGTCCTCGGTCTGCCGCCGGCCGTCCGTTCACCGGTCGGCACCCTCGACACCGTGACGGGCTCGGGCGGGTCCGTCCGTGTCCGCGGGTGGGCGTTCGACGAGGACGAACCGGACGCGCCGGTCGGTGTCCGGGTGACCGTCGACGGCCAGGGATCCGGGTCGGCCGATGCGGACCGCCCACGCCAGGACATCGGCGACGCGTACGGCGTCGGTGGCGACCACGGGTTCGACCTCACCGTCCCGGCCGCAGCGGGCACGCGGACGGTCTGTGTCACCGCGGTGAACACCGGCCGTGGCAGCGACGCTCCGCTCGGGTGCGAGGACGTCACCGTCCCCGGCCACGACCCGGTGGTCCGGGTGACCCAGGCCAGCGTCGTCGCGGCCGGCATCCGCGTGCAGGGTCTGGCGTACGACGGCGACGACGTCGGCTCGGCGGTGACCGTCGCCCTGCGCGTCGACGGCCGGACGGTGCGGACGACCACCGCCGACGGAGAGCGGGCCGACCTGCGAACGAGTGGTGTCGGCACCGCGCACGGGTTCGTGGCCGTGCTGCCGGCCGGAGCCGGCGCACACACCGTCTGCGCCCGCGCGACGAACACCGGTGGCGGCCAGGACGTCACCTCGCGGTGTGTCGCTGTGACGGTGGCCGCGAGTGCTCCGACCGGCCGGTTCGAGCGGGCCACCTCGAGCGCGCACCGCCGGGTCGACCTCCGCGGGTACGCCTTCGACCGGGAGGACACCGGCGTACCGGTCTCGATCCGGGTCACCGTCGACGGCGAGCGTGTCGCGCAGGTCACGGCGAACGCGGGCCGGCCGGACGTCGACCGCAGGACCGGGGCCGGCACGACCCACGGTTTCGCGGTGCGGGTCGTCGCGGCCAGCGGGGAGCGGCGCGTCTGCGTGCGCGCCGTCGGCATCGGCGCCGGCGGGGACCGCGACCTCGGTTGCCGCACGACCACCGTCCGGTGAGCGGGCGGCCCGTCCGGCCACCGCTCGTGGATAAGCTCGTGGGGTGACCGACACCACTGCGCCCGCACCGCTCGTCTCGATCATCATGGGCTCCGACTCGGACTGGCCGACCATGCGCGCCGCTGCGGAGATCCTCGACGAACTCGAGATCCCCTTCGAGGCCGACGTGGTCTCGGCGCACCGGACCCCGGACAAGATGGTCCGGTTCGGCCGTGCGGCCGCCGGGCGGGGCATCCGCGTCGTCATCGCCGGTGCCGGGGGCGCCGCGCACCTCCCGGGCATGGTCGCGTCGCTCACGACGCTCCCGGTGATCGGTGTCCCCGTGCAGCTCGCGCGTCTCGACGGACTCGACTCGCTGCTCTCCATCGTGCAGATGCCCGCGGGCATCCCGGTGGCGACGATGGCGATCAACGGTTCCGCGAACGCCGGCCTGCTCGCCGCACGGATCATCGGGTCGTCCGAGCCCGCCGTGGCGGAGCGGCTGGCGGAGTACGCCGCGCGTCTCGAGCAGGTCGTCGAGCGGAAGGCCGCAGCGCTGCGCGACCAGCTCTGACCGGCGGCGGCCAGCGGGCCCTGTCCGGTGAGCCCTGTCCGGTGAGCCCCGACCGGTGAGCCCCGTCCGGTGAGCCCCGTCCGGCGGCCGCCCACCGACTCCGGCAGGAGGCGGTGGCCGACCCCGTCAGGTGGCGGCGCTCGGGCCGGTCAGGAGGCGGTGGCCGACCCCGTCAGACCGTCGACGGTGACCGTCCTGGTGGCGCCGGACGCCGTGACGGTGGCGGTCCAGACCGGCGCTGAGCCGGATCCACCGAGCACGAGTGAGGTGAGGCTGCTGCCCGGCACGGCGGCGAGGGCGCGCGTCGCCGCGTCGGCGGCCTGCACCCGCAGCGAGCCGGAGCGGGCGACGTTCACGGCCTTCGTCGCGGCGTCGGCGTCCTTCGGGAACGGCCCTGACGTCACGCGGTCGAGCGTCGCGGAGACCACCGACTGCGTCTGCGAGCCGTCCGGGCCGGACACGACGACGGTCCAGTTGTCGCCGGCACCGACGATCGAGACGGTCGTGCCACCGCCCGCCGCTGCGACACCCTGCGCGGCGACGGCGCCGAAGTCCACCGAGGTCGGCTGGTCGACACCGCTGCCGTTGCCGGTGCCGGGCACGTTGCCGTCGTCCGCGGAGCCGGTCTGGTCGTCCGAGGGGGTGCCTGCCGACGGGGGCGCCGAGGTCGCGCTCGACGGGGTGTCCGTCGCCGCCGGGGTGCGGGTCGTGCGTCCGGTCGGCTCCGGCGAGGCCGACCGCGAGCTCGAGGGCGTCCGGGAGGGAGCCGGGTCGTCCCCACCGGAGCAGGCGGCCAGGGTCGTCGTCAGGCTGAGTCCGATCACGACCGAGGCGGTGATGACCGGGAGGGATCGACGTCGTTGCATGCCCCGATGATGACAGTGACGGCGGGCCGCCCCGGGCGGCGACACGGTGCGGCCGGCCATCGATGCCGAGCCGTGATCCGACGCGTCCGGTCAGAGGTCGGCGTGCAGCTGCCAGACCTCGAGCGCGGAGTCGTGCCAGTCGAACATGCGTGCGCGGTCCGGCCCCGCGACGGCGAGTTGGCCGGCCAGGTGCGGGTCGTTGACCACCTGGTAGACCGCCTGCGCGATCCGTTCCGGGTAGCCGTCGCGGGGGTTCCGTTCGACGGTGATCCCGGCGTCCGAGGCGACTTCACGGACAGCGGGGTCGTCGGAGTGCACGACCGGCGTCCCGAAGCTCATCGCCTCGACGACGGGCAGCCCGAAGCCCTCGGCGAGGCTCGGGAACACGAACACCGTCGCCCGGTCGTAGACGACGGCCAGGTCGGCGTCCTCGATGTGGCCGAGCACCTTCACCCGGTCGGCGGCGAGACCGGCGCGTTCCGCCGTCTCGGCGACGTCGACGTCGCCCCAGCCGTCCGGCCCGGCGATGACCAGCGGGATGTCCGTCGGGGCGTCGGGGTGCGCCATCGCCTCGATCAGCGAGCGCAGGCCCTTGCGCGGCTCGAGCGTGCCGACCGCCAGGACGTAGCGCGGCGGCAGACCCAGGCGCTCCGCTCGGAGGTCCGCGTCGACGGGCACACGGAGTCGGGCACTCGGCGCTCCGCCGATGACCCGGAGTCGGTCGTCGAAGCGGTGCACGTCGTTGAGCGCGGCGGCGACCGCGTGTGTGGGGACGACGACGGCGTCAGCGTAGCGGTAGGCCCGCTTCACCATCGCTTTGTGGAAGTGCACCCCGCGGGGCGTCAGGGTCTCCGGGTGGGTCCAGGGGACCGTGTCGTGCACCGTGACGACGATCTGGTGGCCGACGTCCTGCACCCGGTCGTGCTTCACGAGGGGAGCGAGCACGCTCGGGGCGTGCACCATGCCGTGTGAAGCGCGGCGGGCCAGTCCGGCCTGCCATGCGAGGGAGAGCTCCCGACGGGGGAGGGCGAGCCGCTCCAGGTCCGCGAGTCCGGGCAGCAGGGTGCGCAGCCGCTGCAGCTCGGCGGAGGAAGCCGCCGAGACCACGGCTTCGACGTCGCACCCGGCGGGGGCGGTCTCGATGAGCTTCCGGGTGAGTTCCTCCGCGTAGCGTCCGATGCCGCCCGGGACCGGTGCGATCACCTGGTCCACGATCACGCGGAGAGTGGTCATGCGGTGGGGCTCCTCGGGCTGGTCGGACTGGACGATCGGCCGTCCGGACAGGTCGGCCGGTCGTCCGCACGGGACACTATCAGGGCGTGCCGGGACTTCCCGGCACGCCGCCGACCGGGTCGACCGCGGCCGTGCGGCGGCGGTGCCGGATCGCCAGCGCGGCTCCGAGACCGGCGAGGACCACGTCCCCGAGGGTCATGAACGCACGACTGATGACGGCGAGCGCGAGGGCTCCGGTCGGGTCCGTCACCGATCCGAGCAGCAGGAGCAGGACGGCTTCGCGGGGGCCGAGACCGGCCGGGGCGATCACGACGAGGAACCCGACGAGCCAGGCGACGGCGTACGCGCCGGTGGCGACGGGGAAGAGCACGGCCGAGTCGGCGCCGAAGGCCTGCAGGACGAGCGTCGCCTGCCCGCCGTAAGCGAGCCACATCACGACCGACCAGACGATCGACATGACGGTGCCGGTCCAGGTCAGGGTGATCTCCTGCGGCGGGCGGCGCAGGAGCCGCATCGCGACCGCGATCAGCCGACCGAGCACCGGCGGCGTCAGCGCCACGAGCCCGATCACCACGACGACGGCGAGCCACCAGAACGCCTGCAGGCCGTCGGGGGAGCCGAGGAGCAGCGCGACGATCCCGACCAGCGCGGCGGTCACCATGCTGACCAGCATCGACGCCAGCGACGCGACGGCGCTGCCGGTCCGAGCCAGGCCGTGCGCGCGGCCGAGTTCCGCCTGCGCGGCGATCGACCACACACCGCCCGGGATGTACTTGCCGAGCTGCCCGACGAAGAAGATCGACGAGGCCGCGGCGGGTCGGACCCGGAACCCGGTCGCCGCCATCATCGCCCGCCACGAGAGCATGTTCGCGATGAGGGCCACGAGGGTGAGCACGACGCCGAGCGTGACGGTGCGGGCATCGAGCCGCGCGAAGTCGACGACGATCTCGTCCCACTGCCGGGCCACGCCGACGACGAGGAGCACCACCGCGACGGCAGCCGCGGCCCACTTGACCGCGTTCAGGATGCGGGCTCGCCGGCTCCGGGGCGCGACGACGGGCACCTCGGCACCGATCGTCTGGTCGGTGTCGGGGGTGTTGGCGGGCTGTCCATCGGCCGGATCTGCGTCGGCGGCGGACCCCGTAGGCTGTCGTGCGTCCATCGACCGACAACTCTAAGCGAGAGCGCTGATGCATCCCGACCCTGTTGCTCGTCCGACCCTGCTCGTCGCCGCATCGACGTTCCCGGCCGAGGCGGGTGACGGCACCCCGGGGTTCGTGCTCGACCTGGCCCGCGCACTGTCCAGCGACCACCGTGTCGTGGTCGTGGCCCCGATGACGAAGGGTGCGACGAAGCACCAGCGCATCGGCGACGTCGAGGTCCGCCGCTACTCGTACTTCCCGGCCCGCTGGCAGGACCTGGCCGACGGCGCGATCGTCGACAACCTCCGCGCCGCACCCGCGCGGTGGTTGCAGGTCCCGTTCTTCTTCGGTGCGATGGCCCTCGCGTTCCGTCGGGAGGCTCGGCGCTCCCGACCCGACGTCGCACTGCTGCACTGGATCATCCCGCAGGGCGCCGTCGGCAAGCTCGTCCTCGGCGACCTGCCGCGCGTGGTGACCACCCTGGGCGGCGACCTCTACGCGCTCCGGAACCCGGTCCTCCAGCGCGTCAAGCGGGCCGTCATCGCGAGCGCGGCCTCCGTGACCTGCATGAGCACCGACATGGCCCTCGAACTCCGCAAGCTCGGCGCGCGCGACGACCAGGTCCACATCGTGCCGATGGGCGTCGACCTCGAGCCGATCTCGCGTGCAGTGGCCGACGAGACCCGCACCCCGGGTCGCCTGCTCTTCGTCGGCCGCCTCGTCGAGAAGAAGGGCGCCACCGTGCTGCTCGACGCCCTCGACCGCGTCGAGCACCGCCCTGACGAGGTCGTCGTCGTCGGTGACGGCCCCCTCCGGCAGGCGCTCGAGGCCCGTGCCGCCGCCGGCGTCGACTTCGTCGGTGCGCAGGACAAGGCCGCCCTCGCCGCCCACTACGCCAAGGCCGGCATCGCGGTCTACCCGTCCGTCCCCGCGGCGAACGGTGACCGGGACGGCTTGCCCGTCGCGCTCCTCGAGGCCATGACGGCCGGCTGCGCGGTCGTCGCGTCCGCCGTGCCCGGCATCGTCGACGTGGTCGAGGACGGCGTGAACGGCCTGCTCGTCGCTCCGGGCGATGCCGACGCCCTCGCGGCGGCGGTGGACCGGCTGCTCGCCGACCCGGCGCTCGCGGAACGTCTCGGTGCCGGTGCCCGCGCGACGGCGGCGGCGTACACCGTCGACGCCGTGGGGGACCGCTACCGGTCGCTGATCGCGGACGCGCTCGCGGGCTGACCCGGACGCTCGTCCCCGGTGGCGGCGAACGGCGCGCCCGCGTCCGGACGCCGTCGTGCGTCGAGGAAGCCCCCGACGACGCAGCCGGCAGCCGCGACGACCGAGACCCAGAACGCGACGTGCACCCACTGCGCCGCGTCGGGCACGATGCTCCGCACCTGGAGGTCGAAGAGCGTCCGGTAGGGCACGAACGCCAGCGCCACCCAGAGCGTCACCAGGACGCCCGACAGTCGACGGGACCCGGTCAAGCCCGCCCCCATGAGCAGCGTGATGGGTTCGAGCACGGTGAGCGCGTACCGCGTGATCGGGGCACCGCCGCCCGTGACGTACTGGATCTCGACGACCACGAGCAGGAGCGTCACGGCGACGAGCATGGCCACGACGAGCGCGGCGGGCAGCCACGGGCGGCCCGAGCTCGGCACGGCGCTCGTGCTCGTGCTCGTGCTCGTGCTCGGCACGGTCGGGAGCGGTGCCCGACGGCGCTGCAGCAGGCTCATGACACCCCACACGACCGCGAGCGCGACCGGGGTGAGCATGAGGACCCAGTGGGTCGGGTCGGACGGGCGGAGGATGCCGCGGTACACGCTGAACAGGCTCGTGTAGAAGGACGGGTCGAACGTCACCGCGCTGAACGACCGCTCGACGCGGTCCGCGTGCTCGAGGCCCCACTCCGCGTGCCGACCGCTGAAGTTCCCGGTGTCGATCTTGTTGTGCACGTAGAACCAGCCCGCGCACACGACGGCTGCGACGCCCGGGGTCGCCGCTGCCACCAGCCGCGCCCAGAGCGGTCGGAGCCGGCCCAGCCGGACGGACCGTGCGACGAGGAGCGACACGATGATCGCGACCATCCAGACGACGAACGTCAGCCGGGTCGCCATGCCGGCAGCCGCGACGACGGACGCACCGACGAGCAGCCGCGGTCCGACCTCGGACCGGATCGCCGCGCCGGCGACCCCGCACGCCAGGGTGCAGAGCAGGACGAACAGGACGTCGTTGTAGATCGACGAGCCCTGCTGGATGAGCATCCCGGCGAACGCGGTCGTCACGGCGACCGCACCCGGCAGGCGCACCCGGCCGGGGAAGCAGCGTGACGCGGCCCAGGCGGCGGCGAGCACCACGGCGCCGGCCAGCAGTGCACTGATGCCGCGACCGGCCATCACCGCGAGGAGCGGGTGGTGGGCGTCCCAGAGCGGGCCCACGATCGGCGCCAGGATCGCGTAGTAGAGCGGCGGGTGCTGCGAGACCCACTGCACCGGGGCCTCGACCCCGAACGGGGCCGCGTAGGTGATCCCGTCCTCGAACACCGGCAGCCGGCCGTGCCAGAGCAGCACGGCGTAGTCGAAGTGCGCCGGTTCGTCCTTGCTGCCGAGCGGCGGGTACGTGAAGAGCCGTGCGACCGAGGCAGCGACCATGAACAGCGCCGCCGACCACACGGTCAGGCTGGCCCACGCCGGGCTGCGCCAGCGTCGGGAGGACGGGGCGCGGCGGCGGTGCTGGCTCATGCGGTCTCCTGGTCGGTGGGACGGCTGCCCCGGATCGCGTCGACGGTGCGACGCACGCCGAGCTCGAACGGCACGTGTGTCCGGTCGTCCAGCGCCGTCATGACGCATGATCGGAAGCGGAGGTCCCGACCGTGTGAGGTCGCGGCGGGGTCGTGGCCCTCGCGGACGTCGAGCGGCTCGCCGAACGCGGCGGACACCGCCTCGACGACCTCGGTGATGGTGCGCCCGTGCTGGGACGCGAAGATCTTCGTCGTGGTCGGCCCGACCGCATGGTCGGCGACCACCGCGAGCCCGTCGGCCACCATCGCCGCGGCGTCGTCGATGTAGAGGTAGTCACGCGTGGTGTCCATCGGCACGTAGATCGACGAGGGACGTCGCTCGAGGTGGGCCAGCGCGAGCTGCGACACCAGGCCCTGCGGCTTCCGCAGGTTCGCACCGGGGCCGTAGAGGTTCGAGATCCGGCCGACGAGCAGGGGCGTCCCGGTCGCCTCGGCGAAGTCCCGGAAGCGGGCCTCGGCAGCGAGACGGCTGCGGCCGTAGGGCGCGAGGGGGAGCGGGTCGGTGTCCTCGTCGAACGGCGCGCCGCTCGCGCCGGCGTACACGCCACCGGCCGACGACGCGAAGAAGACCGCACCGGGGGCGTCCGGGGTCGCGCCGGCGGGGTCCAGCACCCGCTCGAGGATCGTCGACTCGGCGGTGAACGCCTGCTCGCCGGTCGCGACGATGCCGCTGCCGGCGCACCAGACGAGCCGCCAGGGCGTGTCACCGGCCTGGAGGCCCGTCACGGCTTCCCGGAGCACGGCCGCGGCCGCCTCGGTGTCGTTCCAGGGCACGCGGGGGACGACCACGCGGTCGCCGGCGCGCACGAGCTCGCCCACGACGGCACGGCCGAGGAACCCGCCGCCGCCGACGACGAGCGCAGTCGCGCCACTCACGCGGTGAGGACCCCGGCCTCGACGGCGGCGTGCAGGGCGTCCCGCCAGTGGCGCATCGGGGCGAGACCCGCGCGGGACCAACCGTCGTGGCCGAGGACGCTGTACGCCGGGCGCGGTGCCGGGCGCACGAAGGCCGAGCTGTCGGTCTCGCGCACGCGTTCCGGGTCGAGTCCGACCTCGGCGAAGATCGCGCGCGTGAAGTCGTACCAGGACCCCTGGCCGGCGTTCGTGCCGTGGTAGGTGCCCGCGGGCGCGTCGGCGTCGACGAGTGCGACGATCTGGCGTGCGAGGTCACCGGTCCAGGTCGGTTGTCCGACCTGGTCGGTGACGACGCTGACGGTGTCGTGCGTCGCCGCCAGGCGGACCATGGTCTTGGCGAAGTTCGGACCGCCGGCGCCGTACAGCCAGGCGGCCCGGACGACGTACGACGAGTCCGGGGCGACCGAGCGCACCGCGTTCTCGCCGGCGGCCTTGGTGCGGCCGTAGGCGCCGATCGGGTCGGTGGGCTCGTCCTCGGCGTAGGGCGTGGTCCCGGAGCCGTCGAACACGTAGTCCGTCGAGACGTGCACGAGCCGTGCCCCCGCGGCGACCGCGGCCGTCGCGAGCACCTCGGGTCCGCGGGCGTTCACGGCGTGCGCGTCGGACTCGTGGGACTCGGCGTCGTCGACCTTCGTGTACGCGGCGGCGTTCAGGACGACGTCGTGCCCGGCGACGGCAGCGGCGACCGCGTCCGGGTCGGTGATGTCGAGGTCGGCGCGGGAGAGCGCCGTGACCTCACGCCCGGCCAGCGCCCGCTGGAGGTCCTGGCCGAGCATGCCGGCGGCGCCGGTGATGAGGAATCGGGTCATGGTGTCGGTCCGGCTCAGGCGAGCGCGGCACGCTCCTTGAGGGGCTCCCACCAGGCACGGTTGTCGCGGTACCACTGGACGACGTCGGCGAGACCCTGCTCGAACGGAACCTCGGGCTGGTAGCCGAGCTCGGCCTGGATCTTGGAGATGTCGACCGAGTAGCGCAGGTCGTGCCCGAGGCGGTCGGCGACGCGGTCGACGTACGACCAGTCCTTGCCGGTGGACTCGAGCAGCAGCTCGGTGAGTTCCTTGTTCGTCAGCTCGGTACCGCCGCCGATGTTGTAGATCTCGCCGGCGCGGCCACGGGTCAGGACCATCGCGATGCCGCGGGTGTGGTCGTCCACGTGCAGCCAGTCGCGGATGTTGTTGCCCTCGCCGTAGAGGGGCACGTGCACGTCGTCGATGAGGTTCGTCACGAAGAGCGGGATGACCTTCTCGGGGAAGTGGTACGGGCCGTAGTTGTTCGAGCACCGCGTGATCGAGAGGTTCAGACCGTGCGTGCGGTGGTAGCTGCGGGCGAGCAGGTCGCTGCCGGCCTTCGACGCCGAGTAGGGCGAGTTCGGCTCGAGCGGCCGTTCCTCGTCCCACGAGCCCTCGCTGATGGAGCCGTAGACCTCGTCCGTGGAGACGTGCACGAAGCGCTCGGTGCCGTGGCGCAGGGCCGCGTCGAGCAGGCGCTGGGTGCCGACGACGTTCGTCTCGACGAAGATGCCGGAGTCGCGGACGGAGCGGTCGACGTGGGACTCGGCGGCGAAGTGCACGATGGCGTCGATGCCGGGCACGACCTGGTCGAGGGCGGCGGCGTCGCGGATGTCGCCCTGGACGAAGCGGTAGCGCGGGGAGTCCGCGACCGGGGCCAGGTTGGCGAGGTTGCCCGAGTAGGTGAGGGCGTCGTAGACGACGACCTCGGCGCCCTCGAGGCCCGGGTAGGCGTCCTGGAGGGTTCGACGGACGAAGTTCGAGCCGATGAAGCCGGCTCCTCCGGTGACGAGGATCTTCACGCTGGTTTCCTTTTCCTGGCCGTGGGCCGTTGTCGGTCGGCGAGCAGTCTAGCGGGGCGGGTGGACCGGGCTGTCGACGGCATCGGGGGGTGTGGACGGGAGCCGCGCGACACCCACCACGGCCACCGCCGCGGCGAGCAGGGCGACGAACGCGAGGACCCCGGTCGCGGTCGCGCCGAGGGACGCGTCGGACCAGACCGCGTAGCCGGCGCCCGGGACGAGCCGGCCACGGGCGGTCGCGAGCCCGACGGCCGCGAGGACGATCATCCCGACGACCAGGCCCACCGGCAGGAGCCGCCGGAGCCGGGTCCTGCCCGTGAGACGCCGCCATGCGAGGGCACTGAGCACGATCAGGGCGAGGACGGCGGGGAACAGGTAGCGTCCCTGCGTCCCGACGACCATCGTCGTCGTCAGGTAGCCGTGGACGCTGGTCGACGTCTGCGCTGCGAGCAGCAGCACCGGGAAGACGGCGAGGAGCACCGCGGTCCGGCGCGCCGGCCCGCGCCGGAAGGCCAGGACGGCGACGACGCCGACGGTGACCAGCGTGAGCGGGACGAGCAGCCACGGCGACATCGACGCGAAGGCGTTCGACCCGAAGCTGCCCCAGAACGTCCGGATGACCGTTCCCCAGCTCACGTCGACGAAGGTCAGCGCGTCGGGTCCCTGTCCGGCGGGGAAGGACTGCGGGGGCCGGATGGCTGCGTACCCGTCGGGCTGCAGGGTCCGGTACACGACGAGGTTCCGCACCCACCACCACCCGCCGACGGCGCCGGCCAGCAGGAGCACCCCGGCCGTCTCGACGAGTCGACGACCCCACGCCGGGGCACCGGGGCCGAGGAGCAGGGCGAGGGCCACCACGGGGACGGCGGGGAGCCCGGTGCCCTTCGTGATGACGAGCAGACCGAGGGCGATCCCGAGCGACAGCAGGACGCGCGGACGCCGGTCGCCCGTCAGCGCGAGGACGAGCACTGCTGTGACGAGCCCGCCGAGGGACATCGTGAGCGCGTCGTTCGTCACCGAGGCCGCGATCGAGGCCAGCTCCGGCACCGCCAGCACCGCGGCAGCACCGACGACGGCGGCACGCGGCGACCGGGTCAGCCGGCGGACCGCGGCCCAGGCGAGCACCGGCAAGGGCAGCACCACGAGGGCGTCGAACAGACGCAGTACCAGCAGCGCGTGGTCCCAACGCAGGTGCTCGAAACCGACGGTCCGCAGGACCGCGGCCTGCAGCAGGTACGCGGTCGGCGGGTGCTGGGTCATCTGGTCGACGGCGCCCGGGTCGATGCCCGGGTGCGCGGCGCGGAGCTCCTGCACCGTGGCCCGCGACGCGGCGGGCAGGGAGTCCGTGCCGGCCGCAGCCTGACCCGCGGCGGCCTGCACGGCGTTCAGGAACCGCTGGTCACCCGGCCCGACCCAGGCATCCCCGATCGCCAGGTGCAGCGCGGTGTCGAAGTGCGCCTTCTCGTCCGGCGCCTGGAACGGCGGGACGAGCACCGCCCAGAGTCCGAGCACCAGGGCGAACACGGCGACGACGAGACCGAGGGTGATCCCCTCGGGCCGCCCGACGCGCGGACGGTCCACCGGGGTGGTCGGTCGGCTCGGCATCCGCTCAGTCGCCGTAGCGCGCGAGCTTCTGCAGGTCGAGCTGTTCCTCGGCCAGGGTGCGGTTCATCCGGGTCAGGTCGGCGACCACGCCGATCACCATCGACAGCAGCGCACTGATGACGAGCGTGACGCCGAGGATCAGGGACTGCAGGTGGTTGCCGCCGCTGTCGGCCCAGAGCAGCACGAGGTACCGGATGAACGGGATCAGCCCCGCGACGCCGAACACGGCGCTGACCGATGCGAACAGGGCCATCGGTCGGTACATCAGGTAGACCCGGGCGATGGCGGACCCCGACTGGAACATGTGCTGCCAGATGTTCTTGAAGAGCCGTGACTCGCGGGTCTTCGCGTTCGTCGTGATCGGGATGCTCGCGATCGCCAGGCGCTTGTAGCCGGCCTGCACGATCGTCTCCATGCAGTAGCTGAAGCGGGTGACGATGTTGAGACGGATCAGCGAGTACTTCGAGTACGCGCGGAAACCGCTGGCGGCGTCGGGCAGGTCCAGGCCGGCGGCCCGGCTGGCGACGAACGACCCGAAGCGCTGCATGAGCTTCTTGAAGCCGGAGAAGTGCTCGATGGTGCGCGTCTGCCGGTCACCGATGACGATCTCGGCCTGGCCGTTGATGATCGGCTGCACGAGCTCGGTGATGTGCGCCTGCGGGTACTGGTTGTCACCGTCCGTGTTGACGACGATGTCCGCACCGTGCAGGAGCGCGTAGTCCACGCCGTCGCGGAACGACCGTGCCAGGCCCATGTTCGTCGTGTGCCGGACGATGTGGGTGACGCCGTGGGCCCGGGCGACCTCGACCGTCCGGTCCGTCGAGCCGTCGTCGATGATGAGGATCTCGATCTCGTCGACGCCCGGGATCGAGGTCGGGATCGTCTCGAGGACCGCGGGGAGCGTCTCCTCTTCGTTGAGGCAGGGGATCTGGACGAACAGTTTCACGAGGTGGTGGGTTCCCTGGGTTGGTCGGCCGGCGGGTTCCGGCCCGGGGACGGCACCCGATGCTGTGGACGGGCACACGGACGTCCCAGTGTATGCAGAGACTCCCTGCGTCCGTGCCACCATGGGCGCATGGCTCTCCTCCGGTCGACCGTCGCCCGTCTGCTCGGCCGGGGCGCACAGCAGCGAGGACCGGAGCAACAGCCGCCGCTGGTCGGCTTCGTCGTGCACGGCGCCGGTGGCGTGCACCCGGCGTCGGCGCACATCCGGGTGACCGGCCGGATGTCGGCGCTCGCGGCCTCCGGGGCGGCCCGTGTGGCGCAGGTCGACCCGGTGCGGTGGGCGGACGGCTCGGACACCGCGCACCTCGACGCGATCCTGGTGCAGCGCGACGCGTTCCCGTTCGGCTCGCTCGACGCGGCGTTCGCCCGGGCGTCCGCAGAGGGCACCCGCATCGTCGCCGAGGTGGACGACGACTTCTTCACGGCGGAGGCGCGTGCCCGGCTCGCCCGCGCCGAGTACGACCCGGAGCGCCTGGCGTCCGTCGACCGCCTGGTGCGCGCTGCCGCTGCCGTGGTCGTCTCGACGGAACCGTTGCGCGCCGTGCTCGCGGCGCAGGGCATCGACGCGGTCGTCGTCCCGAACGGCGTCCAGCCGGGGCTGTGGGCGCACGACCCTGTCGTCCCTGCGGCGGCGGGACCGCGGCGCGTCCTCTACATGGGGAGCGCGACCCACGGTGGCGACCTCGACCTGCTCCGCGACGTGTTCGACGGTCTCGTCGACGACGACGGCCGACCCGTCCGGCTCGAGGTCGTCGGCGTCACGCAGGACGACGGCGACGCCTGGTACGACCGACTCGAGCTGCCGGAGGGCGCTAGCCACTACCCGCAGTTCGTCGCGTTCCTCCGCGACCACGCGGACCGCTGGTCGGCCGGCGTCGCACCGCTCACCGACGACCGCTTCAACGACGCCAAGAGCGATCTGAAGTTCCTGGAGTACTCGATGCTCGGGCTGCCCTTCGTCGGGTCGGACCGACCGTCCTACGCCGGCGTCGCCGCGCACGGTGGACTGCTCGCCGGTGACCGGGCGGACGACTGGCGCGCGGCCCTCCGGACGGCGTTCCACGACCCGGACACCCGCGTTCGTCGTGCGCAGGCGTACGTCCGGGCGGAACGTGTCGTCGCCAGCGGGCGGGACGAACCCGGCGAACGGGCGTGGCGCGCGGCGCTCGGGCTCGCCTGACACGCGCGGCCCGGCTGCCCGAGGCGCGCGGCCGGGCGTGGACGCGGCCGCCGACCGGCTTGCTACGCTGCTCCGGTGCAGATCCGCGAACTGAAGATCCCCGGCGCGTGGGAGTTCACGCCCGTCCAGCACGGCGACGCACGAGGAGCGTTCCTCGAGGCGTACCGAGCCGACGTGCTCGAGCAGACCGTCGGGCACCCGCTCGATCTCCGTCAGGTGAACATGTCGATCTCGTCGCGCGGCGTCGCGCGGGGGATCCACTACGCCTTGGTCCCGCCGAGCCAGGCGAAGTACGTCACCGCGGTGCGCGGCGCGTTCATCGACTACGTCATCGACATCCGCGTCGGTTCGCCGACGTTCGGGCAGTGGGACTCCGTCCGCATCGACGACGTCGACCGCCGTGCCGTGTACCTGTCCGAGGGCCTGGGCCACGCGATCGTCGCGCTCGAGGACCGGTCCACCGTGAACTACCTGGTCAGCGCCCACTACGACCCCCAGCGCGAGAAGGGGATCAGCATCCTCGACCCGACCGTCGGCCTGACGCTGCCGGACGGCATCGGCGAGCCGGTCCTGTCCGAGAAGGACACCGGAGCGCCGACCCTCGAGCAGGCTGCCGAGCTCGGACTCCTCCCGACGTACGACGAGTGCGTCGCCTACACCGAGTCCCTCCGGACCACGAACAAGTAAGGACGCATACCCATGAAGGGCATCATCCTCGCCGGTGGTTCCGGCACCCGCCTCTGGCCGATCACCAAGGGCATCTCGAAGCAGCTCATGCCGATCTACGACAAGCCGATGGTCTACTACCCGCTGTCGACGCTGATGATGGCCGGCATCCGCGAGGTCCTCGTCATCACGACCCCGGAGTACAACGACCAGTTCCGCGCGCTGCTCGGCGACGGCTCGGCCCTCGGCATGACGATCGAGTACGCCGTGCAGCCGAGCCCGGACGGTCTGGCGCAGGCGTTCGTCATCGGTGAGGACTTCATCGGTGACGACAGCGTCGCGCTGGTCCTCGGCGACAACATCTTCCACGGCACCGGCCTCGGCACGAGCCTGCAGAAGAACACCACGGTGCGGGGCGCGACGATCTTCGCGTACCACGTGGCCGACCCCAAGGCGTACGGCGTCGTGGAGTTCGACGACGACTTCACCGCGGTCTCCATCGAGGAGAAGCCGGCGCACCCGAAGTCGAACTACGCGGTGCCTGGCCTCTACTTCTACGACAACGACGTCGTGGAGATCGCCAAGACCATCGAGCCGAGCGCCCGCGGCGAGCTCGAGATCTCGACCGTCAACGAGCGCTACCTCGAGGCGGGGTCGCTCGGGGTCGAGGTCCTGGACCGCGGCACCGCGTGGCTCGACACCGGTACGTTCGAGTCGATGATGCAGGCGTCCGAATACGTCAAGGTCATCGAGGACCGCCAGGGCCACAAGATCGGGTGCATCGAGGAGATCGCCTGGCGCAACGGGTGGATCGACGACGAGGCCCTCGCGGCGCTCGCCGCCCCGCTGGCGAAGAGCGGTTACGGCGTGTACCTGCAGAACCTGCTCCGCGGCTGACCGTGCGGCTCGGCCGACTGCTCGGTCGGGGCGCGTCCCCGTCGGGTCCCGACACGGACGACGGGGCTGCACCGGGCCTCCCGGTCGACACATCCCTGGTGACGGATGCGCCGGTGGTCGACCACGACGGGTTCGACGTCGTCGTGACGGTCCGCCAGGCCGTCCACAGCGCCGGCGGACACCTGCCGAGCGTGCGGGACGCCCGTGCCGCGGGGGCGACGACGGTGGTCGTGGCCGTCTACGACGTGCACGCCGGTCCCACGAGCACGTACCCGCGGGTGGTCGGCGGCGACGACCATGTCGTGGCCGGACCGACCGTGGCCGCCACCTGGGGCGGCGCGGTCGCCGCCGCCCGGTCCGTCCTCCGGTCACCGGTGGTCGTCGTGCAGGACGCCGACGTCACCCTGCCCCTCGGTGCCCTCGCCCGCCTCGTCGCGACGGTCGCCACGGGCGCCGGCACCGGTACGGGTGGTGACGCCCGCACCGACCGGGAGGCCGTGGTCGCCGTCCCCGTCGTCCGGTCCGGTGCCGACATGGTCACCAGCGCCGGCGCGGTCCTGGTGCGCGGCACGGCGCCGGTCGCCTCGCTCCTGCGCGGACACCCCGCGGAGGACGCCGACGCCCTGGACGGCGCGCGCGTCTTCGCGGCGGACGAACCGTGCTTCGCCGCCCGGACGGCGGACCTCGCGGTCCCGGTCCGCACCGTCGACACCCGCACCGCCGTCGCCCGGCTCACCCGCGACACCGCTGACGCCGCCGGCGGTGACTGCGTCGTGGTCCCGCTCGGGCGGGTGTACCGCACCGAGCCGCTCCGAGAACGGCGGTACGACGCCGACGCGGCGGACGCGCTCGCCGTCTGGCGGGACCGGATCGACCACTCGGCAGCGGCCGCCCTCGGCCGCCTCGGGTTCCGTCCGACGGCGGGCACCGCTGATCCGGCCGGGGCGCCCGTGGCGTTGCGCGAGCCGGTGGTCCGCGCCCAACGCCTGGACACGAGGGACCGTGGCGAGCGGCTCCGCTGGTCGATCAGGATCGCTGCGCACCCCGGCCCCCGTGGCGACGACTGGGGCGACACGTTCTTCGCGCACGACCTCGCCACCGCGCTGCGTGCACTCGGCCAGGACGTCGTCGTGGACCACCGGGAGTCGCACGTCCGGCCGTTCTCCGAGCACCTCGACGACGTCGCCCTGACCCTCCGCGGCCTCGACGACACCCCGGTCCACCCGACGGCGACCAACGTGCTCTGGGTGATCTCGCACCCCGATCTGGTGTCCGCGTCCGAGCTCGCCCGCTACGACCTCCGGTTCGCCGCCGGTCCGGTGTGGGCCGCCCGCGTCGAGCGGGAGACCGGGCTGGGTGTCGTGCCCCTGCTGCAGGCGACCGACCCGTCCCGCTTCCACCCGGGACCGCCGGACCCGGCGTTCCCGGAGCTCGACACCGCCTTCGTCGGCAAGACCCGCGAGGTCTTCCGGCCGGTCGTCCGCGACGCCGTCGCGGCCGGTGTCGACCTCGCCGTCTGGGGCGAAGGGTGGGCGGGACTGCTGCCGGACGGCGTGCACCGCGGCGTCTTCGTGCCGAACGACCGGCTGCCGGCGCTCTACCGGAGCGCCCGCGTGGTGCTCAACGACCACTGGGACGACATGGCGCGCGACGGGTTCGTGTCGAACCGTCTGTTCGACGCGGCAGCGTCCGGGGCCCTCGTCGTCACGGACCCCGTCCCCGGCGTCGCGGAGCTGTTCCACGGCGCGGTCCACCCGTACCGGGACGTCGCCGAGCTGCGGGCGCTCGTCCGGCTGGGCGAGTCCGCCCCGGACACAGACCGGGCTGCTCGCGGTGCCCGGATCGGGGCTGAGCACTCCTTCATCCGACGAGCGGAGACGCTCATCGCTGCCGTCCGGCGGGAGCGCGCGAGCCGCTGACGGTCAGCAGGCGGCTGGCGCTCAGCAGGCGGCTGACGGTCAGCAGGCGGCTGGCGATGAGGGGGAGCGGACGCGGCTGGCGGTCAGCGGGAGCGCAGGCGTCGCGCGGCGTCGCCGACGCGGTCCGCCAGCCGCACCACCCGACGTGCACGCATCCGGTCGATCTCGCCCTGGAGCTCGCGTCGCAGGGCGTCGGCCCGGTCGCGCTCGAACTGCACCGTCGTGCGGAGGGTGTCCGCGGTGTCCTCGCCCGCACGGACCGCGTCCTCCAAATCCTGGATCCGGGAGTCGCGGGAGGCGATGACCCGGCCCATGCGCTGCAGCGACCGCAGTTCCTCGTCACTGACCACCGGGTCCGGAGCAGCACCGAGCGACGACGACCCGGCGCCGCGCAGCACGTCGACGAGCCCGTCGTCGCGGGTGAACGGGCCCGTCGCCGCATCGTCCTCCGTCACGAACCGCAGCGAGAAGACGGCCTGCAGGGTTCCCTCCTGCAGACGGCGGTAGTCGATCATCCCGTGGTGGCGCGGGCTCGGCGTCAGGTCGGGGTTGGCCTCGTAGGCCCGGCCGCTCACCTCGACCCGGTGCGCGTACTGTTCCCACGACCGCCAGGGCAGGTGCAGGACCTCGAGCGCGAGTTCCTCCGGCACCGGCGCGCCGTTCGCGACACTGGCGCGGTGGTTGCCCTGGACGACCGTGACGGACGGATCGCCGACGTGCACGGTGTTGGGCGTCGGGGGTGCGATGAGCCCGGCGGCGCGCAGTTCGTCGGCGGATCGCTCGTCGCGCCAGTGCAGTCGCTCGACGCCGGCACCGGACGTGGCGAGCTCCCCGGTCAGGTTGACCACCGGGACGAAGAACGCCCCGACCACGGGGTCGAGGCGTTCGAAGACCTGCCGGACGGTGAGCGTCCGGTCCACGGGGATGATGAACTCGTCTGCGTCGGCGTTGACCACCCAGTCCGCCCCGTGCACGGCCGCGGCGTCGCGGGCCATCCCGGTGACGACGGTGCCCTGCTGCTTGCGGTGCACCGGGTCGTGGCGCAGGTCGACGGTGACGTCGTCCCGCTCGGCGAATGCCGCGAGCAGGTCGGTCGTGCCGTCGACCGAACCGTTGTCGGTGATGACGAACACGTCGAAGCCCTGCGCGACGTGGTGGTCGAGCCAGGCAGGGAGGACGTCCGCTTCGTCGCGGACCATCAGGGTGACGGCGAGGATCATGTGCTGCATTCCGGGTCGGGGAGTGGGACTGCTCCCTGAGAGGTTATCTGGGTTCAGCGGGTGTGCGTGGCACGGGCGCGCACGGCGAGTGCGATGCGGAGCAGGGTCCGCAGCGGCCACAGCAGCCGACCCGGGTACTTGTGCGAGAGGAACCGGTACGCGCTCTGGTGGTGTGCCAGACGCATCCGCTCGGAGGAACCGCGCGTGGCGGTCCCGCCGACGTGGGTCGCGACAGCGGTCGGCTCGTACACGTTCCGGAGGCCCAGCCGCCCGATCCGCCATCCCAGGTCGACGTCCTCGAAGTACATGAAGAACGTCTCGTCGAAGCCGCCGAGCTGGTCGAAGACGTCGCGGCGGATGAGGACGCATGCGCCGGAGAGCCACCCCGCGTCACGCCGGACGGTGTGGTCGCCGTCCTGCCGGTAGCGCTTGGTCCACGGGTTGTCGTGCCACACATTGGCGAACACCGCGTGACCGAGGCCGGTCCGCAGCGACGGGACGAGACGGGCGGACGGGTACACCGCACCGTCCGGCTCCAGCAGTCTCGGCCCGACCGCGCCGATGGTCGGGTCCTCGGCCGCGGTGGCGATCATCCGGTCGAGGGCGGCCGGTTCCAGGACGACGTCGGGGTTGGACACCAGGACCCACCGCACGTCGGGGGTGAGGGTCGCGACGGCACGGTTCACTGCTGCCCCGTACCCCAGGTTCGCACCCACGGCGACGAAACGCGCCCCGGCGGCCTCGGTCACGGCCCGCAGGTGCTCGGCGGTCGCGGAGTCGTTGTCGGCGACGACGATCTCGACCGACGAGCCGCTCGCGGCGGCGGTGGAGGCGAGGAAGTCCGGCAGGACGTCGTCCGAGTTGTAGGTGACGGTGACGATCGCCGCACGGCCGTCGGCGTTCACGCGTACACCTCGATGTGCCGGTCGGCGCAGGCCGCCCAGGTGAAGCTGTCGGCGCGGTCCCGGGCCCGCCGGATCCGCTCGGAGCGCACGTCGGTGGTGTCGGCGAGCAGGGCGGCGAGGCCGTCCCGGATGGCGGTCGTCTCCGGTTCGACGTAGGTCACGGCGTCACCGCCGACCTCGGGGATCGCGAGCCGGTCGGTCGTGAGGACGTCGGCTCCGGAGGCCATCGCCTCGAGCACGGGCAGCCCGAACCCCTCGCCGGTGCTCGGGTAGGCGACCACGCGCGCACCGCCGAGGAACGACCGCAGCTCGTCGACGGGCAGGTAGCCGAGGTAGCGCAGGGGAGCGCCGGGGACGTCGCCGGCGGCGGAGAGCGCAGCGGCTGCCGCTCCGTCCCAGCCGAGTCCGCCTGCGACGAGCAACGTCGGGACGGTGCCGGTGCCGTTTCCGGACTCGCTGTCGCGGTCGCGCAGAGCACGGTGCGCGGCGATGAGCGCCGACACCTGCTTGCGCGGCTCGACCGTGCCCAGGAACGCGATCCAGTCGGTGCCCGCGTCGAGCTGGTGGGTGGCTCGGAATGCCGTGACCTCGTCCGCCGTCGGCACCCGGAACACGGCCGTGTCGACACCGAGGTGCGCCACCGCCGTCGACCGCCGCGGACGACCGGCCAGGCGGTCGAGTTCCGCCACGGTGGCTCGACTCGGCGCGACCGTCGCGCGGGCGAGCCGGCGAGCGAGCTTCGTCCAGGTGCGGAAGAACGTCGCCTTGAGGCGCGAGTGCGCCGCCGGGTCGGAGAAGAAGGTCGCGTCGTGCAGCGTGACGACGGTCCGGGAGGCGCGGGTCACCGGGAACGTGTAGTGCGGGCTGTGCAGGACCTCGGCCCCGGCACGGCGCAGCAGCGCCGGCAGCCCGACCTGTTCCCAGACCAGACGGAGCGGCCGGGAGGACGTCCAGGTGGGGGCGGCACGGTACCGGTGCCCCGGAGCGAGGCCGCGGAGCCAGTCCAGGTCCTCGGCCTTCACGACGACGGCCACACTGGCACCGCGTTCCGCCAGGCCCTGCAGCAGCCCGGAGATGTAGCGCGCCACCCCACCGCGGTTCGGTGGGATCGAGGTGGCGTCGACGAGCACGGGGAGTGCCCGCACCTCAGCGGACCTGGCGCTCGGTGGCCTGCGTCCAGGCGATGCCGGACTGGGTGTCCTCGTCGGCCACGACGAAGCGGACTGCCTCGCGCTGGATCACGATGTGCTCGCCGTTGGGCTTCGCCAGGAAGACGTGCACGAAGTACTGCCCACCGCCGAGTCGCACGTCGCGCAGGTGCCACTCGACGGTGGCGGTCCCACGCAGCGGGTCGTGGTGGGTGGCGAGCTGCCGGCTGTCGACGCCGAAGGCCGGGTGGCCGAGGTGCGTCTCGATCTTGATGCCGGCACGCCACTCGGGCAGGACCGTCGTGTGCGAGAACGTCGCCCGGACGATCAGGTCGTCGCCGTGGCGGTGCTCGGCGCCCTCGGGCTTGCCGGGGATCTCGAGCTCGACGTGCTCCACCTTGCCGGGGCTCGCCACGTCCTTCGGGTCGTGGGCCTCGACCTCGGCGACGCGGCGGTCCTCGAGGATGTCGCGGAAGTTCTTCACGGCCAGGCGTGCGGACCCCTGGAACATCACCTCGCCGTGGTGCAGGACGACCGCGGAGTCGCAGAGTTCCTGGACCTGACCGAGCGAGTGCGACACCAGGATGATGGTCCGCCCCTGGGCCTGGAACTCACGGATCTTGTCGAGGCACTTCTTCTGGAACTGCTCGTCGCCGACGGCCAGGACCTCGTCGACCAGCAGGACGTCCGGGTCGGTGTTGATGGCGACGGCGAAGGCGAGTCGCACGTACATGCCGGATGAGTAGAACTTCACCTGGGTGTCGATGAAGTCACCGATTCCGGAGAACTGCAGGATGTCGGCGAAGCGGGCTTCGGTCTCCTCCTGCGACTGGCCGAGGATCGCGGCGTTCAGGTAGACGTTCTCGCGACCGGTCAGGTCGGGGTGGAAGCCGGCGCCGAGCTCGATGAGTGCGGCCAGACGGCCCCGTCGGTCGACGGTCCCGGTGGTGGGTTCGAGGATGCCGCCGATGGTCTTCAGCAGGGTCGACTTGCCGGAACCGTTCGGGCCGAGCAGCCCGATGGTCGTGCCGGCCGGGATGTCCAGGCTGATGTCCTTGAGCGCCCAGAAGTCCTCGCTGTGGCGTCGTCCGGCACGGCCGAGGGTGACGACGCGCTCCTTGAGCGAGTTGTCCTTGCGGATCGTGAACCGCTTGGAGACGTTCCGCACCGTGACGACGGCCGGGGCGTCGGCGAACGGCGAGGTGGTGGTCTGCGCGAGGTCGTTGTCGATGGTCATCGGATCAGATCTCCTGGGCGAAGTTGCCCTGCAGCTTGGCGAACACGCGCTGGCACACGACGAGGGCGACGAGGCCGACGACGGCCGCGATGCCCAGGCGGAGCAGCAGGTGCGACGGGTACTCGGCGTCGGCTCCGGCGGTCCAGAACGCACGGTGGATGCCGAGCACCGCGAGGGTGATCGGGTTCGCCGAGTAGAGGTTCAGCAGCCACTCGGGCGCACGGCTCGCGACCATCTGCCAGCTGTAGACGATGGGGGAGCCCCACATCAGCAGCAGGACCAGGACCTCGACGAGGTACTGCATGTCGCGGAGGTAGACGTTCGCCGCCGCGAGCAGGAGGGCCAGTGCCGTCGCCCAGATGAGGATCACCAGGGTGGCCGGGAGGAAGTAGAGCAGGTCGGGCCGGAGCCAGGCGAAGCCGCTCTGCAGGATCGCTGCGACCAGCAGGACGACGAGCTGCACGCCGAAGTTGAACAGCGCGGCACCCACGCTCGCCAGCGGGTAGATCTCCCGTGGCAGGTAGACCTTCTTGATCAGGCCGCCGTTCGAGACGATCGACGCGGTCCCGGAGGCCACGATCTCGCTGAACAGCCCGTACAGGGTCAGGCCCGAGAACACGTAGATGGCGAACTCGGGGATGTTCCGCGACGCGCCGAGGATCTCACCGAGCACGAAGTAGTAGATCGCCAGCTGCACGAGCGGACGGATCAGCGTCCAGGCGAACCCGAGCGCGCTGTCCTTGTACCGCGACTTCAGGTCGCGGCGGATCAGCAGGTCGAGCAGCTGCCGGTGTGCGAAGACCTCCCGGACGGAACCGAGCAGCGCCGTCGCCGGACGACCGGCGGGGACCATGCGCTCCTGGCGGAGACGGTCGAATCGCTCGCTGACGATGTTGCTCATGGGTTCCTCACGTAGGTGCGCTGGGGCGACGGACAACTGTACATCGGCCCTCGGGACGGCTGACTGCGACCGTCAGCGCCCGTTCTTGCTCTCGCGCATGATGCGCACACGGTTCTGGACCTTGTCCCGGAGCCCCCCGACGCCGTTCTGCTTGAGGTACCAGGTGGCCAGGCGGACGTCGCGGACGACTCCGTGCCGGCTGTTGGCGATCTCGTGGAACTCCATCTCACGCGCCCGTGCGGGGCTCAACGCGACGCGGGGTCGGCTCCCCGCCGTGACGGACCCGGCCGGGACGGCCGCGTCGTGCGCCCGGTCGGCGGCGACCTGTGGGTCCTTGCAGAACTCCACGAGCGGGGCGAGCGCGCGCTCCCACGTGAACTCGTCCCGGACGCGGGTCACGGCGTCACGAGCCGCCTGTGCGGCGATCGGGTCGTAGAGCATCGACTCGAGCGCGGCGGCGAGCGCGTCGACGTCGCGTTCCTGCACGGCCACGCCCATGCCTTCCGCCGCGACCAGGTCGCCGAAGCTGTCGCCGTCGGTCGTGACGATCGGCAGGTTCGCCCACATGTAGTCGAGGATCCGCGTGCGGAACGAGAAGGTCGTCTCGATGTGCGCGAAGTGCGTGCTGACGCCGGCGTCCGCCTCGAGCAGGTAGTTCTGGCGGTCGTCGAGCGCGACCCACTGTTCGTTGAAGAAGACGTGCTTGCCGGTCAGGCCGAGCTGGTCGCTGATGCGCCGGGTCTCGGAGACGATCGCCATCTCCGGCACGTCGGGGTTCGGGTGTGCGACGCCCAGGAAGAACAGACGGATGTCGTCGTGGCGCTCGGCGACCTGTGCGATCGCACGGACGAGGGACGGCGTGTCGAACCAGTTGTAGATGCCACCGCCCCAGATGACGACCTTGTCGTCGTCGCCGATGCCCGGCGTGACGCCGCGGATGGCCTTGCGCTCGTGCTGCGGCGGCTTCGAGTCCATGCCGAACGGGGCGACCGCGATGAGCTTCCGGAGGTTGTCGTCGGCCAGGTAGTTGTCCGGGTTGACGCGACCGACCGCGGCCAGCTGTCCGAGCCAGAACAGACGCTGCCGCTCGGAGGCGCAGAGGAAGAAGTCGCCGCGCTCGAGCTGGGCGTTGATGACCTCGGTCGTGCTGGTCACCTGGTTGCGCCAGCCGACGTCACCGTTGTCCCGCGCCTGCTCGAGCTGCTCGAGGTGCATCGGGTCGTACAGGTCGACGACCATGATCTTGTTCGACCGCTGCAGGGTCGTGAAGTGGTGCAGTGCGTAGCCCTGGAAGAAGATGACGTCCGCCCACTCCTCGTGCTCCCGCATCGCACGCTCGTGCTGCAGCGGGACACGGGCGACCTCGAAGGCGTCGGACTTCCGGTTGGCCACGTTCCAGGTCACGAGGCGGACGTCGTTGTCGGCGGACAGCGCCTCGGCGATCTTCCAGGCGCGCATGCCCGGGCCGGCCATCTTCTCGCCGAGGGCGTCGCCGGTGATGACGAGGACCTTCGTCCGGTGCATCGGCGCCTCGATGTCGAACGCCTCGAGGATGGCGCGGTAGCCCTCCAGGAAGTAGCCGTCCTCGAAGAGCGGCTTGAACGCGTCGCCGAACAGCCGGAAGACGTCCTTGTCGCTGCGGACGCGCTGCGACTGGATCCGGCGACGCTCCTCGGACAGGCGTGGCAGGTCGGCGACGAACTGGTCGAGCGCGAAGAACCCGGCGACGGTCTCCTTCGAGATCGCGGTGAGGGCGTCGAACTCGTCCGGTGCGCCGGTGAAGCGGCGGATGTCGAACTCCTCCGAGTCGCGACCGCTCTTGGCGACCGCGCGACGGGCGAGCAGCGCCAGTGCCGCGGGGAGGAACACGCCGAGGTTCTCGTCGGAGAGGTTCTTGTAGAGCAGGTGCAGGGCGTTCCGCTCGAGCAGGTACATCTCACGGTGGTCGCCGAACGACTTCATCGAGCCGTGGTGCTTGTGGAAGACGACCGAGCGCGGGGCGAACCGGACGCGGTAGCCGAGCAGGTTCAGGCGCCAGCCGAGGTCCACGTCGTCGTAGAACATGAACAGGCCCTCATCGAACCCGCCGACCTCGAGGAAGACGTCGCGGCGGACGAAGAGCGCCGACCCGGTCCCGAAGAGCAGGTCCTGCGGGGTGTCGAACCGGCCGTCGTCGACCTCGGCGATGTGCGCCTTGTATCCCATCCCGAACCAGCTGAGACCGGACTCGACGAAGTCGATCGTGCGGCCCTCCCAGTCCAGGACCTTGCTCGCGACCGCGGCGACCCGGGGGCTCGGGGCGAAGCCGGCGATGCCCTCCTTGACCCAGTCGACGTGCGGCTTCGCGTCGTTGTTGAGGAACGCCACGACGTCGCCGGTGGCCTCTCGCGCTCCGAGGTTGCTGCCGCCGGTGAAGCCGAGGTTCTCCGCCGAGACGATGATCCGCACGTTGGCCTGGCCGCCGAGCGCTGCGCGGAGGCGGGCTTCGCTGTCGTCGCCGGAGCCGTTCTCGACGACGACGATCTCCAGGCGGTCTGCCGGCCAGTCCACCTCGCTGAGACGGGCGATGCACTCGAGGGTGTCGTCGGTGCCGCGGAAGTTGATGACGACGACGGACACGCGGGGCGCGGAAGTGGGCATGGCTGGACTCCGTACATCGACTGGCAGCGGAGCGCGGAGGGCGCGCCGCGGGAACCCCGGAAGGCGGCACCACTATACCGAGAACACCACGGGCCTCCCGGGGTGGCCGCGCGGTGTCGGTGACCCGGACGGTCGGCCTGGGAGACTGTCGGCGTGGACGTCTCCGTGGTCATCGTCGACTGGCACCAGCCCGACCTCACGCGTCGGGCCGTCGGATCCGTGCTGTCGCAGCGCGTGGACGCGTCGGTGGAGGTGGTGCTGGTCGTGAACGACGCCGACGACGACACGGTGCGCTCGTACCGCGAGGACTTCCCGGCGCTCGTGGTCGTGCCGGAACCGACCAACGCCGGCTTCGCCGGCGGCGTGGCACGCGGCCTCGCCGCGTCGTCCGGGGCGGTCGTCGTCCTCGTCAACAACGACGCGGTCGCCGACCACGGCTTCCTCGACCGCGGGCTGGCGGCACTGGCCGCGGGGGGACCGACGACGGCAGCCGTGGCCGCGACCGCGGTGCTGGAGGGACGGTTCGCACCGGTCGTGCCCGGGGCCTCCCGTTCCGACGACGACCTGGTCGCCGCCGACGGCCGCCGCTGGCGACGGGTCGAGACCGGCGGGGTGACGCTCGTGAACGGCACCGGGGTCGTCCTCGACCGCTCCGGCAACGGGCGGGACCGGGACTGGCTCCGGCCGGTGGACGACGCACCGGAGCACGCCCCGCTGTTCGGGTTCTCCGGCGGCGCCGCGTTCCTGCGCCGCGCCGCCGTCGACGCGGTCGGCGGGTTCGACGAGTCCCTCTTCATGTACTACGAGGACCTCGACCTCGCCTGGCGTCTCCGCCTGGCGGGGTACCGGATCGGGGCGGCCCCGGATGCGGTGGTCGTGCACCGGCACGCGGCGAGTTCGGGCAGCGACTCGCCGCTGGTGCGGTACCAGAGCATGCGCAACCGGCTCGTCGTGACGGCTCGTGACGCGACGGACCGCATGGTCGGTCGAGTCGTCGCGCGGACGGTGGTGCGGATGGTGCGCGACCTCGCACAGCCCGCTCGCGCGCAGCTCACGCCGGGTGCGTGGTGGCGGCTCGTCCGGGAGGCCCCTGCCGCGCTCCGCCGCGCACGTCGCCTGCGCCGCGTCGACGGTCACGACGCGCAGGCGCGTCGGCGTGTGGAGTCACTGCTGACGTGAGCCCCGCGGCCGGGTCGAGTGGTGTCCCGGACGGGGGGTGGAGTGGGGGCTGTGTGATCGCTGTTGCACAGGTAGTCTTCTGGGGCGCGTGAGCCTCCGTCGCGATCTGGGGTCGTCAGTTGCTCACACCCGAACCGCGTGCTCGACCACACCCCGTCGCCGCCCCCGGAAAGGCCCCCGACGTGAAGAAGCTCGTCGCCATCGCCGCCACCGTGCTCGCCGTCGCGAGCGTGCTGGTCGGCTTCCAGATCGCCGGACCGACTGCGGGGCAACAGCCTGCGAACGCCCTCAGTGGGTCGTCGTTCCAGGCCGGGAACATCATCTCCGACGCGAACTTCTACAACGGCGGGTCGATGACGATCAACCAGGTGCAGGCGTTCCTCGACAGCCAGGTGTCGACGTGCACGAACAGCAACTGCCTGCGCAACGGCCGGTACTCGATGAGCAACCGCGGTGCCGATGCCATGTGCGCCGCGGTCACTGGCGGGTCGTCCCTCTCGACCGCCCAGATCGTCACGCGCGTCGGCAAGGCGTGCGGGATCAGCCCGAAGGTGATGCTGGTCACGCTGCAGAAGGAACAGGGCCTGATCACGTCCCGCGGGCCGTCCGCCGCCGTGCTCGAGCGCGCCATGGGCTACGCCTGCCCGGACAACGTCGGTGGCCACTGTGACCCGGCCTACGCCGGCGTCGGCAACCAGATGTACTGGTCGGCGTGGCAGTGGAAGCGCTACAGCAACCCGCCCGGCACGAGCAACTACTTCACCTGGTTCAACCCGGGCGGCACCCGCGCGATCCAGTACAACGTGCCGACGTCGTGCGGCACGAAGTCCGTCGCGGTCCAGAACAAGGCGACCGCCGCGCTGTACTACTACACGCCGTACACGCCGAACACCGCCGCGCTGAACAACCTCTACGGCACCGGCGACGGCTGCTCCGCCTACGGCAACCGCAACTTCTGGCGCATGTACACCGACTGGTTCGGCTCCACCACCGGGAACGCGCCGGTGCCCACCACGGCGAAGGGCAGCTACGACGCCGTCACCGCGTCCTACAACACCGTCACGGTGGCCGGCTGGGCGCTCGACACCACGACCACGGCGAGCACTCGGATCCGGGTCACGGTCGGATCGACGTCCAGCACGGCCTCTGCGACCGGCAACCGTCCCGACGTCGCCGCCGCCTACCCGAAGTCCGGGGCGAAGCACGGGTTCACCGCGACCGTGGCCGCATCCCCCGGCTCGCAGCAGGTCTGCGTCAGCGCGCTCTCGTCGAACGGCAAGACCTCGGCGGACCTCGGGTGCAAGTCGGTCACCGTGCTGAACGGCTCGCCGTTCGGTGCGCTCGACCGGGCGGCCGCCGCTCCCGGCGGCGTCTCGGTCGCCGGGTGGGCGATCGACCCCGAGACCGCGAAGTCGATCGGCGTCACCGTCACCTCCGACGGCAAGGCCGTGAAGAAGTTCACCGCGACGAAGAGCCGCCCGGACGTCGCCCGGGCCTACCCGAAGGCAGGCCCGGCGCACGGCTTCGGTGCGACGAGTCCCGTCCCGGCGGGCAGCCACCGCATCTGCGTCACGGGGACGAACATCGGCAAGGGCAGCAACGCGACGATCGGGTCGTGCTCGACCGTCAACGTGCCCGGATCCCGTCCGATCGGGTCCTTCGAGCGGGCCACCGTCACGCCGACGGCCGTCACCGTGACGGGCTGGGCGCTCGACGGCGACTCCAAGAGCCCGATCCGGGTCGAGGTCACCGTCGACGGTGTCGCGAAGCGCGTCGCCGCGGACGGCTCCCGACCGGACGTCGCGAAGCTCTACCCGATCTACGGTTCGGCGCGCGGGTTCACCGTGTCGGTCCCCGCGTCACGCGGCACGCACGAGGTCTGTGTCAAGGCACTGAACACCGGCTCGGGCAACTACAGCCCTCGGCTGGGGTGCAAGACCGTCACGGTCGTGAACGCGGCGCCGATCGGGAGCCTCGACGAGGTCAAGCCGGTCGCCGGGGGGATCAGTGCTGCGGGGTGGGCGATCGACCCGGACACGAAGTCCTCGATCGCCGTGGACCTGACCGTCGACTCGACGGTGAAGCGGGTCACCGCATCGGCCAGCCGCCCGGACGTGGCGCGCTCGTACCCCGAGGCCGGCGCCGCACACGGGTACCGGGCCACACTGGGGGCCTCGGCCGGCACGCACAAGGTGTGCGCGACGGCCGTCGACTGGGCCGGCGGAGCCGGGACGCCGCTGGGCTGCAAGACGGTGAAGGTTCCCTGAGCCCTGAGCCCTGAGCGCTCGACCACCACGGACGCCGTCGCCCACCGGGCGGCGGCGTCCTGCTGCGCCGTGGTCGTCGCCGTCGGTGAGGGTGCGGGACGCGCCCGGTGCCGGTCCAGTCCCACCGGTGGCTGCTGTGAGAGGATCGTCCGGTGCTTGAGACCAGACCGCCCGTCGGGGGGATGACGGACGGCGAGCCGACGGGCAGTCCCGTCCGCCGCCGTGTCCTGTCGATCGTCGTCCCGCTCGTCATCTGGGTCGTCATCGCCGTGGCGGGCTGGCTGCGTCTGACCCCGCAGGTCCGCAACACGCTCTGGGCCGAGGACGGCAAGGTCTTCCTCGGGGAGCAGTACCGCCTGGGGGTCGCCGGGGCGCTGTTCCACGACTACGCCGGCTACCTGCACGTCGTGCCGCGGCTCGTCGTCGCGGTCGCGTCCCACATCGGTCCCATCGACCGACTCGCCGTGACGGTGTCCGCGCTCTGCGTCGTCGTCGCTGCCGCCGTCGGTGCCGCGGTCTGGGTGCTCACCGCCGGGGTCATCCGCTCCGTGGTCGCTCGGCTGCTCCTGGCACTGATCCCGGCGCTCGTGCCCCTCGGTCCGATGGAGATCCAGGCGAACGCTGCGAACCTGCACTGGTTCCTGATGTTCCTGATGCCCTTCGCCCTGTTGACGCCGGTGCGTTCCTGGTCGAAGGGGATCCTGCTCGGCATCGCGACGTTGCTGGCCGGGCTGACCGAGATCCAGATCGTGGCGTTCTTCCCACTGTTCTTCGTCGGCATCCGGAACCGGTACCGCTGGCCGATCATCCTCGGGTCGGTGATCGGTGGTGCCGCCCAGGTCGTGACGACCCTGACGCACCCGCGCGCCGCCGCGACGGTCCCGCACGAGACCGTCGCCGACATGGTGCTCGGCTACGCGGTGCAGCCGTTCGCCGGGTCGTTCACCTGGAGCATGCCGGCCGTCGGTCGGGCCATCGCCGAGAACGGCGTCTGGGTCGTGGTGCTGCCGCTCGTCGTCGCCGCCGTCCTGACGGCCCTCGGCCTGTGGCTCGGGGCCCCCGGCCAGCGCTGGATGCTCGGCTCGATGGTGTGGGCCTCGGCGGCGGTCTGGTTCGGGGCGGTGTTCCTGAACCCGAACCAGATGCTCGCGTTCGCCCACTTCGACGCGGGCCAGTGGCTCGGGAACTGGACGTTCCGCTACAGCGCGGCCGGGTCGATGTACGTCATCGGTGCGTTCGTCGTGCTCGCCGACATCGCCCTCACCCGCGGCGGACTCGTCCGCGGCGGGCTCGACCGGGGTGGACTCGACCGGGGCGCAGTGACCGGACGGCACCGGGTCGGCGTCGTCTGGGTCTTCCGGGTCGTCGGCATCCTGCTGGTCCTCGGCGTCGCACTGTCGTTCGCGCTGAACTTCTCGGTGGACAAGGCGAACCGCCAGGCCGGCCCGTACTGGGACCAGGGCATCGAGACCTCGGAGTCCCGCTGCGCGCAGACGCCGAGTGCCGATGCGTCCGTGCAGATCGCCCCGGGGCCGCAGTGGGCCGTCAGCGTGCCCTGCGCCATCATCGACCAGGACGCCGTGCGCTGAGCGCCGAGCAGACCGCGAACCGTGAGAAGGAAATGACCCGCACCACCGAACCCCGAGCCCTCGTCATCGTCCCGACGTACAACGAGGCAGAGAACATCCGCGACATCGCGGCCCGCATCCTCGAGACCGTGCCGACGGCGTCGCTGCTGGTGGTGGACGACGGCAGCCCGGACGGCACCGGCGACCTGGTCGAGGCGATGGCGCAGGACGACGACCGCGTGCACCTGCTCCGCCGCGCCGGCAAGCTCGGCCTCGGGACCGCGTACGTCGCCGGGTTCCGCTGGGGCCTGGAGCAGGGGTACGACCTGCTCGTCGAGATGGACGCGGACGGTTCCCACCCGGCTGACCGTCTGCCGGCGCTGATCGCGGCGGTGGCCGACGCGGACCCCGCCGACGACGTCATGCTCGCGATCGGATCGCGCTGGATCCGTGGCGGCTCGGTCGTCGACTGGCCCAAGCGCCGCGAGGTCCTCAGCCGCGGGGCGAACACGTACGCCCGCCTGATCCTCGGCCTCGCCGTCCACGACATCACCGCTGGCTTCCGCGTCTACCGCGCCGAAGCGATCGCCCGGATGGACCTCGGGTCGATCGACTCCAAGGGCTACTGCTTCCAGATCGACATGACGCTGCGCACACACGACCTGGGTGGACGCATCGTCGAGGTGCCCATCCGCTTCCGCGACCGCGTGCACGGGGTGTCGAAGATGAGCAAGGACATCATCGTCGAGGCGATGGTCCGCACCACCCAGTGGGGCCTGCAGCGCCGCTTCCGTCCCCGGTCGCAGCGCCGCGCCTGAGACAGCAGGGCCGCGCCGGCGACGGTGAGCGGGTCAGGCCCGGGGCGTGTCAGGTCCGGGGGAGTCGGATCCGCCAGGACCGCCGCCTGGCCGACACCACCAGCACGGTGACGAAGAGCATCAGGCCGGCACCGTGCAGCACGTAGCTCTCCGCGGCGCTCGTGACACCGAGCAGGACGAGCACCGCCGCGGGCCAGACGTACGCCACCCCCGGGAAGGTCGTGGCGGTCACCCACGACCGGGCGAAGGCGAGCACGGCAGCGCCGACCAGCAGGAGCATGCCCGCGAGGCCGATCTGCAGCCACGCGTCGACCACGGCGTCCAACCCCGAGGTGAACCGAGCCCCGGACGGGTCGACGAACGCCACGTACGGCACGACCGGCTCCGTGGGCCAGGTGCCGACCCAGCCCCAGCCCTGGATCGGGTACTGGGCGATGAACGTGCGGATCTCGGACCAGAGCTCGAGCCGGGTCGTCGTCCCGCCCGCGGCGCCGATCTCGGGGAGCACCCGGTCGCGCGCGATGACGAGGAAGATCCCCATGGCGACGACGAACGTGCTGAGCACCGTGTTCACCACGGGACGGGTGCCGGGTCGGGCGTGTCGAAGCGACCAGAGCGCCAGCGCGGTGACGGTGAGCGCGATCGTCGCGAGTCCGGTGATGGGTGACTGCACCAACATGAGGGTGACGACCGCGGTGGCGGTCGACACGATCGCCCGCCACCGCGTCACCGACCGGGTGAGGAACTCGACGACGAAGGTGACGAGGGCGGTGGCGGCGATGAAGCCCATGAAGTTGCGGGTGCCGCCGATGCCCTGGATCGGCCCACCGAACGCGATGTCCCCGCGGATGCCGAACGCCGGGATCGGCAGGTCCAGGACCAGGCCGGACAGGACCTCCAACCCGAGTGCCACGGCCAACAGGACCCGGAACGCATCACCGCAGGCCCGGATGACCTGCACCAGGTCGCGGCCGAGTGCCAGGTAGAGGCCCAGACCGACGAAACCGAGCGTCGCCGCGAACCCCCGGAGCGCGACCCAGGAGTACTCGCTCCACAGCACGCTGAGCCCGCAGTACCCGACGAGGGCGATCAGGGACAGCGGCAGGACGCCGTGCCACTCGATCCGGTAGCGCTGTCCGAGCAGGCTCAGCCCGGCCAGGACGACGAGTGTGACGAGGACCGCCCACGTCCCCGGAGCGCCGACGAGGGCCCGGACGGTGGGCTCGCCGAAGGCGAACAGCACGATCGTCGTGGCGAGTGCCTGGCTGAACCGGCCGCCCGCGGAGAACCCGATCCAGGCGGACAGGTACCGACGTGCGCGCATGCGTCGGGTCGTCCGGCCGTCCGTCATCCGTCCATGATGACGTACGCGACTCGGCTGCAGCTGCGCCATCGCGGAGCGTCGATATCACGGATCGTCGCTCCGCCGGTAGCGTCGGCCCTCGATGCGACGCCCCGGGACACAGCGCTGGTCGGCCGCTGCGGCCGTGCTCGTCGGGGTGCTCGCCGCCGCCGTCGCGTGGGTGCGGCTCGGACCGGAGGGCCGCGGGACTGGGTGGGCCGAGGACATCGGCCTGTTCTTCCGTGAACGGCTCGAGCTCGGGGCCGTCGAGAGCGTCGTGCATCCCTACGCGGGCTACCTGCACGTGGTCCCGCGGCTGGTGGTCGACGTCGCCTTCCTGCTGCCGGTCGAGTGGTACGTCCTCGCCGTCTCGGCGATGTCCTGCCTGCTCGTCGGCGCGGTGTGCGGCGGCGTCTGGGTCCTGGCGCGGGAGGTCGTGCCGTCCTGGCCGCTCCGACTCGTGCTGGCCGCGGTGCCCGTGCTGCTGCCCACAGCGCCGTGGGAGGTCTCCGGCACCGCGGCGAACCTGCACACCTTCGGCCTGTTCCTGGCACCGTGGCTCTTCGCGCACCGGGTCCGGACCTGGTGGGGTGCCGCGGTCCTGGCGCTCGTGACCGTGCTGGTGGTCGGGTCGGAGACGCAGACCGTCGTCTTCCTGCCCCTCCTCGTGCTGGCGTGGTCGCCGTCGGCCGCGCGAGGCGGCGACACCGGGGTGGCCGGCCGTCGGCGGAGCACGCGGTGGCGCGCCCTGCCCGTGACCCTCGCCGCCGTCGGGACCGAAGCCGCGCAGATCGGGACGGCGCTGACCACCGAGCGTGCGTCCGCGCCGGGCGCACCCACGGCCCAGGACGTCGCCGCCGGCTGGGCACTGCAGACGGTCGGTGGACTCTGGACCGCTGACGTCGGTGCCGTCGGGCGTGCCGTGGTGGCCGACGGCTGGGCCGTCGTGGCTGTGCCGGCCGTCGCACTCCACGCGGTCGTGGTGCTCGGCGCGGTGACCGCGCTCCGCGACGGCCACCCCCGCCGCGCGGTCCTCGCGCTGGCGCTCGCGCTCGGTGCGGCGGCGGTCTGGACCGCAGCGCTGGTCGCGAACGCCTCGGCCGACGGCCGGTGGTCCCGCGCCGCACCCGGCGACCTCGTCGCCGCCACACCGTCCCGGTACGCCGCGGCTGCCGGCCTCCTGCTCTGCGCGTCCGTGGTCGTCGCGGCCGCGGTGCTCGTCGACCGCCGTGCCGCGGTGCTCGTCGACCGCCGTGCCGCGGTGCTCGTCGACCGCCGTGCCGCGGTGCTCGTCGACCGCCGTGTCCGTCGGGGACGAGACCGGGCAGAGGACGTGTCCGGTCGGCGTCGTCGACGAACGGGAGGCCCGACCGCCGCCGTCCTCGTCACCGTCGGTTGGTCCGTGGTCGCCCTGCTCGTCGCCTCGTGGGTCGGCAACGTGCCCGGCGTGGCGCAGCGGGCCTCCGGGCCGACGTGGCAGCCGCAGTTCGTCGCCGCGGAACGCGCGTGTGCCCGGCGTCCGTCCGGCACGGTGCGGATCCGGGCGCTGCCCTGGAGCGCCGAGGTGCCCTGCTCGCTGGTGCTCCAGGACCGCTGACCACAGAGCACGAGAGCGCGGGGCAGGACGCTCCGCGCGTCGGTCAGCGCCCGTCGATCAGGGGTTCGCGGCCCACCGGAACGCCCGCTTGGCCAGCGGCGTCCGCGGACCGTCGCCGACGGAGACGGGCTCCTCGGTGACGAGCACGATCCGCGACTTGATCGCCACGAGGGCGAAGAGCACCCAGTTGCCCTGGTAGAGCAGCCGCGACTCGGCGACGGACTGCACCAGGAGCGCGACCACGACGAGCAGGGGGAACAGGGTCACCGGGTCGAACGGGCGCGGACGGAGGTCCGGTCCGAACCCGGGTCGGGTCGCGCCGGCCCACGACCGCGCCAGGGTGGTGAGCACGTAGACGGCGAAGAGGACCAGGCCGACGATGCCGGTCTGCATCCAGACGTCCAGTCCGGCGTCGTGCGCCTGCAGGTACTGCACGCCGTGCAGCGGTGCCAGACCGGACAGCATCGGGATGTTCGGCCACCAGTACCCGATCCAGCCCCACCCGAGCACCGGGTGCTGCACGACGAGCCCCCACACGGCGGCCCAGATCGTGCCGCGACCGGTCAGGTCCGAGGAACGACCGAGCACGTCGAGGAGCTGCTCGCGGCCGAGGACCACCGCGACCACCACGACGGCGACCACGGCGACCAGCCCGAGGTACCGACCGGCACGGTGCCCACTGGGCACGCGGCGCATCCACAGCGCGACCGCGAGGACACCAGCGACGGCGACAGCGGCGACGACCACCGTCGACGAGCGGGTCAGCGCGGACACCACAGCGGCGACCACGAGCCAGCCGATCGCCTGGTTCCGACGGAGCCGGCCCTCGGCGAGCTGCACGGCGACGGCGATCGCGGCGAGCAGCGCGACCATCGCGAGCAGGTTGGCGTTGCCCGGCAGCCCCTGGATGCGTCCACCGGTGAACAGCTCCGCGCGGGAGAAGTAGAACGCGTCCGGGATCTTCCGGTCGCCGTAGTCGGTCCAGATCGGGGCGATCGGGTGGCGCACCACGACGGCCACGACGGCCTCGAACAGCAGGGACGACCCGAGCACCCAGCGGAACGCCAGGCTGGCCGCGTCGAGGATGCGGCGCCACGTCAGCGTCGAGGCGATCGCGAACGCCACGAGTGCGCACACGACCTGCGCGACGGTGCTCGCGAGCGTCGCCGGGCGCCAGTGCGACCAGATCACCGTGACCAGGCACCAGGCGAGGAAGAGCCAGAGCGCGCGTGGCGTGCGGGTGAGGGGCGGGCGGGCACGGACCACGACGCTGATGCCCCAGGCACCCTCGAGCGCCCACACGGCCGCGGCGCCGTACCAGGTGATCGTGTTCGGGACGGCGTCCCCGGCGAACAGCGTCAGCAGGACCGCGGTGGCGAGGGCGAACGCCTCCCGCTCGGGGACGGATCCGCGGGCGAGCGGCCAAGTGATCGTCACGGGGGACAGGCTAGCGCGCACCGGTCACCTGCCGAGCGAGCTCAGCGCCGAGCGCAGCGCCGATCCGAGGGCCGGAGCGAGCGTCGTGGCGAAGGTCGCCGTCAGGTGCGTCGGATCGCGGTGGGTGAGCACCCCGCCGATCACGGCCGGACAGGTCGTCGCCGAGCAGTACCAGTCCGTCAGGTCGACGTACCGCGCCCGGTCACCGATCGCCGCCACCGCCTGCTCACTGCCGTCGAAGGCCGCGAGGGCCTGGTCACGGGGCAGGTCGCAGGCGCCCGTCGTGGGGCCCCGCATCTGCGCGAGACAGGCGAGCACGTCGTCGCGCGCGGTCGGGTTGTCCCGGAGCGCGATGACCGGCACACCGTTCTCCGTCGCACTCCGCCAGGCCCCGACCAGCCCCCGGACGACGGTCGCGTCGCCGTCCGCGCCGTCGGTGGCGATGACCGGGCTCTTGGTCGCGGCGTGCGTCACGAGGAGGGCGTCGAGCCCGTCCGCGTGGTCCTGCACCCATCGCACCGCGTTCTGCTTCCAGCCCTGGCAGCTGTCGGTGTAGGCCTCGGTCGGTGCTTGCTGCGTCGCAGTGGTGAAGTAGCAGCCGATGTGCCCGGCGACGTCGATCCGCCAGTGCTCACGCTCCGCGATCGCCGCGTACGCCGTGATCAACGCGTTGTTGTGCGAGTCGCCGACCGCCAGCAGGTGCTTCCGGTAGCCGGTCCGCGGTCCGAACGAGCACACGTTGAAGTCCGCGGTGGTGTTCGACCAGCACGCGTCCTCGTTGGCGTCGTCGTGGAATGCGGCCGCGGGGGCCGGGACGCGGACGTCCGCCAGCCGGGGGTTGACGCACGGATCGGCCGATCCGATGTGGGTCGCCGCCCCGAAACAGTCCACGTCCCCACGCGCCAGACGCTCCGTGAACGCCTGGGCCTGGACCTGCTGGACGTGCACCGCCGTCAGGGTGCCGGCACCCAGGGCGACGACGACCGCGGTCGCGACCAGGCCGATCACCGCCACCCGGAACGGTCGCATCCGCACCGTCCGGACCCGCGCGCGCAGGGGCTCCTCGACCAGCAGGGTCGACGCCGCCGCGAGCACGAGCGCGCCGACCAGGACCGCCAGCTTGCTCGTGGTGCCGAGCGGGTGCCCCAGCACGACCGGCAGCAGGACGACCGCCGGCCAGTGCCAGAGGTAGATCGCGTACGAGGTCCGTCCGATGAAGGCCACCGGTGCCGTCCGACCGACGACCTCCAGGGTGCTGCGCGCCCCCGCGGCCAGGACCAGCGCGGCCGAGAGCACCGGCAGCAGCGCCGCGGTGCCGGGGAACGGCGTCGACGGCGTGATCACGACGACCGACGCGACCAGACCTGCGACACCCGCCCACGTGCCTCCCGCCCGGACCGCCGTCACGCGAGCCGACCGTGCCGCGGCGAGCGGCACGGTCGCGACGAGCCCGCCCAACGCGAACTCCCACGCGCGCGTCGCGGTCGAGAAGTACGCGATCCCCGGGGCCGTCCTCGTCTCGACCACGCACCAGACCAGGCTCAGCACACCGATGGTCCCGAGCAGGACCCGGGCGGTCCGGACCGGGTCCGCGCGGCGCCGGCGCGGCAGGGCGGCGAGCAGCACCAGGAGGACCGGCAGGACGATGTAGAACTGCTCCTCGACCGACAGTGACCAGAAGTGCTGGAACGGCGACGGCTGGTTGTCGCTGGCCAGGTAGTCGACCGCGTCGGACGCCAACTGCCAGTTCTGCAGGTACACCGTGGCGGCTATGAGCTCCCGGCCGTACTGGCCCCAGAGCGAACTCGGCACGACGGCGAGGACCGCGATCCCGGTCACGGTCAGCGTCAGGAAGGCACCGGGGAGGAGCCGCCCGGCGCGCCGCGCCCAGAACGTCCCCAGCGCGATGCGGCCGGTGCGCACCTGCTCGCGGAGCAGGTGGCCGGTGATGAGGAAGCCGGAGATGACGAAGAACACGTCGACGCCCACGAACCCGCCCGGCAGCCGGTTCGGCCACAGGTGGTAGAGCACGACGGCCACGACGGCGAACGCGCGGAGTGCCTGGACGTCCCAGCGAGTACGGTCGTGAACGGGTGCAGCTGGCTCGGACATCGCCGAGAGTCTATGTATCGCGGATCGTGCACGTCGTGCGCCGCTCCCGTCTCGCGCCGCTCGGGTCCGGCGTCGCCGGATACGCTCGACCCATGTTCCTCGGCATCACGAACACCCCGCGCGACTACGCCTGGGGGTCCGTCTCCGCGATCCCCGAACTGCTCGGACGGACCGTCACCGGCGTCCCGCAGGCCGAACTCTGGCTCGGCGCCCACCCCGGCAGCCCGAGCGTCGTGGTGAACCCCGCCATGGTCGGCGGCGCGGACACCGTCCTCGACTGGATCGACGCCGAACCGCAGACCGCCCTCGGCGACGACCGGACCGGCCTGCCCTTCCTGCTCAAGGTCCTGGCCGCCGCCGCCCCGCTCTCCCTGCAGGCACACCCGACGCCCGAGCAGGCACGCGAGGGCTTCGACCGTGAAGAAGCCGCGGGCGTCCCGATCGACGACCCGGCCCGCAACTACAAGGACCCGTTCCCGAAGCCCGAACTCGTCGTCGCGCTCAGCGACCGGTTCGAGGCCCTCAGCGGCTTCCGCCCCGTGGCCGACGCGCTCGCCGAGGTCGAGACGCTCGACGCCGGGTCCGGTCGACTCGGCCCGCTCGTCGTGCACCTGCAGCAGGGGCTCGAGGACACCGTGCGCTGGCTCGAGGAGACCGACGACTCCGCCCGCGCCGTGATCGGTGCGGTCGGACACCTGGCCGCAGCGGCTGTGGGCGCCGCCACCGCGGCCGACACCACCGTCTCGCCGAACACCGCGACCGCCGCCGACCTCGCCCGGGCCTACCCGGACGACCCCGGCGTCGTCGTCTCGCTCCTCATGCACCGCGTGACGCTGACCCGCGGCGAGGCGATGTACCTGCCCGCCGGCAACATCCACGCGTACCTCGACGGACTGGGCATCGAGCTGATGGCCCCGTCCGACAACGTGCTCCGCGGTGGCCTCACCCCGAAGCACGTGGACGTCCCCGAACTGCTGCGTGTCCTCGACTTCACGGCGTACCCGGCACCGCTGCTCGAACCGGAACACCTCAGCCCGGTCGTCGACCGCTTCGCTCCCGAGGGCGTCGGGTTCGCCCTGGTGCGTGTCACGAGCGACGGTCGCCCGGTCGGACTCACGACGGGCGGGACCGCGCCGCTGTCGGGTCCGTCGATCGCGATCTGCACCGAGGGGGTCGTCACGCTCGTCGGGGCGCACTCCGCGACGCTGCTCCGCCAGGGAGAGTCCTGCTACATCACGCCGGACGAGGGCGACGTGTCGGTCGATGCGGACGCCGGCAGCGGCCGCACCGCGACGGTCTTCATCGCGACCGGCGCGTAGGGGAGCGCACCGGACGCCCGGGGCGGCCGGCCGGTCCGCTAGCGTGGCGGCATGAGTTGGTTGGTCACCGGCGGTGCCGGGTACATCGGGTCCCACGTCGTCCGAGCGCTGGTCGCGGCGGGTCTCGACACGGTCGCGTTGGACGACCTCTCGAGCGGCTTCCGCGCGTTCGTGCCGGAGGGCGTGCCCTTCGTCGAGGGCACGATCCTGGACGGCGAGCTCCTCGCCCGCACTCTCCGTGAGCACGAGGTCACGGGTGTCGTCCACGTCGCGGGCTTCAAGTACGCGGGCGTCTCGGTCGAGCGGCCGCTGCACACCTACGAGCAGAACGTGACCGGCATGGCGACCCTGCTCCGCGCCGCCGCCGACGCCGGTGTCGACAAGGTCGTGTTCTCCTCGAGCGCGGCGGTCTACGGCACGCCGGACGTCGACGTGGTGGTCGAGGAGACCCCGAAGGCCCCGGAGTCCCCGTACGGCGAGTCGAAGCTCATCGGCGAGTGGCTGCTCCGGGACATGGAGGTCGCGGCGGGCTTCACGACGACGTCGCTCCGCTACTTCAACGTCGTCGGGTCGGGGGAGCCGGACCTGTACGACGCCAGCCCGCACAACCTCTTCCCGCTCGTCTTCGACGCCCTCCTGGCGGGTCGGACGCCGCGGATCAACGGCGACGACTACGCCACGCCGGACGGCACGTGCGTCCGCGACTACGTGCACGTCGCCGACCTGGCGCACTCGCACGCGGTCGCCGCCCGCAAGCTCGAGGCGGGGGAGCCGCTGCAGCGCGCGTACAACCTCGGCAGCGGTGACGGCGTGAGCGTCCGCCAGATCATGGACGCGATGGCCCGGGGGACCGGCATCGACTTCCGCCCCGAGGTCGCCCCGCGTCGCGCCGGCGACCCGGCCCGCATCGTCGCGACCGGCGAGGCGGCCGGTCGGGACCTCGAGTGGGCGATGCGGCACACGCTCGACGACATGGTGACGAGCGCCTGGGAGGCCCGGCAGCGCGCCGCGTAGACAGCGTCGGACCGCCACGCCCCGCCTCCACCCCGGACGCGGGGCGTCGCTGTCCCCCGAAAGGCCCGCAGACACGCCGCGACACGCCCGAATGGGGGACATGCCACGGCAGAAGCCGGAGCGGCTTCTATGATCTGCGACTTGACTCCGGGGAATCACACCGATGTAATTACACCGACGACACCGTCGTCAGGGACCCGAACCGAGACGTCAAGGGGTGATCAGGGTGAGCGCATCCGACTTCGAAGCCGGAGTGCCGGACGACTGGCACGTCGATCCCGTCGCCCTCGGCGTCCCGGGGGTCCGACGGTCGACCGAGGCCGACGAGGAGAACCCGCTCTCGTGGCAGGTCGACTCGCTCTGCGCCCAGACCGACCCCGAGGCGTTCTTCCCCGAGAAGGGCGGCTCCACCCGCGAGGCGAAGAAGATCTGCACCTCGTGCGAGGTCCGCTCCCAGTGCCTCGAGTACGCACTCGAGAACGACGAGCGGTTCGGCATCTGGGGCGGCCTCTCCGAACGCGAGCGTCGCAAGCTCCGGAAGCGCGCCTGAGGCTCCCACAGGTTCACGCCGCGCCGCCGTCGGCGGCCGGCACCGCGCCTCCCGGCCCGTAGAGTCGCTCCCGTCATGCAGCCCAGTGCCTCCACGCCCCGCGTCACCGCGATCCTCGTCGCAGCCAACGGGTCGGACCATCTCGACCGCACCCTGAACGCCCTGGCGGCACAGACCCGCCCGCCGGAGGGGCTCGTGGTGGTCGACGTCGGCTCGACCGACGGATCCACCTCGGAACTCTCCTTCGGTGGCAGCGCCCAGCTCTCCCGCATCGCGGCCGGTCGCCCGTTCGGCGAGGCCGTCCGGCACGGCGAACAGGTCGCACCGCGCGCCGAGGCCGGGGACGGCGTCGACGAGTGGCTGTGGCTCCTGGGCCACGACAACAGCCCCACGCCCGGCACACTGGCCGCCCTCCTCGGCGCCGTCGAGATCGCCCCCTCGGTCGCGATCGCCGGCCCGAAGCTCGTCAACGTCGACGACCCGGCCCGCATCGCCGCGTTCGGCGAGAGCATGACCCGGATGGGCCGCTCGATCACCCTCGTCCAGGACGAGCTCGACCAGGGCCAGCACGACCGGCACACCGACGTGCTCGGGGTCTCCGCCGGCGGCATGCTCGTCCGCCGTTCGGTCTGGAACAGCCTGGGCGGGTTCGACCCGGCCCTGCCGGACGTCGACGCCGCGCTCGACTTCTCGGTGCGCGCACGCCTGGCCGGCCACCGTGTCGCCGTCGTCCCGGAGGCCCGCGCGACCAGCGCCGGGCCGATCGAGGAGTTCGGCCGCGCCAAGGTCTCCGAGCGTCGCCGCGTGCGGATGCACCGCCAGGCGCAGCTGCACCGCCGCCTGACCTACTCGTCCGCCGGGGTCCTCTGGATCCACTGGCTGACCCTCGTGCCGTTCGCCCTCGGCCGCGCGATCGGCCACCTCGTCGCGAAGCACCCGGCCGCCGTCGGCGGCGAACTCGCCGCGGCGTTCGCGGTCGCGTTCGGCGGTGGCGTCGGTCGTGCCCGGAAGACCCTCGCCGCGAACCGGAAGCTCGGCTGGGCCGCGGTCGAACCGCTCCGGATCAGCTGGCGGCGGGTGCACGAACACCGCACGACCTCCCGCGACGTCGAACTCGCGCGGGTCGAGGACGCACCGATCGCCCGGGCCTCGTTCCTGGCCGACGGCGGCATCTGGGTCGTCCTCGCGGCGGCCGTGCTCAGCGTCGTCACGCTCTTCCCGCTGCTCGGGTCGCCTGCGCTCACCGGCGGCGGACTGCTGCCGCTGAGCACCGACGTCGGTGACCTCTGGCGGAACGTCGGGTTCGGCTGGCACTCCCTCGGGACCGGGTTCACCGGCCCGTCGGACCCCTTCGCCGCGGTCGTCGCGGCGCTCGGCTCGATCACGTTCTGGTCGCCGTCCACCTCGGTCGTCGTGGTCATGCTGCTGTCCTTCCCGCTCGCCGCCCTCGGTGCGTGGGCTGCGGTGCGCAAGGTGACGACGCGCACCTGGGTGCCGGTCATCGGCGCCGTCCTCTACACGGTCGCTCCCGCGCTCGTCGGTGCAGTCACCACCGGTCACCTCGGCGCCGTGATCGCCCACGTGCTGCTGCCCTGGCTGTTCCTGACCCTCGTCGAGGCGCACCGCTCCTGGGCGTCGGCCTCGGGCGCCGCTCTGCTCTTCGCCGTCATCGCCGCCTCGGCACCGTCACTCCTGCCGGTGCTGCTCATCGGCTGGCTCGTCGCCCTCGTGGTCGGCTGGCGGCACGCCCACCGACGCGTGTTCGTGCCGGTGCCCGCCGCGGTGCTCTTCGTCCCGCTCGTGCTCGCGCAGGTCGCCCGGGGCAACCCGCTCGCGGTCTTCGCCGACCCGGGCGTCCCCTCCGCCACGCCCGCGCCGAGCGCCCTGCAGCTCGCGATCGGGCAGCCGCTGCCGGACTGGAACGGCTGGCTGTCCGCGGTCGCGCCGCTCGGCCTCGGTGACGCGGTGCTGCCGATCGTGATGGCGGTGCTGGCCCTGCCGGTCGCCGCCAGTGCCGTCGGAGCCGTCCTCGGTCACCGCTGGTCGCTCGCCGGCACCGCGCTGGTCGCCGCACTCCTCGGCTACGCGACCGCGTTCGGCGCCACGCACCTGGCCGTCACCGGCGTCGGGTCCACCACCACGATCGTCTGGCCGGGCAGTGCGCTGTCGGTCTTCGCCCTCGCGATCGTCGTCGCCGCCTGCATCGGTGTCGACACCGTGCCCCGGGCCGCACCGGTGGTCGGACTCGTCGCGACGGTGTTCGCCGCCGTCGCGGTCGCCCCGGCCTTCGCCGCCTTCTACCTCGACCGCGCGGCCATCCAGCCGACCTCGGGCCGGGTGCTCAGCGCCTACGTCAACGCCGAGGCGCAGGCGAACCCCGACGTCGGCACGCTCGTCGTCCAGCCGCAGACCGACGGCTCGCTCGCGGTCGCCCTCGAACGCGGCCAGGGTTCCACGCTCGACGACCAGTCCACCCTCGACGCCACCGCGCTCTCGCTGAGCCGGTCGGGCAGCCGCCTGGCGACCCTGGCCGGCAACCTCGCGAGCCGCAGCGGCTACGACCCCGAGCCGGCGCTCCGTGACCTCGGCGTCAGCTTCGTACTGCTCGACGACGCCCCCGCCGACCCGGAGGCCCGCGCCGTGCACGACCGTGCCGCCGGTGCGATCGGTCAGGACGCCCGCTTCACGAGCATCGGCGAGACCACCAACGGGTCGCTGTTCCACTACGAGGGCGCCGTCGACCGGACCAGCACGGGCTCGGCCGCCGCGAAGGCCACCCACGTGCTCTACCTCGTGGTGATCGGCGTGGTGTTCGGCGCCGCCGCACTGCTCGCCGTGCCGACCGCGCCGCGCCGCCGCCGTGCGACGTCGAACGTCCTCGAGGCCGACGAACCCGCCACCACCTTCGACGAGGAGCGCGACGAATGAGCACGAGTACCGCGCGCCGCTGGGCCCTCCGCGGCACCGCCACCGCCGTCGCCGTGATCGTCGCGGCCGGCACGATCGCCGCCGCACACACGATCGGCACCACCGAGGACCCGGGACACCCCGCCGGTCGGACCGTCACCCCGGTGCCGGCCGCCGCGGAGCGCGTCTGCGCCGGCAGCGCCCTGCGTCTGTCCGACGACGCCGGCAACGACGCCACCCGCGCGAGCACCATCGGGTCGCCGCAGATCGCCACCGCCACCACCGGCGACCGGGTCGACCGCAGCGAGCTCGGCAGCGCGAGCACCGGCAGCAGCGCACCGACCCTCCTCACCGCACCGGCGGGGGAGACCGCGCCGCAGGTGGCGGGCAGCAGCTACCAGAGCGTGTCCGACGGCGACGTCGTCGGCGTGGGCGCAGCCTCCTGCGACGACCCGTCGCAGTCGACGTGGTTGGTCGGCGGATCGACCGAGACCGGCCGCACCAGCCTGGTCACGCTCAGCAACCCGACCGACGTCAACGCGACCGTCGACCTGACCATCGCGGACGCCACCGGCACCGTCAGTGCCCCGGGGACCACCGGCATCGTGGTCGCCCCGAACTCGCAGAAGGTCGTGCCGCTCTCCGGCTTCGTCACCGACCAGGGCTCGACCGTCGTGCACGTCACCTCGTCCGGCGGCCAGATCGTCGCCCACATGCAGGAGACCGTCGTCCGGACGCTCACCCCCGGCGGGTTCGACATCGTCTCCGGCGGGGCGGCACCGTCGCGGAGCCAGGTCATCCCCGCGGTCGTCCTCGACGACGCCGAGGGGGCCCAACGCGGTGAGGACACCGCCGACGCCGGCCCGGTCCTCCGCCTCTACGTGCCGGGCACCGAGGTCGCACGCGTCACCCTCGGCATCACCACGGCGGATGGCGGCGGCACGACGGTCGACGCCACCGCCGAGCCGGGCGTCGTCACCGACGTGCCGCTCGACGACTTCCCGGACGGGCGCTACTCGTTCACGATCGACTCGTCGGTGCCGATCGTCGCCGGAGCCCGCACCACGACCCCCACCGACGACGGCCGGACCGACCTGGGCTGGTTCGCCTCGGCCGAGCCGCTCTCGGGCACCACGGTCACCGCGGTCGCCGCTGGCTCCGGCACGCGTCTGAACCTCGTCAACCCGACCCGGCAGGACGCGACCGTGACCGTGCGCTCGGGCGACGACTCGCAGGAGGTGCAGGTCACCTCCGGTTCGACCGCCACGGTGAAGGTGCCGACCGCACAGCAGGTCACGATCAGCGGTGCGGACGGGCTGGTCGCCGGGGTCACGTACCAGGGGGACGACGGCATCGCCGGGTTCCCGGTGCGGCCGGAGACCGAGGTCTCGAGTCCGGTGCGCATCTACCCCTAGGGCTCGGACCGGTCTGCTGTCCGCCCGGTCTGCTGTCCGCCGTCGGCCGTCCGCCCGGCGGGCGCCGCCGACCGGTGCGTCACCAGTGGCGGTAGCGGTCCGGTGCCAGGTCCCACGGGTCCTTGTCGAGCAGCTCCGCCACCGCGCGGAACACCGCGGTCTCGACGACGATCCGCCGGTCCACGTCGTCCTTCTCGGGGCTGTGGGTGACCCGCTCGACCGGGATCCGGAAGACCGTCACCCGGCGGTCGTCGCGCTCGATGCGCCACCGGGGCAGTTCGTCCGGCAGGCCGGTGTCGGTCGGCATGTCCGCGACCTGGAACACCACGCCCGCCAGCTCTCCGGGCCAGAGCCCGACCAGGTAGTGGGCGGTGTCGCCGACGATGCGGTCGAAGGTCTCGGCACGGGTGATCACCGGCGCGAGCTCGGGTCCGGTCACGCTCGACCGGTGGCCGCGGCCGTGACGGGAGCGTCCGCGTGCACGGTCGACCGGGGTGACGATCCTGGGCTTGCGGCGCATCCGGCCATCGTACGCGGCCGCACCCCGGGCAGGGGCCTCGGGACACGGCCGGTAGGGTCGTCTCCGGTATGGACGTACGGATCTGCAGCAAGGTCGCCTGTGGCGCGGGCGCCTCGGCGACCCTGACGTACGACTACGCCGACTCGATGGTCGTCGTCGGACCGCTCTCCGGTCGCGTGGAACCGCACGGGTACGACCTCTGTGCCCGGCACGCCGCGACGCTGCGGGTCCCGCAGGGCTGGCGGGTGATCCGCCGCGACCCGCCGCCGCGGACGCCGGAGCGTCACCCCTCCTGACGGGAGGCCCGTCCAGCGCTCTCCTGCACCGGCGGCCGTCCCCGTGGTGCTGTCCACGGACGTCATGAGCCCCCACCGTCGTCGGCAGCGCGTGGAAGACTGACGATCATGCCGACCGACACCCGCGCCGCCGTCCCGTTCCGCGTCGCCGACCTCTCGCTCGCCGAGGCCGGACGCCACCAGATCCGTCTCGCCGAGAACGAGATGCCCGGCCTGATGGCCCTCCGCGACGAGTTCGGCACCGCGCAGCCGCTCGCCGGGGCGCGCATCGCCGGCTCGCTGCACATGACCGTCCAGACCGCGGTCCTCATCGAGACGCTGGTCGCCCTCGGGGCGCAGGTCCGCTGGGCCAGCTGCAACATCTTCTCCACGCAGGACGAAGCCGCGGCCGCCGTCGCCGTCGGGCCGACCGGCACCCCGGACGCCCCCGCCGGCGTCCCGGTGTTCGCCTGGAAGGGCGAGACCCTCGACGAGTACTGGTGGTGCACGAACCAGGTCTTCGACTGGAGCGCCGAGGCCGCCGCATCCGGCGCCGACTGGACCGGCCCCAACCTGATCCTCGACGACGGCGGTGACGCCACGATGCTCGTGCACACCGGTGTGGACGCCGAAGCGGCCGGTCGTGTGCCGGACGCCGAGCCGGACGCCAGCGCCGAGTGGAAGATCGTGCTGGCCACGGTCGCGTCCTCGCTCGAGCAGTCCGCCGACCGCTGGACCCGGATCGCCGCCGACATCGAAGGCGTGACCGAGGAGACCACCACGGGCGTGCACCGCCTGTACGAACTGGCGCGCACTGGTGAGCTGAAGTTCCCGGCGATCAACGTCAACGACTCTGTCACCAAGTCGAAGTTCGACAACAAGTACGGCATCCGACACTCGCTGCCGGACGGCCTGAACCGGGCCACCGACGTCCTCATCGGCGGCAAGGTCGCCTTCGTCGTCGGCTACGGCGACGTCGGCAAGGGGGCGGCCGAGGCCCTCCGCGGCCAGGGAGCCCGTGTCATCGTCAGCGAGGTCGACCCGATCTGCGCCCTCCAGGCAGCGATGGACGGCTACCAGGTCGCCCGGCTGCAGGACGTCGCCGACCAGGTGGACATCGTCGTGACGTGCACCGGCAACCTCGGCGTCGTCGGGGTGGACGACATGCTCGCCCTGAAGCACTTGGCGATCGTGGCGAACGTCGGGCACTTCGACAACGAGATCGACATGACCGGCCTCGAGTCGATGGCCGGTGCCGAGAAGGTCGAGATCAAGCCGCAGGTGCACGAGTGGCGCCTGCCGAACGGCCGCTCGATCCTGGTGCTCAGCGAAGGCCGCCTGATGAACCTCGGCAACGCGACCGGGCACCCGTCCTTCGTGATGAGCAACTCCTTCACGAACCAGGTGCTGGCGCAGATCGAGCTGCACACCCGGCTCGACCAGTACCCGATCGGCGTGTACGTGCTGCCGAAGCACCTGGACGAGAAGGTCGCGCGGCTGCACCTCGACGCCCTCGGGGTCCGGCTCACCGAACTCCGGCCGGAGCAGGCCGCGTACATCGGCGTTCCGGTCGACGGCCCGTACAAGTCGGAGCAGTACCGGTACTGAGCCCAGATCGGCGGGCAGCGTCCGTCGGGTGTCGGCGTCCGTCCGGTGTCGGAGTCGGTCGGGCGTCAGCGTCCGGGGCTCAGCGCGGGAAGCCCGGCGGACGCGCGCCCGCCGCGACGCTCGCCCGCTCGAGGGTGCGCGCCCGCCCGGTGAACGCCCGCAGGTCACGGGCGCGGCGCAGGGCGACCACCCCGGCGAGGAACTCCTCGGCCGGCACCGTCGGCACCGGCTGGGCGTACTCGGCCACCTCGGCTGCCAAGGAACGAGCGACCTCGGCACGCAGACCGGGCTGGACCGTTCCCGCACCCCGGAAGAACGCGGCGATCCGGTTCTCCAGCCGCTGCGGCAGCCGCCGGACGTCGGCGAGGCCGGCCCACCCGACGAGCGACGGCGGCAGCGTCACGACCGGGTCGACCGACCGACGCAGGCGCTCGTGCTGCACGACGGTGCCGGCCAGCAGGTCGCCGAGACGCCGAGGGCGGGACCCGAACAGGGCGACGAGCAGCGCCAGCGACCCCACGGTCAGCCAGAGCTCGAGGAGCCCGACGAGCGCCCGGGTGAACGCGTGCCGGAACGACACCGCGCCGCCGTCGACCCGCACCACCCGGGTGCCGAGGGCGTACCGGCCGACGCTCCGGCCACGCGTCACGGTCTCGACGGCCGCCGGCACGAGCACGAAGACGACGACCATCACGACGATCTGGGTCGCGGCGGCCCAGCCGGAGTCGATGTCGGCCGGCATGACGCGCGACAGCCCGAGCAGCAGCATCACGAGGAGCGCGAGGAGGCACAGCGCGTCGAGCAGGGCCGCCGCGCCCCGCAACACGATGCTCGCGGGGACGACGTCGAGCGCGACCGCCTCACCGACGACGAGTGCGTCGTCGGTGTCGTCGAGGGCGCGGACGAAGCGGCGGTCCGCGAGGTCCCGGGGCGTGGCGCGCTTCGGCATGGGATCATTCTGTCGGAAGACGACCACGAGCGGTCGGGGACCCGGAGCGCGGCTCCGACCAGCACGAGGGGGAGCGCATGGACCTGGACGCCTACGCGGAGACACATCGGGCGCGATGGGACGAACTCGACCGGCTCGCACGGCGACGCCCGACCTCCGGTGACGACGTCGACCGGATGCTCGCGGACTACCAGTCGGCCGCGACGGACCTCGCCCGCATCCGGCAGGTGTCGCCACGTTCGGCGACCGGGGACCGGCTGTCGCTGACCCTGCACCGTGCGCGGCTCCGCTTCACGGGCACGCCGGTCGACCCGGTGACCGCCGTCGTCGGCTTCTTCGCCCTGCAGCTGCCGGCTGCGCTGTACCGGATCCGCTGGGTGACGATCTGGGTCGCCGTCGCGACCGCCCTGATCGCCGCCGTGACGGCCGTCTGGATCAGCTCGACGCCCGGCGCCGTCGCGACGTTCGGCTCGGACTCGGCGCTCCGCCGGTACGCCACGCAGGACTTCGTGGACTACTACTCCGACCACGGGCTCGGCGCCTTCACCGCGCAGGTGTGGACGAACAACGCGTACATCGCCGCGAGCATGGTGGCGTTCGGCATCACCGGGCTCTTCGTGCCGTACTCGATCGTGCAGAACGCGGTGAGCCTCGGCGTGTCGGCATCGATCATGCACTCGCAGGGGCGGCTCGGGGACTTCTTCCTCTACATCGCACCGCACGGGCAGCTCGAGCTGTACTCGATCTTCCTGGCGGGTGGGGCCGGCCTGATGATCGCGTGGTCGTGGATCGCCCCGGGACACCGGACGCGCGCGCAGGCCCTCGCCGAGGACGGCCGCGCGCTCATCACGGTCGCGATCGGTCTCGTGCTCACCCTGCTGCTCTCCGGGATCGTCGAGGGGACGGTTACCCGGCAGGACTGGCCGTGGCCCGTCAAGATCGGCATCGGCACGGTGGCGCTCGCGCTGGTCCTGACCTACCAGTGGGTGGTCGGCGGGCGCGCGCACCGTGCCGGGGAGCGCGGCGACGTCGACGAGTTCGACCGGGGAGCCACCGAGATCGTGGCCGGCTGACAGTGCCGACCAGCGCTTCCCGGCCGGCGCTTCCCGATCAGGTCAGAGCCGCCCGGCGGCCTTTGCCCGCAGGTACGCGTCGGCGGTCCGCGGCGGAACCTCCTCGGGGAGACCACGGATGACCTCCGCGCCGGCGCGACGGGCGACGTCCGCGACGCCGTCGGCGTCGAGCAGCGACCGTTCCGCGGCGGCCCGCCGGTACACGTCGACCGACCCGGGGGCAGCCGCGGTCCCGGTCGGGAGGCCCGCCCCGCTCCCGCCCCGCCGGTCGCCCTCGCCGGTCGCCGCCATCCGCGCCACGGCCGGGTCCTCGACGGACGTCACGACGACGGCATGACGCCGAGCGAGCAGGGGAAGGACCGTCAGCAGGTCGCCGGAGGCGCCCACCGAGTCGAGGCTGGTCGCGAGCACCACGAGGGCGCGCTGCGTGGTCACGGCGTCGACGATCCCGGGGACCGCGGCCCAGTCGGTCGGCCGGAGTTCCGGCTCGGCCAGCGCGAGGGTCTCGCCGAACCGCTGGACCACGTCCGAGCGGGTCGCGCTGTGCACCCGGCCGCGCACGGCGTCGTCGAGCACCACGAGGTCGACCCGGTCACCGGCCGCCGCCGCGAGGGCACCGACGAGGAGCGCCGTCTCGATGGCGGTGTCCAGGCGGGGTTCGTCATCGACCCGGCCGGCGCCCGCGCGTCCGGCGTCGACGATGACGACGACGCGGCGGTCGCGCTCGGGGCGCCAGGTGCGGACGACCAGGTCCTGGCGGCGCGCCGTGGCCCGCCAGTCGATGGACCGGACGTCGTCACCGCGGACGTAGTCGCGGAGGGAGTCGAACTCGGTGCCGTGCCCACGCAGCTGTAGCGTGGTCTCGCCGTCGAGTTCGCGGAGCCGGGCAAGTCGCGACGGCAGGTGGCGCCGGGACCGGAACGGCGGCGTGACGACGAGTTCGCCGGGGGCCGGGACGACCCGCTGGCGGGCGACGAGGCCGAGTGGACCCGAGGCCCGGACCGCGATCCCGGTGGTGGTCCGTCGTCCGCGCCGGAACGGGGTGAAACGCATCCGGGCGGTGCGGCGTTCGCCGGACGGCACCGTCAGACGGACGCGACGCGGTTCCTGGCCGGCCGACGGCTCCCACATGTCCCGGACGAGGGCGCGGAGGACGCGGCTGCCGTCGTTGCTCAGGACGAGCGTGCCCTCCGCCGCGGTGTCCCGACGCGCGAGTCGCGGCATCCGGCGGTCGACCCGGACGCGGGTGAGGTCCGCGGCGAGCAGCAGGTCGACGGCGCTCGCCAGGAGCAGCAGGCCGATCCACGCCAGCGCGCCCCACCCGCTGCCGAGCAGCACGGTGGGGACGACGGCGACCACCAGCAGCGCGACGAACCGACCCGAGACCGCCACTAGATCGGCACCCGGACCTGTTCGAGGACCTGCTGCAGCACACCGTCCGCGTCGACGCCCTCGAGCTCGGCGTCGGCGGAGATCCGCAGTCGGTGCCGCCACACGGGCAGCAGCATCGCCTGGACGTGGTCGGGCGTGATCGCGTCGTAGCCGGTCAGCCACGCCCACGCCTTCGCGGCCGCCAGCAGCGCGGTGGACCCGCGCGGGCTGACACCGATCCGGACGGACGGGGCCTGGCGGGTGGCGCGGGCCAGGTCCACGACGTAGGCGAGGACGTCGTCCCGGGCACCGACGGCACGCACCGCGCGTTGCGCGGCCCGGACCTCGTCGACGCCGACCACGGGGACGATCCCCGCCGAGCGGACGTCGCGCGGCACGAACCCGTCGGCGTGGCGGCGGAGGACCTGCCACTCGACCTCGCGCGGCGGCAGGTCGAGCGTCAGCTTCATGAGGAACCGGTCGAGTTGTGCCTCGGGGAGCGTGTAGGTGCCCTCGAACTCGATCGGGTTCATCGTGGCGGCGACGAAGAACGGGTCGGGCAGCATCCGTGCTGCGCCGTCGACACTGACCTGCCGTTCCTCCATCGCCTCGAGCAGGGCGGACTGCGTCTTCGGCGGGGTCCGGTTCACCTCGTCGGCCAGCAGGACGTTCGTGAACACCGGTCCCTCGCGGAACGGGAAGGTACCGGTCGACGCGTCGTACACGAGCGAGCCGGTGACGTCGCCGGGCATCAGGTCGGGCGTGAACTGGATGCGCTTGGTGTCGAGCGACATCGCCGCGGCGAGGCTGCGGACCAGCAGGGTCTTCGCGACACCGGGGACGCCTTCGAGCAGCACGTGGCCCTGGGCGAGCAGCCCGACGATCATGCCGGAGACGGCGCCCTCCTGCCCGACGACGGCCTTGCCGACCTCGGTGCGGACACGGCCGAGCACCTCGCGGAGCGGGTCGCCGCCCGGGGTCGGCCCGGAGGTGGGCCCGGTGGCAGGCACGGCGGCCTTGCCGGAGGGCGGGGTGGTGGGCAGGTCGGTCACGATCGTCCTCCTGGTCGTTCGGGCGTGGTCGGTGGTGTCGGTTCCGCGGGTGCCCCGGTGGGCGCCGACCGGGAGGCCCGTCCCGCGTCCCCGGAGCGGGCTCGGCGGACCGCGTGCTCGAGTTCGTCCAGGGCGGCTGCCCCGTCGACGAGCGCGCGGTCGTCGTCGGTGCTGCCGCCGACGAGCACGGCGCCGACGCGGTCGGCGGACCGCCCGGTCACGGCGGCGGTGCGTCGGACGACCTCGTCGACGTGGGCGGACCGGGGGAGCCCGAGGCTGCGTCCGATCCGCCGGACGGCCGCGAGCCGGAGGGTGTCGAGGGCGTGGGTGCGGTCGCGGACCCGGGCGTAGAGGCGGGCGCGTCCCTCGGTGGTCTCGGCGGCGCGGACGACGACGGGCAGGCGTTCGACGACGAGGGGCCCGAGCCGGCGGCCGCGCCAGAGGGCGGCGGCGACCGCGACGAGCCCGAGGACGGCGATGGCGCTCGGCACCCACGGCGGGGCGAGGTCACCGAGGGACGGGGCCGCGTCGCTGCCTGCGGCGGTGGGGACGTACCAGACCAGGCGGTCGCCGCTGCCGAGCAGGCCGAGCGCGAGGGCCGCGTTGCCCGCACGGATGACGGTGTCGTTGCGGAGGACACCGGTGGTGCCGAGGAGGGTGACCCGGCCGTCCACCGTGGTGGTCCGCAGCAACCCCCAGCGGGTGCCCGCGCCCGTGCCGGACGGCGCACAGCGTTCCACCGTCGGGTCGTCGGTGTCGTAGGTGGCACCGACGACGGTGACGGAGCCCGCGGTCCGCGCCGCCGGGATCGGGCAGGACGCGGTCGAGGCCACGCGGGTCGACGACGTGCTGCCAGCCGGACGGGCGTCGACGTCGAAGGACTCCAGGACGCCCGGGTCGTTCGTCACGAGCACCACGTCCGGAGCCGTCCGGGCGATGCGTCGGGCCACGCCACGGTCGAGCACCCCGGCGGAGTCGTCGACCAGGACCGTGTCGCCCGTGCCGACGTCGAGCGCGTCGGCGTCGTGCACCACGTCGACCCGGGTGCCCTGCTGTTCGAGGACCCGGACCACGGCCCGGGAGCCGCTGGTCGCCGTCGAGGTCGGGTCGAGCGGGACGGGTCGCTGCGGGTCACCCTGGCCCACCGCGGCGGTCAGGGCGGCGAGCAGCAACCCGACCACGACGACCGCGATCCAGCCGACGACGCGGAGGACGCGGTCCGAGCGCGGCTTCCGGTCCTCGCCGGCGGCGGTCGCGGCACCGGGGACCCCGGTCGGTGCCGCTGCCTCTGCCGGTGCCGTCGGGGCGCTCACGCGGGGACCGCCGGCCGGTCCGTGGGGGTGGGACGGGCCTCCCGGACGGCGCGCTCGGTCTCGAGGACGCGACGGGCGGCGGACTCGTCGGCCTCGACCCCCAGGTAGCGGACGGCGTCGAACGTGTCGGAGGCGCCGCGGAGCACGTCGCCGAGCTGCGGGAACGGGAGGGTGGCACGGTCGGCGATGGCGCGGGCGGTGGCCCCCGGCACGACGAGGACCAGGTCGCGTTCGCCGAGCCCGCGGGCGAGGGCACGGTACCCGTCGAGGACGGCGGTCGCCCAGTCCCCGGCACGGAACGCGGCCGAGGCGGCGGCGGAGACGGCCTGTGCCGAGCGGCGGTCGTCGTCGTCGAAGACCCCGCCGGGCGCCGTCGGCCGGAGGCGGGCACGGCGGCGGGGGAGCCCTCGTGTGACGACGACCAGGACGACCACGGCGACGAGCACGAGGACGGCGATGACGAGCAGGGTGCGGCCGACGCCGGGCGAGCCGACACCGTCCGGGGCCAAGGAGCCGAGCCAGTCGAGGAACGACCGCGAGGCCCGGTCCCACCACGTCTCCTGCGCGCCGCGGTACTCCCGGTGGGCGAGTTCCTGCTCGAGCAGTCGGCGCGCCTCGTCGGGTCCGGGGGTGCTCATCCGCGGGCGTCCGGCGGCTGCGGGGTCCAGGGCTGTGCCGGCTGCTGTGGTTGCTCGGGCTGCTGGGGCTGCCAGCCCTGCTGCGGTTGCCACGGCTGCTGCGGGCTCCACGGCTGCTGCTGCTGCGGCCAGCCCTGCTGCGGCTGCCACGGCTGCTGCTGCTGCTGGGGCTGCCACTGCTGCGGTTGCCACGGCTGCTGCTGTGGCCACGGCTGCTGCGGCGACCACGGCGCGCCCGGCGTCCACGGCGGACGCGCCACCGGGGCGTGTGGCGCGAACGGGTCCGCGGGCTGCCCGGTGTCCAGGTGCGACGCGATCCGCTGGTCGAGCGCCTCGGTGCGGATGCGGCGGTCGATCGCCAGGAAGGTCACGACGGAGGCGCTCAGCACGTCCGTCACGGACTGCACCGCGATCACGAGCAGGCTGCCGATGACGAGGGCGATGACGCCGCCGACCGAGGGGCTGCCGCTCGTGGACGCGGTCTGCCCCAGCGGGTCGAACACGCCGGAGAACAGGCTCAGCCCGAGGGTGAGCGGGATGCTGGCGATGCTGCCCGCGATCCCGAGCACGACCTGCACGAGCAGCAGGATGCCGAACGTGCGCCAGAACGCGCCGCGGGTGAGCCGCCACGACTGTCCGGCCGCCGAGAAGACCCCGCGTCCCTCGAGCGCGATCGTCGGCACCGTGAAGGCGAACCGGGTGACCAGGAACGCCAGGAGCACCGTGAACCCGAGGACCATGACGACGATCGCCAACACGTACCAGCCGGCCGAGCTCCGGCCCGCGGCGAGGGCGGCCACGAACGCGATCACGACCACGACGAAGACGACGGCGACCGCGATCCCGGCGACGAGCTGGAGGACGATCCAGCCGATCACGGCACCACGGCGCCCGGCGAGCAGCGACCACAGGCCGCGGAACGTGCCACGCCGGCCGAGCACGCGCTGCCCGGTGTCGACCGCGACCGGGGCGACGAGGAACCCGCGCGCCAGGTAGGTCAGGAAGGGCAGGCCGATCGACAGCACCGCGTACAGGGTCACCGTGCCGGCGATGATGCTGTCCGTCTCCCCACGGCCACCGCCGTCGACGGCCGAGAGCACACGGCTCTGCAGGATCTGCTGACCGGCCGTGGTGCCGAGGGTGGCCAGCAGCCCGAGGACACCGGAGAGCAGGACGGCCCAGAGGAGCAGCACGCGGGCGTTGCGGCGGAAGACCGTGAAGGCGCCGGCCAGCACGTCCGCGAGACCCAGCGGCCGGAGGGGGATCACCGGGCGGGACGCGGGCGGCAGTGGGGCCGGCCCACCGATGGGCGGGACGGGGGAGCCGGGGGCGGGCGTGCCTCCCGGCTGTCCGACCGGGCCCCAGGCCGTCGGGTAATGCTGCGCCGTCGGGTACTGCGACGCCGTCGGGTACTGCGGTGCCTGCGGTCGCGGCGTCGCCGGCGGCTGCGCACCGCCGCCGTGCTGCGGCCCGTTCGCCCCCGGGACCTGCCATCCGTCGTCGACCATCGAACTGCCCCCTCGCCTGGCCGCTGCCGGAACGGCGCGACCGTGTCCATCCTGTCGGAAAACCTCCGATGACGGGGCCTCGGCTATCGTGAGCGGAGAGCACCCGTCCCTGGGTGCCCACCCTGCCCTCCGGAGTCCGCATCCCATGACACCGCGCATCCTCGTCGTCGACGACGACCAGGCCCTCGCCGAGATGATCGGCATCGTCCTCCGGTCGGAGGGCTACGAGCCCGACTTCAGTGCCGACGGCAACGACGCCGTCGAGGCGTTCCACGCGACGAAGCCCGACCTCGTGCTGCTCGACGTCATGCTGCCGGGCATCGACGGCATCGAGGTGTGCCGGCGGATCCGGGCCGAGAGCGGCACCCCGATCATCATGCTCACCGCCAAGGGCGACACCGCCGACGTCGTCGCCGGGCTCGAGAACGGTGCCGACGACTACGTCGTGAAGCCGTTCAACCCGAAGGAGCTCGTCGCCCGGATCCGGACCCGCCTGCGGCCGACCGCGACCGACGCGACCGTCCTGCATGCCGGTGACCTGGTCGTCGACGTCCCCGGGCACGAGGTCCGCCGGGGTGACGCGGCCATCGCCCTCACCCCGCTGGAGTTCGACCTGCTCCGGGCGCTCGCCGAGAAGCCCAGCCAGGTGTTCACGCGCGAGATGCTCCTCGAGCAGGTCTGGGGCTACCACTACAAGGCGGACACCCGCCTGGTGAACGTGCACGTGCAGCGCCTCCGCGCCAAGATCGAGCACGACCCGGACAACCCGCGCATCGTGACCACCGTCCGCGGGGTCGGGTACCGGGCCGGCGCGCAGAGCTGACGTCCGTGCCGTCGTCGTCGGCCCCGGCGCCGTTCCGCCGCGTGCGCCGGCGGGTGCGCACCTGGCTCCGCCGGATCTGGCGCGGGATCGCGTACCTCTGGCGTCGCTCGCTGATGGTCCGCTCCGCCGCGATCACCGTCGCGACCACCGGGCTCGCCGTCGCCGTGATCGGCACCGCGGTCATGGTGAGCATCTCGAACAACGTCTACGCGCAGCGCCGCGACCAGATCGAGGCCGAGTCGGCACGCGCGACGATCGTCGCTCAGAACATCTTCGACGCGGCGACCGCGGCCGAGGACAACAACCAGACCGAACTCGAGTCGCTGCAGAGCGAGGCGCAGAACGCGATCCTCTCGAACACGACCAGTCCGGGTGGGACGAGCATCGCGATCGAACGGACACCGGGAGCCCGGACCCCGCAGATCCTGCAGAACGTCGCCAGCTACGGGTTCCCCGACTCCGTGATCACCGACGACCTGCGGAAACGGGTCGCCGCCGACACCGGCGAGCTCAGCCTGCAGCCCGTGCGGCTCGACGGGCCGGGCGGCCGGGGGCCGGGACTCGCCGTCGGGTCCACCCTGCAGATCCCGAGCGCCGGGCAGTACGAGCTGTACATCGTGTACGACCTGTCCGATGCGCAGCAGACGCTCGACTTCGTGTCGCAGACCCTGTCGATCGGCGGTGTCGCCCTCATCGTGCTCATCGCCCTCGTCACCTCGCTCGTGGTGCGCCTGGTCGTCGTCCCGATCCGCGGCGCTGCCGAGACCAGCCGCAAGATCGCCGCCGGCCGCCTGGACGAACGCATCCCGGTCCGGGGCGAGGACGACATCGCGACGCTGGCCCGGAGCTTCAACGACATGGCCGACGCCGTCAGTCGACAGATCACCCAGCTGGCCGAACTCTCGCGCGTCCAGCAGCGCTTCGTGTCCGACGTCTCGCACGAGCTCCGTACCCCGCTGACGACGATCCGCCTGGCCGGTGACCTGCTGTTCGACGCCCGCCACGCCTTCGAGCCGTCCGTCGCCCGCTCCGCGGAACTGCTGCACGCCCAGGTCGACCGGTTCGAACTGCTGCTCGCCGACCTGCTCGAGATCTCCCGGTACGACGCGCAGGCTGTCGAGCTCGAGACCGAACCGGTCGTCCCCGCCGCACTCGCCGCCGACATCGTCGAGGAGTTCCGCCCGCTCGCCGACCGTGCCGAGGTCGAACTGCGCCTGGCCACCCCGGGTGGACACACCACCATGCAGCTCGACGCCCGCCGGATCCGCCGGGTGCTCCGGAACCTCGTCGGCAACGCCATCGAGCACGGCGACGGCCGCCCGGTCGACGTCGTGGTCGACAGCGACTCCCGGTCCGTCGCCATCGCGGTGCGTGACCGAGGAGTCGGGATGCCGGCCGAGGACACCGCCCGCGTGTTCGACCGCTTCTGGCGCGCCGACCCGAGCCGCAAGCGCACCATCGGCGGCACCGGACTCGGGCTCGCCATCAGCCTCGGCGACGCCCAGCTGCACGGCGGCCGCATCGACGTGTGGTCCCGTCCGGGCGAGGGGTCCGCGTTCGTGCTCACCCTGCCCCGCCGGAGCAGTGAGGCCCCGCCGACCTCCGCGATCCCGCTGCCCGCACTCGACGAGTCCTACGAGGGACCGACCGGAACGGAGGAGCCGGCATGACCCGGACCGAGCGCCACGGAGGAACCGGCACGACCCGGACCGACCGACGGACCCGCGCCACGCGCCTCCGGCTCGTGCTCACGGCCGCGCTCGCCGCCGTGACGCTGCTCGGCGCCACCGCCTGTGCCGCGATCCCGACCGGCGGCCCGGTCCGCTCCGGGCAGTCGATCACGAACGAGTCGCCCACCGGCGGCGTCGACTACCGCCCCACCGGACCGGAGGACGGTGCGAACCAGACCGACCTGCTCACGCAGTTCATCGACGCCGCCACCGGTGCCCAGAACGACTACGCGGTCGCGCGCGAGTTCCTCAGCAGCGGGTTCTCGCAGAAGTGGAACCCGCGCCAGGGCGTCACCATCCGGCAGGGCGACGGCGACGTCGAACGGGTCGGGGACGAGGAACTCACCTACACCCTGACGGCGAGTGCCTCGGTCGACGCCGACGGCGAGTACACCCAGGCCGTCCGGCCGACGTCCTCGACGCTGACGTTCCAGTTCGTCCGCGAGGACGGCCAGTGGCGCATCAGCTACGCCCCCGACGGGATCATCCTGTCGCCGGTCAACTTCACCTCGGTGTTCCAGCCGCACGCCCTGTACTTCTACGACCCGACCTACCGGTTCCTCGTCCCCGACGAACGGTGGTTCCTGGCCCGGTCCTCGACGAGCACCCGCATCGTCAGCGCCCTGCTCGCCGGACCCGCCGAGTGGCTCGAGGGCTCGGTCGTGTCCTCGTTCCCCGAGGGCACGCAGCTCTCGCTGAACGCCGTCACGATCGAGAGCGGCAGCGCGCAGGTCGACCTGTCGAGCGAGGCGCTCCGGGCGAACACGGTCGAGAAGGTCCGGATGCGCGAACAGCTCACCGACTCGCTCTCCTCCGTCGCCACGATCTCCTCGGTCGACCTCACGGTCGAGGGCGTCCCCGTCCCGTTGCCCGACTCCAGCGGCACGAGCGCGCAGCGCAACCCCGACGTCGACGCCCGTCCACTCGTCGTGCAGGACCGGGTCACCGGGTACGCGACGGCCGGCACCGGGGACGTCACCGCGCTCGGCGGCGGCCTCAGCGACCGCATCGCCGGACTCCGACCGCAGTCCCTCGCGCTCTCCGCCTCCGGCACGGTCGCCGCCGTCGGCAATGACGACGGCGTGTTCGTCGTCCGGTCCGGCAAGGACCCCCTCCGCATCGACACCCGGGAGGACCTGGTCGCCCCGAGCATCGACGACCAGGGCTTCGTCTGGGTGGCCCAGCGATCGGACACCCGGTCGATCACCGCCTACGGCCTCGGCGGCGACCCGCACACCGTCACCTCGACCCTGCCGGACGGGAAACTCGTGTCGTTCCAGGTGTCCCGCGACTCGACGCGCGCCCTGGCCCTGCTCGACACCGACGACGGGGCAGCGCTCTACGTCGTCGCGATCACCCGGGGGTCCGACCGGGCACCGACCTCGCTCGGACCGCCGGTCCGGGTGCAGGCCGCCGAGGGCGACCCCGTCGGAGCCGCCTGGGTCGACGAGCTCGACGTCGCCTCGGTCGGACGCACCAGCGCCGGCTCGAGTGTCGTCCGCACCACCGTCGGCGGCCAGTGGGACACGCTCGCGAAGCCGGACGGGCGGGCCACGGGGATCGCCGGGGGGAGCGGCAGCGCGTTGCTGCTCCGGATGTCGGACGGGTCGGTGCTGCAGTCCACCGGGGGCGCGTGGGACACCACCGGCGTCGAGGCGTCGGTGCTCGGCGTGCAGCGCTGACCGTCGGGTCGGTGCTGGTCCGGTCGGTGCTGGTCGGCGTGCAGCGCTGACCGTCGGGTCGACGCTGGTCGGGTCGGTGCTGCTCCGGTCGGTGCCGGCTGGTCGCCTCGTCCTGCACATCCGGCCCGGCCGGGAGGCCCGTCCACAGTCCGTCCCGCCGGCCCACGCCCGGTGGTCCCCGCCGGGCACCATCGGGTCATGCCGACGCTCCAGACGCCCACCGTCCCGCCACCCGCCGTCCCGTCACCCGTGCCCTCGCCGCGCCCACCGACACCACCGCGCTGCGCGGACCGGCCCTGGTCCGATGCCGCCGCCACGGTCCTCGCCCTCGTCCTGCCCGTCGTCTGCGTCGGCTGCGGCGCCGCGGACCGTGCCCTGTGCCGCGCCTGCCGGTCAGCACTCGACGCCCTCCCCACGCGGACTCGGCTCGTCGCCGGGGTCCGGCTCGACGCCGCCCACGAGTACGACGGTCTCGTCCGCACCCTCGTGCTCGAGTGGAAACTGCGGGGGCGGGTGGACGTCGTCCGCGGCCTCACCAGACGGACCGCAGACCTCGTCCGGTCGGCGCTCGCCGCAGCGCCCCCGGGCACGGTTGTCCTCCGGGTCCCGCCCTCGCCGCGCGGGCGTCGGCGACGCGGGTTCGACCCGGTGGTGACGGTGCTGCGGCGTGCGGGCGTCCGACGCGCGCGGGCACTGCGGCGGGTCCCGCTGTCGGATCCGGTGCGCGGTGACGGACCGCACGTGGCCGGGGCCGCCGGCCGCGGGCAGAAGGAACGGACCGCGATCGAGCGCGTGGCGGCGACCGTCGGCACCCTCGTCGCGGACGGGGTGGACGGCCAGGACGTCGTGCTCGTGGACGACGTCGTCACCACCGGCGTGACGATGGCCGAGGCGATCCGGGCCGTCCGGGCCGCCGGCGGCCGTGTCGTCCGCTGCGTGGCCGTCGCCACGGTGGAGGTGTGAGCGTGCACGCCGACGACCAGGATGAGCGCCCGGCCACGGAGATGGACGTCCCCTGGGCATCCGGTGGAGGTCTCCGGCACGCGGGCCCCCAGCGGCACGGGTCGAGCCCGCAGGGTCTAGCCTCGCGGCAAGGCGTTGGTGTTCGCCGGACGCAGGCGAACCGCCGAATGTGGATGGGAGCCGCCATGGACGTGACGATCACGGGCCGCAACGTCGGGGTCACCGACCGATTCCGGGCCTACGTGGAGCAGAAGTCCGAGAAGATCGACGTGCTCGCCGACCGGGCCCTCGCCTTCGAGGTGCGGGTGAGCCGGCACCACGAGAAGAGCAGCGGGGCGCAGGGCGAGGACCGCGTCGAACTGACCCTCATCGGACCCGGACCGCTCGTCCGGGCCGAGTCCGCCGCGTCGGACAAGTACGCCGCCTTCGACCTGGCGTTCGCGCGCATCGCCGAGCGCCTGCGCCGGGCACGTGACCGCAAGAAGGTGCACCGCGGGCGTCACCGTCCGACCTCGGTGGCCGAGGCCTCGGGTGCGGCGTTCGAGGGCATGGGCGTCGAGCCCGCCGACGGCAGGCTCATCGAGACCGTCGCCACCGGAGCCGTCCCCGTGGTCGACGCCGACCAGGAAGCCGGGCGCGACGAGGAAGACGCCGCGTACTCGCCGGTCGTCATCCGCCAGAAGGTCTTCGAAGCCGCACCGATGACGGTCGACGACGCGCTCTACCACATGGAGCTCGTCGGGCACGACTTCTACCTCTTCGTCGACTCCGAGACCCACCGCCCGAGCGTCGTGTACCGCCGCAAGGGCTGGGACTACGGCGTCATCGGCATCGACGAGAACCCGGGCGCCGACGCCCGGGGGAGCGAGCACGTCCTCGTCGAGGAGTCCGTGTCCGCCACCGCGTAGTCGACGCGACGCACCACCTCCGAGTGCGCACGGTCCCGTCCGGGGTCGTGCGCACTCGTGCTGCTCCCAGCGCCGGACCCCGGCGGGTTGCTAGCATGACTGGCTGATCGGGCGCGTCGACCGCGCACGACGACTTCGTAAGGAGCTCACGTGGCAAACGTGTTGGAGAAGGTCCTCCGCATCGGTGAAGGGCGGACCCTCCGTCGGCTGAAGGCGTACGCCTCGGCGATCAACGACCTCGAGGACGACTTCGCGAGCCTCACCGACGAGGAACTCCAGGAGGAGACGACGGAGCTCCGCGAGCGGTACGCCAACGGCGAGACGCTCGACGACCTCCTGCCGGAGGCGTTCGCCGCCGTCCGCGAAGCCTCGAAGCGCACCCTCGGCATGCGGCACTTCGACGTGCAGCTCATGGGTGGCGCGGCGCTGCACCTCGGCAACATCGCCGAGATGAAGACCGGTGAGGGCAAGACCCTCGTGGCGACGACCGCCGCCTACCTCAACGCGATCCCGTCGCGCGGTGTGCACGTCATCACGGTCAACGACTTCCTGGCGTCGTACCAGTCCGAGCTCATGGGCCGCGTGTTCCGCGCCCTCGGCATGACCACCGGCTGCATCATCGCCGGTCAGTCGCCGATCGAGCGCCGCGAGCAGTACGCCGCGGACATCACGTACGGCACGAACAACGAGTTCGGCTTCGACTACCTGCGCGACAACATGGCGTGGCAGGCCTCCGACATGGTCCAGCGCGGCCACTTCTTCGCCGTGGTGGACGAGGTCGACTCGATCCTCATCGACGAGGCCCGCACGCCGCTCATCATCTCCGGCCCCTCCTCAGGTGAGGCGAACCGCTGGTTCACCGAGTTCGCGTCCATCGCGACCCGGCTCACCCCGGGCGAGGACTACGAGGTCGACGAGAAGAAGCGCACCGTCGGTGTCCTCGAGCCCGGCATCGAGAAGGTCGAGGACTACCTCGGCATCGACAACCTCTACGAGTCCGCGAACACCCCGCTGATCTCGTTCCTCAACAACTCGATCAAGGCGTCCGCCCTGTTCAAGCGCGACAAGGACTACGTCGTGATGAACGGCGAGGTGCTCATCGTCGACGAGCACACCGGTCGCATCCTGATGGGCCGTCGCTACAACGAGGGCATCCACCAGGCGATCGAGGCGAAGGAAGGTGTCGAGGTCAAGGCCGAGAACCAGACCCTCGCCACCGTCACGCTGCAGAACTACTTCCGCCTGTACCAGAAGCTCTCGGGCATGACCGGTACCGCGGAGACCGAAGCGGCCGAGTTCATGTCGACCTACAAGCTCGGTGTGGTCCCGATCCCGACGAACCGGCCGATGCAGCGCATCGACCAGACCGACCTCGTCTACAAGAACGAGCAGGCCAAGTTCGAGCAGGTCGCGAACGACATCGAAGAGCGCCACCACAAGGGCCAGCCGGTCCTGGTCGGCACCACGAGCGTCGAGAAGTCCGAGTACCTGTCGAAGCTGCTCGCGAAGAAGGGCGTCAAGCACGAGGTCCTCAACGCGAAGAACCACGCGCGGGAAGCCGCGATCGTCGCCCAGGCCGGTCGTGCCGGTGCCGTGACGGTCGCCACGAACATGGCCGGTCGTGGTACCGACATCATGCTCGGCGGCAACGCGGAGTTCCTCGCCGTGCAGGAGATGCACGCCAAGGGTCTGTCGCCGACCGAGACCCCGGACGAGTACGAAGCCGAGTGGGACAAGGTCTTCACCGCGATGAAGGCCGCGGTCGAGCAGGAGAGCGAGAAGGTCCGCGACGCCGGCGGCCTCTACGTCCTCGGCACCGAGCGCCACGAGTCCCGTCGTATCGACAACCAGCTCCGTGGACGCTCCGGTCGTCAGGGTGACCCGGGCGAGAGCCGGTTCTACCTGTCGCTCACCGACGACCTGATGCGTCTGTTCAACTCCGGTGCCGCCGAGAGCCTGATGGGCCGCGGCAACGTGCCGGATGACCTGGCGATCGAGAACAAGCTCGTCGGCCGCGCGATCCGTTCCGCCCAGTCGCAGGTCGAGGGCCGCAACGCCGAGATCCGCAAGAACGTCCTGAAGTACGACGACGTCCTGAACCGCCAGCGCGAAGCGATCTACAGCGACCGCCGGCACATCCTCGAGGGCGACGACCTGCACGAGCGCGCGCAGTCGTTCCTCAAGAGCGTCATCGACGACGTCATCGACACCCACACCGGCGAAGGGTCCCCGGACGACTGGGACCTCGACGCCATGTGGACCGAGCTCGGGACGCTGTACCCGATCTCGATCACCATCGACGAGGTCATCACCGAGGTCGGCTCGAAGGGCAAGGCCACGCGGGAGTTCCTGGCTCGCGAGATCCTGTCCGACGCGCAGCTCGCCTACAAGAACCGTGAAGAGGCCCTCGGCGACGAGGCGATGCGCGAGCTCGAGCGTCGCGTCGTCCTCTCGGTGATCGACCGCCGCTGGCGCGACCACCTCTACGAGATGGACTACCTCAAGGACGGCATCGGCCTCCGGGCGATGGCGCAGCGCGACCCGCTGGTCGAGTACCAGCGCGAGGGCTACGCCCTGTTCCAGACGATGATGGGGCAGATCCGCGAAGAGTCGGTCGGCTTCCTCTTCAACCTCGAGGTGCAGGTGCAGTCCGACGGCGAGAGCGCGGTCATCGAGGCGAAGGGGCTCAACGAGGAAGGCGAGAACGCCGGACTCGAGTACTCCGCGCCGTCGATCGACGGCGAGGTCGAGGTCCGCGACGAGGCCGGGCGCCTCGAGCAGGCCGCGACCGCCCGTGCACAGCGTGCGCAGGCCGAGCAGGAAGAGGCCGCCGGTCCCGAGAAGGGTTCCGCCTTCGGTTCGGCGGCGACCGCTTCCGGCCAGGCCGACGCGAGCAACCGCGCCGAGCGCCGGGCGGCAGCCAAGAAGGGCTGACACACAGCCCCATCGTGACGGGAGGCCCGGTACCAGCTGGTACCGGGCCTCCCGTCCGTCGGTGGTACCCGACCACCGGTCGCCGCGACCGTCAGAGCACGCCGACCGCCGTGGCCCGCCACCGTCCCTTGCGTTCCTCGAGCCGGATGGCGACCGCGCGGGCGTGGCTGCGCGTGTGCACCACGACGGCGGCCTCGGCGACGCCGTCGCGCGGCACGCTGACGACGACGCTGCCGACCCGGATCACCGGGCGGTGTCGGCGCCGACGGGCGGCGGAGCGTGCGCGGGCCGCCAGTGCGGCGCGGTGTTGCAGGTGTCGTTGGACCTCCTCGGTGATCCAGCGCGAGATCGTCTCGACCTCGCGCGCCCCGGTCAGGATCTCCGCCACGCAGAGCGCCAGCGACCGTGCTGTCTCGCCGGGGTCCGGCAGTTCCGCCGCCGGTGCCGGCGGTCCGTTCTCGTGCTGTTCATCGTGTCCCTCGTACTCCACGTGGTCGTCGTGGCGGCCTTCCAGCCCCGCGTCCGTTCCGTGCGTGTCCGGCTCGTCTTCGATCCGTCGTGCGTTCTCCGCCACTCCGGCCCCTTTCATCAGGCCGAGCGTAGGGTTCGTGGAACATCACATACGGTCGATCGGACCGACCTGTGGACAGACCGTCCTCGTCCACAGCGGCGCGTGGTCGGCCTCGGGAGCCACACCTAGACTGGTCGGGTGTCGACCCTCAGTGACCTCGTCCTCGCACAAGGCCGTTCCTCCGAAGCCGACGTCGAGTGGCTGCACCTGCTCGTCGGTGACTGGCAGTTGCTCGCCGACCTGTCCTTCGCCGACATGGTGCTGTGGGTGCCGACCCGCGACGACTCGACCTTCGTCGCCGTCGCCCACGCTCGTCCGTCGTCCGCGGCGACGCTGTTCTACCGCGACATCGTCGGACAGGAGATCCGCGAGGAGTGGCGTGACCAGGTCACCCAGAGCTTCACGGGCAGCCGGGTCGTGGACTCGGCCGAGCCGGACTGGTACGAGGACACCCCGACCCGGGTTCGCGCGATCCCGGTCCTCCGCCGCCTGACCGCCAAGAGCGCGCAGACCACCGACCGGCCGATCGCCGTCGTGACGCGGCACTCCAACCAAGACGAGTCGCGCACGCCGAGCCGTCAGGAACTCAACTTCACCGCCAGCGCGAACGACCTGTTCGGGATGATCGCCACCGGCGACTTCCCGGACCTCGGCGCCCCTGCCGGTCCCCGTCGTGGGGCGCCGCGGGCGAGCGACGGTCTGCTCCGACTGGACACCGACGGCGTCGTCACGTTCGCCAGCCCGAACGGCCTCAGCGCCTTCAACCGGATGGGCTTCGACGGCGAACTCGAGCGCAAGTCCCTGGCCGAGGTGACGACCGAGCTGCTCGGTGCGCAGCTGGACGTCGACGAGTCCCTGCCGCTCGTCGTCACCGGGCGGGCTCCCTGGCGTGCCGACATCGAGGCGAAGGGCGTCACCGTGACGCTCCGGTCGATCCCGCTGCGTGACCACGGTGAGCGGATCGGGGCGGTCGTGCTCTGCCGCGACGTCACCGAGATGCGTCACCAGGAGCGCGAGCTGATCACGAAGGACGCGACGATCCGTGAGATCCACCACCGCGTCAAGAACAACCTGCAGACCGTCGCGTCCCTGCTCCGCATCCAGGCCCGCCGGACGCACTCGGACGAGGCTCGGACGTCCCTGCAGAACGCGATGCGCCGGGTCGCCGCGATCGCCGTCGTGCACGACACCCTGTCCACGGGCCTCAGCCAGACGGTCGACTTCGACGAGGTGTTCGACTCCGTCCTCAAGCTCGTGACCGAGGTCGCCGCGTCGCACAACACGACGGTCCACCCGAAGAAGACGGGGGAGTTCGGCGTCCTGCCGTCCGAGGCGGCCACCCCGCTCGCCCTCGGGCTCACCGAACTCGTCACGAACGCTGTGGAGCACGGGCTCGACGGACGCGATGGCGAGGTCGAGATCGTCGCGAACCGTCACGACGACCACCTCGAGATCCAGGTGCGCGACAACGGTGTGGGCCTGCCCGAGGGCAAGGTCGGCTCGGGTCTCGGTACCCAGATCGTCCGCACGCTCATCCAGGGCGAGCTGGGCGGCACCATCGACTGGCACACGCTCACGGGCAGCGGCACCGAGGTCACCATCTCGATCCCGTTCCGCTGGCTCACCGCCGGGACGGCTGCGTAGCGACCCCGATGGCACCTCGGTGCCGGGCGCGACGACGCCCGCCGGCCCCGAGGGGTACGGCGGGCGTCAGACGGTCTTGTGACCCTGCGGTGTCAGGAGGCGCGGCGGGCGCGGGCAGCCCGGCGCTTGAGCGCGCGACGCTCGTCCTCGCTGAGACCACCCCAGACGCCGGAGTCCTGGTTGTTCTCGAGTGCGTACTGGAGGCACATCTCGGTCACAGTGCATCGAGCACAGACCGACTTGGCCTTCTCGATCTGGTCGACGGCCGGGCCGGTGTTCCCGACGGGGAAGAAGAGCTCGGGGTCCGCGGTGAGGCAGGCTGCCTGGTCACGCCAATCCATGTGGTGGTGCTCCTTGCGTTAGATGCTCGAACGGCAGGCCGGGGCCGTGACTCGGGGGATCGGGACTCTGCACATGCTCATGTGATGTACGGGAGGCTTCCTGTGGGGAGGAGCCCGCTCGGGGAGAGTTCGACGCCCGCAGAACGCTCGGGGGAGGAGCGTCGAACCACGGGAGACGCACACCACATCGTGCCGTCCAAACGACCTCGAACATCGTTCCATACTGGTATGGCCAAATCAAGGGTTTCACTGCTGGAGGATCGCTGTGCCTGACACCATCCCGGACGACCAGTTCGTCCCCCGGGGGCGGCCTGCTGCGCTCCTCGTGCTCATCGTCGTCGTCGGACTCGAGTTCCTGGCGATGGCAGCGGTGACCGTCTTCCTGCTCGTCGAGCTCCTGACGGCCCCCGCGGCCAGCGTGGCTTCAGCGATCGCGCTGCTCGTCCTTGCCGTCCTCGCGACCCTCTGGCTGGGCGCCATGGTCGTCGGCCTGCGTCGCGGTCGGGCGTGGGTGCGGAGCGGGGTCGTCGTCTGGCAGGTCCTGCAGGGGGCACTCGCGATCGGCGCGTTCCAGGGCGTGTTCCGCGTCCCGGCCGTCGGCTGGGCGCTGCTCGTCCCCGCGCTGCTCGCGATCACCCTGGTGCTCTCGAAGTCGGTGACCGCGGTCCTCGCACGACGCGACTGAGGGAACTGCCGCAGCAGCGCCGCACGAGGACATCGGTGCAGCGCTGTCAGACCAGCCCGAGCTTCTTCCGCAGACTCGCGACGTGGCCGGTGGCCTTCACGTTGTAGAGCGGCAGCTGGACGTCGCCGTCCTCGTCCACGACGATCGTCGACCGGATCGTGCCGGTGACGATCTTGCCGTAGTTGTTCTTCTCGCCCCAGGCGCCGTACGCCCGGTGCACGGCGAGGTCCGGGTCGCTGAGCAGCGGGAAGCTCAGGGCCTGCTCGTGGTGGAACCGCTGCAGTGCCGGCAGGTCGTCCTTGGAGACGCCGAGGACCTCGTACCCGGCAGCCTGCAGGGACGACATGTTGTCGCGGAAGTCACACGCCTCGGTCGTGCACCCGGGGGTGGAGGCGGCGGGGTAGAAGTACACGATGACCTTGCGCCCACGGAGGTCGCCGAGCGCGTGCTCGGTGCCGTCCTGGTCGGGGAGGGTGAAGTCGGGTGCGGTGTCGCCGGCGGCGAGACGGTCGCTCAAGTGGGGCTCCTGTTCGTTGGGCGCCCCGAGTGGTCAAGGGCACGCAGAAGTCATGCTATTGTTGATTCCCGTCGCGGGGCGCACGCCCGAGAGGCAAGACAACTCAACACGCGCACCTCTAGCTCAATTGGCAGAGCAACTGACTCTTAATCAGTGGGTTCTCGGTTCAAGTCCGAGGGGGTGCACCACACGAAGACCCCGACCGATCCGGTCGGGGTCTTCTGCGTTGCAGGTCGATCGCCGCTGGAGCACCGACTGATCCGCGCCACGCCCGAGGCGCGGACGGCCCCCAACGTGCTGGCCGACGCGCCTGTGCAACACGGCAGGCGGGTACTCCGGACCGGAGCACCCGCCTGCCGGAGGGTCAGCGCCGCCGCACCCGTCGGATCCCGACGAGGACCCCGCCCGTGGCCGACAGGAGCAGTGCCGCCGTGCTGACGGCCAGCAGGCCCGTGCTCCCGGTGAACGCGAGCGCGCCCGCCGTTCTCGTCGAGCCGTCGCTGGTGTCCTCGGATGCCGGGGCCGACGTGGGGGAGGCGGTGGCGTCACCGGACTCCCCGGAGTCGCCGGGGAGGGCCGGTTCGACCGGGACCATGCCGAAGCCCGGATCGACGGTGCCGGGTGGGTCGATGACGTCGTTCCCGGGCAGGATCCCGGCGTCGATCGTGTCGATCCGCTGCACCCCGACCAGCTCGCCGTCGGCGTCCGTGACCCGTGCGACCGTGGTCTCCGCAGTCCGGCCGTCCCGATCGGCGTCGGAGTCCACCGCCCGATCCGTCCCGACCAGCGCACGGGTGAACGAGTGGCCCTCGGGGGCGCGGAAGACGACCGTGTACTCGCCGGGCCGGAGCGCTCCGAAGCGGTAGTCACCGGCGCCGTCGGTCACGGTGGCACGATCCACGGTTCCGCCGTGGTCGTCCGTCCCGGTCAGGCGGACGTCGACACCCGCGATGCCCGGCTCGCCGGGGTCCTGGATGCCGTTGCCGTCCTCGTCACTCCACACGTGGTCGCCCAGGGCGCCGGCGACGATGCGGATGCTCGCCGGGTTCGACAGCACGCCCAGGGACAGGTTCGAGGCGCGCAGGCCGAACCGGTTCGTGTACCGGTCGCCGTCGTGCTGCCCCTCGGTCTGCACGGTGATCCGGTGGGTGACGGTCTGGCCGACGGCGACAGGGGCGCCGCGGAGGAGGCGGAAGGCCGTCACGTCGGCGAGGGAGTCCGGACACCCTGCGGTACCGAAGTCCACCTCGGCGCACCAGGCCGTCGACCCGCCGGGCTGGTTCGACGGGTGCGTCCCGTCGAGGTCGACGTCGCCCGGAGCCGCCGCGGTGTACGTGACGGACTCGTCGGCCGCTGCCTCGGGCACGACCGCTGCGGCGAGGTGTGCAGACCCATGGAAGGACGAGTTCAGGGCGTCCCGGTCGAACGGCAGGACGTCGATCAGGTCGGCATCCTGGATCGGACTGGCGTCCGTGTTCGTGTAGTCGAGCTGCCACTCGAGGTGGTCGCCCGTGACGACGACCGGTTCGATGGCGGTCTCCTGGACCCCCACTCCGCCGGTGGCGACGATCTGCACGGCGCGCTCTGCGCCGCGGTACCGCTCGTCCGATCGGTCGCTCGGCGAGGCGACGACGACCTCGTTGACGACGGCTGCCGCGGGCGCGGTCTTCGACACTTCGGCGGTGTAGGTGATCGGGGCGACCTCGGTGTTGGGGGCGACGTCGTGGAGGGTCCAGCTGAGACGCTGCCGCTGTTGACCGTCGGCGTCCGTGATCGTGTCCGTCTCGGGAGCGAGCGATCCACTGCCGGCGACGTAGCTGACGTGCAGCGGCAGGACGTCCCGGACGGTGAGGTCGGACGGCTTGCCGGTCGTGTTGCCGTTCGTGAGGGACGGGTAGAGGGCGTAGTCGAGGGTGTTGCCCGCGACGGTGAAACTCGTCGCGTCAGGGGTGTCTGCGGCACCGTACCCGGCATCGACGACCTTCTTCGTGACCCGGGCGAGGTTCTCGGTGACGAGGACGCTGTCCGAGAGCCCGCCGGCAGCGAGTTCGGGGTCGGAGGTGACGTCGTGCACCCACGGCTCGTCGGCGCCGAATCGCAGGTGGCCGAAGTCGCGGGCGCGGGTGCCGTCGGCGACGTCCTTCGTCTCGACGTAGGAGTACAACGCTGCGATCCTGCCGCCTGCGAGATCGCCCGCTGCGCGGATCGCTCCGACCGCGTCGATGCCGCCGGGGACGTCCTCGGGCTGGTCGTACCAGGGGCCGGCGCTGTCGTCGCACGTCGCCTGCCGCTGGCCTTCCCACGGGGTCGACATGTCGTAGGCGGCGTACTGCACCGTCCCGCCCGTGAGACCTGTGCTCCACGCTGCGGTCTTCTGGGATCCGAGCCGCGTCAGCCGTTGGGTGGCCCGGTCGAAGGTGTCGCAGAGCGCGACACCTTCGATGGGCCGGATGCCGTTGTTCCAAGCGCCGACATCGCTGCGGAGGACAGTGCCGGGCGTCACCCAAGGGTCACCCTCTCTCGCTGAACCGGCCGAGACGACGGCTTCTCCGTCCTCGTCCTCCACACGGTAGAGGTGCTTCGTTCCACCGCCGGGCGACAGCTCCACGATGTTGCGTGTTGCTCGGTTGTCAGCAGTGGGTTCGGTGGAGCCGGGGAAGTTGGGAGCTCCGCTGATCGAGACCGTCCGCAGCGGTGAGTAGGTGTTCACCGAGTCCACGCTCGTGTCCGTCGGCGGCGTCGGCATCCACACGGACAGGTAGCCGGAGACGAAGTAGGCGCGGTTCGGCTGCGTCAGCACCCCGGTCACCCCGGACGTGGGCACGTGGGTCGGGTCCGTCACGGTGCCGGTGATCGTCACGGACACCGGTTCGCCGGCCGCGTCCTGTTCGCAGGTGATCGTGCCGGACTCCGTGACGCTGCTGCTCGTTCCGCCTCGACCACCGGGGAGGTTGCTGAACCGCCAGTCCGTCCGTTCGTTCACCCCGCAGACCGCCTGGCCGCCGTTCCAGAGCGCGGCTCCTGAGGGGAGGTCACCGAGGATCTCCGAGAGGTCGTCGGTGAAGGTCATCGGTCCGGCGCTCCGCTCGAAGCCCAACAAGCCCTGTCCCGGTACGACCGGCTCCCAGTCGACGGTGATGGGGTAGACCAGCTGGATGCCACGGGTCGTGCCGTCCGGACCGAGGACCTCCGTGTTCAGGCGTGAGGCGGTGATGTTCTTGCTGAGGTTGTACCGCGCCGCGGCTGAGACCGTCACCGGCGGTGCGGCTGCAGTGACCACGCCGTTCTCGGCATCATCCGCTGTTCCGGTCGCCACGACGTCGAGCCGGTCGCCGTTCCGGAGGTCGCCGGAGAGGTCGAGGACGGCGGGGACAGCGACCGCCTGCCCTTCGGCGACGTCGCCGAGGTTGCACACGAGATCGGCACCCGCGATCGAGGACCCCACGCCCCGGCAGGGTCCGGGGACGCCGGCCCACGAGGTGCCCGCGGGAGCGGTGAGGGTGAAACGCTCGTTCGTGCTCGGGCCGCCGCTGGAGTTCATGGTGACGCGGTAGGTGACGGCGTCGAGGGTCCGCACGATCCTGTTGCCGGCGCCCGAGTCGGCCCCTGGGCCGTCCTCCGGAGTGAAGGGGCCGTTGCCGTCCTTCGCGATCTCGAGGGCCAACCCGACGACGGCGCCGGTGGCGGCGGTTGACGGCGGGTCGGTCGAAGTAGCCGCTGCGGCTGCGGTCGGAAGGGTCACGGCGAGTGTGACACCCAGCGCGAGAGCAGCACGCGTCATGGCGCGTGGTTGCATGAGGACTCCGTCTGTTGGTCGGTTCAGGCATCGCAGGTCGATGACTCCGGCGATGATATGCCGACATGGACAGGTGATACGCCCCACATGAACACGAAATACTGACCCGGTCTCGGACTCGTCGGTCACTCGAGATCGACGACCCGCTCCTCCCCGAGCACCGGCACGAGCGCGCCCGCCGACACGCTCGCCAGCTCCGCCTCGAGCGCCGCGATCCCGTCCGCCGGCACCCAGAGCTCGAACACCGCCTGTTCGCCGTACGCGGTGTCTCCCGGGGTGGCGTCGTGCCGTGCCACCCAGGCCCGCAGGGCGTTGTCGACCCGCCCGGCGTCGGCATGCGGCACCGCGACGCGCACCCTGGTGCGTGCGGCGCGTCGGACCACCGTCGCCCGGTCCAGCGCCTCGGACACGGAGGTCGAGTAGGCACGGACGAGGCCGCCGGCGCCGAGCTTCACCCCGCCGAACCACCGGCTGACGACCACGACGACGTCGGTCAGGTCGCGGCGTCGCAGGACCTCCAGCATCGGCACCCCGGCGGTGCCGGAGGGTTCGCCGTCGTCGGAGGAGCGCGCCTGGTCACCCAGGACGCCCGTCACCATCGCGCTGCAGTGGTGCCGTGCGTCCCAGGACCGTCGGCGGACGTCGGCGATCACGGCCTCGGCGGCTGCCGGGTCCTGGGCGGGGTGTGCGGTCGTGACGAACCGGGAGCGGGAGACGACGAACTCGTGCTCGACCGGGCCGGCGATGGTCGAGGGGTACCGGCGCGACACCCTTCCGAGGGTAGTCGGGCAGTAGCATGGCGGAGCACGGGGATCGAAGGGGGACGACGATGACGGCATCACTGCCGAAGGGCGGCGTGCTCGACGCGGGCGAACTCGCGCGTCGGCTCAACCTGCTGCTCGACTTCGAGGAGTCGCAGCGCGGCGCCCCCGTGCCCTTCGCCGAGATCGAGCAGTACGTCGACGCGCGCGGCGGGTCGCTCTCCCGGGCGAAGTGGACCTACATGGTGTCCGGGGACGGCCGACGCAACAGCGACACCCAGCTCCTCCGACTGCTGGCCGGCTTCTTCGAGGTCGACGACGCCTTCCTGCTCGAGGACAGCGACCTGCCCGAACGCATCGGCGCGCAGCTCGCACTCGTCCGGTCGATCCGGTCAGCACGGGTCAGCGGTTTCGCGGCGCGGACGTTCCCGGGGGAGCTCTCCCCGGACGCACTCCGGCGCATCGCCGAGGTCATCGAGCAGGAGTCCCGTCGCGGCGGTGCCGCATGAGCGGCCCCCGCGTCCTCGAACGCTTCTGGGAGATGGGTGCCGACGCGGGCTGGACGGGGATCGAGGACGCCGTCGCCGCTGCCGAGCAGCTCGTCGGCAAGCCGATCCGGGTCCGGGAAGAGTCGTTCCTGGCCGACGAGCCGGTGTGCGGCTTCGTGGCGACCCTCGAGCACCAGCACCTGGTGATGATCTCGCCGACGCCGTCCCCGACGTTCCGCGCGTTCGTGATCGGGCACGAGCTCGGCCACGTCCTGCACGGGCACCAGGAGTCCGCTCCCCAGGCTGCGGCGATCCGCGCGCTGATCCCGGACCTGCCGCAGTACAAGGTCGAGCGCGCGCTCGCCCGGGGCCTGTTCGAGAACGAGTACGAACGGCAGGCCGAGCTCTTCGCGGACCGTCTCGCGCAGCTCATCCGGGGTCACCGCGAGCGTCCCAGCCCGTTCCGCGGGGTCTTCGGGTGATCCTCGCGCTGGTCCAGGCGGTCCTGCTGGTCGCCGGCACGGTCGTGCTGGCGTTCCTGCAGCGCGGCCAGGACCGGACGCTGACCATGACGTTCCTGCTGTTCTCGGCGACGATCGTCGCCGGCGTCGATCCGCTGAACCGCGCCGTGGACCCGTTGCTCGGTGGTCGGAACGTGCTGACGCTGGTCTGTGACGTGCTCATGGTCCTGGGGACCAGCACGCTGCTCTGGGGCGTCGCGAAGGCCGTCGGGGCAGCGCGCGTCTGGATGCGGAACGTCGTCGTCGGTTCGTGCTCGGTCGTCCTCGTGCTCATCGTCCTGGCCTTCGCCACGCTCGACCCGGTGCCGACGACGACCACCTTCATGCTCGCGGTCGGGCACCAGCCGACGGCGGCCGTGTACTCGATCGCGCAGACGACCTACCTCGGCCTGGCGCTCGGTGCGACGGGCGTCATCTGCGTGCTGCGCGTCCGGGAGGCCCGCACCGGCCTCGACCGCGTCGGACTCTGGGTGCTCGTCGCCGGTGGGGTGTTCGGTGCCGTCCGCATGGTCGTCGTCGCCGTGATGGACCTGGCGCACGTCGCCGGTCGGATCGACGTCACGCACGCCCTTGGCCTGCCGTACGACATCACGACGCCGGGGGCCGTCCTGCTGGTCGCCTCCGGCATGCTCCTGCTGGTCGTCGGGCACCGGGTCGGGCAGGGCCGACGCAGTGCTGCGCTGGCCCGGGCGCTCCAGCGCCTCGAGCCCGTGCACGCGCGGCTCGGCACCGACAACGAGTACCCCGACTCGGACGACCCGGCGACCCGGTTGAGCCGGCTCATCGTCGAGGTCAACGACGGCGCGCGTCGCAGCCGCCGACCGCTCGACGCCGCGGACCGAGCGGCCCTCGCCGAGGCCGAAGCGGTCCTCGCCACCGCCTGAGCGGAGCTCGCGCACGGGCCCTGAGCTGGGCACGGAGCCCGGCCCGGAACCCGGCTCGGTGAACATCCGGCGCGGATCCCTCGCGGCCCGTCGGGGCCGGCACGCCCCTCGTGTAGGCTCTGTAGCACGTGCTACACCTGGTGTGGTCGCGGGTCTCGGCCGGTCGTGGGGGGCGGCCGAGGCCCGGACGTACAATCGTCGGGTGCTCGTCTTCGCCGCAGTGGTCCTGTTCATCGGTGCCGTCTTCAACGTGATCGCCTGGCCGCGCTTCTTCCAGCGCGTCGCGAAGGACACCCGTGCCCGCGACGCCGCCGGCCGTCCGACGACGTTCTGGCGCGTGCACTTCATCCTGATGCTCATCGGGCTCGCGATCGCCGCCGCCTCGGTCGTGGCCGCGGTGCTGCTGCTCGTCTGACGACGGCACCGCACCCAGATATGACGGACGGGAGGCCCGTGGCGGCACCGCCACGGGCCTCCCGTCCGGTCACCGCACCGGGGGCACCCGTGCCGTCACGGCACGAGGCCAGCCGCGCTACGAGGCCGCCGGCATCAGGTCGCCGGCACGAGGGCAGCCGCGCTACGACGCCGCCGGCATCGGCGCGCCGAGCGCCGAGCGCAGCGCCATGTCCGCGAGCGACTCGTCCGCGGGGGAGAGCAGGACACGCCAGACGTCCGCCAGCGTGACGAACTCGACGCACACCGCGTCGAAGTCGCACTCCTCGATCCGCCAGCCCAGGACGGCCTCCATCGGCACGGGCAGCAGCGTCTCGCGCTCGTAGCTGGTCTCGGCCGTCACGCGGTCGCGGAACACGCGGACCCGGCAGAGCGCACCACGCCAGGTGTGCTGCAGGTCGAGCGTCGGGAGAACAGGAGAGTCCGGCACCCGCTGATCGTACCCGCGGGTGCCGGACTCGGTCGACCCTGTCCGGGCCGGGCGGTTCCTGAGTGGACCGGGGTCAGGCGGTGCCGTCGTCGCCGTCACGTCGGCGGACCTGGGCGGCCGGGTCGCGGCCGTTCACCGGGTAGGGCCCGGTGACGCCCTGCCGCAGCGAGGCGATGCGCAGGATGCGGTCACGCTGCAGGAACCAGCCGACGATGAGCAGCGGGATGACGATGACGAGCGACGCGATCGTGTAGGTCCCGATCGGGTAGTCGATCGCCATGAGCACGATCACCGCGGCGAGGAAGGCCAGCGTCAGCCAGGCCGTGACCGGAGCGCCCGGCAGCCGGAACGTCGGTTCCTTCGCGAGCCCCTGCTTTGCCCACTGCCGCAGTTTCATCTGACAGAGGATGATCGTGCCCCACGCGGTGATGATGCCGAGGCTCGCGATGTTCAGGGCGATCTCGAACGCCTGCCCGGGGACGAAGTAGTTGAGCGCGACGCCGGCGACGGTGAACGCCGCGGTCAGCAGGATGCCGGCGTACGGCACCCCGCCCTTCGACATCTTCGTGGTCCACTTCGGCGCGGAGCCGTTCATGCCCATCGAGTGCAGCGCACGTCCGGTCGAGTAGAGGCCGGCGTTCAGCGAGGACAGCGCGGCGGTCAGCACGACGAAGTTCATGATCGACCCGACGATGACGCCGACGTGCGGGTTGCCGAGCGACGAGAAGAACGTCACGAACGGGCTCTCGCCCTTCTTGTACGCCGTGTAGGGCAGCAGGATCGAGAGCAGCACGATCGAGCCGACGTAGAACACCGCGATGCGGAAGACGACGGAGTTGATGGCGCGGGGGATGACCTTCTCGGTGTCCTGCGTCTCACCGGAGGCGGTCCCGACGAGCTCGATCGCGGCGTAGGCGAACACGACGCCCTGGATCACCAGGACGGCCGGCAGGACGCCGTTCGGCAGGATGCCGCCGTTGTCGCCCCAGATCGAGAAGCCGGTGCGGACCGCTTCGCCGCCGGTCTCCACCGGGAACGCGAAGACCAGCCAGATGATCGCGACCACGAGGAACGCAACCAGGGCGGCGACCTTGATGAGCGCGAACCAGAACTCGAGCTCGCCGAACACCTTCACCGCGACCATGTTCGCCGCCAGGACGACGACCAGGGCGATGAGTGCGAGCAGCCACTGCGGTGCGGCGGTGAACGCCGACCAGTACTTCAGGTAGACCGCGACGGCCGTGGTGTCCACGATCGACGTCATCGCCCAGTTGAGGAAGTACATCCAGCCGGCGGCGTAGGCGAACTTCTCGCCGTAGAACTCCCGCGCGTACGAGATGAACGAGCCCGAGGACGGCCGGTGCAGCACGAGTTCGCCGAGTGCCCGGAGGATGAAGAAGGCGAACACGCCCGCGATCAGGTAGGTGATCGCGAGTGCTGGTCCGGCGTTGTGCAACCGTTCCCCGGCACCGAGGAAGAGCCCCGTGCCGATGGCGCCACCGATGGCGATCATCTGCAGCTGGCGGGGCTTCAACCCGTGCTGGTAGCCCTCTTGCTCGTGCGAGAAGTCGTTCGCCGGAGCGCGGTCCACGCCCGTGTCGTTCTGCGCTGTCATGGCGAGAACGCTACCGCTGGACGCACCTCGGGGGCACGCTGCGACACCATGGGGGGATGGACATCCTCCTCAGACTGCTCGTCGCGATCGGGTTCGCGCTGCTCCTCACAGCGGTGGCGGCCCTGGTCCTGCACCTGGTGTTCCGTGCCCTCGGTCGGCGTGAACGCTGGGCGCTCGCGCTCTCCCGGCGGACGAAACACCCGACCCGCAGCACCCTGCTCGTCGCCCTGCTCTGGACGGCGTTCACGACGAGCGTGCCGAACGACCTCGACCGGTTCCCGTGGCGCGACGACGTCTCGCACGTCTTCCTCATCGTGATGATCGGCGTCGGTTGCTGGCTGGCGTGCGAGCTGGCGATCTTCCTCGAGAGCCTCGGCCTGCACCGGTACCGGGTCGACGTCCCGGACAACCGTGTCGCCCGTCGGGTGCGCACGCAGGTGCTCATCATCCGCCGGCTGACGGTCGCCGTCCTCGTCATCATCGCCGTCGGCGCGATCCTGCTCACCTTCCCCGGGGTGGAGGCCGCGGGCGCGAGCGTCCTCGCCAGCGCCGGTCTGCTGTCGGTGATCGCCGGTCTCGCCGCGCAGTCGATGCTCGGCAACGTCTTCGCGGGCATGCAGCTCGCCTTCTCCGGGTCGATCCGCGTCGACGACGTGGTCGTGGTCGAGGCGCAGTGGGGACGGATCGAGGAGATCACCCTCACCTACGTCGTCGTGCACCTGTGGGACGACCGCCGGTTCGTGCTGCCGTCCACGTACTTCACGAGCACACCGTTCGAGAACTGGACGCGGACGAGCAGTGAGCTCCTCGGTGCCGTCGAGTTCGACCTGGACTGGCGGGTCAGCCCGTCCGACATGCGCGAGGAACTCGACCGCATCCTCGCGACGAGCACGATCTGGGACGGCCGCACCAAGGTCCTGCAGGTCACGGACGCGGTCGGCGGGCTGGTCCGGGTGCGGATCCTGGTCACCGCCCCCGATGCCGGCGGGCTCTTCGACCTGCGCTGCTACGTCCGTGAGGAGATGGTCGAGTGGGTGCAGCGCCACCACCCCGACGCGCTCCCGCTGCAGCGCGTGCAGCTCACCGAGCCGACCCGCACGCCGCCGACCCGACGCTCCGCGCGCAGCGAAGCCGATTCGCAGCTCTTCGGCGAGGGTGACGAACGCTCCGCCCTCTTCACCGGACCGATCCAGACCTCCGGCATCCACGCCGACGAGGTCCCGCCCGATCCCCGAGCCCGGTAGGCACGCCGACCCGTGCCGCAGACGGACGGGAGGCCCGGTACCAGCTGGTACCGGGCCTCCCGTCTTCGTCCGTGGTCGCGTCGCGACCGCGGTGGGGGACTAGCGCTGCTTCGACTTCACCGCACGGTCGTCCTCGACGACCGTCCCGACCGCCACGATCGTCGTCGCGAGCCAGGCCACCCAGGTCAGGGCGAGCCGCCAGTCGCGCGGTCCGCGCCTGGACGTCTGCAGCACGCTGTAGCCGCTGATGAGCGAGCCCCACACCGCACCACTGAACATGAACTTCCGCACGGGTTCCTCCTCTTGGTCGTCCTCGCCACGTTACCGGGCGCTACATTGGAGCGCCGCCGGGCGCACAGGGACCTCCGGCAACGAACGAGGAGCCACATCGTGCGCCAAGCAGTCATCGGAGCCGTCCTGCTCGCCGTCGGAGCGGTGTGCGTCGCCCTCGGCCTGTTGCCGCTGCCGGAACTCGGCGCCCTCGCCGCCCGGGTGCTGCCGGTCCTGGGCTTCGTCCTCGGCCTCACCATCGTCTCCGAACTCGCCGCGGACGCCGGCGTCTTCGACCGGCTGGCCGACGTCGCCGCCCGGGTCGGTGGCGGCCGGACCATCGGGCTGTGGGGCGCGGTCGTCGTCCTCGCCGTGGTGTGCACGGTCTTCCTGTCGATCGACACCACCGCGGTGCTGCTCACCCCGATCGTCATCACGCTCGCGCGCCGGGTGGGGTTGCCACCGATGCCGTTCGCGCTGACCACCGTGTGGCTCGCGAACACCGCGTCCCTGCTGCTGCCGGTGTCGAACCTCACGAACCTGCTCGCCGTCGACAAGATCGGGCTCGACGGGCCGCTGCCGTTCGCCGGCCTGATGGTGTGGGCCGCCCTCGCCGGGGTCGTCGTGCCGTGCGCGGTGCTGCTCGTCGTGTTCCGCCGGTCGCTCTTCGGCCGGTACACGCCGGTCGGGCTGCGGAAGGCGTCCGACCCGGTGTTCTTCTGGGCGGCGTCCGCGGTGCTCGTGGCCCTCGTCGTCGCGCTGACCGCTGGGGTCGAGGTCTGGGTGGCCGCGGTCGCCGCCGCGGTCCTGCTCGTCGTCGTCGCCGCGTTCCGGGCGCCGTCCGAGCTCAAGCCGTCCCGGGTGCCGTGGTCGACGCTCGTCTTCGCCGCCGGGCTCTTCGTCGTCGTCGAGACCCTGCACGCCACCGGCGTCACCGACCCGATCGTGCACGCCCTCGGCGGCGGCACGGGCAGCGGCTCCCTGCTGCTCCTCGGCGGTGCGGGCGCGGTCGCCGCGAACGCGATCGACAACCTGCCCGCCTACCTGGTGCTCGAGCCGGCGGCGGGGCACGAGGCCCTGCGGTACGCGGCGCTGCTCGTCGGTGTCAACGCGGGCTGCCTGATCACTCCGTGGGCCTCGCTCGCGACGCTGCTGTGGCACGCCCGACTGACGGCCGAGGGCATCCACCTGTCGTGGGGTCGCTACATCGCGCTCGGCTGCATCGTGGCGCCGCTCACCGTCGTCGCCGGCGTGTTCGCGCTCGCGATCTGATCCCGGCCGGGCCGGGCCTCACAGCCCCCGGGCCGGGCTGGGGCTCACAGCCAGTCGCGGTGCTTGAACGACCGGTAGAGCAGCAGCGACGACGCCACGGTGAGCGCGATCGACGCCCACAGCCCGCTCCAGGCCCCCTCGCCGGGGAACTTCACGTTCTGCCCGAAGAAGCTCGTGATGCCGGTCGGGATCGCGATGATCGCCGCCCAGCTCGTCACCTTCTTCATCACGGTGTTCTGCCGGTTCGACGCCAGGTTGAGGTTCGTGTCGAGGACGCTCGACACCGCGTCCCGCTGCTGGTCGACCGAGTCGGCGATCGACACCAGGTGGTCCTCGACGTCCCGGAAGTAGGGACGGACGCCGTCGATGATCGTCTCGGCGTCGCCGTGCAGCAGTGAACCGACGCTGTCCCGGGTCGGGACGACCAGCCGGCGGAGCACCCCGAGCGCCTTGCGCAGGCGGAACGAGCGGCGCTGGATCTGCTGCTCGCGCGGGTCGCCGGTCTCGAACAGGTCGTCCTCGAGTGCGTCGATGTCCCGCTCGATGGTCTCGAGGACGCTCGTGGCGTGGTCGACCACCGCGTCGAGCAGTCCCCAGAGCAGCCAGGGCACGCCGTGGTCGGCCAGGTCGCTGTTCGCGTCCCACCGGCGCTGGACGGCCGCGGTGTCGAAGTCGGCGCCGTGGATCGTGACGAGGGCGTGCTTCGTGACGAAGGCCTTCACCTCGTGGGTGACGATCGCGCCGTCCTCCCCCGGACCGTGGGCGTCGTAGACCACCAGGAACAGGCTGTCCCGGTACCGGTCGAGCTTCGGCCGCTGCCCGCTCTCGACGGCGTCCTCCACCGCGAGGACGTGGATGCCGAGTTCTTCCTGGACCTGTTCGAGGTCCGAGGCCTGCGGATCGGTGAAGTCGATCCAGACGAAGGCACCGTCGCGGGCGACGAGGTCCGAGACCTGCTCCACGGGGAAGTCCCGCTCCGCCGACGAACCGTCCTGCCAGCAGCGCGTGCTCACCATGGGGCAGAGCCTAGTGACGGTGCGCTGCGTGCCGGACCCGGCCCCGGGCCTCCCGGTCGGGCACGGGTGAACGTCCCCTCAGCCCGGCCACCCGCGCGCTGGTAGTTTCGGTGCCGACGCCCCGGCAGGCCGCCGGGCAGGAACGGAGCACCCGCCACCCATGCCCGCAGACCGCACCGACAGCACGCGCTACGCCTTCGTCGTCGCCTCCAACCGCCTCCCCGTGGACCGCGTCGTCGAGGACGACGGAACCGAGGGCTGGCGGCACTCGCCGGGCGGCCTCGTCACCGCACTCGAGCCGGTGATGCGGGCGAACGACGGAGCCTGGGTCGGATGGGTCGGGCAGCCGGACGTCACCGTCGAGCCGTTCGACAACGAGGGCATCCACATCGTCCCGGTGCCGCTCAGCGCCGACGACGTGCAGGAGTACTACGAGGGCTTCAGCAACGACACGCTCTGGCCGCTGTACCACGACGTCATCGAGCACCCGAGCTACCACCGTGACTGGTGGAACGCCTACAAGCGCGTGAACCAGCGCTTCGCCGAGCAGATCGCCGAGATCGTCGAGCAGGACGGCATCGTCTGGGTGCAGGACTACCAGCTGCAGCTCGTGCCGGCGCTGCTCCGTGCGCTCCGTCCCGACCTGACCATCGGCTTCTTCAACCACATCCCGTTCCCGCCGGTCGGCATCTACGCGCAGCTGCCGTGGCGCGCCCAGATCCTCGACGGCCTGCTCGGCGCCGACGTGATCGGGTTCCAGCGCCAGGACGACGCCAGCGACTTCCTCCGCGCGGTCCGGCACATCAAGGGCTACACGACCAAGGGCTCCACGGTGGACGTGCCCGTCGACGACCCGAAGGCGCCGCGCAGCCGCAAGGGCATCACGGTCCGCCACGTCGAGGCCCGCCACTTCCCGATCTCGATCGACGCCGAGAGCTTCGAGGAGATCGCCCGGCGACCCGAGGTGCAGCAGCGCGCCAAGGAGATCCGTGACGGTCTCGGCAACCCGAAGACCGTCCTGCTCGGTGTCGACCGACTCGACTACACCAAGGGGATCCGGCACCGCATCAAGGCGTTCGGCGAACTGGTGGAGGACGGTCGTCTGGCGGTCGAGGACGCCGCGCTCATCCAGGTCGCCAGCCCGAGCCGCGAACGGGTCGACACGTACCGGATGCTCCGCGACGAGATCGAGCTCAGCGTCGGTCGCATCAACGGCGACCTCGGCGTGATCGGCCACCAGCCGATCTCGTACCTGCACCACGGGTACCCGAGAGAGGAGATGGTCGCGCTGTACCTGGCGGCAGACATCATGCTCGTCACCGCCCTCCGCGACGGCATGAACCTCGTCGCGAAGGAGTACGTCGCCTCCCGGCACGACAACGACGGCGTCCTCATCCTGTCCGAGTTCGCCGGTGCCGCCGACGAGCTCAAGCAGGCCGTGATCGTCAACCCGCACGACATCGGGGCGCTCAAGGACTCGATCCAGCGCGCCATCGAGATGCCGCGCCGCGAGCGCTCGACCCGGATGCGTGCGCTCCGCAAGCGCGTGAAGGACAACGACGTGGCGCGGTGGTCGCGCTCGTTCCTCGAAGCCCTGGACCGGCACGCCCCGAAGGGCGCCCAGATCGACCCGGAGTCGGTCGAGCAGGGCGAGCCGCACCGCGAGGCGCAGACCGACGGCACGTCGATCTTCGACCAGGACGCACAGAAGGCGCGCGCCGCCGAGGACACCCGGGAGGACCGTGATGCCTGACCAGACGACGGACGGCGGTCTCGTGGCGGCCCTCGAGACGCTCGCGGCTGCGCCGCGACTGCTCGTGGCGCTCGACTTCGACGGCACGCTCGCGCCCTTCGCCGACGACCCGTCCCAGGTCGGCGCGCTGCCCGGCAGCTGGGCGGCGGTCCTGACCCTGCAGCGGGCCCGCGACACCGAGGTCGTGCTCGTCTCCGGGCGACCGCTCGGCAGTCTGGCCGCGGTGTCGCACGCGCCCGAGGGCATGGCGCTGATCGGTTCGCACGGCGTCGAGTGGCGGGTCGACGGCCACGACGAGGACGCCCTCACCCCGGACGAGACGGCCCGGGTGGCCCGCATCGGTGCGGCGCTCGACGAGGTCGGTGCCCGGCACCCGGGCGTCGTCATCGAGCACAAGCCCGCCGGCCACGGCGTGCACACCCGACGGGTGAGCGCCGACGAGGCGGCGGCCACGAACGCCGAGGCCAGCCGGGCGGCGCACGACGCCGACCCCGACGTGCTCGAGCGCGGTGGCAAGGACATCCTCGAGTTCGCCGTCCGGCACGTCACGAAGGGCGACGCGATCGAGCGCCTGCGTGCCCTCCGCGGTGCGGACGCGGTGTTCTTCGCGGGTGACGACGTCACGGACGAGGACGCCTTCGGGGAGCTCCACGACGGCGACGTCGGTGTGAAGGTGGGGGAGGGCGAGACCCTCGCCACCCATCGCGTCGCCGACCCGGCAGCGCTGACCGACGTCCTGAAGCAGCTGGCGCGGGCGCGGGCGACCCGCTGACCCGGCCACGGGCCTCCCGTCCGCGGTCCCTCCGCTCGGCCTGACCCGCAAGAAACCGGTGTTCGTCGGATGCGCCGCGTCATCGCGCGGTGTGTTCGACGAACACCGGTGTCTTGGAGGACCATCAGGCAGAACAGCATGCGGACGCATGGTGGTGCGCCATTGGTATCCCAAACGGTCCTAGACTTCGGACATGCCTGACATCGACGTGAAGCCGCGCAGCAGGGTCGTCACCGACGGGATCGAAGCAACCACTTCACGTGGCATGCTGCGGGCCGTCGGGATGGGCGACGAGGACTGGGAGAAGCCGCAGATCGGCATCGCCTCGTCCTGGAACGAGATCACCCCCTGCAACCTGTCCCTCGACCGGCTCGCCCAGGGCGCCAAGGAAGGCGTGCACGGCGGCGGCGGCTACCCGCTGCAGTTCGGCACCATCTCGGTGTCCGACGGCATCTCGATGGGCCACGAGGGCATGCACTTCTCCCTCGTCTCGCGCGAGGTCATCGCGGACAGCGTCGAGACGGTCGTCAACGCCGAGCGCCTCGACGGCACGGTCCTGCTCGCCGGCTGCGACAAGTCGCTCCCCGGCATGCTGATGGCCGCCGCGCGCCTCGACCTGGCGAGCGTCTTCCTCTACGCGGGCTCGGTCATGCCGGGCTACGTGAAGCAGGCCGACGGCTCGATGAAGGAAGTCACGATCATCGACTCCTTCGAGGGCGTCGGCGCCTGCAAGGCCGGCACCATGAGCGAGGCCGAGCTCAAGAAGATCGAGTGTGCGATCGTCCCCGGCGAAGGTGCCTGTGGCGGGATGTACACCGCGAACACGATGGCGAGCCTGGCCGAGGCGCTGGGCATGTCGCTGCCCGGGTCCGCCGCGCCGCCCAGCGCCGACCGTCGCCGCGACTACTACGCGCACCGGTCCGGCGAAGCCGTCGTGAACATGCTCCGCCTGGGGCTGACCGCCCGCGACGTCCTGACGCGCGAGGCGTTCGAGAACGCGATCACCGTGCTCATGGCGCTCGGTGGCTCGACGAACGCCGTGCTGCACCTGCTCGCGATCGCGCACGAGGCCGAGGTCGAACTGACCCTCGACGACTTCAACCGTATCGGCTCGAAGGTCCCGCACTTGGCCGACATGAAGCCCTTCGGGCGCTTCGTGATGAAGGACATCGACCAGCAGGGTGGCATCCCGGTCGTCATGAAGGCGCTGCTCGACGCGGGCCTGCTGCACGGCGAGTGCATGACCGTGACGGGCAAGACCGTCGCCGAGAACCTGGCCGAGATCGACCCGCCGGAGCTCGACGGCGAGGTGTTCCGCAAGATCGACAACCCGATCCACGCCACCGGTGGCCTGACGATCCTGCAGGGCTCGTTCGCTCCCGAGGGTGCCGTCGTGAAGACCGCCGGGTTCGACGCCGACGTGTTCGAGGGCCCGGCACGGGTGTTCGACCGTGAGCGTGCCGCTATGGACGCCCTCACCGAGGGGCGCATCCAGAAGGGCGACGTCATCGTCATCCGCTACGAGGGCCCCAAGGGCGGCCCCGGCATGCGCGAGATGCTGGCCATCACCGCGGCCATCAAGGGCGCGGGCCTCGGCAAGGATGTACTACTCTTGACCGACGGTCGATTCTCAGGCGGCACAACCGGCCTCTGCATCGGCCACATCGCACCGGAAGCCGTGGACGCAGGTCCAGTGGCGTTCGTGCGCGATGGCGACCGCATCCGTGTCGACATCCCCGCTCGCTCGCTCGACCTACTGGTCGACCCCGCCGAGTTGGAAGCCCGCCGTGACGGCTGGGCCCCGCTGCCCCCGCGCTACACCCGCGGAGTCCTCGCGAAGTACGCCAAGCTCGTCCAGTCCGCCGCCCTCGGCGCGGTCACGGGCTGACGTCGACACCCGCACCATCGCCATCCCTCCAGGCAAGGAACCCTTCATGCCCACGGAAGCCACACCGCGCTCCGCTGCCGGAGCCCGTCGATCGCCCGAGGTCCTGACCGGCTCGGGCGCCGTCCTCCGCACGCTCGAGCACCTCGGGATCACCGACGTCTTCGGTCTGCCCGGCGGCGCGATCATCCCGTTCTACGACGAGCTCATGGCGTCGACGACGATCCGCCACATCCTGGTCCGTCACGAGCAGGGCGCCGGTCACGCCGCCGAGGGCTACGCGTCCTCGTCCGGCAAGGTCGGTGTCGCGATCGCCACGTCCGGTCCGGGTGCGACGAACCTCGTCACCGCCATCGCCGACGCCTACATGGACTCGGTGCCGTTCATCGCGATCACCGGCCAGGTGTTCTCGACGCTGATGGGCACCGACGCGTTCCAGGAAGCCGACATCGTCGGCATCACGATGCCGATCACGAAGCACTCCTTCCTGGTCACGAAGCCCGAGGACGTCCCGGCGACCCTCGCGGCGGCGCACCTCATCGCGACGACCGGACGACCCGGCCCGGTGCTGGTGGACATCACGAAGGACGCCCAGCAGAAGTCGGCGCCCTACATCTGGCCGCCGAAGCTCGACCTGCCGGGCTACCGCCCGGTGACGAAGGCACACGGCAAGCAGATCACCGCGGCGGCTCAGCTCCTGGCCGAGTCGTCGCGCCCGGTGCTCTACGTCGGCGGCGGCGTGATCCGCTCCGGCGCCTCCGCCGAGCTCCTGGCGTTCGCCGAGGCCACCGGCGCCCCGGTCGTCACGACGCTGATGGCCCGCGGTGCCTTCCCGGACTCGCACGCGCAGCACCTCGGCATGCCCGGCATGCACGGCACGGTGCCCGCGGTCCTCGGGCTGCAGGAGAGCGACCTCATCATCGCGCTCGGCGCCCGCTTCGACGACCGCGTGACCGGCAAGGTCGACGACTTCGCCCCGGACGCCAAGGTCGTGCACGTCGACATCGACCCGGCCGAGATCTCGAAGATCCGCTACGCCGACGTGCCGATCGTCGGCGACGCCAAAGAGGTGCTCGTCGACCTGGTGGCGGCGTGGGCCGACGTGCCGGTCGACCATCGGGCCTCCACGGCCGACTGGTGGGCGCACCTCAACCAGCTGCTCGAGGACTTCCCACTCGGGTACACCGAGCCGACCGACGGACTGCTCGCCCCGCAGGCGATCATCAAGCGCATCGGCGAGATGACCGGCCCGGAGGGCGTCTTCGCCTCGGGTGTCGGCCAGCACCAGATGTGGTCGGCGCAGTTCATCCAGTACGAGCGCCCGAACGCCTGGCTCAACTCCGGCGGTGCCGGCACGATGGGCTACTCGGTTCCGGCCGCGATGGGTGCCAAGGTCGCGCAGCCCGACCGCGTCGTCTGGGCGATCGACGGTGACGGCTGCTTCCAGATGACCAATCAGGAACTCGCGACCTGCGTCATCAACGACATCCCGATCAAGGTCGCGATCATCAACAACTCGTCGCTCGGCATGGTGCGGCAGTGGCAGACGCTGTTCTACGACGGCCGCCACTCCTTCACCGACCTGCAGACCGGCCACGGCACCCGTCGGGTCCCGGACTTCGTGAAGCTCGCCGACGCGTACGGTGCGCTCGGGATCCGGGTCGAGAAGCCGGAGGAGGTCGACGCGGCGATCCAGCTCGCCCTCGACACCAACGACCGCCCGGTGGTCATCGACTTCGTGGTCAGCCGCGACTCGATGGTCTGGCCGATGGTCCCGCAGGGGATCGGCAACTCGTCCATCCAGTACGCCCGCGACCTCGCCCCGACGTGGGACGACGAGGACGCCGACATGACGGGGGAGCCCGCATGAGCCACGTCCTGTCCCTCCTGGTCGAGGACAAGCCGGGTCTGCTGACCCGTGTCGCCGGGCTCTTCGCCCGACGCGGCTTCAACATCGAGTCCCTGGCCGTCGGCAACACCGAGGTGGACGGCCTGAGCCGCATCACCGTGGTGGTCGACGTCGAGGACCTCCCGCTCGAGCAGGTGACGAAGCAGCTCAACAAGCTCGTCAACGTCATCAAGATCGTGGAGCTCGACTTCCCCCAGTCGGTGCAGCGCGAACACATGCTCGTCAAGGTGCGGGTCGACAACCAGACCCGGTCCGCGGTGCTCGACGCCGTGACGCTCTTCCGGGCGCAGGTCGTCGACGTCGCCACCGACTCGCTCGTCGTCGAGGTGACCGGTGACCCCGGCAAGATCCAGGCGATCCTGCGCGTCCTCGAGCCCTACGGCATCAAGGAGCTGGCGCGTGCCGGGCTCCTGGGCATGGGCCGTGGACCGAAGAGCATCACCGACCGGGTGCGCTGAGCACCGGTCGCCCCAGACACCCCACAACCAAGGAGACCACGCACCGTGACTGACATCGTGTACGACGCTGACGCCGACCTGAGCCTCATCCAGGGCAAGAAGGTCGCCGTCATCGGCTACGGCTCGCAGGGCCACGCCCACGCCCTGAACCTCCGCGACTCCGGCGTCGAGGTCAAGATCGGCCTCAAGGAGGGCTCGAAGAGCCGCCAGAAGGCCGAAGAGGCCGGTTTCGAGGTCCACACGCCCGCCGAGGCCACCAAGTGGGCCGACGTCGTCGTCATCCTCGCGCCGGACCAGGTCCAGCGCATCGTCTACAAGGACGACATCGCCCCGAACCTCAAGCAGGGCGCGACCCTCGTCTTCGGCCACGGCTTCAACATCCGCTTCGGCTACATCGAGGCCCCCGAGGGCGTCGACGTGTCGCTCGTCGCCCCGAAGGGCCCGGGTCACACGGTCCGTCGCGAGTACGAAGCCGGCCGTGGCGTCCCCGTCATCGTCGCGGTCGAGGTCGACGCCTCCGGCAGCGCGTGGGACCTCGCCTGGTCGTACTCGAAGGCCATCGGCGGTCTCCGCTCCGGCGGCATCAAGACGACCTTCACCGAGGAGACCGAGACCGACCTGTTCGGTGAGCAGGCCGTCCTCTGCGGTGGTACCTCGCAGCTCATCCAGTACGGCTTCGAGACCCTGGTCGAGGCCGGCTACCAGCCGCAGATCGCCTACTTCGAGGTCCTGCACGAGCTCAAGCTCATCGTCGACCTGATCTGGGAGGGCGGCCTCACCAAGCAGCGCTGGTCGATCTCCGACACGGCCGAGTTCGGCGACTACGTCTCCGGCCCGCGCGTGATCTCGCCCGAGGTCAAGGAGAACATGAAGGCCGTCCTCGCGGACATCCAGAACGGTGCCTTCGCGAAGCGCTTCATCGAGGACCAGGACGCCGGCGCGCCGGAGTTCACCGCCCTCCGCGAGAAGGGCGAGGGTCACCCGGTCGAGGCGACCGGCCGTGAGCTCCGCAAGCTCTTCGCGTGGAAGCAGGGCGACTCGGACTACGTCGACGGTTCGGCCGCGCGGTAGTCTGCCTGAGACAAGCTCGACCCGCGAGGCGGCGGTGCACTGCACCGCCGCCTCTCGATGTGACCCGGACACCATGCAGCAGCTCCTCCACCACACGGACGTCTCCCGACGGCGTCCGCGCAGCGCGGCGACGCGCGTCGTCGTCGACCCCACCGGCCCGTACACGGGGTGGCGTGGGTGCACCGATCGTCGTGGGATGATCGTCTGATGGCGGTGACGAGACGAGCGGTCCACATCGGCGCCGGCAAGATCGGGCGCGGGTTCGTGGGCCAGTTCCTCGTGTCGAGCGGCTACGACCTCACCTTCGTCGACGTCGACGAGCGCGTGGTCTCGGCCCTGAACGAAGCCGGGCGCTTCGTGGTGCACGAGGTCGGCGAGATGCCGGTCGAGCACCTCGTGGCCGGGTTCCGTGCGCTGAACAGCAAGACCGACCGGGAACGCGTCGTACAGGCGATCGCCGACGCCGACGTCGTCACCACGGCGGTCGGGGCGCGCACCCTGCCCCTCGTGGCCCCGCTCATCGCCGAGGGGCTCGCGGCACGCCCGCTGGACCGCGGTGACGTCACGATCGTCGCCTGCGAGAACGCGTTCAACGCCACGGACTCCCTGCACGCCAGCATCCGCCGGGCGCCGATCCTCGAGGACCGCGACATCGCCGCGGTGTTCGCGAACTGTGCGATCGACCGCATCGTCCCGGACCAGTCCGGGGTGCTCGGACAGTCCGGCGGCCTCGACGTCGTCCTCGAGCCCTTCTACGAGTGGGTCATCGAACGCACGCCGTTCGCCGGGACCGGCTCCGAGCCTCCCGTCATCGACGGCGTGACCTGGGTCGACGACCTGCAGCCGTTCGTCGAGCGCAAGCTCTACACGGTGAACACAGCTCACGGGGCGGCCGCCTACCACGGGTGGGTCCGGGGGATCCGGCTCATCCGGGAGGCCCTCCAGGACCCCGACGTGCGGGCGGAGGTCGACGGGGTGCTCGCGGAGACCACCGCGCTGCTCGTCGCGAAGCACGGGTTCGACCCGGCGGAACACGCCCGGTACGTCGCGGCGAACCTCACCCGCATCGCCAACCCCCTGCTGCCCGACACGACGCGTCGCGTCGGCCGCAACCCGCTCCGGAAGCTCGGCCGTCGCGAACGGTTCATCGGCCCCGCCGCGCAGCTCGCCGAACGCGGTCTGCCCGTCGACCACCTGATCGGCGCCGTCCGGGTCGCACTCGAGTTCGACGACCAGGACGACCCGGAGTCGATCGAGCTGCACGCGCTGCTCCGCTCCGGGGCCACCGCGCACGCCCTCACCGAGATCCTGACCGGGCTCATGGAGGGACACCCGCTGTTCCCGGCCGTGCGTGACGTCGTCGCCGGCGTGCTCGAGACCCAGCCCGCCCAGGCATGAGCCGCGACCCTCGTAGGATCGACGGCATGACCGAGACCCGCGAACCGGACGACGACGCCGCCCTGTCGTGGGGCGACGCGGACGACGCGACCCACGTCGACGCCGCCCACAACCCGATCGCCGTCAAGGAACGCGACACCCGCGACCCCGACGCGCCCGAGACGTCCGGTGCCCTGATCGGGTTCGGGGTCTTCGGCGGGCTCTATCTGCTCTACACGGTCGCCTGGCTGCTGACCGCTTCGACGAGCTACCTGATGACGACCGACGCGGTCCTGTCCGGGTTCGTCACCCTGCTCCGCTTCCTGGCGATCGTCGCGCCGGCGCTCTGGTTCGCCGTCGTGATCTGGGTCGCCCGGACGCGCTCCACCCGCACCCGGCTGCTCTGGATGCTGCTCGGCGCGGTGGTGCTCTTCCCGTGGCCGTTCCTGCTGACGCGGAGCTTCGGGTGACCGCCGTCGAGCGTCCCGCCGCGCGGGCCACTCCCGCGCGGTCACTGGTGGGACGCGTCGTCGTCTGGGTGGTCTTCGCGGTGCTGTTCGCCTACATGACGGCGCAGAGCGTCGGCAACTTCGTGGTGATCACGGACAAGCTGCAGAAGTTCAACGAGTTCGTCGGCTCGGCCGGTGGCGCTTCGCTGCAGCGCCCGGTGCCGTGGGTGTGGCTGGTCCTCGACGTGGTGGTCCCGCCGCTCGCGTACGCCGTCGGCGTGTGGGTGACCCGCCGGTCCACGGCCGTGGTGACCGTCGCGGTGCTCGTCGTGGCCTTCGCCGGCGCGGGAGCGCTCTGGCTCACGCTGCAGCTCTACGTGCCGAGCCTCGTCGACCTCTGACCTGCCTCCCGGCGTCGTAACCGGGTCCGGCCGTCGATAGGGTGGTGGTACACCACCCGTCTCGTGTGAGGAACAGCAGTCGTGTCGAAGCCGGTCGTCTTGATCGCCGAAGAACTCTCGCCCGCCACCGTCGACGCCCTCGGGCCCGACTTCGAGATCAGGAACGTGGACGGCACCGACCGTCCAGCCCTGCTCGCCGCGCTGTCCGACGCGCACGCGATCCTGGTGCGCTCCGCCACCAAGGTCGACGCGGAGGCGATCGCCGCGGCTCCCGAGCTCAAGGTCATCGCCCGCGCCGGTGTCGGCCTGGACAACGTCGACATCAAGGCGGCGACGACCGCCGGCGTGATGGTCGTCAACGCGCCGACGTCGAACATCATCTCGGCGGCCGAGCTGACCGTGGGCCACATCCTGTCGCTCGCGCGGCACATCCCGGCGGCGCACGCGTCACTCGCGGCCGGGGCGTGGAAGCGGTCGTCGTACACCGGCGTCGAGCTCTACGAGAAGACGGTCGGCATCATCGGCCTCGGCCGCATCGGCGCCCTGATCACCCAGCGCCTGCAGGCGTTCGGCGTCTCGGTCATCGCGTACGACCCCTACGTCACCTCGGCGCGTGCCCAGCAGCTCGGTGTCGAGCTCGTCTCGCTCGAGGACCTGCTCCGCCGCGCGGACTTCACGACGATCCACATGCCGAAGACGCCCGAGACGGTCGGCATGATCTCCGACGACCAGTTCGCGCTGATGAAGCCGACCGCCTTCGTGGTCAACGTCGCGCGCGGTGGCCTGATCGACGAGGACGCGCTGCACCGTGCGCTCACCTCGAACACCATCGCGGGTGCCGGCCTCGACGTCTTCGTGTCGGAGCCGCCGAAGGACTCGCCGCTCGTGTCGCTCCCGAACGTCGTCGTGACCCCGCACCTCGGTGCCTCCACCGACGAAGCGCAGGAGAAGGCCGGCGTCGCGGTCGCGAAGTCGGTGCGGCTGGCCCTCGGCGGCGAACTCGTCCCGGACGCGGTCAACGTCGCCGGCGGTGTCATCGACCCCTACGTCCGCCCGGGCATCCCGCTCGTCGAGAAGCTCGGCCAGGTCTTCACGGCGATGGCGACCTCGCCGGTCACGAGCATCGACGTCGAGGTGCACGGCGAGCTCGCGGCGTACGACGTCAGCGTGCTCAAGCTCGCCGCGCTGAAGGGCGTCTTCACCGACGTCGTCAGTGACCAGGTCTCCTACGTCAACGCCCCGCTCATCGCGGAGCAGCGCGGTGTCACCGTCCGGCTCATCACGGACGCCGACAGCCCGGAGTACCGCAACCTCCTCACCATCCGCGGGGCACAGTCGGACGGCCCGGCGATCAGCGTCTCCGGCACCCTCACCGGCCCGAAGCAGGTGGAGAAGCTCGTCGAGATCAACGGCTACGACGTCGAGGTCGCGCTCGACAAGCACCACGTCGTGATGGCCTACACGGACCGTCCGGGCATCGTCGCGGTGTACGGCAAGGAGTTCGGCGAGGCGGGCATCAACATCGCCGCCATGCAGATCGCCCGCCAGTCGGCCGGTGGCGAAGCGCTCAGCGTGCTGACCGTCGACTCGCCGGTTCCGGACGACGTCCTCGAGCACGTCCGTTCCACGATCGACGCAGCCTCGCTGCGTGAGATCGACATCACGCTCTAGGAGACCCCCATGTCGCAGACGCTCAAGTTGGCGGTCATCCGTGGCGACGGCATCGGCCCCGAGGTCGTCGACGAAGCGCTGAAGGTCCTGCACGCGGTGGCCGACGGCGAGCTCGACGTGCAGGAGACCCCGTTCTCGCTGGGGGCCGAGCGCTTCCTGGCGACCGGCGACGTCCTCACCGAGGGCGACATGGCCGCCCTGGCCGAGCACGACGCGATCCTGCTCGGCGCCGTCGGTGGTGACCCCCGTGACCCGCGGCTGGCCGGTGGCGTCATCGAGCGCGGCCTGCTGCTGAAGCTCCGGTTCGCGTTCGACCACTACGTGAACCTGCGGCCGACGAAGGTGCACGCCGCGGTCGGGTCACCGCTGTCCGACCCGGGCGAGGTCGACTTCGTCGTCGTCCGTGAGGGCACGGAGGGCCCGTACGTCGGCAACGGCGGCGCGATCCGGGTCGACACCCCGCACGAGATCGCCACCGAGGTCTCGATCAACACCGCCCACGGTGTCGAGCGGGTCGTCCGGTACGCGTTCGACCTGGCGATGCGACGCCCCCGGAAGCACCTGACCCTCGTGCACAAGACCAACGTGCTGGTCCACGCCGGTTCGCTCTGGCAGCGCACGGTCGCCGCGGTCGCCGTCGAGTACCCGGACGTGACGGTCGACTACCAGCACGTCGACGCCGTGACGATCCACATGGTGCGCGAGCCGTCCCGCTTCGACGTCATCGTCACCGACAACCTGTTCGGCGACATCATCACCGACCTGGCCGGCGCGATCAGCGGCGGCATCGGTCTCGCGGCCTCGGGCAACCTGAACCCGGACGCCACCTTCCCCAGCATGTTCGAGCCGGTCCACGGGTCCGCGCCGGACATCGCCGGCCAGCAGCTGGCCGACCCGACCGCCGCGGTCCTCTCCGTCGCCCTGCTGCTCGACCACGTCGGTCGCGCAGACCTGGCGGCAGCGGTGACCCGGGCGGTGGAGGCCGACCTCGCCGACCGGGGCACCACCCGACGGTCGACCGCCGAGATCGGCGACGCCATCGCCGGGGCCGCGGTCGCCGCACGCACCACCACGGCCTGACAGGAGTCACCCGCATGAGCGACAGCACCACCGAGACCACCGACACCTTCGCCCTCGACTTCTCGACGACGCCGTCCCCGGAGCGCCGCGCAGCCGCCGAGCGCGAGGAGATCCTCGCCGACCCGGGCTTCGGCAAGCACTTCACCGACCACATGGCCTCGGTCGAGTGGACGATCGACGACGGCTGGCACGACGCCTCGGTCCACCCGTACGGGCCGCTCTCCCTCGACCCGAGCGCCAGTGTCCTGCACTACGCGCAGGAGATCTTCGAGGGCATGAAGGCGTACCGGCACGCCGACGGATCGATCTGGTCCTTCCGCCCGGACGCCAACGCCCGTCGGTTCGCCCGGTCGGCTCGCCGCCTGGCGCTGCCGGAGCTGCCGGAGTCGGTGTTCGTCGAGTCCATCCGGCAGCTCGTCACCGCGGACCAGGACTGGGTGCCGTCCGCTCCGGAGACCAGCCTGTACCTCCGGCCCTTCATGATCGCGACCGAGGCCTTCCTCGGGGTCCGCGCCGCCCACGCCGTGCAGTACCACTGCATCGCGAGCCCGGCCGGGGCGTACTTCACCTCGGGGCCGAAGCCGGTGTCGATCTGGCTCTCGACGCAGTACGCCCGCGCTGCCCGCGGCGGCACCGGTGCTGCGAAGACCGGCGGCAACTACGCGGCGTCCCTGCTCCCGCAGCAGGAGGCGTACGAGCACGGTTGCCAGCAGGTGATGTTCCTGGACTCCGAGAAGGGTGAGTACCTCGAGGAGCTCGGCGGGATGAACGTCGTCCTGGTCCGCTCGGACGGCACGCTCGTCACGCCGGACTCGGACTCGATCCTCGAGGGCATCACGCGCGACTCGATCCTGCAGTTGGCACTCGATCGGGGCCTCCGGGTCGAGCGTCGCGCGGTGTCCCTCGCCGAGTGGCGGGACGGGGTCGCCGACGGCTCGATCACCGAGGCGTTCGCCTGTGGGACCGCCGCAGTGGTGACGCCGATCGCCGAACTGCGTGGTGACGGTTTCACGATCGGTTCGCCGACCACCGGTGCCGGCGAACTGACGATGTCCCTGCGCGAAGAGCTCACCGACATCCAGTACGGCCGCAGGCCCGACCCGCACGGGTGGATGGTCCGGCTCACGGACCCGACGCCGAGTGCTGAGTAGGGTCGACCCGTGAAGATCGCACGGTTCAGCACCGAGGGGGAGGACCCCCGTTACGGCATCCTCGACGAGCGCGCACTGGTGGTGCTCGCCGGAGACCCGATGTACCAGGGCTTCGAGACGACGGGGGAGCGGGTGTCCCTCAAGGACGCGAAGCTGCTCGCCCCCGTCATCCCGCGGTCGAAGGTCATCGGGGTCGGCCTCAACTACGCCGAGCACGTCTCGGAGATGGAAGAGCACACCGCGGACGACCCGGTGGTGTTCCTCAAGCCGAACACCTCGGTCATCGGACCGGAGGACCCGATCCGGCTGCCGGCGGACATCGGTCGGGTGGACCACGAGGGTGAGCTCGCCATCGTCATCGGTTCGCTCGCGAAGAACGTGGCGAAGGAGGACTTCGCCAGCGTCATCCTCGGCTACACGATCGCGAACGACGTGACCGCTCGTGACCTGCAGGCCCGCGACGGCCAGTGGGCGCGCGCGAAGGGGTTCGACACCTTCTGCCCGCTCGGCCCGGTGATCGAGACCGAGATCGACCCATCGGACATCCGCATCGAGACCCGTGTTGACGGCGACCTCCGTCAGGCGGCCTCGACGAACGAGATGGTGCACGACATCCCGACACTCATCGAGTTCATCTCGTCGATCTGGACGCTGCTGCCCGGTGACGTCATCCTCACCGGCACCCCCGCAGGCGTCGGCGCGATCCGTGACGGCGAGGTGGTGGAGGTCACGATCTCCGGCATCGGTTCGCTGCGCAACCCGGTGATCGCCCGCCACTGACCGGCGCGCTCCGCACCGTGGACTCCCGACCTGGAGGCCCGGCACCCCTCGGGTGTCGGGCCTCCGTCCGTCCCGGGGCGGTCCCGGCGGGGGAGCGGAGCCGCGGCCGGGCGGCGACACGCCCGGGGCGGACACCCGGTTGGCAGGCCCTCCGACCGTGTGTAAAGTAATCACTCGTTGCCGCTGAGGCGGAACGGAACGGCCGAGACGGTCACCGGGTGCACAACCCGGGGGATGCAGTCCGGACGGGGTCCGCCTCCAGCAACCAGCCCACCGATCAGATGTCGACCTCGTGTCGGTCATCCGGTGGGTTCGAGAACGACAGCCTCTCTGGCGGAGCATCTTCGTGGTGTCGAGTGGGGAGTGCGTCTGGTCCTTGAGAACTCAACAGCGTGCACATTGTCAATGCCAATTTTATTGACCTCGTGCCC